>Ga0183097_10054_pt1 | contig 449143 bp, 394 predicted proteins | sample BioMet8_FD_128883 | JGI IMG/M metagenome (GOLD analysis project Ga0183097, IMG submission 128883) | Microbial communities from bioreactor (seeded with sewage sludge) at Lawrence Berkeley National Lab, California, USA - Biofuel... | ecosystem: Engineered > Bioreactor > Anaerobic > Unclassified ...
GATGGCTCTCTTCTTTGTTTGGTTTGGTTATTCAACAATAGATGAGTTCCATCCTCTTTTTCTAGGCTTTTTCTTGGGCTATTGACTTTTTACCTTTTCCTCATCCCCCAGCTTTTTGCATTGAGCCGGTTTTTATATCATGAACGGAATCAATGATGTCCCGGACGTTCTTCCGCATTCTTGCAGTCTAGACAGAGAACCGCATAGGGAAGAGCCCGCAAGCGTTCCTCAGGTATCTTCTTCCCGCACCGAAGGCATGTCCCATACCTACCGGCATGAATCCTGTCCAATGCATTCTCAATGCCACGGAGTCTGTCAGCTTCATGCTTGTTGATCACTTCCAGTTTCTTGATGGCGATATCGTCAGCGGCACTGTCAATGCTGTCTTTGATGCTCATTGTGCTGGCAATATCTTTGAATTCACTATTGCTCTCGGACATTCTTTCCAGAATTTCCTTACGCATGTCCATCAATTTCTGTTCCATTTCTTCATTGAACGTCATCATTCAGCCCCCGACAGGAATTTCTCTCTAAAATGGTGTTTCTCTCACGGTAAGTCAATAGGGCATTCACCCTTTTTTGTCATTTTCTTTTTTTTCTTCATCTAAAATTGTCGCTCCCAGTTTCCGAACAGACCGGATCATTGCGACCAACACGGCAATGACGAGGATGGTCATCACCAGGAGGATGCCTGTCCGGTCACGATACAACAAGGCGAGAAGACAATATCCCGCGAGTACGCAAACCGAAAGCACAGCGACCCAGACAACCAGCGAACGGTATTGTTTCTTATCCATGGAGAAACTCCTTGATGATCGCCAAAAACGCATCATACGTATCGGCGATCCTGAGCAGCGGTTCCTCTTCGAGGATCTTCTGCGGAGCACGGAACAGGCAACCGCCATCGGCGCGATGGATCATCGCCAGATCATTGTACGAATCACCGGCTGCAAACGTACGGAAACGCAAAGCCCGGAGCGCGTCGATTTCCTTGCGCTTCCCATCCTCAAGACGCATCACATACCCGGTGATCATGCCATCATCGTCAACAACCAGATTGTTGCACCATAACATCGGCCACCCCAACTGCCGCATCAACGGCGAGGCGAATTCACTGAAGGTGTCGGACAAAATGACCACTTGGGTCATCGAGCGGAGCGTGTCGAGGAACGCTTTTGCGCCATCCATCGGTTTCATCGTGGAGATGACTTCCTGGATATCCGACAATCTGAGATGATGTTGTTTGAGAAGCCCGATGCGGTACTTCATCAATTTGTCGTAATCCGGTTCTTCCCTCGTGGTGATCCTCAGTTCCTTGATCCCCGTCTTTTCGCTGAAACTGATCCATATCTCGGGAACAAGCACGCCTTCCAAATCAAGACATACGATATCCATTGCAACGCTCCTTGTTCAGAGAGTATTGCCATTCAGGCTGAGAAAGGCAAGAGCACCCAACAAGGAAAAAGTCTCGCAAAGGACTTCGGCGGAGCCAAGCACGTCCCCTGTCACGCCTCCGATCTTCTTCCACGAGACAACCCCAATGAGCAAAACACCAACCACGGCAGAGGCGGACATGACCCACAACACGGGTTCATGACACCACCACACGAAGAGGGCAACCAAAAGACAAGCGACGAATGCATGACGCCCTTTCGCGCCACGGACAAGCTCTCCCGCCGTTCCTTCCGGCCGGGCATAGGGAAGCAACACGCAGAGAAGAACCTGCATGGTCCGACCCAAGATGGGAGAGAGAATGATCACCATGCCATAGGGGATAAGGGAACCGTACAGGGCGAATTGGCATAAAAGGACGATGACCAAGGCGATAATCCCGAACGAACCGACATGGCTGTCCTTCATGATTTCCAGCCGCCGTTCCCTGGTATACCCGCCGCCGAACCCATCAAACATGTCGCAGAGGCCATCAAGGTGAAAGCCACGGCTCATCCATGCGTTCCAAGCTATGAGCATTGCGGCACTTGCCAGAGGCGGAAGAGCCAACAGGAGGATCACACGATCACACAAGCCATACAGGAGTCCGACGACAGGAAACCAATACAGGCTTGTGGAAACATGTTCAGGATCTTTTCCCGGAAAAGGGAATCGGGTCAGTGTTCTGAGGGCAGAAGACAACCCGATGCCCGTCACAGCAATTTGCCCTTGATGGGGACTGGAATCCCGGCGATCATGACGATTACATTCCTTGCCAGCGCCGCGATTCTTTGGTGCATCCGTCCCGCTTCCTCGACAAAAAGCCTGCTCTCCGGATCAGGCGGCACCACTCCAAGCCCTGTCTCGTTGGTCACGATGACCAAATCACAGGGCGGGTTTTCCAAAACCGTCATGAGACGGTCGACCGCACCGTCCAACGCCTTATGGTACAGGAGGTTGCCCAACCAGACGGTCAGACAGTCAATCACACAGACTTCCGCATTCGCAGGAAGGTTCTTGATGGCTTCATCAAGTTTGATCGGTTCCTCGATAGTCTGGAAAAGACCGGCGCGCGAGGCCTGGTGGGCTATGATGCGTTTGCTCATCTCATCATCAACCCGTTCTGCCGTTGCGATGAAATACCGGTCATTCGCACCGCTGGCCGCATCCACAGCATAATCTTGGGCATATGAGCTCTTTCCGCTCCGTTCCCCGCCGATGATGAGCGTGATACGCCCACGGCTCTTCACTCTGATACGCATTCCGCCGACCGAACTCTCGATCGTGTCTATGCCGTCTTTCCGTTCCTTATACAACTTTTTCACGTCAATGGTAGCCATGATTCACCTCTACTCTGTCCTGAGTATACTTCCTTCCTGCGTCTCCAACAACGTCTTGGATGCCCAAAAAGCATCCTTGTCAAACACTTCCATGGTCAAAACACGCTCTTTTCCATCCGACTGGTCCTGCTTGGCCAGTAAGGAGAGGAACGCCCTCACTTTTTTCCTGTCTCCCACATCGAGACTTTGGTGGTCTTTTCCCTCCTTCACCCCATGGATATGGACGATCGGGCTGAGGGGCAAGAGCCTCTTTGCGATGGAATCTGCATCGTAATCCATCAACCAAAGGTGGCCGACATCCAGCGTCACCGACAACTGGTGCTTGAGGACAAGCGGCAAGACCAGATCGAACGGATAACTCAGCGTCTCCGCACAAAACAATTGGGAAGGCAACCCCAATCCCGTCAGTAATTCGTCCAAAGAACGGTCCAACTGCCCCAGCCAACGAGGCATATCGGATGAGGGAACCTCTCCCCACGCTTCCGGGGTAAGATGCAGTACGTAGGCAAACGGTTCGAGCCCTTGTGTCAGGCTGATGATCCGCCGATACGTTTCCACCGAACGTCGGCGTATCGCTTCATCCGCGCTGCCGGGATATACATCCAACGGGAAATGCACCGTATAGGTCAGGTTGTTTTCGTGTGCGATGTCCCTGAGGATATCGACATCACGCGGGGAAGGGAGATTGCTGGCCTCCCGGCTTTCAAAGAGCACAAGTTCGACATCACTCACTTGGGGCGCGAGATAGCGCACATTGGGGATGATGTCATCCGGCAGGATGTAGCTGGTCGTTCCAAGCCTGATCATAACAGCCCCAGCCTTTGGAGATTCTTCGTGCTGTCCTCAACCCCCAACTCGCCGAAACCCTTCAACCCATGGACAAGATGGCTGGCAAGGCGCACCACCGGCCATGCGGCAAGGGCACCGGTGCCTTCCCCGAGCTGCATTCCCAATTCAAGGACCGGGCTCAACCCCAGGACATCCAAAGCCAGATCCGCCCCTGCGGCTGCGGAACGATGGCCAGCGATGAGATGCCCCTTCACCCGTTCGTCCATGTCGACGGCAGCCAATGCGGCGGCGTTTGTGATCATGCCATCCAAGAGGATGGGGATGCTGAGGCGGGAAGCCGTCACCATAGCCCCTGCGATGGCCGCTGTCTCAAAACCGCCGAAGGCACGGATCACCTCCTTCCCTTTCTTCTCGGGATGGAGTGCAAGCCCGGCTTTGACGACTTCCCGTTTATGGGACAGTTCGTCCGCGCTCAACCCGGAGGCACTTGTGGTCACTTCCTCGACGCCCGAGGAACACAATCGCGCGATTACCGCCGAAGCGGCGGTGGAATTGCCTACCCCCATTTCTCCGAAAAGTACGATATCACACCCCTTGTTTTTTGCCATTTCCACCATTTCCGAACCGATGGAAAAGGCCGTTTCCTCTTCAGTTTCCGTCATCGCGTCGGCAAAGAGGAAATCCTTGGTGCCATGGGCTATTTTTCTGTTGATGATGGCCTCATCCGTCTCATCAGTGTCCAAACCGACATCAATAACCGCCATTGGGACATTATTCAGGGAGGCAAACAATCCGGCGGCTCCATAGCCATGGGCAAAGGCACGACTCATTTCATAGGAAATGGCTTTCGCACTGTGGGTCACCCCTTCCGCGGTGATGCCGTGGTCAGCGGCAAACAGCAGAAGCATGGGCTTTTCCAAGTCAAACGCCCCCATCGTCCCAAGCCGGACGGAGAGTTCCTCAAGTCTTCCCAATGAAGCGGGAAGCATCGCTTTTTCCAACAGGAGATTCCGTATTTCAGTTTCTGTGGGCATGCCATGATTGTAGGAGATTGGGCTCTGTCACCGCAAGACATGCGTGAAACCTTACCGTGCGATCCGGTAGTTTCCGTCATGTTCCTCAACCAAACCTTCAGAGACCAGTCCCGTCAGGGCTTGGTCAACCATATCCCCGTCAAAAGGCAGATGTTCTTCCAGCCAAAGGCGGTTGCGCCCTCCCGCTTCATCCAAGACGCGAAGCACTTGACCGCGGACTTGGCGGTTGGATCCCTTGAACGTACCCTGCAGATGGTAGGAGGCGCTACGGTGGTTCGGATTGGGCAGGAGATGCTTGAGGAATACCCCGTAATCCATCAAGGCGTAATACCAGACCTTGGTATCTCCGCATACGGACAGCAACGAGGCAAGTTCCGAACGCAGGTGTTCATCCGAAACAGCTGTTTCTCCGGGATGGAACACGTGGATCAAGACACGACGTATGTTGGTTTCAAGGTAGATATCCTTCTCATGATAGCAAAAACAGCGCAGCGCCGCACAGGTCGCTGGTCCCACCCCGGGAAGTTCCCGGATCAAAACCGGGTCATCAGGTATGGTCCAACCCCATCCGGAGGTTTTTTCCGCAGCTTGCCGCAGGGCTTTTGCGCGGCGGTTATAGCCCAGTCCCAACCAATGGGAAAGCACGTCGGGAAACGGAGCTTCCGCCAAGGAACGGAAATCAGGCCACAAGCCGAGAAATTCCGCATATTTGTCCAACACACGTCCGGTCTGGGTTTGCTGCAGCATCACTTCGGAGAGAAGTATACGGTAGGGGTCTTCGGTCTCCCTCCACGGGAAGGAGCGTCCGTACGCAGCGTAAAAATCCAAGACAAACCGGACAAACAACCCCTCTTCGGACGGAGCATCCAAAAGGGAAACGGCCTCCCGTTCTTCCAAAAGCGGAAAATCAATCATTTCTTTCCGTCAAACACATCCGGGAAAATCGCATCGCCACGCTGGTTTTCCGTTTTTGCGGTTGACTCCCCGCTCTTCTTGTCCTTTCTGCCCTGCTTTTCCCCTTCGCTTTGTCTGAGATAGGATTTCCCGCTTGACAGGATGATGGCGATCGGGCGCAGTTTCCTGATGTTGGCGCAGATAATCTCCGCGCAACAGGTCAAAGGTACGGCGATAAACATGCCGACGACGCCCCAGATGTACCCCCAGATCGACAAGGAGATCAAAATGACGACCGGCGAAAGGTTGAGTTGCCCACCCTGCAGTTTCGGGTCAATGATGTTGCCCAAAATCATCTGGGTGGCAATGGTCATGATGGCGACAAACACCACCAGGCTCCACTGCGGTGCGAATTGGACCAGGCTCATGAAAATGGTCAGAACCGTCACGATGATGGAACCGATGGAAGGAATGAAATTGAACACAAAAGCCAGCACTCCGTAGAGCATGGCGACATCCATTCCTGCGATCAAAGCGGTCAGGTAGAACATCAACCCGGTGAGCAAGCTTATGACGGTCTTCAGCAGCAGGTATTTGGAGACCTGCCGTGAGATGCGTTCCCCCATCATGGCGATCATCGGACCTTTGGAATCGCTGAACGCGTTGAATATCTTCGGCATGAAGGATTGCTTCTCCATCAACATGAACAGCACAAACAAAATGACCAGCACGCACAGCTTGATGACAGAAATCAACTGGGTAGAGACTTTGGTCAGCCCGCTGACGACCATGTCCTTCCATTGGACAGGAACTTCCGACAGGATGGTCTTCCCCTCTGGCAACGTGGTGAATTGGGAGATTTTCATCGTCAGCAAGTCATCCAGAGAGCTGATACGATCCACATAGGTGGGGATCATGGACACCAGCATGGAAACGGTCTTGTACAAGACCCACCAAGCGAAGACCATGATGCATACCAACAGCAGGAAACAAATGACGACACCCAAAAAATGCGGGAAGTGTATCCTGTCCAGACGATCCAGCAGCGGAGCGAGCAGATAATACACAAATACGGCAAGCACAATGGGGATCGCGATATCTCTTGTGGCTTTCAAAGCCGCGAGTACCAGAACAACAGCGATCACCGCAAGCATGATGTCGCCGTTGGAATGCTGTTTTTCATTCTCTTTGATCGTTATGTCTTCCATAGTCATCACATCATACCATGGAAGGGAGGACAACATCCAGCAATCTTGGCTGAATCGGCGCATTCTGTTATACTCCGCCGTATGGACCAACAACAGAATCTCGACAGGATTGAAATCGTCCTCGTCGGTACTCAGGATGGCGCGAACATCGGCTCATGTTGCCGCGCCATGAAAACGATGGGACTCACTCGTCTCAGTTTGGTCACCGAACGGGAATATGCGGAAAACAGGGTCCGTGCGTTGGCCATCCATGCAAGCGACCTGTGGGAAAACAGGAACACCTATCCGACGCTGGGGGAGGCGCTCAAAGGTTGCGTCCTTTCCGTGGCGGCAACCAGACGGCATGGAAAATTCCGCAAAGCCACCTGCGTGACACCCGAACAGCTCGCTGACCAAATCTCAGCCCTCGGTGAAGGCAGGGTAAGCATTGTCTTCGGGCGGGAATCTGACGGACTGACGGATGACGAGGTCAACGAATGCGCCGAAGTGGTCACCATACCCTCCAGCGAAAAGTTCCCGTCCCTCAACCTTTCCCAAGCCGTACAGGTCATCACCTATACCTTGTTCTCCCATATCAAACCGTCACCGACAGGCATCGTACCTGTCACACAGCAGCGGGTCACCAGCGCCACAGAACGTGTCATCGCGGCAATGGAAGCGATGCAGTACTTCAAGCTGGAAGACGAGCGGAGATGGACGGAACAGTTCATTCATGACATCTTCGAGCGAGCGCAGATGTCTGAACTTGAAATGCAGAAAATGGAAAAGGTATTCATGAAAATGAGCACCATCGCACGCTTCAAGGAAGCAAAGGAATCATCATGAAAACAGCAGAAGTCTATTACATCAATCTTCGGAGCCACGCTTCGGACAGCCGTCTTTCCAAACTGGAACGGCTCATCAGGAAAGCAGGCATCGGGAACATCGATTTCACCGACAAGTTCGTTGCAATCAAGATGCATTTCGGAGAACCGGGGAATCTCGCATTCCTCAGGCCGAATTACGCAAAAGTCGTTGCTGATGTAGTAAAGAGCTTGGGAGGAAAACCCTTCCTCACCGACTGCAACACCCTGTATGTCGGAGGCCGGAAAAATGCCTTGGAACATATGGACAGCGCCAATCTCAATGGGTTCAACCCGTTGACGACAGGTTGCCAGATCATCATCGCCGATGGCCTGAAAGGCAATGACGAAGTATGCATCCCTGTCAAGGGAGGGCAATTCGTCAAGGATGCGAAAATCGGACGGGCGCTTTCCGATGCGGATGTCATCATCTCGTTAGCCCATTTCAAAGGCCACGAGGCGACCGGTTTCGGCGGGACGCTGAAGAACCTCGGCATGGGTGGCGGTTCCCGGGCGGGCAAAATGGAACAGCACTGTGAAGGGAAACCCTCTGTTGACCAAAGCCTCTGCATCGGTTGCGGAGCATGCAAACGCATCTGTGCCAACGACGGTCCCCAGATAGTCAACCACAAATGCCACATCGACACCGACAAATGCGTCGGCTGCGGCCGTTGCATTGCCGTCTGCCCGAAAGACGCCATCGCCAACAATGACAACAGTTCCAATGACAAACTGAACTGCAAAATCACCGAGTATGCGAAAGCCGTCATCCAGGACAAACCGTCGTTTTTCATCAATCTGGTCATCGATGTCTCGCCCAACTGCGACTGCCATGGTGAGAATGACACAGCCATCGTGCCCGATATCGGTTTCTTCGCTTCCTTCGATCCCATCGCCCTTGACCGCGCCTGCTGTGATGCCGTCAACAAGGCTGTGCCATCGCCGGACAGCGTTCTGTCGGACCAAAAGCGGATGGACGACAATCTGGATTCCGCGCATCCGGACACCAATTGGCGTATCGGTCTCGCCCATGGAGAAGCGCTTGGTATGGGGAACCAAACCTACCATCTGGTTGAAGTGAAGTGACCGGCTCTGCCGTCTCAGGTGAACGACGACGGCAACAGATTGTACAAGACGGTGAATGACCATGGATTCCCGTTACCTACGGTATACGAGAGCAGGAAGCCGAGTTTGCCGTTTGCCACCGCAAGGGCGGTGTTGTTCAGGCTGGTCCCGATATACCAGGCAAGACTGATGATATGGTTCTGGTTCATCGCCGGCAACCGCATATAGGAATGTGCGTCAAAAACAGGGAAATCCCCTGCCGGGCGTGCATCCCAATACCATATCACTTGATACGTGCATTCCACCGTCATTCGTCTGAAATACAGATGGATGACGGGAGTCCCGCGCTGGATTTCCTTGCTGAACAGAATCGCGCTTGCCGCACAAGAGAGGAATATGTCGGGGGAAGGCGAAAGCCAGAAAGTGAAGGTCAAGGGAAGATTGAACGTAGCGTTCCGCGAATGGAACGGCAGAAGATAAGGAACGCAAAATCGCATGGTGCAAGAAAGGTTCCACCAGGAAAAGTCATCAACCTTCTGCTTGTCATAGGATAACGAGGTTCTGAACAGGAACCCACCAGAGGAATACAGGCCCACATCCCTTCGGCGTATCGAACTGTACTGGACTGACAAGGTATTGTTGAAGGCATCATGCCACCCATCCGACATCCGTTTGCCGAACAACCAAATCGTGTCGCTTGCGGCAAGCGTCCCCGATGAAAGCGCAGCAATGGCTCTTCCGGCATAGGATTCGACACCCCCCTCATCGTAATCGAGTTGTCCGAAGAGATCCCAGTGCGTACTGGAAGTTTCAAGGACGCCCGTCCAAGTTTTTCCGGAAAGATTCCAGCCGATGCCGCCTACCAGTGACAAAGCGCCATAGGGATCACTCATGATGCGGGCGACCCCGACGGCTGTATCGCTGACAGACAGATGGAGCAGGTTGTCATGATATATGCGAACCGTGCTGAACAGCGGCAAAACCGTTCCTTTACGGTAATACCGTAGGGGTGAATAAGGGGTGCCTTCCAGCGGTATCCCTTCCTTCTTTGTTTTCAGACTTCCCCTGATGATCGTTGAGAACGATTTGGCGAACCGCAAACGCTTTAAGTTCAGGATTCCGACCGCGGTATGGTCGAAAAACGTGTTTTGGACGAGGCAGTCATCCCCCGACATGACGGCATTCCTCGCTCCTCCGTCCACATCCTCATCCTGTAATCCGAGCGATCCGTCCTTTGGATCAAGGAATGCGAGCCGTGACAGCGTTCCTTGTTTAGCCCAACCGACAATCAGGGATTCCCCATCACGGGAAAGTGACGTCAATTCCATTCCTTCGGGGAAAACAAATGATCTTGTGGAAAGGTCCTCAAGATTGAGGATCATGACGCTTGTTCCCTCATCTTTCGTGCGGGCCAAAGCAGCCAGATGGTTTTCATCCATTCCCACCAGATTCGTCAGGATCAGTCCGTCCGGAAGCGGTATTTCCCTGTCCTCGCCGGAAAAGACAAGCGTCTCATGTTGCGCCAGACTGGTCAGCAAAACCATCCGGTTTCCTGCGAAAACAGCTTCCTGTACGTGTTTGCAAGCCAGAACACGGGAACGCCCGTTTTCCACCAACATCGTCCTTTTGACCGTTTGCGAAGATGCATACGAATGGGTTACCAATACGGCTTTTCCATCACTTCTGGCTGAAGCCTGCGCCAAACCGTTTACCGATATGAGTTTTTTCCCATCCAGATACACTTCTCCACCTGTGGATTTTCCCGTGAGCACATGCCCGTTTCCCGCCGGAAACAGAATATCGGCTGGACCAGGCAAAGGTGTGCATGCATCCACCAACGGAATATCCGGTATGCCATCCCTGAATTCCGTCCAGGATTGTTGAGGCCAGATGCCGAACTCCTTATGGAACCATACCGGCCAATCGACAGGCAACAGCATGGTATTGCAGTCTGCAAGAAACCTGTTGTACGCCTCTTTCCCGTACCGATCCCTGACACCCCGCAGCCACATGCCGCTGAACAGATACGTCAGGTCCCCGCTCGGATTGGTATCCCTCACACCCGTGACATCAAGATAGGAAGCAGGAAAACGTCCTTCCCGTCTCGCCTGCAGCAGTTTCGCCTGTTGGTTTGGGCTGTTCAGCCTTCCCTGTCCAGCCGAACTCTCATAGACCACCGCAGAACCTTCCAGAATGGAGTTCGTAGCGACCAGATAGATGGGCGTGTAGGTGTCTCCCAGAACGGCATCCACCGCTTTGAGGAAACCGTTTTTCATGTTCAGTGATGCGAGATGGAAAAGCTCATGGGAAAAAATGCCACGCAGCGTATCGTCCCAATAGGAAAGATGCGGAAAAGGCTGATCATATACGAGGATCCTGGTATAGGGGTAGTTGCTTTGGAACGCATTCTCTTCATCTGTATTCAGTTCAAGAGCTACAGGTATATCCTTCAAGACAGGTTCAATACCGAGATAGGAACAGATTTTCTCGTATTCTTCGTCCGCATAGGAAACTAATTCCTGTGCCGTGCCGGCACTCTCCGAATCGTACAGGATTTGAAAATACTCCGTCTCGACCATCTCCTTAGCGGGAAGTCCGACCGAGAACAACAGAAGGAGCAACACTGTCCCAAAGCATTTCAGGTAACGCACGATACAAAAAGCCGGGCCTTCCGGCCCGGTTCATACCTCTATCACAGGGCAAGCAGCTTGTTGACGTCCAAGTTCTGGCCTTCGATATCCTTGAAGTATCTGTAGGTATCCACCTTCAATTCACCGCAAGCGGCATCATCACAGACGATGATGGCTTTCTTATGCATCTGCAACGCGCTGCAAGTCCACACCTGGCTGACGCCACCTTCCACCGTCGCCTGGAGCGCACGGGCCTTGTTGTGTCCGTTGACCAGCACCATCACTTCTTTGCTGTCCGTGACGGTTTCGACGCCAACGGTAAGGGCGCGGTCGGGAACCTTCGCGATGTCATTCCCGAAAAACCTGCTGTTCATCACTTTCGTATCATACGTCAGGCTTTTCACCCGTGTGCGGGAAGAAAGGGAACTGAACGGTTCGTTGAACGCGATGTGCCCGTCGGCGCCGATACCACCCAGGAACAAACGGATGCCGCCATACGCTTTGATGGCTGCTTCATAATCATCGCATTCCTTCTTCAGGTCTTTTGCCATGCCGTCAAGGATATGGATGTTCGCGGGATCGATGTCGACACTCTTGAAGAAGTTCTCATACATGAACGTGTGGTAACTCTGCGGATGTTCCGGCGGCAATCCCACATACTCATCCATATTGAAAGTCACGACATTCTTGAACGATACGTACCCGCTTTTATTCAACCTGATGAGTTCGGCATATGTTCCGAGCGGCGAAGAACCGGTGGGCAAACCGAGGACAAACGGTTTTTCCGCCGTAGGTCCAAACGCATTGATGGTTTTGGCGATGTATCTCGCAGCCCAAAGGCTCAGGTTCTCATAATCCTTCTGAATGATGACACGCATGTTTGTGTACCTCTTGCGCTTTATTTAATCACAGATGCCGGAGGTTTACAACTCACCATCATACGCTCGCCGTGATGATGCCTCCGCACAAAATATGATCGTCACGATACAGCACCAGAGACTGGCCTGCCGTCACCGCTTTCACCGGAGTGATAAATTTTGCCGTGATGGAACCGTCGGGATTTTCCCATGCGCTCGCTTCCATCGGATAACCGGTCGAGCGTATCTTCGCCTGAACTTGGATGACATTTTCCAGATGATCGGCGCCGCTCCATGCGACCTGGCCGGCATTGACCGTGCAGCTGGTGGTGTCTTCCTCATAGCCTACGACGACTTGGTTTTTATCCGGCTTCAGTTCCAGCACATAGAGCGGCCTTGGCGCCGAAACGCCAAGCCCCTTCCTCTGCCCGATCGTGTAGTGCCAGATGCCTTCATGGTGCCCGACAACAGTCCCATCCTTCATGACGATGTCCCCTCTCTCATCCTTCACGTCCAGGAGATCGGTATAATCCCCGCCATAAAAATCCTGACTCTCATCCTGGTCCGCGCTGTGGAATGACTGGGCCACATCGATTTTCCTCACCTCGCTTTTCAGCATATCCCCCAAAGGATAGAGGATGGACCCCAACTGTTCCTGGCTGAGCCGATACAGAAAATACGATTGGTCTTTCTTCACATCCGCCGCACGGGCTATGGCATAGCGTCCACCCGACTGCACGATCTTCGCATAGTGTCCGGTGGCGAACTTGTCAAAGGACAGTCCCTGCTTCCTCGCATATTCGACCATCGCTCCGAATTTGATCTTCGCGTTGCACCAGATGCACGGATTGGGCGTATGCCCGTTCAGGTATTCTTCCTGGAAATTCCTGAGGACGACATCCTCATACATGGCGGAAAGGTCCACCGTCACATGGGGGATGCCGATCTTCCCCGCGATTTCCTTGATGGCGGCGATATCCTCCGCCTTTTCCGGATTGTAACAACTGTTCGTGTGTTTGGGGGCTGGAAGATCTTTCCTGCCGTTCCAAATCAGCATCGTCACACCGGTGACTTCATATCCTGCTTTCTTCAACAGATATGCGGCGACACTGCTGTCAATGCCCCCGCTCATTCCCACCAATACCTTCACATCGCGCCTCTGTCCACCAAAGTGTACAGAAAACCAACGGTATGGGCAACATATGTCGTTTTCTTTTATTTGTTAGCTATCATTACAATATATAACTTATTTATATATTTAGATATATCAATTCTGTACACGGACGATAAACCTGATCGCCCCATTATTAGTAATATTTCCTTACCAATGAGAAACGGCCACACAGCACGAACCATCTTTCCGGCAAGCCCCCATTTTCGCCGCAAGGTCATCACTTCGGGAAAGCATGTCCTTCGTCAGTGTACCTTCCCAACCAAATGACCTGTGTTTTCCGCCCCCTTTTCCCCTGCCGCTTCAAAAGCTCCCACCTCCAACGGCTTAGTGCTCCGGACAAGCCGTCCATCATCGTGATCATGCGTCCGTCACAACGTCGCGTTCCCTTTTTTCCCAGGTGTTTTCTTTTCATCCAGAAAACGGAAATGGAGGACACTGTTTGGGAAGATGCAAACAGTGGAGACTTCCCCCCCCTGTTCTTGGATATCCCTATTTTCCATGGTTCCCTTGAAATCAAATTCAACATTCCCCCTGTCCAGGGACATCCCGCCAGCCGTCTGGGTCATTTCCCTTTGTGGCGCATCGCATGCGGTGTCCCCTCCCGGAAACTGCGCGATCCCTATATTTTTCCCTCTCGCTTATCCTGTGGCTTCAACGTTTACCGCTTCGTCTCCAATCAGGAAGGGAAGCTTTTTTCCCATCGCTGGTTTCACCTGGTTTGCCGGTGCCGTCTGGATTGTCAGGCAGCGGTTTCCATGCTCGTCACCCGATGCGGATTCCCCTTCGCGTACTGTCCAATATGCGCAAGAGAAAACACCGGTACCGGTCTCCTCTTGCCTTGTGGAATTCCTACCTCGTGCCCAAGATGGTCTTGCATCAATCCGACATCCTCCGTTTCCTTATCGTCCATTCCGCGTTTGCCGCCGTCCACAAGACATCCTCCTGTTTCCATGCACGCCAAAAGAGCCAACCGACGGGAATGGCTATGCTGTGGTTCCGTCAGAAGTCCGCCATTGTGGATGCATTCCTTCCGTCATGTTTTCCTATAAGGTGTTCAGATGCATGGCGATACCTCTGCATATCACAATCTATTATTTCTTGATAATTTGTATTACTTTAAAAACCGATGTAACAGTACGTCTTGATGTCAATCAAAAACAGTCCTTCCCTATCCAAAACATCGATTACGGACGATTGTACGGATTGTTCGCCTGCAGCTTCCCCTCTCCTTTTCTCAAATGCGGTCCTTCTTTCCCCAGCTTTGAATCCGCGGCATCCAAAAATCAACGGTATGCAGTCTGTTTCCCATGATGCCGGCAAGGGCCAAGCGTGTCCGCCGTCCCTCAGCAAGGAGGATACGTTTCCTTGCATGCAGGCTTATGCCCCGATGAACGGGATCCGGACGGGTTGACGGATCTTTTCGGAGGTTGACGCAGTCGGGTTATCATCGGGCATTTCCGTCGGAGAGAGTTCCCTCGCTTTGTGTGCGTGCCGTCTGTGTGTTTGTTCTGGTTTGCTTTTCGAAGGCCAAAGCCTGAAGCATCCTGGCTTGGTCATTTGATTTCATGTATATAACTCCTATTTAGGAATCTTATACATATATTTCATATGTTTATCGCCACAAAAAAAACCGCAGGCGGTAACCTGCGGCCATCTGCTCATTTCCAGTAATGTTCCATCCGTTTTCTGAGACTTTCCCTGTAGGCGTCCCAATCAGTGATGGGTTTTCCCGCCAGGCCTTCCTCACAGGCGGCTTTCGCCACGGCTACGGCCTCGTATTCGATGACTCGCGGGTCAAACGGCTTCGGCACGATGTATTCACGACCAAAGGAGAAGTGTTTCCCCTCGTACGCCCTGCTGACGATTTCGGGAACAGGTTCCTTGGCCAATTGGGCGAGCGCTTTCGAAGCCGCCATTTTCATCCCTTCGCTGATCCGCTTCGCACGCACATCCAAAGCGCCCCGGAAAATGAACGGGAAACCCAAAACGTTGTTGATCTGGTTCGGATAATCGCTGCGTCCGGTCGCCATGATCAAATCACTGCGGACAGCCATCGCTTTCTCGTACGCGATTTCTGGATTTGGGTTGGCCATGGCGAAAATCACCGGGTTTTCCGCCATGGAAGCCACCATCTCCGTGCTGACGCAATCCGCGACGGAAAGCCCCATCATGAAATCGGCTCCTTTCATCGCATCGGAAAGGGTCCTCAGTTTCGTCTCATGGGCAAATTGGGCTTTCTCCGGCGTCAGGTGATCCCTTCCGTTGTAGATGACTCCTCGCGAATCCACCAGCAAGACATTCTCCTCGTCGACGCCGGCAGCGACAAACATCTTGGCGCAACTGATTCCCGCCGCCCCCGCCCCGTTGACGACGATGCGGATGTCCTTCAGTTTTTTCCCGATGATCTCGCAGGCGTTCATCAAGCCCGCAGTCGCGATGATGGCCGTCCCATGCTGGTCGTCATGGAAAACAGGGATGTCGCATTCCTCGATCAAACGCCGCTCGATGGTGAAGCATTCCGGGCTCTTGATGTCCTCAAGGTTGATGCCGCCGAACGTAACGCTGATGGCCTTCACAGCCTCGCAGAATTTGTCCGCATCCTTCTGGTCGACCTCAATGTCAAATACATCGATGTCGGCAAAACGCTTGAACAAGACGCCTTTGCCTTCCATGACCGGTTTCGAGGCAAGCGCGCCTCGGTCACCAAGCCCCAAAATCGCCGTACCGTTGGAGATGACGGCGACAAGATTCCCCTTGTCGGTGTACCGGTACGCGTCGTCTTTGTCCTTTTCGATCTCAAGAACCGGCTGTGCCACCCCTGGTGTATAGGCCAAGCTGAGATCCTCAGCCGTCTGGCACGGTTTCGAAGGAACCACGGTCACTTTTCCGGGAACCCCTCCCATCTGATGATACGCCAACGCCTTTTCGCCCAAATTATTCATCTTTCTGAACTCCCATTCCCATAGTAGCACAAAAACGAAGGACAAGAGGAGAGCGTGAGCGTGTCATTTGCCGTCACTTGGGAAGGAAAAGCTCTGATGCAAGGATGGTCCTGACGATGCATTTCACCTCTTCGCGGATTTGCTCGAGCGGGATGCCCTTGTCATGGCTGGCGTGGATGAACCCCCACAGCCCATAGCTGAGGAAACTGTTTGTCCGTTCAAGAGAAAACTTCGGCTTGAATGCCTTGCAGTTTTCTTCGGCGAATCTCTCGATATTCTTCAGCATGAACCAATAAAACGAGTAAAACAAGTAGGGATTGTCCGTCGTGTCGATATGCTTGAAAAACGCATACTCGTCCTGAAAGTACACTTCCAAGAGGATATCCATCAAATTGCAGTATGCCTGCACCGGATCATTCGACGGATTGGTTTTTTTCTGGATGACGCCCATTTCGTCCTCGACCGTCCTGAGAAAACTCTGAAAGATCGCATCAACAAATTCATACTTGTCGCTGTAATACGTATAAAACGTGATTCTGCTGATGTTCGCTTCCTTGCAGAGTCCGGTCACATTGATGTGCTCGAAGGATGTCGTATCCAACAACCGGATAAGCGCGTCTTTCAGGCTTTGTTTCGTTTTTTTGATTCTCCTGTCTTCCATTTCCGAACAATTCCCCCTCTACCGTATGATTCCGTACATACACGTAATGTAGTAAGAACACGTAAAAAAGAAAAGATATTATTATTGTTGTATAAATATTTTTTTGCATGAGGGCAGAACGACTACTATGAAAATCATATGGATCACCCCGGCTCCTTTCATGCGCAGGATGAAACCCTACAGATGGGGAGGGAAAAGTTATGGGCAAACGAACAGCATAACCGGACCGTTGATCCTGGGCGGCATTCTCAAAAAAGCAGGTCATGACGTCAGCGTCTACGAGGAACTCAACGGCGATGTCGATTACAAGCGTCTGATTCCCCAGGCTGATGTGTTCTGCTTTACCATCATGACAAGCAATGCACCCCGCGCATATGCGTTGGCCGACCGCATCAAAAAAGAAAACCCCAAAGCGCGCGTCATTATCGGAGGCATGCATGCGACGGCCTGCCCTGAAGAAGCGCTTTCCCATGCGGACCAAGTGATGACCGGCGAGGGGGAGAACACCATCCTCGACGTCATCGAGGGCCGCAAGACGGAGAAGATCGTCCACGGCATTCCATGTGAGAATCTGGACGACGTCCCGTTTCCCGATTATTCCATCCTGAAAACACCCTGCAAAGCAGCCAACATCATCACCAGCCGGGGTTGTCCGTTCCGCTGTACGTTCTGTACTACCAGCAGGATGTTCGCCCCATACCGGACGAGAAGTGTGGGAAACGTGCTGGAAGAGATACGCATGTACAAGAACATGGGGTTCAAGTACATGAATTTCGAAGATGACAATTTCACTGCGGATAAGGATCGGGCTAAGGAAATCCTGCGGCGCATCATCAGCGAACACCTTCAATTCGACGAAACCTTCTTCTTCGGGAGGACTGACCTGGCAAAAGACGAGGAACTTCTCAGCCTGCTCAAGGAAGCTCACCTCACCCGTGTGCTGATGGGCATCGAATCGCTCAATCAGAAGGCGTTGGACAGCATCCACAAGGGACAAAGCGTGGAAGACATACGATCGGCCACGAAAGCCTGCCGGGAACACGGCATACGCGTCATCGCCTCGATCGTCCTGGGCATCGACGACGACACCCTTGAGGACATCGACGCGTCGGTGCGGTTCGCCAAAGAGATTGATGCGTACCAACTGCAGCCGGCCGTCCTCACTCCCTACCCCGGAACCCCGGTCTACCGCCAGTTCAATGAGCAAGGACGCATCCACGCGTCAGACTGGACGCGCTACGACATGATGAGCGTCACGTTCCAACCGATGCACATGAGCGCCTGGCAATTGCAAAAAGCGTTTTACAAGGCATCCGATTCGTTTTACACATTCCGTTCCGCCATCCGGATCGGCCGGCTTTTCGGTCGTTTCTACGGACATCAGCGAATGAAGATGTGGTGGAGGATGCGCCAAGGAACCAGAGCTGCCAGAATCCTCTCCCGCCTCGTCCCCCAGAGCCCGTTCTACCAACTCAGGCACGCGCCATGGGCGCAAACATCATATGAGGCCTTAACGTGCCATGGCAAAACGGACAACGTTGGAAATTGAAAGGCCGATGATGACCACCATGACGGTCATGAACAGACGATCGACCTGACGGTTATCCAGCTTTCGGGAGATTTTCCGCCCCACAAGCGCGCCACAAACGCCGCTTGCCATCATGGCGATGAGCAGAGGCCACGAGAATGCTGGTATGTTCCTCGTAGCCAAATTCGCCAGCAGGCTCGCCACCTGGGAGAAGAAAATGACATACAACGAATTCAAGGCCGCATGCTTGCTGTCCATGGAAAAGAACAACGACAGGAACATGATGTTGATCGGCCCGCCGCCGATGCCGAGGAAAGAACTGAGGATGCCGAGGAACAAGCCACAGATGACGCAGAGTGGTCCATTGCTGACAGATATGGTCTTCACGCGCGCCTTTTCCAACACGTAAAGGAAAACCGTGACGGTAAGGATGACCATGACGATGTTCTGCGTCATCCCGACCACAGCATTCGAGGAAGCTCTGGCTTTGACCAAGGAGAACAGCGATTTGCCCACCAGTCCTCCGATCGCACCGCCGATGGCCAGGAGCGTGCCGCGCCGTCTATCCACCTGCACGTCGCTCTTTCTGAGCAAGGAAACCGTGGTCATGGCGAGAACCGTTGTGCCGGAAAGGAAACTGATCGTCTCGACCGGCAATTTCAGGATGGCGTCCATCACCGGTTTGATGATGACCCCCCCGCCGATACCGCTGATAGCTCCGACTATGGTCGCGATGAACGTGATGGCGACTATGAACGCTTCCACACTGTCCCCCTCTCTTTTGAGACTGTACGGCAAATGGGTCGCTTCCGTCTACAGTGCTGAGCACTCTTGACACAATTAACTGTATTTGTTATATATACAGTTAAACAAAGGAAGAAACACTATGTTTTTTCATCAATCACACATACCACCTGAAGAAGCGAAAGAACTCATCGAAACGGGGAAAGCCGTCCTTTTGGACGTACGGGAAGCGGACGAATTCAGAAATACCCACATCAAAGGCGCGGTCACGCTGCCTCTTGGGGACATGCCCGGCAATCTCGCACTGTTGCCGGACAAGGGGAAAACCTACATCGTCTATTGCCAGTCCGGACACCGAAGCGCAAGAGCCAAACAGATCATGGAGGGCAACGGCTATCGCGACATCCGTGACTTGGGGGGCATCTTCGTCTGGCCTTACGAGGTGGAGCATGCAGAGTGACCTGTGCGTCGCTGTCCATGCGCTGGTATACCTCAGCCATACAGGCAGGCCTCAGACCAGCACCGTGCTTGCGGAAAACATCTGCACCACAGCCCCGAGAGTCAGGAAAGTGCTCTCTCCGCTTGCGGCAGCGGGGATGATCGCTTCAAAAGAAGGCGCTGACGGCGGGTATTATCTTCTCAAGAAAGCCGACTCCATCACCCTGAGGGACATCGCGGAGGCTGTGCACATCCACTGCGTCTCCCTCTCGTGGGAAAGCGGCGATATCGACAGGGACTGCATCATCTCTTCCGGCATGGGGCCGGAAATGCAAGCCATCACCAAGGAACTTGATGAACAATGCATGCGTACGCTTGCGGGAAAAACCATCAAGACTATCGAAACGGATCTGGAAAAACGGGGGTACGACCATGAAACAGTATGATGACATCATCATCGGCTTCGGCAAGGGCGGAAAGACGCTTGCGGCGAAACTGAGGGCAAAAGGGGAAACCGTCGCCTTGATCGAAGCTTCAAAGGAGATGTATGGCGGCACGTGCATCAACGTTGCCTGCATTCCGTCGAAATCCCTTGAGAAAAACGCACGGCTCTCCGCAGCCATCGGCGGGAGTTTCGAAGAGAAGGCGAAACGATATCGTCAGGCGATTGAGGAAAAACGCGCCCTCACCGCCATGCTCCGCGGAAAAAACCATGACAAGCTGGTCCAGGCGGGAGTGGACGTCATCGATGGCACAGCTTCGTTCAAAGATGCCCGACATGTGCTGGTTGACGGCAAGAAAACACTCCAGGCGAAACGGATATTCATCAATACGGGAAGCAGACCGGTCTTGCCACCGATTTCGGGACTTTCGGAAAGCAAGCATGTATTCACCAGCGAAACCATGATGGAACAGGAACAGCTTCCCGAACGGTTCGCCATCATCGGCGGCGGATACATCGGACTTGAATTCGCCTCATATTACGCCAACTTCGGTTCCCGCGTGACGATTCTCCAGGATGGGGACGCCTTCATCCCGAAAGAAGACAGGGACGTCGCGCAAAGCGTGTTGGACAGCTTCTCCAAACGGAGCATCACGGTCATGAAAGGGGTGAAGATCACCAAGGTGCATGATGAAGCCGGCGGTGTGGTAATCGAAACCTCGGCAGGGCCGGTGGAAGCAGATGCGGTCCTCGTCGCTACGGGACGCAGACCCAACGTACAGGAACTGGCCTTGGAAAAAGCCGGGGTGAAACTGACCGAACGCGGAGCGGTGATGACCGACGAGCATTTGATGACGAACGTCGAAGGCATCTATGCCATCGGGGATGTCGCCGGTTCCCTGCAGTTCACGTACATCTCCCTGGATGACAGCAGGATCATCGCGTCTACGCTCGCCGGGGATGGGAAACGCACCACAAAAAACCGTGGGGCTGTCCCGTATACCGTTTTCCTCGATCCTCCGCTTTCCCGCATCGGTTTGAGTGAGGAAGAGGCCAAGGCGGCAGGTTTGGAGATTAAGACGGCTACGCTTCCCGCAGCTGCGATTCCCAAAGCCCAGGTCCTTCGGCAACCGACAGGAATACTCAAGGTGATCATCGGTGCGAAGACGGATAAGATTCTTGGCGCGCATCTGTTCTGCGCCGAATCCTACGAAATGATCAACCTCATCAAGATGGCTATGGATGCGGGCATCCCCTACATGGCGCTCCGTGACGCGATCTACACCCATCCGACGATGACTGAGGCGTTCAACGATTTGTTTTCTCTGGTTCAAGCCTGATGACAAAAAAAGTAAAATACCAGTTTACTAAACCATAAAACAGTTGTATTATATAGTTGTCGTTTCGTTTTATGCTTACTCGTGGTGGAAACGACTAAGCCCTCCTTTACAGGAGGGTTTTTTGTTGGGGGATCTTGTGTCTCTTCTGTCATTTCGCCAGCAACACGGGAAGGGCATGTCCCGATACGATGATTCAGGGTGTCACAACCCCAATACCTCGATGATGGAGGCGAACATGTCCGGAGGATTGATCGGTTTGCAAATATAGCCGCTGATTTCTCCCTTGAGTTTCCCTATCATGACATCATCGATGGATTCAGCGGTCATGGCGAGGATGGGAATGTTCTTGCCATCCTCACGAGTCATTGTCCGTATGGCGTCCGTAGCCTGATAGCCATTCATGACGGGCATGCGGATATCCATCAGAATCACATCAAACGAATGGGGAGGACATGCGGAAAACAGGTCAACGGCGATCTTTCCGTTTTCTGCACAACTCACCACCATCCCTTGGCGTTCAAGAATGTTCTTTGCGATCTCGGTGTTCAGATTATTGTCCTCACACAAGAGCACATGGCGTCCTTTCAAGCAAGCCAGCTTCTCCGCACTGACGGCAATGTCTTCCTTTTTCTGCAACTTTTGCTCTTCGCTGGCCAAATCAAAATGGAGAAAGACCGTGAACGACGTCCCTTTCCCCAATTCGCTTTCCACCTCGATGCGGCCTTCCATCAGATTCACCAATTGTTGGACGATGGACAGCCCCAGTCCGCTGCCCACATGGCTGTCGCCTTCGTCCCTATGTTCCTGGCAGAAGGGTTGGTAGAGTTTTTCTTGGATGAATTCCTCACTCATCCCCTCTCCTGTGTCGGTGACCATAAAGCGGGCATTCCGTCCTTCAACCGGCGGATCAAGGCGACTGAAGGAGAACGACACGGTCCCTCCCTTCGGAGTGAATTTCACAGCGTTTCCCAAAAGGTTGAGGAGAATCTTTTGCAGGTTCACCCGGTCAGTCATGATGATCTCGTCCGGGATGGTTGTCTTGTCCAACACGAACGTGACCCCTTTGGCGTCACAGGCCGCCTTGGTCGGAATGGCGACATGGTCGATGACGTCATGGATTCTGACCGCTTCCTTGTTGATGGGCATTTTGCCATTCTCAATCTTTGACAATTCCAACGTATCGTTGATGAGATCCAGAAGAATCGTACTGGAAATCTGTATCTTCCCAAGATAGTCACGCATCCGGTCCACGTCATTTGTCTCCAGAGCGAGATTGATGAACCCGATGATGCCGTTCAGCGGCGTGCGCATATCATGACTGATTGAGGAAAGGAAACTGCTTTTTGCGACATTCGCCTTGCGGGTCGATTCCAGCATTTCCTCGCGCTTTCTGGCTTCCTCCTTCTCCTGGGCGATTTTCCGCTCATTTTGTCTGCGCTTGACCAGCACCATGATGGCGGCGACCAGCAGGATGATCAGGCAGGCGAGGATGAAGACGATGATGGCGATCGTCTTGGTGGAGAGTTTGTCGATCATCGCAGCAAGGGTATCATCACGCACCAAGGAATTTTGCGCCAGCATCTCATCGATGGCAGCGACATTGGTATAGCGCACGCAGGTATTGAGCAGGGAGAACAATTGTGCCGGCGTGTTGGTCCTCACCCCGATCGCCACATCATAGGAATACGAGGCGAGACTGGACATGTTATAGGACTGCGCATGATGGGTGGAAAGCCAATAGTTTCCCGTGGTGATCGGGCAACAGACGATATCAGCATTCTTTTGCCGCAAGGCTTCGAAACATTTTGTCAGGGACGGATAGACAATGGCGGCACCTGAATCCGCATCCAAGCTGAACAACGACGCGATATCCCCTTCAGGTATGGCGATCCTGGGAACGTCCGCTTCATTTCCCTTTTCCGAAATCCGCACCACGGACATATGGAGAAACGGATTCGTCAGGTTTATTCCCTGGTCAATGGCGATCGAGGAATCATCAAGGATGGGCGCGATGACATCAATATCACCGGTCCGCAACAGATTCAATGCGATTTCCCGTGTCCTGACGGGGATGAACTTGAACTGCAATCCCGAAATACCCGAAAAATGGCGGAACAGATCCGGTATCATGCCGCGTATGTTTCCCGCCTCATCGACCGAAGAGAAAGGCATGTCATCCTCAAGAACCGCGACGTTCACCAGCGGATTGCCGGCGACATACGCTTTTTCAGGCTCGGTCAGCATCGGAGTGGATCCGAGGGATATGGAAAGGTACCGTTGAACCAAGTTGAACTCGAACTTCGGATTGATGATGGATAAGGAGGCCATCGTCTCGTCCAGTTCCTTCTTCAGCTCCCCGCAGTTTTTGTTGAAGGCGAAATACATCTTCAGCGGACAGAATTCGGCGACTACACGGACACCAGGCACACTGCCGAGATTGGTGATGGCCACCGCATCGACGATGCCCTTGTCCAATACATCAAGGAGGTCATTGGTCGAGGGGTATTCGACAATGTTGACCTCCATCCGCCGGTCTTTCGCCCATTGGCGGAAACTCGCGCCATCGGCGGAGTCCTGCAAAATGCCCACTGTCTTGCCGGTGAACGCGGCATAGTCGCCAAAAGAAACGTCGTTTGTGGACTTGACGATCAACGTAACATAAATACTTCCCATGTCGCGTTCCGATAAAAGGAATTTTTCCGCACGCTCCGGGGTGTAGATGATTGCAGGCAACAAGTCGACAACGCCATCAGCCAAACCTTGGATGTTTTCATCCCATGTAGCGAAATCAACGAAATGATAATCCCAACCGTTGTACTTGGCCACCTCATTGAGATACTCGATGTCGTATCCGCGATAATGGCCGTCAGGGGTTTTGTACATGTATTGCCCATCAGGGAAAAAGCCGACATTAATCGTCAGGGAATACAGCGGAAGAGCCATCAGGAAGACCAGCAGGCTTATTCCGATCGCTTTTCTGACGAATGTGTTTTTCATGGTAGTCCTGTCATTGTAGCATTGTCTGGTCAATGAAGCAAGAAAAGTCTTTTTGTCAGTTACGTCTTCTTGTATATATACCGTTTTCGTGAGGAGAAGAGCCGATGTGTCCGTGGTCAGCCCCATCAAGGGTACACCGACGGCCTTTTCGCAAGCTAACCATCTAAATGTCCGCAGCGACCCGGCAAAAGCAGAAACAACTGAACGGATACGGCGTCCTTCCGCATGGGCCGGACACAGATCCTGTGATGAAATCATCACCATTTCAGGACCGGATGCCTGCCATACGGTTCTCCCCGCCACGGACAAAGCACAGGAAAGCAAAAAACATTCCCTCCCTCACACACGGAAGAAGGATTCAGGAACCAAGTTCCGGACAGGCTTGCGAAAACGTTCATTTCATGAAAGCCGCAAGCTTCTTATACAGATCCACCGGTTCGATGGGCTTGCTGATGTGCTCATTCATCCCGCACTCACGGCACTTTTCCACATCTTCCGCAAAAGCGTCTGCCGTCATTGCGATAATCGGAACCGTCTTGGCGTCCTCACGGGAAAGCGAACGTATTTCTTTCGTCGCATTATATCCGTCGAGCACGGGCATGCGGATATCCATCAATATCACATCGTAGAACCCAACCGCTGAACGCTTGAACTGCATCAACGCCTGCCAGCCATTATCGGAGACTTCGACAATCATCCCTTTTTGTTCAAGGAGTCTCTTGGCGATTTCCTGATTCAGCGGGTGATCCTCACACAGAAGGACATGTTTTCCCAGAAACGCATCAACGTCTGTCTTGTCGACTTTCTTTTCGCATGGGCGCAATGAGCGGGCGTCCACACTCCCGACCCTGAGATCCACCTCGAAAGTGGTTCCCTTGCCTAACGCGCTCCGCACCGTGATCGTACCGCCCATCACATCAACCAGTTTCTTGGTGATGGCCAGGCCGAGACCTGAGCCCCGAAGCTCGGAATTGTCATTCCGGCCTTCCTGCGTGAAGGGTTGGAACAACACCTTCTGAAACGTTTCGCTCATGCCGATGCCATTGTCAGAAACACTGAGATGCATGGACATATCCTCGGAGTCCGCTCGCGGGGTGAAAACCACAGTATAGCTGATGAGCCCGCCTTCAGGAGTATACTTCACCGCATTGGACAACAAGTTGAAGATCACTTGGTTTACGCGCAGTTTGTCCATCACCGGCACACGGCCTTCGAGTAATGTCGTCTTCAACTCAAACCGTTGGTTCTTCCCTTCATACAATGGTTTGATGACCGCATCCATATATGCATGGAACTCCTCCAGAGGGTATGGCTCCGGATGCAACGTGATCTTGTTGCTCTCCGCCTTGGTCATGTCGAGGATGTCGTTGACCAATCCCAGCAGGAAGAGAGAGGACGTATCGATCTTCTTCAGATAATCTGCCGTTCTGGGGGGATTTTGTTCCTCAGCCGCCAGATAGGTCAGACCGATGATCCCGTTCAATGGGGTGCGGATGTCATGGCTCATCCTCGAAAGGAATTCGCTCTTGGCGGCATTCGCCTGTTTCGCGGCGGCCAAAGCTTGGGACAATTGCTCCTGGTTTTTCCGTTCCCGCTCCAAAACAGCTGTTACGTCGGAGAGCAGGAACACCACGACATCATGATATTCATTGAGATAGAAGATGTCTTCTTTCCATGTTCCTTTTCCATCCCTTTTGGCATAACAGAAAGTGAACACGGACTTCGTTTCCAATTCCTTGCGGATAGTATCCATCGAGAAGGCTTTCTTGGTAGTCTCCCTGTCGGAAGAGGCGACGTTGGCCTCGAGTTCTTCCTCCACAGCCTTCACATACGGGATGCCATTAAACCGTGGATCGATGTCATTGTTGGTCGATTTCACCACCAATATATCTGTCTGCAGGTCACAATATGACACCGTTTCGTAACTCAGTCCGATGACCCGCGAGGCGAGCATCTCATCCACCACTTCGGTATTGATGTCGCGTGTGTAGAAAAATGCGATCATATCTCCCGATTCAGGGTCGGGAAGCACCTCTGTATGAGAGACCACCCAATGGATTTTCTTCCCGATATACCTCCGATAGCGTATTTCCGAGGTGTATCTTCCCTCCTTCATCGCGTTTCTGACCCCATTGCCGCTACACGTGATGATGAAACGTTCACGTTCCTTCTCGTCGGGGATCCGGGACGCCGCCCTAAGAAGGATGTCCCGTGTCTGGCTGTTGGTGTGCTCCAATGCAGGGACAAGCTCCAGAGCCTGATGAGCCACGGCGTCACTGACTTTTCCTTGGAACAGGCCGTCATCAAAGGTCTGGATCGTGGGTTGGGAATTCTTGGTGAGGTTGAAGGAAAAAGCTTCGAAGACGTTTCCTTCCATGGTTTTCAAACGGACTTTCTCCGTCCGCAGACGTTCCTCCGCTTTTTTCCGCTCAGTGATGTCAACGGCGCTGCACAATACCTTACGGATACTCCCCTGCTCATCTTTCAGGGAAGACATGGTCACTTTCTCCCAATACCGTATGCCATGATATTCCGGATTGATGATGCAGGATGCGGTCTCAGCCCCCGAGTCAATCATTGCGACCATCTTCAGGTACGCCGAACGGTCAACAGATGACAAATCGGCAAAAGCGACGAAACGGTCAGGATACTGTTCCAAAGGGAACGGAACCGCACCATACCGTTTGTTCAGCATGGTGATCTCCAAGGAATGCGAAGCAGGATAATAGGTAAAATACTGGACATCAGAGTTACTGATGGCATCTTTGAGTTCACGTTGGCTGTCAAGCAATGCCTCCTCTGTCCGTTTCTGTTCGTCATAACAGGAAAATGAAGCATAGAAATAGGTTATCCCGCCATCTTGGTATGCATGGCAAAACTGGATGCCGATCCAATGTATCGCGCCATCCTCCCCAATTGTCCGGTATACCACATCACCTTGGGCAAGCCTGCATTTGCAGACATCCTCGTATACTTCCATGATACGTTCCCTGTCTCCGGGAACAACCACTGTGATGACATTCGGCCCCATGAATCGTTCCCCATACGCACGGCTCATGTGATGGGTGCTGAAATATCCTTCATTCGCATAATCCAAGAAAAACACTCCATCCTGTTGGTGAAGTATCGCCACACCCCCGGGGATGTGCGTGATCAGATCGATGTATCTGCGCGCATATTTCGCTTCAGACTGGAGTTCCATCTCCAAGGAAACATCACGTCCTACGCCATACATTCCGACCAAGACCCCACCGGCGTCATAAATGGGATATTTCCACGTCTTGGTCCACTGCGCCTTTCCGTTTTTGTCAGGAATGCGCTCCAGCATGCCGATGATCGGTTTTCCGCTTTTGAGCAATTCGGCATCATCCTTACGATATTTCTCCGCAAGCCCATAGTCGAAAAAGTCATAGTCGGTTTTGCCTAAAATTTCTTGTTGGGAGGATTTTCCCGCCATGTGGGCGAATGCCACAGAACACGACCGATAAACCAAGTTCATGTCTTTGACAAACAGATAATCGTCAGTGTTGAACATCAGGCTCGACAAAGCGTCAGACAACAACCGTTTGCTATCATCACTTTCCATATCGTTCCCCCATCATCAGAAAAGGCATACCAACCTTTTCATATTATCATCATCGATGAAAGGACGCCATCCATTTTGGGGATTCTGCGTCGTTATTTCCAAGCAACGGCCGGATAATGATGATATGATGTCCGACAGGAGGATGCAGTATGGACAGAAAACAAGAATTAACGATCAAACTACAGAGGATCCGTTCCTTCATGCAGATGAAACACATCGACGGACTGTATCTCAAACGTCAGGATGATTTCGCATGGCTTTCCTGCGGAGGAAGGAATTTCGTCGGAGCAGGAGACATGGGCAACTGCGGGTTGCTGGTGACCTTCGACGGGCATCATGCGATAACCAATACCATCGAAGCGCCACGGATGCTGAAGAAAAACACCTGACTACAAGATCAACATCATGCCTAAACAGAGTCCGATCATCACCCCGATGGCGGGAGCTTTGGACTTCCACATCAGGTAGGATTCCGGGAGCAATTCGCCGAAGACCACATACAACATGGCTCCACTGGCAAAACTCAATGCAAGGGCATTCATCACCGGACCAAGGGAACCGACCCAGAAACCGAGTATGCCCCCCAAGACGGTAGGGAAACCGCTCAAAGCGGTGAGCAGGATGGCTTTTTTCCGTTTCATTCCTCCGGCAATAAGCGGAACCGCGATGGCCATACCTTCCGGAATATTATGCAGTCCGATGACAACCGCCATGACGAAACCGCTGCTTGAAACGATTTTGGTGTAATCGACCCCGACATACATGGCGCCGATGACCATACCCTCAGGGATGTTGTGGAGGGCGATGGCTACAGCCATGATGAGTCCGGCTGTGAACAGATTGCTGGACTCAGCCATATGCTTCTGCAGGTGATTGCTGTGGATCAACTCATCCAAGTCGTCAGCGGTCTTCGGATGGTCTTTGCCGATGTGCTTGATCTCCGGGTTGGTCTGCTGGTCGATGACATAGTTCAACAGCGCCACGATGGCATATCCGACACAGATGCCGATCAGAACGATGGGAAGTGAGACTTTGGTGCTTTCATCAGGCCGCAAAGCGGACAACACCATATCGAAACAGACTACCGCAAGCATGATCCCTGCCGCAAAACTCAACAACAAGCTGACCGTTTTGTCAGAGTTTTTCCTGATCATGGCGCTCACTACACCACCCAGACCCGTACCGCCGACACCGGACACAAACGTCACCAGAACCGTCCACCAGAGCATTTCGCTGTTCACGCCATCACCTCATCCATTTTACACAATACCGAACCTCATAAGGCTGTGCAAGGGATTCCGGTTTCATCCGGCGACGCATGGGAAGGGTTGAAAGGCCAACTTTCCTGCGAAACCAGCGTATTTGGTATTTTCCGGCACTTTCGCTTATGATATAATTGGGTAACATTAGGAGACTAATAATGGATGTCATTATGCAAAATTGGTTGGCAATCGATGGCCTTTCCTTTTTTGTCATTATATTTCTTGGAATACTGGTTACGGGAAACCATGTACTTTCAAAGACATTCCGTTCCCATTTCCTTGCATCCATCGTTTTCGCCTGCATCTCCATCCTCGCCGAGATCACCGTCCTGCTTTTCGGCGACAATGCATGGAACAATACCATCGGTTTCGCCACGACTCCGCTGATTCCCGTATGCTTTGTCACGGGCAAAATGGACAAAGGGTACCGCGACATCGTTTGGATACCGGCCCTCATCAACATGATCATTTCCATGACTTCCCCTCTCACCGGATGGCTCTTTTCCCTTGACCCCTACCACCGCGGACCGTTTTTTTGGGTGTTTACCTTCAGTTACCTTTGGGGCATCTGTCTGGTGATCATCATGACGTTCAAAGCCCAAAAGGTTTTCTTCGATGTGCCGAAACGGTTTTCGTTCGGAACCTTGTTTTTCCTGGTTGTCGGCACCAGCATACAAATGCTCCTGCCTCAAATCCATGCTACATGGTGCTGCGTCACGTTCATCATGCTCCTCGGATATTTGTTCATCATCAGCATCCAAAACACCTACGACCCATTGACCGAGGCGCACAATCGGGCTTCTTACCAAAACGTGTTGGAACAGGCGAAGGTGGTGGTTTTCCTGGATATCAACAATTTCAAAAGCATCAACGACCAATACGGGCACCTGTATGGTGATATCTGCCTGAAGCATGTCGCCCATATGTTGCTTTTCTGTGCTGAAAAACAGGAAGGCGCCTGCTATCGTATCGGCGGAGACGAATTCTGTCTGTTATTCAAAAACAAAGAAGGATACGACAATGTCTTGTCGGAGTTCAGTGCTCTGCTTCAAGCCAAAAGGAAATCCGATGAGAAGTTCCCCTCAGTTTCCTGGGGTATCGGCGTACGCAAGCAAAATGAGGACATCAACGAAGTGATACGGCAAGCTGATGAGCAGTTATACCGCATGAAAAACCACCAGAGTTGACGCATCAGGCTCTTTCCTGCTGAGGATAGTCTTGGTCAAGAGCCGCATAAAGGACCTCAGGTTCAACCGGTTTGGAAACATGACCGTTCATCCCCGCTGCTTTGCATTTTTCCTTGTCGTCCGCAAACGCATCGGCAGTCATGGCGATAATCGGTACCAGTTTTGCATCGGGACGCTCAAGAGCACGTATCGCTTTCGTAGCTTCATATCCATCCATCACAGGCATCCGGATATCCATAAGGATCGCATGATAGAACCCCACGGCGGATTGCCTGAACAGTTCCATTCCAATCTGTCCGTTATCCGCTACTTCCACAATCATCCCCTTTTTCACGAGCATCGCTTTGGCGATCTCTTGGTTGAGCGGATGATCCTCGCACAAGAGAATGTGCTCTCCCGCCAAACGCCCATACCGGTCTGAGGGAGAGGCCGACAACGATTTGGACATGGCGTTCTGGGGAACACAATCAAAAACAAGACTGATGCGGAACGTCGTGCCGGTTCCGATATGGCTGTCCACCTTGATCCTTCCGCCCATCAGATCGACGATTTTTTTCACGATGGCCAGTCCGAGCCCGCTGCCACGATACAACGAAGCGTCATCCCTGTTTTCCTGGGTGAACGGAGCAAACATCGCTTGCTGGAATTCCTCAGACATGCCTATGCCATTGTCACTGATTTCCAAATCCATCGCATATGTACCATCTGGGTTGAGATGAGTCTCGACACACAAGTTGATCGCACCGCCTTCCGGCGTGAACTTGGTGGCGTTGGAAAGCAGATTGAAACAGATCTGGTTGAAACGCAACATATCCACCACGGGGACATAATCCGGAAGGAAATGGCAGGAGACCAGCAGATGTTGCCCTTTCTCCCGGCACAAGGGACGGATGACCGCATCCACATAGGTGAGGAAACGATGCATGTCATACGGTTCAGGATGAAGCTCCATCTTGTTGCTTTCCGCCTTTGCCATGTCCAGCACGTCGTTGACCAATCCCAGCATGAAGTGGGAGGAAGTGTCTATCTTCACAAGGCAATCGATGGTCGCCAACGGGTTTTTCTGTTCAAAAGCGATGCGTGTCATCCCCATTATGCCATTAAGAGGTGTGCGCATGTCATGACTCATGCGTGACAGGAATTCTGTCTTCGCGGCATTGGCCACATCCGCTTTTTTCCGCAATTCCTGCTCCGTTTTTATCTGCTCGTTGACTTTCTCCTCAAGCTGCAACTCGCCCGTAACATCACGATACGTCGCATAGAACACATGGCTGCCTCCGGACGTTTCCCGGAAAATGGTTGTCTGCGTGACCCAATGCCAAGTCCCGCCCGCACCAAGAAGCCGATATCTGTTGACCACGAACTGCGCCGAATTGAAATTTTCCCGGCAGACATCCCGTACCCGTTGCTTATCATCCGGGTGCACTCCGCTGAAAGCGTCGGCGAAATAGTCCCTGATGGATTGGTTGTCCGCTTCAGTCAGCTGATCCGGCTCAACGGCAAACCCAAGCATCCGATACATGGTCTTGTTTGTGTAACGTATGGAAAGATGATCGGGATCGGGCATCACCAGGACACAGATGCCTGTGGAGATTGAATCCATGACATCCCTGATCCGTTGTGTTTCCGCTTTGGCGAGATTCACTTCCCTGCGTTGCATCAAGACCTGTTCCGTGTCATCATATTCGGTCATCAGGACTTTGCCGGAAGGTTTGTCCAGATAGAAATATTGGTATTTGCGGAAAAGGTCTGCCGTTTCCGCAAAACGGATGGTGAATTCCACGCGTGCGTCACGGTCCAACAGGGCGCGCATGTGCTCGGGGGAACACCAATCCCCATACCGCTTCCGGTCTTCCCCATCCGGCCATGCGGATGTGTCTTTCCCGACAAAATCGGTATATCTGCAGGCTCTTTCGGGAAACGAAAACAACTCGTGATACCGGACCGGCATACGAGCCCCCACCTGGATGGCCTCAATCCGGTCCGTCTGAAGCCTGATAACCGCTATGAAGTCATAAACATGTTCCGTAAGCAGCTGGAACACCTCGTCCTTTTGTTTCTCTTCAGAAATATCCACAGAATAGAGGATGCATTCCAAATCCCCTGTGGCTGGATTACGGAGCATGTTGCAATAGGTCCTCACCCATATGAGTTCCCCGTTCTCATCCAATCTCCGGTAATCCTGGGTAAATGCTTCCTCACCTGCGTCATGACAAGCGAGCATCTGCGCCCGATTGAACCTTGCGAAACAGGGTTCCAGGTCTTCTTTCGTTTTCACCAGCGAAAGGATATGGGCAAAAACCTCATCGGCGGTATCGGCCCTAAGGGTGTCCACAATGAATCGGGATTTGCCAAGGTTCTGGATACAGGTGTTTTGGGTCAGATTCAGATGGAAGATGCAAAGGGCTTCGGGATTAACGGTGAGCAGAGACTGGATGGATTCATTGAAATGCGCCTGAGCCTGCTTTTCCGTAGTGACATTGATCCCAATGCCGTAGGCCACATCCGGATTGCCCTGCGCATCCTTTTTGACCGTATAGATGGTCCGTTCGCAACGCAATGGCAACTGAGGATTCCAGCGCATCCAGAAATCATCCGAAACCCGGGTTTCCCCTTGTTCCATCCGGGAGAACAACGCAAGCAGTTTCGTCTGTTCTTCCGGAGGCAACATCGGGAGAATGGACTGAGGAACATTGGGCACGACATCAGGAATTCCGAATTTCTTGAAACTATGGCTTGGACTGGTGATCTCATGGGTCTTGAAATGGTATTCCCACACTCCCATGGAAGCGCTTTCCACGGCCAACTCAAACCGTTCCTGGGAATTCTCCAACTTTCTCTGAAGTTCTTTCTGTTTCGAAATATCCATGATGAACTGCACGAAAGCATCATGTCCGCACCAATTGATGGATACTCCGGTAATGTTCTCCCAAACCTCATGGTTCGCATCAAACCGCTCGCAACTGACCGATTGTCCGGACGGAGCGCTGTTCATGATGCAGTCCTCACACGGGCTGGCTTTTCCCCTGAGGAACGCGAAGCACCGGAAACAACCATCCTTCCCCAGTTCCTTCAACCGGTTCCGTCTCGCGACTTCATTGGCATACAGGATCTCATAACTGTGGCGATCGATGACGTAAATTGATGCATTCGTGTGGTTGATGATCTTCTGGTAAATGTCCGATTCCACAGACGCGTTCGCATACAACACCAACAGGACAGGGCAACCTCCCATCGTACCGCAGAGACGGACATTCGCATGCACCCAGTCAAATCCGTGTGACTTGTGGTGGACCCGGTAATAATACTCCATGGGTTTTGATGTCCGGACACATTGGGAGACAAACTCCATCAATCCAGGGATATCTTCTTGCAAAACGATGTCTGCCGCGTTTTTTTGGGTAATTTGTTCGTATTCCACACGGGTCATGCCGTTCAGCGAAGGAAGTCCGTCCGAGAAATACAGGGATTCGACGTTTCCGCCCTTCACCCGATATAATGCCACGTTTCCCGGTGTCACCTTCTCTATGAATTCCAACTGTGCGCGCGTAAGTTCCATTTCTCTGCCATCGATTATCAAAATAGTAGTGAGCTGAACTGAAAAAAATGTTTTCGGAATGAGATTGACAACACATATTTCCTGAAAACGATATATTCTTATATTTATTACATGAGTAAAACGCTATGAACAGCAATCCATACCATATCCCGTGGATTCGTCATTGGGAAAGGATACCATTTCAGCTGGGATTGTCAATCATCATCACCCTTCGGACAGAACCCCCATCAGTACTTCGGCGCCCCGTTCAATCAATGCGGGAAACCGCATTTTTCTTCTCAACAGGGGAAGCAGAGCCCCCTTCATCGCGCAACAATCATCCATTCAGATGCGCATCGACTTTTTCAAGCAGGTCCCGGAATACCCGGCGTTCCTCTTCCGAAAGAGGGGAAAGGATGTTTTCCTCCACGTTTCCCCTGTGGCGGTTACCCTGATTATGGAACTGCCATCCCTTCGGAGTCAGACTGATGCGTTTCACCCGGGGTTGGTTCTCGTCCTTGGAAACGGAAACAAGTCCTTTGGTTCCCAGACGTTTGACGATGCCCGTCACGGTGGGTTGGGCTATGGAAAATTGGCTGCCGATGGATTTGAGGGTCACGTTTCCTCCCTCATTCGCCCCGATGAATTCCAAAACCCTGACTTGGGAAATGGTCAATCCGATGTCCTTCAAATCATTGTTCGCATTCCGATACAAGGCATCAGAAATACGTTTGATGAGTAATCCGCAATCCTTCGAATGGTCATCCATGGGTTTCATGGTAGGTGACGGCAAAAAGATTGTCAATCGCAAAATCTCCTCACGGGAAGGAAACAGGAGTGACCGGCATTTCGGTGTCATGCGCGGCATAGACACCCACACATCGGGGATCATCACGCATGCTTTTGACCCATGCGAGGGTCTTCGTGAGCGAAGCGTCATCATACGATGGGCCAGGAAGCGCCAAAGCATCCCACGAATGCGCGTTGTAACCATCGTCACCGCACAAGACTGCAAACTTGCCGCAACCCTTCACCACCACAGCCACGGAACCCGCAGTGTGTCCCGGAGTGGATACAACTTCAACACAGCCGTCACCAAACAGGTCACAGGAAGCGCCGAATGGGGCGGACGGGTCGTTTTTCATCGCCAAGCTCTCCAGATGGACACCTTTCCAGAACGTCTTGTGATAACGCATATTGGGTTTTTCCGCCTGCGACAACTCTTCTTCCGACACAAAAACGTGCGTCGCATCCTTCAAATCGCACAAACCGCTGGCATGATCGCAATCAAGATGGGTGAGGACGACCGCATCCAAATCCGCCGGGCTGACGCCCAAAGCTTCCAGCTGCCTCACGGCGGACTCATGGTCTTCCAGGACAGGCTCACTGGCAAACCACAATCCGAACCCCATATGCCGTATCGGAGCAGTGACGCATTTCCCGCTCCATCCCGTATCGACGAGCACCTTCCGCTCCCCCACTTTGACCAGAAAGGCTTTTACCGGAACCCGTATGCGCTCCGAACGTCTTTGGAACACCCCCGCATATGCGAATCTCCCCGCTCGGGCCTGCCTGTCAGGAACGGCCGGGGATACCAGCGTGAAACCTGTCTGTATCGTATATATCGTGACCATCGTTCACTTCCGCCACCACATCCGACAAAGCGCACGGGACCTGTTTCACCTGATACGGATGTTGGGTTGTTTTCATTCGTTGCTTCTTCAAGCCTATTCGTATTCACCGTGCTTTGTACGGCAAGCCATTCCTATTTCTTTTGCAGGCAATACACCGTAAGATCACTGCTTACAGCCTCAGATGTCTCTCCGACCGGATTGGTTCCGTTCGCGTCAAGATACAACGCGTATCCTTCCGCACAATTCCACGTGAACCGCTCCCCTTTCGGAATGAGTGCCTTGCCTTTCGTGCCATCAGGGTAGGTCACGGTGACGGCCACTTTCTCTTTGGCGAGATACCAAGCGGAAACCGCATCCGGATACTGCACGGGTTTGTCGTACAAGAGCACGCCTGAGGCAATCTTCAGTTTCGTTCCATCAGCATGCAAAATGGTGAAATCAAGAGAAAGGACACGATAGTCATCGGAAGCGAACACCACAGTGGTCAGCATCTTGTCCTTGGTAGTCACCGACCAAGAAGACAAAGCCGCGGCATACGAGGCATCAATATCGGCTGTCATCTCTCCGAGGATGGTCCCGTTTCCCAGAATGACGCAGGAAACAAACTCGCTTCCCTGAGCCATGAGCAGATATCCGCTGACAGACGTGTCCCCACCGCAATCGATATGGTATGCCGATTCTCCTTTTTCCCGGACAAACCCGAACAGATCCGTACAGTAGGCAGCATACCCATTGTCATCCTCCACATACGTCGCCTCACCCGCATCATTTTTGAAGAACGTGATGTGGGTGGTGTTGCCGCCGATAAAGTCAAGCTGGGCATAGGTGACGGTCGTGTGTTTTGCCAACAAATTCCCTGCCTTGTTGATCTGGGCAGCCTGCGAAGCGCTCAGGCTGGAGGAGGTTGACGTCATCGCGCAAGATGCCAACAGCAGGCTGCAGGCCATCATGAACCACGATACCACGCGAATCCAATGGGCTTTTCTCATAGAGCGCTCCTTTACTCGTCAATCGATGATCTTCCCAGTCAATGCTTGTCGGACCCATCTGGCCTCGGATGATTCGTACACCACCAGCCTCCTGCATGTGGAAGGTTGTTTTTTCACCTGCCGTGAGCAATACATCAGGATGGGAGAAAACCATAACGCAAGCATCCAGACCATTGCATTGCACATATTCTTTGTATAGATGCGTTCTTGCAGTTGTTCGTTGCAGATAGCAATACGCAACAGGGATGCATCCTCTGCGACATGCTAGCATACTTCATCTGCATTTTCTAGAAGATGTCGGAGGGATCTCCCTGCGTTTTATCCCTTTTTCACATTGATTTTCCCTACAACTTGGAATATTGTTGGACATGAAATGGGAAACTGTCAGGAAATGACGCCATCTTCTCGGACTGCCGTCCAAGGTGCAAAGACTATCTCAAGGCAAGGACAACAGGAGCACAAAATGGACAAAAACTGCTTCGGAACGGTTTTGCTCGAACACCTTCCCACCGGCATCGGGGTTTTCGACGTGACAGGGACAACGATCGACATGCAGTACCTTAACGAAGGGTATTATCAGATGATCGGCACCAAAAGATGCGAACGCACCCGTTTTTTCGGGAAAAAAACGACTGACGCCATCCATCCTGACGACCGCAAACCTCTCATCGAGGAAGTCATGGCTTCCATCCGGGAGAAACGTCTTTTCCATTTCCGCTTCCGTGTCTTTACGGGAAACGGAACATACCTTTGGATCGGCATCAACGCCAATCACGAGCCGCTCACTGAAAATACAGAACGGTTTTATGCCTCCTACTACGATATCGACACGTTGCTCAGTACCCAGAAGCAACTGGAATCCGACAAGAAAGTCATGGAAGCGATGCTTGGCAACATTCCCGGAGGAGTCGCGGTCTTTTCGGAAAAAAACGGGAAAATCCATATGGTATACACCAACGACGGTTTCTACAGTCTGCACCACGGCAACCGTGCTTTTTGGGCGGCCCGGGGAGACGACCCTGTCGATTGGCTTGAAGCAAATGACCGGCACGTATTCCTTGATGAGTTCCAGAAAGTCAAAAACGGGGAAAAGGAACAAGGGCGGGCGACTTATCGTGTCGATGGCGAAGACGGAAGCAGCCATTGGGTGGACAACCAATTCAGAAAGGCGTATGAAGAATCCGGCGTCCAGTATTATTACGCGTCGTTCGTCGGGCTCGATGGCCTGAAACGGGCAGAGGAAACAAGAGACGAAGCGCGCAGGATGTACGAATCCGCAGTGGAAGACTCAAAGCTCGTTGTCTGGGAATATGACATCCCTGCCCATCGCATCATCATGGCGGAGAATGAGTTCACCAAGTACGACTACCGGAAGTTCGGATTGCCGAAGATCATCGAAAACGCACCCCAGGCATTGCTTCCCTTTATTGATGACGCCTATCATGAACCGTTTCTGGAAATGTACCGGAAGGTGGAGATGGGAGAACCCACCGCATCCTGCGAGGTATGGTACAAGCTGAAACCAGGCGTTGAGCCACGATGCGAGCACATCTCGTATACGACGGTCTTTGACGCTCAGGGGAAAACCATCAAGGCATATGGAATCGGCAGGAACATCACCAATCAGAAACAACAGGAAGAGGATTATCACCGGCTCCGGAACCAACTCACAGGAAATCTTCTGGATGTCGTCGGCAGTTTCCAGCTCAACCTGTCCAAAAACACCTATATCAGCGGTTACAGCCCCTATACCTCGGTGGTGAAAGGCCTGGAGAAAGCCACAGCGGACGAACATTTCGCCGCCACAGCCCAAACCGCAGCCAATGAAACCATCAAGGCAGGCATCCTCAAGGATTATACCTGCCAGCATCTGCTGCAAATGTATAGGGACGGACAGAAACAAATCCAGCGAGAGTATCCTGTCCATACATCAAGCGGGGGTATCATGTGGATACACTCCACCCTCTACATGATGCAGAACCCCGACACAGGGGATGTCGAAGGCATCACCTACTCGAAGGATGTCACCCGTCAGAAAAAGAACGAAAAGATCCTCCAACGATTGTACAGCAAGGACTGTGACTATGTCGGACTCGCGGAAATGACCACCAAAACCTTCGAAGCCTATAACGGTTCTTGGGAATCAAGGGACATCCCCAAAGGCAAGCAGGTTTCCTACCCTATCGTCAGGGATCTGCTGGCCGAGGAGTATGTCTCCTCGGAAGAACGACAGGCGTTTCTTGAGGCGACAGACCTCCCGAAACTGGCGGAAATCCTCAAGAAACAAACGGACTACACGTTCACCTACACCTTCATCCAGAGGGAAACCACCAGAAGGAAACAGATACGTTTCGGATGGCTTGATGAGGAAGAACGTGAAATCCTGATCATCCAAACGGATGTCACCGAAGCCTATCAGAAGGAACAGGAACAGATAGCGCGGCTGAACGCAGCGCTGGAGGAAGCGGAAAAAGCGAACAAAGCCAAAAGCGAATTCCTTTCACGCATGAGCCATGACATCCGCACTCCCCTGAACGGCATCATCGGCATGACCTATCTGATGGAAAACATGGACCTTCCCAAGGAAGCGATGGAGGATCTCCACAACATCTCCACCTCTTCCAAATTCCTGCTCTCGTTGATCAACGACATTCTGGACATGTCCAAAGCCGAGAGCGGAAAGATCGAACTTCATCCGGAACCGTATCGCCCGAAGGATTTCCTCAACTACATCGATGCGGTCATCGGACCGCTGTGCCGGGAAAAGAATCTGAAGCTGGTCATCGGCAACGACCAAATCCCCGGGATCGTGCCTCTGATGGACGAACTCAGGACGAACCAAATCCTCTTCAACCTCTTCTCCAATGCGGTGAAATACACTCCGGAAGGCGGAACTGTCACCTTTACGCTGAAGGAGAACCTGACAAACGACAACAAACTCGCCATGGAAATCTCCATCAGCGACACCGGCATCGGCATGAGCCCGGAATTTCAGAAAGTGCTCTTCCAGCCGTTCACCCAAGAACGGCTTTCCAACCAACCGGAAACCCAGGGAACCGGTTTGGGACTGTCCATCGTCAAACGTCTTGTCGACGTGATGGGTGGAACCATTCGGGTGAAAAGCGTTTTGGGCAAAGGTTCCACCTTCATCCTGAATGTGGCCGTCGCATATGCGGCCGAAGCGGAAACCTCCTCGCAGTCCCCAATCCCCGCGAGCGCCAAAGCGGACATCTCCTGTCTGTCGGGAAAGCACATCCTCCTGTTTGAAGACCATCCGCTTAACCAGATCATTGCAGTCTCGCTCCTGCAACGCAAAGGCATGATCGTGGAAACGGCGGACAACGGAGAGACAGGAACAGAACTGTTCAAACGCTCTGCCCCACACTTCTATGACGCCATCCTCATGGACATACGCATGCCTATCATGGACGGATATGCGGCGACACAAGAGATACGATCCCTTGCAAGGGAGGATGCCAAGACGATCCCCATCATCGCAATGACGGCAGATGCCTTCTCCGATGATGTCAAGAAAGCGCAAGAGGCAGGCATGAACGGTCATATCGCAAAGCCGATAGAACCGGATGTCTTGTACAAGACGCTTGCAAAACACCTGCAAGGATAAACCCTCTTTCCCTGGTAAAGAAGATTTACAGAACGGACAAACCACCATATCCTGTAGTACAGAGGAGTCAATCAAAACATGATCCGCATGGGGCTTGAACGCACCGAGGCTTGGGTGCCTTTGGTCAATGGCAAACGAGTCGGTCTGGCAAGCATTCCGGCCTCGTTGTTTTGTGGCAGAGATGATGGCATCACCTTCGTCAAGGAACAGTGTGATCTGACCGCTTTGTTCGGCCCGGAGCACGGTGTACGCGGAGAGTTGTCCCATGGCGTCTGTATGGGGGATTCCAAAGATCCCGTCACCGGTATTTCCACCTACAGCCTGTATCAGGGTGAAGACACACACCTGCCCGGTGACATCACCAAGGCCATCGACATCCTGCTGTTTGACGTTCAGGATGTGGGTCTCCGATTCTACACCTACATCGCCACCTTGAAACGCATTCTGGAAGATGCCGCCGCACAGGCCTTGCCGGTCATCGTCCTGGATCGACCCGACCCTCTTGGCGGAATGGTATACGGTAGCCCGCTTCCCAAGGAAGACTGGAGCTTTGTGGGACCTGGCGCGTTACCGGTACGGTACGGTCTGAGCAGCGGGGAACTCGCCCTCCTCTTCAACGAGGGTCAGGAGAAAAAAGCGGATCTCACCGTCATCGGTCTGGAAGGCTGGAACAGGAAGATGCTGTGGCCTGAAATTGGCAGAAGATGGATACCCACCAGTCCTGCGATCGGATCATTCGATTCTGCCCTCAGCTATGCCGGTTTCTGTCTGTTGGAAGGCACCAACCTTTCCGAAGGCAGGGGGACGACCACGCCCTTCGAACTGTTTGGCGCACCGTATCTGGACAATGTCGGCTTGTGCCGTTTCCTCAACGGGAAAGCCTTCCCAGGTATGGCGTTCGTTCCGAAATATTTCCAACCGGAAGCAGGCAAATATGCGGGACAACCCTGCAACGGAGTCTTTGTGGTCGCGACGGACTGGCACGCAAACCCCATACCGGCCGCACTGTACACGCTATGGTGGGTTGCCGCCCACCACAAGGAATTCGCCATCTTGCCGCCAAGAAAAGAAGGAGCGCCAAACCCGCTGAGCCGATTGATGGGCGCCACAGACGCCACAGCAGTGTTTGACCACCCAGACGAGGTGGCAAAGCGTTGGGAAGAAGAAGGCCGGGAATTCCAGGAAACGCACCGGGAGGTATGGTTGTATGCATGATGAAACGCTTGTCTGGCAAATCGGGCAAAGGCTCGTCACGGGCTTTGCCGGCACATCGTTGGATGATTCCTTCAAGGAAGTCGTCAAGCGCTGGAAAATCGGGAATGTGATTCTCTTCTCCCGCAACCTGAAAGACAGGGAACAGATAACCGCTTTGTGCGCTCAGGCAGACGAGCTGGTCTTCCATGAGACAGAAACGCATCCGTGGATCATGATCGACCAGGAAGGCGGGATGGTTTCCCGTCTTCCCATCGGCTCCGCCATCGCCCCGGGTGCGATGGCTCTGGCAGCCTTGGGTGACGAACAGGCCGTATACACCTGTGCGTTTGAGACGGCGAAAGAACTGCGCCAACTGGGCATCAACGTAAATCTTGCGCCGGATCTGGATGTGAATTCCAACAGGGAAAACCCCGTTATAGGGATTCGAAGCTATGGTGATGACCCGAACGAGGTGGTGCGTTTTTCCCGCCAAGCCATCAAGGGCTATCTGGAAGGCGGAGTCCTCTGTTGCGGCAAGCATTTCCCCGGCCATGGCGACACCTCGATCGATTCCCACTTGGCCCTGCCCAAAGTGGACAAGACAAAGGAGCAACTCCAAGGCCAGCTGTTGCCGTTTCGCAAAGCCATCGAAGCCGGCGTCCCGTCCATCATGTCCAGCCATGTGCTCTTTCCCGCATGGGAACCGGAGGCATATCCCTGCACAATGAGCAGACGCATCATCACGGATCTGCTCCGGAAGGAGATGGGGTTCAACGGCCTGGTTTTTTCCGATTGCATGGAGATGCAGGCCATCGCGAAGTATTTCGGAACGATACAGGGAACGGTCCGTGCGTTGCTCGCCGGCATCGACCAAGTGATGATCTCCCATCATGCGGAACTGGCCGCCGAAGCCGCGCAACAGATAGCCCGAATATACGGAGACGGTCTGTTTGATGAAGCCGAATGGCAGGCATCCCTCTCCCGGATTGCAGATGCCAAAGCAAAGGTTTTCACCAAAAAGACAGCTCCAATGTCTCTTGATGCAGTGCAAACCTTTGACATGTATGCAAAACAGGCCATCACTACCGTCTCAGGCACCCTGCCCAAGTTATCCGCTTCTCCCGTGTTCGTCGGTCCGGAAGGATTCATCACCAGCAATGCGCAGGACAAACTTGCCGTTGATGATTACCCCCACTCGCTCGCCAAACGATGTGGCGGAGAAGCTATCGTCATTCCTGCAGATCCAACCGAAGAGGATATCGCCATGGTACGGAGTCGGGTGAACGGTCGTCAGGTGTTCTTGGGCACGTACAACGCCCACCTCTACCGAGGTCAGCTCGCATTGGCCTACGCGCTTATCGAACAAGGCATTCCGGTCGTGGTCACCTGTCTTCGCAATCCGTACGACTTGGAGAAAGGGATAAGGGAGAAGGCTGCATGCACCTTGGCTGCGTGGGAATACTCCCAGCGAGTCTTCAAAGCCTTGGCGGAAATCTATCAGGGTGAGGGCACACAAGGACGCATGCCCGTCACATTGGAGTAAGTATGGGTTCAGACATGTTGGTGAAGCTGTATGACCTCCCTTCATGGGAGGAAGAACAAAGGAAGATGGATGTTTTGGGCGTGAAAATCCAAAAGGCTTTCCCCCCCGACAGACTTCATGTCATCGATTGGGTGAAACGGCATTCGGGGCCGTACGCCGCAGGAGAAGCCGCTTGTTCGTTCAAGGACCGCGGGGTGACGATGTTTCTTGCCGTCAAAGACGGAGCCATCGTAGGATATGCTTGCTATGACGCGACCGCACCCGATTTCTTCGGACCCACCCGGGTGCTGGACAAAGAACAGGGGAAAGGGATAGGCAGAGCGCTTCTCATCGCCAGTCTTCATGCCCTCAGGGAAGAAGGCTACGGCTACGCCATCATCGGAGATGTCGGGCCGACGGCTTTCTATGAGAAATGTGTCGGTGCCGTCTGCATCGAAGGATCGGAACCGGGAATCTACAAGGATTTCCTCAAATTGAAGGATACGGTATGAACGAGAAATTGGAACCCCTTGCGTCCAAAGAAGAGAGGCTGTGCATCGGCATCATGAGCGGCACCAGTTGCGACGGCATCAATTGCGCTTTGGTACGCATCAGCGGAAGCGGTTCCTCGCTGAGGGCTAAGGAAGCGGCGTTCCACACAGAAGCGTATGACGAGTCTGTCAGAAACAGGCTTCTGAGCTTGGCCAAGGGCAACGAAGGCGGCAGCCATGAGTTGACCTTGATGGCCTTCCTGCTTGGGGATCTGTTCGCCGAGGCATGCCTCAGATTGTGTGATGAAGCCAAAGTGGACAGGCATGCCATCGACCTGATCGGCAGCCATGGCCATACGCTCTATCATCTCCCAGAACCGGAAGTTTACTTGGGACGTCCCCTCCGCGGCACCATGCAGCTCGGGGATGTGTCCCGTCTGGCAGAGACGTTCTCCTGTCCGGTGGTCAGTGACTTCCGCGTACGGGATTTCGCCGCAGGCGGCATGGGAGCCCCGCTGGTCCCCTACACCGAATATTTGTTGTACCGGAGTGAGACGAAAACCGTGGCGCTCCAGAACATCGGAGGAATAGGGAACATCACCATCCTGCCGAAAGGATGCAGGCCGGAGGATGTGATCGCCTTCGACACTGGTCCCGGGAACATGGTCATTGACGCGCTGGTTTCCCACTACAGCGGCGGAAAACTCCGCTATGATGACGGGGGGAGCATGGCGGCAAAAGGAAAAACCGTTCCTGAACTTGAGCGGTTCTTCCTATCCGATCCGTATCTGTACCAACCCGCACCCAAATCGACAGGCAGGGAACGGTATGGAGAGGCTTTCATCAAGGAAATACTCCGGATAGCCGATTCGTATGGCATTTCGGCAGAGGATGTGGTGTGTACGGCGACTTGGTACACGGCAGAGGCCATCAGAAGGTCGATGGAAGGCAGGAATGTCGGTTCTTTGGTGGTCGGAGGCGGGGGAAGCCACAATTCCACCTTGTTGTCCATGCTTCGGGAAATGCTTCCCCAAACGCGTATCATGACAGGCGAAGAAGCCGGCTATAACAGCGACAGCAAGGAAGCGGTCGCATTCGCCATCCTCGCCAATGAATGCGTCTGCGGCCAAGCAAACTCCCTGCCCTCCGCCACAGGAGGATCACATCCGGTGGTCTTGGGGAAGATGCAACTGTAAATCGATAGGGCTGTCGAACGGCAGCCCCTTTTTGTTATGTGGGTGCTCAGCATCAAACGACACAATCACCGTCATCCCGTTCTCCGTCAAGAACAGGATGGCACATCGTCCTTTCTCCTTTTCTGCAGTTTCCCGTCGCGATGTACCACTTCTCATCACCGCCCTTTTAGTCCTTACGCAGAACCATTTGACAAACCCATATCGTTTCACGATACTATGCCGGCATTCCCCATCAAGGAGTTAAAAAAATGAAAAAATTGTTTCCTCGTGTTTTTATTGTGGCAACATGTTTGTCAGCGTTGTTTTGGACTGGGTGCAAACAGGAAAGCCCCGCGTCCAACGGAGAAGTCAATTCCTACAAGGCCGTCACCATCAATGATATTGATGCCAGAGGCGATGAGTACAGCAAACCAATTGCGTACGAAGAAACGAACCTTGCGAGCCTCACCGATGAACAATTTTTGCAGGACGCGTTGAGCGCGCTGACAAACGTGATTCGTACCACCTATAAAACCGATGATACGACGACTCCCAAGACAAAGACATGCGTCTGCGGTTCCTTGAACGGCATCATCTCCGGCATGGAGAATCTTCTGAATTCATCTTCCACCACGGTATCCACCAAGTCACTGTCCACCGGCTTGTTCTTCCATCTGAATGACGAGGCGGTTTCCTTTACCGATACGGAGAACAACACAGCTCTCGGCAAAATCAACTTTGATTGGTTGGACCTTGTCGCTCATGGGGAAACGGCGGAATTCCTCACCACACTCGGCCATTATGTGGAGGTTTTCGGCCAAAATAGTCCTGCAGCGACATGGGACACCTCAGGTTTCAGCAGCATAAACGGAAGCGTCGCCCTGTCTGCACATGCAACCGCAAAAATGAAGGGGACGAGGGTGCCATCCGGCGAATACACAAAAATATATCCATCCAGCCAAGCCGGACTGGCCTTACGTGTCTTGGTTGATGCGTCGAACGTGAAGTTGGATGTCACCAAAACAGGCGTAAACGTCGCAGGCACGATATCAGGTTCTGCGGACGCAAGCGTCATGATGGACTCGGTCTATTTGGGAACCGACTCCTACAACATGCCGCTCAGTATCAACCTGCATGTCAAAGGTTTCAGCAATGTTTCATTGAATGCCATCCTCGATGCGTATGCCAACGTATCGCAGAGTGGATCAAAAGCAGCGACGATAACGGGCGCTGACGTGTACAATGCCTTTGCATCGGCCATCTGGGGGAAAAATTCCACGGGGAACATCTCCCTCACCTGCACCGTATATGACAAGAACAACAAGGCTTTCAAATCGGTTACATGGACAGACGCGGAGCTTGTCACAGTCATCATGCCGTTGTTTTCTTGATGTTTGACGCATGTGTCCCATCACGCACCTTGGCGACAAGGTGCGTTTTTGTCTGCCGACTCTTCCGCGGCCCCATATGCCTTCCTCGAGCGGGGTAAATGACGTACAATGAAGGAGTATGAGGGAAAAACAATGAAAAACCAGTTGATCGCTTGTTGCGGACTTGACTGCGGACGATGTGATGCCCGCATCGCTACGGTCACCCATGATGAGGCGTTACGGGAAAAGACGGCCATCCTTTGGAGCAAAATGAACCATGCGCCGATAACAAAAGAGATGATTGACTGCATGGGATGCCGTACGGCTGGCGTGAAAACCCTTTATTGTGACAGCATGTGCGGGATCAGGAAATGTGTTGCGCGAAAAGGCCTGGAAACCTGTGGGGACTGTCTCGACATGAAAACCTGCGAAACCGTTGGCGTGATACACGCAAACAATCCTGACGCCCTGAACAACCTGACAGGAAACAGCTGATGGCATCCAGCCGGCAGCCCGCCACCACGATGACTGGACTTTCCTCCAGATGATCGCCATCACCAAAGATTACGATAGGTCATCAATCCCGCTTTCCATCGCATGCGGTTTTCAAGAACATGCCAGAGATTCGCATCCAGTTTGCGGAAAGAGGCTCCATCAGGGGACTGTCTGTCTGAAAGCAAGCGTATGGTCATGCGTTTCGGCCTAACCCAAAAAGCAAAATGTATTGCATTCTGTAAAAAACGATGCGAAAATCTATTTTTGTGGGGTACGTACGTAATGAGGTCCCATGCATGCAAGAGCCATGCGATTGGCTAAAAAAAAGGAGAGTTTATGAAGAAGACAATGTTGGTTCTGTTGCTCTGTGTCGCATTGGTCGGTATTTCCGCCCAAGGCACCAAGGAAACGGCGGCAACTACACCGTCCGCTGCAGCTGGTCCGGTGAAGCTTTCCCTGTTCTACTCGGACAATGCGACGCTTCCGTTCAAGAATGACTGGCTCACCGTCAAGGAAGCGGAGAAACTGGCCGGCACACAGGTTGAATGGGAGATCATCCCGATCGCCGACTACCAGACCAAGGTTTCCCTTGCCTTGAATACCGGCGCCAATGCCCCTGATGTGATCCTTTATCAGTCCATCACGGGGGAGAATGCTTCGCTGGCTTTGAACGGCGCCATCGTCCCTATCTCCGATTATTCCGCATGGACACCGAACTTCAACGCCCGTGTCAAGGAATTCGGACTTGAGGACACCGTAGCCAAGTTGGCCCTTTCCGACGGTAAGCGTTATAATCTGCCGTCCCTGTTTGATGTCCCGTTCTATGATGGAGGCATCATCATCCGTGCAGACCTGTTGGCGAAATATGGTCTGAAAGCCCCCAAAACATTTGATGAGTTCTATGATGTGCTGAAAACGTTCAAGAAAAACAACCCCGACTCCTACCCGCTGACCATTCTGGCCGGTCCGCGTGTGTTGTACCGCTTCACCATGCCGTGCTTCGGCATCTCCCTCGGCAGGAACGCTTCTTCGGGTTCTTACGTGCTCTCCTGGGATTACACGAAGAAACAGTACTTCGCTGGTGCGATCTCCGATCAATACAAGGCGTACATCACCTATTTTCACAAACTGTTTGCGGAAGGCTTGCTCGATCCGGAGATGGCCGATCCTATCGACGGGACCAAATGGTCGCAGAAGATGGCTACAGGAAAGGCGATGGCGACGTGGGCATATTATGATCAGATCGGCGGCGTGACTGCGGCAAGTACCATCCCCGGTTTCAAACTGCAGATGTATCCGTCCCTGGCAGGTCCTGCCGGTGCACACAACCAGCCGAAGGCCAAGACCGGAGCAGGTATCGTGTTCCCAGCCAAAACAGCAAAACGCGCGGATTTCGAACAAGTCGTGCGTGCCATCGACAAGATGTTCTATTCGGAAGAGAGCGCCAAACTGTGGTGTCTGGGCGTTGAAGGACAGACCTACACCATGAAAGACGGCAAGATGCAGTTCACCGACAAGTACATGAAGGATCCAAGAGGAATTTACAAGGCCCTGCAACAGGATTTCGGCTGTGGTTCCGATGTCACCCAGATGGTATGGGTCAATAAGCGCGAGATGACCAAGTATGACGAGAATTATGCCGCCATCAACGCCGAAGTCGAAAAGATGGGCAATGTCATTCAGGAATTGCCTCCCCGCCCGAAATTCAACGATGTCGATGCGGAAACCGCCGGTTCATACCAAACTCCGCTGGCCGATGCTTGGGAACGCTGGAATAACGCCTTCCTGACCGGGGCAAAATCCATCGATGCCGATTGGGACGCATATGTCGCTGAAATGAAAAAACTCGGCATTGAGAAGATGCTTGAGCTTTACAACAAGAACAGGTAAACAATCCGGGTCTCCGAAAGGAGGCCCTGTTTGGGAGAAAAGCATGCGGGAACAACATACGAAACAGGGAAAACTCTATCTGCAACGATACTGGCCTCTGTATGCGATGATGGCGCTCCCGCTTGCCTATTTCATCGTGTTCAAGTACTTGCCCATGTTCGGGAACGTACTGGCGTTCCGCCGTTACCGCCCCGGTATGGGACCGTGGGGTACGGAATGGGTTGGACTACGGTATTTCCAACGGTTTTTCCAGGATCCCGCCTTCTGGTCCGCCTTCCGCAACACCTTGTTCCTTTCTTTGCTCAACCTGGTGATCAACTTCCCCATCCCGATAGCTTTCGCCATCCTGCTCAACGAAGTGCGCAACCTCCATTACAAGAAACTGGTGCAGACCGTTTCCTATATGCCGCGTTTCGTCTCCACGGTTGTTGTGATCGCCATCATCAGCGATCTGCTTTCTCCATCGACCGGTGTGCTCAACCATTTTTTCGCCGACCTTTCCGGCAAAGACCCTGTTTACTACATGAACGAGCCGGGTTATTTCCGCAGGATTTACGTCCTGCTGGACACCTGGCAGTATACAGGCTGGACAGCCATCATTTATCTGGCAGCCATCACCGCCATTCCACAGGAACTCTATGAAGCGGCGACCATTGACGGAGCGGGACACTGGCAGCAAATCTGGTATGTGACCATCCCGGAAATCCTGCCGACCATCATGATCATGTTGATCATGAATGTGGGCCGTCTCCTGTCCCTCGGTTTTGAGAAAGTCCTGTTGATGTATACACCCGCCAACAGCGGGGTTTCGGATATTCTGGACACCTTGGTGTACCGTACCGGGCTTGCCAACCAGAATTATTCCTACGCGACAGCCATGGGCCTGTTCACCGGTGTGATCGGCATCATGCTCGTCGCCTCTTCCAACGCCTTGTCCCGCAAGCTTACCGGGGACAGCATCTATTGAGGATCCCTCAATGAAAACCTACAAGACCCGTTCAACCGTCGCTTATTACCTGTTCATCGACATTCTGATGGGCATTGTCCTGGTTATGTGTCTGACCCCGTTCCTTTACATCATCGCCACTTCCTTGTCTTCCCCGGAGGCGATCATCAACGGCAAAGTGTTCATCATACCCCGAGGTTTGAACACCCAGGCATACAGGCAGATCTTCTCCTATCCCAACTTCTTCCATGCGTATGGGAACACCATCTTCTACACGGTCTTCGGCACAATGATCGCATTGTGCATGACGACACTCTTCGCCTATCCCCTTTCCAAGACATGGCTCAAGGGCAACAAATTGGTGATGAAACTGGTCATCTTCAGTATGTTCTTCTCGGGCGGACTCATACCGAACTATCTGCTCATCAGCAGCCTGCATCTTACCAACACCCGCTGGGCGATCCTTCTGCCGTTCTGCATCAACCAGTTCAATCTGATCCTGTTGATAAACTTCTTCAAATCCATTCCTTCGGACATCGAGGAAGCCGCCATCATCGATGGTCTTGGGTACGGCGGAATCCTGCTGAGGATTGTACTGCCCCTCTCCGGGGCGGGACTGGCCACCATCGCATTGTATACCGCCGTCTTCTTCTGGAACGATTGGTTCAATTCACTGATCTACCTGAAGAGTACCCAATTCCCCGTCATGCTGTTTCTCAGGAACATCGTCAACGGGACGACGATGCTCGGCGGAGAGGGGGGATCGGCGGATAAGGGTGCGTTGTCCCTGTCCATCAAGAGTGCGGTCATTCTGGTCTCCACACTCCCCATCATCATGATCTATCCGTTTGTCCAGCGGTTCTTCGTCAAAGGCGTCATGGTTGGTTCGGTGAAAGGATGAACCGTCAACGCTCAAGTCTCTCCGCATTTCCTTTGATTTGTGGTTAAACCAAACATACCACGATCACCAGGGGATGCTTCTTTCCTTTTTGCGAACATGTCATCGTATGGCCCGCAATATGCCTGTATTCGGTCAGAAATGATTTGAAACTCTTCTTGTCTGGCAATATACTAGGGGAAATCCTTTCGTTCGGGTGAATCAGGAAGGATATGATATGTCCATCCTGCGCATAGCCGCTTCTCAGGAGGATACCATGGATTTCTCACTTTTCTTCACGCCTGCATCCCGTCTTCCAAGTGGTTGTGGCATTACCATGTACGGACCAGAGCATCTCATCTGGCTTGCGAGCATGTTGGCCGTAGGCATCCTGATCAGTTTTTATTTCCGAACACTTTCTCAGGAAAGCCAGCGGAAGTTTTTGCAGGTGTTTTCCCTCGTGATCATCGCACAAGAGATAGTGAAAGACATCCTTTTCATAGCCGCAGGCGGTTTCCAGCTCGACAACCTCCCCCTACACCTTTGCGGCATATCGATCTTCATCTGCGCGGCCGCCGCATTTACGGAAAACAAACTCGCGCGCCAATTACTGTATGCCGTGGTTTTCCCAGGAGCTGCATCAGCTTTGCTCTTTCCTAATTGGCTTCAGTATCCTGTGCTGAATTTCTCTTCGATCAACAGTTTTACCATACATTCCTATCTCATCCTCTTCACGGTTCTCTCCATACTGGGCAATCGATTCCGTCCGGATTTCCGAGCCCTTCCCAAATGCTTTGCCTTTTTGGGAGCCATCGCCGTCCCCATCTTTTTCCTCAACAAGGTATGGAACACCAATTTCCTCTTCATCAACACTCCGTCAGAGGGTTCTCCATTGGTCTTTCTGGAACACCTTTTGGGAAACCCGGGATACCTTTTGGGACTTGCCGTGATGTTCTGGCTCGTATGGGGCATACTGTATCTCCCCTGGATCATCGCGAAGCAAAAGAATCCTGCCTGAAAGAAACGTCTTCGGAAAACACAATCGGACTTCATTGACGTGAAAGACATACCTTGGTGTATGGGATCATCCCCGCACTCGCGGGGAACACGAGCTGACAAAGCTTGCACTTCAGGGAACTGGAGGATCATCCCCGCACTCGCGGGGAACACTCCATGCAACGCAGTACACGTGTAGTTGATACAGGATCATCCCCGCACTCGCGGGGAACACCCAAGATGGAGTACCTCACTGAATACTGACAAAGGATCATCCCCGCACTCGCGGGGAACACTTGTTTTATCCATTGGTGTTTTCCGCCTTGGCGGGATCATCCCCGCACTCGCGGGGAACACGCCTCCCAATACTATGGTGACACTGTACGTCCAAGGATCATCCCCGCACTCGCGGGGAACACTTTCCGACGGCACCAGACTGACCAGAGACTGACGGATCATCCCCGCACTCGCGGGGAACACCCAGATACCGCATCTCTGGTACAGCCTGATACCGGGATCATCCCCGCACTCGCGGGGAACACACAGAAATTTAGTAATCCAAGATGTAAAAGAAGGGATCATCCCCGCACTCGCGGGGAACACTCAGAAATCATCAAAAGCATATGAAGAGGGACGGGATCATCCCCGCACTCGCGGGGAACACGTCAAAGGTGTACCAGTTTTTCCAGCTAAGTTAGGATCATCCCCGCACTCGCGGGGAACACAATCAATTCCTCATTTTACGGCAACGGCGTTTAGGATCATCCCCGCACTCGCGGGGAACACCTCATTGCACTCATCTCATGCTCCTTTCGCAGAGGATCATCCCCGCACTCGCGGGGAACACCCATTGCAACTCCTCCTACATTTGCCCATACGGGGATCATCCCCGCACTCGCGGGGAACACGTGAGTGTGAGTACGAGCATGAGTCCGTCCCCAGGATCATCCCCGCACTCGCGGGGAACACTTCGTCCATGCGCCATCGGTGCAGAACGAACTCGGATCATCCCCGCACTCGCGGGGAACACGTTTACCAACGGAAATTTCGATAGCGGAAGTAAGGATCATCCCCGCACTCGCGGGGAACACATCCATCGCTCGCCGAGTGGAATTGCGGGGATAGGATCATCCCCGCACTCGCGGGGAACACCCTATGGTGATGTTATACGTCCCGGCTGGCAAAAGGATCATCCCCGCACTCGCGGGGAACACAAGTCCCTCGACTTATGAGGAAAGAATATACGGGGATCATCCCCGCACTCGCGGGGAACACCACCATTCGATGCAGTATAAAGCTCCGATTCAGGGATCATCCCCGCACTCGCGGGGAACACATACAACCAGAAATGAAACTGGCATGCATCCAGGGATCATCCCCGCACTCGCGGGGAACACTCCTTCATGAGATAGTAGCTCATGGTCAGGAAGGGATCATCCCCGCACTCGCGGGGAACACGGATTCATGGCTTACTACTGACGATAAAAAAGAGGATCATCCCCGCACTCGCGGGGAACACCACAGCAAGAATTGTATAGCAACTTAGATATAGGGATCATCCCCGCACTCGCGGGGAACACAATGCTTTGACCTTCAATCGGGCGTATGAATTGGGGATCATCCCCGCACTCGCGGGGAACACTCAAAACTTTCAAGATTGAAAGTTGGTGCATTGGGATCATCCCCGCACTCGCGGGGAACACAGACAATTGCGTGGGTGGGTGTTGCATATATCAGGATCATCCCCGCACTCGCGGGGAACACAAAAACGTTTTGGATGTTTGGTCACAGATGGAAGGATCATCCCCGCACTCGCGGGGAACACGATACGATTATCCGGCGCCGTGGATTGGTGTGGAGGATCATCCCCGCACTCGCGGGGAACACTCTATCAGAATTTGAAACATACCATTGTTGAAGCGGATCATCCCCGCACTCGCGGGGAACACCATTGTCCATTTTCTCTTTGTCATTGATGTTAAGGATCATCCCCGCACTCGCGGGGAACACGAAATCGCATTTGCAGTCATGTTGGGAATATTGGGATCATCCCCGCACTCGCGGGGAACACTAGTTGTCTTTTCTTTCATCTTTTACCCCTCTAGGATCATCCCCGCACTCGCGGGGAACACTAATCCCTTCTGCTGTAGCTCAAATTCGATACGGGATCATCCCCGCACTCGCGGGGAACACGTGATTTTGACGATCGTCGTTTTACTTGCATTGGGATCATCCCCGCACTCGCGGGGAACACTATCCCGATTGGATATTTCACCATCCCAACACGGGATCATCCCCGCACTCGCGGGGAACACTTTCAGAGAGAGGTAGTGTAATGGGCAACATAAGGATCATCCCCGCACTCGCGGGGAACACGTATCCAGAGCCTCAGCCTTCTCTCCAGCCATAGGATCATCCCCGCACTCGCGGGGAACACGCAATCAGACCGTATCCTATGTGGATATGAAGAGGATCATCCCCGCACTCGCGGGGAACACTCCGTTGTCATGTAACCCGCTCCGTCCGGGTTAGGATCATCCCCGCACTCGCGGGGAACACCCTAGAATCAATTTGTTTAACAGACCGGTATAGGGATCATCCCCGCACTCGCGGGGAACACAGATAAGTATCGGGTTCACGTTGCTTCTGGATAGGATCATCCCCGCACTCGCGGGGAACACGAAGGAATAGGCTATTAAGAACCTATGCCATTAGGATCATCCCCGCACTCGCGGGGAACACGTTTTCATCTGTCCAACCGACACCTTTCAATGAGGATCATCCCCGCACTCGCGGGGAACACGAAGAGGATGACTTTCAATGATGTTTACGAAAAGGGATCATCCCCGCACTCGCGGGGAACACGGGATTACATCTTGGGTCAGTCGGGTGCTTCCGGGATCATCCCCGCACTCGCGGGGAACACGTTGGCGGCAAATCTAATGGACACCCTGCTATAGGATCATCCCCGCACTCGCGGGGAACACTCCTCGAAACCGTCACCTGTATCTATGCTGAACGGATCATCCCCGCACTCGCGGGGAACACTAAAGTTTGCACCGCTTGACCCTCTTTCTGTTGGGATCATCCCCGCACTCGCGGGGAACACCGGATTGCGTATCCTTCTGTCTCAACGCCAGTGGGATCATCCCCGCACTCGCGGGGAACACCTGTTCAGTCAAGTCTGTTTTGACTACATACAGGGATCATCCCCGCACTCGCGGGGAACACACTTTTTTTCATATCACACTGGATACACCTCTGCGGATCATCCCCGCACTCGCGGGGAACACCTTCTAGCGACGTCAAGCGGCAGTAAGCTTGCAGGATCATCCCCGCACTCGCGGGGAACACAACAATCTGTGCCGATTGCTATGATGACAGCTAGGATCATCCCCGCACTCGCGGGGAACACGGCTTTTTAGTTAACGTCGTTTCATAGACGTGAGGATCATCCCCGCACTCGCGGGGAACACATTTTCAAGACGATAGCTCGGAGTTGATACCATGGATCATCCCCGCACTCGCGGGGAACACGGTTTCTTCTTTGTCAGCCATCAGCCTGGTAGCGGATCATCCCCGCACTCGCGGGGAACACGGGTCAAGCGGAGCAAATTTGATTTGCGTACCCGGATCATCCCCGCACTCGCGGGGAACACTTCGGGTCAGTCTCTGGTGCCCAGTATATATCAGGATCATCCCCGCACTCGCGGGGAACACCCCATCCGATAACACAGGAGATGGCAAAGCTGAGGATCATCCCCGCACTCGCGGGGAACACTTACTTTCTCCTTCTACTTCCACCTCGTCAAGGGGATCATCCCCGCACTCGCGGGGAACACGATATTCATCCAATAAGAATGCCACAGGCTGACGGATCATCCCCGCACTCGCGGGGAACACTTTTCTTGGTAATCAACTATCTGTTCTATATAGGGATCATCCCCGCACTCGCGGGGAACACGCAAGCACTTTACCCGAATTTATACCGATGATAGGATCATCCCCGCACTCGCGGGGAACACATAGCCCACAGGATACCAAAGGCTAAGGGTTACGGATCATCCCCGCACTCGCGGGGAACACTAGGCTTTACAACCCATGCAAAAGGGTGTAATAGGATCATCCCCGCACTCGCGGGGAACACATATTTGCTTGGAGTGCTTAAAAGAGAGGGAAAGGATCATCCCCGCACTCGCGGGGAACACCATCAAGCCTGTTCGGGGATTCCTTGTCAGTCGGGATCATCCCCGCACTCGCGGGGAACACCACCAAAAGCAAAACCCTTGGACGGACCCTCTGGGATCATCCCCGCACTCGCGGGGAACACGCACTCGTGGGTTGATACACCATTCACACATAGGGATCATCCCCGCACTCGCGGGGAACACCGGTTATAACCCTTTTATTATCTACGTAATCAAGGATCATCCCCGCACTCGCGGGGAACACTCAAGGACGAGGCTGCTGGAAACGGAACGCTGGGGATCATCCCCGCACTCGCGGGGAACACAATCCTTCCATCATGATATACTCGGTCACGATGGGATCATCCCCGCACTCGCGGGGAACACACTAAAATCGCATTATTATTTGCCTGTTTTGGTGATTGTTTCAAGCCTTTTCCTTTAGTTTGTCAAAAAGGAGTTTTGTTATATGACACTTATCTAGTGCCAGAAGATGCTTCTCTGATTCAATCCCCAAATAAGAAGCTAATGTATCAAGCCGATAGCTTGCGATATCTGGCAATACCAACCTTGCAAAGGACAACGTATCAAATACGGTGTTAGTTGGCATCGCCATGCCATTCCTTGAGCAAGCTGATGAAAGAAATTTCATATCAAAAGGGGCATTGTGGGCTACAAGAACATCGGCCTTAATGAAACGGATAAAATCTATAAGAGCCTGCCGCTCCCCTTTGCCATTTTCTTGTAAAGAATCGGGATTTATTCCGACTATTTCTGTTTTTCTTTTCATTATAGGAATGATTGATTGTATAGAGGATTGGAAAGAATCAATTTCCTCATTTTTCACAACGCGAATCGCACCAAGTTCAATTATCTGGTCCGCGTTTTCAGACAATCCTGTTGTTTCAATATCAATAGTTGTATAAGTTGATAATTCCTTCTTTTCCTGCTCTATACTGTGTTTATGGAAGAATTCCGCCCGACGTATCTTTGAGATGTTGCTTCCTTCTTCCCTTCCTTTCACATATATCTTCTTCCGCTGGTAGTTGGAGGATGGTCTCATCATCAATTTGATACCATCATAATCAACTGGCACCCAATCTGTATTGTATACCAGAAAATCCAACCCTAATTCATTTCTGGTGCTGAAAACCATCACACACTGACCATCTTTCACCGTAGCCTTGATGTGTTCCCAAAGCTTTTCTCTGACGCGTGTTGGAATATTTCCCACATATATTCCAGTCGTGATTTCTTGCAACCATTTGGTCAAATCACCTCTGAGACTGGCGGGGCAGTTTGCAAGAGAAACGACTACCATGGTCTATTCATCCATGATGGTTCCATATCCCGCATCACGTTCCAGTACATCAGCGTATGCATGAGAACCATCTGAAGGACCATAGGAAACACCTGCTTTGACCAAGCCTTCCTTATCATCCCAAAGCCTCAGAATATCAACCTGTGGAGCTTCAAGCGAACCATCCTCTCCAGTGGAAAAAAGAGCATGAACATCCCCAACCATACGCTCTATCAGATTGGTTGAAACAAAGATATCCCTTGCTGCGTGACGGACCTCTGTTTCAATCTTCTGCGGATGCTTCGCAGTTTCCAGAAAAGCGATGGGTATCGTCACATCCGCTTTGTACAAATCGGCGAAATCATACACAAATGAAAGCTCGTGTCCAGTATGCACAAATCCTAAACCGGGAGACAATCCAAGCGAAACAAGTACACTGAGAGCCAAACCATAAAGGCAGGCATGTGCCGCGGAAAGCGCTTGATTGATCATGTCTCCACCCTCATAATCCTCAGGTACGTATTCTCTCCCATTCCAAGGAACACCCGTTTGCTCAGACCATTTTCGATACACATTACGCACTCGTGAACCTTCCCTACCCCGCAACTGTTGCATCGTAAGCTGAGAAACATCCTCGCCACCGAAACGCATTTGGTACATCTTCCGAGCAACAGCGACTCTGCTCCGCACATTACTGACCAATTCGGCTTGCCTGATCAAAAGCGTTGATGAATGGGTCAAAGGTTTCCCACAGGCATAATAGCGCACACCTTGCTCCCCTACCCAAACCAATGTGGTCCCCGATTGGGCAACCAATTCGATCGCACGATGAGAGACATCAGTTCCTGGTCCAAGCAAAAGCACACTCAATATGGCTGAAGGAATGTGCACTGTTCCTCGTTGATCAGTCACCGTAATGGCGCTGTCCTGCCTGTTGACAATGCAGTGTTCAATATACACAAACGTCAACCGGTCTTTTACTTGCAAAAGAGAGGGGAGTTCTGGGATTGGAGCACCAGGTAATGTTTTCATTTGATCGGAATCATTTGGTGATCGTCATCAAACCGCATCCATATGCCTTCTCTTTACCGATGCCACAGACCAAAGTTTCCCGCAACAAGTCAGCATCAGTGACCGACAGACTCCCTTCGAACGTCGCTGTTTTCATCCGTACCATTCGGGAATCTCCATGGTTGAAGCCATACCACCGTGTATCTTTTACCTCAAAATCATCCTCATGCACAGCAAACCCATGTTTTTCGCAACGTTCCAGCAACCATTTCCTTTGTTGCTCGACTGTCACATGAGCATATACGTGTCCCCGGGATTTCTCATCATGAAGAGCGCTCCGTATCGGATTCGCCTTCAAACGGAACAACCAGTTCTGTCCATTCTCAATACGCTCGAGGAAAGGATCATATGGCTTTGACTGCCCTGTTTCGTCCAAGGAACCCAACTGTCCTTGAAGTTGCGTAAAAACGGGAACATCATCGCTCACCATAAGAAGGCAACACTTGCCTTGCAGGTAATCGACACGCCAAAGGACACGTCCATGATCATGAGAAAAACATGATTCCACTGCCCCATGCATTACTATCGGGTAAGCCAAAGCACGCATGGTCTCCCTCATGGAATCATTCAGAATTATCCGTGACAAGAAATGCATCATTCCTCCAAATGGGCGAAAGCATCCTGCTCTGTGACGTCAGGAACAACTTCCGATCCTTTTCCGGCTACTTTGTATTCATGTACATGACGATATGCATACATACGATGTTCCGGTGCGAATGTGATGGGGAAATCCCTTACCAAATACCCTTCTGATCCTTTACTCTCCACGATGCAACGCAACTTGAAGGGCGAATCACCGGATCTTCCCAACCAACCTTCACCCGCCAATGCGTCTTCCAAACTCATACCTTGGCGGATACCTAAATCCACCTCTTCTGCAGGAGGGCAGGAACGTCTTCCCAAAAACAGGGGAAACGCAGGCCTGTGAAGGGCTGCGTCAATTTTCCCCAACAACATATCGTCCCCCTCTAATCCCACAAGAAAGATTGCGTCGGCAAGATAATACCGCTCAGTGACATAGGCGTCTTTTTCACTTTTTGCAGTATGAAAATCCCTGATGACCGTGCCAGCCTTATCCATCCTCACGCCGAAACGCAGAGAGGCAACATCAGCGATATCTTCCTGACGGCTACGGCCAAGCGCACTCGCCACAAGCCCCACCACCCCGCTTTTCGTGGGGATACGCTCTGTTTTCCGCACATCGAACTTCGAATCGATGCCCCAAGACTGCAGGGGACCTGCCAATCGCAACAGAATCGTGCTCATATCACTCCTCTGCCAAATCCGTGGCGATTTGTTTCTCCAACGCTTCAATCATCTGGGGGAAGGATGAAGGAGCCGCCAATTCCTTGAGGCCTTGGCCGACAACAAACACCGCTTCCGGATTCCCCGCAAAACTCGCTTCAAGCGACTTCGCGTACTCTGAGAGCCGTACTTCCGACGGTGTGGCGAATCCTTCATTTTTGGCGATGATCGGTTTCTCAAAAGCACCGACAAGATTCACCGGCTGGTCTCTCCGAACTATAACCAGCACTGCATCAGGAAGTGTTCTGTTCGCAAAACTATTCTGTTTCCCTGTCGGCATTGATTTGACAAACGCCTCCACAAATTTTCCAACCACCGACGCAGTCTCTTTCCCCAGTTCCTTGTCCAAATTGTGGACGGCAACGGTCGCATACCGGTAGAATGTAGCTGAATCGAACTCAGATGAGCCAATATGGCCTGCACCGGCATTGTCATCTTCTCCGATGTCATCGACAGCAGTGAAATAATCATATTCAGGTTCGATGCGGTGCGTGGAGATGGCATGGGCCACTTGGGCGCATGCGTCTACATTCAGCGATGTGTCATCAGCAACCATACGGCCAAACAAAGCAAGTTCGACACCAGGTTCTTCAGCAAGGGCTTTTTTGACGTCGTTCTTGGATGCTTTGGGATCTTCAACTGCAATTTTCGCCAACGCTCTGACCTGTGCCTCGCTGATGAAAAACAACGCATCAAGTTTCGCATCTTTCTCCGCATTCTTGTCATCTTTCTTCGGTTTGAGATTTGCGGAATTCAACAGTCCCTCCGCCAGCTTGGCAGCATCTTCACACGAAGGATCAATCTCTTTGATGGCATCCGCAATACGGGTCACGACTTTCTTCGTTCTCAAAGCCAATTCCTCTTCCTTGAATTGCCCTTTGAAATACTGCCTCATGGCATGCTTCCAACTTTGGGAAGAAACCCTGGCTCTCAACGCGCCACCATATACGGCAGTCTTTGGACTGCCGGTATCATCGCGGTTCACGCAGGAAGGAGGTACCGTCTGCAACACATGCACATCAACATAAATCCTTTTTTCTTGGCTCATATTCAATTCCTCTCCTTTTCATTATCTGTATTCATGTCATTCATCCGATAGAAATCCTGTCCCCATCGCAAATGAACCTCTCCTTCTCTGCCAGGTAACTGCAACGTAAACAAATCTTTTGCCAACATCCCATAATCCAAAGGCTTGTCGGAAGCTTTCAGTAATTGGATTATCCCCCGCAGATGATTCGCGAGTTCCTGCGGCGTGGTTGAGGTGACCAACGTATCCAGCCGACGTTTGATGCGCTCACGGTCATCATCATTACCCACGAGTTGCGACATGGCTGCACCGATGGAAACACCTTCCTTGTGCATCAATTGAGTTCCCATATCCTTTCCCTGTTGATGTAACGCAAACAACGTCAATGCGCTATACACAGCCCATTCCTGAAGGCTTGGTTGGCCCGTCTTGCTGTAAAAGTTCTCAGGAAGACCGTCAAGCGTCACTTCCCACAAATCAGGAAGGTCCCCTGGCATTTTGCCTATGCCCCTACGCAACCGGGCAAGAGTCGCCCTGCTTTCCGCCTCGTTAGCCATATGAGACAACCAAAGGATCTTGTTGACAACGAACTCCTGTATCCTCGTCCAATCAGACATCCTATCCCCCTTATCTGAGTCGCTCTCGTGAGTGTGTTTTGAAGAGAAAAACGGAAAAGGCCTTTGGAGCCGTATAGAGTATTTTGGACTTACCTTTGGTTTTTCCCTTGGATTTTTCTTCCAGAGACCTTCCCACGAACGCGGAACGTCCTACCTGACCGACAAGCCTTTTCCCTTCCTCGTGAATGATCTTTTGCGCTTCAACCCACCACGCAGTCGCCGCTTCCTCTTGCTCTGCATACTGGACTCCCACTTTTTCCAGCCAATCACGGAAGGGCAAGTCCAACAAGGTATATCCCTTCACTTTTTCCAAATCGCTGGAAGCAAACGAAGAAGGGTCATCCCCTGACGCAACCGAAAGGTTTTTTGCCAAATACCCTAGTTGGTCAACCAAACCCTTTGCGGCATCCACCTGATCCAGAATCGTAGGTATCCATGATTTGCCGATTCTCTCTAAGATTTCCATGCTGAAGGTAAGGGAATCCTCACCGATATCATTGATAAAGAAGTCTTTGTCCCCATACTTCGCTATCACGGACGCAAACGTGATGAAATTCTTGGTAATAGCTTTGTCGAACTGGAGTTCCGAAATCCATTCAACCAATCCTGGGCGGCGAACACTCTGCGCTGAAAGCAACAAAGGCTCGGCCTCACGCCACATCTGTCGGGCAGGATCATGCCTGCACGGTACCCACACTTCCCTGTCTTTGACGGATGCATCTTTCCGCCATAGGGTCATCGGCTCAACAAATGCGTTTTCCTTGCTGAAGAAATCACCACCGAGAAGTTTGAATCCAATAACCCTTTCCTCATGCCTTTCAAGCAACAATCTCCGGGATTGAAGGGTGTACAATTCTGAAAGGTTATCGGGACATGCGATCTCGGTCCGTTCATCTTCCTTGACGGGACGTTCCCAAACAGGATTCTCCCTCCCCCAGGCCTCCCCGTTTGAAGGAAACAGGACAAGATTCAGCATGAGAGTCTCAAAGAGTGTCTCCCCCTGGACAAATACGATCCCCAATTTCCCCAGCCAACCTGCGCCAGAAGAAGGAAGCCCTTTCCCCTTTGGCTTCGCTGATGTGTCATCAAAACCATTGACATGAAGCAACCAACGGGCTGCCTCATCAAAGGCCAAAACGTTCTTCTGCTCTCCATTGCGTTGCAGGAAAAGCCGGACCTTGTTGTTGCTTTCGGACAGTTCCCCATTCAATTTTGATGCTTGGTATTCTGTGGCGTCCTCCAAGGTCGCGACTTGATAGAAAGGGTATTTCTGATCAAAGAGGAAAAAACGGTAATGAAAACCATCCAAGTACCTCTTGATCACGGTCATGGGAAGATGACCGCTCTTGTAGATTTCCTTCCATCGGGCTATCGCCTGTTGTTTTGTCCCGATCGGGTCTTCCCTCCCATCCGGAGAATACCGCGCAACGATTACGTGAAGTATGGCAAGCAGCAATCTGAGAATCGCCACATCTTGTGTGGGGAGTTCCCCATTCAACCGTTCGAATTCGGGAGCTCTCGCCAAGGCATCGACAAGAGAAACTTTCTCAGTTGTTCCATCGGCGCGTAGAACCAAAATCCAAGGTTCATCCAACAAATTGAACTCGGAAATCATAGTTGCCATCAATCACCCCTCTTTCCGGCAGGTCAATCCCATCGTCTTATCATAGTGCAAATGATATGTTTCAGCTCCTCCATTTCGAGATACCGAAAACTCCGCATTGCCTGCATCATCAAAGATCAGCACCAAACTGCCTCTTAACCATTGTACATCATTCCAACCGGAAAGTGATGAAAAATCTTTTTTTTCCAACTGCTGAATCACATCATTCCCCAAACTGCCTTCGCAAAGGACAGGAGGCAGCCTCAAAGACTCCCTCGCGATTCTCATTCCTTGTTTCTCATCAATGGCAGCGGGAATCTCCGAACCATCAGACAACAAGAACAGCTTGCCTTGCTTCCGCTGAATGGCGATGACTTCAATGCTGGGATCGGTATCTCGAACAGTTGCCTGGGCTTTGACGTCATCGTTGTCGGAAACACTTGTAGACAACCAATCGAAAAACAGATCTTTTGACGGCGGATTAAGTCTGAACTTCTCTGCTTTGCGTTCTTCCAGACAACGCCGCCCATCCATTTCCTTGCGTTCGTCCCTCAGAAATTCCGTATCGGTGGAAACATCGTCATAAACCTTTCGCACGAGGTTTGGAATATCACAGGGAATACGGATTATGTCTGGAAGACACTGTGCGGTCTTATCCAATAGATATGGCTCATACACATACTCCGAAGGATTCTTTTTCCCTTCGGAGGGAAAGACTACATAACAAGTTGCCGTTTCAAGCCCGCACGGTCTTGACCTCTGGTGCCGATGCAACCGCCCTATTCTCTGCAACAGAAGATCCATGGGGCAGAGCTCGGAGATCATCACATCAAAATCGACATCAAGAGATTGTTCAAGGACTTGCGTGCCGACAACAATAAGCCGATGCGGACGCTTGTTCCCTGCTGAGGGCTTCCCCAACTCCTTCCTCAGCTCTTCCTCAATACGCAAACGATCAGTAGTGACAAACCGTGAATGAATGATGCATACCTCGTCATTCCCATATCGTTCCAACGCAAGCTTGGCAAAGTCCTGTGCATGTCCCACCGTGTTGAAAATGATGCCAGCGCATCCCCCGCCAGCCAGCTTATCACGAAGAATATCCAGGATCCCATCATCCCTGATGCGTGCGATCCTCACCTGCTTTTCTCCGCCCGAATCGCCAACGGCTTTGCATCTGATATCCTTCCCCTCCGAATAGGTGATGGCAGGATAGCCAACAACAGGAGGTATCGTCACCTGGGCATATTTCTCTGAACCAAGATATGCGTTGATCAAATCACTTTTCTTTTCTGAAGGAAGTGTGGCCGACAAAAGAATGACTGGAATATGGTACGCACCCAGCCACCGCAACGCCATTCCAAGGTACACATTCATATATGCATCGTAGGCATGGCATTCATCAACAACGACCACTTTCCCCGCCAACCCGAGATGGCGCAACATGACATGCTTCTGTTGCAATGCGGCAAAGAGCAATTGATCGATGGTTCCCACAACAAAATCCGACAACAACGACCTTTTCCGTGTGGTGAACCAATCATAAACGGCAATCGCTGAAGGAGAATCGTCATCATACACATCATAGGTACTCTCCTCCGGTCCATAATGCGGTATCTTTTGATAATCCCTATTGAATTGGGCTTTTCCATGTACAAGGGTGATGGAATGCGTCACATCCCCTTTGTTGTCCTTGTTCAATGATTCGATCCATTTCTCAACCCTGCCGAACATCCCATCACTGGTTGCCTGTGTGGGGAGTGCGAAAAAAACGCCCTTCATGCCAAAACGGGATGAAAATATCTCCGCTGCCGCCAATGCCGCTTCCGTTTTTCCAATACCCATCTGGGCTTCAATCACGGTGATTCCAGGTGAGGGGACATCAGTGGCAATGGAGCATACTTCTCGTTGCAAACTGTTTGGCTGGAAAGAAAAACGTGATTGGAAAAACTCTTTTGTCTGCCAGTGTTCATCTGCGATCCACTCTGTCTCCAAGAATTTGAAATCACCTCGTTCCTCAGCATTTCCACATCGTTGGAAACCAGAGTTTTCCTGTGTGGGCTCTCCAATCCGGACCAAAGGGAAAACCTCCTCATTGCTGGCGATCCAATCGGCCATGATCAACAAGGCTGAAGAAAGCACCTGCCCCTCCATGTCTGGTATCGGCATCTCGCAAACTGATCGGAAACCCGCTCTCGAAAAAGCATAACGGATGAATTCCTCTTGAATGGGTTTCCAAACAAGCTTTTGTTTGGTGTTGAGATAATAATTCTCCATGCGGCTGTCAGGTTGGTTCAGGCAGTAGTCCTGCTTTGAAGGTGTCATGCCATGATGAGCGCCAAGAATGGCAGAAATGGCGTGGAAACCGATGACTGCATCTTCGCCTTCGTATTCTTCAACAAATGCGTCAAGTATCTCTTCCGACGCCAAGGCGTGGGGTGTGGATTTCGAATGGAACGACTCAGAGGCTTTTATCGGAACGCCCATACGCAAAAGCTGTTCTGATACAAGGCAGTCAATGTCTGTCTGCCCTGGCAACCAGGATTTCTGGGATTGGAAACAAGGAGTCGCTTTCCCGAGATCATGGCTTGCAGCGAGAAATACAAGCAATTGGCCCGCAGCATCCTCATCGCAGTGCATATGCTCACAGAGGGATCTTTTCGTTCCTTTCGCGACCCAACACCGCCACAAAAACTCCATTACGGCGACTGTATCATCAAGATGCATAAAGAGAGGCAGCCATTCCGGTTCTTCTCCATTTCCCTTCTTGGCCCATATCACTTTTGCTTGCTCACTGAAGAAACCCGCTTCCATGAAAACCCCTCAATTATCTGGATCATACCCGATTCATGGGTTTGTTCAGAAAATCATCCGACATTTGCTTGTACAACAGAAAAAGCGCGATGAAACCGAATGAGCTCCATTGTCAGAAGTTCCCCTTCGTAGCATCCGGATATGTCTATCCATTGACGATACACACGCTTCATCAATCGTCACCCAATGAAAACAAAACAATTGTACCACCTCACCTTTTCCTTGTATATGAATAGATTTACTAAAAGACACGATCTTTGTTTTTGAAAGATCCATGTTCTCCTTTATGGTACCATGCTTTTTTGGCCAAACTTCCGGTTTCCGAGAGGCATCTTAACTTATCCTATGCCCAACCACAGGGAATCATTCTTTTCCACAATCCCTTTCTATTGCTTTGTTTTTCGCCGCCATGCATCGAAGAGCATTGAGAAGTTGGACAGGGTGACTCTAAAGCCAAGGAAAGGAATCCCTTTTGAAGCGTTGCCGGCAAGAGGCTCCTTGAACGAAAGATTTCATCAAGATGTTCCTTCGCCCTGCCAAACACACTGATATCATCCCTGTATCCGCCAGAGCATTGCAGCTCATGTACGTAATGATCCAATGGAGGCGGAGAATCGGCTCGTCAGGTTTCCTCTGGGGGGATGACAAGTCCTTCTGCCGTACAACAGCTGTCGATAAGCCGGCCAAGAGGCAAGCAAGAAGCATCCTCGCATCTTTCAGTATTCCCCAAAGCCGTGTCGCAAGCACATCGTGATCAATGCCGTCGACATGGCCCAGAACACCACGATCGCCATTTTCCACTTCAAGATAAAACCATGAAAAGGCAATATCCACAATCAAAGATGATTGTCTTTTTTTACGTACGATAATATTGTATGCTTCTTAGTATCGGTTTTTTTTGGACAAAGAAATCGAAGCGAAAATCATTGAACGTATCGTGAAAGACGAAACGTTGAAGAAACAGGTCATGGCGATGGACGCCAAGGAGGCCAAGGGCTATCTCGCCAACCAGGGCCTGAAAACATCACTGAACAAGAAGCGGACAGGTTGCTTGGAAGACTGAAGGCATATTTGACCGACGACGCCCTTACCGACGAAGAACTGGAACATGTGGCCGGTGGAGTGATGGACCTCCTATCGAACCAGCGCCACCTATTAATAGTCCTTGTAGTTGATACAACGGCATCACGGGGATGATCGAACGTAATCCTCTGGGTTCCATCGGGACGAAGGGAATCGATCATCTCCAAGGATTCTGTTGCGGGATGCTCTGACTTCAATACATCAATCAATCCAAACGGCCCAGATGATGACAGGGTGGAGTCTGTGATGCCTATGGAACCTGCCGCTAGATGGTGTCTGGTACTCCAATTCAAAGTTATTCCATAGTCTTTCACGGAAATGGGTTTGGGTTACATTATTTTCGATCTTGGAGCTTTCTTTTTCTCCGGTCAATGCATTCTCCTGCGCGCCAGCGTTCCTTTTTCTCAAGGAATTGATTCATCTTTTTGCTACCCCATGACATTGTCCTGCAGGAAGACTTGCATCATTTTGCCGTTCTGACCATGGCAGGACTTCCTTTGGCTCTTTAAAGAGAATTGGATAAAGCCTGACACTGCTTTCTTGACGTCTTTCTGAACACTGATTCACAAGCGGCCACATTCATGAAAAAATCCGGGCGAAGAGCATTGCCCATATCCATGAGAAGATAAAGTCCCGATTTCACCCGATTTGTCCGGAACTTCATCCACGTCCAGACGACATGCTCACCGTTTTGATAAGGCCTGCCCCTTGATATACATCTTGTTGCCGGAAACCAATGCGGAAAGCAGTCCGGAAAGCGTCGCATATGTATCCTTGTCACTTGAGGATTTGCAGACAGATGTTTCCTCCACCATGCCGATATCATGGTAATATTGGATATAAAGCGCACCGTTGCGCTCCAAGAAAGAAGGAGAGGAAACCGTACCGCCCTGGATGAAGAACCTCTTTATGGAACCTCCTTCCCTCAATGTCACCGATATGCTTCCCGAATTCGTCGACCATGTTCCCAGCAACGGCTCAGCCTTGCATCCGACGAGACAACTTGCCAAACTGAGGGCGATCAAAAACATGCGCAATCCCTGTTTTGCTCCACCATCCTGTGACAAAATAATATTTAGCATGCTAATATATTATATTAATTTCATCGCATGCGTCAATAAAAATTGTATTATAGTTATAATATACCTTTTTAGGTTTATTATAAAGATGTATTATAAAGTCATGTAATACTCATGACAATGTTTTAAGCATTTCGTCGAGTTCCACCAACATGCAATTGCCTTTACCGGAACAGACTTCTCTGATACTGGGGGAAGCAACGCCGTACAAGAACACATACTTGGAAATCCTTTCGTTTTTCCCAAAGCCTGCACCATCTTCGGAAATCTCCCGGATATCCTCATTGGACACCTCCCCATGTCCAGATGGGCAATATCCCAAGACATACCGGCCTTTCGCATCCCGCATGATGAAATCCAGCAACTCATCTTGCTGTTTCCACCATAACGATTCCTGCATCCCCTGGCATGCGGCCCCAACGGCATGGAGATATTCCATAGACAATCTTGGCAATTGCCTCTTTAGAAACAAGTTGCGCTGGGATTTCCAATTCGCTACAGCTCTTGCCGCATAGCCTTGCACAATCTCATCATAGAAAGAAAACACAAACAGGAACCAGAATTCCACCAAAGATGATGACAGGTACCACGAAGCTTTTTTGCATACATCTTCGAAACATGGCCTCCTGCGTTCCACAATCCCCTGTCTTTCCAATGTCTTCAATTGAGCGGAAAGGCATGCCGTGGAGCAATGCGTCTCATGTGCAAGCGCACTTGAGGAATGGATCCCTCTGGCAATGGCCTGACAGATCATCATCAAAGACCCATGATCGCGTATGGCGGTCCATCTTGGCAGGAATGTCTCATGAAAAAGCGCTCCATCCCTGTCGAATGCGATTTCTTCCAGACATGCGTTGATGGAATGCTGGTTGGTGAATGCCCTGACGTACCATGGCATTCCTCCTGTAATCGACCAAATCTCATACATTTCCTCCTTGGTGTACGAGCTATGCTTGAGCAGTTGTGTCGCAGCATGGAAATCCAATGCGTCCACGGGGAGGCAAATGACATCATCCCCCTTACAAGGAGGCATGTCACCACGCGTATCCATCACGAGCAACAGAAACAATTTGCAACTGGCTTTCTTTGATTTCCACAATGATGCGATGATGCCAGGCAGGCTCTTCACTGACTTTGCGAGAAGAGGATAGTCATCCAACACAAGGATCATCTTTCCTTTTTCGGCACACCGGAAAACATGCAGGAACAATCCTTCCCATGTGGAATCTTCCAGTACCGTACGTGGAATTTGCACGACACGTTTCAAAGCCTGCACGAATCGTGAAAGTAGGAAATCACTTCCTCCTGGGACTGCGGAGAAAAAGATCCCATTCTGTTTCGATGCGCAGAAGTCACATGCAAGATTGGTTTTCCCGACTCCATGTGATCCGACGAGGCATACCATCCGGGGGCCATTCTCTTGAAAAGTGTGCTCCAACATCTTAAGTTCTTTACATCTTACTTCAAGCATTTCCTTTTACCGTTTAAACATATTTTTATAATACATATTTTACTAAATCTTATTTTACATACTATTTTACGGCGAATCATTCTGTCAAGGACGAATCCCATGCCACATGATTGCATTTTTTCATTGTCATTCCGCAAGAAAACATGCCTTCCCCTCATAAATGGAGATTTACGTAATGAAAAAGAGATTTGTTTTGGTTTTGGCTCTGGTTTTGATGGTTGCTTCCGTGGCTTTCGCCGCAGATGTCAAATTCTCTGGATGGGGCAAGTTCGGGTATAACTTCTATTTCGCTCAAGACCACATGGGTGAGGCAGATGCTTACAAGAGAACGAGCAAAGGCGCAGAAGGTCGTGTGAAATTCACTCTTGGTGATGCGGATGGTCTCTGGTTGTTAACGGTCAAAGAAGACAATTACGCCGGAAAGAAAAGCTTCAGCGCCGACTACGGTATTGGCATGCAGGCCTATGTCAGTCTTTCCAAAGCTTTGAAGAAATTCTCCAACGTTGATACCGGTGATTTCAGTTTCGGATACGGCATCGGCGACAGTACTTCCAACGACGTGCTCTCCGTCTACCAGAACTACACGGGAAACGATTATGATGACACGTACGCCGGAAATGGCGGACAGATGATGTACATCGATGGCGCGTATGGCAAACTGGTGCAATTCAAGTTTGCTGCGTCTCCTGAAAAGACCAGTACCGCCAGCCACACTGCTTTCGCCGCTTCTGCGATCATCACGCCTGTCGACGGAATCGGTTTTGCTGTAGGCTATGCAAATAACGGCAGTAATGATTACATCAGTTCCAACGGTGTTGTTTATGAGAACTTGCTTGACGGCATGGTCAATGTCGATATCGCGAAATTGGCAGGGTTGGATTTCAAGTTGAGCCTGTCAGCCATGGATACCTTCATGCCGAAGACCGACTCCTACGACGCACAGAACATCCTGCTTGCACAGTTGGCCGGCGGAACAGATACGATCAGCGCATATATGGAATATGTCATGTACAACGATGGTTCTTCAACCAACCATGACTTGTACATCGAAGCAGATTTCAACTTGGTCAAAAACCTTTCCCTCGATGCATATTTCCAGGATCCCGATCTCGGAGCTGACAATTTCATGTTTGACATCGGTGGCGATGTCGGATATACGATGGGAAGCGTGAAATACAATTTGAACATGCAATACAACAACAAGTACAATTCAAAATACAAAAACAACAATGGCGATAGTGTCGGTTGTTTCTCCCTGACTCCTTCCGTGAAAGTTTCGTTCTGACGCTTTTTCTTCATTGCGATAAAGGCTCTCCACGACTGGAGAGCCTTTTTTGTATGCAAAGGGAAAGACCAAGCCTCCTATCCCTTTCCTTCGTTTATGTATCCTATCATTTCTTGCAACCCTATTAACAAAAAATCCTTTTCCTTTTATATTTAGCATGCTATTTTATTTGTCATTCCATGTGCACCCAAAAAGAAAGCAGAGGTTTTCGCTTTTTATTAGCTTGCTATATATGAAAGAAAAAACAGCATCAGGAGCAACAACCTGTTTTTCTTGTCCATCCGCAAATACCTATTTGTCGGGGGGAAAAAAGGAATATTTGCGGATGCTATTGCGATTTATACAGATGGAGGAGTTGATCAATGAACGAATCATTCGTAGACATGGTGATGAAGAACTTGTCCAAGGACCCTTGCATCCAATTCTCAGAAATGCAAAGGTCATCTGTCCGCCGCGCGGTGCAGACCTCCCTTGGAGACTTTGATCTAATGCCGAAGAAGGATGAAAAGGCAACGTCATCGCGGAACAATGAGATAATCTCATCGTTCCTTGCGGCAAAATCTGTTGAAGGTTGTTCTGTGAAAACGCTTCATTACTACAAGGTGACCATCGAGGAAGCCATGGGGGAGATGAAGATACCGATACCTACCATTTCCACCGATGACCTCAGGAGATACCTGGAGAAATACCAGAGGACGCACAACACAGGCAAAGTCACCATGGACAACATCAGGAGGATACTGTCAAGCTTCTTTACCTGGCTGGAGGAAGACGATTACATCATCAAGAGCCCCATCAGAAAGATACACAAGGTGAAGATCATCCAGACGGTGAAGGAAACCTTCACTGACGAAGAGATAGAAAAGATCAGGGAATCCTGCACGAACATACGCGACCTTGCGATCATCGACACGTTCATCACTACCGGTATGCGTGTCGGGGAGTTGGTCCTGCTCAATCGTGATGACTTGAATTTCCAGGAACGTGAATGCAAGGTCCTCGGTAAAGGGAATAAGGAACGGGAGGTGTATTTTGATGCGAAAGCGAAGATGCATATCGAAGAATACCTTGCATCTCGCAAAGACGACAATCCCGCGTTGTTCGTCTCCCTGAAGGCGCCACACATCCGTTTGAACATCAGTGGTATCGAAACAAGGATCAGGGAGATAGGCAGCAAGGCGATAGGAAAGCGTGTGCATCCCCATAAGTTCCGCAGGACATTGGCGACACGCGCCATTGACAAAGGCATGCCCATAGAACAGGTGCAGACTTTGCTCGGACACACCAAGATCGACACAACCCTGCATTATGCGATGATCAACCAGGAAAATGTGAAGACATCCCACCGCAAATTCATCGAATGACCTGTTTGTTCTCTGGGAAAAACCGACCTGTCCGACCTGGTCGGTTTTTTTATGGCAAGGCACCGCTTATGTGACAGGAAAAATGGGTTATGCACTATTTTTGCATATTAATGCATTTTTAAAAAACTGGGGCAAAACAGCGAAATAACGAGCCTGCGCACAGGGTGCAAACACAAATAGGTATTTGTGTGGTTAACCTTTTTTATTCTTTACATATCAATGTTTTATATAATTATATATGATACTTGACGGAGTGTATCATCTTTGAAGTAAGAAAATCAACACATACTGCACGTTTGTCATATTATTACCATGCTATATTTATATTTAGTTACTTTTTATGCATATACTACATATCATCTTCACTTTCATTAAACTACTTGCCACATATGTGTGTTTTATCTAGTTGTATTTGTGTGTATAGTATACTTTTTCCCACTCATGCCCATGAGCCTTTTCTCATTGTTATGAAATCTTCACATAGAATGCACACTACTCCACCATAAACCAAGCAAAGTCGATGGACAAACGAAATATAAATTAGCATAGTATATAGCATGGTAATTTTAAACAAACAGAATGATTGGTTTCACAAAAGCCAAAAGACAGGGAAAGCGATCTCACTGTTTTTCCTCATCTCTTTGACTACACTTCCCCCCTTGTCCGGGGCAATTCTCACTTTGGATGACGCAGTCACCTATGCAAAAGCCAATAACGGCACGCTGAAGGTCGCTACGCTCGAACTGCAACAAAGCATCCGATCCACGGAAGTCGGCAGATACCTTCCGTCCATCGAAGCATACGGAGGCATCACCACCACGGGATCCATCATCGGGCAAAGCTTCTCGTCCTCATACACAGTTGGAGGCATCAGCTGGACGTTTGATTCTTCTTTTTCAAATACGAAGGCATCGAAACAGAACAAACGGGACATTGCAAATGTCACGTACCAATCCAAGCAGAACACGATTACCGGTAGTGTCACGACAGCGTACTGGAATGTCGTCGCAGCAAAACTTGCCATCGAGAGCAAACAAAACTCCCTCGATTCCGCCCAGAGGACTTTGGATTCAACAAGCATCAAATATGAGGCGGGACAAGTCTCCCGTCTCGCACTGACACAGGCTGAAGTGACGAAAAGCGATGCGGAATATGAACTGTCTATAGCCAAGCAAACGTACAACACCTGTGTCTCCACCTTGTCAGACTTGATCGGTTTGAAAGACAATTCATGGACCTTTGAGGATATGCCGTCCACCGTCAGGATAGCTTCGCTTGAAACGTTGCAGGCAAAAGCGACAAGTACGACTGCCATACGTAAAGCGCAATTGCTCATCGATTCATCCAACATCGCTGAAAATGATGTAAAAAAGAAGTATGTCTCGCCGTCGGTCTCTGTCTCAGCGAATTCGAGACTGGGCGGAACGATTTACAGCACGAAGTTGGGGTCAAACGGTTCCTACTCCGATTACATCAGCGACACAACCAGCGTATCGGTAACCGTCAGCCTTCCGCTCGATCATTACATGAAAGCATCCAGCGCATCGGTCGCCCTCGATACGGCGGAATATGACATTGAGATTGCCAAGCAAAATTATGCGAATTCCCTCACCGACCTCACTTCATCCATACGGAACGCCTATGTTTCTTTGGAACAATCACAACAAAACATCGAGAACCTCGAAAAACACCTGGCCCTTGCAAAGGAACAGCTCAGGTTCATCCAGGACAGCTACGAAGCAGCCCTGTCCAGCTACAACGATTATGAAAGCGCTGTCGTCGCCGTCTCCAACGCAACCATTTCGCTGTTACAACAAAAACTCAATTACACCATTGCCTTGTACGACCTTTCCAGTTTGCTGGAAACGGGAATCGACGGACTGAAATCATAATCAAAGGAGTCAATTATGGAAAAAGAAAAGAAATTTCACGGGAATACCATTGTCACGATCATTCTTCTTGCCATCTGCGTATATCTCGCCGCAATGATCGGCATGAAGATCAGCGGGACGAAGAAACAAGGGGATTCCCATCTGATAGCAAATAACGACAGCCAGAAAACCGTCAACGTCACGATAAAACAGCTGGAAAAGGGAACGTTCCAGAAAACCAGCACAACTGGCGCAACATTGAAAAACGACCAAGTCTCCGCAAACCTTTACTCCACTGAAGTGGCAGGCAAAATCATATCCCTTGACATCACGGAAGGCCAGATGGTGAAATCCGGAGACATCATCGCCACTGTCGATCCGTCAACCGCAGGGGAAGAATACAAACCGAGCACTGTCAAAGCATCCGTAAGTGGCATAGTTGATTCAGTTAGCGCATATGTCGGTGAGAAAATCGCCACAACCACACCCCTTGCGACCATCGTAAATACGGGCAAATTGGAAGTCGTGGCAAATCTCTCCGAACGATATCTTTCCACCGTCAAGGTCGGAATGACGGCTTCATTCACCACCAGCGCATGGCCGGATGAGACGATGCAGGCAACCGTAAAGTCCATCAGTCCCACCGTTGATGAAAAGACCCGGACCTTCATGATGAAACTTTCGTTGGACAAGCCTGACCCACGTCTCAAGGAAGGGATGTACGTACGTCTCAAGCTGGTTGTCAACGAACTTCAGGATGTCATCACCATTCCGACACAAGCGGCCTCGACATACCTTGGAAAGGATGTCGCTTACGTGGTTGACGGAGGCAAAGCCAAACGTGTTTCCATCACCCTCGGCCCATCCAATGATTCGGAGACGGTTGTGGAAAGCGGGCTTTCCGCCGGCGAGCAGTTGATCACCGCAGGATCGGTGACCGATGGGACCGTAATCATCATCACGACAGGAGGTCAAGATGCAAATAAGTGAATTGTCCGTCAGACGCCCTGTCCTGATCACGATGGTTTACCTCATCATCATGGTCATCTGCGCCATGTACATATCGAATCTCGAGATATCCTTGTACCCCTCAGTGGACATGCCCATGATCTCCGTCATGGTCGACTGCAACAATGCCGGACCTGAAGAAATCGAGCAACAGGTGGCAAAAGTGCTGGAGAACAACCTCGGTTCGTTGGAAAACCTCCACAAAATATCCTCAAGTTCCAGTGAGGGACGTTGCTTCGTCACGTTGGAATTCAACTACGGCACCGATTTGGACGATGCGGAAGATGACGTCCAGTCCGAAATCAACACCGTGGTCGGCATGTCGAAACTTCCAGATTGGGCTGACACCCCCACCGTGTTCCGTTTCGACAAGATGTCGAATTCTACTTTCATGAACCTTGTCATGTCCGGTTCAACCGACCTTGTCGAACTCAAGGAAATCGCGGAAAATACCGTCTCTCCAAGACTGCTCCGCATCAAAGGCATGTCCCAGGTGCAGGTCATGGGCGTAGGAGACAGGGAATATGATGTGAATATCGATCCGACGCGTCTTGCATCTTACGATCTGAGTCTCGCCCAAGTGAAAACCGCACTAGGAAAGGCAAATGTCCAAGACACTGACGGTACGATGGATATCAAACACACAAACTACACGGTGAGTATTGATGAACGATACAAAAGCCTGGATGACATCAGGCATACCACCGTCGCGACCATCAACGGTGTGGACATCACCGTGGAGGACATCGCCACGGTCACCGAAGGTTCTGACACGACAGCGCGTGAATCGTATGTCGACGGAAGTCAGGTGATCATGTTGATGCTCTCCAATGACAGCGATTCTAACAGCGCCACCGTCGCGAAAGAAGTGAAGAAGGAACTCTCAAGCATCAACAAATCGCTTCCGGAAGGCGTGAAAGTAAGCATTGAGCAAGACCAGACGACGATGATCAGCTCCACCTTGAGCGAGGTGTACAGCAACGCCATCGAAGGCGTCCTGCTGGCAGCACTGTTCATCTTCCTGTTCCTCCGCAACATGAAGGCCACGCTGATCATCTCGCTTTCCATGCCGATATCCATCCTCATCACCCTGATGGCGATGTCCATCGCAGGCATCACCGTGAACAGCATGTCGATGAGCGGCCTGATCCTGGGCATCGGCATGATCGTCGACGCATCCATCGTCATCCTGGAGAACACGTACAACTACCGGGAGAAAGGGAACAGCCCCGCAGCCTCGGCCATCCTCGGCTCGGCGAACATGACCAACGCCATCATGGCCTCCACCTTGACCACCATCTGCGTCTTCGTGCCCTTGATCATCTACAAGAACAAGCTCGAGATGATCGGCATCATGTTCCAGGACCTGCTCTGGACGGTCATCATCTCACTGCTCGCCTCCATGTTCGTCGCCTTCACGCTGGTGCCTGCGCTCTGCGGCTCCATCTTGAAGATCAACACCAGGGTGCAGAAGCCCTTGAGGAACAGGTTCCTCAGATGGATGGACGGCATCGGCATCAGGATGGAGCATGCCATGGAGGACGCGTATGCGAGCAGCCTGGACTATTTCCTGTCCCACCGCTTCCTCCTGATCATGCTGCTGCTACTCCTGGTCATCTTCAGCTTCACCTACATGACCGGCATCGGCATGAACCTGACGCCGACGATGAACACGAACGACTCTGTCAGCATTGATCTTGAACTCCCTGCAGGGACTGACAAAGAAACCACGCGGACGGAACTTTTCTCCATGCAGCAGAAGATCATGGATATGCTTCCTAAGGAAGCATACACCCAAATCATGGTGAGCGTCGCGACATCCAGCGGGGCGCCTTCCGGCTCCTCCAACAAGGGGACGATAGAAATCAACATGCCTGACATCAAAGAGCAGAAATACTCCGCGGAAAATCTGAAGGACATGATCCGTCCGCTCCTCAACGTGACCCCGGATGCCACATGGACCTTTGGAAGCGGTCGTACACCCGGCAACTCCAGTCCTATCGATGTCACCATTTCGGGAAACGATACCAAGCTCATTGAGAGTTCGACAAAGGACATCGCCGCCATCATCAACACCTATGTCCCTGAGGCCACCGATGTCACCACCGACCTGGAGAACGGTTCCCCGAGAATCTCAGTTCAGGTAGACAAGGAACTGGCAAAAGACCTTGGTGTCACGATGCAGGATGTCAATACGGCGATCAGCTATGCCTTGTATGGCACTACTGCGACGCAGATCAGTACGTTCAGCAGTGACACGACATACGATCTCAACGTCCAGATGGATGAAAAAGATCTCTCTACGATGAGCGATCTGGGTAATCTGCTCATCCAAGGCAACAACGGGAACATACGTCTTGATACCATCGCTTCGTTCTCCATCACCAACGGACCGTCAACAATCAGCCGTGAAGACAAGAAAAGAATCAACCACGTAACGGCGAAACTCGCCGACGGGTACACGGCAAGCGAAGTGCAATCAAAGGTGCAGGCTGCGCTCGACGAGCACTTCACCACACCTGATGGCGTCGTCATCGGCCAGAACGGCGACATGCAGCAGTTCGCCGACTACGGCCCGACGCTGGTGATAATCATCCTCATGGCCCTCCTCCTGGTCTTCGCCGTCATGGCAGGCCAGTTCGAGAGCCTTGTCGACCCGTTCATCATCTTCGCCACCATCCCGCTCCTGTCCATCGGCGTCATCTTCATCCACGTCATCATGAAGCAAAGCTTCAGCCTGTTCTCCATCGTGGGCATCGTCGCCTTGATCGGGGTAGTCGTCAACAACGGCATCGTCCTGGTCGACTCGATCAACCAGAGGGTGAGGAACCACGAACCAGTCAGGCAGGCGTGCCTGGATTCTGCACGCACCCGGCTGCGGCCGATCCTGATGACCACGCTGACCACCGTCGTCGGCATGATCCCGCTGGCATTCTTCCCGGGCAGCGGCTCGGAGATGATGCAGCCGATCGCCCTGACGTTCGTCGGAGGCCTGGTCACCGGCGCGTTCCTGACGCTGTACCTCTCACCAGTCCTGTACACGTTGTTCAACAAACGGCGTGAGAAGCACTATGACGACCCGCGCACCTTGGCAAACCAGCTCAAGATGTTCGACGCGAGACAGGAAAAGGAGGAAATTGCGACGAAAGACTGATTCGAAACGTTTAGTTCTCCTGTTGCAGGCAGGCTTGGAACCTGCCTGCTTTTCATAGTACGTGATCAACCCTTGTTTCAGATGATGATGGTTGAATGCGGGGGGCCCTTGCGGATTGAAAAGCATGCACGGCATGGGAGAAGGAACGATACAGCATGAAAACCATTCCGATCGTTCGTGGTGAAAAACCTGCAACAGAAAGGCAAGCTTCCCCATCCCTCGCTCCAGCGGTCGTTCATGCTGTTGTACAACGGACCGTGCCTTGGTGGATCAACGTCTGGGAAACATCCATCCAGGCAAGTGAAGCATCGCCCTAAAGGGAATCGACTCATCTGCAAGCTTAGGCGGCAAACGGCCACCCGATCAGATATCGCAACTTCCGAATCGGAGAAATGCAAATGCCTCATCTCTGCCGTCACCCCGACTTTTCTCTCAGTCCAATGCCTGCCTTGGGCAGATCGGACTTCCCCCGTAACCCTTGTATTGATTCTTCGTTTTCGTAGTCAGCCGATTCTCAGTCTTTTCGCTGGTATAGCTTTCAAGGACAGCTCCTGCACTTTCCAAAAGATTTCCCCGCTTCTGTCGCTTTGTTCCACAAGCCATCCCTCTTTTGGCCACCATACTCGTCCACCAGCAAGAGGCAACATCCTGCTTGGATGTGCCCATTGGTTCATCCAGGGTTTTGGACAACCATGATTCCCCCTCCACAACAGGCGGGCGCACGCCACAGGCATGAGCGCCCGCGATAATGGTCATTCATCCATTGAGATGATCATCAACTTTTTCAAGCAACACTTGGAATTCCTTGCGTTCCTCCGGGGAAAGGGGGGAAAGGATGTCTTGTTCGACCTTCGCTTTGTTGAGATTGCCCTGTTGGTTGAACTGCGCCCCTTTCTGGGTCAAACTGATGAATTTCACCCGTGGATGGTTTTTATCCTTTGAAGTGGAGACATACCCCTTGAGACCAAGACGCTTGATGATGCCTGTCACGGTGGGTTGGGCTATGGAAAATTGCCTGCCAATTGCTTTGAGCGTCACATCCTCTCCTCCATTTGCACCGAGAAACTGCAAAACCCTGACCTGGGAAATAGTCAACCCCGTTTCCTTCAAGTCATTGTTGGCATTCCTATACAAAGCATCGGAGATGCGTTTGATGAGCAATCCGCAATCTTTTGAATTCGCATCCATGGTTGCATGGTAAAAGCCAAGAAAAAGAAAGTCAATGCTCCATTTGCTTATTGACAACACCTCAGGAAAGGACATCTGCCATCAACTTCTTTTCAGCCCGCACATAGAGCAAAGCCACCAACATTGTCGAGATCAAATCGGCTACGGGTTGCGCCCATACCAGTCCGTTGATGCCGATCATGGCTTGAAACAGGAACATCAATGGGATGAAGACCAAACCTTGGCGGCTCAGATTGACAATCAGGGAAGCCTTCGCTGCACCCATCGCTTGAAGCGCATTGAGCAAGACGTAATACAGTCCAAACAGGAAACTTGTGCTCAGGTATATTCTGGTGAACCCCAACCCATATGTAAATGCTTCGCCATTGGATAGGAATGCACGGACGATCTGCTTGGAAAACACATAGCATACAATGGTGAGCATGGTGCCCAAAAAGAATGCATATGAGAGGGATTGATGCAAAACGCTCTTGTAACGTGTCCATGACTTCGCACCTACGCAGTACCCCAATAATGGTTGCACCCCTTGTCCCAATCCGATGCAGAGCATGCCTGTCATCATGGTGACTTTTGCGGCCACTCCTATGCCTGCAAGCGCCATGTCACCGTAGGAAGCCATCCTGCTGTTCAAGATGATGGAAGACACGCTCATAAGCAAGGAACCCAATGATGCGGGGATGCCTATGGAAAGGACATCCGAAAGCGTATGTTCCTTGATAGTGAAATCCTTCACGCTGATGCTGAGCGTTGACTTACCTTTGAGAAAATACCCAAGATAATATCCCGCACCGACCACATTCCCGATGACGGTCGCGATGGCCGCCCCTGCGATACCCCAGCCAAATGTGATGATCATCAGGGGATCAAGGATTACATTGAGCAGGTTGCCGACCAGCATTCCCATCATCGCAGATGTCGATTGCCCTTCGGCGCGGAGTACGTTGGAGAAACAGTTTCCTATAAGGATGAAAGGGGCGCTTGTCAGCACAATCGCAAGATAGGTGCGGGCTGGCCGCAGAGTTTCGGCACTGGAGCCAATCCATACAAGGATCTCGTCAAGAAAGAACCAAAGGAGTAATGCGAGGGCCACACCAACCACGACACAACTCCACATGCAGAACGAACAGACCTTCCGTGCGTAGTCCTTTCTTCCCGCACCCATGGAACGCGAAATGACCGAAGTGCCTCCTATGCCGAACACCGTACCGGCAGACATGAAGATCAAGTAGACAGGTGTCGCCAAGGAAACCGCCGCCACCAATACCGCGTCATGTGTCTGGCCAATGAAAAACGTATCGGCAAGATTATACACAAGCACCATGACCATCGATGCCATGGCGGGAAGGGCATTCTTCCAAACGGCCTTCCCTACCGGCATTGTATTGAATTCATCAAGATTTTTTACAGTATTCATGCATCCCTCATGCCACCTGATGGAATGAAATGGCATGATCAGTAATTTAGCATGCTAATATTCTTTTGTAAACAGTCGCCCCCGTGGAACCAAGGGAAAGAAACGGAAAATACAGCCATTTTCGGATCGTGATCTCCCCCTACGCTACGAAGGTTGTCCCTCATGGATTTTACCCGAATCAAGGATGTCACCATCTGGCAATCATCATAGGACTGACAGGGAAGCACCAGTTGCTCCCACGACCGCGCGTTGTATTTTTCACCACCACCGCCACAGTCCGAGTAAGGATGACCAAGATGATGTCATCCCCAAAGAGATCTCACGAGAAACCAAATGGTGATGAAAAGTCGTTTTTCATCGGCAATGTCTCCAAACAGGCATTGTTCCAGAAGGCTGTGTGATGACGGGCATCCCGTCTTTGTGCTTGGCGCAATTCTTGTTCCGACACATAAATGCGTCATGCTTCATTCACAGCGCACAAACCGTTTGCATGGTCGCAATCCAGATGGATGCGGATGATCGCATCCAAGTCAGAAGTCCTGGCACCCATGCTTTCCAATTGCTCCACGGCAGCCTCATGGCACCCCAATACAGGTTCACTGGCAAACCAGAATCCAAACCCCCATATTTTTTTTGTTCCATCCCGTACCCACGGGCACCTTTCTGCCCCCTACCATGACGAGAAAAGCCTTCACCGGCGCTTTGACGCATGCCTTCCTTTTTGGGAAAAGCCCGTATAGGCGATCCTTCCTTTGCCCCTCATTCCTGTGAGGAACCGCCGAAGAAGCCAGTGTGGAACCCGTTTGTATCGTTTATACCGTTGCCATATGGATGCTCTCAAGGCACCCAGCAATCACGGCAAAGGCAAAAAGGGTCAATGAAGTACGCCTCATCCTGACGATACATAGCAATGCCACAGTGGATGTGGATGAAGAGAACAAACAGCCCCCAAATTCCTCATCCAAGACCAGACAGAAAAGGTTCATGCTGATGGTCATTCCCTTTGGTCGCAACCGAGAGCGGCACATAGCCATCGCATTGATTCCCTTTGCATCCTGTTTGGCGGCCACCCAAACATCGTTCCGCCACTTTTCCTGCCAAATCCTGCAAACTGCAGGACTCAAAACCCTGTATTGAACATCTTGAAGTTCTCTCCGACAGGAACTTGTCCAGGTCCTACGGGAAAGAGCCGGTGCATGCAATATTGGGCATCCTGCATGGCCCAGTCACCGCTCTCTTCCATCTTTTTCCACATCAAGGAGACCAACTGCTTCTTTTTTCCTTCATACAGAGGGTCATCAATGAGGTTGTGCAATTCTTCAGGATCGGCGGAAAGATCATACATCTCATCCCGGTCGAAACCGTTGAAGACATATTTCAACCCTTTGTACCATATGATGCGCTGGGTATAGGAATACCTCTGTCCATGGAACTCCGCCAAAGAAGAGGATTCTCCACATTTGCCTTCATCATCCACATACGGCATCATCGAAGAACCATCCAGTCTTCCCCCATCCCAGGGAATATCCAGCACATCCAAGATGGTCGGCAAGATATCACATGTGCACACATATGCCGCACATCTTTCACCAGCATGGAGCATTCCAGGCATCTTCAAGGCCAACGGGATGCCGTACCCTTCTTCATAAGCAGGCACACCTTTGCAAAAAAGACCATGTGCACCAGCCATGTCACCATGGTCGGCAAGGAAAAGGACCAACGTATCATCATAGAGCCCTTCCCTCTTCAGAAAGGCCAGCAACTTCCCCATTTCCTCATCGACCAAAGAACAGTATGCATAATAGCAACGGATGGCTTTCTGAATCGCTTCTGGTCCAAAATCCTTCCAAACTTCATGCAACCTCTCATAAAAGACCGGCCGCTTGCATTCATGGCCATCCCATGATCCGGGAACCGTTATTTCCTCGTCCTTGTAACGATCATAGAGGTCTTTCGGAACCATATACGGGTCATGAGGGGCATATGCGGACACAAACAAACAAAATGGTTTGTCCTCATGTTTCCTTTCGGTGATGAAATTCTCAGCCTTGGAAAACAGGTAATGCTCTTCGGAAGCCTCAATCCCTTCCTGGTACACGCCGCACAACGTAAAATCCTTGTATCCTTCGTTGTGGATGGACAGTTTGTCAAGGTAATGCACCTGTTTCTTGGGAATGTCATGCTCCGTTTCATAGGAACAGAAACCGAAACGGGACAAATCATAGCTGCGTTCTATATGCCATTTGCCATAATACCCAAGTTCATACCCTGCATCTTTGAGCACGTTCGGTAATGTCCTGAGCCGGTAATCGTATTCAGCCCTGTAAGCTGGAACCGTATGGGTGCAGTCCACCATGCCATGGTTATGAGGCAAGACGCCAGTAATCAGGGAGGCACGGGAAGGGGAACAAATCGCATTGACGGTATGGGCATTGGAGAAAGTGATGGCATCGAGCTGCAACGCCTTCAAATTCGGCATTTTTGCCTTTCCCTCCTGCATCACCGCCCGTTGCTGCATTTGGTCGCAGAGGATGACCACCACATTCTTTTTTCTCATCTAAAAGCCCTCCCTTCTTCATTTTCCTTCTTTCGCATCGGCTTTTACTTTATTTTGTCTCTGGATGGAATACACATTGAGGATGAGCATCACCAAACCTACCGCAATAATGATGAGACAGACATCACTGTGAAGGATGTAACCAATGAGACTCTGGCTCTTCGCCTGGGCGATGGTGTTTGCCATCCGCAAGTTTCCTTCAATCAAGGGTTCCAAGATGAAACCAAGGAACACTGGTGCAGGAGGAATCTGCAACTTATTGAACACATAACCGACAATCGAAAACACCAACATGACATACACGTCAAACATATTGTTCCGAAGGCCGAAAGCGCCCAAGACAAGACAGCATATGACCGGTGGGATGATATACCGCATGTCCATCCTTGTGATCCTTGCGAATGATGGTGCAAAAAGAATCGCCAGAATTCCCATGACCACCGCACTGAGCAAAAGGCCATACATGAATCCATAACTGACATTCGCATAGTCAGTGAATAATGTCGGACCCACAACAATCCCATGGATGGTCAAGGCGCCTGAAATCAATGCGGCGGCATTGGAACCAGGTATCCCGAGAGCAAGGAGAGGAACGAAAGCGCCACCGATGGCAGCATTGTTTGCTGTTTCCGGAGCCACTATGCCAGAAGGTACTCCCGTGCCAAATTTCTCTTTTGCATTGCGTTTCGCTTCGCCATAAGCCACAAAAGCGGCGATATCACATCCAGCACCTGGCATAATGCCAATGGCGGTGCCTATGATGGCTGACTTGATGACATTGCATTTCTCATTATGGACCATGTATGACATCACCGAACGTGCAGAAGTCTTCTCCAACTGTATCTCGGAGTACTCCGCCGCCAATCCACGGCGGAACCTATCCCCTTTCCGGTATGCTTTGAGAGTCTCGATGATCATCTGCCGGCCGGCAATGATGCCCATCGCCAAAGCGACTTGTTTGAATCCCATGGTAAGGCTGGTAAAACCGAACGTAAGACGGGAACGCCCGAGAATCTGGTCTATGCCGACCATGGCGAACAACATGCCATAGCATGAGCCTAGCACACCTTTGAACAAGTTATCGCTGGACAATGCCGCGATGATGATGAACCCTAAGACTGACACAACGGCGATTTCCGCCGGTCCGAACTTCAACGCGACTCTGGCAAGGAACGGGGCGAAAAGAATCATGATGATGCATCCGAAGACACCACCAATCAAGCTGGATATGCTTGCTAGGTACAACGCTTCTTTTGCCCTGCCCTTTTGGGCAAGCGGATACCCTTCCAATGTAGTGCAGATGGACTCAGCGGTGCCAGGTATGTTCAACAAGACACCGGAAAAAGAACCTCCGACCGCACATCCCATGTAAATGCCGCCCAAAAGGCACAACGCACTGAGGGGACTCATGGAATAAGTGAACGGCAGCATCACAATGATGGCTATGTTGTTCCCCAAACCAGGAATCGCACCGACAATGATGCCAAGCACCGTTCCCAAGATAATCATGACAATGGCATCACTTGTAAAGATGCTCAACAGCACGGATACGTTCACGGCTCTTCCCTCCCTGTTTCTCGGCGAAAGGCGGAAGGCTCCAAGATGAAGCCTTCCACAATCTTTCACTCACCTATCATTTTTTGCTTGCGTTGATCTCTTTGTAGATCGAAATCATGCTGTCTACATATTTGAAATAAAAATCCTTGAATTCCGTACTTGGAGAGAAGTGATCCTTCTGCCCCGTCGCAAGAATCGCGCTGGCAAGATTTTTCTCAGCATACAATTTGCCGACCATGTCAGACACGGCCTTCACATACATGTCAGGAGTGCCCTTCGGCGCCAAGATGTAATTGAAGGTGGTGTCAACAATGTTGATGCCCTTGGACAAGAAGGTATCGGCTGCGCCTTCGACATGTTCGGTTCTGTTGTCCGTGTCACCAAGTACCACCATGCCTTCGGCAAGGCAGTTCGTCAAATACTGGGGGTCGAGCTCGGCACAATCGACATGACCGCCCATGACCATGGTGAAGGCATTGTTTCCACTGTTCGCATTGACAATCGTCAAATCAATGCCAAGAGCCTTTTCAATCATCATGGCACCATAAATGGTGTTGCCACCTGAGATTGCAATGGTAAGTTCACCCGGCTTCTGCTTGGCATAGGCGACAAATTCATCCAAACTCTTGAACGGGCTCTTCGGCTTGAGCGCTAAAAAGCGGGATTTGCTGGTAATCTGGCATACGGGAATGAGATCCTCTCTCGTAAACTTCGCTTCAGGAAAGTTCACAATCAAGTTGGGGATCTCCGTGCTGCCGACAATCATGAAGGTATACCCATCTGGTTTTGCATTCAGCGCTTCATTGGCGCCGATAAGGCCGTCTCCGCCCTCAAGGTTGTTGACAACTGTCGTATACCCCAAGTCTTTTTTGATTGCCGTAGCGACTGCACGGGCGCATACATCGGTGCCACCGCCGGCAGCCCTGTTGACGATGAATGTAATCGGTTGCTTGGGATACCCCTCTAGCGAAGCAGGAACGCTCGTTTCAGCTGAACCATTTGCAAAGACGGATCCTGCACACAAACAGAAGAACAACAAAAGACACACAAACTTTTTCATCACAATTCCTCCTCTTTGATTTACATCAAGAACCCTTTTGGGGTGTTGATCTGAAGCATTTTGCCAAACAGCAGATACGATACGGCTAGGACGACCAAATCATACAAGGCGATTCTGAGAAATCGCCTTGTATCCCAACCGTGTTCGAAATAGCAAATCGTCAGGGATATCGCCAGGATTGCCAGATAGACGCAGACATACATGCCGATGTATTTCACAAAAACCATCAACAACGTGATGAACAGGAACACACAGACCCCGACAAGAATCTGTTTCTTGTCCATTTCCTGTTTTTTCTCGTTTCCGTCTTTTTTCCGGCAAGCCTTGAGCATCATGCCGATGGTACAGGCCAAACCAAGGACAATGACGAGATGAGGCATTACCTGCGTCTCTTCGGCCGCTTTCCCGACCTGCACCCAACACACGACGAACAAAATGATGGTAAATACGCCGAAACTCAGGTCTTCAATGAGGTTTTTTGATGTTCGCATGGCATCCTCCCTTGGCATCAAAAGAAGGATACCCCTCGCCTTTCCAACCGTACACTCGCAAAATCCAGCTAAAAACTGGAAAAAACAGCATACAAATCCCACCTCACTGACATCGTGGGATAACCATCACTCCATATCGTCCATTAGATCAACGTACGTCACGAATGGAACGGATCATGTCACCGTATCCTTTGCCATATTTCTCATATACTTTTTTAGCGGCTGAGACCCAAGCGTCATAATCCTCAAGTTCCGAGAACACCACACCAGCTTCCTTGAGGGCTTGGATCTGCTTCTGTTGCCGTGAGGCGGTAACAGTTTGGAACGATTGTATGACTTCCCCAGCAGTTTGCTTGAACAACTCCTGGTCTTGTTCTGAAAGGCGCTCCCATGTCCTTGCAGAGATGATGATCGCTGAAGGCTGGATAAGGTAATTGCTCCAAGTATAGTACTTCGCAACTTCATAATACTTGTTGTTGTAATACCCTTTTATCGGATTCTCAGCACCATCCACGACTCCGGTCTTGAGAGCCGAATACAACTCGGTTGTAGATGTATGTGTCGCCTTGCCGCCAAACGCATCAATGATATCCGAATACACTTCAGGTTGTTGCACCCTTATCACCAATGACTTGAAATCCTCAAGGCTGGTGCATGGTTTTTTGGTGAAGAAATTGCGTGCCCCGGCGACAAAATATCCAAGCACCACCAGCCCACTGCCGCTGTCATTCACATCATCGGTCATTTGGGCACCGAATTGACCAGCCATGGTCTTTATGGCATGTTCCTCATTCCTGAACAAGAAAGGCAATGTCAGGATTTCCAAGTACGGTACATCCACACCCCATTCATACAAATTGGAAGGAGGTTCGTTACACATGTCTATCGCCCCGATCATCAGGTTCTGAACAACGGATTTGTTATCCCCCAGGGCGCCATCAGAGAAGACGTGTATTTCAATTCGTCCTTTTGTTTTTTCCTTTATGATATCAGCAAATTGTTGCGAAGCCATCGTACGCTCATCCACCACGGAATTCACTTCAGCGTACCGGAGAATCATTTTACCTTCAGGAACACTTCTACTGTGTTCTTCCTCTCCCTTCGCGAAGGAAATACACATGGCGAATGCGGCAACAATGCATACCGCAACGATTTTTCTCCCCATGCAAGCCTCCATATGGAATGATAGACGAAAACATCCACATCACTCCTTTCCAATCATCCGTCTCCGAGGTATTCATGATACTATACTATGAAAATATGGCAAAGTTAAAATCCATAAAGAAACTGTTGCTCAACAACATCCTCATGCTGCTTTTCCTCTTGTCTATGGTTTTGGGAATGGGAAAATACTTGGACTATAGAAGGGATACGCAAATCGGAGCATTGTATGCAAACGACATGGTCATCAAGGATTTGACAGCAAAAATCACCCAATACGAGACAAGTTACAAAACATTTCTCGGTAATGGCAACGCTTTTTCCCTTGAGGCGTTCGTATCCTGTTCAAAGGACATCACTGACGCCATGGAGGAAGCCGACCCGCTTTTTTCAGCATCACCAGAAATGTTGTTATACGCAAGAACCGTCTGCCAGATAGTGGAATCCCTTAGAATATGGGTCGTGGACAAGCTCAATGGCAAATTCGACCGTCCGGAATCCTTTGAGGTGATGCAGTTCATCAGCTTTGGCTTCACCCAACTCTTCTCCCACTGGAACAATCTCATCGGAGCATACATCATCTATTCAGGGGAAAGCTGGAATATGCTCAACAACCAACAAAGGATGTACAACAGGTCCCAATCCTTGTTCCAATTCATCGCGACATGCCTCATCTTGATTCCCATGCTGTTCATCAACAAGGATTTCATCAAGCGATTGCAGGAGATTAACAAAGCTTCAGAGGAGTTGGCGATGAACAACTGGGACAGCCCTGACCTCCACCCCAGCAAGTATGAGGAATTCTCGAACGTTTCCAACGCTTTCAACAACATGAAAAAGACAATCAGGCAGAACATCGATGCCATGGAACGCTCACTTGTCGTACAACAGGAACTGGCGGAGCAAAAGCGTCTGATCCAAGAAACCCGCTTCAACATGTTGCAAGCCCAGATCAACCCCCACTTCCTGTTCAATACGCTCAACATGATCATCCGATCCATCCAAATGGATAAAAAAGAAAAAGCGGCTCGTCTTGTCATGGCAACAAGCAATCTGCTCAGGCAGTCAATCGACCTTCAGGAAGGCGCCATACCACTCGATGATGAACTTGCATTACTGGACAACTATATTACCATACAAAAGGAAAGGACCGATGGAAGGATCAGATTTGTCTTGGAAGTCTTCGACCATCCGCAAATCCTTATTCCCCCTTTCACGTTGCAGCCACTCGTTGAGAATGCCATCAAGCATGGTTTGGGAAATCGTACGGAGGGTGGAATCATCACCATTCAGGTGTTCAGCGATGAATCAGAGGGTTCGTTCATCGTTGTCTCGGACAATGGGGAAGGGATTCCCCCTGCGACCCTCAACGGCATTCTCACCCATCAGGCAGACCCCAACAAGGCATCACATGGACTGTCCAATGTCATTGAACGGCTAAGGATGCTCCATCCAGGCAAAGATGTCATCCATATTGCATCGGATGCAAAAGGTACGATGATCAGAATACATATCGATGGAGAGGACAATCATGCTGTGCAAACTACTCATTGCTGAAGACGAACGTTCTGAACGGGAATACTTGGCCTCATGCATCTCGACACACTATCAAAATGGGATTGAACTTGTCGGCATATGCGCAGATGGTGAGAAAGCGTTGGCGGAAGGGCTTGCTTCCGAACCGGACATCGCTTTGTTGGATATAGAAATGCCAAAGATGAACGGATTGGATGTGGCAAGGATCCTCAAGGGACACAAACCTGACATGCAAATTGTGATGATCACCGCTTATGGAACGTTTGACTATGCGAAACAAGCCCTTCTGATAGGAGTCAAAGACTATCTGGTGAAACCGTATGAAGACCTGCAACTGTTTGCCACCATAGACAACATCCTCACGCAACTCAAAGGAGAAAAGAAACGGGAGATATCGAGGATCGTGACCCTTCTCAACACAACAAGCCCCAACACGGAGAAAAATCCCATCGTCCGACTTGTGAACACCTATATCGATGAGCATTTCGCTGAAAAGATCTCGTTGGAAATCATGTCTGAAGACCTTGGATTCTCCTCCAGTTACGTTTCCAAATGCATCAAACAATACATGCATACCGGTTTCACACAGCTCTTGATGGATAAACGGTGCAATGCCGCAGCAAAGTTGCTGTATGAGAAACATGTCACGGTCAACGAAGCGGCCTATGCTGTAGGATTTTCCGACCCTAACTATTTTTATAAATGCTTCAAAGAGCAATTCGGTGTCCAGCCAAAGAAATATGTACAAGCGGTGTTGGGACGTTGCCTTCCGGCAAAAGTTGAGGAAGGATAAGCCTCAGCCGTCATCATCGGCCTTCAGCCCATTCCCAGACAGCAATCGGGCCACGTGCTGTGGAGGGAAGACGCCGATGCTTTTGGACAACGTTTCAAGGCAAGGAAGACGATGCATCAGGGAAACCAGCGTTCACCGCTTTCGATCATGGTGTCACAGCAAGATGTTTTTTCTTCTGAAATCCTGAATTGACGATTTGAAAAGAGAGATCAAATGACGCTGGAGACCGGTGAAGGTTTTTCCCGATTTGTAGGCGATTGAATAGCATCTGAGGAAGCTCTTGTTCATGGTCCGGTAATAGTTGGGGCTTTGACTGTCTTGTTTTTCCGTGCAGAGGATATCCGGCACAAAGCCTATTCCCACTCCGTTCCCAACCATGAGGTCAACCATGTCCCAGTCAAGTGTCTCATACGCGATCGGGCATTTGAGGTTCAATGATTCCATCCATGGAGCAAGAAGTTTGCTGAACTTCTGGATCGGCTTCAGCGTCACCAACTTCTGGCCGTTGATATGTTTTGAATCCAAAAAAGGAATGGGTGTGGCGGGAATCGCGAATTGGTTCAGCGGACTCTGTGGAGGTATGGCAAGAAGTATTTCTTCCATGCATATCGGTTCGTAGGAGAGCTCAGGGATCTCGGGCTCCTTGGGGATGCAAGAAAAATCGAGTTCTCCGGACTTCAACAAGCCCTCTTGCTCCTCTGAGATGCATTCGACCATCACCAAGGAAATGTTGGGGAACTGCTTGTTCACCACCCTGAGGATTGAAGGAAGGTAGTGTTTCGAGTAAAAAGGCGACATTCCCACGTGGATTTCAACTTCAGCGGGATTCACCAATTCACTGATCGCTCCGTCCATGCTTGACTTCAGATTGAGCATTTGCTTGCCGTAGGCATAGAGGATCGCTCCCGCATCCGTAAGATCGATGGTCCTTGTCGAGCGTTGGAAAAGCGGAGTACCGAACTCCCTTTCCATTTTTTCAATGCATTTGGAGAGGGCTGGCTGGCTGACATGTACGATCGACGCCACCTTTGAGAAGCTCTTGTTTTCATAGATCGAGCAGAAATATTTGATCTGATAGAATTCCACGTTCCATTCCTATTTATAACTTATTCTTATAATACTATCAATAGTTAGAATTGTACAAATGTTTTAAGAGGTGGAATAATGAAGATATATAATTTTTGTGAATTATGGAGGAACTTGATGAATTACCGGTCAAGGAGGGCATTTGCACGGGAAGCCAAAGGACTTGCATTTGTGCTTCCTGCTTTGCTTTTTTTGGTTGTTTTTTATATCTACCCAATGTGCTTTGCTGTCCGTACGAGTTTTTTCTCATGGAACATGACGAGTGCCATGAAATTCGTTGGGCTCAGGAACTATAAAAGGTTTTTCTCCAACAACAACACTGTTTCCGCTCTTTGGACAACGTTCAAGTACGTGCTCTACATTCTGCCGTCATCGCTAGTCATCGGCTTTTTGTTGGCGCTTCTCGTCTATAAACCAGGAAAGGCCAATACGCTGGCGCGGACCTTGGTCTTCATCCCCCACATAGCATCGATCGTCGCCTCGTGCGCCATATGGACGTTTCTGATGAATCCCCAATACGGCATCCTCAACAAGATGTTGAATCTTATCGGGATTCCGTCTGTCAGATGGCTGAACGACGTCAAGACAGCGTTGCTGTCCGTATCGTTCGTCACCGTATGGCGGCAGGTCGGATACAATATGATCATTTTCATTGGAGCCATCCAGAACGTCCAAGGCGAGATTCTGGAGGCAGCCCGGATCGATGGGGCGTCCCACTTCCAGATTGTCAGGCGCATGATCATTCCTTTGGTCATTCCCACAGCCTTCATGTTGATGATCCTCAACACAATTGCTGTCTTCAAGATGTTCACCGTCATAGAAAGTCTTACGGAAGGTGGACCGGCAGGATCAACCACGAACCTTGTATATCTGATCCAGCAGACGGCGTTCAATGATTATTCGCTGGGGTATGCGTTCACCATGTCCGTAGTCTTGTTCCTCATCATCCTGTTGGTGAACATCTTCCAGATGTCGCTTGAGAAGAAGGTGAATTATGATGCATAAGGGTTTCCATTGGAGGAAAGCTCTCCATTATTTGATACTGTTCGTCGTATGCGGCATTTTCTTCTTTCCATTCATTTGGATGCTGTTGGGCTCGCTCAAATCAAGCACCGAGGTAATGGACCCAAATTGCTTCTTTCCTTCCGTTTGGAGGTTCTCCAACTACGTTGAAGCATGGAACTATGCTCCGTTTGATGTCTTTTTCAAGAACAGTATCATCCAGTCGGTGCTGATCGTCGTCTTTCAGATTGCCATAGCCACTTTGGCGGGATTTGCCTTCGCCAAGCTTGACTTCAAACTGAAAAAGCCGCTTTTCATGGTATTCTTGGCGACCATGATGATTCCAAGCGAAGCGACAATCATCACCAACTATCTGACAATCACCAGACTTGGACTGATGGACACGACTCTTGCCGTCATCTTGCCGAGTTTAGTGTCGGTGTTCGGAATCTTCCTTCTTCGCCAGAACTTCATGATGATACCGAATGCACTGTTGGAGAGCGCGAGGATGGACGGTGCAGGTGATTTCCGCATCTTCGTTTCCATATGCTTGCCAATCGTCAAGTCCGCTGTGGCGACTTTGTCCATCATCGGCTTCATTGGAGCATGGAACAGTTATCTCTGGCCCATGATAGTCACGAACTCGCTTTCAATGAAGAACGTCCAGACCGGAATGCGTCATGTAATGGGGATGGATGAATCTCTCAAACCATGGCATCTTCTTATGGCGGCGGCGAATATGCTCATCGTCCCTGTAGTGGCTCTTTTCCTATCGATGCAACGATATTACGTAGAAGGCATCGCAAAAGTAGGAATCAAATAAAAGATACTACCTAGGAGGTATGTATTATGAAAAAACTCACATCAGTTTTATTGTGCATGACTATCGTCATGTCCCTGTTTGCCGCCGGTTCCCAAGAGACCGTGGCAAAGACCGAAACCAAAGCCGCGGGCCCGGTAGAACTCAAGTTCTGGGTACGTACCAATGATTCGTTCATTGATGCCCAGGTAGCAAAGTTCATGGCCGAGAACCCCGACATCAAGGTGACTGTCGAGGCTGTCGGCGCAGGCTATGGTGATTTGCGCAAGAAGTTCACTCTTGGAATCCAAGGCGGTGAACTTCCTGACATGGCAATAGCGGGTTGGTCAGGAATCGGGACACTGTATGATGCAGGTGCCATTGTTGACATCGCAACCATCCCCGGAAATGAAGCTTTGATGAGTGATATCGTCGGATCTTTCTCTGGTCGATGCCGCTACAACGGAGCGGTAGTCGCTGTCCCCTATCAGTGTTCGGCTCCTGTCGTGTATTACAACAAGACCCTTCTCCAGAAAGCCGGTGTTGCCGTTCCAAGCACATTCGCAGAGCTGACAGAGGCTGCCGCCAAATGTGTCCAGAAAGACAAAAACGGGAATACGACTGTCTATGGTCTCAACACGGCAGCGGATACCAATTGGTACATCATTCCGGCCATCTACAACTTCGGTGGTACGTTCTTTGATGACAAGGGCAACATCAACATCAACACCGAAGCTGCCCTTGAGGTTTACAAGTGGTGGGATGATGTGGTCAAACGAGGGATCATGCCTGCCAACCAACACAAAACTGCTGAAGAGGATTTCGCCAACGGAACGCTTGCTTTCTACTTCACTTCGTGTGCCAGCTACGGCGAGATCAAACCGGCAGCCAAAGCCCATGGATTTGAGGCCGGCATCATGAAATTCCCTTCTTACAAGAACCACATCATCAACCTTGGTGGAAATGGACTCATCGTATTCACCAAAGACGCGACCAAGCAGGCCGCTTGCGCCAAATTGATGGCTTTCCTTCTTAATGCACCGCAACTGAGGGCCGTCGTTGACAAGGGATTCCTCCCTGTGACCAATTCAATGCTCAATAGCGATTATGTAAAGCAACTCATCGCTGATGATGCGAACATGAAGGTGATTTACGACCAAGTCGCTGACATCGGGATATTCATCCAACATCCTGCCTATGCGAAGACAACCACCGAACTCGCGACGATTGCCTCAAAGATTGAAAGTTATCCCGATTCCGACATCAAGAGCCTGCTGAAAGCCAGCCAGGATGTCATTAACGATTATATGGCAGACTATAAATGAAGGTCGTCAACTATGCGCATAGGGGATGCAGTGAGTTCTTCCCTGAGAACACGCTCTTCTCCTTTTATATGGGCTTGGATACCGGTGCTGATGGAATTGAAACCGATGTTCAGGGCACAAGCGACGGCGTTCTTGTGCTGTTCCATGACGATGACATGTCAAGGATCATCGGCTCCCCCACCAGAATCTGCGATCATACCTATGCCCAGTTGCTTCAAATGGATTTCGGCTCTTACAAAGGGCCGAGGTTCAAGGGCGAGCGGATTGTACGGCTTGATGAGTTTTTGCTTCATTTCGGCGCGAAAGACCTTACATTTGCGTTGGAAGTCAAGCAAATCGGAGTCGAGAAGGCTTTGCTGGATATGATCGGGCGTTACGGAGTAAGGGACAAAGTGATCATCACCTCTTTCTATTGGCAAAGCATCCTCAGCTTGCGGAAGCTTGACGATTCGATTCGCCTAGGGTATCTCACAGAGAAGGTTGATGAGGCAATTCTGAAGGACCTCCTTGACAACCATATCCAGCAAATCTGCCCACGTATCGATGATTTCGATGAATTGATGTTCGACAGATGCACCTCCCTTGGGCTTTCCATACGGTATTGGGGAATCTCCGATACCCCGAGGATGCTCAAAGCCTTGAAACTTGGCGGTGACGGAATGACCATGAACAATCCGGGCAAGTTGCAGAGGGAATTGAACAAGTGATGATGCAGGGCCTTGGTTCCAAGGCTCTGCTTTTGGTTTGACCGGCAGGAGAACGGAGGTGAATGATCCACTCGGATTTGTCCCATGCCGGCACGTGCAGTGGTGTGAGAGGAAAGGTCCCCTGAATCGTTGTGAACCAGCCCTTCTCGATTATAATAAGATAGGGAGTGACCAATGGAAAAGAATACTATCATGGAAATGGCCAAGGCCATGGATGCCGATGTCAGGACATTCCGTCATGACCTGCATCAACGGGCGGAACTGGCGCTTGAGGAGCATGAGACTGCAGCCTATATCAGGAAGGTCCTTGCAGAAAATGGCATCGCTTACAGATGTTACCAAACCGGAACGATCGCTGAAATAGGTTCGGGACTCGGACACCCCGTATTGGCGCTTCGTGCCGATATCGACGCACTTCCCATTCAGGAACCCCTTGGTTCCCCGTATCGCTCAACGCATGAGGGTTGCATGCATGCCTGCGGACATGATTGCCATGCATCCATGCTTCTTGCGGCCGCCATCGCAACTCATCAGCATGAGGATGAACTGACGAAGCCTGTCCGGTTCATTTTCCAACCCGCGGAAGAAAACCACGGCGGCAGTGTTTCCATGATTAAAGACGGTTGCTTGGACAATGTCTCGGCAATTTATTGTCTCCATATGCAATCAGAGCGGGAAATCGGTCATTTCGCAACCCGAAAGTCTTGCATCCATGCTTCCAGCGATGGATTTGTCATCAAAGTATTTGGCAAAAGTGCCCATGGTGCTTCTCCCAACGAAGGAGTTGATGCCATATGGGTATCCAGTCAAATCATCACAGCACTGCAAGGATTGATCAGTCGGGAAACAAGCGCTTTTGACAATGCGGTGTTGAGCATAGGCAAGATCAACGGCGGGACTGCCCGAAACATCCTCTGCCAAGAGGTTGTCATGGATGGCACCCTCAGGTCTACAAGCAAACAACTGAGAGACACGTTGGTTCGGAGAATCAATGAAGTCGTCTGTGAAATGGCGCATTCCTTGCAAGCTGAGGCTTCTTTCGAGATAGTCCAATCCTACGCCTCATGCAGTAACGATGAAAAGGCGACCGATGCCGCAGTGGCAACTGTCGTTTCATTGTATGGTCAAGATCACATTGAGATTTTGGATCGTCCAAGTATGGGAGGGGAGGATTTCGGTTTTTATGAAGAGTTGGTGCCGGGATGCAAGCTTTTCCTTGGGACCGGAACCACGTCCCGCATCCATACAGACACGTTCAGCGTCAATGAAGATACCTTGGTTTACGGAGTCGGCTTTTTCCTTTCATTGATTTTCCATTGATGAAGGGAAGTCGCTTTCCCCCACGCCCACCAGTGATTCAAATGTATCGATTATATTCGCCTTTGCCAGGCTTCTTTCGTTATGCCAATGCACGGGTGGTATCCTTGCACCAAGGGGATTTCGATGCCACATTCCTCCCCCCTTGCAACTTCTTTTTCCGTGTTCTCATTGATCATGGTTTTCAAGCAGGACAGGCAAAAGCCAAGGCTTGGAATCGACAACACCGCAATGGTAATGCCGGATGAGGTCTTCCACGGAATCCTCCCCACATGGGTGCATCAATGGTTTCTTTGCTATGCCTCTTATTGCCGATTACCTTGAACGGTGGTACCTTGGCTTTGAGGAGATGTGGTTATGGACAAAGCGATCGAAGCGAAAATCATTGAACGCATCATGAAAGACGAAACGCTGAAGAAACAGGTCATGGCGATGGACGCCAAGGCGGCGCAGGCGTTTCTCATCAAACAGGGCCTGGCGAAGGTGAGTGAGGAAGAAGCCGGGAAATTGCTTGGAAAAATGAAGAAATTTCTTGCGGACGGAGCCCTCACCGATGAGGAACTGGAACATGTAGCCGGTGGTATAGGTGGACCTAATACCATCGAGCCAGCGAAACCAATTGAATGTTGATGCAGCGGCATCACGGAGATGATCGAACGTGATCCCCGGGTTCCATCGGGACGAAGGGAATCGGCCATCTCCAAGGATTCTGTTGCGGGATGCTCCGACTTCAATACATCAGGAACAGCGTGTACAGCAATCAATCCGAACGGCCACCTTCGGGTGGTTTTTTCTTTGAGGTTCTTGATCGAAATGGCAAACCATGAAAAAAGGTACTATCCACAATCAGAGATGATTTTCTTTTTCCCGTGTGATACTATGGTATAATGAATAATGACAACTATTATCAGAGGTCTTATGGACAAAGAAATCGAAGCGAAAATCATTGAACGCATCATGAAAGACGAAACGCTGAAGAAACAGATCATGGGTATGGATGCAAAGGCTGCGCAGGAGTATCTCATCAAACAGGGATTGGCGAAGGTAAGTGAGGAAGAAGCTGGGAAATTGCTTGGAAAAATGAAGAAATTTCTTGCGGACGGAGCCCTCACCGACGAGGAGTTGGAAAAGGTTGCCGGAGGTTTGTTCGACGTCTCTGGAACGGATATGATGTCGACCAAGTCATGTTTTGGTTGATGTACTGCTGGAACCGGTAAATTGCCGGTTGTTGTCCAGTAAGATAGATGCTAAGGCTCCATGGAGACGACTGTCAACAGTTTCTGGCAGACTCTCCCCAGGGCCTTTTTTCGTTTCTTCATTTAATCAGACCAAATCTTCGTTTTTCAGTCGGTCTGGATACATTATCAGAGCCCAATTGAAAGGCTTGCCAATCCACTTGGCCGTGATGTCCTTCATTGCCAGGAACAGAAGTCTAAAAAGAGCGTCATCCATCGGAAAAACGGGACGGTTCTTTGAGACTTTCCTGAGTTGTCTGTTGAAGCCTTCAATGGCATTGGTAGGGTAAATAAGCTTTCGCAGTTCCACAGGGTAGGCGAAGAACGATGTCAGTTCGTTCTTCTGGCCTCCCGAGCCTTTGCCGGACAGGATGGCGCAAGCCCCGAAACCAGATGGCTTATTTCCGAAGCGGCCAGCTTCCTTCTCCGGCAAGCCGGCCGGATCCAGGAATGATGCGGTCTGCTGGATTGCGAGCCAAAAGGATCAATATGACAGGTCGTTGAGGCGCCAGTATGCGCCAGTCTTGTAGATGGCTTTGTTCTCCTTCGCATAAAACAATGCATTCTTGCCATTCTCGTCTCGAGCCTTTGCATCGGCACCAAAACCAAGAAGCATTGAAATGACGGCGGGCTCGGTGGTTTTCTGGGCGGCATACATCAGCGGAGTCATGCCGTCCATGTCCCGAGCGTTCACATTGGCGCCAAGACTGACGAGCACCTTGATGACGTCGGGATTTTTGGTATTAATGGCGGCGAAAAACAGCGGAGTCCAGCCATCATTGTTGCGAGCATCCACGTCGGCGCCTGCGTCGGCGAGCGCCTTGATGACAACGGGTTCGTTGGTATTAATGGCTGCGCACATCAGCGGGGTACTGCCATCTTTGTCCCGAGCATTCACGTCTGCGCCAAGACTGATGAACAACTTGATGACGGCTGGCTCGGTGGAATACCGTGCGGCGTACAGCAGCGGAGTCATGCCGTCCATGTTCCGAGCATTCACGTCGGCGCCTGCGTCGGCGAGCGCCTTGATGACGGCTGGCTCGGTGTTGAACGCGGCGGCGTACAGCAGCGAAGTCATGCCGTCCATGTCCCGAGCAGCGTTCACGTCGGTGCCTAGACTGAGGAGAGCTTTGATGACATCAGGCTCGGTGTTGAACACGGCGGCGTACATCAGTGGAATACTGCCATCTTTGTCCCGAGCATTCGCGTCGGCGCCTGCGTCGGCGAGCGCCTTGATGATGGCAGGGTCTGAGGAATACTGGGCGGCGTACATCAGCGGGGTACTGCCATCTTTGTCCCGAGCGTTCACGTCGGCACCTGCGGTTATCAGTCTCGACACCTCCTGAACCGACTCATTGGACTCCAGAGCCGAGAACAAATCCGCATCCTTGTCCGATGCCGAATACAGACTGCCCATCATCAGCGCCACTGCCAACACCAGCACAAATCTTCTTTTGACCATATCCACCCCCGATCAAAAGCATCATACCACATTTGAGTTTCCGTGACATCTTTTCCGCATGAACATCGTTCTTCTGGCCTCCCGAGCCTTTGCCGGACAGGATGGCGCGAGCTCCGAAACCAGAGGGCTTATTTCCGAAGCGTCCAACTTCCTTCTCCGGCAAGCATGCCGGAGGTCGTTGGACGGATCGTACCCCCATCGGGGTCGTCCCTATATGCGTTCTCCAAATGATTCGAAATCATTTCAACAGCATCCGCTGTCATGGTTTCTCCAAATCCTGCATCCCACAACGGGTAGATGTGGCTACGACTACGGAACGCCAGCTAAGGCGCATCGAGCGGCCGCACATTGCCTACCATCCTATGGTATACATCTGCTCCCCCTATGCAGGAAACATAGAGGAGAATAGTAAAAATGCCCGGCGATACATCCGCTTTGCAGTTGAGAAAGGATATCTCCCGATCACCCCTCACCTACTCTATCCCCAATTCCATGATTACGGACTACAGAGAGAGCGAGCCCCGGGCAAGTTCTTCGGTATCGCGCTCATGAGCAAATGTTCAGAAGTGTGGGTATTCGGTGAGAGGATCGGCAATGGGATGAAGACTGAGGTAGAACAAGCAAAGAACAGGGGTATAACCTGAGATACCTTAATTGTGAGTGCACTTCATTGGCGGACAATACTATTCAGTAATATATATCCATTTTGGTTTATAATTCACTCACTCGCATTGTCCTGGCATTTATGGAAATCAATAACATGGTCTTAATAAAAATATGTTATACTTTTTTAAGCATAATTTTATACTGAAAATTGACTTGAAAATGGAATGCGACTATTCACATTCATGGTTCCTTTATGATCTAGGAGTAAACAATGGGAATATTTGATTTTTTAAAGAGAAAAAAAAGCCAAACAGTTTCTATCACACCTAAACCACCGGAAATTGCTTCCAATGAAAGTAAAAGCCTTTCAGTCCAGGGTTTAAAAATTCATGATGATTTAAGAGATTTAATATGGATCGCCGATGGAAAATATAAAAACTATGAGCAGTCACAAGATAATAACAATTCAATTGACATAAATGGTTTTCGAATAACAATATCTTTCATGAATGAGGAGGAACCGAGTTTAATCTACACCAACCAGAAGATTAATCCAACCCAAAGGATAGAAGATATTGCAACACCTCCTTACTACCCTACCTATTCAGGCTTGACCCCAGAACAAAAATGGGTTTATCTCAACCTCCTGGCAAACCCCTATAATCCGGCCATCGATATTGGCTTTGTTTTCATTTTATATTATGGATTGGAAAGGCATCTTCTTCTCGGTAATTTCGAAAAAGCAATAGATGTTCTCTTGAAGCTAAGAGATGTGCATACCAATAAATCATTCCAATCCTATTCCGCAAATGCAATAATTTTGTCATGCATGTACCATAAAAGAGGTGACTTGGTTGTTAAGTTTATTCAATCTCTAGACAAGGAATATGAATTTGCTTTCTCAGATAACTTATTTCTTATATGCTATTTTAGTTTTGGATTGCCCCTTTTACCAAGAGATATTTTGCGGATGGCTAAAACATTTGAATTCAACAATACAAACTACATCAAGAAGTATCCCGAACTGTTCTTGGAATGCTTAAAAGATGCAATTGCCGAAAAAACAGGAGCCGAATCTGTAGATTTAAAACAATATCTATCCCCGACAGAAATAAAGGGAATCAGAACACAAGAAACCAGGATATTTGCGAACGTATCTCTAATAGACAAGTCTATCCCGATACCCCTACTCTCAGAGAACTTCAAGCTAAAAAAAGAAATGTACAATTTTTTGGAAATTGCACACGAATCAGTAAAACTTAGATTATCGACTATGAGAAAATCAGGAAAACAGCCGATACAAAAAGCCCCCCAAAAAAAGAGTGAAAAACTAATTGTCTTTGATCCAAGCAAGGAGAGAGAATTACTGACAGAATTATCGAAGGTAGGGAACAACCCTGTTAACAGGCATTTCTTATATATCGAGCTGCAAGATTTCTATTATCGATATAGAGCATTAGGAGAAGAATATATCAACAGATGTATTAAGTATTGTGTTTTAGATATCAATTCATTATCTGAACTGCATGCAGCATATATAGCTGAGGAAATTTTGAGATTAAGACAACTTTCATCCTATTACGGGGCGGAAGAACTTAATGCATCAATCAATAAAGTTCAGCAACAAGGCTTTATTGGTAATATTCCTGCATTCTCAAGATTGGCTATAATTTACGAAAAACAGAAGGCTTTCCAGAAGGCAATAGAAATCTGTGATAAAGCAATTGAGTGTAGTCAATCTGTTGAGGAATTTAAAGAAAGGAAACTAAAACTTCAAATGAAGATGGGGATACAATAGCTCCATATCGTTTTTCAACAACTACTTAATTAAAATTTTTTTTTAGAAAACGCCCTTCTCCGATCCTTTTGTCGTGGCAACTCCTGCAATGTGTCAGTCATGCGGCTTGCGTTGCCCTTGCTTTTCTGTAGCTCACCCTTCGCATGACACCATCTTCCCAATCATTCACCCATACATACCATCCGACGCTTGATTGTCGAAAAATCATCAACCCCAGCCAGGGAACCTTTTTCGGTCCCCTGGCTGGGATGAAGATGTTGCGGCCATTTCCCAACCTGCGCCGACATTTCGTCTTCTGCCGTCATCCTCTGCAGGACGGTCCCGGACACCAAAATACAGAGCCTCAGAAAAAAGTTGGTTTTTGAGCCCCGACCATGGAACTACCAAATGGAGAGAAAAAAACGGCAGCCCGATGGGACGGCAATCCCATCGGACCTGCGCAGGTGAATATAGCACCTACACAGCGACCTCGTCGCGCCACCGCCATCCTACTTCCAAAAGGGCATGGATGCCAAGAAGGGAGAGGAGCGATGGAGATGATCTTCCGCAGGGAGACCACCGTGTAGAGCAAGAGCCCTGCACGGTTTTGATCCTCCAGCCGAAAGGCAAGGAGAGTGTCCTGTGGGAGAGAGCCTCTTTTTCAAAGATGAGCTTGTCGGACTGGCACCGATGGATTTCCCGATCGCTTCGGGATGCAAGAAGGACGTGTGGCGGACCCTGCGCTCGTTCGTCATCGTGTGCCCTGATCTTCCGTCATTTGCGACGCATGTGTTCGTATTCTCTTCCACTATCAGCAAAGACAGCCTCCACCCTTCCGGCCGCGGGCCGGTTTTTCTGGGATGTGAAGAAGGTAAGGAAAAGGAAGATGGGAAAAGCGGGAAAAGAAATCCGCCCCCCACTCCGATCCTTCCAAAGAAGGCTGGCGACAGCCCCATCACATCCGACCCTGGAATCCAGGGAAAAAAGAGGTCTCAGGTGGAAGACAAGCAGTACGACGTAACCGATGGGTACGTCCAGTATGGCAGGCTCTGCGGCGGAGATGAGCGCAAGTTGCTCGAAAAAATGGCCAATGGGGACGATGAGGAGCTCCAGGCGCGGAACGCGATCATCGGCATGTACATGCCGTTCATACGCTCGGTCATGCGCAGCAACAATTGCAACGACGTCATTGAAGGCGAGGTGTTCAACGAAGCGATCGAGAAGATCAACAAGCAACTCGACAACTTCAGCCTTTCCAAGGCAAGGAAAAACGTGGAGAAGCCCTTCGCCGGATATGCGACGAAGGCGCTTGCCCAGACCATCAAGGCAAGCATCGCCAAATGGAACGGAAAGTACTACATGACCCACAACAACGACATCTTCGATTCCGATGGAGATGGCGGGGATTCCGAGGAGTACCTCGACCGGCTCGATGCCACAAGGATGCCGGGTGCCGACGGGGTTGGGCACGCACTTTTCGAAGAGGAGGCTGTCCGGACGGTGAGGCGTGCCATGGCTTTCTGCAAGCCGCTCTCTCAGAAGCTAATCGCCCTCAGGTTCGGTTTCCCACCCTATGAGACCGAAGACCCAGTGAAAGTCCGCACCTACGATGAGATTGTCTCGATGCTCCGCAAAGAGGGTACCCAGATGACCGCCGAAGGGGTAAGGAAGCACATAAAGGAAGTTTTCGCCAAGCCGGAAATCAAGGCCATGCTCGAGGAAGCGGAGGATCTGCGCTCCTAGACGGGAGATGCAGGAATGTTTTTAGCGCCTGGGGAGTCGTTTCCCCAGGGAAGGAGCAATTATGAGCGACGACAAGAAGCTCGGGTTTGAGGATGGCCAGGCAACGGTCATGGACATGTACGCTGCATGCGTGAAGGAACCCATTCCTGATGGCGGGATCGGCCTGTTCCACCAAATGATGGACGGCATGTTCTGGGGCGGGTGCCGCCTCTTCGACACGGCTTATCCGGTCTTTGCCGGCGGGGCCAGGGAGAAACGCATTCTGTTGCTCGCAGGCGGCAGCGGAACCGGCAAGAGTGCTTTCGTCAAGGCCATCGGGGCGACGTTGCTCCGCAGGATTGTGACCGTATCCGCCCGGGAAGTGCTCATCCACGGGGACGATCTCCTTGAGCAGGTGGCCATGACGGGGCAGAAGAACTGCATCCTCCTATTCGATGGCGTGGGGCACGCCGGCCCAGAAGTCCTGAGGCTGCTGTATCTCCTCAGCGACCCAGCCTCGGCCATCACCATGCATGACGTCTCTAGCGGAAGCACATGGGACGCAAGCGCATGTGTCGTCATGGCCACCATCGGTGAGGACTGTTTCCCGCCCCCGCTGCTTCTCGACAGGTGCGTCCTCCTTCCCTTCTCCAGTTTCAGCGCCGTGGACAAGGCCGCCGCCCTCAAAGAGTGCGTGATCCCCAGGACGATCGAGTCAATGCGGCTTACCGGGAAGCTTGCCATCACCGACGAGGCAATCAACATCATCGCTTCCCACACCTCTGCCGCCGGAGGCCTGAAGGGTGCCACCTGGGCGGTGGAGCATCTCTGCAAAATGATGGCGGACACCATCAAGGATGACCAGCCCACAACCGTGGGGGCCAAGGAAACGAGAGACATCCTTTGCCTTCCGACCCCGATTCCGAGGGATCCTGCTGAAGCATGCACCGACCCCGGATGCGTGAACACTATTGCCACTACTTCCATCTCCGGCGGCGAGCCCGTTGTCATCAACATCCATGCGATCCTGAGCGATGGGCCTGCCGGTCTCGATGTGCTGTGCGACTGCGACAAGACCTTCCTTGGTTCTTGCACAAGCGCATACCGTCTGGCTGCCAAGATGGCCGAAGACGAAGGCTACGAAGCACATGGCAAGCATGTCACGCTCGTCTTCTCGAATGGCGGAAGACTCACCGGCAGCTCCTGTGGTACGGCGGTCGCCATGGCGGTCTACTCGGCAATGATCGACAGTTGCATCCCGTTCTGGGTCGCCTTCATCTGTGGCTGCTCCCCTTCCGGGGTTGCCGGCAAGGTGGACATGGTGGACCACAAAGTCGCTGTCGCTGAAGAAGCAGGATGCTTCCTCGTCGTTGTCGCGGAAGAGGATGGCAATGATGCGAGGGTGGGCAGCACTTTCTGCCGCATCGCCGAAATCGGCGAATTCGATGACATCTTCGACATCATCTGCAACTACGATTTCGAGTACAAGGAGATGTTCGCAAAGGATGGCGGGCTGTCCGAGGAGGAAAAGAAAAAGAAAAAAAACAAGAAGAAGTCCGAGTGATCACGTAGGGTTGCTTCCAGATGCGATGGAAGCAACCAGCTGCCTTGACGGAAGGCGGTGCCCGCAGGGGAATGCGGATACTGCTAGCAACCTTGCCGAGGGATTCCCCAACACGGTGTCGGGGGCTTTGGGGACACGAGCCACCCCATGGCCGGACGATGGAATGCGGATACTGCTAGCAACCTGACCGAGGGATTCCCCAACACGGTGTCGGAGGCTTTGGGGACACGAGCCGCCCATGGCCGGACGACGGAATGCGGATACTGCTAGCACCTGCACCGAAGGCATTCCCAATGTGGTCATGTTGTCGATCGGGGGTCGGCTTGTGGATACTGCTAGCAACTTGGGGCGCATAGCGTTCGGGATGGGATGAGGTGGTCCCGCACCACATCCCGGTGAGTTTTTTTGTTTCCGTTAGGATGCGGCAAAGTGTTGCCATTCTTTTCGGCGCACGGCAGACGCTCCGGAGCGTGGGGTATGTTCCCTACGCAAAGGAGTGCGCTATGGCCGTTTGTTTCGTCCTCGCTTGGCTTCAAATCTCCATCCCGTCGCTTTTCGCCTCGCTGCGGTCCTTGCTCGATGGATGGGGACCTGCTGTTGTTGCAGGCCCCATCCGATTCGAGCAAGCAGGGAGCATGCTTCTGCTGGTCCTGCTGATGGTGGCATGCTCCCTGAAGAAGCGGTGCCAGCTCCTGCTCGTCGCTGACGCCGCTGTTTGCCGGATTCTTCTCTGGTACCACACCTTTGCCTCGGCAAAGGGTGGTGACCATCGAACCGGGCCGTTCCGGCCCTATCCGGCAAGGGGAGTGCTTCCCCTTGACCCTTCAGGAGAAAACGTGTGCATCGGCTATCCGCCTGCTTGCACGTTTTCAAGAGCTTCCTCGCGGAAGCTTGATGGCGCGCTTGGTTTGGGCGCGCACCATCCGTCCGCCGGCAGCCGTTCATGCGTGTTCCGTATCCGTCTCTCCAAAGAGGCGTATCTCGGTTTCAACCGCATGGCGACGGAGCTTGGGCTGACCCAAGCATGCCTGTTGCTTGCGCTCGTTCGTGGCCGGGATCCATACGTCATGCGGGAGATGAGGGAAAGGCTCAAGAACCTCAGGGGAATCATCATGGAGCTGATGGCGCAGAAGAAGAACTTCAGACAACTCGGAGAATACTTCCGGGACGACCCCACGCTGAGGGACATCGCAAGCACTGCTAGTGCTTGTCACACGGCCGTCAAGGACTACACGACAGGCCTTGCCTACTCGGACACCGTCCAGAGGATGAAGCGTCCGCACAAGAAGTCCGTGGAACTTTTTGGAGGGAGCAAGGGGCGCTGGAAATTCCTCCGCATCAAGCTGACCACGAAGGAAGCGAAGGAAGTGAAGGCCTTTGCCGGACACCATCTCGCACAGAAAAGACACACGGGGGCGCGTGGGGATGAAGGTGCCTCATGGGGCGGCTTCATTTCCTTGAAAGTGTCTTGCGGTGCGAAGGCTGATGATGCGGAAACGGCCTGCGCCCAGGCGACACGAAACCTTGGCGGCTGTCTCGGAATGCTCAAGTCGCTTGGCCGGTCGGTGAATGAGGAGGCGGTGAGATGCAACTCGAAACGCACGGCCATTCCCGAGTCTGGAATGCGACTGGCGGGGCTCGCCGGACGGTATCGTGACCTCTGCAAGGAGATCACGGACAACGTCGCCGTCTATGGGCCGAAGGAGGAACCGGTATGAAGGATTTGCTCGTAAAGGACTTCCGTGTGAAAGAGAAGTCGACGCATACCGGGCTGCGGCCACTGCTCGAATACGTACTCGGGAAAGACAAGGAGAAGAACCGCGCCCATGCCGAGAGTGTCCTGAAAACGTATGGGAACATCGTCGGCGAAAGCGATCCCCTGGACGATTTCAATACGATCAGGGACACGTATGGGAACAAGAAGAACAAGGAATACTTCCATCTCCTCATCAGCGTCCACCCGGACGACACAGATCTGTTCACGGCTGACAAAATGCTCGAGATCAGCAAGTCCTTCATGGAAGAATTCGCCCCTGGCTATGCCTATGTGGTCGGCGTGCACGGTGCCAGCACGAAGGTCCAGAGGGGGGAGGCGCACCTGCATGCCCACATCGTCATGTGCGCCACACATCCAGACACGGGAAAGATCTTCACCTATCCGAGAGACCACATGTATGAGTGCAGGGACGGACTCAACCAGAAGCTGCGGGGCAGGTACGGCGTCTCACCCAAGGCCCCCGGTTACCATCTCGACAAGGCAAGAGCCGCACAGCTGGCCGTCGCCCTGGAGGATCCGGAGATGTCGGCGCGCATGACTTTCGCCGAGAGGAGAAGCGTGCTTGCGGCGAACCACGGCATCATACTCACCGCCCCTGAAGAGTACTTGGAAATTGAGGAAGGCAAGCCCATACTCCGCTTCATCGTCAAGCCGAAAGACAGGAAGGGGCCGTCAGGCAAAACGAATGCAGTCGTCGTCGAGGAGCGGTTCAAGCGTGATCCCAACGACAGATTCTTTGAAGGAAGGCCCCATTATCTTGACAGGCAGGGAATGGACCGTGACGTCGTAGCGGCCGGAACAGACCAACCTTCCATCAACGGCGGCATTGAGCTCGCCAAGGCAGAACCCGGTGACGTCTACTCGTGGAAATATGAGAGGCATACTGTCGGCGAGCATTGGCTGCTCCACTTCAACAAGGACGGCATCTGGTCGTCCTGCCGGGCGGATATGGCCGGCAACGGGAAACTGAAAAAGCTGTTCCCCTCCATCCATATGGAAACCCACCACCGTTACGCCAAGGACAGGTCATGGAGACAGGACATCTACGACAATCTTGCCGGTTTGGATGTCATGACCATACGGGAACACCGGGACCCCGATGCGCTCCTGAGGGAAAAAGGCTATCTGATGGTACCTCCTGCGAAAGTCTGCCTTGGGGAGCGGTTCCCTGACAAACCGGAGGATTTCATATTCGCCAAACCGAAGAGGCCGATTCCCAATTTGCCTGCCGGAGACTCCGTTTGTATCGTACCGGGAACTATTGAGGACTATGACCTGAAGCTTTATACGAACGACAACAAGTGGAGCCCCATGAAGCTCCGCTACAAGATGCTTCCAGAAGGCGTCTCCATGGCTGACCTGAGGAAAGTACCTTTCGAATTGGACGGCCATATGGTCGGCTTCAATCCGAAGACGGGTGCCCTTGACCTGCATGATGGGACGGTCGTCCATTTGAAAATGAAGGTCAAGGACCTGAATGGCGCCGTGCTTGTCGACCTGCGCCATCCGGGGCACATGGTGAGGGTCTCATCCATCAGGAAGGTCTTCCATGACGAGCGTTTTCTCGACTATGAGGGAAGCGGGACACTCTGCCGGCAGAGGGAGTCCAGGAGCAACGGCAAGCCGTTGGAAGTCGGGGACATGGACCCGTTCTCCAGAACCGCCATGAGAAGGCCCCGGACGAACAGGGAGATCGAAGACGACAGGACGCGCAAAGATGCGGTCCGGGTGCAGGAGAAAAAAAAGCCCGAACGCAGGAGGGAAAACAGGCAGCGGGCTGGGAGGGACGATGGCGGCAGATCCTTATAGACCACATGGCCGTATCACGGATCCGGAGCCACCCTTGTCCATAGGAAACGGGGTGCATTCGGCCCGCAGGGGTGCCGGAATGGGACAGGCTGAGGCCAAGTCCCCCACGCCTGGACGCGACACGATGGCCGTCGCATGCTGGCTTGGAGGAAGTCAGCGTCCGTCGTTGTCGGCGGCAAACATGTCGGCGGTGTTATCCGCACCGTCCTTTTCCCCGCTTTTCTTTCCCCCGCTTTCCTTTTCCCGCGCTTCCTGTTCCTTTTCGTCTTTCTTGATGAGTGCGATGATTGAACGCGAGACATCCTTCTGCCTCCCGATCCAGTCCATGAGCTCAGGCGTGAAGGCCAGATCGATGCCGGTGTACTTCTCGCCGGGTTCGACGGGAATGCTGTCGGGCTTGACGGCCTCGCCGCTTTCCTTGTTTTCCCTGACCAGGTCGAAAACAGCTTTTGCGGCGTTCCCCTTATGCCTGTCCAGCCACCTTCCGACTTCGGGGGCATTTGCCTTGACGGTGACGAAGCCGGGGCGGATTTCCCTGAGGATCAGGCGCTTCACCTCCGTCCCGAACTTGCGGTGCTCCTTCTCCAGATTTTCGACCCACTCCGTCAATGGCGCGTCATTCCCTGTCCGGTTGAACTCCATGGACTTGTGTATGGTGAGAAGCTTGTGCGCCCTCTCTTTATCCGATCCCTTCCGGTATGCCATCCCAATGACCTCCTATACGAGCCCTACGGCATGGAGGATGGTGTACGCCTGCTGCACCTTCCCTGTTTCCAGCTGGCCGAGCCTATCGCTGATGATCTCCACGGCCTTCCGTTTCCCCACAAGGATGCTCTGTCCGTCGAAGGTGACGGTGACGCCGCCTTCTTCCTCCCCGTCCCCGGGCTTCTGCGCCATGACGGGCTTCCCCCCATACAACATGGATGGGTCGGCCAGATGGAAGTGCCCAGCGATTTTCGCGAGCGAAGCCGCGTCGGGCATCGATTTCCGTCCCTTCATGATGGAGAACGATGCGTTCCTCACCCCGCAGAGGATGGCGATGTCGATCTGCCTCTCCCCGGCGTTCCTGCAGAGTTCGGGAAGCTTCTTCCAGAACGCCGCACAGTATTCAGGGACCGCCGACGGCTTGAGCAGGCCTGCGGCGACAAGGTCGTCCTTGCCTGCGTACGACGCCACTTCACCGCCAAGCGCCGCGCCGTCAAGCGAGGAAAGCATCTCCAGCGTGGTTCCGTCCGGAATCCTGAACGCATCCCTGATCCTCTGCTGTATCGCCACGCTCGGGACTTTCCTCCCATACAGGAGCCAGCTCAGCGTCCCCTCGCTGGTCCTCGCCGCTGCGGCAAGCTGTGCGAGCGAGCTGCCCGTGCACCGTCTGATGCGGGTGACGGTGTCCCATGCCTTTCCGGCATCCTTTTCCCAGAATGAAGAATCTGTCGTCTTTTCCATACCTCGATTATATACGATGCATTCATTAAAATCAAATATAAAAGCGTACTTGTCTTCAAATATTTTACCATTTTCAAGTATTTATGTAAACTATACTCAAACGGCGGTTACTGTCGGAAGGGGGTTCTAGACGGACAGGAAGACGATGGACACGCTTGGCGGGCTGGTCACGGTCCGCAAGAGGTCGGACAACGGCCATCTCATCATGGTCGTCAGCGAGAAGGTGGCGGGGCACAGGACGGCCATACCTCTCGGACCATCCGATGACCAGGAGGGGAACCTCCTGCGCCTTTTTCATTTCATGATGAGCGATCCAGCCCATGCGTGGTGCCTCCCCGGAGAGCCGAGGACATGCAGGCGGGAAGGGTGCGGCATCACGTTCGGCTCGCTTGCCGAGAAGTTCCTTGCCGTGGGCGGCGGGTTTGCGAAGAACTCGAAGACCGTGGACGGAAAGACGCGGGAGACTTCACGGAAAGAGATGCTCTCTGTCGTCAGGGGGCTTCCAAAGGGTTTTCTCGCCCTTGATGTGGGGCTAGCCACACAGAACGACGTGCTCGACCTGGCGCTCTGGATGAAGGAGACGAAGGGGCTCTCGGCGAGCACGGTCAGGAACAGGATCGGCTACATCTCGTCGGTCTTCAAGTTCGCCATGAGGGACAAGACGATCACGGAGAATCCGGCTGTCGGGCTCGGGGGTAGCCTTCCGCGCGTGAAGGTGTCTGAACAGCGGTGGGCGGACATCAAGGAAAAGGATGTCGTGAAGCTCTTCACCACCGAAGGCGCGTTCCACAGCTTCCCCGTCTATCTCTGCTCGCTCGTCTGCCTGCTCTGCGGCATCCGCGAAGGGGAAGCGAGGGCTCTTCAGCTCGGCGACTGGGACAGGGAAAGGAACTCGCTCGTCATCGCCCACAGCGCCAGCCATGACTGCGTGAGGGGTGACACGAAAACCGGTGGCGTGAGGTATGTACCCCTCCCCCAGCCCCTTCCCGAAATCCTTGGGCTGCTCGACGACTATCCGAGGGATGCGTTCCTGATGAGGGAACGGAACAGCAGACCCTGCGCCACGTCACATCTCCAGAAGTGTTTCTATGACGCGCTGCGGAAGGCCTGCGGGATCGACGGGGAAAGGAGGAAAAAGGATCGCATCACCTTCCACAGCCTCCGCCATACGGCGATCACGTATTTCAGGACACGGTGCGGCAACGACCTCTATACGAACCTCGTTTTCGGCCATGAGACCGAGAAATACTCACCGATCAACGACCGCTACACCCATGAGAACGAGATCGCCATCGAGTCGGTGAGGGAAATCATGGAGGGAATCTTCACTCCCGAGCAGAGGAAGGCGGTCGTCTCCATAGCCCGGAAACTACTCGTCGGTGCCTCCTGACGGGCTGTTTTATAGTTAACATTTATAATCTTTTAATTAACTATTAATGATATGAAAGCGGAATTGCCATTTTTTTGGTGTTTGCCCGTAACTCAGATGAAAGATTCCCCATGTCCGTGTCGGAATCCCGTGACGCAATTCATCATGCATGAAGGAATAGGAAGCGTTTTCGTGAAATTGTTTTTGCCATTACAACATCAACGCTTTTCGTACAAAAAACCAGAATTTTATCCGAAAGTTACGGGCAAGGGTCTCAGAGTCACGGGTAAGTTTACGGGTGCACTTGTGACTCAGTATAATTGTTAACTTGACAATTATAAATGTTAACTATAGAGAGAAAATCGTTCCGGAACAACGATTTGGACGCTTTTTCTGAATTTTTGGAGTTGCCATTTTTGAAGGCAAAAAAATGCCCTGCCTTTTTGTAACTCCTTACAGGATAATTACTTAGGCAGGGCAAATTAGGCGAGAGAGACGGGACTCGAACCCGTGACCTCCGGCGTGACAGGCCAGCGCGATAAACCAGCTTCGCTACTCCCCCAAAAGTCAATTGCAGAAATGAAGGTACCCTATAATTAAAGACTTGTCAACAACCCTTCTGCACGTTTTCTTGGTCTTTTGATTGCAGGAAAGCCCCGGCTTCACTGCGCCACGGCTTTTCCCAGCTCAAACGCCTTCCAGCAGTCCTCAGAAAACACCGTCTTGCGACACTGCCGCCGCTGTTTTCCATCAAAGAAACCAAGATGATACTTCCTGTAATCCTCGACCTGTAACGTTTCGGAACACTCCACGGTGCCTGCATATCGCACATGGGGTTCCAGAAACTGCTTGTATTATGCATAAAGCCCGTTCATGCATCCTGTCGGGGCGTTCATCGTGCAGATGAACCCCGCCTTCAGGTGTCCCTTGAATTCCGACCCGCCCGTATCGAAATTCGTGTACTGGAAGAGGAACCGCTCCAGGAAAACACGCATCGCGGCGGTGACGTCCCCCCAATACACAGGGGGAACCGAGGACCAAGTCGTCAACCTTGTCAATCTCCTCAAGCACCGGTTTCAGCCCATCATTCCACGTGCACCTCCCAAAACCACCGCCCTCCACCCTATTGCATGCCATGCAACTGCGGCAACCCATGAAATCGAGATCATACAGATCGATGATCTCCGTCACCGCTCCGACACTTTCCGCACCTTCCGCAACCTTATGCTGCACCAGATCCGTGTTCCAACCCTTGCGCGGGCATCCATTCAACAAGACAACCTTCATGCCAAGCCCCTTCCTCTATACATGCTTCTTCCCAAACCGGCGGCTCACTTCATGCACCGCCGCCAGCTTTGTGGATTCTGTCAATCACATCCCGAAGCGACATGCCCCGGAGCACCCCAATCGTCCATCTCCTTGAACAGCTCCTCCATAACAGGTTTTCACAACGACAGATGAAGAGTCCTGTGTCTGAATTCTGTGAAAGGCTCATGTTCAACTTGCCGACACCGGGCTCCACAGTATCATAGACATCACTCAGCAGGATGTCCTCCGGCTCCTTCAAAAGGCCGCAACCTTTGGTTTGGATGCCCTGCTGATGAGCCCTGCCTTCACAGGGCGGACAATATCCTCCTGATGTAGCTCGCATTCGTATGCAATATCCCTGAAATCGAATCCGATATCATCGGCTTGTCCATTTCACTGATGATGACGAGCGAATGCAATGCCTCTGCCTGCCGCATTTCGTTTCTGAGATTGTTACCGTAACAAAAAATCATTCAAGCGACACCATGCTAATCCTGCATTTCACCAACCTTCTCCTCGAACATGACAGACCCAAACTCCAAGAAACTCCATCAAAGGCACACATGCGGCATGGGAAGTCTCCAAAAAGGTTATGTAGGTTCAGGGACATGAAACGACATACAACTATCTTTGCGGCTTTGCTGCTTGCCACCATGCTCACCGCATGCGGCACAAGCCGGACGACCACGACCACGACGGCACAGGTACAGGCGCAGGCGCTACCTGCGGCCTATGGGGAAGCGACCTATGAAGCCTCAAGCTTCACCACCGTCCCCATCGACCTGGAAAACCTCCAGGAAAGCTATGCGGACGGGAAGATCATCGTCACGGAGAACGAACTGACCATCGCCATCACCAACATCAGCGACACCAAATGGAACTTCACCTTCACCGGGACAACGGCCAAAAGCGTGAGACTGGAAAGCAGGACGGACAGCATGGCCACGCTCCAAGGCGTGTCCATCAACGCATCGGAGAAAGGCAGTGGGCCGGCATTCTGGTACTCCTCCTCGAGCGACTTGTACCTCGTCCTCTCCGGGAACAACACCATCAACGACAACAAGGTCAGCTACAAGGCCGCTGACGGCAGCCTTTGGGACACCACCCTGACAAAAGCAGCGTTGTATGCCCAAGGCAACATGCTCATCGGCGGAGACGGAAGCTTGGACATCAATGCGGTTCCGAAGCATGGGGTGTTCTGCGCAGACGTGTTGACCATCAAGAGCGGGATGGTCACCGTCACGCTGGATAGCGGGAAAAGCGACGGGACCTGCATCAAAGCGACCAACGGCTACATCCAGGAAGGCGGCACCGTCACCCTGACCGGACTGAACGCAGAAGCAGGCTCGGAGAACAAAGGATTGAAAGTCGACGGCGAGGAATCCGCATATGGCAAGGGGAAAGGATACATTGTCATCAACGAAGGAACATTCACCAGCACGACAAGCGGCAAAGGCTTGTCAGCAGGATTCGACAGTGCGGAGGATGGCGACACCGCATCAAAAGAGAACGACCCTTGGGCTGATGTGTACATCAACGGAGGAGTTATCACCATCAAGACCACCGCGACGCCGCGGGAGGACAGCTCCCCGACAGCCGATGACGGCGTCTCCCCTGAAGGCATCGAAGGGAAGCGGAACGTCATCATCTGCGGAGGGATCGTCACCGTTGAGACCACCGATGACGGCATCAACTCCAGCGAAGGGGACCTGACCATCAACGGCGGTACGATCTTCGCCCATTCCTCGCTGAACGACGGCATCGACAGCAATGGGAAGATCGCCATCAACGGCGGGACAGTCATCGCCCTCGGCGCGGAGGTACCGGAAGACGGCATCGACTGCGACGACGACAGTGCATTCACCTACAATGGGGGAACCATCATCGCCCTGGGCGGAGGCAACAACGCGCCATCAGGAAGCACAACCACCGGATACTGCCTCACCACCGGCGGTGGCATGGCAGGTCACGGGGCCCGCCCCGCCCTCCCTCTTGAAGGGGAACGCCCCGAGCGTCCGCAAGGCAATATGAAGGGATTCGCCGGCGCGGTAGGTGCGTTCAGCTCATCCGACACCTTCGCCGTCACTGATGACGGAGGTAACGTGCTCCTGGCCTTCACACTGCCGGAAGGATACACCGCATCCAACATGCTGCTGGCATCCTCCAGCCTGAAGGACGGCATGAATGTAACTCTCACCAAGGATGCGCAGGTGGAAGGGGAACTCGCCTTCGGCGTCCTGTACCAAGGTGTCGTGACGATTGCCGGTGGGACAAGTTCCCTTGTGTCCATCAACGGACATACGACAACCATCACCCTCTGAGGTTCCAGCCGGTCCAATGGACCGGCTCGCTTTTCCCTGTCATCCCACCCATACGGGAAGCATGTAAATGCAAACGGATATCCTGATGTTCTTCCAAAGAATCGTGATACCCGCCTTGGACAAGATTGCGATCTTCTTCACGCTCTTCGGTGACAACACAGTCCCCATCGCAGGCACGTTGTTCCTCAGTACGCTGGGCAAAAGCCATCGTCCGCATGCCCCGTCCGTTCCTCGTCATTCCGGATAGGGAAAGCAAGTACGTCGCCACAGCCACAGGATACAACTTCCACCGCGACATCGGTGTATTCCTCCATCGCCTGCGCCGTCATCATCCTGCTTATCGGCGTCAGCAGGATGTACCTCGGCGTCTATTGGCCGATGGATGTCGCCGGGGGCCTGATTCTCGGCATCCTGACCTATGGCATGTTTCTGTCGATGGGTGCAGACCAGAAAATCCGCTACAGCACCATCATCGCATTCGCCCTCACACCGTGGCGTCATGCATCCTGATGCTCCTCCTGCAAGCCAAGAAGATCGACAGCGTTGCCTTCACCGACATGATGAAGGTATTCGTCCAGTTCTCAGGGCTTTTTCAGGGGCAGTGCCATTGATGAAGGGCACATCCATTACCGGACGGGACAGTGTAGGTGAAAATCCTCCGCTTCGCCATCGGATTCATAGTCGTGATGGGAATCACGGCCTCCAAGCACCTCTTCAAGGCGGAAACGACGTACTATCCTGTCTCCTTCGCAAGGTACTCCCTGCTTGGCATCCGGGCCCTCGCCATCTATCCTTGGCTGGGAAGGAAGGTGCAGTTGTTCGCATAAGCGGGAAGCACCTTTGGGGTGTAGTGTTTCTCGGAAAGGTACCGATGGAATCCCTCCTCATCAAGAAGATGGGAACCGCATTCACGGTACATCACCCTGCCGCACATCAATGCATCATCCAACGCATAATGCTGATGGTAATCGGCGAGGTCGAGATACTGGACCAGATAGGACAACTTGTAACAAGGCAGGTTCGGCCATATCTTCCGACCGAGATTGCAGGTGCAGACGTAGCGTATGGGATCGCTTTGCAATCCATATACCTGCAAGGTGCGTCTCAGCACGCCCATGTCGAACTGGGCGAAGTGCGCCACCACAAGATCACCCTTGATGAAGTCCTGGAGTACCGGCCACAATTCGGGAAACTGGGGTGCCTTCAGACAATCCCTGCTGTCCAACTGGTGGACGCTGGTCATCCAAGGATCAAAATAGGGTATTCGGGGATGAATCAGAGAATAGAAGGAATCCTGTTCCTTCCCTTCCTCATCGAAACGGACCAAGCCGATGGCACATCCACAGCCAGCCTCATTATTCGCCGTTTCGAAATCCAAGGCAACGTATTCCATCACTTCCCTTCCAGATACATCAATGCATGATAGCAACTGTCACGGTCAAGCAACAATTTCTGCTTCTCAAGACGATCAGCCTGCCACTGCAGTTTCGCCTTCAACTCATCCGTCTCGGAACCATACCCGCTTTCCGAGAGATTCTTTTTCTGTTCCCAATCCGTTCTGTCGCTCTCGATCACCATATCCTGATAGGCAAGTTTGTCCATATCCAAGCTCATCTGCAGATACTGCGTGGACACTTCATTGCGTATCTTCTGCACAGCCTGAGAATAATCCACCTTGGCTATCTCGGCCTTCGTTTGGTTCCGGGTCACATCCCTGAGTTTTTTCCCTCCATCCCAAACGGTGGATTTGATGGCGACCGTGAAATTCAAGGTGTAATCATCCTGACGGTACCAATCCTTTTCCAACACAGGGAAACGGCTTCCGCCATAACCGACGCTGGTCTGCAAGGCAAAGTCCGGTTTCCAGTTGACGCTGGCTTGGGAAATACCCGTGGCAAGGTCCGCTACTTCTTCAAGCGAACGCAAGATCCCGAGATTATCCATCTGCGGACTGACGGCGCGAAGGATCAGCGTCTCCTCCCCCAAATCATACAACTCGTTGAAATCCTTCTCCTCCAACTCATAGGAAATATCATCCAAGGTAATCGTTTCGTCAGCACAGAGATCCTGGATGGCAAGCAATTGGGTGGATAATTCCATCTCAACCTGTCTGAGACCTATGTCTATCTGCCGGGTCTGTATCTGCGCTTTCAGCACATCCCCGTCAAGCAACATGCCGTTGTCACGTGCGGAAGAGACGATCTCCACCAAACGGGAAGCGGTTTCCGACTGTTCGGCAAGCAACTCCCTCGTCTTTAGCAAGTGCTGGATGGTGTTCTCTCTGGCAAAGAGTTCGCTCCGTTGTTTTCTGACCAAGGCTGTGATCTGCAAAGCCCTGGTATCTGCGATCTTCTGGTACAGTCTGATGGCTTGGGAAATCTTCCCCCATGTGAACACTGGCTGCGTGATGTTCAGGGAAAATGCGTACAAGGTATGTTCCATTCCCCCGTAGAGCTTCAGATAGGCATCCGGACTGCCGCTGTACGCCGACACATTGACTCCTTGGTCGGAGAGTTGCTGGAGCAGATTCTGGGTACTCACCGTCACCGGTCCGACCAATGGCCTGTACATGTACGTCCCGGTGATCGCCATATCGATGGTAGGTCCCCTTCCCGCTCTGGCATCCTTCACATCCAGAAGCGCAACCCGATAATCCTCCCTCGCCTTGCGGATTTCCAGATTGTTCGCTTCCAACCTGGCCGACAATGCATCATCAGACAAAGCGAACAGGGAAAAAGGAAAAAGAAGGAACGGAATGAGGATGACTACCTTGGCAAACCTCATTATTTTGTTCCTTTCAACGTCATGGAAAGCGTGGTGGACTCGCGGGGATTGGACGTGACCGTCACGGTCTTGCCTACCGGGGTGTTGGTCGCATCAGCATCCGCCACTTCGACAAAGTAACTCACCGAATACAGTTTCAGGTCAGGGGTATACTGGCTTGCCGAAATGATCTTTTCCGGAATGGTGAGGGTGAAATGCCCATGAACCGTCTGGTTGCTGCTGGGATAATACACCGCCGTGGTTGTCTCCATCATCTTGTTCGCCGCGACGGCGCTTGTCCCCGCATACAAGGTGACAGTCAAACCATCTTGCTTGGCAGTCGCTTCACCACCCAGCGTATAATACCCGTCAATGGTCCGCTCGGCGACGACCAGATGCTTCATGTAACAGTCGGCGGCGGGAACCGTCGAATTCTTATTGGTCAAAGCAAAAACCACGGCATCAGTGGACAAATTCCCGTCGGCATCACACTGGACATACGCATATGCGTTGTTCGGAGTGTAATACACCTTTCCTGAAACGCCGGAAGTGCTCCCGGAAAACGTAACGGAATTCGTGGTCGGAGTACCTTCGTAATACGTGGCCACACCTGTGGAGTCGGTCACCTTCACGGTGAAATTGTTCGCCGCTATGTTCGAATTATTTCCGGAGACATCCATGATTCTCGTCAGGTTGAGGGTGTAGGAATCGCTACTCCGGCTCAGTGTTTCCGTCTCCATGGTATTGGTCCGTTCGCTGGACAAGAAAGAGGCTGTCTTGGCAGCGCTCAATTTCCCGTTGTTGAAATCCTTATGGTAAAAGGCCAGATAGATGGATATCCTGTCTGCGGTCTTTCCGAACGTTGGATGACTGGAGTTCCATTCCACAGGAATCGAATAGGAACCGTTCGCATCGGTAATGGCATGGAATATCCGGACCGTAGTCTCTGGTTTCGTCCCATTGCTGACAGCCTCATTCCGCTCTGATTCCGTCAGGAACGCATAGACATCCACATCAGAGACATCCTTGGTCTGTGTGCCATCAAGCTCCTGCACCGTCCCTGTGATCGTTGAAGTGAACACCGAACTGCAGGAAACAACGGCAAACAGACACGCCGCCGCACAACAAAACACCAATGCATCAATCCTTCTCATCACGCAGCCTCTCTTCTCTCCGCAAAAGCCTGTCTTCCGTAATGTAATACAACGTCGGTATCAAAAACAGGGTTATCAAAGTCGATGTGAACAACCCGCCAGCGATCGCTTGCCCGAGCGGGGCGTATAATTCCGCCCCTTCGCCCCGCGCGACAGCCATCGGGATGACCCCCAGCATCGTAGTGAGCGTCGTCATGAATATCGGCCGCAAACGCGTCGACGAACCCTCGGCGATCATACGCTTGAGATGCTCATGGGCATCCTCACCATCGCCCAAAGGATTCCGCTCCCGGCACAAATTGACATAATCAATCAAGATGATGCCGTTGTTCACCACCACTCCTCCCAAGGAAATGATTCCGAGCAACGACAACAGACTCAACGTGGAACCGAAAAGCAACAGACCCATCACCACCCCGATAATGCAAAACGGTATGGTCAGCATGATGATGAACGGCTGACGGAACCGTTCGAACTGCAGGACCATCACGGTGTAGACCATGAACCACGCTACGATCAGGGCACGAACCATTGTCGGAAGCGAATCCCCAATCAATTGTCCGATCCCGCCGCGCTTGCTCGTCACCCCATCGGCAAGCGGATGTTCTTCAAGATAGCGGTTCATCCTGTTGGACACCGGAAGCGCATCCTCACTGACCAACGTCGCGCTGATGGTGATCGTCTTGGCCCTGTCGGTGTGGTTGATGGCGCTGATGTTGTTCTGGATGGAGAATTCCCCAAGGTTGGCGAAATCGACCAACGTGCCTCCCAAGGATTTCACCTGGATATGGGAAAGCCGGTCCATGTTGATGGGTTGGCCCTTCAGATCGCTCTGCAGCTTGATGGTATATCTGGACGCATCAACATTGTTGTATCTGCCGCAGTCAACCCCCTTGAACATGATCAGGGTGGTCAAACCGGCTTCCATACTGGAGATCCCCAGACTGGCCATGTAATCCTGTACCATATTGATGATCAAATCATAGGTATCGAACGAAGTATCCATTTCCACTTGGACGACTGAAGGATCTTCCCGAAGACGCCCTTGGATCCTGGTTGCCTCGGCATACAGGCTCGCCATGTCTTCGCTGACCAACGTGAGGCCATAGCCTCCACCTCCGGAAGCATACCCCAACAGTTTGTCGAATCCGCCGTTCTTCACCTTGACTTTGCAGTCAGGTATCCGGTCATCCAAAGCCTTCTGCACCTGCAGCATGATGTCATGGATGTCACGGGAACGCTCCTTGACGGGAACCAGATTGACATAGAAGTACGCCTCATTTGATTTGGCGGCGATGACGCTGAAATCCTCAGAACGCCCCTGGAACGCGACAAGGTTGCGCATTTCCGGCACACATTCACGCACAATGCGTTCGGCCACCGCCGTCTTCGCTTCCGTCTGCTTCAGGCTGTAACCGCGGGGGAATCGCATATCAACGTAAAAATCACTGTTGTCCGTCGACGGAATGAAAGCGACACCAAGTTTACGCGAAACAAAGACCGTCAGAAGCAAGAGCAAGATGGCGAACAGGAACACAAAACGGCGGTTGTCCATGCTCCATACAAGCCACCCTTGATAGGAATGCTCAAGCCGGGTCATGACCGTGTCCACCTTATGTATGTTCCGTTCGGGACAGACAGGCCTGAGCAGGGTCTTCAGAAAGAACGGGACGAACAGGACCGCGACCAAGAACGACCCAGCCATCGCCAGGATCAAAGTCTCGGCTACTTCCTTGAGGATCATGCCGACAAGCCCCTGCAGCATCGCCACCGGGATGAACACCACAATGGTCGTCACCGTGGACGCCAGGATGGAGGAAGTGACCTCATCGCTTCCTTTGATGATGCACGCATCCAAATCCATGTTCCGTTCACGATAATGCCGGTACACCTCTTCCAACATGACGATGGAGGCGTCGACCACCATTCCCAACGCTATGACCAAACCGGAAAGGCTCATCAGGTTGATGCCGATATGCATCAGCCGCATGCCGATGAACGTGAACAGGATGGACAACGGTATGGACAATCCGATGATCAAAGTCATCCTGATGTCCATCAAGAAGAGCCAGATCACCACCACGGCCATGACGACACCGAGGATACCGCTCTGCACCACGGTGGACAGCGAGGCTTTGGTGGTTTCGCTGTAATCATTGATGACCGTGAAACGAACCGCTCCCCCGGTCAAGCGCTCTTCTTCCCTGAGGATGCGTTTGACCGCATCACACACCTTGACGATATTGCCGTCACTCCGGTTGGAAACCGAGACCACCAAGAGGCCTTTCCCCTCGCTGGTCACCGCTTCATCAGCCACAGGATACTCCAAAGAGACATCGGCTACATCCTGCAACTTGATCAAATTCCCGTCCAAATCCACCCCGACAGTCAGGTTCCGGATATCTTTGACATCAGAGAACGACCCCTGATACCGCATGTTGATCGTCCGGTCGCGAAATGTGGAAGCGCCCAACGGCAGTTCGGAATTGGAAGCCTGAAGCATCTGGTATACCTGCAGGACGCTGATGCCTTTGCTCACCAGATCATCACTTCTCAACGTCACCATGGTCTGCAACTGTTTCCCACCGTCAATGGTGATGTCGGAAACTCCAACAATCTGGTTGATCTTCGGCCTCAGGGTATCGGACACATACTGGGTGACTTTCGCACTGTCCTGGCCTCCGTCTACGGTAAAGATGATGGCGGGCAACATCGTCGCGGCACCCACCAAAGCCTGCGGCTCTCCCTGAAGTCCCGAAGGAAGGTCATTCTTCAAGGTGGAAATGCGGTAGCGAATCTCCTGAAGCTGGTCATACGGATCCACATCGTCCCGATAGTAAACCTGAATGAAACTCACCGAATCCTCTGAAATGGAATCCATCGATTTATAGTTGGGAAGCGTGACGAACTGGTCTTCCAGAATCTTGGTCACATCCCGTTCCACATCGGAAGCGGAAGCGCCGGGATACAACGCATATACGATGATGGAAGGCAGGTTGACGGAGCTCATGAACGCTATGCTCTGGTTGTTCAGGCTATAGAAACCGAAGGCCAAGAGCACGATCAGCAACATGGCGACGACGACACGATGTTTGACTGCGAAACGTGCGTTATTCACTTGCCTCTAGCCTCACCGTTTGTCCATCAAACACGGAGTTCTGTCCATCAGTGACAAACAGAGCCTCGGCATATTCCTTGGGAACCATGAAATATTGGTCATCCTCAATCTCAGGAACGAACTCTACATGATGCACGGTCCGGGTAGCCTCATCGTACACATAGCAGGAACCATCGGGTTTCCGGACCGTCTGCGGAAGCGAGAAGACGTCATCATGGGCATCATACGCGATGACGGCCTTGACATACATGCCGGGTCTGAAGCCTGATACGTCGCCGAGCAACCGGCAACGGACTCCGAAAACCTTGGACTGGACCTGGATGAAGGGATCAATGGAGAGCACTTTGGCCCTGACCGACACATCGCTTCCCGGTTTTGTGACCGTCACGGAAAGGGAATCATGGCCTGTCAGAAACAAATCATATGCTTTTTCTGGCACTTTCAGGTTGACCACAAGATCATCAAGATCCGCGATGACCGCAAGCGGAGTGCCTTGGGCTGCGGTGCTTCCTTTCGCGGAAGGCGCGGTGAGGATGGTGCCGCTGGCTTTGGCTTTCACCACAGCATAGTCCATCTGCAACGTGGCGAGATCATATTGCGCCTTCGCCACGTCACGTTGGGCCTTCGCCTCGTCATAATTCTGCACCGTGGTGTTTTTTTTGTCGTACAACGCAGTAACCCGTTGGAACGTGTTGTCCGCGGCAAGATACGCCGCCTGGGCCTGAAGCATTTGCTGCCTGAACGGTTCATCATCCAAAACGGCGATGACATCCCCTTCCTTGACCAGAGATTCCACCTCCGCGTCGTATTCCATCACCGTTCCTGAGACCAACGGCACCACCGGTATCATCGCATCGGCCTCCACATGGCTGGAGACGGTGACTTTCCGGGAAATGTTCCGTTTCTCCGGCTTTGCCGTCGCGACAAGCGGTGCGGGAGATGCATACGATTTCGCGGAATTTCGGCCGACAAACGTATTGACCAGATAGATGGCTCCGCCCATGACCGCAAAGAGAAGCACATACCTGAGCATGAGGAACGCGATATTCCTTTTCCTTGCCATTTTATCTCCCTGTCGTCGCCGAGAACACCTGTCCTTCGACCGTCATCACATAGGATCCCACACTCTGTGGTATCAGATAGCATTCCCCTTTGTGCAACACCTCTGTCCCGTCCGTTCCATCCAAGACAGCCTTCCCTTCCGTCACCAACACCACCTCCGCGGCGGGATGCTCCTTCACTTCATACGAACCGGTATGCAGGGAAAGCAGGCTGAACTCCGGTGCAGGGGTGACGATCCTCAAGCGTCCCGCTTCATCTTTCTCGCATACACATTTTCCAACCCCCTGTCCGTGGATGGAAAGGATGGAAAGCAGTTCGGGTACATCGACACGTTTGTGTGTAAGCCCGCCGCGAAGCACATTGTCACTGGAACTCATCAGTTCCATACCATCGCCGAGCACATATGCATGCAGGGTGTCCGGTTGCAGGTAAAGGGCTTCACCAGGCTCGAGATGGACCACATGAAGCAAGAACGGGCAGAAGAGCCCCGGGTCCGTCGGGAACGACTCATAACAGGACAATACAATACCTTTGGGTTCCAAAAACCTGCCGTCGGCTGACGCGAAAGGAAGTTCCGACAACCGAAGCTTCTGGACATACTCATCGATACAAACGGAAAGCTCTTCTTTGGGCATGGTATACAACGTGGTGAACAACCGCTCCAACGCCTTGTCCCCCTTGCCGATTCCTGAGAAATACTTCTCATAGGAGACGGGCATCAGATGGGACAAACAGCGGTCAATTTCAAGGAAATGGCGGAAACCGCACATCGCGGTAACGGGAGTGAGCGCATACAACACTTCCGCTTTCTGGTTCTCATCCTGATAATCCCAATCGCCCCTGTTTGGATCGCTTTGCCTGAGGGAGGCTTCCTTCTTCCATCCGGCTTTCGCTTGGGCGACCGTAGGATGGCATTGGATGGACAAAGGTTTCTCTATGGCCAGCACTTTGAACAGGAACGGGAGAGTCTTCCCGTACCGGGCGATATGCGCTTTCCCCAGACATGCATCGGCATGTTCTTCCAGGTACGAAGACAATTTGCTCCCGTCATCCAGACTGGCATCTCCGCTTGGATGGGCACCCATCCAGTATTCCGCCATACAATTCCCGTCCTGGGGAATTCCCAATAAGGAAGAGATGAAATCCTTCTTTCCCCAATCATATGTTTTGATGACTCCATGCAAACGCACCGCAATCATGCCGACCCCCAGTACTGGTCACTATATCCTTCCGGTTTTCATCCTGCAAGAGTTGTTTGCGGTCTAGCAGAAATATGGGTATACTGTATGTATTATGGAAAGAATCATCATGGACGTGGACACCGGTTTGGATGATATGGTGGCCATCATGCTTGCCGCAGGTTCCCCTGCCATCACCATCGATGGAATCGTCGCCACCAGCGGCAACCAAACCATCGCCAAGACACTGCCCAACACCCTCAATGTCGTCCAGTTCCTTGGCAAAGACATACCCGTATATGCTGGCAGCCGCCAGCCTCTGCTCCGTAAGCAACGGACGGCAGGCAATATCCATGGAACAGACGGACTGGGGGATATCCCGTTCCCGCCACGCACCAAACAGGCTGAAAAGACGAATGGCGTATGGGCCATCATCAAAGCCATCATGGAAAACCCCGGAAAAATCACACTCGTCCCTACAGGTCCCCTGACGGACATCGCCCTTGCGATGCGCTTGGAACCGGACATCATCCAGAACGTCAAGCAAATCGTCTTCATGGGCGGTTCCCTCAGCGGCGGAAACGTCACCGAACACGCCGAATTCAACTTCTTCGCTGATCCTGAGGCGGCGAAAATCGTGGTGGAAAGCGGAGCCCCCATGGTGATGTTTGGTCTGGATGTGACATTACAGATACAACTCACCCAAGAACGGCTCCAAAAATACGCACAGCTTCCCGGAAGAGTCGCGGCGCAATTCTGCAGGGGGATGGACTTCTATATGGCCACCTGCCTTGAAGTCATCAGGGAATGTCCTGCGATGCACGATCCCAGTTGCATCGCATATCTTCTCCAACCCGACATGTTCGACGGAGAGAAACATATCCTTTCCGTGCAAACGAAAGAAGGAGACGACTATGGCGCTGTCATCGACAAAGGACCGGGAGGGACGGTGAAAGTCATCACCAAAGTCGACGCAAAACGGTTCTGGCCACTTCTGGACAAAGCCCTGGCAAACCTGGGATGATCTTCAGGCTGTGCCTCTTGTGAAGGGTCAACCGCACGCATAACGGATGGATTCATGCAAAATCCGCTGAAGAAATACGCAGCTGTGTCCGGCACACACCAAATCAGATGAGCAGGTCTTCCATCGGAGCCCGGGTCTTGGGAGTCTCCGGCACGGCACTGTACCCGAAGGGGATCACCAATGCGGCCATCCAATCCTCACCGCTCAAGCCGAGCATAGCCAGCACTTTCGCATTGTCGAAACCTTCCAAGGCACAACTGTCGATACCCATGCTCTTCGCACCAGTCATCATGTTGGCGCCTGCCAGATAGCATTGGCTTTTCGACCATGCGTCCAACCGCCCCTCATCCCTGAGGAACTCATAGAAACCGCGATAGTCTTCGATGATGGGTTTGGGATCGCCATATCGGCTGTCCCGTTGCCAGACGAACGCACCGTCGGGATCATAGTATTTTCCCCTCCGCGCCAAGATGATGATGGACAGTGGAGCTTGCAGGAGCATCGGCTGGGAGAAAGCGGCTTCATACAGTTTTTCCCGTTCCGCGCCTTCCGTCACATGAAATGCCCAAGCCTCGAATCCAAAGGAAGACGGACTGAGCCTGCCGTATTCAAGTATCTCAGCAAGGTCCTCCTTGCTGATGGGTTTGTCCAGATAATTCCGACAGGCAAACCGATGTCTCATCGCCTCAAGAAACGTCATACGCTACATCCAATGCGACTTCGATCATCGGGCACATGCCCTTCATCCGTTCCTCATCCTTGAACGATTCGCCCGTCGCAAGGCTGTCTGTCATCGTAAGGATAGATAAAGCCTTGCGCCCGGTCCAGGCCGCATTGCAATACAAGGCGTACGTTTCCATATCCTGGGCAAGAGCTCCGACTCTGGCCCATTGTTTCCAGCAATCAGGGCCGGCTGCATGATACGAGGAGAAATACTCGCTGGACAGCACCATGCCGGCATACATCCGTATCTTGCGCTCTGTGGCGACACGCATCGCAACGGAAAGCAATTGATAGTCCGCACAAGGGCTGAACGTACCGTCCAAATGATATTGTCCCGCATAGCCGCCATCAGTGGAAGCGCTCATCGCAGCGACAAGATCGCCCACCCGTATCGCCTTCTGGTACCCACCGGAAGTTCCTATGCGGATGATGGCCTGCACATCATAGAAAGAGTACAACTCATAGCTGTAAATGCCGATGGAGCCTTCCCCCATGCCGGTGGCAAGCACGGATACCGGTTTGCCTTTATAGAGACCTGTATAGCCAAGCACATTGCGCACATCGCTGACAAGGCGCCTTTGATCGAGATAGGTTTCGGCAAGCATCCGGGCACGAAGCGGATCCCCGGGGCAGAGCACCACCGGGGCGTAATCGCCTTTCGAACCATGGTTGTGGGGTGTCATCAAGAGGCTCCCTTGATATACGGTTTGCCGTCAGAAGCGGGGGCATAGTTCTTGCCGCTGAACAGCACCAAAGCTATCAGGGTAATCAGATACGGAAAGATGTTGAACACCTCTGTCGGAACCGACTTGAGGGATGGGAAGTTTGTGGCGATAACCGTGAAGGCTTGTGCCGTACCGAACAGGAGCGACGCACCGGTGACGCCGAGCGGAGTCCATCTTCCGAATGAGACAGCGGCAAGCGCTATGAATCCCCTGCCGTTGATCGTCGCAGAAGTGTACTGGATCGTCTGGGTGAGCACAACGCAACCTCCGGCAAGTCCGCCGAGGAAACCACTGCCTAAAACGGCAATATACCGTATTCTCCGTACATTGATGCCGACTGATTCCGCAGCCGCCGGATGCTCGCCACAGGCCCTGAGGTGCATGCCAAACGGCAGTTTGTACAACACAAACCAAGAAAGCACCACCACGATGGCTGCGATGTAGACGGAAGGATACATGCCGATGGCATCCGTATGCATACCCATGCGGAACTCTTTGGTCCGGTCGGCGTTGAACAGAATCTGGCTGGCGAAAATCGTGACACCGGTCGCCAACAGGTTGATGCCGGTGCCGCTGATCGTCTGGTCAGCGTTCAGGTTGATGGCTGCGACCGCATGGATGATGGAAAACAGGCAACCGATACAAGCTCCGATCAAAAGAGCGAGAAAAACCGAAACACCGTTCGCCATACCCGACGCTTCCAGCAAGGTTTGGGTGGCCGCTGCGGCGCATCCGCCCAGCCCCATCAAGCCTTCAAGGGCGATGTTCACCACCCCGCTGCGTTCGCAAATCATACCGCCGATGGCGGTAATGAGAATCGGCGCGACGATCATCAGAATGGTTGGTATTGATTGGAATATCTGGTTCATTGTGCGGTCACCTCCTTCGCCAAGCGCTTTTTCTCAAGACGTTCTTCAAGCAGTTTCAAACCGCTTCTCAAGGCGATGAAGACAACAATCAACCCTTGGATGATGTAGGTGATCTCTTTGGGAATCTGCTTCGATTGCATCAACGCCTGCGCGTTTTTCAACAAACCGAACAGGTATCCTGCAACCATCGTCCCGACACCGGTGCAGTTACCGACGAGCGCAACGGCGATGCCATCAAAACCGTAGTTATCCATACCTGAGATGATTCTTCCGTATTTGAAAGAACCGAGGGCGACGATGCCGCCGGCCAAGCCGGCAAACGCTCCGGCTATCGCCATGGCGACGGCGATGCTCTTCACCACGGGGATACCGCTCGCACGAGCCGCATCCTTGTTGAAACCGGTCGCCCGCATTCCATAACCCAGCCGCGTCTTTTCCATGATGAACCAATACAGAAGCACCGAAAAGACCATGAAGAACCAGCCGTTATTCAAAAGCGAACCATTGGTGATCTTCTGGAAGAAATCATTGGAAAGCAAGGCTGTCGCGGGATAGTTCGCCGTCTTGTAGGTTGTCGCTCCGGGAAGCTGGAAACAGATGATGCGAGACAGATACAAAGCGATATAGTTGAGCATGATGGTCGAAACGACCTCGCTCACCTCGAATTTCGCCTTCATGAGGCCTACCACACCACCCCACACCGCACCGACAAGGACCGCCAAAACGATGCAGAGTATCCAATGCAAACCGGGAACTTGCGGCCCGAGCAACGCAAACACCTGAGCAACGGTCATTCCCATGATGTACTGTCCTTCACCGCCGATGTTGAACAATCCGACCCGTTCCGCGAATCCCATGGAGAGGCCACAGAGTATATACGGCACCGAGTAATTGATCGTCTCAAAGATGTAGCGGACATTCATCTTCCCGTTATCGATATTATAGCCCGTCAGAGCCTGCCAAAGGGCTTTGTACATGTTGCTGGGTTTTCTTCCGACGGCGGCGACGAGTATCGTCCCCACCAAGAACCCCAGAATGACAACCAGCACGGAAACGAATCCCTCCGATTCAAGAAGAGATGTGCGGCTTTTCATTTTGGGTGCCTGCTTCTTTGTTGTGTCCGCCATCACGCCCCCTCCTTTTTGGAACCCGCCATCATCAAGCCGATCTCCCGTTCATCGACCTCGCCGGCCTTGTATGTACCCACGATAGTCCCCTTGCTGATCGTCGCGATACGGTCACACAGGTTCATGATTTCATCAAGCTCAAAGGAAACCAAGAGAATCGCCCTTCCTTTGTCCCGTTCATCCAGAATCCGCCGCCGGATGTACTCAATCGCACCCACATCCAACCCACGGGTCGGTTGCGCGACAAGCAACACTTTCGGGGACAGGCTGATTTCCCTGGCCACAATGACTTTCTGTTGGTTGCCGCCAGAAAGGCTTCCCGCTGTCGTCATCGCGCCTTCCCCGCACCGCACATCGAATTCCTCGATCAATTTCTCCGCTTTGGATTTCATCAACGGAAAATTCAGGATGCCGTATGCATTGGAAAGCGGCATATGATAATAATCCTTCATTGCGCAGTTCTCGCTGATGGAAAATTCGCTGACCAAACCATGTTTCTGGCGGTCTTCTGGAATATGTCCGAGACCTGCCTCGATCCGTTGCCGGATTTCCATGTGCGTGATGTCCTTCCCATCCAACAGGATAGTCCCTTTCTGGACAGGAAGCAAACCGGTCAAACCGTAGAGCATCTCACTCTGACCGTTCCCATCAATGCCGGCGACGCCCAGAATCTCCCCCTCATGCACCTCAAAATTCAAATCGTGCACTTTCGGATTTCCCAAAGCATCATCAATCTTCACATCCTTGACGGAAAGCATGACCTTTCCCGGTCTGCAGACGCTCTTGTCAAGTTCGAATTTGACGGCACGGCCGACCATCATTTCCGCAAGTTGCTGTTCCGTCACATCCGCGACATTCACCGTTCCGATTACCTTGCCGCGACGCAGGACGGTACACCGGTCAGCGACTGCTTTGATCTCCTTCAGTTTGTGAGTGATCAGGATGATGGTCTTTCCTTCCCTTTTCAGCAGGCGGATGATTTCCATCAACTCATCAATTTCCTGAGGGGTGAGAACCGCTGTCGGCTCATCAAAGATGATGATGTTGGCATCGCGATACAGGACCTTGAGGATTTCGACACGTTGCTGCATGCCTACCGTGATGTCTTCGATGTACGCCTTCGGGTCGACGTGGAGTCCGTAGGTCTGGGAAAGCTTCGCCACCTTTTTTTCCGCACTCGAAAGGTCAAGGATACCCCGTTTTGTCGGTTCCATACCAAGGACGATGTTTTCCGTGACGGTGTAGTTTTGGACCAATTTGAAGTGCTGGTGCACCATTCCGATCCCCAATGCCGTAGCGACATTCGGGTTTTTGATGTTCACTTCCTTGCCATGTATCTTAATAACTCCGCTATCCGCGCTATATGCCCCGAACAGTATGGACATGAGCGTTGATTTTCCTGCGCCGTTTTCGCCAAGAAGTGCAAGGATTTCCCCGTTTTCCACGTTCACTGACACATGGTCATTTGCGACGATGCCAGGAAATGTCTTGGTTATCCCTTGCATCTCAATTGCGTACTGTTCTGCCAAGTTGGACTCCTTTCTCTTCTACTTTGGGCACGCACGCATGCCCAAGATAGGAGAGCGGCATGCCGAGGCATGCCGTTCCCTTCAAAATGCAAGAATCAGTCGTCTTTGGCGGCAAGACCAGAAGGAACCGCACCAGCGGCCAACGCATCCTTGTAGGTGCCGTAAATCTTGATCTTTCCACTGATGATGTCGGCTTTGGAAGCATCAACATCCTTCTGCACGGCCGCGGAGAGATCCGGATTGGATTTTGCGTAATCGACGCCATCTTCTTTCATACCCATGGTGACGACACCACCCTTGAACGATTTATTGGCAACTGCCTCAAGCGCCATCTTGGTGGAGTTCTCAACTCTCTTGACCATGGAAGTCAGAACGGCGGATTTCTTTCCGCTGTAGATGCCATCTTCATACTGGTCGGAATCAACGCCGATCGCCCAGACGTTCTTTCCAGCCATACGGTATTCCTTCGCCTGCGCGATGGTGCCGTTTCCGGTGCCGCCCGCTGCGGAGAAGATGCAGTACACGCCATTGTCATACCAGTTTTTGGCTTGGGCTTTGGCAAGTTCCGGTTTGCCCCAGTCATTGGCATAATAATCGACCACGGAAGCGTTCGGGAACACAGAGCGCAACCCCTGGATGTAGCCCATCTCAAACTTGGTGATGGTTGCTCCGGGGACACCGCCGATGAATCCGAACTTCGGGTTATCGATTTTGTCGGCCTTGGCCTGCAAGGCAGCGACTTTTCCGACAAGGTAGGAACCTTCTTCTTCCTTGTAGATGAACTGCATGATATTGTCGCCGGAGAGCCAGTTGACGTCAACGATCATGTACTTCTGCTTCGGGTTCTTCTTCGCGACATCCTGAACGGCATCGGCGAAGGTAAAGCCGGTGGCGCAGATCAAGTCGTACCCTTCATCAGTAGCCTGCTGCAGGTTCGGGATATACATGTCCTGAGAAGCTGCGGTGACGACATCGTAATACTTGCCTCTTCCGGCAGCATTGGCGACCGTGTCGCCATAGAACGCGACAATACCTCTCCACGCAGCGGCGTTGAAACTCTTGTCATCGATACCAGTGGCGTCTGTCATCAAACGAATGGTCGGTTTTCCGCTTGCTGCCGCAGGGGCTGCAGCTTCCTGTCCGCCTTGCGCGAAGAGCGCGGCGGCCATGACCAAAACCAGAACGATCAAAGTCATTTTTTTCATGAGCATTCCTCCAAATATAGATATCAAACCTTGTAGTAGTTTACCACACAAAATCATTCTGAACACAGGAAAAAGTGAAAAACACATCCATTGTGCAAAAGTTTTCTCAGAATCCCAAAAACGTTCCTGTCGTATCAATAAATTGTACCATATGGGACATAAATACTTGCTTTTTTTCCGATTTTTCCCTATCGTAGAGGACGAGGAAATCAGGATGGAAAAAACAGTTTCGGAATTGTTGGACGAAAATCCTTTGCTTCGCAGTTGCCGAATCAGGCAAGAGGAAGCGGTATTGGTATCCCTCCAACGAGGGCAGACCATCACCGATACGTATCAAGGGAAAAACCAAGTATGCCTGATCGTGAAAGGAACCATTTCGGTCTTTTCCCATTCTGAGGATGGATGCGAGATGCTACTTACCCAGCAACATCAGGGCGATCTCTTCGGCGTGAGCAACCTTTTTCTGGAAAGCAACCTCGAAACCACCCTTCGCAGCAAAACAAACTCCACGTTGTTGTTGGTGGCGAAGGAAACAGTCCGCACACATCTGCTCTCTGACATGAAAGCAATGGAAGGGTATGCACGTTTCTGCAACGAGAAGATCCAATTCCTCCTGGGCAGACTGGAAGCCCTCACCCCGCATTCAGCCAAAGCACGCCTCATGTCCCACTTCCTCGCCAATGAAAAGGAAGGGATCGTCACCATCCCCAACAAGGACGGACTTTCGAAAAGCCTTGGTATCGGGCGGTCCTCCCTGTACAGGGAAATGGACAATCTCGAAACTTCGGGACTCATCATCGCAAAGAACCCGAAAACGTACGCCGTGGAAGTCTCTGCCCTCCAGGCCGCGCTCGGAGAACTCACATGAAAGGTCATAGAGAGGAGAAAAAACTATGAAAAAGAACCTTGTGTTTGTGTTATCGGCACTTCTCTTGGCAATGCAGCTTTTTGCCAACGGCACACGGGAAGAAGGTATCGCATATGGTACCAAGACTGCGGTGAACGTCATCGCACTCAAAGGCCCCACCGCAATGGGGATGGTGCAACTGATGAAACAAAGCGAATCGGGACCTGTCGACAACAACACCTACACCTTCACGCTGGCCGGTGCGGTGGATGAAGTGACTCCAAAAATCCTCAAGGGAGAAGTTGATATCGCGGCCCTTCCCGCAAACCTCGCCAGCGTGTTGTACAACAACACGAACGGAAAGGTGAAGGTCATCGCCATCAACACCCTCGGCGTCATCTACATTGTCGAAGCAGGACAGAGCATCCGCTCGGTGGCTGACCTGAAAGGAAAAACCATCTTTGCGAGCGGAAAGGGCGCCACCCCCGAATACGGACTCAATTATGTGCTTCGCGCAAACGGTCTGGAACCGGGCAGGGATGTCACCATCGAATGGAAAAGCGAGCATGCGGAATGCGTCGCAGCATTGTCGACCACGGAAAACGGAATAGCCATGCTGCCCCAACCGTTCGTCACCACAGCGATGATGAAAAACCCGAAAATCAGGATCGCGTTGGACTTGACAAAGGAATGGGAGGCCAAGAGTGAAGGCTCTTCCATGATCACCGGCGTCGTTGTCGCCCGGACCGATTTCATCAAGGACCACAAAATGGCATTGGACAAGTTCCTCAGCCAATATGCCGGCTCTGTGGCGTTCGTAAACAGCGACACGGATGGTGCGGCCGCTTTGATCGGCTCCTATAACATCGTGCCGGAAGCGGTTGCGAAGAAAGCGTTGCCGTACTGTAATATCGTCTGCATAACTGCTGACGAGTTGCAGAAGAAACTGTCCGGTTACCTTACGGAACTGTACAAGCAAAACCCGAAGGCGATAGGCGGTTCGCTCCCCGATGACGCATTCTACTACCACAAGTAACGACCCCAAACAGACAGTGCTGTCCCGGATCGGGGCAGTGCTGTTCTGGCTCGCCATCTGGGAATTGGCGGCCAAAGCCATCGGAGAGGATATCATTCTCGTCTCCCCCATCAAGGTGGTCGCCAACCTTTCCCACATGCTGGGAAGCGCCTCTTTTTGGAAAGCCGTCGGCTTCTCGTTCAGCCGCATTGCCGGAGGATTCTTCCTGGCGATGTTCCTAGGCACATTGCTCGCCGCCCTCGCTTCCAAAATCCCTGTGGTTCGCAGTCTGCTTGCCCCTTTGGTGAAAACCGTCAAAGCAGTGCCTGTCGCCTCGTTCATCATCTTGGTGCTGCTGTGGGTACCTTCCCGAAACCTCTCCATCTGCATTTCCTTTTTGATGGTTTTTCCGATCATCTACACCAACGTCCTGCAAGGCTTCGATTCAACCAGCAAGGAACTGCTCGAAATGGCAGACCTGTTCCGTATTCCGACCTCACGGAGGATTACGGCGATCTATCTTTCCCAAGTGATGCCGTTCTTCCGCAGCGCATGCTCCCTCGGACTGGGCTTGGCTTGGAAAAGCGGCATCGCAGCCGAAGTCATCGGTATTCCGGCGGGTTCCATGGGGGAAAACCTGTACCAAGCAAAAGTATTTCTCGCTACAGCGGACCTGTTCTCCTGGACACTGGTCATCGTGCTTGTATCCGTATCCTTCGAACATATTGTACTCACCATCCTTGACCATGCCGTCACCGCAATGGAGCGAAAATCATGAATCTGTCCATAACCCTCAACAAAGCCTTTGGGGAACACGTCATTTTCCATGACAAAACCCTTGTCCTCCATCAGGGAGCGGTCAACACGGTCCTCGGACCATCCGGATGCGGGAAAACCACCCTTTTGAGGCTCATCATGGGATTCGAGACCCCCGATGGCAGTGACATCAGCGCTCTCCAGTCTCTCCGGCTATCCGCGGTTTTCCAAGAAGACCGTCTGTGCGAAAACCTTTCCGCAGTGAGCAACATCAGACTGGTCTGCCAAGACCGCATGCATATCCTCCGTTGCCTCGATGCCGTGGGTTTGTCCGACGCATTGAACCTTCCGGTTCGTGAATTCTCCGGAGGCATGAAACGAAGGGTCGCCCTGGTACGAGCCTTGCTGGCCGAATACGATCTGCTGTTGCTTGACGAACCTTTCAAAGGGCTTGATCAGGAAACCAAGGGAAAAGTCATTGCCTTCACCAAAGAAATGGTGAAGGGAAAGACCGTGATTCTCGTCACCCATGCATATGAAGAAAGTAAAGAAATGGGTTCGGAAAACACCTTACTGCTTCCCTGAAACGTCATGAATCCCATATACTTTCGTCATGACAGAACGAAAAACCATTGATGATTTCGGATATGCTTTCATCGCCGGAGATGAATACCGGCATCGCAACATACAGACTGCGAAACACCCATGGAGGCAGTTATCCCAAGAGGAAACTGTCAGTCTGCGAAAACAAGGAAACACCGCAGGGAATTGGAATGATATCCTGGTGACCGATCCCTTTGACCCATCCCTCATCACCTCCACCACGTTCTATGGCTTGGTCCGCATTGGTGTCCTCCAGAAAGCCATCATCCAATACCATGATTTTGCGATCCCGGAAGGAATCTATGACTCGTTCATCGTCTCCTGCGACATCGGAGACCATGTATCCATCACCGATTGCCATTATCTTTCCCATTACCTCATCGGCGACCAGGTGATCCTCCATGATGTCTCGGAAATGCAGACCACCAATCACGCGAAATTCGGTGTCGGCGTCGTCAAGGAAGGGGAAAACCCATCCGTCAGGGTGACGATCAGCGTGATGAACGAAGCCGAAGGACGCGCCATACGTCCGTTTGTCTCCATGACCACAGCAGACGCTTGGCTCTGGGCAAAATACAGGACGGATCATCAGTTGCTGAAAGGTTTTGAAACCATGACGGACAATTCGGTTGATCTCGGGTGCGGCTGGTACGGCAAAGTGGAAGACGGAGTGGTCATTAAACAGGCCAGAATCATCAAAGATGTGGATATCGGGCGTTCCTGTTACATCAAAGGCGCGAACAAACTGAAGAACCTGACCATTCTTTCCAGCGAAGAGGAACCCACCCAACTCGGAGAAGGCATCGAACTGGTCAACGGCATCATCGGCTATGGTTCGAGGATATTCTACGGTTGCAAGGCCGTGCGGTTCGTCATGGGTGACCACTGCAACCTGAAATACGGAGCCCGTCTGATCAATTCGGTGTTGGGGGACAACTCGACGGTCAGTTGCTGTGAAATGCTCTCCAATCTGATCTTCCCCGGACACGAGCAACACCACAACAACTCCTTTTTGATAGCCGCCTGCATCAAAGGCCAGTCCAACATGGCCGCCGGCGCGAACATCGGCAGCAACCACAACTCCCGCGGAGCTGACGGCGAATTGGTCGCAGGCAGAGGCTTCTGGCCTGCACTCTCCAGCACATTGAAATATGATTCTTCCTTCGCATCCTTCCTGTTGATCACCAAAGGCAATTATCCCCATGAGATGGACATCAAGCTCCCCTTCTCCCTTCTCGCTTCCGATCCGATCAAAGACGAACGGGTCGTCATGCCAGCCTACTGGTGGATGTACAATTTGTATGCGTTGGAACGGAACAGTTGGAAATTTACGGCACGGGACAAACGGAAACATCCCAGGATCATCTATGAGACCGATTATCTGGCTCCGGATACAGCCGGAGAAATGCTGCAAGGCATGCATCTCCTTGCCGGCTGGACCGGCAAGGCTTGGGGAAAGATGATGGGCATCCATGTCGCGGATCTTCACGAGACAGGATGGCGTCTGCTTGCGGAAAATAACGAGCAGGTCGACCAACTCCGCATCTATGGGGAAGATATGGAATGTTCCTCCACCCCCATACGTATCCTCAAAGCCAAGGAAGGTTGGAACGCCTACCGCACCATGCTCAACTACTATGGTTTGAAATCTATCCTCGCATACCTCGCGCCCGGAACGGAAGGGCTCGAGGCTTTTGACCGGGACACTCCTTCGGAAACCGGAGGCTGGGTTAATTGCGGCGGACAACTGGTGCCGGAGGAACGGCTTGAGAGGCTGAAAGCAGCCATATGCAAAGGGGAAATCACCAGATGGGAAGAAGTGCACGCCACGTATGGGATATGGAATACCCAATACCCGTATGACAAAGCCCGAAACGCCATCACCATCCTTCGTTCCCTATGGGGAAAAGAACATCTGCAGCAAAAGGATTGGATGCTTTTGCGGGAAGAACTCGCGCGGACCCGTTCCTACATCGAAGAACAGGTCTTCCGCACCAAGGAGAAGGATTATCAGAATCCCTTCAGGATGGTCACCTACGAAACCACAGAGGAACGCGATGCGGTGCTGGGTTCAGTCAATGACAATCCGTTCATCAATGAAAGCAAGGAAATGACCAAAGCCGTTCTCCAAGAAATGGAAAAAGTCTTTTCCCGTACCTAAACAAAAATCCCCTCTTCCGTCAAAGAAAAGGGGATTTCGGGCAACTGCAGGAAGTTATTGTTTCCTGCTGGTGAATTTGGGCAGGAAGACCATCGCACAGGCGAACAAGCCCAGGGAGGCCAACCAGGTGACGATATCGCTTTCGGTGATGCCACCAAGCAAATATCCGAACGCTGCGCAGACGATGACGGTCACCGCATACGGCATCTGGGTCTTGACGTGTTCAAGATGCGGGCAACCGGCACCTGTCGACGACAGAATGGTCGTATCGGAGATCGGGGACGCATGGTCGCCGAAGACAGCACCGGAAAGCACCGCACCGACACAAATCAGCGTCGCATTGAGCATCTGGTCGTAATTCATGCCTTTCGCTTCCGCCAAGCCAATCGAAATGGGCATGACGATCGGGATCATGATGGCGAACGTGCCCCATGACGTTCCGGTGGAGAAGGCAATCAAGGCAGAGAGAGCCACAGCGATGATCGGAACCATGGAAATCGGGAAGCCACCGCTGACGACAACCTGGGAAAGCCACTTGCCCAAGGCAAGACCGCCGTCCTCGGGACTGCTCTTGATGATGGTGCCGATAGTCCACGCCATCGTCAAGATGATCAAGGCTGGCACCATGCTCTTGATGCCTTCGATGATGGCGTCAGAGGCCGTTTTCAATGTGAACAGTTTTCTGCAAAGATAGTAGATGTACGTGATTACAAGCGTGATGACAACCGCATAGAACAACGCATACGACGCATCGGTGTTGTTGAACGCCTGACCAAGGGTCATGGAAGCGCTGGCCTGCGCGATGGTCAGGATATCCTTTCCGTCACGCGCCTGCATCCAAGTGGTCATCGGGAACATGAAGACGGATGCGATAATCAGCAGGATGATCGGGAAGAGCATGTCAAAGGAACGAGCCTTCAACGCATTCTCGTCACCAAGAATCTCGACTTCGCCGGGTGCTGGACCATATTCCTCATTATACAGTTTCCCGGTTTTTTCCGCATACTCGACGCTTTCCTTCATCGGACCGAAGTTCCGTCGGGTGAAAATGATGGTCAGCACCATGATCAACGTCAGAATGGCATATATGTTGTAGGGAATAGACCTGATGAAGAATGACAGTTCGCTGATGCCGAGTTTGTCAAACCCTTCGCTTCCCTTCACGATGGACATGACGGTAACGACCCAAGAAGATACCGGAGCGAGAATACATACCGGCGCCGCAGTACTGTCCAGAATGTAGGCGAGCTCGGCACGGGGTATCTTGTTCTTGTCCGTAATGGGGCGCATGACGGTGCCGACGGCAAGGCTGTTGAAGTAGTCGTCAATGAAAATGATGATGCCGCAGAACCAAGCCATCAAGAGGGATGACTTTTGGGTGTGGAGCTTCTCCGCAGCCCATCGTCCGAAAGCCCGGGCGCTGCCTGTGCGGGAAAGCATACCGACCAATCCTCCCAAAAGGGCGCAGAACAGAAAAATCCTGATGTTCCAGCCATCATTCAGGGAACCGGCAAGCAAATCAATCAAGTTGATCATTGCAGCGAACGGGTTTCCGCCGGCCACAATCAACGCGCCACTGAAAATTCCGAGAAACAACGATACGATGACATCCTTGGTCACAAAAGCCAAGGTAATCGTAAGGATAGGGGGCAACAATCCCCAAACGCCAAATGTTTCCATACACACCTCACCTATAATTCTGACGGTCACTATAGCATGATGATGTTACAAAGTACAGTCTTTTTGCATCCTTTCAAAACAATTTGTTATTGTAGTAACAATCAAAGGAGAATAACTACGGGAATACGCCACAAAAAAAACCAGTCCCGAAGGACTGGTCATCATCTTCAAGGATACCTCAGTTCAATTCGTGATCAAGGAGAAACGCAATGTGACGGCGTCAATGCTCTTATCCAGATATTGTTTGCCGTAATCCGCTCTCCAGTAGGAGGCATCGATATGGAAGATCAACAAATCGAGTCCGAGCCCGAGAGACTGATATCCCTGTGCGATTCCGTACCGTACATCCAGGAATGAGAACAGACGAGCTTGGATGCCTGCATAGGTATGCGCCAAGAACGGGCTGCTGTCTTTCTTGATGCCACCGAAATCGAGAACATCCAAACTCAGTGTCGGCTGAATGAACGAACCAATTCCGGAAACAGGGACTTTCCACGTCACTCCAGCATCATATTTGACGCCTTCGTCATAGGAGAAATCACCGTTTCCTTTGAACATTTCACTCATCTTCAGATTCGATTTCCAGGAGTTGACAGATGGGTTGATGGTGTAGTTGAACTTGCCGTTGATGTTCCTGACCACACCGCTCACCTTGAATCCGAACGGCATGTTGAGATTGATGCCGCCCTTGAACGGAACGGCATATCCGCTCATCACGACGATGTCGTCCATAGGATCAATATGATTCGGATCACTGGAATCGGTCATCATGTTGGTGATGTCCGTGGAAGTCAGTTTCTGGCTGTACAGACGGTACACCAACTGGCCGGAAGCACCAAGATCCAAAGAGAATTCATCGCCCAACGGCAATCGCATACCGAAACCAAGCGTTGCGGCTGCGGTCACTTCCGCCACATATCTTCCACTGGTATAGCTCGCATTCTCAAGATATCCGAACAGCCGTTCCTGGGCTTGCACGGAGAATCCGATCGGACCGGCGAGGAGATTCACTCCCGCATCAATGCGTTCGACTTCGTTTTGCCCCTGCGTGAGTGTTTTCAGCAGGTCTTCCGCAACAGCGGTAGCGTCAGAATTGCTCTTCGTGCTCAGATACGACTTGAGATCATCGAAAAACTCACCTTGCAGAAGTTTCTGTGGATTGAACATCGTGATACTGAGAGTCGGAAGAGACAACTTGAAGGTGTTGTTGCCCAAGTTCGCCGGGTTTACCAGGAAACTGTCCGAATACCCTTCCATACCCATTCCCGCGCCACCCATACCGGTAAGTCTGGCACTGGTCGCCGCATAAGACTGTCCGACCAACGCATAGGTGTCATTCTCCGGCGAATAGGTATTGACGGCGAACAAGAAGGCGGGAACCATCACCATCGATACAATCATCAAGAAAAACAGATTTCTTTTTTTCATGCTTGTCCACCCTTAACCAGATCGAGAATTTCATCCGGAGTCTTTTCCAAGAACTCCTTCAACTGTTTCACATTCGCCCCACCGATTGTGTTCATCGTCAGTAGTGTCTTCAGGGCGGTGGCCAAACTGGCTTTCGTCGTTGTTTTTTTCGTGTACGTGTCCCACGTATTTTCCAAGCCGGCGATCTCCGGATACGTAATCGTCACCCCTTTACCCTTTTCTATCGTACCTTTGTACAAAGACTGGTTGTCATTGATGAAATCAGCGATGACCACATTGGGTTTGACGCCGAAATCGATTCCATTCAATTCGGTGATCACCACAGAAAGCGTATAGCTGAGCATCTGGTTTACGTTGATGCCAACGCCCAAGTCCGACAAGGCTTTGGCGACATTACATTGCGTGGCGATCGCCATGCCTAATTCGACGGATGCGCGGTACTGGGATTGTGCTTTCACGAATTTCGTCCAATCAGCATCAGAGATTTCGTATTTATTCGTTTCGCTGTTGAGCTTTGCGGGGAAAACGGAAAGAATGTTCTTCACCACCGGGTTGATGGCATTAAGGTAGTCATCAATATCGGTTGCCTCAATCGTTTGGGTATTGGTGCTCTTGCCGGATTTGACCCCTTTGGACAGGGAGTCCACAAGACTGGCCACGGAAATACCTGAAAGATAATCCTGGTTGGTTCCACCGACCGTGGAAGCCACTTGGGCGACCGTCATCAGGTTGCTGACCAAGTTGACTGCTTTCTCCATATTCTCCGACGAGGTCGGGTTTGCAGCTGTCAGCGTTGTCGCCGCTTCACCGAGAATGTTGGTCATCATTTGGGCGACAAGTACATCTCCCTGTGTCACGTTATCCGAATCGCCGACTTTCTTCATCGTCAGGGTATCGAGCATTTTCCCCACTTCGGATGTCGGTCCAACCTTGTCTTTGATGGCCGCAATCGTGTCGTTGACCAATTGGATGGAACCATTGACCGCATCTTTTGTCTCCGCTTGTTTGGCATCGTCTACAGGCTTTGACATCTCGGCTTTCAATTCTTCTTTCTTCTTTTCGGTAGTCAATGAAGCGGCTACATTGGAAACAAGCGCCTGGGCTGAGGCTGAATCCTGTACGGTCAATGTATTTGATCCACTTACCGATATGCCACCTGCCGTGATGGTCGTCGACCCGGTGCCGACGTTCGTCACAGTCGCAGTCACCGCTTCGGTGCTGGCAGTGCTGGAAGCGACCAGCCCGCTGCTTTCATAGAGGTTACCTGACAACCCTCCCATAAATGAACTGATCTTGCTTCTGATACTGCTGTCGCAAGATACAAAAAGCCCCATCATACATGCTGTGACGAGCATGACGAGCATACCTTTCTTTCCCATATAAACTCTCCTTCTCCCCAATATTCGAGGCAAACGGATACTCTCGATTAATTCTATAATGAAAACACCAATGTGTCGAGAATTACTACAACAATTCCAATGTGTATATGTTTTTTCCCCAAGAAACGCATATCACCGCAATTCTCCCAACTTCTTGCCGGCCAGCGCTTCACTCACCTCTTTCGCGTAAGGAATGGAAGGAGACGCACCGGCTCGACCGACGCAGACGCTGCTTGCGGCTGTCGCAAACTGCAGACTCTCCGTAACCGGCCATTTTGAAGCGACTCCGGCAAGGAAATACCCTATAAACGTATCGCCTGCCGCCGTAGTGTCCACAACGGGAGCGTCAAGGTAGGTACCCATTTTGATCGCCTGTTCGGAATCCTTGTACAGAAGCCCGTGCTTGCCCAAGGTAAGGATGATGGCGGTATGGGGATACTTCCGGGCGAGTTCCGCCAAAATCTCAGGATATGCGTCTTTTCCGCTCAACATGGCGCCCTCCACTTCGTTGACAAACAACCAATCGACAAAGGTGATGGGATACGACGTCACTGAAGCATCCATCGGAGCGGCATTGAATGCGATCCTCATGCCCTTCTCGTGCGCCGCTTTCATGCAGTAATCGACCAGATTCGTCTCGTTCTGAAGTAACAGGATGTCTTCTTTGGAGCAAGTGAACAACACGGAATCGATGTAATCCTTGGTTAATGATTTGTTCGACCCGCCATAAAGCAGGATGCAATTCTGTCCATGCCCGTCCACTTCAATGATGGTATGCCCGCATTTCCCTGTGATATGCTTCATCAAAGAAACATCCACACCGCTTTTCTGCAGCGCATCCTTCAGCATCTCGGAACCAGCCCCGAAGAAGCCCGCATGCTGGACGGTACATCCGGCTTTGGCTGCCGCGATGCTTTGATTCAACCCTTTTCCGCCACAAAACACATCAAGCCGCAAGGAAGATTTTGTCTCCCCGGGTTTGAGAAATTCATCTACACGATAGGTGTTGTCAACATTCAATGAACCGATATTGAGGATTTTCATAAGCAGATTGTATCACAAAACACCCAAACAGGTGGAGAAAAAGCTTCCGGTTCCCATCTGTTACCCAAAACACACATAACTCCATAAAACTGCAACTAATTCCAAAGAACCAAAAGAGCAACATGATGTCCACAAAGAGATAAAAAACATGCTCGCAACAACAAAATCCTTCGTATTTTCGCACAATACATATCCATAACACAATGTACGATTCCGGCATATACACCAATAAACAGGAACTTTTTCCCATTATATGATACGAACATGCATAGAAAAACCACAGTATCCATCCTGCTCCTCTGCACGCTTCTGTTTGCGTGCTCAGATGCCACGACAAGCAGTTCAGGGTCGTCCTCCGTCACCAACACCAGTTCGGTCAGCTCGCTTCCTGACACCTATTCGGCCAGCGATTTCACCTATTCGGATACCGAATACACTTCCGTCTCCATCGATCTCGCATCCTTGTCGGCAAGTTACGAAAACGGGAATATTACGGTGGATACGTCCAACTCATATACTACAATCATCACCAACACCACTTCTGACAAATACCATCTGGTACTGACCGGAACATCAGCGAAAGGCGTGGAGATCGTCAGTGCAGACGAATCCTGCCTGGTCACGCTCGACGGCGTTGACATCACCTCTCCTGCCTATGGCGGTCCGGCCCTTTGGCTTGCTTCAGATACAGATGCATTCCTTGTGATTTCAGGCACCAATACGCTCGCCGACAACTCAAAAAGTTACAAATCAGGAGGCATATGGGACACGAACCTGACCAAAGGGACACTGTTCGCCGGCGGCAATCTGGCGGTTTTCGGTTCTTCCGGAACCCTGACCATCACCGCAACGCCGAAACATGGCATCTATTGCTCGGATGTCCTGTGTGTGCAGGAAGGGACCTTGACGATAACGTTGGACAGTTCATCAAGTGACGGAACCTGCATCAAAACGGCGAACGGCTTCGTCATGAACGGAGGCACCATCACGCTGACAGGGGAAAACAGCACGGAAGGATCGGAAAACAAAGGCATCAAAGTCGATGGGGATGAGTCATCAGACGGTGCAGGCAAAGGATACATCCTGATCAATGACGGAATACTGACATCCACCACCTCAGGCAAAGGAATCTCAGCGGGCTGGGACATCGATGATGACGCCACGACGACCGACACCTCCGACGACCCATACCCAGATGTGTTCATCAACGGCGGGGCCATCACCATCACGACGACGGCCACCCCAAGGGAAGACAGCTCTTCCACCGCTGATGACGGTGTCTCCCCGGAAGGCATTGAAGGCAAACGGAATGTCACCATCACCGGAGGAACCATCGTCCTTTCCACTACGGATGACGCCATCAATGTCAGTTCAACCTCAGGTTCCCTGCTCATCAGTGGAGGAACGATATTCGCCGAGAGCTCCAACAACGACGCCATCGACAGCAATGGGGACATGATCATCAGCGGGGGCACCATCATCGCATTGGGCAGCAGCAGCCCCGAATGCGGTCTCGACTGCGACTACGATTCCAGCTTCACCTATACGGGCGGAACAATCATCGCCTTGGGCGGCGACAACAACAAACCTACGGCAAGCGCCACCACAGGATACGTTTTGTACAGCGGGACATCAGCCAACAGCGGTCCGGGAGTGGAACGGACCGGTTCAGGGGCTTCTTCTTCCAGCGGGAGTTTCTCCTCCTCCAACACCTTTGCGTTCTTTCATTCGTCCGGAACCATCATCGTCGCGTTCACCCTGCCCTCGGGGTATACGGCGAACAGCCTGCTTGTCGCCAGCGACAGTTTCATTTCGGGAAGCACCATCACCTATACGAAGAGCGCCACCGTGAGCGGATATGATTCCTTGTGGCAAAACGTCCTGTATGAAGGGGATTCCATCACGGCCACCGGTACGACCAAATCGGTTTCCCTATCCGCCGCGACCACCAGTATTTCGTTCTGAGGCACATGAGGGAGCGGAGGCTCCCTCCCGTTCTTTATTTTGTTGACGCCAAAAACACGTGTTGCCGATGCCAAAGCAGGTATTTCTGGTGCAGGCGGTCCACCTTGCGGAGTTTCAAAGAAGCATCGATGCCCAAAAACTCCCGTTCGGAAGCAGGAAGACGCGGGCTGATGACCAACGCGCCATCTTTCTCAAACGTGATATACCCCGCTTCAAAGAGTTTGGCATATCTGGCCTCCAGAAGAAACCCGTTATGGTTGTCCATCAATTCGCTGTTATTGGAGCAATCCTTCGGTTGTTTGGCGAACGTTGCGGAAAGCATGAGCGTATCTTCCAACCCGGTCAAAGCGCATGAATTCTTCCAGAACAGGAACAGGTTCCGTTCATGCACATTCCTCGCCAAAAGTTCCCTTGCCTGCTTGTAATTTTCTTCCGGAGTTTTGGATTCCTCGCTCTTCGCTTCCATCGTGTACTGCTGTACAGGGTTCTCCCCCAATTTCAAAGAAAGGAAAGCCGCGACCCGAAGCACGGTAGGCAACTCATACGCCAAATCCAGATTATCAAACGACATCCCGGCAAGCTGTTCTTTCAACGAAGTTCCGATAATGGGCGAAGAAATGGAAAAAGAAGCCGTATTCTCATCCATGGGGGAAACCGAGCAGGTGATGGACGGTTTGGAAACACAGGACAACAAAATCGCCTTCGCATCTTGGGAAACGACATTCCAGCCACAGGACCCCGCCATCGTCACGATCTGATCGACAACCGCCATCATCATCCTCCACGTTCCATCATCATACGTACAAGCTATGGGGAAAAACAAGAACCTTTAACCTAGTCGGAGAACACTTTCATCCTCTCTGCGACCGGTATGCTCTCCTTGCTTCCCGCTTCCGCCTCCACGCTGCCGAAAGGCATCTGGGCGATCAACTGCCACGTCTCGGGAAGCCCCCAGGCAGAAAGCACTTTTCCATCGATGAGCGGATTGTAATGCTGCAATGAGGCACCCAATCCTTCCGCTTCCAAAAGAGTCCAAACGGCATATTGCAACATGCCGTTGGCCTGTTGCGCCCACAACGGAAAATGATCTTTGTATGACGGATAGGTAGCCATCAGCTTGCGGGTAACTTCAGCATCGTCAAAAAACAGCACCGTCCCATACCCGGCCTTGAAACCGGCTAGCTTCTTTTCCGTCGAAGCGAAACGTCCGGCGGGAACGTGCAGGCTCAACGTATCCTTGACGATGTCCCACAACCGGTCATGCGCACCCCCAAAAAGCAGGACGAGCCGCGCACTCTGGCAATTGAAGGCAGAAGGGGCGTTCCGAACAGCATCCTCCACCAGCATCCGGATATGTTCATCCGAAACCCCCACATTCTTTCCGATCGCATAGATGGAACGCCGCAAAGCCATCGCTTCCTTCATGGAACTTGACATGTTTTCACCTTCCCGATCAGAAACATACAAAAAGAAACCCCTGCCGTCCATCAATCTGCGGGACTTTGGGCATCGGCGATCTGCATGGAAGAACGGTCAAACAAATCCGTGAATTCCTGCATGATGTTGGAAACCGCCTGAAGCGTGAAAGCCGAATCGTTTTCCCTATTGGGGACAGAGCGCAGATATTGGCGATGAATCCGGTCAATCTGGTCGTACAACGTCCCGGAATAGGGACGCAACACCGGTGGCGTCGGGTTCTGGAGGATGAAGCGGATGAAATACCACTTCAACGCCTTCTCATACTGGATATGTTGCCTGATCGTCCCTTCAAAGGTCACGTTATGCGGATAGGTGAACGCATCCGTGGTGTAATGGCATAGCTTCCCCAAGTAATAATAGGTTTTCGCGTTGTTATCCCCGGTGTACAGAAGATTGAAGGTCAGATGTCTTATGGTGTCGCAGACGTTGCGGTAATTATGTCCACGGAAATGCTCAACCGTCTTGAACCCCCTGAGATAGGTGACTGGATTGAAATCAGGTTCGATATTTCCCAATTTGAAACAAAAACGGCGCATTGGAGTCTGATCCTGCATGTACCATGATGCAAGATACCGACCGAAAACCCAATGACACAACGATTTCATAATCGTGCCTCTCACAACTATTTATAGCGAGAACGCCATAAACGTGTAAACGGAACAAACCCCGTTTCCTTACAATTTTTCCGACGATGGAAGGTTCAGGAACCGATGGCGCCTACTCCTTCGACAAACAGCACTACAACCCGTTCATGGGTATCCCGGAACACACTGACCGGAATGGCGGACAGCCACCGTCTCTGTTCCTTCCTCTCGGGTGCCGAGCAGAGACAATGGGATACCCTTATTCCCCTTCTTGGGAGGCAAAGGGTCTCATGCGAATTCGGTGTCAACCGTCACATTGATGGAATACTCGGGATAATCCTTCTTCAAGAGGCTGATGAGCTCTGTGCGCATCACCTTCCTGTCTGCGCAGTAATCCAAGACGATGTCACAATACATTTCCTTTTTGGCGACATCAATGTTCACCGCATGGAAACTCAGGCAATGCTCATGGGTATGCGTGAAATCATTCAGTTTTTCCCTCACTTCCTGATACAACGGCGCCCCGGTATCCACGGCATACATGCCAAAGACAAGATATGTATGGTATTTCTTCCGCAATTCACGCTGCAGATCATGCAGGACAGGATAGACCTCTCCGATCGTAAGCGTATGGTCCAGCTCCACATTGATCGATCCTGTGTTTGAGCCGGGACCGTAATTATGCAGGATCAAATCATGGGCGCTGATGACTATGGGGCAGGCCTCGACGTCTTTCCTGAGATTCTCGGCAAGTGAGCTGTCCGCCTTTTCGCCAAGAATTTTCCCCATGGTCTCACGCATCACCTCAAAGCCGGTCCGCAGGATGAAGAAAGAAATGACCATGCCCGCATACGCATCCAGGGAGAAATCCCAAAGCAGGTAAACCCCTGCCGAAACCAACGTGACCAAAGAGACCAGCGCGTCATTCTTCGCATCAGCCCCAGAAGCGACAAGCGCCCCTGAGGAAACCGACTTCCCGATTTTCTGCGTGAAGGAGCCCAGCCATATCTTCGCGAAGACGGTAAGCAGGATGATGCCTAAAGAAACCGGCGTGTAGGACATCGGCTCGGGATTCCGGATGCCCTTGACCGCACTGAGGAGAACCTCAAACCCCGTGACGGAGACGATAACGGCGATCACCATGCTGGTCAGGTACTCAACCCGTCCATACCCGAATGGATGGTTCTTGTCCGGTTTCCGCGCAGCCAGTTTCGTACCGATGATGGTGATGAGAGACGAAGATGAATCGGTGAGATTGTTGATTGCGTCGCTCATCACCGCCAGAGAACCGGTGATGATGCCGATGGTGACTTTCACAGCGGCCAACACCAGATTGGTGACGATTCCTGTGATCGAGGCGGAAAGGATGATTTCGCCTCGATCCTTGACATGTTTCTCTTCCATAATGCATGCAGTATACTGACAAACCAAGAAATAATCTTACTTCCGTGTGCATTCTTTTGTGATTTTTACTTCAAATCACATAATTTTCCTTCTTCACAAATTGATGATTCACCATCTATTCTGTTATACGGGGAACAGGGAATGAGAAAGTTCTTTGTCTTCTTGATGTGTGTCATGCTCTCTTCATCTGTCTTTGCGGACAATACGGCAAAGATAGGGATGGCGTTACAGCAAAGACCTGCCATTTCCTCAGCGAAAGCATATTCCCCCAGTGATTCACTGCCGTTCGTCACCAATACGGAGACAGAGCACACCCTGTTCCCGCAGCGTATGTTTTTTCAGGCGGTGCCTCTTGTCAGAATCCGGCCCGCGCGGGTACACACCCGTTTCAGCCGGAACCTGACGGTGGAACCGGGTAATTTGTCGTTTTTCCAGTGGAGAGGCACCATCCGTTCCCCCACTTCCATCGCTTTTTGACACTCCCGTAAGGTTTGAAGGGATACCGCGACAGCGTATCAATCGTTACAGAATAAGGAATTCATCATGCAGAAAAAAGCAGAAACCGGGTTCTCCCGATGGCTCACAGAAAATCACTTGGTTCCAGACACTATCCATTATTCGGGCAAGGCTTTGTTCCCCGAATGGATACGGGTCATCAACCACTGGGCACACAAAATCATGCTCTACATTGCGGAAATCGCATTGGCCACGATGGTGGCGATCGTTTTCATGACAGTGGTGCTCCGCTACTTCTTCAATACCGGCATCGGTTGGGCTGAAGAAGTACCGCGACTTCTGGTGACCTTGTTCGCATTCTTGGCTTGCGCCATCGGAGTACGGGATCATATCCATATTTCCGTGAACGTTATTTACAACCTGTTCGGACCAAAAGGCAAATGGTGGCTGGACAAATTGGCGGATACGGCCGTTTTGCTCTGCGGACTCTACATGTTCTTCTATGGCGGAGCACGGATGCTGAGGATGTCCCACTTGCCCGGCACGCTTCCCATGACGGGTTGGCCGATCTGGATCCAGTATTTCCCCATTCCCTTTGCAGGATTCCTCATTTCCTTTGATTGCATCCTGTTCATCACCGGTGTTCTGAAGAAAGGGGATCTGATCTACAGTGAAGTGGAAACAGACTATGTGGCAATGGTCAAAGAACAACAAAAGGAGGCTGCCAAATGAGCGCAACCGGTCTTTCCGCCTTGGTCCTTATGGGAGGCTTCTTCTTTCTGATGTTCCTCCACATCCCCGTAACCTTCTCCATGCTCATCGCAACGGTCGCTGCTGCTGCGATCAGCGGGTTGAACATCGCGACATTGCTCGCGCCGATGCTTGATGGCGTCAGCAACTTCTCCCTCTTGGCCATCCCGTTCTTCATCCTGATGGGTGAAATCATGGGAGCAGGCAAGATTTCCGACCGGATCGTGGACCTCGCCAATGTGATCGTCGGTCGTTTCCGTGGCGGGTTGGCGTACGTCAACGTCCTTGATTCGACATTATTCGGAGGCATCTCAGGTTCCGCAGTCGCGGATGTCTCTTCCTTGGGATCCGTCGTCATCCCTCTGATGGTGAAACAAGGCTACAACCCGGAATTCACCGTCGGACTCACCGTAGTGACCGCCTGTGAAGGCGTGTTGATTCCGCCGAGCCACAACATGGTCATCTATGCGCTTGCCGCGGGAGGCGGAGTGTCCATCGCCCGCATGTTCATGGGTGGCGTCATACCCGGTCTCTGGCTGGGTATCTGTTTCATGGTCTACTGTTTTTTCGCCGGGAAAAAGTACAACTTCCCGAAAGGCGAAGCCATCGGTCCGAACGACCCTGTCAAATGGATGCGTTTCCACAAGAGCCCAGTCGGGACAAAGTGGACCAACACCGCTGACCCCAAAACCTGGAGAGTCCTGACCAATCCGAATTTTACCTGCGTCATGGGAAAACGCATGGGCATTCTCGTCAACTCCTTGCTCCCCATGTTGATCATGGTGATCATTCTTGTCGGAGTCGGCGCTGGTGTCTTCACTGCGACGGAATCCGCAGCCGTGGCATGCGTCTATGCCTTTGTCCTCACCTATTTCGTCCTCCGCTCAGACAAACTGTCCCATTTCCCGACCGTGCTGAAAAATTCGCTGAAGACTCTGGCGACTGTCCTTTCCCTGATCGCCACCGCAAAAGCCTTTGCGTACATGATGACCGATCTCCGCATTCCGGAAATGATCACCAACGGTTTGATGTCCCTTTCCGATAACCGGACCGTCTTGCTGTTGATCATCAACTTGATGCTGCTCATCCTGGGCTGCTTCATGGATATGGCGCCGCTCATCATGATCATGACGCCGATCCTGTTGCCGGTCGCGACCGGACCGATCATCCACATGAACCCGATTCATTTCGGCATCATGTTGATCTTCAACTTGGCGATCGGACTCTGCACACCGCCTGTCGGCACCGCGCTCTTTGTAGGTTGCGCCGTCGGCCACACCAGTCTGGAGAAAACCAGCAAGGCGACCCTTGGGTTGTTCTTTACCATGGTGTTCGCGCTCATGGTCGTCACGTTCGTTCCGGGTTTCACCATGTGGATTCCGACGATGTTGTTCGGTGAAATGTAAGGGAGGACGACATGCAATTTCTGCTTGAAGGGCTGAAAGCCACAACAATCCAGCAAATAGTCATGTATGGGGTCGGGGTGATTCTCATCACCCTGGCCATCAAGAAAGATGTGGAGCCGGCTCTTCTGCTGCCCATGGGATTCGGGGCCATTCTCGTCAATATTCCGTTCTCTGGCGCCATCACCCAGACCGTCGCTGGTCTGGGGGAAGTGCAGGGAATCCTTGACTGGCTATTTGAAGTCGGCATCCATGCATCGGAAGCGATGCCGCTTCTTCTCTTCATCGGCATCGGCGCGATGATTGATTTCGGACCGTTGCTTTCCAATCCGAAGTTGATCCTCTTCGGCGCCGCGGCCCAGTTCGGCATTTTCGCCACCATCACCTGCGCGGCGCTTTTGGGCTTCGGTCTGGCAGACGCGGCTTCCATCGGCATCATCGGCGCAGCAGATGGTCCGACGGCGATTCTGGTCAGCCAAGTCCTCAAAAGCAAATACGTCGGTCCGATTACCGTCGCGGCCTATTCGTACATGGCGTTGGTGCCAATCATCCAACCTCTGGCCATCAAGATGGTCACCACCAAAAAAGAACGGAAGATCAAGATGCCGTACAATCCAGCGGTGGTCACCAAATCCTCCAGGATATTGTTCCCCATCGTCGTCACCTTGATCGCCGGCTATGTCGCACCTTCATCGATCAGTCTGGTCGGCATGTTGATGTTCGGCAACCTGCTCAGGGAATGCGGAGCGTTGGATTCGCTCTCCGACACAGCCCAGCACGCGTTCTCCAACATCATCACGTTGCTTCTCGGCATCACCATCGCCAGCTCGATGAAAGCCGAAGCCTTCGTCAACCTGCAGACGTTGATGATCCTTTGCCTTGGATTGATCGCGTTTGTGTTCGATACGATGGCGGGATGCCTCTTCGCCAAGTTCCTCAACCTGTTCACCAAGCATAAGATCAACCCGATGGTAGGGGCGGCAGGCATTTCCGCCTTCCCGATGTCCGCACGGGTCATCCAGAAAATGGGCTTGAAGGAAGACCCGCAGAACCACCTGTTGATGCATGCGGTCGCGGCCAACGTCGCCGGTCAAATCGGGTCTGTTGTCGCCGGAGGAGTCATTCTCTCCCTCGTTCCGAGAATGCTGTAGGAGAAAGGTATGAATACGATACAAAAAACATTAGTGCTTATGGGCGAAGGGATGGCCGCCATCTTCATCGTGATGACCCTCATTCTCATCGCCATCAAATTGATGTCCAGAAAATCCCCCAAAGACAAAACCTGAATCCTGTTGCGTGCCGGTTTACGCCGGCACGTTTTTTCATCTGAAGTACGCGAATGCACTCCGGAACAAACTGGCATCAGGATGGTACGGGGTGTTCCGGTACAAGCATGAGCCATATCGTTCGCTGTGTGCCATTCGTCCCAGTATCCTTCCGTCCGGACTGGTGATGCCTTCTATGGCATATACAGATCCATTCGGATTATCCGGCAACTGCATTGTCGCACGGGAGGACTCGTCCACATACTGCGTGGCGATCTGGCCATTGGCGATCAAGTCGTGAAGCACGCTGTCAGAGGCCACAAACCTCCCTTCACCATGACTGACGGGAAGCATATCCACATCCCCGACCTGTTTGCCACTCAACCACGGAGAAAGGACGGAACAGACTCTGGTACGCACCAGCATCGACTGATGCCTGCCGATGGTATTGAACGTCAACGTGGGATCCCCGCTTTTCAGTTCCCTGATGCTTCCATACGGTAACAGTCCGAGTTTGACCAAAGCCTGGAACCCATTGCAGATACCCGCCACCAACCCTTTGCGGTCATCCAAAAGGCGTGTTATCGCTTCTGAGATATCAGGATTACGAAGGAACGAAGCGATGAATTTCCCGGAGCCGTCCGGCTCATCGCCACCGGAAAACCCTCCGGGGATGAAAAGGACTTGGGAAGCGGAAAGGGCCCGGGAGCATTCCTTGGCGCTGGTTTCCACAGCTTCCTTATCGAGGTTACCGACCACCATTACCACGGGATGGAAACCCGCTTCGGACAAAGCCCTTGAAAGATCAATCTCGCAGTTGGTGCCGGGAAACACCGGAATCAATACGGAAGGCTTCGCACAGACCGCAGGCGCATGGGCACAACCGCAGGTTTTGGTGCAGGCAAGCGTCCGCACCGGTTCCGCCGGTTTTCCGGTCGTACGGGGATAGACCGGTTCCAAAGTCTGTTCCCAAGCCTTTTGGGCTTCGGAAAGCTCCAAATCCAATCCCATACCGAACAGACGGAAAACAGGGATGGTGCGACCAAGCGGCAAAGCGCCTGGCACTTCATCCCCTGTCTCCACCAGGATGGCGCCATACCGTTTGGCGAACACGTCACAATCGCTTTCCAGATGAAATCCGATCTGGTTTCCGAACGACATCTTGCAGAGTGCTTCGGCGATGCCTCCGTAACCGACCGCATACGCGCTGAACACCACACCCCGGGAAGCAAGGTCACGCATCTTGGAAAAAGTCCCGTCTCCCTGCAACAGGGAGATGAGATGGCCTTCCTGTCGGAAATGATCCGGGATGATCCTTGAGGCAGTGTGCATCGCAACGGCGAAACTGACCAAAGTGGGCGGAACATCAAGATCGCCGAAGGTACCGCTCATCGAATCCTTTCCGCCGATCGCGGCGACCCCAAACTCCAATTGCGCCTTCAAAGCACCCAGCAGGGCGGCGCACACCTCACCCCATGTATCCTCATGCTCTCCGGGTTTTCCGAAGAATTCCTGCAAGGACAACCATGCGTGACGCACATCACAACCCGCCGCAGCAAGTTTCGCAAGGCTGTGGGTCACCGATGCGTAACCGCCGGCAAACGGATCCGTTTCAAGCAACAGAGGATCACAACCATAGGACATGACAGAACAAACTTCCGTGTCTTTCTCTGTGGGAAGCAAGGCACACATCACTTGGGACGGACTCTTCTGCTTTCTGCCGCCATAGGGCATCAGGACGGAAGCACGTCCGATGGTGGAATCAAAACGGTCGGAAAGCCCCTGTTTGGAACAGACATTCAGGTCAGAGAGCAACGACAACACCGTTTCATTCCGTGTGGCTACAGGTTTTTCCTGGTTCGCTTCACGCCTGGCGATGTGGACCGAGGCATGTTTCGGCGCCCCGTTGGTATCCAGAAATTTCCGTTTGATATCCACGATGACGTGTCCATGGAACCGCATGACAAGACGGGCGGTATCCGTAACACATGCGACGACAGCGACTTCCAGGTTTTCCCTCCGGGCCAAATCGCTGAAATGGTCGACATCGTTCCTCCCCACCACAACGGCCATCCGCTCCTGACTCTCGCTGATGGCGAGTTCCGTTCCCGACAAACCTTGGTATTTGACCTTCACCGCATCCAGATCGATGTCCAATCCTTCAGCAAGCTCCCCGATGGCGACAGACACGCCTCCGGCGCCGAAATCATTGCACCGTTTGATGAGCAGCGATGCTTCGGCATTCCTCATCAACCGTTGCAGTTTGCGTTCTTCGGGAGCATTTCCTTTCTGCACTTCGGCTCCGCATTTCTCCAGCGAAGCTTCTGTATGGCTCTTTGAGGAACCGGTCGCGCCTCCGCAACCGTCCCTGCCGGTCCTGCCTCCGACAAGCAGGACAATATCACCCGGCACAGGCGCTTCCCGCCTGACGTTCCGTTTCGGCACAGCCCCGATGACAGCACCGAGTTCCATATGTTTTGCCTGATACCGATCGTGGTACAACTCATCGACAAGTCCGGTTGCCAGACCAACTTGGTTTCCATAAGAAGAATAGCCTGCCGCTGCAGTAACTGCCAATTTCTTTTGTGGAATCCTTCCAGGAAGGGTATCAGTCACCGGCTTGAGAGGATTCCCGCACCCGGTTATCCGCATTGCCTGATACACGTAAGCCCTCCCGGAAAGAGGATCACGTATCGCCCCGCCGATACAGGTCGCCGCGCCTCCGAACGGTTCGATTTCGGTGGGATGGTTATGTGTCTCGTTCTTGAACAGCAACAACCAGTCTTCCCCATCCACCGTAATGTTCACCGTGCATGCGTTGATCTCAGGACTCTCATCCAAACTGGTGAGCACGCCACGCTTCTTGAGCACGCTCGCGCCGATTGTGGCAAGATCCATCAACGTGACCGGTTTTGTCCTGCCCGTCTCCTTGCGTGCGGAAAGATAGGCATCCCAAGCCAAGGATATCTCCTCATCTTCGATACGCACCTCATCAAGATGGGTGCAGAATGTCGTATGCCGGCAATGGTCGGACCAATACGTGTCGATGACCCGCAGTTCCGTCAAAGTCGGGTCACGTCCTTCTTGGGTAAAATAAGCTTGGACAAACGCAAGGTCATCATCATCCATGGCCAATGCGTAGTCGGTACGGTACTTCTCCATCGAAACGGCATGGATGAAACCGGTGAGGACCGGTTCCGCAGGCACGGGATTCGCTTTCCCCTGCAGCGTCTCGGGCTTCCCCAGTCCCGCTTCCCTGCTGTCCACCGGATTGATCACATAGGCTTTGACGCGTTCCACATCCTGCGAAGAAAGATTGCCGTACAGATAATACAGCAACGCGCTTCTGACCAAAGGCCGTTCCCCTTTGGTCATCAACTGGATACAGGAACTTGCGGAATCGGAACGTTGGTCGAATTGTCCGGGAAGCGGCTCCACAGCGAACAGGCCGGCACCTTCCCTCTTGGGCATTTCCATCGACCAATCGTCAACAGGCGCTTCGGAAAACACCTGGGTGACAGCCTTGCGGAAGGTGGCTTCATCGAGTCCCTCAACGTCGTAGCGTTTGACCAGTCTGACCTGTTCCAACCCCTTGACACCCAGAAACGTACGGATATCCTCGGAAAGCTGAGCTTCCGCGACCCTGTATGCGACTTTCTTCTCCACAAACACCCTTTGGATCATGTTATTCCTCCGACAAGGCCCGTCGCCCGATATCATTTCTCATGTACATGCCTTCAAAAGTGATGGCATGGGTGGCCTTGTAAGCCTTATCCACCGCCTCCCTCAACGTCGGCGCGGTCGCTACCACATCCAGAACCCGTCCTCCGTTCGTAACCAGGACATCACTTTCCAACGCCGTACCCGCATGGAATATGGCGGCATCAGCAGTCCCGATGGTGATGCGCTTCCCCTTCTTGTACGCAAGCGGATAACCACCGCTGGCTAGGACGACGCAACAGGCGCTATCCTTTCGAAAACGGACATCGCCATCAGACAAAGTACCGTCATGGACATGCCGCATGATGGTCAAGAGATCACTTTCCAACAACGGCAGGACGACCTCAGCCTCGGGATCTCCGAACCGGCAGTTGTACTCAATGACTTTCGGACCAAGCGGGGTGAGCATCAAACCGAAATACAGGCATCCTTTGAAAGGACGTCCGATGGCCTTCATCGCGCGGATGGTGGGGAGGAATATCCGTTCCATGCATTGCGCGGCTACCTCATCCGTGTAGAACGGATTGGGCGCCACGGCCCCCATGCCTCCGGTATTCGGCCCTTCATCTCCATCATAAGCCCGTTTATGATCCATTGACGAAACCATGGGGACGACGACATTCCCGTCGGTGAACGAAAGGACGGAGACTTCCGGACCAGTCAGAAATTCCTCAATGACCAGTTTCTCTCCGCTTTTGCCGAATTTCATCCCCACCATCGCCTCAGTAACCGCACGGCAGGCTTCAGTCCTGGTATATGCGATAACCACACCTTTGCCTAAAGCCAACCCATCTGCCTTGATGACGATAGGCAATCGGCACCGTTCGATGTATCCCAACGCTTCCTTTACATCGGAAAAGACTTCATAAGAAGCAGTCGGAATACCGTATTCCTTCATCAAAGCCTTGGAAAAAGCCTTGCTGGCTTCTATGACAGCCGCTTTCGCATCAGGGCCGAAGCAAGGGAAACCGGCTTCCTCCAGCCTATCCACAAGACCAGCGGCAAGCGGATCATCAGGTCCGACCACCACGAAGCCCACCTGCTTTTCCTTGGCAAAGGCTGTCAATCCATCAAAGTCCATCACGTTGATGGGTACGGAATCCACGATGCCGCCATTCCCCGGCGCGCACCAGACTCTCCCCACCGAGGGGTTTTTCTTCAGCGAAGCCACGATGGCGCTCTCTCTGCCTCCGCCTCCCACGACCAGAATATCCATGTCAGGCCTCCGGCTTAATGATGGAACAACCGGATGGAGTTGCAGACCATCATGATGTGATGCTCGTTGCAAGCCTCGATGACCACATCATCCCTCAGCGAACCGCCGGGCTGGACGATGTAATCGACACCGCTGCGGCTGGCCCGGTCGATATTGTCCCTGAACGGAAAGAACGCATCGCTGGCCAAAGAAACCCCATGGACCGACGAGAGATACGCTTTCTTCTCCTCATGGGTGAATGGTTTTGGGCAAACGGTGAAATACCGCTTCCATGCATCATCTTCATACAAACTGGTTTCCGGTTCATCGGCCAGATACTGTTCGACCGCATTATCCTTATCGTTACGCGAAAGCTCTGGCAGAAACGGCAGGGAAAGCACGTTTTCGCTCTGTCTCAGATGCCAAAGATCTGCTTTGGAACCTGCAAGCCGGGTGCAATGGATCCTGCTTTGCTGCCCGGCCCCGACGCCAATGGTCTGCCCGTTTTGGGCATAACAGACCGAGTTCGATTGCGTGTATTTCAGGGCGATCAGAGCGATGACAAGATCACGTTTCGCCTCATCAGTAATATCCTTTCGTTCGGTGACAATCGGTCTCAGAACCTGTTCATCCAAGACGATATCGTTGCGTTTTTGCTCAAACCAGATGCCGAACACCTGCCTGCGCTCAAGTTCATCGGGTCGGTATGCGGGATCAATCGCCAATACGGTGTAGGCGCCTTCCTTCTTGTCTTTGAGCAGCGCGAGCGCGTCGTCATCATAATCCGGAGCGATGACACCATCGGAAACCTCCCGCTTGATGCATTTTGCGGTAGCAAGGTCACACGTATCCGAAAGGGCGATGAAATCACCAAAACTGGACATCCTGTCCGCACCTCGCGCACGTGTGTAGGCTACGGCGAGCGGGGAAAGCGTTGTCTTCGGGGAGACGAAATACATCCTGCGCTCAGCCTCTGAAAGCGGTACGGCAACCGCAGCACCGGCCGGACTGACATGCTTGAAAGACGAAGCTGCAGGAAGACCGGTAGCCGCTCTGAGCTGGCTGACCAATTGCCAGCCGTTCAGAGCATCCAACAGGTTGATATAACCGGGTTTTCCGGAAAGCACGGTGAGGGGAAGTTGTCCGTCCTCACGATAGATCCGTGCCGGTTTCTGGTTTGGATTACATCCGTATTTCAATTCAAGACTCTGCATCACGCACCCTCCTGTCTGTTGAAAACACTTTGCCGGAATGTTCCGCCCGCATCATCGAACACCCGAGTGACCAGCGAGATGCGGTTTTCATTGTCCAATGCATTCCAAATGGTTTGGGCGATTTCCTCAAGATTACCATGAAGGAGACAAGGTCTCGGTTCTCCCAGGAAAGACGGCAACACCGGTCCATCCTGTTCATAGGTGTGGATGAGATGTCCCATTCCTGATTTGCCTTCATACGGCCAGGACGGACGTTCACATTGCCCATCTTTCCGTCTGAGGATGGAAAGTTCATACGTGAAAGGCCGTCCAAGATGGAGGATGGCGCTGATACGTGGCGTGTAATGAGGCTCATCCGGCTCATACATGCGGCTCTGCAACGCTTCGCCAAAGGTCTTCCCCTCCTCCAACCCTGCGATGATCGTGTCGGTCTGATCCCCGTTCGTTACGACGACATCCTGTCCATGGCGTGCCACGGCGCGATAGATGATCAACCGGGGATCGGCTACCAGACGCTCGTCAAACGGACGTGTGCGGACTTCCTCTCCACAAGTCCGGAAAACCCGGTTCCTGCTTTGTTGCGAACGTCCCATGATGAAATACGCGAAAAACGGATTTCCGCCTTCCAGCCGCCCGACGACAATACCCCGGCCGGGATACCTGTTTCCCCGAAGCAATTCCCCCACTTCCTTCATGCCATCCCCCTCAGCACCAATTCCGCAGCCTGTGGTAGCAAAATCCATTCGGCTTGTTCCATCACCCGCTTTTGCAATACCTCAGGCGTATCCCCGGAGAGCACATCAACCGCCTTCTGCAGGATGATCTTTCCGCCGTCCGGCACCTCATTGACAAAGTGAACGGTCGCTCCGGTCACTTTCACCCCATAGGCGAGAGCCGCTTGGTGCACATGTAGGCCATAGTATCCTTTCCCGCAGAAACTGGGAATCAAGGAAGGATGGACATTGATGATCCTTTGCGGATACTGCCTGACGAATGGGGGGCTGAGGATGGAGAGGAAACCGGCGAGGATGATCAGATCGGGGTTTCCGATCTCTTGGACAAGAAGCCGTTCGAACGTCTCCTGCCGTTTCCCTTTGCGCTCCACCACAGCGCATGCCAGTCCTGCTGACTGAGCCCTGACGAGGGCATAGGCATCCGCATGGTCGCTGATCACCTTGACGATGCTCCCGCTGGAAAGAATCCCGGCAGCCTGCGCATCCAGCAAAGCCTGCAGGTTGGTGCCTCCACCTGAACAGAGGACTACGATGCGTTTCAGCATAGCTCGACCCCGTTCTCTCCATCGATCACCTCTCCGAGCGCATACGAACCGGGAACAAGGGACAAAACGGAAGACACTTCCTCGGGAGCTACAATGACGATCATGCCGACCCCCATGTTGAAGGTATTGAACATATCCCTCTCCCCGATCTTTCCCGTCTGGGCGATCAAACGGAATATCTCAGGGGTCACCACATGCTTTTTTTCAATACGGATGCGTTTACCATCCGGAAGGCAACGCGGCATGTTTTCCTGGAAACCGCCACCGGTGATGTGGGCTACCGCCTTGACGTCCACGTTCCCTTTCAGGTCCAGGATGGAACGGACGTACAGCTTGGTCGGTTCGAGCAACACCTCACCCAATGTCCTGCCGTCCAGACAATCGAAGCGCTTTTCCAGAATATGCGGATTCGCTTCCATCCCGAACACCTTTCTCACCAAGGAAAACCCATTGGAATGGACGCCGCTGGAGGGAAAAGCGATGACAGCGTCTCCGTTGCGTACCGTATTCTTGTCAAACAGTTTCTCTTTTTCGGCCAACCCCACGGCGAAACCGGCCAAGTCATATTCATTTTCCGGATAAAACCCCGGCATCTCCGCCGTCTCTCCTCCGACCAAAGCGCAACCTGATTCCCTGCACCCCGCCGCAACGCCTTTGACAATGGTCTCCACCTTTTCCGGCACCAGCTTTCCCAGCGCGATATAATCAAGGAAGAACAAGGGCTTCGCCCCGCAACAGATGATGTCATTGACGCACATGGCGACGCAGTCGATGCCTACCGTATCATGCTTGTCCATCAAAAAGGCGATTTTCAGTTTGGTGCCGACTCCATCCGTACCACTGACCAACACGGGATGTCTGACCGAACCATCCAACTCGAACAGACCGGAAAAATCCCCCAAACCGGAAATGCAACCGGGAATATTCGTCGACTGCGCATGGCGTTTGATCAACTCAACCGCCCTGTATCCTCTGGTGATGTCCACACCGCTTTCGCTGTATGTGTCGCTGTGACTCTCATTGTTCATGGCTGACCCCCTCTGCGAACCGATCCTTTTCGTGGGAAGACTCCGGTTTGACCGGGTAATCCCCATTGAAACACGCTGTGCAGAACCCTCCGGCATACGGATGGTCACACAGTTTGGTGACATTCTCCACCGACAGGAACCCCAAGGAATCCACATCGAGGAGCTTCTTCATGTGTTCATCATCATATTGGTAAGCAAACAACTGCTTTGAGGAATCAATGTCCGTACCGAAGTAACACGGAAAAAGGAATTTCGGGGCGGATGAACGGAAATGCACTTCCTTTGCGCCCGCCATCCTCAAAAGCTTGACGATCCTTTTGCTGGTCGTCCCCCTGACGATGGAATCATCAATCAGGATGACCCGTTTCCCTTTGACTGTCGAACTGACCGTATTGAGTTTGATCCGCACCAGGTCTTCCCTGTTTTCCTGCCCAGGTTGGATAAAGGTGCGCCCAATGTATTTGTTCTTGATGAACCCCACCCCATACGGGATGCCGCTTTGCCTGCTGTAGCCGATGGCCGCATCAATGCCGCTGTCCGGAACCCCGATGACCACGTCAGCTTGGGCAGGATGCTCCAACGCGAGGAACGAGCCGGCCCGTAGGCGCGCGGTATGCACGGAAATGGAATCGATGGTGGAATCAGGGCGCGCGAAGTAAATGAGCTCAAAGACACACAGATGCGGCTTTTGGCTACCGCAGAACGTCCGTCTGCTTTCCAGCTTCCCCCCGTTTACCGAAACGATCTCCCCCGGTTCCACATCTCTGAGGAATGTCGCGCCAAGTGCGGCGAAAGCGCAATCCTCAGAAGCGAACACATACCCGCCATCAGGAAGCGTCCCCACGCACAAGGGACGGAACCCCCACGGATCGCGTACGGCAAGCAATTTCCCTTGGGTCATGATGACCAAAGAATATGCTCCCTTGATGACGCCCATGGTCTTTTCCATCGCTTCTTCGATGGAGGAAGAGACCATTTGGCAACGGGTGAGCACATAGGCGATGACCTCACTGTCGCTGGTGGTGTGGAAGATCGAACCTTCCAGCTCCAGCTTCTCCCGCAAGGCATCGTCATTGGTCAGGTTCCCGTTGTGGGCGAGCGCCAAAGAACCTTTGAGGTGGTCGACGACCAACGGCTGCACATTGCAGAGTTTCCCGCTTCCCGTAGTCCCATAACGGACATGCGCGATGGCCGCCGTACCGCAACCAAGCCGTTTCACCATCTCCTGGGTGAACACCTCATGCACCAAGCCGAGTCCTTTGTGCACCGTGATGTCAGTCCCATTGTACACGGCGATGCCGCAACCTTCCTGTCCGCGGTGCTGCAAGGCATACAGACCGTAATACGCACGCATGGCGACATCTTCCTTTCCGCTTTCCCAGATGCCGATGATGCCGCATTCTTCGTGGATTTTCGCCATCTTATTCACCCAACAATCGTTTCTGCACTTCCCTGTAGGCGTCTTCCACCCCGCCAAGATCCCTGCGGAAACGATCCTTGTCCAGTTTCATTCCCGTCTTGGCATCCCAGAAACGGCAGGTATCCGGAGAAATCTCATCCGCCAGGATGATGGTGCCATCGGAAAGTTTGCCGAACTCCAACTTGAAGTCCACCAATTCAATGCCGACTTCCGAAAGGTATCCGCAGAGGATTGTATTGATGCGCAAGCTGTACTCAGCAATGGTCTGCAAATCCTCTTTCGTAGCCAGAGCCATGGCAGCGATGTGGTATTCATTGACCATCGGATCTCCCAATTCGTCGTTTTTGTAAGAGTATTCCAAAACAGTGCTCTTCAGTTTTGTACCTTCGGCAAGCCCCAACCGTTTGGAAAGGGAACCGGCGGCAATATTCCTGACGATGACTTCCAAGGGAACGATCCGGACTTTTTTGCAGAGTGTTTCCCTGTCGGAAAGCTGTTTCACCACATGGGTTGGGATTCCATTCCGGGCAAGCAGGGCCATCAAATGATTGCTCACTTTGTTGTTGATGACTCCCTTCCCCATAATCGTGCCTTTCTTCAGACCATTAAAGGCCGTGGCGTCATCCTTGTATTCGATGATCACCAAACTGGGATCATCCGTTGCGAAAACCTTCTTGGCCTTCCCTTCATACAATTGTTCTTTTTTCGTCATCTCCTCCCCCTAAACGAAAAACAGAGTTTTCGTTATCCGCGAAAACTCTGTTCCATTTCCTTGTCTTTCTCCACAACGGACCGGGTCATTTCGTCCCGTACCATCTGGAGCTTCCCCGCAAGATCCTGATCGTCTACGGCCAGGATCTCGGCCGCAAGATAGGCGGCGTTCCTGCTCCCGTCCACAGCCACCGTCGCCACAGGATATCCTGTTGGCATCTGCACCGTCGAAAGCAACGCGTCGATGCCGCCAAGACTGGCCGCCACCGGCACTCCGATGACCGGAAGCACGGTGTTGGCCGCTATCACCCCGGCAAGATGCGCCGCCATGCCGGCACAGGCGATGATGACTCCGAAACCCGCAGCCGCGGCCCCCCGTGCAAAGGCCATCGTCTGGTCTATGCACCGATGAGCGCTGTACACATGCACCGCATACCCGATCCCCAGTTCGTCGAAAACCGGAATGGCTTTCTGAACGACTGAAAGATCGCTCGCGCTTCCCATGATGATGGCGACGTTCTTCATACTGCCTCGTTGTCCGTTGATGGACTCCATCATAACGGGAAACGGAAATGTATGGCAAGCCATTTTGCAACACAAATGCTTCAATCTAAAAAATTACGCAACACTCCTGCAACAATATCCCTCACATCCTGATCTCTTTGCGCTGAAACAGCACATACCCCAAGGCAAACACCAGAATCCCCGAGGCGATGAACGACGTCATCTGCGGCCAGATAAGCAACACGCTCTGCCCGAACGGGAGGGGGTTGCCCATCATGGCACCTTGGATCTGGCTGAAGAGCACCACGCCAAGAGAACGGGTCGTAGGGACAAGCATGGCGACAGAGGCCTCCAAATACAGATTGTAAGGACTGAACCTGCCCAAGATGACGGCGAGTTTCGCCGTGGCGTATTCATCCCCGCCTCCCGCCAAATAAGCGATCACTTGGCTAAGCATCGGCCAGAAAATCATGAAGAACAGCCACAAAGCGACGGAAACCAAAGCGGAAACGGCGCTTTGGCGGAAGATGATCGACATGGTCATGGCGATCAGATACCACAGCAGACCATACAGCAACGTGATGAGGTAATACATCATCGAGCGTTCGATCTGCTCCGCTGTGGGAGGCACGCCGAGGAAGAACATGGCGCACCCAATGACGAGCAACCACAAGGCAAGCAACACGATGGCCATGGCGACCAACGCACCCAACGCTTTTCCGAACAACAGCACATCACGGTAGATCGGTTGTGAAAGGAGACGCCCCAACGTCCTGTTCTGATACTCGCTGTTGATGGCGTCGAAGCCTAAGGCGATACCGGTGAGCGGCACCAGAAACGAGATGAAGGACATGAACGAAGGGATAGGATCCTGCGAGATGCTGAACAAGGAAAGCAACATGTAGGAATCCTCCCCAACATATGAACGCAGAGTCTGCGTCGCCACATACATGCTCGCACCGGCGGTCAGGAGGATCAACACCATCAACACGACCATACGGACACTACCCGCATAATCCTGCAGTTCCTTCACAAAGACTACTTTCAGTCCGGTCAGCGCCGAACCTTCACGTTCCTTGCTCTTCATGTTCCACCTCCTTGAACGCGTGCTGGTAGATATCCATGAGCGAATGGGACACCAGCGAGAGAGCGACAAGATTCAGTCCGCTGGTGAATACTGTCTGGGAAATCTTCGCCCGAAGATCCCCATGGCAACGGATCAACCATTTCTCAGGTTCCGGATGAGTCACATCAACGACTCCTTCCACGGTTCTGAACGCCGCTTCCAGATTCGTGTTCCCGTCAACCTGGACTTCGATCAACTTGTCTGTCCCGAAATATTTCCCGGACAATTCGGAAAGTGAACCATACCCGATCAATTTTCCCTTGGAGAACAGCCCCACACGGTCGCAAACGCTCTGGACCTCATCCAGTTGATGGCTGGAGATGACGAAAGTCATCCCCTGTTCATCCCGCAGTTTCCTGATGGTCTCCAAGAACTCAGCGACGCTCTGCGGATCGAGTCCTTGGGTCGGTTCATCCAGAATCGCGATCTTCGGCTGTTTCACCAGCACTTCGACCAAACCAAGCCTTCGCTTCATGCCGTGGGAGTACGTCCTTGCCTTGTCAAACATCCGATCGGACAACCTCAGCAAGGCAAACGCATCTTTGATGCGTTTTTCGCGTTCCTGTGCTCCCAAGCCCAAGAACCGGGCGGTGTAATCCACGTTTCCGTAGGCGCTCATCGAATCATAGAAACCGATGTCATCAGGCATGTAGGCGACCTGTTGCTTGACGGAAAGCGGTTTTCTGAACGGGTCGCACCCCAGCACTTCGACACTGCCGGAGGTCGGTTCAAGCAATCCGAGCGACATGAGGATGGTCGTGGTCTTGCCCGAGCCGTTGGGGCCGAGCAGGCCAAACACCTCGCCACCGTTCAGACTGAACGATATGTCATCAACGGCGGACACATCTTTGACGTATTGCTTGGTCAGATGGTCAACCGACAGGATAGCTTGTGCATCCATGTTGCCAGCCTCCTACCTTCTGCCGAATTTCTTTACCGCAAAAACCAGAAGCACCGCCGCTGCCGCAATGATGATTATGGAAACGACACCCCACAATGAGGACGTACGCACCGTAATGCGGTACTGCTCGGAAATGTTGCCCGAGTTGCCGGAAGAAGCGGAAAGCGTCACATTATAATCACCGGTCAGCGCTTCGGAGGAAGGTTTCACCGTCGCCTTGACCGTCATCGTCTCCCCCGCCCCAAGTTTCTCTACCGAGGAAGGATTGAAGGTGACATTCCAGTTGGATGGCGTGGAAGCGCTCAATTTGAGATCCTTCGCATCCGCCGTCCCGCTGTTTTTCAGCTCAAGATCCAAAACCTTTTCCTTGCCCGCGACAGCTGTCCCGCTGAGGATTCCTCCCTTGCCGGACAGGGACAGGCGCGCCTGTCCTTGGACTTCAAGGTTCACGGCGACGAACGCGCTTGCTTCCGAACTCTTGGCCGTCACGGTGACCGGATAGGTGCCTTCCTTCACGCCCTGCGGCGGAGTGACGGATACCTGAATGGTCTGGGAAGCCCCTGCTTTGACCGGCAGGGTATTGACGCTTCCGCTTCCATACTGTTGGCTGAACTTGGCGGAAAAGCCCTCAGGCAACGTGGCATACAGGTCGACCAACGTCTCCGAGGCGCTGTTGTTGTGCAACTCCACCTGGAAGGCAAAACTGGAATCAGGAGAACCCTTGATGACCGGCAGTTCCGTTTCCAAGGCCAGACGTTGCGGAAGTTTCTTCCCCAAGGAAACCGTCAACGGCAAAGCGTAGGAGGAACCTCCCTCGCCCCGCGCGACAACGGTGAACGAATACGTGGACCCTCTTGCGGCTCCATTCGTGGGGATGACCCACAGTTGGATGGAAGCGCTTTGTTGGGGATCAGCGAAAACCGCATCCACCAAAGCCCCGCCGCCGACGAATTGGTAATCCCAACCGGCTGGCAAACCCTCCACGGAAAGGTTGACACGCTGTGGAGCCAGATTGTAGTTCCTGACGGTCAAGTCAAACGTGATCATCGACGTGTCGCTCACGTTCAACGACGGATACATCGTTGAAACGGACAGCCCTTGGTAATCGGCAAACAGACATCCCGCTGAGCAAACCAGCAGGACTGACAACATGACAATACGCACCCTCGTGTTTCGCATAGAAGCATATTCCTCCATTCCAAAAATGGGAGATATACATGCTTCGCGAAAAAGTCAAATCAACTCCGATCGGTTTGTAAGCCATCCATATCAAGGATTTTTGTTTTCATGCCACAAAATCGCCAAACAAACGGAAAAGATATTCCAAAACAGCTGGAATCATCATGGAAACGACAAAAAAACAAGAAAACCGGCAAACCGAATGCGAGTTATTTCACCTTCTTGTACGACCTCACGATTCCTTCCAGATGACGCTTGCAACCCCGGAACGCGGGGAGCAGGAAACAGTCTGCCAGCAACCACGCCACAGGGCTGGCGAAACATACCGCCGGAAATCCATACAGGGGGACGAACACCACGGCGACCAAGATGCGGGCGATCATCTCAAAGACTCCGGAAAAGATGGCGACTCTGCCGAAGCCCATGCCCTGGATCATGAACCTATATATGTTCACCCATGCAAGCGGAAAATAGAACATGCTGTTGATGATAAGGAAGAGATGGGCTTCCTGTCGGATCACCGTCTGATCAGGAGACACGAACAGGAGACTGAGTTTTCCCCCAAAGAAGTACAGCATGACAAAAGCGAAAAGCGCATAGACCAACCCCAAGACGGAACAATCCGCCAAGCCCATGCGCAGCCTTGAGAATTTCCCCGCACCGGTGTTCTGTCCGCCGAAGGTCGCCATGGTTGTCCCCATGGCGTCAAACGGAGTGCAGACGAACATGGCGATGCGGCCTCCCGTGGTCACCGCCGCCACAGCAGTGGAACCAAGCGAATTCACCGAGGACTGCAAGATGACGCTTCCGATAGCCGTTATCGAATACTGCAACCCCATCGGCACACCGTTGGCACACAGTGTCTTCCACAGGTCGGTGCGTACCTTCCTCTCTTCGGAAGAGGACTGCAGGATGGGGTATTTGCGGCGCATGAAGACCAAGCAGGCCACAGCGGAAACCCCTTGGGAAAGAATGGTCGCCAAAGCCGCACCCTGGACGTCCCATTTGAAGGAAAGAATAAACAACAAGTCCAAGAAGATGTTGAGGAAAGAGGAAAAGATCAGAAAATAGACAGGAGTCTTGCTGTCGCCCAACGAACGGATGATGCCGGAAAGGACATTATACAGGATAGTCAGCGGGATACCCATGAAGATGATCCTGATGTAATCGGCCGCGCGGTCGACGATGTCAGACGGAGTCTTCATCAAAAGGAGCAACGGTTTGCATACCAAAACGGTCACGACCATAAGGATGAGCGAGAACAGCAGGCACAGATACCGGATGTTCGCCACATACCGGCGCATCATGCCATAGTCTTTCGCGCCGAAACGTTGGGCGACGGGAATGGTGAAGCCCGCACACAGGCCCATGCAGAACCCGTTGATCAAAAAGTTCACCGAACCGGTCGAACCGACTGCAGCCAAGGCTTGCACCCCGAGGCTCCGGCCCACAATGATGGTATCCACAACCGTATAAAACTGCTGGAACAGGCATCCGAGCCAAACAGGAACGAGGAAGGAGAGGATCAAGCCCATCGGGCGACCTTCGGTAAGATCTTTAGTCATTTGCGATGAATGTATGGCAAAAGAAGTCCCTCGGCAAGAGGGTCACCTGCTGTTGCCCAACACTTCGTCAATGCACCGCAGGGCGTTGAGGGACTTCGGATAACCGATGTACGGAAGCATTTGGGAAACCACATCAATAAGGAACAATCGCCCGTTCCCCAAATGGTCGTTTCCCTTGATGTGCGCGCAAAGCTGTGGTTCACACCCTCCCGACGAAGCCAAGAAACAGAAGGTAGCCAGTTCACGTTCCTGGAGATTCAGTCCGCCTCGGGTGTAATAATCCCCGAAACAATTGGCGGCAAGCCAGCGGTTGATGTGCCGTTTCTCCTCAGGTCCTGAAGATGCGAAACCGCGCATGGCTTCCCCGAAGATCGCGACTTGGACATCACTCCCTTTCTGTTGCCTGTTGTGTTCGTCCGTAGTGCCTTGCTCCGGAAGAGCCACGGTCTCCACCTGCTCATTGAAGACCGCCAAAAACGGCAAGACCCTCCCTATCCCCACGTAGGCGGTCGCTTGGTAAAGCACTTCCCTGATGGCGATTGCCCCCAGACCTGATTCTTGCATGTCTTCCAGACTGAGGCGGAAAGCCTCTGTTCCGCCAGACCCGACCAAGGCAGAAAGAACCGCAAGCATTCTGGTCCGTCCATCGAGACGGGATTGCGCCTTGACTTCTTGTTCCACAAACCGATTGAACAACCGTTCCAATTCAGGATCAGCATGAAGATCAATCATCCTTCCACCGCCTTGTATGCAGCGTCATCAACAGCTTCCAGCCATTCGGTAGACGCCCCTTCGGCGGGAACGGCGATGGCAATATGGACGAACCAACTATCGGAAGCCGCACCATGCCAGTGCTTCACTTCCGGAGGAATCTCGACCACATCCCCCGCTTTCAGAGCCTGTGCGCTTTTGCCCCATTCCTGATACCAACCCCTTCCGCCGGTGACCAAGAGAATCTGCCCTCCCTTGTGATGGATGTGCCAGTTGTTCCTGCAAGCCGGCTCAAAGGTCACATTGGCTATCTGCATCTGCTCGTGAGCCAACGGAGCAAGATAACTTTTCCCGATGAAATACCGTTGATACGCCACATTCTCTTCCCCTTTGGGGAACACATAATCCTTCATGAACGACTCCTTTCCCTGACGAAAGCGCCCAGACAGACACCTGCCATGGCGATTCCAAGATAATCCAGCCCAAACACCAGACCGTGTGAAAAATAGGCGAAAGCCGTCGCATACACCAGCCTGCTTCCAAAAGCTTCATGGATGCATCCATATACACCCCAGAGCATCGAAAGACACATGATGATGGCTCCTTTTCTGCCTTTCAGCAATGAAAACGCATGAATACCGATGTGAAAAGCCATCAAAAGATATGCCCAAGCAGTGCTGACCAAATGCAGGCTCCGTCCCAACAGCAACGAGCCGAACCAACCGGAAACCATAAGTCCGCTGATGGTCATCACCATGATGGCCGAACCAAGGAGGATGGCGGTGACGGTGACGAGCAAACGCACCGGCGTCCAGTTCCCCCGCTTCAGCGAACGGAAAAACGGTAGTTCCAACAAGACATGCGCCACAAAGCAGACAGCCAAAACCAGTCCCAGGACCAGATGCACCAAGCCATCCGCCACCTGATACGCCATCAAGAACGGGAACAAAAGCATCATGGTTATGTCTACAGCAAGTTTTTTTGTTCTGAACGCCACGGCTGAACCTTTATTGGTAACTGTACAGGTTAAAGTTCACTTTACGTCAAGACCTAAGAATCCAATTGTTTTTTCCATGCACGCACATCCGGCGGCAAAGTGCCTGACGCGATCATGGTTCTGGGCGCTTCCTCGCTGCCCTGCGTCGCCGCCGTATCATAGTACCAGCATTTGAAGTTCACGATTTCCAACGTCCGTTCCATCGCGGCGATTTGTTCTTCCACGATACGTTTCCGCTCGTGGAACATCGCCCTCCGCTGTTCGATGGTGTCGTTCCCTTCGCGTGTCCAATCGATGAAACGCCTGATGTCTTTGATGGACATCCCTGTAGCTTTGAGACATTCGATGAGTCTGAGCGAGGTGATGTCGGCGTCGGAGAAGGTACGAATCCCCCCATTGCTCCTGTTGATGTCCGGCAACAAACCCTCATGGTCATAATACCTGATCGCCGAAGTGGACAGACCCATGCGCTGAGCGACCTCTCTGATGTAGTACGGCATTTTTCTTCCTCCGAAAAACAGTATACCATCATCATCCATGTGATTGACAACAACCGCAAATGAGGGAATCCTTGAACTGAAGGAGTCTCTATGAAACGCATCATTCTTGGCATCCTTTGTCTGTGCTTGGCGTCCGCCTCGCTTTCCGCCGCCTACCTGTTTGACCAACCACACAGGTTGTTCGCTCTGAAAACCGGGTGGGACTGGTCATATACCGAGGTGAATGGTACCCAGCAGAAAGACCAGAGCATCATCATTGGTTTGAGAACCCAGTCATTCCTCAATTCCAATGCCGACATCGGCATCGGTTTCGGTGCGGATGCCTCGTGGATGCAGTACGGCACCGACCCCGTCACCGGCGCGACAAGCCAGGATGTCATCCGCAAGAATTGGTCCTACAGCGGTGAAATCTCCTTCGCCTATCGGTATTTCTTCAACCCTGATTCCTGGTGGCTGTTTGAAATCGGCCCCTACGTCCAATACTTTGCCAAGGACGATTATTACCAGCTCATCTATGGACCGAGGGTCGATATGGGACTCTGCTATTCCACAGGCTCTGACGTCTGCGTCATCGTAGGCTGCGACGCACGTCTTCCCTTAGGCATTGCGGCGGCACAAAAAACAGGAAGCGGATACGATTCTGTGGACAAAACCATTTGCGGAATCTGCCTCAACCCTTACCTGATGGTAGCCTTCCAAATCTGAGAGGAAAACCCCTATGATCCTTTATTTCAGCGGAACAGGCAACAGCAGGTTTGCGGCACGTACGATAGCGGCGGAAACAGGTGATGAACTCCGATCCATCACTGACCAGCTTCATGCGGGAATCCATACGTTTTTCTCCGAAAGGCCATGGGTGTTCGTCACTCCCACCTATGCGTGGCGTCCCCCGCGTTTCTTCCTGAAATGGGTGGAAAACGCTGAGTTTTCAGGGAATAACAACGCGTATTTCATCATGACGGCAGGTGACGAAATCGGAGATTCAGGCAAATGGCTGGAACGATTATGCCGCGACAAACAGTGGGAATACCGGGGTCTCGGTGCGGTGAGGATGGGGGAAAACTATCTGGCCATGTTCCCTGTCCCCAGCCCGGCTGAAGGACTTGTGATGGCACGAAACCAAACAGGAAACCTCAGAATGTTTGCGCAAACCATCCTCAAAGGCGGTTTTCTGGAAACCGACAGAAGCCTTCTGAAGCACAGGTTCTCCAGCTATCTGGTCAATCCACTCTTCTATCGCTTCGTCGTCAAAGACAAAAAATTCCGCACAACCGGCTCCTGCATCGGTTGCGGTGCTTGTTCAAAGGCTTGTCCGCTGGGAAACATTGCCATGATAGGCGGGCGCCCCCAATGGAACGGCAACTGCACCCATTGCATGGCATGCATCACGACCTGCCCCCATGAGGCGATCGAATATGGCAACGCCACCATCGGCAAGAGCCGATATCATCTGGATTAGGCTCAGTTTTTGTTGATGCACATCAGAAGCATGCTGAAGAATTTCTTCGGATCGATCGGTTTCGCGACATATCCGTTCATGCCAGCCTCCAGGCAACGGCGCACTTCATCATCATAGGCGTCAGCCGTCAAGGCGATGATGGGTATGGTCTTGGCGTCTTTCCTGTCCAGTGTACGTATGGTCCGTGCGGCACTGTAGCCATCCATGACAGGCATGCGGATATCCATCAGGATGATGGAGAAAAACTCTGTCCCGTTGATCGAGAACATGTCGACGCCTTCCTTGCCGTCTTTTGCCCACAACATGGTCATGCCGACTTTCGAGAGCAACTGCTGGACGATTTCCTTGTTCAACAGGTTGTCCTCACAAAGAAGCACCTGCTTTCCCCTGAGAAAGGAGGTATCCATTTCCGTGGCAACCGGCGTTTTCCGGGAAGCATCCGGAACGATGGCGAATTGCATGCGGATGGTGAATTGCGAACCTTTGTCGAGGCGGCTTTCCGCTTCGATGCTCCCTCCCATCAACGTGACGAGCCGTTTGACGATGGACAACCCCAATCCGGCGCCGTTGGATTCATACCCCGGCCTCCGTTCTTGCGCGAACGGTTCAAAGGCACGTTTGAGGAACTCCTCACTCATGCCTATGCCATCGTCCTTTACGATCATGGTGCAGGCTTTGGTGGTTGGGTTGACCGTCCTCCAATCGAGGAGAAGGGAGACATGACCACCCTCCGGAGTGAACCGGATGGAGTTGGAGAGCAGACTCAGCAATATTTTCTGCAGACTCAGCCGGTCGGCATAGACTATGGCAGGCGTCTCGGGAAAGGATGCGGTGAAGATGATGTGTTTCTTCAAGGCCGCTTCCTTGATGGGGACGACGATGGAGTCACGAAGCACCATCAAGTCGACAGCCTCATTGTGCAGATCCATCTTTCCCTGTTCCATCTTGGAGATGGATAACGTATCGTTGATCAAATCAAGCAACAGATTCCCGGAATTCTGTATCTTCGTCAGATAATCGGTGATCTTCTCAGGATCCTTTTCCTGCAACGCCAGGGACGAGAAGCCGATGATGGCGGTCAAAGGGGTGCGCATGTCGTGGCTGATGGTGGAGAAAAACGCATGTTTCTCCTCATCCGCCTTCTCTCGTCCGGCGAGGATCATCTCTTTCTGCTCCGTTTCCCTCTGCCGTACAGCGAGAATCCTGTCCATTTTTCGTTTCCTTATGATGATGACCATCGCCAAAACCACAAGCGCCAGCAGGATGACGACGAGCACCACAAAGATGGATATCCACCGCAAAGGCACCCTTTCCAATACATTCCGGATCTCATTGGCGTCGGAAACCGCATATCCGTTGGCCAATTCAGAAAAATACGAAGGTGAGGAAGAAAACATGATGTTCAGGATGGAACGAAGCCTGGTATCTTCAGGACGGACAGCCATGGACAGGTCGTACTCTCCGTTGTTCAACGTGGTGACGACGAAGCGTGTGGCGCGCCGTTTGTTGATATTCCAAATGGCGGAAGTGACGTCACAAACCAGCAAGTCCGTCTTGTGTTCATCCAACGCATCAAAACCCTCGGATACATTGTTGCAGAAGAGCTTCTCAAGCGACAATCCGCTGGAAGCGATGTACGCATCCGCAGCATGTTCGTTCAGAGGCTGGACTGAAACCTTCTCGGGAGACTTCAATCCCATCCGCATGACAACGACGAGCTTGTCGGCATAATAGGGATGCGTCACCACATAGTCGGCGTCATGGGCTTCAAACACATTGTTTCCAACCATTCCGATAATATCTATCCTGCCATCTTTCAAAGCATCTTTCAGTTCATGATCAGTATCGAAAGGGACAAAAACAAACGAGACACCGCACAAATCGGACAAGTGGTTGAAAAACGGCAGAAGCAAACCTCCCTGTTTCCCGTCCGTCCCGACGATGGAATAAGGCGCCTCGCGCTTCAACACCCCTACATTGAGCGCAGAACAGTCATGCAGATATGTTTTCTCCTCATCACTGAACACAGGAGGGCCGACCAATTGGGTTGAAAAGTATTTCTGATACAAACGCCACGAGAATGACGGATCCTCGATGTAGAGGGAACTCATCGCATCGTCAAGCTCCTGCATGATATCCGACCGATTCTTGTTGACAATGAAATAGGAATCGACAGATGGCAATTCCACAACTTTCCGTGTCCCAGACACAGGAACGCCGGAAAGGATGCCGTCAACTTCCCCGGCATCAAGCGCTTTCCTGCATTCTTCAAGACTCTCATATCGGACAAGGAGAGGGGAAAATCCGTATGTCGCGCACCAATCGGTGTAGAGTGATTCCATAATAGAACCTTTTCTGACGCCGATGCGCATGTTGCTGACCACCGCTGGATCTTTCGACTCTTTTCCTTCCTGCATGTCGCCGGCAAGGATGTACACATAGCTGATGTTCATCTGTTTTCGGGAAAAGAGGAAAGCAGACTCCCGCAAGGGAGTCTTTGCGATATTGGTCACTATATCGATGTCTCCCCGCTCCGCGGCATCGAGACAATCCTGAATGCCAGGGTAATCGACAAAATGAAGATTCCAGCCGGCATACGAGGAAAGGGCATACAGGTATTCGACATCATAGCCGCCATAGGAACCGCCACGATCCTTGTTCATGTATGCGCTGTCATAATAATAACCGACCAGCACATCTCTCCTTCCTTCTGCCCCAAACACGGCGGAGAGGAGACAAAATGCCACGACCATGACCATCAACACTTGCTTGCGGATTATCTTCATTGCCCGATCCATATGCCGTCAGTATAGAACGACCGAATACGGAATTCAACAAAGGAGCAGTACTTTGCTTGCAAGAGTTTTCCTAGTATACTGCAGGCATGGTACAACAGAAACCGCAATCAGCCGATTCCTCCTTGGAAGCCTATAGACATCTTCCCATCCCTCTCGCCGTCTGTCGTCTTTCCCCAAAAGGATTCGAAATTCTTGCGGTATCTGACGGACTTTGCGGCCTTTTAGGCCAATCCAGCGAGTCCATTCTCAAAAACCCCGCTTCATGCATCCATCCTGACGATTTGCATGAGTTGCGTGCTTTGGTTGCAGGCGATGTCTTTCCGATACGTCTGAAAACACCCGGCGGGTATCTTTCCTACATCGTCAGCATGACAGAAAACGATGGCTTGGTTTTCCTTTCTCTGACAAAAAACATCACGGATTCTGCTGAAATAAGACATTATGAGCAACAAATATCGCTTCTCAAGCACAACATTGATGCAGGCATGCTCGTCAAATGTTTGTGCAATATCACCCAAAACCGGGTGACGGAATACACGTGTCTCAAGGAGAATGCTTTCACCTACAAGGCCGGAGGAGATTACGACACCTTGCGCACCTGTCTTTTGGCAAGCGCCATCGATGAAGAGGAGCGGAAACGGCTGGAAACAATCCTGAACAAGGACCACCTCATCTCGGGGTTTCAGAAAGGAGAGACCCATTTCGAGTACGAATTCTGCCAGGCGAAGGAAGGATTGCTTCCCTCTTGGGCATCCATCGTACTCAACACATTCATGAACCCGACGACAGCCGACCTTGAGTGCTGTCTTTTCGTCTACGACGTGACGGACAAAACCCTCAGCAAGCAAATCCTTTCCCATCTGCAATTGCTCGGTTTCGATGTCATCGGCCTGCTGTATGTGAAAAGCGGAGATTGCCGATACTTCCGCATCAAGAAAATGTACCCTGATTCCTTATATGAGCATCTGGAGGATTTCGAAACCTCCATATTCGGGGATATCCAGAGGATCATAGCGCCGGAAGACTGGGAAACGGTGCATGACGGATTGAAAATCACGACCCTTGTGGAAAATCTTTCCAAGATGGAGGTCTATGCATTCCGTTATTCGATGACCAACCGTGATGGCAAGAAACTGGAGAAACTCTTCCAGTTCTCCTACCTTGACAAGAAAAAGGACACCATTTTCTTCTGCAAGAGCGACATCACCAAACAGTATGAGGACGAACAGCACCAAATCGAAGAACTGAAGAAAGCGAAGTTAGCCGCGGACAATGCCAATGAGGCAAAGTCCTTGTTCCTTTCCAGCATGAGCCATGACCTCCGTACTCCATTAGGCGGGATCATCGGCTTCACGGACATTGCCATAAAAACAAACGACGCCTCGCAAAAGCAGCAGTACCTGCTCAGGATCAAATCCTCAGGAGGCCTTCTGCTCGATCTGGTGAACGACACCTTGGAACTCTCCCGCATTGACAGCGGAAAGATGGTCATAAAACCTGAGGTCACCGACATCAAGGAACTTGCCGACACCGTGGTGACCGCTCTTAACCAAGGAGCCGAACTGAAACACATCACCTTGAAATGCACCTATGAGGGGCCGATACACCAAAAGGTTTGGGCAGACAAACTGAAAGTCCAGAAAGTGATCCTCAACCTGCTTTCCAACGCCATTAAGTACACGCCTATGGGCGGAGAGGTGCAGTTCTTTGTGGAAAAACAGGTCAAAGGCATCATGATCATCGTCAGTGACAACGGCATCGGCATGAAACCGGAATTCATGAAAATCCTCTATCAACCGTTTTCCCAGGAAAACCGACCGGAAGCCGGTAATGTGATCGGAACAGGTTTGGGACTGGCCATTGTCAAGAAAATCATTGACGCGATGAACGGCACCATCCAAGTTGAGAGCACCGTCGACAAAGGGACTCGGTTCACCGTCATGCTTCCCCTGTGGGACGCAGACCTCCAAATCGATGAGGCACGGAAGGGCACCGACATCAAGGGGAAACGCTTGCTCCTCTGTGAGGACAATTACCTCAATCGGGAAATCGCCACAACCATTCTCTCCGCAAGAGGCGTGTTGGTCGATTGCGCACAAAACGGACAGGAAGGCGTTAACCTCTATTCCATTTCACAACCATCCTATTATGCAGCCATATTAATGGACATCCGCATGCCAGTCATGGATGGGTATGATGCGGTGAAAGCCATCAGGGGGCTCAAGAGAAATGATGCGAAATCCATCCCCATCATCGCCTTGAGCGGGGATGCCTTTGAGGAAGAGATACAGCACGAAAAGGAAGCAGGGATGAACGCCCACCTGACAAAACCTCTCGACCCGCAGAAACTGTTCGACTTGCTTTCAACGCTTATCACAGATTGAAACTCAGTCGAAGATAAACTTCCGGATGGCTTTGGCGACACCGGCTTCCCCACAACTGGAGGTGACGTATTTCGATACAGCCTTCACCTCATCCGTCGCATTTTCCACCGCGACGGGGAAGCCTGAGGCCCGGAGCATCCCCAAATCATTGTCATAGTCTCCTATAGCCATGATCTCATCCACAGAAATATGGAGCTTTTCGGCCAGTAAAGCGACCACACTCGCCTTGTCTGTCCCTTTCGGTGCGGTTTCCAGAATATTCGGGGAAGAAAGGAACACATCCGCCCCTGAACCCATACGCTCCCGCAGCAACGTTTCGGTGCGTTTGACCAATTCCGCATCTTGGGATTTGAGAATGATCTTGAAAAAAGGATGCCCTTCCCTCTCCCACTTATCCAGTAATTGGTCGAAATTGACGATGTGCCCGGAATCAGGGGACATCTTGAGCTGATGGTCGTACCAATAACCTTTGGATTCGACATACCAGTCATCAAGATCAAAAATCAGGCCATACATGCCACTGTCCCGCGTTGCGTGATGGATATCCCGCACCACGTCCACATCCATCTGTCTCTGGAAGAGGACCTCACCGTTCATTTCCACATAATTACCGTTGAAGCAACAGACGATGGTGTCAACGCCTAGTTCACGGACAAGCGGGGTGACACTGCCGCGGAATCGCCCGGACACGATGGCGAACGGAATATGTTTTTCCTTTACCAGCCTTTGCACCCAAACACGGTTTTCTTCGGGAAGACGGAGATCCCGTGTGACCAACGTATTGTCCACATCAACACAAACAAGCTTGCATGGTTTCATCAGCCTTTCACCGCTCCTGCAGTCAAACCTTTGACAACGTATTTCTGGAAAATCATCGTCAGGATGATCGCAGGCGCCATGATGGCGACTGCGGCAGCCATGACGGCTCCCCAGTTGATCTCCACATAGGAGAGGAAATTGTACACCGCAATGGGCAGAGTCCTTGTCCTCTGTTGGCTGAGCACTTGGCTGAACATGAAGTTGTTCCAACTGAAAATGAAACTCAAGGTGGTCGCCGTGACGATGCCCGGTGTGGAAAGAGGAAGGACAATGAGCAGGAAAATCTTCTGTCTCGGTTCCCCATCCACCATGGCCGCTTCTTCCAGTTCCAAAGGCACTGATTCGAAATACGGCGACATGACCCAGACGATCAAGGGCAATGCGATGAGCATATGGGAAAGGATCAAAGCGGTATAGGAATCCATCAGATGCAGGCGGGAGAAGACGATGTACCACGGCATCAAGAAGGAAATGCCGGGGAGCAGACGCGCCACAAGGATGAACACGGAAAGTTTCTGCTGATGGAACCGTGCGATGGAGTATGCAGCGGGAAGTCCGAGCAATAAGGACAATGAAACCGCAGCCAAAGCGACGATGACGGAGTTTTTCAAGTACAAGCCGAAACTCTGTTCGACAAACACTTTCTGGAAATTCGCCAAGGTCGGATGGAAAATAAAGCGTGGCGGCCACGCGATGATGTCCACTTGGGTTTTGAACGAACTCATCAACATCCAGACAAACGGAAAGATGATCGGAACGATGATGAGGATAAGAATGATCGGGAAGAATATCCTGAAGGTTTTTGTTCCTTTCATCTCACACCTCGAATGCCTTGCGGAGTTTCATCACTCCGAGGCTGCAAGCGAGCACTATGGCAAACAGGATGACCAACATGACGGAACTCTGCCCCATGCGGAAATACTCGAAACTATACTTGAAAGCCAGGATGTTCAGGTTTTCCGAGGAATACCCCGGTCCGCCACCGGTCATGGCATAGATGATATCGTAGGTTTTCAAGGCATCAATGGAACGCAGGATTACTGCGGTGAGGATGGTGGGTGCGAGCATGGGCAGGGTTATCCTGAACAGGACCTGCCGACCGTTTGCGCCGTCAACCATTGCGGATTCATACGGTTCCGTGGACAGTCCGGCCAAACCTGCCATGACGATCAAGGTGATCATCGGCGTCCACTGCCAGATGTCCACGATGATCAACGACGGCATGACGGTGGCGGCATCCGTAACCCAACCGGATTGGGGAAGTCCCATCTTGCTGAGCATGTAATTCAAAATGCCGATTGTCGGATCATAAAAGAGGTTCCACACGATGCCGATGGCAACTGGTGTGGCGACGAGAGGTAGCAACAGAAGGGTTTTCACCACACCCTTCCCATGGAATTCACGGTTCAGCAGCAAGGCGATGATGGTGCCGAGAACCATTTCGATGAGCACGGCTCCGATGGTGAAATAGAAAGTCCGTCCCAAAGCGGCCAGAAACCTGGGTTCCTTCAGCACAGCGCCGTAGCTTTTCAGGCCAACCACGGAAAGCGGTTTGCCGCTGGTCAGCGTCCAATCGGTGAAGCTCAGGAAAAACGTATAACAAACAGGGAAAACCATCAGTACAACTACGAAAACAAGTGCCGGCAGGGGGAACAGATATCTGATATTCCGTTCAAACCATCCTTGCTTGATCGCCATTTTGGGAACCTCCTGGAAACGAAAATCCCAGATACGGAAAACCGTATCTGGGCATGTATCAGATCAAAATCTTATTCGTGATATTCGCCGTCATTCTTCAGCAAGTCATTGACAGCTTTGAGTTTTTCGGCAGCCATGCTTTCCAGTTTGGTGGATGTGCCTTTGGTGTTGATGGATTCGATGATCAACTCGCCGATCAAATCACGAGCCGCGCCGACACTGGACATGTAGGGACGATCATACGGATAGCCGTTCTTCGCCGCACTCGCTTGGGATTCGACCAAGCCGGGGTTCATCACAGCAAGAACATCTTTATCCTGCCACGCGGAATTGCGGGCCATCGTGATGTTGGAAAGCATACCCTGTTTGGCAAGCTCTTTGCTGGTCGCCCATTCGATGAATTTCTGGGCTGCGTCCATATTCTTGCTCTTGCTGGCGATGGCCATACCCCAAGAAACGACGATGAACGGATTGTTCGCCTTCGGGCCGACGGGGAACGGAGCGACACCGACATTCTCTTTGGCGATGACGGTCTTGGTCGGATCTATGATCTGCCCGTAGAAGACGGAAGCATCCGTCCACATGGCGACTTTTCCAGCCTGGAAGACCGGCATGATGTTCTCCCATGACATGCTGGTGATGCCCTGAGGACCATAGGTACCGTCCAGACGGCCATAATAACGGATGGCGTCAAGAGTTTCCTTGCTTGCAAAAACCGCATGTCCGTTCTCAATGTAGCGGCCACCGAAATTGTAGACGTAGCTGGACATCTGGGTGACGCCTGCGTTGCCTTTGCCACGGGATGCAAAACCAGCGACGCCGTCTTTGGTCAGTTTCGCTGCGGCAGCTTCCAGTTCGGTGAAGTTCTTCGGGACTTCAATGCCGGCGGCCTTCATCAGGTCTTTGCGGTAATACAGCACTTCCCATTCGGTCACCAACGGAACAATGAAGTTTTTCCCATCTTTCTTGCCGATGTTGACGGTACTCTGCGGATAATCGCTGAAATCATAGGAAGCAAGCGGGGAATACCAGCCATTCTTCATGAACAGCAATCCTTCCTGAAGCGGACGGGTCATGAACACATCGACCGTTGAAGAGCCAGTCGCGAATTCCGTGGTCAACTGCTGGGTCAACTGCGCTTCCTGAAGCTGTTCGACTTTGACTTTGATGCCAGTCTTCTGTTCGAACTCAGGAATCTGTTTCTTCAGCAAATCACCATAAGGATGGTTCGCCAACATGACTCTGATTTCCTGCGGGGCCTTTGCTGCGGCTGCCGGAGCGCTTTCCTGTCCTCCTTGGGCGAAAAGCGGGAAGCTCAGACACAGGGCGAGAACCAATACAACGCTTGTCAATTTCTTCATAAAACATCTCTCCTTTTGCGTTGGTTTCATTATCAACCAACTTTGACAATCTGTAAACAACAAACACTTCCGCATGGGTGCCGCTCTGAGCCACACAATGCGTAAAAGCCATATATGAACAACAAGCATCATGCTTGTTTTCAGAGAGGAAACAGGGATTGACAAAAACCTTGTGGAGGGTGTCACATTGGAGAAGAGGTTCTTGTACCGCAACTCAAAAAAAAAGGAATAAAACATGAAAGCATTGGTGATGACTTCCTACAAACATCTGGAATTTTCAGACGTTCCGACGCCTCGGATCAATCATGGGGACGAAGTATTGGTGCGCATCAAAGCGGCTTCGATCTGCGGCAGCGATGTGCATGGGTTTGACGGCTCGACCGGAAGGAGAAAACCACCAATCATCATGGGGCATGAGGCAAGCGGAATCATCGAAGAGATCGGTTCGGAAGTGCGTTTGTTCAAAGTCGGCGACAGGGTAACGTTCGATTCGACCATCAATTGCGGCAAATGCGAATTCTGCCAGAACGGACAGGTCAATCTGTGTGACAACCGCACCGTGTTAGGCGTCAGTTGCGACGAATACAAACGGGACGGCATCTTCGCCGAATATGTGGTCATCCCGGAACACATCCTGTATCACGTACCGGAGAATGTAGACTTCTTTCAGGCATCCATGACCGAACCGGCAAGCGTGGCAGCCCACGCCATTTCCCTGAACCATCCACGTATGGGCGAATCGGTAGCCGTCGTAGGTTCGGGTTTGATCGGCTTATTGTTGATCAAAGAGCTGAGAAGCATCGTCAATGGGGCGATCATCGCCTTTGACACCGACGACAGCAGACTCGCCATGGCGAAGAAATGCGGAGCCGATTATGTGTTCAATTCCAAAACGGATGCGGATTATGCAACCAAAATCGCAGCCATCACCAATGGACGTATGTGCGACAGGGTGTATGAAGCCGTAGGCGCCACCGCACCAATCAACACCGCCATCGATGTGACCAAAAAAGGCGGCACCGTCACCCTTATCGGCAATGTGAGCCCCAAAGTGGAGATTCCTTTGCAGAAGGTCGTGACGAGACAGATACGTCTCCAAGGCAGCTGCGCCATTTCCGGCGAATACCCAGTCATTCTCAGGATGCTCGCGTCCAAAGCGTTGGATGTCAGTGACCTGATCTCCCGGAAAGCGCCGCTGAGCGAAGGGCAGAAATGGTTCGACAAGTTGTACAACCATGAGGACAATCTGCTGAAAGTCGTCCTCATCCCGTAAGGAGCAAACATGGAAAACCTTCGTTTCGCCATCATCGGTTGCGGGAAAGTTTCGGCCTTGCATGCCATTTCCCTGTCAAAAGCGCAGGGCATCAAGCTTTGCGCCGCTTATGACCGTCATCTTGACCGCGCCACCGCCTTCTGCGCCCCACGGAACATCACCCCGTACGATGACATCGCCCGGATGATCAAGGAAGAACGTATCGATGCGGTGGTGGTCACCACGCCGCATCCCGTCCATAAGGAACATGCGATCACGGCCATGAAGGCCGGGGCCCATGTCTTGATCGAGAAACCGATGGCGGTTACGGTCGCCGATTGCACGGCGATCCTTGACTGCGCCGAAAAATGCCACAAAACCGTCGGCATCATCAGCCAACGGCGTTGGTATCCGGCTTGCCAAAGGATCAAAAAAGCCATAGACGAAGACAAAATCGGCAAACCAGTCCTCGGCCAACTCACCATGCTGGGCTGGAGGGATGAGAAATACTATGCGTCCGACCCGTGGCGGGGGAAATGGAGCACCGAAGGCGGCGGAGTGCTGGTCAACCAGGCACCCCATCAGCTTGATTTGCTCCATTGGTATCTCGGTCCGGTAAAGGAAGTGTACGGAATCTGGAAGAACTTCAACCATCCCTACATCGAAGTGGAAGATACAGCCATTGCGACGGTGCAGTTCAGTACCGGCGCGATGGCCAGCATCTTGGTGTCCAACTCCCAAAAACCCGGCATCTATGCGAAAGTCCACATCCATGGGGACAAAGCGTTCTCGACAGGCGTGCAAACGGACGGGGGCGCCATGTTCATCGCAGGCATGAGCGGCATCCTCGAACCACCGGTCAATGACCTGTGGACAATCCCGGGGGAAGAGAAAAACCTGGAAGCTTGGAAACAAGAGGACACGGCATTCTTCGGTAAGATTGACGCGACATGGTATTTCTTCATGCTGGAGGAAGAGGAATTCGCAAAAGCGCTCCTCAGCGGCGGACAGCCTTCTTCCAACGGATGGGAAGGCCTCGAAACAGTCAAATTGATCGAAGGCATCTATCGTTCCACCCAGAGTGGGAAGCCGGTCATCTACTGACACAGAGTTTCACAACCCTATACGGGGAAACATAACGGTGGCGCACAACGCCAGCTGAAGGAAAGAATCCGCATCTTGATGCCGTTTTGGGACATCAAGACGGGATTCTTCCTCATCGTGACTATCGCTTTACACCTCCTGTCCGAAATCCGGCCGCCGTTTCGGGCCTTCATGCTTCCTTTTTCCTTGCGAAGGTGCTGCGCCGTTCTGACGCATGCCACTTTTTTCCGAAACCATCCAAATTGTTGTACACAGAAGCCTGAAAGTGTGGAGTATACTGATAGAATCAAGTGAGGTTTGTGTGGATTTTGTTGACGGAGACATCAGGTTCATTGTCAGTGATGACTGTTGGGAAGCTATCACACACGTCTGCGACGCCGCATCCCTGTACATGGCAAATGCCGGATACCGCACAGTCGTCGTTTGCCATGACGCACGTCTTTCCTCCCCTGCGATTTCCCGGCTGGTAGTCGACCGGTGCATGTGCCATGGTCTGCAGGTCATGGCAACGGAACGCCCTGTCTCCACATGCCTGTTCTATCAGACGTGCCACGACCTGCATGCAGGCGGCATCATGATAACGGCAAGCCACAACCCCAAAGAATACAACGGTTTGAAAATGGTGCATCCGACGCTGGAACCCATCAGTTCCAACGAACTCGTTCCTTTCCTTTCGGAGCTGAAATCACCAACAGACGGAAAGGGGACTATCCGGCAGGTGGATCACACCCCGCTGTATGCCGGCACCGCATTGCAGGAAAGCCATCTCAGCAAAGACACCAAAGCTTCCATCCTTATTGATTTTCTCAATGGTTCGGCCTCAGTCGAAACGCTTGCCGCCTTCAGGCAACTTCCCGGCATCACGGTGACAGCCCTGCACGAGCATCCGGATGGTTCCTTTCCCTGCGGCGAGCCCAATCCCCTGTCGGAAAAATCCATCAGCTCGTTCCGTACGGCTCTTAAGGAACACCCGTTTGACCTTGGCTTCGTCCTGGATGGGGATGGAGACAGGATCGGTGTTTTTCTCCCTGATGGACGGCGCATCCAACCGTATACGATCCTCACCGGGGTTTTCGCCACAGGTTCCTATCCATCAGGCAGCAGGATGCTTCTTGACGGAAAAACACCTCAATCCTTCTTCACCGCTTCAGTCGATCTGAGCAAAACAGGCCATGGGGCCATCAAGAAAACCATGCTTTCGCATCCGCAGGACCAGTATGTCTTGGCCTGCGAAGGGAGCGGCCATTATTTCTACCGCATGCAAAACGCCATCGTGGAGAACTCCTTGCTGTCCATGCTCTTCACCTTGGGTCTGTTTACCCAGCATCGCACGCTGCTCATGGATTTGGTGCGGAGACAAGAAGCCACTTTTATCGGCAAGGAAATGACGATCCATAGCCCGCAAGCGAAAAGCATCGGTTCGCGGGTGACCGCCCTTTTCCAAAAACGCGGCTCCGAAATCATCAGCAATGACCGTTATGGAGAAAATCTCGGATACCAATTGATACGGGGCGAAGGTTTCTCGTTGTACCAACGGGTCAGCCAAACGGAGACGGACACGCTCCGCTGGCAAGTGAACGCAAAGGACCAAATGACGGCGGACGCCGTCACTGATTTGTTAATCCACATCCAGAAGGAGGATGTAAAATGAAAAAAACGTTACTGGTCGTTTTGATGCTTGCGATGTGCGCCGGCACCATGTTCGCACAAGGTGGCGCGGAAAAACCCGCAGAAGCGCCGAAAGTCACCGCCGAACCGGAAATGACCCATGACCAATTGGTCGCTGCGGCACAGGCTGAGGGGAAAGTGACCGTCTACGCCACTTCCAGCCGTATCGCAAAAGCGGCTGAAGGTTTCACCAAACTGTATGGCATCAAGGTGGAGAGTTCCAACCTGAAAGACTTCGAATTGATCGAAAAGATCAGCAAAGAAGCCCAAGCTGGCGCGAAAGGGGCTGACTTCGTGCTTGGACAGGATGCGGGACGTCTTGTCGGGGAACTGATGCAGCCGGGCTATCTGTACAACTATGTGCCGCCTACCATGAAAGCTGTCGTTCCTGCGAACCAACAGGATCCGTTGCAATGCTTCGTGTGCACCAAGGTGTTTATCTATAATAATGAGAAAACCGGAACCACCCAACCGTACACCAACATCTGGCAGTTCGCCGATCCGAAATACAAGACCACGCTGAACTTCAAGAATCCGTTCCAGGAAGGGGTGAACGCCAACTTCCTGACGATGATCACCAGTCCGGAATGGTCGGCGAAAATCGCAAAAGCGTACAAGGACTACTATGGGAAAGATATCACGCTTACCACACAGAACGCAGGATTTGAATGGATCAAGGCGATCTACAAAAACGATTTGATCAACGGTACCTCTGACACGACCATCGCGGAAAACATCGGCGTCAAAGGCCAGAATACGGTCAATCCGCCGGTCGGTTTGTTTGTCTATTCCAAAGCCCGTTACGCGACCACCAAGAACCTCGCCTTGAAGCCGGCCCTCAACATGGATCCCTTCAGCGGTTTCTCCTATGCCCTGTACCTGTTGATGGTCAAGGGTTGTGAACATCCCAATGCGGCGAAACTGTTCATCGAGTATCTGCTTACTCCGGAAGGTTTCGCACCATGGGGTGCTGATGTCGGTACCTACAGCGCCAACCCGTCGATTCCTGTCCACACGGATATTGACTTCCCGTTTGCGCAGTGGCAACCGATGCTGGTCGGCGAAGATGGGGCATATTGTTTTGCCCATCGCGCCGAGGTCGAGGAATTCCTTAACCAATATCTGTATTGACGCATGTTCAGAGGGGGGGACTTCCCCCCTCTCCATAAGGTGCATATGACGAGAAAAGCCAAATTGAATTCGTTGAAGAGTTATCTGGGCAAACCCTACAACATCGTGCTGTTGATCCTGTTTGTCACCCTTGTCTATCTGACGGTTTTCCCCCTCGTGTCCATTGTCCGCGACACGTTCACCGTCCATTCCTCTGAGGTGCGGTTCATCAAAGGATCGAAGATGGGGGATTTCACGCTCTATCATTGGAAAAAAATGTTCGCCAGCGGCGTAACAAGCCAAAAAACCTTTTATGAACCCTTTAAGAACACCATGGTAGTGGCGTTTTTCAGTTGCCTGCTCGCGATTGTCATCGGAGGCTTCTTCGCCTGGGTGGTCACGAGAACCAACATCTATGCGAAGGGCTTCATCTCCACCGTGTTCGTTTTTCCCTACATCATGCCGAGTTGGACGCTTGCCATGGCCTGGCTGAACTTCTTCAAGAACAGCCGTGTCGGAGGCGCGATGGGCTTCTTCACGGCGATCACCGGACGCCAGACTCCGAACTGGTTCGCCTACGGGGTATTCCCCATCTGTATTGTCCAAGGCATCCACTACGCCCCGTTCGCCTATATCCTCATCGGCGGCATTCTTCGCAATATGGACGCGAATCTTGAGGAAGCGGCGATGCTGCTCCATGCATCCCGCCACAAAATCCTGACGAAAATCACCATGCCGATCATCAGGCCCGCATTGCTTTCCACATTCCTGCTTGTTTTCAGTTCCACCATGAGCGCCTTTGCCGTACCTTCATTTCTGGGAAGTCCTGTAAGGTATCAGGTGCTCACCACACAGATGTACCGCACACTCAACGGCATGAATCCGGGATACGGCTACATCATGGCCTTGATCATGATCATCATCGGCGTGGCGATTCTCGCGATCAACCAAAAGGTCACCGGGAAACGAAAGGCATACACCACCATCACCGGCAAGTCCAGCAACATCTCGCTGGTGAACCTCCGGGGCTGGAGGAAACCCTTGTCAGTCATTTTGATCTTCCTGCTGCTTGTCGTAGCAATCGTTCCGCTCATCTCGTTCACCGTGGAAAGCTTCATCATGGCTCCCGGTGATTATTCCTTGAAAAACTTCACCGCAGAATTCTGGGTAGGTGAAGGCAGAGCCGACCTCGCCAACAGCGAACCGGGCATCCTCCGCAATCCGACCATCTACAAAGGACTGTGGGATTCCCTCAAACTGTCGTTCCTCTGTTCGTTCTTCGCCGGAACCATTGGCGTCCTTGCCGGATATTCCATCGCCCGGAGAAGAGGCTCATGGCTGGCTTCAGCCGTCAACAGCCTGACATTCTTCCCCTATCTGATGCCCTCCATGGCATTTGGCGCCATCTATCTCTCGATGTTCGCGACCCGTCATGGTTTCATCCCCGCCCTGTACGGCTCCTTTGCCTTGCTGGTTCTGATCGGTACGGTAAAGTATCTGCCCTTCGCAAGCCGTTCCGGCATCAATGCGATGCTGCAACTCTCGGGGGAAATCGAAGAGGCGGGCACCATCATCGGCATCCCATGGTGGAAACGCATGACGAGGATCATCTTCCCCATCCAGAAATCCAGTTTCATGAGCGGGTATCTTCTGCCGTTCATCAGCTGCATGCGTGAGCTGAGCCTGTTTATCCTTCTCGTCACCCCATCGACCAAAATCCTGCCCACATTGTTGTTCCAATACAACGAAAAAGGCTGGAACCAATATGCCAATGCGATCAACCTCATCATCATCGTGATCGTCGTGACATTCAACCTGCTGGTCAACAAACTGACCGGCGCTTCCATTGACAAAGGCATTGGAAGCGGAAACAACTAGGAGGTACATCATGCCAAGCATCAGTCTGCAACATGTCAGCAAGCGATTTGGGAAATTTGTGGCCGTGGATGATCTCAATCTTGAGATTGATGACAAAGCCTTCATCGTTTTGCTTGGACCGTCCGGTTGCGGGAAAACCACAACCCTGCGTATGATCGCAGGCCTTGAGAGACCCACCGAAGGCAAAATAATCATCGGAGGGAAAACCGTCTTCTCCAGCGAAGAAGGCATTGATGTACCGCCAGACAAGCGTGACGTTGGATTCCTGTTCCAGAACTATGCCCTGTGGCCGCATATGACGGTCTACAAAAACATCGCGTTCGGTCTGGAAAACATGAAGTGGACGAAGGAACAGATCGACAAGAAAGTGGGTGAACTGATGGCAATGTTGAAAATATCCGAATTCAAAGACCGTTATCCTGCGGAGCTTTCAGGCGGACAACAACAACGTGTCGCGATCGCACGGACCTTGGCGACCGGCCCGAAAACCCTCTTTATGGACGAACCGCTTTCCAATCTCGACGCTAAGCTCAGGATGGAGATGCGCGCCGAGCTGAAACGGCTCCACCATGACACGGACAGCACGTTCATCTATGTAACCCACGACCAACTGGAAGCCATGACCCTTTCCACACGGATATGCCTGATGAGAAACGGGCTGCTCCAGCAATATGCGCCCCCACTCCAAGTGTACCGCGAACCACACAACACGTTTGTCGCCGATTTCGTCGGATCTCCCAGCATCAATCTGGTGCAGGCAACCGTTCAGGAGCAAACCGGAAACAACTTGCGCTTGGCAGGGAAAGCAGGCACCTTCGTGTATGAGGCGGCGACGCCTCTGTGCGACCTGAGGGGGAAAGAGGTCACTCTCGGCATCCGGCCGGAACATATGCGATTGGAGGGCGGAAGCCATCAGGCCATTGTCCATTCCTCACTGCCAAGCGGTATGGAAACCATCGTGCAAATCGAACTGGGCGGTCAAAAACTGCATTGTGTGATGTTTGGTGACGTGGATTATCAGGTCGGCGCCCAGGAGGATGTCCAATTCATCTCAAACCGCATCTGCCTGTTTGACGGGCAAGGCACGCTCCTTTCTTTGGGGAAACTAACCTGATTTTCACAGGGTCAACTCAGTACCGGTTGCAAGGTATGCAAGCCTGTCATGCATCAAATCCTTCAGGCAACGGTATGATTCCATCCCGGTGCAATGGCAGGTGTAGTATGTTGTCGGATAGGAAAGCAGGATCCGGGAGGTTTCTTCCACGATCCGCTTTCCTTCTCCTGACAAGTCAAGATGCATGAAATGGAAACCGCCGATGAAGACATCAGGTTTCAGCCAACGCATGATGTTGAGCACGCCTTTGTGGGAACACCCGCTGAATACCACCCGTTTCCCCGACTGTCTCAGAAGCAGATACTGTTCATGGCGGAAATCATCAGGCTTGGATACGCCGTTTTCTTCCATGAGGAGACCATCCGTACCTGCAGCATAGGCCGGCACCCGGGTATTGCAGGCATACAGATCCACTCCTTCAGCCACATGCAGATACTCCCCCACAGGCACAATCCTGGGGTTGTTCTTCATGGCGCGGTCCAAACCAATGTCTTCCCGGCAGGCATTGAGATGGCGTTCAAACGAATGATCGCTTACATACACCTTCGCATGATCGTTCGCCGACAGGAATACGGGTAATCCTCCGCCATGATCATCATGTCCATGGGAAATGACCGCCATGTCCACAGAGGAAAGCCCGATGCCCATAGCTCTTGCGTTGAAGGCGAACGCATCCGTGTGGCCCATATCAAACAGGATGGTGCACACGCCTGTTTCGATGAACAGGGATAGTCCATGTTCCGTTTTCAAGCCGGGTTCGCTTCCCGTATTCTCGACAAGCACGCGTATCCTCATCGCTTTCCCTCTTTGACCGATACACTCGCCAATACCAACAGATTGCCATAGCCGTCAAGTTTCCAGCCTATGATCTGGTCTTTCGCAAGTTCGTCTCCCAAAACAACGGTTTTGCCAGGATTCTTGCCCACCCATTCCAGAAACTGACTGTGGCAGGCACCCGTCGCATCAACAAAGGCATTGTCACCCCGTTTCCCCCAGCCAAGAGTGTAGATGTTCCCGTTTCCGGCCTCCTCCACTTCACCGACCCCGCCGATGGTCAGGAAAGGCAAGACAAAAGGTTTGTCCCCATCAGGAAAATGCGGATAGGCCAAATAAGGATCATCATAGGTGAAAGAAGCGGAGATGCGGCCGACTGCATAGGTCTGTCCATGTCCATCCTTTCCCTCATATACGTTCTCGTACACATCTTCAGGAATGATCGGGGATCGGGTTTCAGTCCATTCGCACACCTGGCCATCATTGCCGATTGGCATTGCGGAATATGTCGTCTTCGAAGTACACAATTCATCATCAAAGGAAATGACCATACTCTGAGCCCGGATGGCATTCATCGTTGGGGAAACAGCAGTCATCGCAGGATGACGCATGACCTTTTTCGAAACGGATGTGCGCAGATACGAACCCAATTCCCGCCGGATGGCAAGATGCAGGATGGAGAAGTCCTCTCCTCCATCCCCAACAACCAACGCATAGACAAAGCCTTCATCGGTGATTATGGACAACGGCGTAAGCGTTTTTCCGCTTTTCAGCGTGTATTGGACGGGTTGGTCTTTCGTCTCAGAGATTGAAGAGTTCTGGGATTGTGCCTTTTGTTCTGTGGCCATCGGCGCTGTGGTTGCCTTCTTCCCTTTCCCGCAACCAGTGACGACCATCAGGCACAGTCCCAGGAATATGAGATATTTGCTCTTCATGGCTTCTCCTTCGCGTGATCATGCACACTCCCTCTCCCGGCAGAAAAAACCGGGCCTCATGTCATGCACGATTCCTGTTTATGATATCACCCATTTACATACATTTCCATCAATAGTGTATTGTAACTAAGGCGACTGGTGGGGAGGTTACTAGAGTAAAAGAAGTAACGCTTTGCGTTGCTTTCGTAACTTTATCGGTAGTAAATTATACCATCATACTCAGAAAGAAGGCCTCTTTTGATTTACGATTCGTTTGATTCTAATGAAAAATGGAAGTTTCTGGATGCGTTCAGAGGAAAAGATTTCACCGGTACGTGGCCGACCATCCCCGAAATGTTCTCGATATCCGTGAAACGGTTTCCCCATAACCGTTGTCTGTTCACCTTCTATCCGCAAGAGGAAACATTCGATTACACCCAAGTGGAATCCATCGTCCTCGGTTTGGCCGGATACCTTGCCAACCATGGGGTGAAGAAAGGGGACAAAATCGTCCTTACCGGCAAAAACAGTCCTGAATGGGCTCTTGCCTTTTTAGGCAGTCTGTATGCGGGAGCCGTCATTGTCCCGCTTGACAACAGCTTCCACACCGAGGACATCGAGAAATTCACCGGGTTTGTGGACGCAAAATGGCTTTTCGCTGACAAGGAACGGATCGATTCGATTGACGAAGCCGGCAAGTTCGCCTTGACCAGGATATGCCTCGAACCGACAGACAACCATCCGTTCCTGCTGGATTGCCAGGAAAAGCCGGCTCAGGGCATCCAGAAAGCGACGGAACATGACCTTGCCGCCATTCTCTTCACCAGCGGTACGACAGGGACACCCAAAGGGGTCATGCTGAGTCATGCGAATCTTGTTTCCGATTGTTACATCGCCCAGAGCCAGTTGGCCGTTTATCCGACTGACGTGTTCTACGCCATACTCCCCATCCATCATGCCTATACGATGCAGTCGGTGTTCATCGAGACCATCGGAAGCGGCGCGGCCTGCCTGTTCGGGAAAAAACTGGTCATCAGCCAAGTGCTGAAAGACCTTCAGGATGGCAATGTCACCATGTTTCTCGGCGTACCCATGCTGTTCAACAAGATGATCACTGCTTTGATGCAGGGCATCAGGAAGAAGGGAATCATCGTCTATGGTGTGGTACGTTTGATGATGAGCGTTTCGGGCTTCATCAAAAAACGCTTCCATAAGAATATCGGGAAAAGATGGTTCAGGCCGCTCTTGTCAAAATTATCCTTGCAGACCAACCGTTTGTGCATCTGCGGCGGAGGGCCGCTCCCTGCGTCGACCTACCGGTATTTCAACGAACTGGGTATTGATTTCGTCCAAGGTTACGGTCTGACCGAAGCAAGCCCCATGACCCATCTCACTCCGCCGGAACACTTCATCGTCTCCAGCGTCGGCCGTTCTTTCCCCGGTGAGGAAGTCAAGATTGCGGATCCCGATGAGGATGGAAACGGCATCATTTGCATCAAAGGCCCGAACGTCATGCAGGGGTACTATCATAATGAGGAAGCGACGAAAGAGGTCCTTTCCGAAGATGGCTGGCTGAACACCGGAGATGTGGGGCACGAAGATGAGAACAAGTACCTGTACCTGACAGGACGGGCGAAGAACATCATCGTGACCGAGGGGGGAAAAAATGTCTTCCCTGAGGAAATCGAAGATTATTTCCAGCTGTACGATGAGATCGAAACGCTGTGTGTCATGGGCTATCTCATCGACAAAAAGATGAAAACCGAAGGCATCCGTATATTGATCTACCCGACACCGAAATATACGGAAAGCGTAAAAAAAACGCATGCGGGGAATTATCAGGCAGTCATCCAGAAGCGGATGGAAGAAATCGTCGGGGAAGTGAACAAGGAACTGCAGGGGTACAAGAAAATCTCCCGGGTCACGGTGGTGGACAAGCCCCTGCCCTTGACCAGCACAAAGAAGGTCAAACGCTTTCTTGTGGCGCAGGAATACAAAGATTAAGAGGCGAGAAGCCCCTGTCGAGGGGCTTCTCCTGTATCATCCCATCTTGAACGCATTGGACATTTTGTTGCCTTGGGAACGGTTCATGCCGTACACAATGGCGAACACCACGACCAACAAGACTACGGACAATGCACTGGCTTCACCAAGCTTTCCGTCGGATACCGCACCATAAATCTGAATCGGCACCGTTCTTGTCCTGCCGCTGTACAGCAGGATGGTGGTGCTTAATTCCTGAAGCAGTGTCGTCAGCGTAAGGATGGAACCGCTGATGATGGAAGGCATGATCAAGGGGATGCTCACCTTTCTGAAGGTATGGAACCACGTGGCGCCCATGATGGTCGACGCTTCCTCCAAAGACGGATTCAGTTGCGTCAGGCTTGCAGCCACGGAACGATACACATACGGTGTTCTCCTGATCATATACGAAATGACCAGAATCGTGTATGTGCCGGTCAGACGGATGGCGCTACTTCCGCTGAAAGCGGAAAGCAACGCGATGGAGACGACGGTTCCCGGCAGGATGAACGGAGCCATGACGGACAAATCCAGCAAAGCGGCGCCTTTGGGTTTTTTCCGTTCGGTGATGTAGGCCACAATGCTCCCCAACACCGCGCACAACAACGTCGCGACGATGGAAAGATAGAAGGAATTGAACAACTCCTTGTGTGAATAATGCGGTATGCGGGTATAGTTGGAGAAGGTGAACCCTTCCGGAAACAATCCCACCCACTTCTGGAAGAATGACATGACAATGATGGTGATCTGCGGCAACAAGGATGCGATCAGGATAATCAGGCAGTAGATCATCGCAAAAACCCGTATGCCTTTCCCTTCGTTCAGTTTCAATGCCGATCTGGATGCGGAAATCGTCTCATACTGGTGTCTGTTGACCAAATACTTCTGAAGCCATAGCACGAAGGCTGTGATCAACACGTTCACCACGGCTATGGAAGAGGCGCCGTTGATGTTCCAGAAACCGTTGACCTCAAAGTAAATCAACGTTGGAAGCACATAGTTGTCTCCCCCGATGATGGCCGGGATGCCGAAATTACCGATGGCACGGACGAACACCAACAAAGCGGCGGCCCCGATGCTGGGCAGGATCAACGGGAATGTGACGGTCCGGAGAATCCGCCATTTACCAGCCCCCATCAGCATGGCGGCTTCTTCAAGCAACGGATTTGCGGAAGCGAAAGCCCCATAACTCAACTGGAACACAAACGGATAATAGGTCAGCGTCATGCAGAGTATCATGCCGAACATGCCATAGATGCTCGGGACCTTCACGCCGAACGGAGACAGCAGCCAATTGAGGAAAATCCTCACAATGCCTTTTCGTCCGAGCAGGATGACCCACGTGAATGCCCCGACAAACGACGGCATGATGATGGGGAGGATACCCAAGGACAAGATGAGGTTTTTCCCCGGCATTCTGACTCGTGCGACAAAATACCCCATCGGAACCCCGATGAGTAGCGTCAACAAGGTGACGCTGATGCTCACCACAAACGAGTTTCTCAGGCTTTTCCGGTACAAATTGCTTGTGGCGAATTCCCTGAACCCATCCAAACTGAAACCATGAAACGCCAAATCATCGGCAGGTGCCATGAAGGCGCGGACCAATGTGGTGAACATCGGATACAGGAGAAAGATCGCCAGGAAAGCCATGGGGATGGCGAAGACGATGTACTGGCTGATGTCTTTGCGGAATGCGCGCTGTTTCATTCATGCTCCTCCCGTTTTTCTTTCAGGAACAAGGAAGCCGTATTGTCCTTCACCGACACATAGACATTTTCATGCTCGCGGACATCAGGAAGCAGATGGTTCATGTCAATCTCAAAGATGGTATCAGAAATCTCCGGACCGACGGCAACCTCATAGCGCACGAACTGCCCGAGATGTTGGATGATGTTGACCTTGCCCGCAAGCGATTGCCCATCAGGCTTCCCGTGGGAAACAAGCAACTGTTCGGGACGAGCCCCCACCAACACTTCATCACCCGCTTTTGGGGTCGGGACATGGCAACGGGATTTCCCGACAGGGATGCTCATGCTCCCATCATTGGTTTTGGCAAGAACCGTATCGCCCTCCACCCTATCCACGACACTATTGAAGAAATTCATCTTGCCGATGAAATTCGCCACAAACGCGTTTGCCGGTTGGGTATACAGCTCATCACTGGAGCCGATCTGCTCCACGGTACCCTTGCGAAGCACTGCGAGACGGTCACCTACAGCCATGGCCTCTTCCTGGTCATGGGTAACGAAAATCGTCGTGATGTTAGTCGCTTTCTGGATTCTCCTGATCTCAGCCCGCATGTATCTGCGAAGTTTCGCGTCAAGGTTGGCCAACGGCTCGTCAAGCAACAGGATGTCCGGGTCATAGACCAGCGCGCGGGCGATGGCAACTCGTTGCTGCTGCCCTCCGGAAAGCCCGGATGGACTTGGATTGCGTTTCAACTCTTCCTCAAGTCCCACCAGCTTCATGGCATCAGTGACCTTCTGCCGCACCACATCCTCAGGGGTTTTCCTGACCCTCAGGCCATAGGCGACATTCTCAAAAATCGTCATATGGGGATACAACGCGAAACTCTGGAACACCATGCCTATGTTCCGCTTGTACGGAGGAATCGTCGATATGTCCACATCTCCGTAAAGCATGTTCCCTGAAGTGATGGTCTCAAGACCCGCAGTGCTTCTCAGCAACGTGGTTTTTCCACAGCCACTGGGACCGAGCAGGCAGAACAACTCCCCTGCGTTGATGGTGAACGAAACATCATTCAAGGCATGGACGGGATTCTTGCCCTTCGCATCAAAGACCTTGTTTACGTGTACATACGTCAGATTCCGGCTCATTGTATCCTCCTTGGAACCAGATGGAAAGAAAAGGGACCCACACCACAGCAGGTCCCTTTTCCGGAAAAATGTCATGTTTACAGCAATGCGTTGAATTTGCCCACCAACTCTTTCTTGATCTTCGCCGCCTCATTTGCATCATACGGGAAGAACTTCATGTCAGCGAGATTGGGAAGGCCTTCGGGTCCGGGAACGTCCTTAGAGACGGCACGGCGGAAGCATTCGTCACGCACGACTTGGAAGGCTTCTTTGCTGGTCATGAAATCAATGAACTTCTGGGCAGAGGAGAGGTTCGGGCAGTTGGCGAGGATCGCAGAGCCTTCAATTCTCCGTCCGGTTCCCTCAGAAGGCATCACATACGCGACCGGGTCTCCCTCGGAAATCTTCTTGCCGATGTTGTTTTCACCGGTGACCGTGATGGCGTATTCGCCACGGGCAACGGAATCAGGACCGGCTGTGGAACTTGCCACATAGGTCGCGTTCTTCACTACGCTGGCGACGAAATCCATACCGTACAGCTTGTACATCATGTACAACTGCGCATAGGACGAACCAGAAGAAGCAGGGTTGCCGAGAACGATCTCGCCCTTGTATTTCGGATCTCCGAGGTCTTTCCAGGATTTCGGCGCATCGGCTGCGGAAAGCATCTTGGTATTGTACATGATGCCCTGCAACGGCATTGACGTGCCATAATATTTCGGCTGGTCACCGGCATCCCTGTTGGCTTCCTCGAAATCAGCATGATGGACGGAGCGGTACGGCTGGAGTTTGTCATACACCTGATCCAGATTCTCTTTTGCCATCAACAACAACACATCCCCTTCCGGCTTCGGCCATTCGGTCTTCACCCTGGTCACCAAATCGCCTGAACCGGCGCGAATGATGGTCACTTTGATGTTCGGATAGATGGCGTTGAATTTCGCGGTAAGCTTTTCCGCCTCACCTTCCGAAGCCGCGCTGTAGATCACCAGGTTTCCGCTTTCGGAAGCCGCGGCGCCCTCTTTCGTTCCTTGGGCTGACACGCTGGCCATGGCAAGAGCCAAAACCAGCAACATCACCAATACTTTTTTCATATGGACTCCTTTGCATGTTTTCTTCGGTACCAGTATAGTACCCGATATATCAAAACACAAGAAGAAACTTTTCTTTTTTGTCCTTTCATCGTTATTCGCCCCGGTAAAGAAAATTAACGAAAGCATTTCCTTTACCTTCCCGATACCAACCCATCAAGCAGACGGACGTTATGCAACGGATTGCCCAATGTCTCCAAAACCATGTTCGTCTCATGCCGCCTGAGTTTTCCGACGATCATGGAACACGGGAAACCATATGCGTCAAAATCCTCATGGCTGTCTTTCAGCACACCATCTTGGGAGGAGGGATTGGCATGCAGATGGCAGGAAACCACTTTCCCTGTTGAAAGGATCTGGTCGATCGCATCGGGAAAGGAAAAACCGAAGACGAAATGGGAGACCCACAGATGTCCCACATCCAAGCACAGATACACCTCGGGAACCGATGCGATTTCGAGCATATCCCGGACGGTCATGCACATGTAACCGGCCCGGGGATTGAGATTCTCCACAAGCAAGCGGAGCCCCTTCTTTGAAAACTGCTCCCCGAGTCGCCCAAGCTCCGCTTTCATCGTTTGGAAACGCCTGCGATATTCGTCCATATCGGTGTAGTCGCTCCTGCAGATTGACCCTTCCTTCCTGCCGACGAACCGGTCAAACACACCCGTCTCCAAAACCGACATCCGCCGTTTGACCTCCGATGGTATCAGGCGGTCTGTGGCGTACCCCGGATGGAGAATCACATTCTCCGCTCCGAACAAAGAAGCCGTGACGGCGCTCCGAGAGAGCATCGCATGGCTTTGTCGGAGGATGGAAGCATCCATGCTTGCGAAATTGGGAAAGTCAGGTTCTGAAGGGCAACAAGAATGTACCGACACGACCCTCTCGGACAAAAGGGGTGCGGCAGCCTGCAGAAACGCAGGGCTCATGGTATAGGCCAATTCAAATTTTGCGCTGGGCCATTGCCGGATGAAAGCCTCAACGGAGGCGACATCCTGAAAGCCCACCAAGGATATCGCTTGTTCCCGCATCCACTCCGTCCTTAATAATGGGCATACCCTGCGGCGACATATGCATCGGCGATTTTCTTGATGCTGTCATTCATCGAAACGCAGAGGCCCGCATCGTTGGAGACGACTTCCCACCGGGTCATCGCATCCTCGCTACGGGAAATCCGTTGGGCTACCTGACACCAGCGATCCTCCAATCGGGTCGAACTGTCGATCACCGCAGGAAGACCGAAGCGCATCAGCGTCGCGTCAAGATCACTCCCGTCATCCATCGTGCGGATTATTGAAGCGCCTTTCTTTTCCATCGCCTGTTCCACATCGGTCATGATGTTTTCCATCTTTTCCGGATGTTTCTCAAAGTACAACGGCCACTCCCGTTCCCGGTGCAACTGTTCCTGCAACAGTTTCGCATGCGCATACGCCTCAGGCTCTTTTGCCCAGGATTTGACCGTCAAAAGCGCAAAAAACAAGGTATTCTCCACAGCAGCGGTCCCTTTTGACCAATCCTGCGGATCATAGGGGAAATTCATGTAGTAATGTGCGGATTCCTCCTCAGCGACCAAGTATTGTTCCTGATAGTGCTCACGGAGTTTTTCCTTGATGAAGGAATGGCCGTTCCTGATGATGTGCACACCAACGCCACGACGTGCTATTTCGATCAACGAAGTGGGGATAGCCTTTACGTCCGCATATACCTGGGGTTTCCAAACCTTGCCGGGAAAAGCATCACGGAAACCTTCCATGATTTCCGGCAACAACACCGACATATTGAGCCCAGGAACAATCTGTTTCCCGCTTTCGTCCATCAAATCCATACGATCCCCATCACCATCAAAACAGAATCCACAAAGATACGACCCCTGTTTCATGGCTTCCCGAGCCGGAGAAATGCTGCTTTCGATGATCGGATTCGGATCCCCCGCAGGAAAGCGGCCGTCAGGAATCAGGTTGTGGTGCACCATCTTGATGCCGGCCTTTTCAAAAGCCATGGCTACCGGCATGCCGTTGGTTCCACACAGGAACTCACCAAAGACCGGCACCCCGCCGAGGGACCCCGGGAGCACACGCGCGAGGGCGAGAGAATAATCGACATATTGCTCCCCATGGTCGAACACGCGCACACGTCCCTTGACAGTGGATGTCGTGCAGTCTCCCTTGAGAAACAACTCTTCTATGGCTTTGATCCCGCCTTCAGGACCGCAACCCATGGCGATGGGCTGCAAATAAGGTGCGAGCAACTTGCAACCGATGTAGTTTCCGGGGTTGTGGCTTGCCGTGATCATGACAGCAGCACATTCACGGTGACGCATGCAGGAATAGTAGAATTCGCATGTGGAAATCTGCAGGGGATTGACCAGCACGTCCAGTCCCAGGGAAACGCAACTATCCATCAGCTGTTCCATGACCGCCGGCGCAGAAAGACGGGCGTCACGGGCAAGCAACACCATCCCGACCTTCAAGGTGTCTTTGCAATACCGGGCGATGCTGAAGGCCAGCCGTTTCAACAAATCAGCATCCAACAATTCGGATTTAGTCCGGATGTCGTATGCCTTGAACATTCCCAAATTCAAATCCCGCATCGTTCACTCCTCGTACCATAGTATCCCACGAAAGCAAATTAAAAGCAAGAAAAAGAAAGAAAAGGCAAGAAACAAACCGCTCTTGACAGAAAGAAAGTGATTCACCGACTATGTATGCATGTTGTTCATCAATGCAAAACTCATCATGGATGATTCCATCCTTCAGAATGGATATCTGAACGTTACCGACGGAAAAATCACCGGCATCGGCACGGGATCCCCCCTTCTTTCCAAAGGAGTGGAGGCATTTGACTGCAAGGGGCTTTTCCTCTCGCCAGGTTTCGTTGACATCCATTCCCACGGAGGCGGGGGCGCCGACATCATGGATGGGACGCCACAGGACATCACAACTGCGGCACAGACGCACCTCAGGCATGGCACGACCACCTATTATCCCACCACACTCACCTCAAGCGACGAAGCGTTGTTCCACACGTTCGACTGTTTCCGCGAAGCGAGGAAATGCCACGACACGCTGCCCCATCTTCCCGGACTGCATCTGGAAGGACCATACTTCGACATGGTGGAAAAAGGCGCCCAGGATCCACGCTACATCAAAGTCCCCACACCGGGACACTACATGAACATCCTGGAGAAAGGGGAAGGCATCATCTCCCGCATATCCTTCGCCCCTGAACTGCCCGGCGCGCTCGAGATGGCGGACCGCATGCAGAATTCGGGCATCATGCTTTCCGCAGGACACACCGCGGCAACATATGAGGTGATCAGAAAGGCGTTCGACCACGGAGTGAGACATCTCACCCATTTCTATTCCGGCATGTCGACCATCCACAGGGAAGGCGGCTACCGAATCCTGGGAACCGTGGAAGCCGGCTACCTGATCGACGGACTTTCCGTGGAACTGATCGCCGACGGCATGCATCTTCCTCCCGATTTGCTGAAAATGATCCTCAAACTGAAGAACCATGACAAGATTTGCGTGTGTACCGACAGCATGCGTGGAGCGGGCATGCCGGAAGGTCCTTCGATCCTCGGACCGAAAGACTCAGGACAACCGGTGATCATCGAAGACGGAATCGCGAAAATGCCGGACCGCACCTGTTTCGCAGGCAGCGTCGCCACCACAGACCGTCTGGTCAGGGTGATGACATATAAGGCGGGATTACCCCTTTGGGAGGCTGTGCGCATGGCTTCGGCGCTCCCGGCGCGTTTCATGGGCATTGACGACCACACCGGCACGCTCTCGGTAGGGAAAGATGCCGATCTTCTGCTTTTTGATGATGATATCACCATCAGAAAGGTGTTTGTGGACGGAAAAGAAGTCAGATAAAAAACGCTTCCCGCCACAACAGGCAGGAAGCGTCGTTTTCCAGAAAAGACCGCTTACTTGAACTTCTCGCGGTTAATCCACAGCCCAAGAGCCGGATTGGGGATGAAATAGACTACTTCCCCATCAGGCATGGTGTTGTACCCATAGGAAAGTTTTGACGGATCATACCGTTTCACCATCTCATCATACGAAGCGCTCTTGAATCCGACACCTTCGATTTCCTTGCGGGTAATGTTCTTCACCGCATAGGTGATGGAGAACCTGCCGTCAGAAGAACCATGAATCAAATGGGCCGCTACTCCTGCGTTGTCCCTGAGATCCTGGTTTTTCTGATACTCCTCAAGGGTATGAATCCTCCCGCGATATCCGTATTTCCTGATGAGCGCGTCATTGATCGTGTCCTCACCGAACTTGTCGATGCCCGGAGCCAGGACAAGCAGCTCGCCACCGTCGGCAATCGCCATACGGGTACGGTAGACGCTCTTGTTTCCCAGCCAGGTACTCTTGAACTCCTTCGGATCGAGATACACGATGCATTTTTTGATGCCATGATCCACAAAATCGATGTTCTTCTGCTGGGAAAGCGCGACGGCATCCTCCAGTACTTTTCTCGTATTGCCGATGAACAACCCATGGGTCTGCGTCTTTCCTTGCGGAGCGGTGCATACGGTAAGCGCGAACCAGATCGGACGGCCGGAAAGGTACTTCTCCAACGCATAGTCGAAGATTTTCCTCACCGGGGTGAAATCCTTGCCCATCATCCGTTCCATCCCGTACACGGCGCCGACCATGTGGCTCTTGTTGATCATATCCGCGCCGCCGACGCCGACGAACAGGTTCTTCGCATGGTTGGCCATGCCGATGACCTCATGAGGCACTACCTGTCCCACGGAAAGGATCAAATCATACGACGGATCCATGATGAGTTTGTTCACCTGGACCGAAATGCCCTCCGTCCAGATGCCTTCAGTGATCTCTTTCAGGTACTTTGCGGGCACTTCGCCCAACGTCACCACATCATGTCTCCAATCGTGGACGATGAATTGGGAAACAGGGATGTCGCCATACATCTCCAAAATCTGTTCCTTGGTCATGGCGACATGGGTTCCGAGAGCTTCCAGCACCTGTACCTCACAGCCCTTCGCCACCAGATAATGGTAGGCACAGTTGCAGATATAGCCGGCATTGGAGAAGAAGCGCGTGAAATCCGGCCCCACCAGGAGAACCTTTTTCAGGTTCCCCCGTGCTGCGAGAAACGACTCGACTTGTTGTTTGATCTCGTTGTTTGTCATGCTCATACCGTATATGTCGAAGCGGAAGTGCTTCCTCCTTCACCTGTCCAGTTGGTATGGAAGAACTGCCCGCGCGGGCAATCGACCCTTTCATACGTATGGGCGCCGAAATAGTCACGTTGTGCCTGAAGCAGGTTCGCGGGAAGACGTTCGCACGTATACCCGTCGAAATAACCGAGTGCCGCAGAGAATGCGGGTACAGGAACACCATCCAGGACGGCTTCCGAGACGACACGTCTCCACGAAGGCACGAGATTCTTGATCACACTCTCAAAATACGGATCCAGAAGCAGGTTGGAAAGCGCAGGATTCTTGTCGAACGCTTCCTTGATCTTCCCCAAGAACACAGAACGGATGATACAGCCGCCTCTCCACATCAAGGCGATGCCACCATAGTTCAGATTCCAGCCATAGGTCTTTGCGGCTGTCCGCATCAGGGTGTAGCCTTGCGCATACGAAATGATCTTCGAAGCATACAATGCGCGCCGGATGTCCTCAATGAAAACCTTGCGGTCTCCGGAGAACTTCCCTTTTTCCTTACCGGAAAACACTTTTGCGGCTTCAACACGTTCTTCCTTCATGGCAGACAGACAGCGGGCGAAAACGCTCTCGCCGATCAACGTGAGGGGAACGCCCTCATCCAAAGCGGCGATGCCGGTCCATTTGCCGGTGCCCTTTTGCCCGGCGGTATCCAGAATCTTGTCGACGATCGGTTTCCCATCGGTGTCTTTGTAAGCCAGAATGTCCCGCGTGATCTCGATGAGATAACTGTCAAGTTCGGTCTTGTTCCATTCGGCGAAGACATCATGCATCTCGTCAGCGCTCATGCCGAGCACGTCTTTCATCAGCTGGTAGGCTTCGCAGATCAGCTGCATGTCACCGTATTCGATGCCGTTGTGGACCATTTTGACGAAGTGACCCGCACCATTCTCCCCTACCCAGTCACAACACGGGCTGCCATCTTCCACCTTCGCGCAAATGCTCTGCAGGATCGGTTTCACCACCGGCCATGCGGCAGGACTGCCGCCCGGCATCATGGAAGGGCCTTTGAGCGCGCCTTCCTCCCCTCCGGAGACACCGGTTCCGATGTACAGCAAGCCTTTGCCCTCAACATAGGAGCAACGGCGGATCGTATCGGTGAAATGGCTGTTTCCGCCATCGATGATGATGTCTCCCGGTTCAAGAACCCCGAGCAACGCTTCGATGAAATCATCAACAGGCTGTCCGGCCTTGACCATCATCATGACTTTTCTCGGTTTCGCCAGAGAATCGGCAAGTTCCTCAAGCGTATGGGTCGCGATGATGTTCTTGCCTTTCGCACGGCCTTCCACAAACGCGTCGACTTTGCTTACGGTTCTGTTGTAGACCGCAACCGTGAAGCCTTTCGACTCCATATTCATCACCAAGTTCTCGCCCATGACGGCAAGTCCGATCAATCCGATATCAGCTTTCTTTTTCATACCTTACCTCTTCACCCGTGCGTTGCCCTTGTAGATGGACCAAATCTGATCCTCATCCGCAGGAGTCGCGTAATCCGTCAGCACTGTCGTCGCCAATGCGCCGCTTGCCCAGCCGAACTGGAGCCATTTCTCCGCATCCCAACCTTTGAGGACCGCATACAAAAGACCGGAAACAAAACCATCGCCGCCACCGATCCTGTCCAAAACCTGAATGCTCCTCGGCTCTTCCACATACCAATCGTCGCCCGCAAGCAACAATGCGCCCCACATATGCTCGTTCGCGTTCAGCACCTGCCGTAAGGTGGTCGCATATACCTGTGCGTTGGGATATTCCTTCTTCACCTCAAGCACCATACCTTTGAATGCGTCAATCTTCGCGCCAAGATCCTTTCCGCCCGCTTCAGGTCCCTTGACGCCGAGAGCAAGCTGGAAGTCCTCTTCGTTTCCGATGAGGATATCCGCAGCCGACGCGATTTCTTTGAAAATCGTCCTGAGTTCCTTCTCCCTGCCTTTCCAGAATGACGCGCGGAAGTTCAGGTCAAAGGAAACCAATGTGCCGTGCTTTTTCGCTGCCCGAACCAGTTCAAGACAGAACTGGCCGGTGCTTTCGCTCATGGCCGCGATCAAACCGGACAGATGCAGGATCTTCACCCCTTCCGTCCCCAAAATGCGTTCCGTGTCAAAATCCTTGATGTTCAGCGTCCGTCCGACTTCACCTGCCCTGTCGTTGGACACTCGCGGTCCTCTCAACCCATATCCGCTGTCAGCGATGTTGAACTGGTGGCGCACACCCCATGGCCCATCCTGCTCCACTTCCGGACCTTCATACTCGATGTTGCGGAACCTCAGTTCGGATTTGATGAACTGCGCGATGGGGCTATCCTTCACAAAGGTGGTGAGGACCTTGGTCTTCATACCCAATGAAGCGGGTACGTTGAGGACGTTGGTCTCCGCGCTGGTCGCCTGCATCTCATACAATCTGCTTGTATGGACCGGAAGCCGGTCAACCGGTGTGATGCGTACGCCCATGCTTGACGGGCATACGAGGTCGTACTTGCAGTTTTCTCTCAGTTTCAGCATTTTTGCATTCTCCTTATTTGACATATTCATGAAGCGTGGCTCTCACTGCCCCCGGTCCCTTCATCATCGATGCAAAAGCATCCAAGACACGATCCTTCAGGGGGGAAGTCCAAAGATTGAAGCCAAAGATATTCACATTCTCCATCAGCGGTTTCAGCACTGTGGCGTAATCCGCAGGGACTCCGAGCTTCAGAGACGACACGACGGCCCGTGAACTGTCCAAAAGCGGATCGGGACTGAGTTCAAACGTCTTTCCGGTGTCATCCACTCCAAGCAGATACCGCATCCAGGATGCCTGGGCAAGCGGGATGCATTTCAGTCTTCCCAAATCGAGATGGGGATCGGCCATATAAGCCTTCACCGTTTCTCCAAACCGGATGGCGAGCTTCTGGCTGGTATCTGTGGCGATCCTCTGGGGCGTGTCAGGCATGAACGGATTCACCAGACGTCGTTCAACGACATCGTCAATGAACTGTTTCGGTGAAAGGATTTTGGGATCAGTGACGACCGGCAAACCTTCCACGTATCCGATGCGTTTGATATACCGGACGATATCCTCATCCTTCATTTCATCGCTGATCTTCGTATAGCCCAGCATGCATCCCATGACGCTCATGGCTGTATGAAGCGGGTTGAGGCAGGTGCAGACTTTCATCCGTTCGACCTTGTTGACGGTCTCCCGGTCGGTCAGATAGATGCCGGCTTTCTCAAGCGGCGGTCTTCCATTGGGGAAGCTGTCTTCAATGACCAGATATTCGCATTCCTCAGTGTTGACGAACGGCGCGATGAACGTCTTCTTTTCAGTCACCACCACATCGGTGCTTTCGAACCCTTTTTCCTTGAGCATCTTCTGCACAGATTCATGCGGTCTTGGGGTGATCTTGTCGATCATGCTCCACGGAAAGGCTACCTTCTTTGGATCGGAAAGGTAATCGACGAACGCCTGGGGGATAACCCCGGCTTTCAGCCAGGCTCCGGCCACTTCCATCACCCCTTTCTGGAGTTTCTCTCCGTTGTGCGAGCAGTTGTCCATGCTGACAAAGGCAAAGGGGAAAGCACCTGCCTTGAACCGTTCATAAGCGAGAGCCGTGACCATGCAGATGATGGTCGAACAGTTCTCCGGTCCGCGGAGAATATCCTCCTGTACGTATGGAGGAACCGTAGAATACCCTTTCTCCGTGATGGTGAAGCTGACCATCTGCAGGACAGGATTCCGGAAAAACGCTTTCAGCGCCTCATAATCCTCCGGATACGCCGGAGAACATTTGTAGGCTTCGGCGACACTTGCGATCACACGGGTATCGACCGTGGCGTCACTTTTCAAAGTTGCGAGAAGGCACAGATTGTCACATTTCTTGTAGATGTCATCGATGATCTGAAAATCAAAGCCTTCACCAACGACGATTCCGGTCTTCACCAAGCCCTTTTCCAAAAGATCCTGCATCCGGGCTGCAGGGAAGCCTCGGAAGATGTTTCCTGCTCCGAAATGCATCCACGTGCACCCTTTCCGGGTCGCTCTCCGCATCGTGGCGATGTCAAACGCAGGAAGCGTCACCCCTGCATTCCGCCATGCCTGTTTGTTGTCCAAGTCCTTCAGACAAAGTTTCACTTTGAACCCCTGTTTCATTATTGCAGGGAAGAAAGGAAGAATCAATAGCAAAATTGGAGTAGTCCGAACGAGGTTTTGGACGATTCATATCAGTTTTTTACTATGGCCAATATATGCCGGCAAATGCAGGATTGGGTGGTTCCCTGTATGGCGATGCTCCTTGCTAACCCCTTGCCGTTGGTTTATACTGAAACAAATTTGACAAAAGAGGTCCATCATGAAAATGTATCCAAAATCGGTGCATCAGCTCGAAGGAGCAAAAGTATACATCGCGGATGACGGCGAAAAAGACGTCCTCGTCTGTGAAGGCAAACCGTATTTCGGCGGCAAGGAAGGGAAAAACGTATTTCCCTTCAGCCATGAACTCGCCATGAAAATGCGTTCGCTTTTTCCGTTCACCGCACCCCGTAAAGTGCTCTCCGAAGAACGCAGCATCGGAGTCGGCGACCGTCTTGGCATCGCCTGCCCGGGGCACATCAGGGTATTCGAGAAGTATGACGCCTATCCGGTATTCGCCCAACAGTCGATCCGGGAATTGAACCTGACCAACAGGACCTTCCAAGATGTCCTCGATTGCGTCACGTTCTCCGTGTTCCGTGAAGACTACCAGAAGGGTTTCGGCGCCGATGGCGACCATCTGAAGAAACCGGAAGACATCGAATACGCCCTTGGCCTTGGTTTCACCATGATCACGCTGGACCTTTCCGAACACATCCATGCGGATGCGGACGGTTCCTACAGCCAGGACATCGATCCCATCTACCTCGGCAAGGGATTCAAACTCGATACCGGCGATGTGGTGAAATTCTCCGAAGCGGAACTCAAACGTTGCGCGGGCGTCTATGGCGAAGCTTTGGATTTTGCGGTCAAAATGTATGACCAGTTCCTGAAAAGCGGAAAATACGATGCTGAATTCGAAATTTCGATTGACGAGACCGGCACGCCCACCCTTCCTTCGGAACATTACTTCGTGGCCAGCGAACTTTCACGCCGTGGCGTCAAATTCGCCACCATCGCTCCGCGTTTCACCGGAGAATTCCAGAAGGGCATCGACTATATAGGAGACTTGAAGCAGTTCGACAAAGAGATGGCCATCCATGCCGCGATAGCCCGCAAGTTCGGGCATAAGGTCAGCGTTCATTCAGGTTCCGACAAGTTCAGCGTCTTCCCGTCCGTCGGAAAGAACACCAGACAACACTACCACGTGAAAACCGCAGGCACCAACTGGCTGGAAGCGATGAAAATCGTTGCCATGCATGATCCCAAGCTGTATCGGGAGATCCACCAATTCGCCCTTGGCGCATTTGATGAAGCCAGGAAATACTATCATGTCACTACGGATATCAAAGCGATTCCGTCCTTGGACAAAATCGCAGACAAAGACCTTCCGAAGCTCTTTGAGGACAACAACGCCCGCCAGTTGATCCACATCACTTACGGACTCATCCTCAACGCCAAGAACGCCGATGGAAGCGACCGCTTCCACACACGTCTCTACAGCTTCTGGAGAAAGCACAGCGAAGAATACTACGAGGCGTTGGACAAACACATCAGCCATCACCTTGAAGCTCTTGGCTGCCCGAAAATGAAGCATTGAGCTTCCTGCCGATCATCAAAACCCCTTCGGATGCCATCATCTGAAGGGGTTTTCTTTTCCTTTCACAGAAGCACGATCACCATCTGGGTGACGATCACGATGGTAAGCAAAGCGATGGGATAGGTTGCGGCATATGAGGCGGCGACAAGATCTGTCTTCGCCAGACCTATCAAAGCCCCAAGAGCCGGAGTGCTGGTCATTCCACCCGTAATGGAGCCAAGATTGTCCAGTATCCTCAATTTGACCACATATTTCGCGAAGGCAAACGCCAGACACATCGGTACGATCGTCATGATGGCGCCATAGACAAAATAGACAGGCCTGAAATACTTCACGAAATTCATGCCGCCAGAAACACCGGCTCCGATGAGGAACAACATCAATCCAAGTTCCCTGATCATGGCCAAATTCTTTTTATCCACCTCCAGACTGCATGTTCCGATGGCACCCATATGGCCGAAGACCAAGGACACCAGCAAACAACCGCCTGTAGTAGTCAATGAAAACGTCGGGCCATGAAAACCCTTGGCGGAAAGAGGCACTTTGATTGTCCCGACCAAGATGCCCAGCACCGCGCAAAGTCCCACGACGAACAATCCGCTCGGATCCATTTTGAAGTCATGCTTGGCCTTATCTGTTTTCATGAGGGGGATTTCTTCGGAAAGGTAGCGTACTTCTTCCGATATATCGGCTTTGCCAATCTTCGGCATGAGTTGGACAAACAGAACGACACCGATCACCCCGAACAAGTACGCAATGCCGTAGCCGACCGTCACCGCATTCTCATATTGGGGCAAAGCTGTCGCTTTCGCCGCAGAAAACGCAGGGGTACTGGTCAGGGCACCGGAAAGCAGTCCCGCCATGATGGCGACGAATTCCTTTTTGTCCTGATGAGCCCCTCTTCCTGCCCAATAGCATGCCGCGCAAACCAACCCGCTGGAAATCGTGATGATCAGCCCGATGGCGACATAGGAACGGAAATTCTTCTTCAAGTTGGAGAAGAACCCAGGACCTGCGGTAAGCCCCACCGCCACCACAAACAGCACCAACCCGATGTTCTCCACCAACTTCAGCGCATTACCCGTGAAGCTAACGCCACCGGAAACCATCTGTTTGGCCAAGGAACTTCCGAACAATCCACCAAACACCAAGGACATGACAAAAACCCCGGCACTTCCAAGGCTTATTCCCTTGATGGTGATGCGCCCGACCATATATCCCGTCACCGCAATGCAAAACAGGCAACAGACAAACAAAGGTATTCCTGTCAATACAAACATATGTCCCCCTCAATCGGTTTCTGCTCCTTCAGAGATTTCCCAACACGCCTCTTTTCCATCATCCGCCAAAGCAACATTCCTTTGGACAGCGAGCAAAGCCAACGTCTCCCCTATCTTGTCAGGGGTCATCGCGATGGCGACACCTGCGTTTTCCAACGCTTCGATCTTTCCTTTTGCAGTCCCCATTCCCCCGGATATGATGGCACCTGCATGTCCCATACGTTTTCCGGCAGGCGCGCTTTGGCCACCAATGAACGCTGCCACCGGTTTCGTCATGGATGCCGCGATATAGCGGGCCGCTTCTTCTTCACCGGTTGTTCCTATCTCACCGTTCATCACCACAGCCCATGTATCCTGATCCGCCTGGAATTCCTTGAGGACATCCACGAAACTGGTCCCCCTGATGGGATCTCCGCCGATCCCGACCACCGTAGACTGCCCGATGCCCCTGTCTGAAAGTTGCTTCACCGCCTCATAGGTCAAAGTGCCGGAACGCGATATGACCCCGACATGCCCTTTCTTGTGGATGTATCCCGGCATAATGCCTATCTTGCATTCTCCCGGCGTGATGATACCCGGGCAGTTGGGACCTATCAAACGGGAAGACGAACCTTCCAGATAGTGCTTCACTCTGGCCATATCCTGCACAGGAATCCCTTCGGTGATACAGACGATGATCCTGATCTTCGCATCAACGGCCTCAAGAATGGAATCCGCGGCATATGCCGGCGGAACATAGATGACGCTCGCATCGGCTCCTGTCTCGGCAACCGCCGCAGCGACCGTGCCGAACACCGGCACTTCGCAGACTTTCTGTCCCTGTTTCCCCGGAGTCACTCCGCCGACGATCTTGGTTCCGTAAGCAAGCATTTGGGCGGTATGGAACGAACCTTGGTGTCCGGTGATGCCCTGCACGAGAACCCGTGTGCACCTATTGATGTAAATGCTCATGATTGCAGCTCTCCTTTGCAGCAGGCGACCGCCTTACGGGCTCCGTCAGCCATATCGGTGGCGGAAATGATGGGAAGTCCTGATTCTTTGAGAACCTGTCTGCCTTTATCGGCATTCGTTCCTTCAAGACGCACCACAAGGGGGATGGAAAGACCCGTCTCCCTCACTGCCGAGACAACACCTTCGGCGATGATGTCGCACTTCATGATCCCGCCGAAGATATTGATGAAAATCACCTTCACCTGCTTGTCGGAAAGCAGGATTTCAAACGCCATTTTGACTTTCTCAGCAGTCGCGCTTCCACCAACATCAAGGAAATTTGCCGGACTGCCTCCATAGCTTTTGATGATGTCCATTGTCGCCATGGCCAAGCCGGCGCCATTGACGAGGCATCCCACATCCCCGTCCAGCGTGATGTAGTTCAGGCCATATTGGGAAGCCTTCCATTCCCTGGTGTCTTCCTCATCCACATCCCTGAGAGTCTGGATGTCCGGATGACGGAAAAGCGCGTTGTCATCAAACGTGACCTTGGCGTCAAGGCAGAGCAGATGCCCCCCCGTGGTAAGCACCAGCGGATTGACTTCCACCAACGAACAATCCTTCTCGACAAACAACTTCGTCATGGAACCAAGCAAGTCGATCAACTCTTCCTGAAGGGAACCCGCCAAACCTAACGCATCTGCTATTTGGAGTCCCTCATACCGTTTGTACCCCATCATTATGGAAACCGGCACACGGATGATGGCGGAAGGATCGTTCTTGGATGTCTCTTCAATCTCCATACCGCCTGATGCGGAAGCGATGATGACCATCGTGGCATTGGCGGAATCCAATGCGATGCCGAGATAGTATTCCTTTTGGACGTCCACGGCTTTCGTCACCAAGACTTTCCTGACGAGTTTGCCTTCGGGACCGGTCTGGCGGTTGACCAACGTCATGCCAAGGATGTCCGAAGCGACCTGCCGGGCTTTATCGGGATCGGAAGCGAATTTCACGCCACCGGCTTTGCCCCTGCCCCCGGCATGAACCTGCGCCTTGACCATGCAGGGGCCGTATTGTTCGGCAACCTTTCTTGCATCCTCTGCACTGGTGACGACCACACCCTCAGGAACAGGCACGCCATAGGCTTTAAGGAGCTGTTTCGCTTGGTATTCATGGATTTTCATGCTGTTTCCTGTCCTTTTCCGACCAACCGGAGGCCTTCCTCCAAAGCCTGCATATTGAGTTTTTCCGTCCCGGCTGGCACATGCATCATGACCGCTTGCCGAAGATTCTCCACATCCGTCAAACCCAACAGACCGTTGATGCAGCCGACGGCCACGATGTTCGCCGTCTGAATTTTTCCTACGACCGTACGTGCAGTATCCAGAATGGGGAGCTTTATCACTCTTTCAGGAACTTCCATGTCCGCGTCCGCCAACACCACACATTCGGGTGTGACGCCAGGATAATATTTGTCGAAAGCATCCTGCGTCAACGCCATCAAAAAGGTCGGCTTCCTCACTTTGGTGAAACCGATAGGACGGTCGGAAACGATCACTTCCGCTTTGCAGGAGCCACCGCGTGCCTCCGGTCCGTACGATTGGCTCTGAGCCGCTTCTTTTCCCGAAAGCACCGCAGCTTCGGCAAGAATGACGGAGGCCAGAATGATGCCCTGCCCACCGCTGCCGGCGAGCTTGATTTCCTGTCTCATGGTTTCACTCATTCGCTTCCCTCTCCCGGTACAACCGCTCGATCAATTGATCATATGCGTAGGTGAACTCAGGGTATGAGGTCTGATGAAGCAAACCGATGACCAGTTTGTCCTTCAGTTCCTCATCCGTCATCTTCGCCGCCTGCTCCATGGTTACGGCGTTGTCCCTCTGCCACTTGAGCATCTGGACCGCATCGCCTTTCTTGTTCTTTCGTCCATAATACGTCGGGCAGACGGAAACGACATCGATGATGGAAAAACCTTTGTGCCGTATGCCTTCCTGGATCAACGAGATGGTCTGCTGCACGTGGTATGCGCTTCCGCGTGCGGCATATGAAGCTCCGGCTCCATATGCGAGACCTGCGATGTCAAACGAACGGTCGATGTTCCCATACGGGGCGGTCGTCCCGAAGGCGCCGGTCGGAGTCGTCGGCGAATACTGACCGCCGGTCATCCCATAAATGTTGTTGTTCATCACCACTACGGTAAGGCCTATGTTCCGTCTTGCGGCATGGATCAGATGGTTGCCTCCTATGGCGGAGATGTCACCATCACCCGCGATGACGATCACCTCCAGACTCGGATTCGCCAGCTTGATGCCTGTGGCAAACGCGATGGCGCGGCCGTGCGAGGTATGGATTGTGTTGAAATCCAGATATCCTGCAGCCCTGGAGGAACAGCCTATCCCCGAAACGATCACGGTGTTGTTCCTGCTCAAGCCCAGATTCTCTATGGCCTGGGCGACATCACGCATGATGATGCCGTTGCCGCACCCCGGGCACCACATCTGGGGGAGATGCTCCGGCCTCATATATTTATAGACGAGATTGGACATGCTCTTTGTCTTTGGACTGACATCACCAGTATCAACCATCTCATGCCTCCTCAATCTTGGCGAGAATCTCTTCCGGGGTAATCACGCTACCGTTGTATTTCCCCACGAAGCCGATCACGCAGTCGTTCTTCACGACGCGTTCCACTTCCAGCACCATCTGTCCGTAGTTGTGTTCCGCAACCACAATTTTCTTCAGGTGCTTCGCCGCTTCCTTCAACTCGCGCTCCGGGAACGGCCACAACGTAATGGCTCGGAAGATGCCGCATTTGATGCCTTTCGCACGGGCTTCCTCAACTGCGGTAATCGCGGCCCTCATCGTCCCTCCATAACAGAAGACAGCCACCTCGGCATCTTCCATCATGGTCTGTTCCGTCATGACGATGTCTGCGTAATTATCACTGATCTTGTGCATCAGCCGACGTATCAGTTTCTCCGCTTCTTCCGGGGAACTGGTCGGAAAGCCGGATTCATCGTGGATCAGGCCGGTCATGTTATACCGTTGTCCTCTGCCGAATGGCGCCATGCTGGGAACGAGTTCGCCTTCCTTGATGTGATACGGCAGGCGTTTGTGTTCGGGGAACTTGACGGACGGCCTGTCCACAATCTTCAAATCCTCGGCTTTGGGCAATACCACTCCTTCCCTGAGATGACCGATGATCTCATCCATCATGAAGAGCACCGGAGTACGGTACTTTTCCGACAGGTTGAAGGCTTTGATGATCAGCTCATACGTCTCCTTCACCGAGGAAGGCGACAATGCGATCACCGGATGATCGCCATGGGTGCCCCAGCGAGCCATCATCACATCGCCTTGGGAAGGTGATGTGGGCATGCCTGTGGAAGGACCCATTCTCTGCACATCCACCACGACAAGCGGGATTTCCGCAAGCGCGGCATAACCGAGATTCTCCTGTTTCAGCGAAAATCCAGGTCCGCTGGTCGCGGTCATGGCCTTGACACCGGCCACAGAAGCTCCGATGGCACAGGCAATGGATGCGATCTCATCCTCCATCTGGATGAATTTCCCGCCTTCCTGGGGAAGACGAAGCGCGGAAAGCTCAGCGATTTCCGTCGACGGGGTAATCGGATACCCTGCATAGAGCCTCATTCCCGCTGCGATGGCCCCTTCCACACATGCTTCGTTGCCCTGCATCAGAATGACTTTACCCATTGGGTTGATTCTCCTTCCTTTTCATCTATGTATATTGCATAGTCAGGGCATCTGAGTTCACATTGCCCACACAGGATGCATTCAGTGCCATCCTTCCTCCGCACCTTGTCGTTGACCACCTCAAGGGCGCCTTTCGGGCAGAATGCGGCGCAGATGCCGCAACCCTTGCACCATTCAGTATTGATGATTAATTCTTTTTTCAGACCCATGGTCACCTCTCCGTTTACCCATGCATCAGGAGGAGCATCTCCTCTTTCAGGTGTAGCATAGGCACAAAAAATCTTTATTGTCCAACTGTTAATTTTAGTTTATTATACAAATAAAATTTGTAATTAAAAACGGAGCGAAGATGAATTTCAAGAGTCTGGATTATTTCATCACGCTGGTAAACCAAGGCACTTTCACCAAGGCTTCAACGGTCCTCAATGTCACCCAACAGACGCTGAGCGCTCATATCGCATCGCTGGAAGAAGAATTCGGATGCCAACTCGTGGTCAGGCACATCCCCGTCGAACTGACGTATGCGGGAGAACTGTTCCTGAAGTATGCGAAAGATCTTCAATTCAGGGTCAGGAACATGCGCAACGACTTTCTGGACATCTCCCAAAACAAACGGGGCATGCTCAGGGTAGGCATCGGGCACACCCGGGGAAGGGCCATCATGCCCGATCTGATCGCCGCCTTCCAGAAAGTACATCCCGGCATCGAGATCCTGATCATTGAAGACACCAACGACAACCTGGTGAGAAAATTACACGAGGGGAAAGTGGATTTCTCCATTTCAGACTTCGCCAACAAAGTCATGGGCATCAGGATCATGGACATTTATGTGGAGAAAGTCGCACTCTTCCTGCCCAAAACCCTTCTGTCAGACATCTACGGGGAACAGACAGAAGAAGTGGTGCGTTCCGTCCGTGAGACCGGTACGGTGACGGCTCTGGCTTCCTGTCCCTTCCTAATGAACTCGGAACATGACATCGCAGGCCGCTTTGCCAGGCTCATGCTGCAGAAAAGTGACATTTACCCGATGATCAAGACTGAAACGATAAACACCAACATCGAACTTCTCATCGCCATGTGCCTGCAAGGTTCAGGAGCGTTGTTCTGTCAGGAAGCGATGGCCAACACCGTTCTCTCCCCCGAACAGCAGGAGAAACTCATCAAAATCAACTTTGACGATAGCGCGAACTATACGGTGCGTCTCGGCTACAAAGAAGAAAGCACCAACTGGAATGCCGTACGGGATTTCATTGAAGTGACCAGACAACTGGATTTCGGGAAAAAACTCATTTCGTGAACCCTGAAGGGGCCAGCACTTGGATTGATACTATTCCCATCTGTGAATAAGAAACAAGAATCGCTTGAGCCACAACCTTACTGGCCTTTTCGCTTTTCTGCTGCTTTGCCCAAGGCCAAGTGACGATCCCCGAACCACAGGAGAACCTGCTGGGAAAAGGGAAAGCGTTTCATGCCACGTACTTTGGCATATCCTTTCTTGCCTACAGGGAAAACCGTTGATGTGTTCCCATCCATTCCTGACTTTCTGGCCACATCAACCATCACCCAAGAAGAACTTGCCGGGTACATCCTGACGATTTATTCCAGATTTGTAATGGCCAAGGTGAGATGACCGACGGCATGAACGCCATCAAGAGCACCATCTTGGGGATACCTCAGGAACAGAATCTGGAACACATGAGGCAACTCAAGGCGTTGCGTGCACAAGACATTCCTTCCTATGCCCCTGATCTTCCGGAAAATGATCGGCGAAGGCTCTCTGAGAAGTGTGGGAGAACAGGAAAACGCCTCATTGTTTGAGGCGATAATCTATCCCTTGGTTGCCGGCAAACGCCAAAAAACGGAAACAGGTATGGGACTGCACGCCATCAATTGCCGGTGGCGTGCTTTTTTTCTCTGTTAGAGAAGAACATCGGATGAATGGCGAGGACCCAGATCCATGTCAGCAAACCGCAGAGGAAACTCGCGGCATTCAGTCCAAGCGGTTTTACCAACACATAGCCGCTGATATAATAGAACCCATAAAACGACAGGATGCCTGAAAGGCAGCGGAATATTTTCGTCTGCATATCCACCGATAGAGAGAATCTGACGAACCTTCTCTCCAGAAGCCACCCTATGGCGGAGCCGAGGAACATGCCGGAGTAGAAGAAGGCATCACTTTGCATTGCTTTGGGACTCACCAATATCTTCCCGTTTTGGTCAAGATCCATCGGATAGGTCTTTTTGGCAAACCACACCATGGCGATGACAGACAGGATGAGACTGACGATTACGACTATGCCGTCCCTATTCGCCGCCACATCAGCCCACCGGAGCAGTCTGGACAGCAAAACAAGCATCAAGACCGTTAAGGCAAATCCGCAGATCACATCTTGGGGAGTATGGACGCCAAGATAGTTCCTTGAAAACATGATGAGCGCCAAAAACACCACAAAGCAGACAAACAAACCCTTTTGTTTGCGGTACCGAAACGCCGCGGAACCATAGATTGCGGTCGCGATCGTCGTGTGTCCGCTTGGAAACGAATATCCTGTGGCGGAAGCCTTGGCATCCCCTGGAGGAACGACACGGGCATCCCTCACCCATGGCCGATACACACAGGCAGCGGTTTTGATGATGCCGTTGAGGAACAAGGAAAAGGCATCGCCCAGTAACATGAAGGAACCAAGCTCTTTGTCAATGGCATAATAAAAGACCAGCGCCAAAGTGGCCGAAAGAGCGATATCCCCGAATCGCGTGATGAAGAGAAAGAATGGATTCAAAACATTCCCCGTTGCATTTCTGAAAGATTGCAGAAGCAACAAATAGGATATATCCATGGCAAACCTCCATATAATTCGCCGGATAGTATAGCATATTTCTGTTGCGGAATCCTTTTCTCAAACGAGTGTAGTGCCGAGGATCAAAAAGAGGTTTGCAAATCCAACGATGCATATCCGTCTTTTCGCTGTATGGCAAAACAAAAAGCGCCCTGGACAAGGACGCTCTGCTCGGAAACATATACCCTATGGTAGAGAGCGCCAGACGGGAATCGAACCCGCGTCTCAACCTTGGGAAGGTCGCATCTTAACCGTTGGACTACAAGCGCTTGCGGAATAATGGTACTCTATTATCCAAAAAAAGGCAATCGTTTTGGGCTATCTGCTCAGACTCCCCCGCCCTTCTTTCACAAGGTTTTTTCCGTATTTCCCTCATAAACTGTTTGACAACAAACACAAGCGGCGGTAAAGTTGTCTGTATAAAATAATGGAGGCATTATGGCCACAGTACAACTCAAACACATTTGTAAAGTGTACGAAGGTGGAGTGAAGGCCGTCAATGATGTCAACATCGACATCAAGGACCAGGAATTCGTGGTTCTCGTCGGACCTTCAGGCTGCGGAAAATCCACTACTCTGCGTATGATCGCAGGGTTGGAAGACATCAGCAGCGGCGAACTTCTCATTGACGGCAAAGTCGTCAACGAAGTACCACCCAAAGACAGGGACATCGCGATGGTATTCCAGAACTATGCTCTGTATCCGCACATGACCGTCTATGACAACATGGCGTTCGGTCTGAAAATCAGGAAATTCCCGAAAGAAGACATCGATCAGCGTGTTAAAGAAGCGGCAAAGATTCTCGAAATCGAAGAACTGCTCGACAGAAAGCCGAAAGCACTCTCCGGTGGACAGAGGCAGCGTGTCGCTGTCGGACGTGCAATCGTCCGCAAACCCAAGGTATTCCTTTTCGACGAACCGCTCTCCAACTTGGACGCAAAACTTCGTGTCCAGATGAGAGCTGAGATTTCGTCCCTGCACACCCGTCTCAAAGCGACGATGATTTACGTCACCCATGACCAGGTCGAAGCACTCACCATGGCGGACAAGATCGTCGTTATGAAATTCGGTGTCATCCAACAGATCGGTGGACCACTCGAACTGTACAACGAGCCGCAGAACAAGTTTGTTGCCGGCTTCATCGGCTCCCCACCCATGAACTTCCTCGAGACCAAGGTCGAGAAGAAGGGCGACGATGTATATGTAAACGAGGGCTCCTTCAGCCTGAAAGTGTTGCCTGAGCAAGCGCAGTTCCTGACACCGTATGTCGGGAAATCCGTTGTCTTCGGCATCAGACCGGAAGATGTGACCTTCAGCAAGGATCCGCAAGACGGCGTGACCATCAATGGACATGTCAGCGTAGTCGAGCCTCTCGGTGCGGAAACCCATGTCTATGTCGCGACTTCCAAAGGACAGGTCATCGGACGCATCGATCCGAAGCACACCATCGCCGTGGATACCAAGATTTCCTTGATCCCGGATATGAACAAAGCAAAGTTCTTTGATACCGATACGGAACTGGTCATCGGAAGCAAGAAACCGTTGATGGCTCCGAGCGTAAAGCAAGGCGACAAGAAGGAAGACAACTGAGTTTTCCTTATCTTGACAACAAAAAGGAGCAGGCGAAAACCTGCTCCTTTTCTTTGTCCGGTCCTGTTTACAGGCTGAACTGTTTTTCTATCTCAGGAATTGCCCGTGCGGCGGCTTTCGCATAAGCTGTCGCGTCAGCGCCTTCCGGCAAATCCTTGCTGATCGTCTTGTCAATCGTCTCCGCTTCAATCATGGTCACTTCAAGTCCATGAGCCCTGAATGTCTTCTGCATCCCTTTTGTCTGTCCACGATGCTCCAGCAGCTTCTTCATAAACTCCGGATTATTGAGTAATTCCTTCAGCTTCGCTCCATCCATACAAACGCCTGCGTAGAGAAAGAGGTGGTCACTCCCCGGCTTCTCCGAAACCTTTTGGAATGGTTCACCATATTTTCAATCTACGTACTCTAACATACTCATTTTTTATGAAGTATGCGTGACGTTTGTGTTGTTTATTTGAACAAAGCTCGGTAAATCGTTTCTTGGGCTTTGGTGATGTCGTCTTCCTGGATTCCGAACAACGCCGTATCCTCAGAAGCGCCGAAGTTGACGAACGATACCGGAATCGAGGCCTTCTTCATCGTTTCGCAACAGGCAGCGACCACTTCAGGATGGTTGAGCATTCCCTGTCCTACCACCCCGAGAACGGCAAAGCCATGCTCGACAGAGACTTCATCCAAGCTGAATTCATCCTTCAGCCGCATGCACATGGTCTTCAAGACACTGTCACTGGCAAGTTTGGAATCAAAAAACCACACCACTGAATCAATACCAAACAACGAAAAAGACGGACGGACGCCGAAAACCTGCATCATCGTGAGCAATCCATGACGGATGCCGCTTTTCTTGAACAACATCAGTTTCCGGATGGTCAACCTGCTGAACCCGCCCTTAGCCGACACACCAACCAGATTCTCTCCGCTCCGGGAAGGAACAATCATGGTACCTTGGTCAAGCGGCGCATTGGTGTTCTTTACATTGATGGGGATTTCCGTACCATACACCGGAGCGATGGCCTCTTCATGGAAAACCCCGGCGCCGACACCGGCAAGTTCGCGCACTTCCTGATACGTCATGGTCTCAACGACCTTCGCCTCAGGGACAATTCTGGGATCGATGGAGAAGACACCGGATACATCCGTCCAGTTCTCATAGACTTCGGCATTGCAGGCCATCGCGAAAATGGAACCGGTGATATCCGAGCCTCCACGGCTGAAAGTCCTCACTTTCCCTTCGCTGTCAGACCCATAAAAGCCGGGGACAATATATTTTTTGGACGAGTCGATGGCGGCTTTGATATTCCCATACGTCACGGGATCGACAGTGCCGTCGGCCTTGATGATGACCAGATTCTCCGTGTCAAGAAAATTCCAGCCGAAATACTTTGCGATCAAGCGGGCGTTGAGATGCTCTCCCCGGCTTGCCGCATATTCTGCACCGTATCCGGCATCAATCTTCTGTCGGATGCCGTCAAGCACGTCCTGGAATTGGCTGGCATCCATCTTGAGCTCTTTCAGGATGGACAAATACCGTTCCTCGATCGCAGAGAACAATTCACGGCTGGAAACACCCATCTGGACCGCTTCATTGCACTTATACAGAAGGTCGGTGACTTTGGTGTCACCCTTCATCCGTTTGCCAGGAGCGGAAACCACCACAATGGTACGGCGTTTGTCCGCCTCAATGATGGACTTCACTTTTTGGATCTGCTGGGCAGAAGCAACCGAACTTCCTCCGAATTTACAGACAATCATAGTCGTATCCTCCTGAAAAAACCACTTGGCATTGTAAAACGATGGACATTCTCTGTCCACTCCCAGCATTGACAATAAAAAATCATACCGGTACAACATGAAAACCATGCAGGAACAACCCGTAACCAAGCAAGAAAACAAAATGGGCATCATGCCCGTCCAGAAACTCGTCATCTCCATGTCCACACCGATCATGTTCTCCATGTTGATCCAAGCACTGTACAACATCGTCGATTCCATCTTTGTCTCCATGCAAAGCGAACTTGCGTTGACCGCGGTATCGCTTGCCTTCCCCATCCAAAACCTGATGATCTCCGTAGCAGTAGGCACGTCGGTCGGCATGAACAGCCTCCTTTCACGCAAGCTCGGAGCCAAGGAACAGGACAAAGTGGAAAAATGCGCCAACAATGGCCTGTCTTTGGCCTTCCTCAGCTGGGTTGCCTTCGCGATTCTCGGCCTGCTCTTCTCCAAACGTTTCTTCAAGTTGTTCACCCAAGACACCGGATTGCTTTCCATGGGATCCGATTACATCCTCATCTGTATGGTCTTTTCCCTAGGAGCGTTCATCGACATCATGTGCGAACGCATCATGCAAGCCACTGGGGACACGATCCATCCCATGATCATCCAACTGATCGGCGCGGTCTCCAACATCATCCTTGACCCAATCATGATCTTCGGCCTCTTGGGCTTTCCGAAACTCGGAGTGACCGGCGCGGCCATTGCCACGGTTCTCGGACAACATATTTCCATGGCCTTCGCAATCCTGTATGTGCGCAGGAACAAGGAAGTGAAGATACAGAAACACTACTTCAGACTGGACAAAAGCACGGTGAAAGGCATCTATGCGGTGGGGGTTCCCTCCATCGTCATGCAATCCATCGGAACGATCATGACAACCGGATTCAACAAGATCCTGATTTTCTACGGCACCAGTGCGGTTGCGGTCTTTGGGGTGTACTTCAAATTGCAGAGCTTCGTGTTCATGCCTGTGTTCGGCCTGAACAGCGGCATGATTCCGGTGATGGGCTACAATTACGGTGCGAAAAAACCCCAGCGGATCATCGAGACACAAAAGACAGGATTGAAAATCGCCTTGTCGGTAATGGCATTCGGCTTCATCGTCTTCAATGTATTCCCCCATACCCTTCTTTCCTGGTTCAATGCCTCACCGGAAATGTACCGGATCGGGGAGATCGCACTCAGAAAAGTCTCCTTGTGTTTCATTTTCGCCGGTTTCTCCATCGTGCTGATGAGTCTCTTCCAAGCCATCGGAGACGGCTATCTTTCGATGATCATCAGCGTCACCCGACAACTCGTCGTACTCCTGCCCTCAGCATGGATTCTGGCAAAGTTAGGAGGGCTTGAACTGGTATGGTATGCCTTCATCATCGCGGAACTGGCCTCCCTGATGCTCACCATCATCTTCTACCGGATGGAATACCGAAAGAAAATCCAACCGCTCTATGACGAAAAACAACCGGTTAGGTGATGCTCCGATCCCCACATTGATCCTCAAACTCGCCATTCCCGTCATGCTTTCCATGGCGCTCCAGGCCTTGTACAACGTCATTGATTCCATCTATATCGCCCGCCTTGGCGATCTCCCGCTGACGGCCGTCAGCCTGGCTTATCCGATCGAGCGAGGCATCAATGCGATCGCCAACGGCATCGGCATCGGCGCATCTTCGCTAATCGCACGCCTTTTGGGCGGAAACAAGCCAAAAGAAGCCAATGAATCAGGCAACACCGGATGCTTGTTCAGCCTTCTTGTCGGGCTTGTTTTCCTTTGTACAGGGAAAACGATCACCTCAATGTACGTTCGCTTCTTCACCGACGAGCCCGAGCTTGCGCATTTGGCGAAAGGCTATATCGGCATCTGCACCAGCTTCTGCATCTTCCAGATAACCGGAACAGTGATCTGTTTCATGATCCAGGGCACCGGAGAGACGTTGCAGACGCTTCTTTGTCTTGCCGTCGGCGTAATCCTGAACATCATTCTCGACCCTCTGCTGATGTTCTCCTGTGGCATGGGCATAAACGGCGCGGCCTGGGCATCAGTAATCGGGCAGGCGGTGAGCCTCGTCATCGCATATCTGCTGCTCCGGAAAAACGACCGGTTGTCCTGTTTCAAGCAAGGGGAAAAGCTGTGGAAGCGCACATTGCTCTTCCAATTGCTGTCGGTGGGCATCCCCACCATGCTCCTCCAGATGAGCGGCTGTGTTTCCCTTTCGTTGGTGAACAAAATCTTGATCACCTTCACCCCCATAGCAGTGACGGTCTTCGGCCTGTACATCAAGGTGGAGGGTTTCTTCTTCCTGCCGATGCATGGGCTGTGCAATTCCCTGCTTCCTGTCACCGCATTCAACTATGGGGCGCAAAACCGCAGAAGGATTGAAGCCGGCCTGAAAACCAGCTTGCTGTACTGTTATGCGTTCATGGCTGTCGGCATGGTCATCTTCCAGACAAAACCCGAAGCGCTTGTCAGCATCTTCAACCCAAGTCCAGAAGTCCTGGAAATGAGCCGCTTCGCTTTCCGTCGTGTCAATCTGTGTTTCATCGGAGCCCCGATGATCTATCTCACGGCCTCATTCCTCCAAGGCTTTGGGAAAGGCACGCAAGCCGCAATGATCACGCTCTTGAGGCAATTCTGCGGCGTGCTTCCCTCGGCGTGGGTACTGGCCCGCATCATCGGTCTTGACGGTGTCTGGTATTGCTATTTCTTCGGTGACTGTGTAGGCGTAACGGTCAGTGCGATCCTGTTGCGCGGACTGTTCCGAAGCGTCATAAAAAAGATGGCGTACAAGGCGTGAGGTACCTTGTACGCCAAGAGAGAAAAAACCGAAAAAGGAGAAAAGAAGCTAGAAGGAATACACAAGTTTCGCTTGCACGAAACTATTATCCTTGAAAGCACGGAACTCGCTGTCGTCATCTTTGGTCCAGATATACATGCCCGACAGAGACGCATCCAAGCCATCTGTGATGGTATAGGTGAGTTTCGGCATCAATGCGATGTCTCCCAGCTCAATGCCATACACCATGTCGCATTCCGCCTTCAGGTTCTCATGCAGGAAACTGTCGGTAAGCGACAACACGAGCTTGTCATTGCTATAGTGGTCAGCGTTGCTGTAATCGACATCAGCCGTGCCATTGGATTTGATGTCATCCTTGTGCAGGAGATACTTGCCTTGGGTCTGCACGTTCACGTTGAAATTCCCGATGACATCAAAATCAACGCCGAACACCCAACCGATGCTGTTGTTGTGGACGTATGCGTCGGTTCCGTCCGTATCGTCGGTGAGATTGTAAGCCGCTTCCGCACGGAAATTGAAACGATCGATGGCTGTGGCACCTTCCAAACCAAACACCTGAAGCCTGTCGTAATCGAGAGCAGGGTCGGCATCCGCGGATGGATTGGCGATCCATGCGGTCAGACGGGTCTGGTTAAGCGACGGTTGTTTCATATGCCCATAATAATACGAAGCGCCCCAATCGAACGAACCGACCGTCCCCGTAGCCCTGAAACCGAACTGTCCGTACCGCAAAGTCTTTGCATTCGCATACAAACCTGACTGGGATTGGACGGTCGAAAGGTATTGGGTTTGAGTCGCACCGGCAGCTCCTTGCGCAGCGACCGCCGCCGCGGTTGCACTCATGCCTGCTGTCAGGAATTGCGTATAATACTGCGTATATGCGTTGCTATATACGGTGACCGCTTGTTGGGAGGCGGCATTGCTTACCGTATTCTTGATGCTGGTATAAGAACCCGGCGTCCATTTTCCGCTGGTCGCATAACGGTCCGGAACAAGGTATGGCACATACACAGCTTCAAACCTCATTGAATCCAGGCCATTGTAGGCCACATGCACCATGGGGACGGCGATACGGCGGTCAAGATAATCGGGAATGATGAAATCGGTGTAGTCGTCGGCATTGAAATTGTCCAGAACGTGGAGTTTGTCGCCTTTGCCCCAGACAAGCTTCATCTTGCCTCCTTCCACGACAAAATCCCCAAGGTAACCACGAATGGTCATTTCCTGCAGCACATCCTCGGGATAGTCCTGAAGGATTGTTTGGGAAAGTTTCATCTTCGCATCGAAATCCGCCTTTTCCAGGCTATACCCCAGGGAAAGCGTCATCGCGGGATCATTGCGGACGACAGAGTCTTCATGGTCATCCACATAGAAGCGGAGGGCGTCTTCCGCGGTGCCGTTGATGGTGAGGACAGAGGCTTTCGCATCTTCCTCATCCGGCACTGCGCCGGCATCAAAGGAAGAGAAGTCCGCATCCCCCGCGAACAACGGAATGGCTGTCATGCAGATAATGCAGAGAAGTCGTATCATTTTTTTCATAGCATGCCTCCAACGTTCAGATCTTTCCGGTATTCAGGAAGTTTTGGGTGAATACTTTGCTGGGAATCGTCTTGTCCAACTCTATGTTGGTGATGGTCAGGCTGGTCGCATGATCTGTCTGGACATTCTTGAGGTAGTTGACCATCGGAATGTCATAATCCCCCATGTTCTTGATGGACTGCACATCCAGGACCTTCAGCAGTTTCCCCTGCTTGTCGTAACCTTCCTCGCGTATGGGCAGATTGGTCCCATGATCGATATACACGATCCTGTAGCCATACTGTTTGCTCGGATGGTCTTCCTTAGGGGTGCATTTGACACGCCAGCAGGTATAATCACCTTGCTTGACAGATTCGTCCAGCAATTCGTCATCATCATCCTCCAATTCCCGCCCGCTCATGTCATCGTACGTCGCGTCCGAACCCATGAAGGATTTGTCGCCTTCACTGGATGCGATGCGACGCGTCGACTTCAGGCTGGGCAGATAGATCCACTTGTCCGTTCCGCCACCGTCCTTTTCGATCTGCAGGAAACGGGTGTCCTTCACCGAAGCGGGGCTTTTGAAGACAATGACCGCACTGGTCTTGTCATCCTTGTCCATGCTCCATTCTTCCATGACACGGCTTTGGGTCGTGCCATCCTTGTCGATCAAATCCATCTTCACCAACGTATGGGTGTAAAGAGGGGTTTTCTTGTCATGCGCTTGCTTCATCACCTCATACCCCGAGATGGCGAAGAGTGGTGTCGCCGCAACCAAAGCGGCCAGAACGGCAACCAAAAGTTTTTTTGTGTTTTTCATATACGTTTCCCCTTTCATTTCGAAACGGTCTTCTCACTGACCGGTTTTATGAATTTCGGCTCATGCAGATTGAGCAAACCCGGTATCAACGTCATGGCCAGCGAAGAACTGGTGAACATGACGATCGCGACCAGGATGCCGATGTACCGCAAGACAACGAAACCTGACAGGCACAACACCAAGAACCCGAAACCGACAGCCATCGCATTGGTGACGATGCCGTTGCCGCTCTTGCGGAACGTCTCTTGGGTGACGACCACAAGATCGTCATTCTTCGCGCGCTCTGCCTTGTAGGTCTCCAGGAAGTGAATCGTGTAGTCGATACCCACCCCGATGGCGACCGATGCGATGATGCTGGTGACCAAATCAAGATTGATGTGGAAGAAACCCATCAGCATGTAGTTCAGAAGGATGGAAAAAGCAAGCGGCGCGCAACCGAGCAGACCAGCCCATCCGGACTTGAACGCGATGGACAGGATGATGAACACACAGATCAGGGAGAACAACAGGCTGTCCACCTGGCTCTTGACGATCAAATGGGTCATGCTGACTTCCAACTCCCCTGTACCGGTCGCCTCAATGGTGTATCCGGCGGGGAAATGGGCGGCGGCATATGCCTTTGCCGTCTCGATCAACGATTCGGTGGTGTTGGTGCTGTGGTTCTTCAGCTGCACCGTGATACGGGTCTCGGTCGGCTGGATCGCATCATCGTTGAACTGATCCAGGGAACCACTGAACAGGATCAGGTACTGGCTCACCAAATTGGCAAGTTCCTCCCTGGATGCGACAGGATACTTGGACACATCATACGGCACCTCATAGTAGGCCATACCATTGTAGTTGAATTGCTTCTGCAGCTGCGTGACGATCTCCTCCACAGTGGCGTTCTTGCCTCCGGCATCGACATATGCCTTGTGCATGATGGCAAGCGCTTCTTCGGTGGTCATGGTCTCACCAAGTTTCCGGGCATAGCCGATGTTCGGATCCACATATCCGTCATCAGTTGTTTCCAAAGACGCCGTCTCGCTTCCCCCAAAGGAAGAAAGCGAGTCATCACCGAAGCTGGAAAGCTCACCTTCCTCACCTGTGGACGCCGTTTCCTCATCGGCAAGCTGGACATCCTGCGGCAGATGCATCACTTGGTTCATCCGTTTGAGGAACGTGGTGAAGGAAACGATCTTGCCGACATCAGGATAGCTGTCATAGAGATAATCCACCAAATCATCCATCGGTTTGAGGAACTCAGGATTGGTGATGCCTCCCTGAGTAGGCGCCGTTATGGTGAAATACACACTGTTCGTGCCGGCGAATTTCTTGTCGACATAATCAATATCCTTGCGGACGCTGCTGTTCTTGTCGAAGTAATTCACCAATGAAGTGTCGACTACCAGTTTCGAGAGTCCCCAGCAGGAAAGAATAAGCATGGCAAGCACATAGATGGTCAGACGCGCTTTTGTGCCGGCGACATTCTGATAGACTGAATACAAGCCGTGTCCATGCCGCTTTTCCTGTTTCGTCTCGACGATCTGGATCAGTTTGTCATACAACTTGCTATGCTCTCCGACCTTGTCCAATGGTTTTTGAACCAGGATGGCAGGGATGAAGGTGATGGCAAGCAGCAAGGAAAATGCGACGCCGATGGCTGTGAACAAAGCGAAACTATGCAACGGTCCGACAGGACTCGTCTGCAGGGATATGAACCCCGCCATGGTCGTGATGCCCGCAAGGATGATGGCGGTCTTCACTTCCCCCATTCCTTCGAGAATGATGTTCATATATGATTCTTTGGTAAGAGGCTCGTCCCTATGACGTTCCAGCGCGACATAATAATGGGTCAGCATATGAATGCCGTAGGCTGAACCCACAGCGATCAAAGCGACAGGAATGACGGAACTGACAACGTTAAAGGACTGATGGACCATCGCCATCAAACCAACGGACCATTCGGTGGCCATCAAAACGCAGAACAATGGAAGGAATGTACCATCGAAGGTACCGAAACTCAGCAGGAGCGTCAGCAAGACGACCAACGTGACCAATGGGATCAGATTCTTCAAATCCTGGAGCATGTAAATCCGTCCCTGCTCACTCAGGGTCGGATCGCCATACACCTTGACCGTCATGTTTTTGCCCGCTGTCTCCTCGTTGAGGATCTTTTGGATTTCATCAAGCATTTCCTGTTTCTCGGCGACTGTGCCGTTTTTGTGGAACGTCACTTGGATTTGTGTCGCCCGCTGGTCATCGCTGATGACCACCCGGTTGTACAACTCGCTCCAGTCTGCGAGCTTCTGCTTGATGGTTTCAATGTCTTCCGCACTGCCGGTATAGTTCTCGCCAAGCAATGTACCGGCCACCAGGGAACCATCCTTCCCTTCCACAAAATCCATGTTGGTCAACGAATCGACACGTTCCACAACCGGTATTTGTTCGAATCGTTTGGTTATCTTATCGATAAGGGCGATGTTATCCGCCGTCAAAATCGAATCGCCGCCGGTTTCGATGGAAACGCCGGTGACAACCATGCTCCCGAATACATCCTCGGTATGGAGCATCCTCAGATAGGATGGATCCTTCTGCGGCATCCATTGCCGCATTGAGTTATCAAATTGGAGATTCTTCAGCTGATATCCGAAAAAGGCGGTCAACACCAGACAGATGATGACCACAACTTTGGGATATTTCAAAATCTTTTTCATGAACAACACCTCTTCTCTTGCTTTTATCGGTTTAATCATTTAAACCTTTGAACGTTGGCAAATATAGGGAATGACATGAAAAACGTCAAGTACCATGCAAAAGAATTGACAATAACAACTGGTTCAACTAATTTAAAAAAGAGTAAAAGTATTACAATGGGAACAAAAAGAACGACCGAAGTGGCCAAGGCTCTGATGCAATTCCGTATCTGCGCGCCCATACTTTTCGCACTGGTAGATGAAGCGCGCCAACAGATCCTCATGGATATCGCCGAAGCGGGTGATATGGGGCTTAATGTCACTGACATCACCTCACGTTCCGCACTTTCAAGACCGGCGATCTCCCATCATCTGAAAGTGCTCAAAGACTGCGGTCTCATCAAGGCGCACAAGAAAGGCACGCAGGTTTACTATTACCTCTATCTGCGGGAAGAGCTGGAAAACCTGAACGGATTGATACGGGCCATAGGAATCCTCATCGATAAAGCCAAGGAACTCACCCAAAACAACAAACCGAATCTCCAAACCGAAACCTGAAACGAGAACTTTCCCCATCATGCGACGCATGTGGACGTTCCTTGCCCCAATGCATGTTTCGCCAATGACCACGCATAGGTACATTCCGCATGAAGGATAGCGCCGTTGTGATCATACGCTTCTTTCTCCGTTCCAGCCTGCGGAGAAAAACCTGAGCCACACGAATTTTGGAAGCTGCAATCCAATTTTCCGGCAGGTTTCGGACCGTTTTCCCTATCAGAAAACCATACCCTCACAGAGACCGAACCCCTGATTCCCGATTGCATCTTTTCGAAGTCTCTTCCATACTGGAAACAGCATATGGTGAACCTCTTTGCCTGTGATGACCAAAAAGACCAATTGCTTCTCATCCATGACGCCGCATCAGAGTATTTCAAACGGCATGAGATTGACGCGTCCATCACATTGTTTTCCAATCCGATGGAATTCCTGGAAAGTCTGGAAAAGGCGGGAGGATGCGACATCGCCATCCTGGATGTCTGCATGCCCGGCTTTCTGGGAACGGACATCGCACGGGAAATCCGTCGCCGCGAGGACAAAACCGAGTTCTTCTTTCTCTCCAATTCCAGTGAGTATGCGGTTGACGCATATGCGCTCAAAGCAGCCCATTATCTGCTCAAACCCATCACTCAGACGCGGTTTGATGAAGCGATGAATCGTGTCATGGAACGCTTGGAGCCTCTGCGAGAGCGGTTATTGACGGTCAAAGGTGAAGGCGGAGAAATCAGGAGAATCTCCTTGGATGACATCCTCTTCATCGAAAGTCATGCCCATGGGCAGGATATCCATCAAAATGGAGGGACGATCATCGTCTCCCGTTCCACACTTTCCCATCTTTTCACCGAAATCTCAAGTCTTTCCCCAAACCAATTCATCTCCCCCTATAAAGGCTTCATCGTGAATCTCAAGTCGATCCAAACCATCGAAACGAAACGGATCATCCTCCGTTCCGGTGATGTGATTCCTTTGCCGCGTGGCACCTTCATGGAAGTGAAAACCCGGTATTTCTCTTTCCTCTATGAAAAGGAGAAGTGAATGCAATCCATCCTTCCTGACTTGCTCCGGAGCGTGGCGAGTGATGCCATGACGGCCATCCTGATCTCCTCCCTTGCCAGATCCAAATACCGATATCTGCATTGGATTGTCCTTGCCGCCCTGATTTTTGCCGACACCTTGCTGGAGATCCGATACTACTTGGTCGGTGATTACGATCGTGTCGTGATCGTCAACCTATCCATATGGCTCGCCATTTTGTTCTTTGTCAGGTTCTTCTATAGGGAAAGCTTCATGCAATGGTGCTTCAATGTGCTCACCACCATGCTTTTCTTCATCATGGCCGTCTTCATCTCCTATCATCTCTCCGATCTCTTGCCCTATTCCGTATATGCGAACACGGTCATCAGGGTCCTCCTTCTGGGAGGGACAGCAAGGTTGTTCCGTCATACGCTCAGGCCGGTGTACCAATCGGTCCTGGAACATTGGGATATCTACATCCTTCCGATCGTTAGTCTCTTGGGATGTTTCATTTACCTGTACACCTTCACCGGCGGAGTCGAAAAAGCCCTCACGGAACAGGCAGGCATCCTCGGTTTCCTCTGTGTGGCCACCGTATGCGTGTATGTCGCCATTTTCCGGTTTCTCAATGTCACCAAAAGCGAAGAAACCACACGTGAGTCAGCCATCCGTGCGCAACAGCAACAAAAACTCCTGCAGAATGAACTGAACACCTATGACGCCTTCGTGGAAACCGCAAAACAAAACCGGCACGACATGCGCCATCATGATTCCTTGATCCTCCAGTATCTGGAACAAGGGGATGTCCAGGAAGCCCAACGGTATATCAAATCACACCAGAAAACCTTGGAAGTATCCAGCCTCCATGAATTCTGCAAAAACAAAACGGCGAATGCCGTGCTGCGGTTGTATGAGCGCAGAGCGATGGCTTTTGGCATCAGCTTCAAATGCGAAGCTGACATCCCTGCCCTGCTGAAGATGCCGGATCCTGAATTCGGCGGTATGTTGTCCAACCTGTTGGAGAACGCGACGGAAGCCTGTGAACACGAACAGGAACCACAACGGAGTATCGTTTTCAACGCCCATACCAGCGATGGCCGGCTTCTCATCCAGCTGTCCAACACAGCCCACGGCAAGATTGCCTTCAAAAACGGTTTGCCCGTTTCCACCAAACGGGAAGGAGGCATCGGGACAACCAGCGTCCTTTCCTTCGCAAACACCTACGGCGGACTTGTGGACTACACCCAACGAAACGGTGAATTCATCGTCAGGTTGATCCTTCCTTTGTAACGTCTTGTGCAGTTTTCTGTTGGTCTTGTGCAATTTCTCGTTTTGATGCGGATTGCCATGGTAAGAAACATGCATGAAGAAACAAGCAAAAAACCTCTATGGATCCTCTGTGTTCGTATTGTTGCTTATCGTAAGTTTGGCCGGGTGCGCCACCACGAAGGAAAAATCCCTTTGGGAATCCAACGGAACCGCACGGACCAAGACAATCGTCATCAGCGATATACATCTGGGTATTGATGATGCATTTGCGGAAGATGTGGCGAACAAACCATATCTCGAACAATTTCTCAAGCGCGTCGCGGTCACACCGGATGTTAAGGAACTGGTCATCGCGGGTGATTTCCTGGATGAATGGTATCTGCCGATGGAGTATCCTGCATACCCTGACAGCAACTCCTTCTACAAAAAGGTTGCGGACAACAACAAGAATATCATCGAGGCCCTCAAGAACGTGATGAAGGGTGGCGTCAACGTCGTGTATGTTCCAGGCAACCATGACATGTTGCTGGATGCGCGCATTCTGGAAGGATTGATTCCGGGCATCCGGCAGGCAAGAGACACCGACGGGCTTGGCGTTTACCTGACCGGTGGCGGCAGAATAGCCATCGAACATGGACATCGGTATGATGTTTTCTCTGCCCCTGACAGTGTGTCGAACCAATCCATCACCAGCGGGAAAACCTCGCTGCCTCCCGGATATTTCTATGCCCGATACGCCGCAAGTTGGGTAACAGAAGGGAAACCGGCGGTCAAAAAGAAGTATCCTGTCATCGCCACAGCTCCGCCCAAAAGCGATATCGACCAATTCAGCGCATATCTGTACTACTCCGTCCTCACCTCCGAATTCAATCGGATGACGCCGAAAGCAGGTTTTGAGGAGAAGTCCATCGCCCTTGACATAGATGGCTATCATGGCGCCTATTCCATCGCCGACATGTTCCCGATCCTCCAACAGGACGGAACCATCTCCGCTCCGCTTCTGTACCGGAATTTCCAACGTACATGGGATGAACGGCAGAAACGCAATCTCGTCAAGATCCCGACCAGTTTCATCCCTTCGGTGGCGGGGGCGCTTGGTTTTGAGTTCCTCGCGCAACAAGCAAAGACGCAATATCTGGAGAACCCGGCCACAGCACAGGTGGAGGTCGTCATCTTCGGGCACACCCACATCCCGCAGTATCTGCCTTTGGGAAACGGGAAGACGTACGTCAACAGCGGGACTTGGATCGACCATAACACCAGCGACAAAGCCATGACTACACGGACGTTTGTGGTGGTGGATGCGGGAGTGAAGACCTCAGCGACCCTGTGCCAATACGGGGAAGACGGTTTTGTGAAAGACATCAGCCGGAGCATGATCCGTTAAAGGGGGGTCCCGGAATGCCGCACGATCTTGCACTCCCACACTGCAGGATGCGGGTGACAGGCGGAAATGAGGTTCCAACCGACAAAAAGGCTGGGACTTCAGACCCTGTCACCACCACTTGATCTCGTCAATGATGTGCTTCCGGTATTCGAGGAACTCAGGGGAGGAGATGTCCCGGGGACGTGAAAGCCGTATCGGAAGACTTTCTTTCACGCTTGCCGGCTTTTGGGACAAAATCAACACACGCTCGGCAAGATACACAGCTTCTTCTACGTTATGGGTGATGAACACCACCGTACTATGCATTTTCTGGCACAAGCGCAATGGCAAAAAACAGGTGTTTCGGATTCCGAAGAAACATGAAGGAATCAAAAATCCAGAAGCCTGTCCGCCAAAGGCAGCAGATCGCTGATCCTGTCTATCTCATAGGGCGCACGCTTGACATCGGGATAATCCCACGGCATGGAACGTATCCATACCGGCACGTACCCGGCTTGGCGGGAACCCTCAATGTCGATGGCAGGATTGTCACCGACATACAGCATCTCTTCAGGCTTGCAAGCCAATTCCCCTGCCATTTTCAGGAAAATCGCCACATGCGGTTTGGCTGTCCCGGCATCACTTCCGATGAGAATCCGGTCAAAGCATTTGTCAAAGCCGAAATGCCGGATCTTCATCCACTGGTTCTCTTCGCTTCCGTTGGTGATGAGCCCAAGCTTCAGCCCACGGTCATGAAGTGCCTTCAAAGTGGGCTGCACGCACGGATAGGTGACGCCGACGGTGGAAAAGTACCTTTGGAACTCCGAACTGATGGCGCCAACCTCAGGAACGACACGGAAGATGTTCGCTTCCTTCATGATCTCCAGAATCCGGTTCCATCCGGGATGCCCCCCATACCAGTTGGCTTCATGCATGACTTCAATCGCCCGTTCCAACGTGCAATCAGGAAGGAAAAGCTCCCGATGAGCCGTATAGTATCCGGTCATGGCCAGCATATCGGATGTGGGCCTGTCATACAGGGTCTGGTCCATATCGAACGCCATGCCTTTCAGATGCATCAGCTTTTCCTCCTTTGTTGACCCTATCCCCGAACAAAGGCTTCGTCAAGCGCACACACGGAACGCATGCCAAAAGGAAGAAAGGAATCCGTCCTCAATAGGCAAGTTTCCCCGCCACCAGCATCTTCTCAAACAATGCTCTCGCCTTATCCCTCGGGATGGTCACCAAAGGATCAACAAGAAAAGCCGAAAAGAGCGCTTCATCATCTCCGTTCCAGATGGCGTCCAAAGCCATTTGCTGCTCATCGCTGATCCTTCTTACCAAGGTTTGCACGGCAAGCGGCGGATCGCTGGAGATGACGGGTCTGATGCAATCTTCGCTGATATACCCCAGACTCTCGACGATCCTGCCCTGAGGAAGGTATCCTATCTGCCCTTCGTTGGGACGGTTGATATTGGTCAAGAGGACACGATCACCCATCAGGGAACGCATGATGTCCACACCCTCCTCATCGGAAGGACGGGCCACCAGCTCCTCATCAGTGAACTGTTTTTCCTTTTTCTCCTTAGCCTGCCGCAAACGCCAGTCATACGGCGTGCGGACCACCCCATAGCGCCAGAACATCGCATCATCAGCCAGATACCAAGGGACGAATTCTGAGAGATGGCGGTCCCCCGCAGCGCCAAGAGCTCCGAAATCACGCAAAAGCGACAAAGCGACGAGATGATCGCAATCGAACCACTTTTCCTCCTTGATCCGCTCCCGTGCCGCTTCCGTCCGGTCTGCATACGTGGCTTCATCAGCGGCAAGTCGCCGGAGACGGGGCATCAAGTCATGGCCTTTCCAAAATGCTTTTGTGACAAAGGTGAAATGGTTCACCCCGGTCAGATCGATACGAATGTCCCTTCTGTCGGGTTTTTCGACTTCATACCACCGGGAAACAAGTTCGGCCAGATAATTCTCCGTGTGGAACACCTCATGGCAACATCCCAGAGCCTTGATGGCGGGAAAAGCCTTGTACAAGGCAGCCGTACACAGGGTCATCGGATTGGTATAGTTGATGACCCAAGCGTCCGGACAGTTCCGCTCGACCGCCTTGGCGAATTCAAAGAACAGCGGCAATGCGCGTCGTGCCCTGATCAACCCGCCGGGACCTGTGGTGTCCCCCACGGATTCATGAATGCCATACTCCTCCGGCAAGACAAGATCGGCGTACCGGCATTCGGTCTTGCCCGGCTCAATGGCGATGATCACCAAATCACAGCCGCGAAGCGCCGTGGGGAGATCATCTTCCGCCTTGATGGAGAAGCGGCCTTCACTTCCATTGATAGAAAGGATGCGCTTTCCGACCGCGACATTGTTCCGTGACGCCTCATGATCGATGTCATACAGGACGAGTGAGCCATTCGTCCCTTTGTTGCTCGCCAGGTCTTTCATGAATTGAATGGCCCAAAGCCTGCTTCCGCCGCCAATAATGCAGATGTTGGTTTTTTTCATGCTTTCCCCCCTTGTATAGAGTACACCACCCTGCGCCTCCGCCCCAGCGAGCGTTTTTTGATAAACAGTATCTTTTTTTGACATATATGGTATACTTATGGCATGTATTCCTTGGTAATCATCGACGACGAGCAGGAACAGCTCAATGGCTTGGCCACCTTCTTTCCCTGGGAAAAGAACGGCTTTTCCGTCACCAGAACCTTTACTGACGGAAGGACAGCCCTCGCATATCTGGAGAACCACCAAACCGATGTGGTGTTCACCGATATCCGCATGCCATTCATCTCAGGGTTGGATGTCATCAAAACCCTCAGCGGGAAAGCCCATACGCCTCTCTTCTGCATCATGAGCGCCTATGATGAGTTCGGATATGCCCAAGAGGCAATGCGCTATGGAGTGCAGGACTATCTGGTCAAACCTGCTTCCTTCGATGAAATCACCTCGGCTTTCGCCAAAATCCGCGCTGTATTGGATGAACGGCAGGTCATCGTCCCCACGCAGCATCCGCACCAGGAAAACCCATTGGTAAACCAAGCCATCGCCATCATGGAAAAACGTACGGCAACGGCAAGCCTGCAGGATGTGGCGGACGAATTGGGACTCAACATCTCCTATCTGTCCCGCTTGTTCAAGGAAAAAACAGGGAAAAACTTCCAAGCGTTTCTGTTGGAACTGAAAATGAGCCAAGCCGAAATGATGCTCAAGGGAGATGTTCCCTACACCAACACCGACATAGCCAAGGCCTTAGGGTATCAGGACACCCAAAATTTCTGCAGGACCTTCAAACGCATCCATGGCGTCTCGCCGCAAAGCTTCAGGAAACAGACATGAAACGGAACTCGCATTTTCTCAAGTTGTTCATCCGACAGAGTCTGCCGCTGGTCTTCGGCATCCTTCTTGTGGGCATCAGCGCATCCTTCATCACTCGGTCCTTTCTCCGCAAGAACAGCATCCGGTCCGCAAACGTCAGCCTTTCCCAGGCGATCAGGTACTATGACACCATCCTTGACGGCATGGACGCATTAAGTCTGGAATTCAGCGCCAACACCGATGTCCTCACCCGTTTGCGCGCCATCACGGAAAGTGAGAATGTACCCTACAATGAATATCGGGAAAGCCGGATATTGGAAGCCTTCGTCAATTCTTCGTCGAATTCCCACAGGTACATCAAGGACATCTTCATCTATACGGACAATCCGACAGGCATCATCCTCAGTTCCTCACAAGGTTTTTCCGACGTGCATATGCTTCCCGACAGCACATGGTTCACCACCTATTTCGATACCATCCATCCCCAAAACAACAGTGCGGAACCTTGGGAAGCGGACGACATCATCCGGATCTCGCGCCCGGTGAGCAACTCACAAGGCACACAAACGGGCGTCATCGTCCTGGACCTGAAAGCCTCAGCGCTCGCATCCGCGGCACCTTCGGATGGACTGTTGACGGTACGCAACGAAAAAGGTCAGCCGCTTTTCACGGGGGGATACGGTTATGAAGCATATCCCCCGTCAAAGATGGAGGACTTTACGGCAGTCTCGCCCAAATATGGATGGTCCTACACCCTCTCTTATCCCAAACCGGTGCTCTACCGGCTGTCCGTCTCGTTCCTGTGGTACACGCTGGCGCTGACCCTGTCCGCGCTGGTCCTTTCGTTGTTCCTTGCCCGGAAAGCCAATGCAAAAGAACGGAAGTTCCTCAATACGGTGATGAAGGAACTCAACCAGACGCAGGAAGCCGACGACACTCTTGATTCCTATTCCAATGTATTCGATTACCTTGACTATCACATCCTTAAAGTGTTCATTGAAGAGGATTACCTCCGTTGGCAGAAGGAAGCTATGGAATACCGTGCGTTGCAGATGCAGATCAACCCGCATTTCCTGTTCAACACGCTGGACACCATCAACTGGCAAGCCATCAAGCTGACCGGAGGGGAAAATGACGCCAGCCACATGATCCTCCTCTTATCGAAACTGCTCCAGTACGCGTTACGTGTGGAAGGTCTGGAAGGAGTCAAACTCGGGCAGGAACTGGAACAGATGCATAACTACATCGACCTGCAGCAGTACCGTTTCCACGACAATTTCGCCTTCAGCCAAACCATCGATCCCACACTGCTGGAAGCGCAAGTGCCCTGCATGTTGCTCCAACCATTGCTGGAGAATGTGTTCAACCATGGTTTCATAGCCGGCAAAAAGCTGTCCATCTTTCTGGAAATCATTCCAGAGGAAGATGGGAAATTCCACATCATCATCAAGAATGACGGGAACCCTATCCCGAATGACGAACTGGTCCATCTGAACGCCGATGACGACGATGTGCTGAAAAAAAAGAAATCACTTGGTTTCGCCAACACCCGGAAACGGCTGTTGCTGTTCTTCAAAGGGAATGCGGCGATGACCGTGGACAGCGACGGAATCAATGGTTCGGAAGTACGCATTCTCCTGCCCATCAAGGGCTAATTCTTCATCCCGGTTGTGGCGATGCCTTCGACAAAGTATTTCTGCGCGCTGAAGAACAGAATGACCGGAGGAAGGATGGATACCAATGACATGGCAAGGATCCGGTTCCAATCGAACTCCACCCCAATATCCATCGTCATTCTCAGTCCAAGCGCAACGGTGTATTTGGCGACACTGCTGATGTAGATCAGAGCATTCATGAAATCATTCCAAGTCCAGACAAACTGGAAGACGATGACGGAGAAAATGGCGCTCTTGCATAAAGGGAGCAGTATTTGGGTCAGGATGACGAAACTGTTGCAGCCATCCATCTTGGCCGATTCGTCAAGTTCCATCGGAAGTCCGCGGAAGAACTGGACCATCATGTAATTGAAGAACGGGAAACAGCCAAGCACTGCCGGGATGATGAACGGCAGATACGAATCAAGCCATCCGAGTTTCTTGAAGAAGATGTACCGCGGAATGATGATGACTGTCGCAGGCAACATCATTGTGGAAAGCATCAGCGTGAAGAAAAACCGTTTGCACGGAAAATTGAAACGTGCGAACCCATATCCGACCAACGTGCTGGAAAGCACCGTGAACAAGACTGTCGGCAAGACAAGCAGAAACGTATTGGCGAGAAAACGGCTGAATCCGAATTCGCCCGTACCTTTCCAACCGGCTGAAAACGCTCCGGAGACCGGATGATGCGGGATGAGCCCGATTGTGGAAAAGATCTCATCATTGGTCTTGAAGGAAGCGCCGACCATCCAGAGCAACGGGTAAATCATCACGTAGGCAAGCAGGATCAACAGGATGTAGGAGACCACCAAAGTGGCAGGATGTTGTTTTCTCATACAGAATCCCCATAATGCACCCAAGATTGGGACGACTTGAAGGTAAGGGCGGTGAAGCCGAGAATGATGGCGAACAGAATCCAGGACAATGCGGAGGCGTATCCCATCTTGAAGTACTTGAAGCCCTGTTCGTACAACATCATACCGTACAGGTAGGTACTCTTCAGCGGCCCTCCCTGGGTGATCACATAGGCTGCGGTGAACTCCTGGAAAGCGTTGATCATCTGCATGATCAGATTGAACAGCACGATCGGGCTGAGTTCGGGTAACGTTATCGCGAAGAAAGTCCTCAACTTGCCGGAACCATCCAATTCCGCGGCTTCATACAAACATTCCGGAATCTGCTTGAGTCCGGCCAGAAACAGCAACATCGAAGAACCGAACTGCCAGACGGTCACCAACGCTATGGTTCCCAAAGCCAAATGCGGATCCCCCAGCCAATTATGGGTCGGCAAGCGGAAGAACCGGAGCATGGTATTGAAGACGCCGGAATCCATGAACAGGTATTTCCACAACACCGAAATGGCGACGCTCCCTCCAAGAATGGACGGAATATAATACAGCGTCCGGAACACGTTGATCGCTTTAAGGTTTTGGTTGAGGATCATAGCGATGACAAGAGCGAACAGGATCTTGCAGGGAACGGCGATGAACACATACTTGAACGTCACCAACAGCGACATGCGGAAGGTGGAATCCGTCGTGAACACCCTGCGGTAATTGGCCAATCCGACGAACTTCGGATCTCCCAGCAACTGGAAATCGGTAAACGAATATCTGAACGAGTTTACCAACGGCACCAATTGGAGGACAAGAAAGCCTGCAAGCCATGGGAGGATGTACAAGAATCCCCGATAATCATATTTGCCGTGTGTTTTCATCCTTCACCTCCCATGAAACCTCCCGCCCCTGAAGGCGGAAGGCGGAAACTAAAAACGGTCAATTCAAATTGGACAAGGTCTCATTAAGACGTTTGATCATCTTTTCGGAAGCTTCTTCCGGCGTCAATTTCCCATAGCCGAACTCATCGATCACGTCCTGCATGGTCTGCATGATCTCACTGCTCATCTGCCACTTGCTCTGCGGTTTTCCAGCCTGGGCGATGCCCTGTGTGGTCGCATTCGCCGTGCGTTGGGAGATGGCTTTCGCCTGCGTCAATGCGTCACGTCCGCCGGTGGTGGATGGAATGCCACGGCTCGTCCCGAGTGTCGTGATGGCGTCTTTGTCGTAGAACAGGAAATTGAGAAGCTTCTCAGCTTCAGCCTTGTTGGCTGACTTGTTGTTCAGGACAAAAATCTGTGACGGCCTCATCAACACGCCGGAATTCTTCGATCCCGCCATGACTGGCAGCTGACGTGTTTCCATGACACGATTGGCCATGTCACGATCCATTGAGCTCACCCATGTCCAAGAAACAGCCATGTTGCCGTTGATCCAATTGGGAGATTCGTTGAATTTCTGGTAGAACAGCGAAGTCTGGGAGAACGGAGCGACGATCCCTTCGTCAAGCCAACGCTTGAAATAGGTGAACGCCTGAGTCCCCTGTTCCTTGGTGAACGCGACTTTCTTGTTCTCATCAACCACACAACCGGCCAACTGGGCCATATACATCTCAAACCAGAAACGGATAAGATCCGGAGTCGCGCCATTGAAGTACTTGGACGAATCCTTCTGGTGGACTTTCTTGCCTTCGGAAATGATGTTGTCCCAAGTCCAGACGGTATTCGGGTCGATGCCGGAATCCTTCAGCAGTTTGGTATCAACAATCATCGTGTTGACGTTGGTTCCCGTGGGAAGCCCGACGAGCTTTCCGTTGTAGGTGCAGTAGTTCTTCAGAAAATCCGCATCAAACTGGGAAAGGTCGAATTTGGCGGGATCGATGACGGCGAACACATCGCCTTTGGAACACAAATCGTTGACCCAAGGCTGATCGATCTGGATGATGTCTGCGGCGGTTCCACCGGCGATCTGGGTGACGATCTTCTGATAATAACCGTCCCATCCGCCATATTCACCGCTTACTTTCACGTTGGGGTTCTTCGACTGATACAGCTCAAACGCCTTCAAGGTCGGCGTATGGCGTGAATCACCGCCCCACCACGAAACACGAAGCGCTACCGGACCAGCACTTTTCGCAGGCGCGGCAGTTTCCTGAGCCCCTTGGGCGAAGAGGGCGGAGAATGACAACAGAGCGACAAGCATCAACACAACAACTTTTTTCATAGGAACCTCCATTCCTTCACAATAGCTTTAGTTTCTCTCTCGAAACGATGGGTTGCCCAGCGGGTTTTCTTTGACAACAAGAATCATTTTTTGCTGTTTGGGGAAAAGGAATCCTCATTGACAGCATGCTGGTCCCACGGTAGGTTGAAACCATGAAAATCATTGACGCACATGCACATGCCTTCAAAGATCTTTGCGGTTTTGGCGCAGACGGCGAACTCAGGGCCATCGGAAACGGACAAGCGCAATGGGCGACCGGACAGGTCACCCAAATCATCCCACCCGGTTATGGGCAACGGTCCTTCACCATCAAAGCCCTCCTTCGCCTGATGGATGCCCATCAGGTTGAGAAGGCGGTTCTCCTGCAAGGTGGATTCCTGGGGTTTGCCAACACGTACGTCAGAGAGGCCATCGATGCGTATCCGAACCGCCTTCAAGGGGCGGGAACCTTCGACCCGTTCTGCAGGCATGCGTCCCAGATTCTGGACAATCTCTTGGGACCAATGCATTTCCGCATCTTCAAATTTGAGGTTTCCGTAGGTTGCGGCATCATGGGAAACCATCCCGATTTTCCGTTGGACGGAGAAATGATGATGCCCTTTTATCAACGTATAGCGGACAGGAACGGTGTCGTGGCGTTCGATTTGGGAAGCCCGGGAGACGGAAGCAACCAACCAAAGGCCATCGCCCATATCGCCAAGTCGTTCCCTTCCCTCCAGATTGTCGTCTGCCATCTCGGTTCCCCGAGACTTGGGCAGAAAGCATTGTTTGAGGAAGGCATGCGCATCATGCAGGCAGACAACATCCATTTCGACTTGGCCGCTTTGTTTTGGAAAGTCAGGCCGGAGGCGTATCCGTTCCCCACAGCCCGACAGTATGCCGTTTTCGCAAAAGATCTGGTCGGTGCGGATCATCTGATGTGGGGTTCCGATGCCCCCAGTACGGTCTGTAAGGTGGATTACCAGCAGCAACTTGCCTATCTGATGCCGTTATTCACCGCTGAGGAACAACGGCTTGTATTCCACGACAATGCGTTGAACCTGTATTTCGCCCAACGGGACTGAACTTCACGACCGCTCGAAAAACGCACGCATCGCATCCTGCAGGTGACAGGTATCAGCCGTCCCCCCGGTCTCATAGGGGGAATGCATGGCGAGTATGGCGCATCCGATATCCGCAGAGGGTATGGAATAGTGTTGGTTCGCCAGATTTCCCAGCGTGGAACCTCCGGGAATGTTGGAGTTGTTGTAGAAGTCCTGATAAGGAATATTCCGTTTGGACAACAACTGTTTGAGCCATGCGCCGGTGGAACCATCGGTCGTGTATTTCTGGTTCGCCGCATATTTGACCAACACACCTCCGTTTGGCAGCGGTTTGTTGGTCTTGTCGCAGACATCAGGATAGTTTGGATGGAACGCATGCCCATCATCTGCGGAAAGCAGGAAACTGCCCGCCTGCATGATACACTGCTCTTCCCTGTCCCATCCCAAGCTTTCGCCGATGCGTTCAATGACCTGGGGAAGAAAATCACCCAAGGCGCCCTTACGGGAACCGCTTCCCACTTCTTCGTTATCCAACAGCGCCAAAAGCGGGATGGTTGCTTTCACTTCCGTATTCCGCATGGCTTCCAAGCCACAAAAGGCGCACTGCAGGTCATCGATCTTTGGTGAAGAGAAGAACTCCTCATCCGCACCCCAGAGGGAACCTTCCATGCGGTTATACAGAAAGAGGTCGCTGTCGATGATGTTCTCGGGCTTGACGCCGAGTTTCTGCGCGACAAGCGTAGAAACCATACCAGGATTGGCTCCCAACGCGAGAATGGGGAACAGATCATTCTGTATCTTGTATGCGATGCCTTCATTCGCCTTCCGGTTCATGTGGATGGCGAGGTCGACGATGGAAACGAGGTCACGATCGAGATCAACCAGTTTCTCCACGAGTCCTCCGCAGCCATCGTCCAGGAACACCCTGCCGGCTATGGAAAGAGGACGGTCAAACCAAGGCGCCATCAACATGCCTCCGTAGCCTTCGACGTTCAATGTCGTGTAACCGCCCGCGTCGACCTCGGGTTTGCCTTTCAGTTTGAAGGAAGGGGAATCAGTATGGGCGGCGATGATGGAAAAACCTGTCACCATCTCTTCCGGCGGAAGCCGGAAAGCGATAAGCGCCGAACTTCCCCGTGAAAGCATATAGGAATGGCCTTTCCGGAGACAAAAACGCTGGTCTTCACGCAGTTCCTCAAAACCGGCATCCAGCAAAACCTGTCTGGCGTTTCCGACAACATGGAAACAACTCGGACTCCGTCTGATGAAGGAAAGAAGTTCCTTGGTCGCATGCACATACATCTGTTTCATGCCATGATTCTATGACACCGGCAAAAACAAAGCAACGGTGAAAGGATACATCCTTCTTCTTGCATGCGAATGCCGGTGGGAATATACTTTTTACGATAAAGGAGGGATATATGAAGGAATTCAAAAAGATCAAAATGCAGACTGCAGGTTTGATTTTTCTCGCACTAGCCGTCATTCTCGTCGTAGTGGGAATCGCACTCATCATCCAGAATAAGAAAATCGTCGGCGGCATCGAACTCGGCAGGGGCATCGGGCTTGTCGCCATTCTTCTCGCATTCGGCTTTTCCGCCATAGGCATCTATGGCACAGGTTTCGGAGACCTCTATGATCTTCTTATGAAACAGGAAGAAGAGATCAAACTTCTGAACGAAAAACTGATATCACAAAAGTAATGAAAACGCCATCCCTCCCCAAGGAAAGATGGCGTATTTCTTTTCAAACAACACGTTATACGATGCCGTTGTGAATCGGGACATAGCCGAACAGTTTCGGAATGAACAACGCGATGTCTTCCGAATTCGTCACGACGACAAGAACGACGAGAAGCGCCAAGATGAACGGCCACACTTCCTTGATGAATTTCTGGAAGCTGCAGTTCACAATCGAACAGACGGTGAACATCATCGATCCAAAAGGCGGTGTCAGGCCTCCGATCATGATGTTGACGATGATGATGACGCCGAAATGCAAGGGATCGACGCCACGGGAAACGACAGCAGGGACGAACAGCGGTGCCAGAATCACCAAGGCCGCACCTCCTTCGATGAACATGCAGACAAACAGCAACACCAAGTTGATGATCAGCAAGAGGACATACTTGTTCGCCGTAACTCCAAGCAAGGCTTGGGTAATCATCTGGGGGATGCGTTCGTTGGTCATGTAATAGCCGAACACCTTCGCGCTGGCAATGATGATCATGACCGAACCGGTGCTCATCACCGTTTCCTTGATGATCTTGGGGATATGTTTCAGCTTAAGGCTCTTATAGACAAACACGCCGATGATTGTGGCGAAAAGAACGGCTATGCCGCCTGCTTCCGTCGGAGTGCAGACGCCCATACGCATACCCAAGATGATCACAAACGGAATGACCAAAGCCCAGATGGACTTGATGAACTGTTTCGAAATCTCCTTGACGCTGGCTCTGCGTTCTCGGGACGGCGCGTAATTGCGTTTCACCGCAATGAAATGCACGGTGATCATCAAAGCAACCGTCATCAGGATGCCGGGAGTATAGCCGGCGAGAAACATGTCTCCGACGGCGACGTTGGCGATCAAGGCGTAGATGATCATGTTGTTGCCCGGCGGAATGACCGGAGCGACTGCCGAGGAAGCGGCGGTGACCGCTGCGGAGAATTCCAAAGACATGCCTTTTTCAAGCATCGCCGGGACAAGTATCTTCGCTTCCATCGCCGCATCGGCGTTCGCGGAACCGGAGATGCCACCCATCAAGGCACTGAGAAGGCAGTTCACCTGAGCCAGACCACCTTTCAGGTGACCGGCAAGGACGTCGGCAAAATCCATCAGGCTTGTGCTCAATCCCGAATAATTCATCACTGAGCCAAGCAGGATGAAGAACGGGACGGCGAGATACGGGAAAGATTCCACAGCCGTGGTGAATTGCTGGATGACCATAGTGATGGGTATGCTTGTATTGATGAATATGAAGTAATACAGCGTCGTGCCGATGAGGGACAACGCGATAGGTATGTTCATGAAGAACAGGATGAACAACAGGACGATCGGAAACATCGGATGGAGGAAAAACATCATTTTGCCTCCCTTGCTTCAGTTTCCACCGGTTTCCTGATGGTGGTGACCAGATTGAGAAACGCATAAACCGTGATGAGTGCGAAGCCTATGACGATGGAGATGTTGATGTATTTGTAGGGAATACACAGAATCGCCGTAATTTTGTTCGATTGGGAGACATACAGGAACGACATGACGCACATGGTGGTCGCGATCAAAAGCACAAGGGCGCTGCTGATGATCTCCAAGACTTTTTTCGTCTTTCCTTTGACGAAATGGAACAGGAAATCAACGCCCATCAGCATCTTGTGTTTGAACGCTCCGGCCGCACCAAGAAAGATTGTCCAGACGAAGCAATCCACGGGGATTTCTTCCGCCCAAGGGAATGTAAAGCTGAGGACATACCTGGTGAACACGTTCATGATGACGACACAAACGGTTATCATCAGGAAAACCCCGGCTATATAGAATTCAAAGTTCTCTTTGAAATCCTCTTTGTTGATTTGCACCGTAAACTCCTTTATTGAATAACCATCTTTTCAAGACGGAGGGACTCGAAACAAGTGGTTGCAGTTGGCATGCAACTGCAACCACTGCGAATCTAGTAAGAAAACAATTCCCCGCTTTTGGCGCTAAGGTTTACTTCTTCAGATTCGCCCTGATCTTCACAAGCTCGGCCTGCAGTTTGTCATAGATGCCCGGTGTCCATTTCGGGAACTTGGTGTAGACGACAGCGGCGGCTTTCTGGAACGCAGGAGCGTCGACTTCGTGGAAGTGGCATCCATACTTTTCCTGAAGCTCCTTGGCATAACCGGCTTCGAGCTTATTCGTCTCGTCCAAGTTGTCTTTGGTGGCTTTTGCAAGCTCTTCAGTGATGATGTTTCTCTGATTCTCGCTCAGCTTCTGCCAGCATTTTTCGGAGATGGCCACACTGGAGACACCCAGAATGTGACGGGTCAGTGAGTATTCCTTGACACGTTCGTATTGCTTGGTGCCGTAATAGGTCAGGATGGAACCTTCAACTCCGTCGATGACTCCCTGGTCAATCGCAGAATAGGTGTCAGGATACGACATGGCGATCGGGCTGGCGCCCATTGCCTGCAACGTATACGTGTAAACGGGGCTTTCCGGAACACGAATCTTCAGACCTTTCATATCTTCCGGTTTCAGAACCGGTTTCTTCAGCATCATGCTCCTGAATCCGAACACCCAGTCCAAAGACAGTACATGAATGCCTTTCTTGATGGCCTGAGCGTTCAGGTCTTGGACAAGCTGCGTCTTCGTCATGGCAAGATATTCGTCAAAGGAAGTGTACATGAACGGTCCGTTGGCCATTGGATCGTAATCAGGAACATAGTCCGCCAAGAAATTGATGCCATCAATCGTCATGACATCACCACCATTGACGACCAATTCCATAGCATCTTTTCCGATGGGGAATGTCCCGCCGGTGAAAAGCTGCAGTTCCAAGGAACCGTTGGAACGGGAATTGACGCCATTAACGAACTTCACCAACGACTTGGCTGTCTGTTCGTTGTCAACAAACTTGGTCGTAACCTTAATGACCTGTTTCTGCTCTTTCACCGCAGCAGGAGCAGCAGTGGTGGCGGGAGCGGCAGTTTCAGCCCCACCCTGTGCGAATACCGCTGGCAACAACAAGGCAAATACCAAGAACACAGCAACCATTTTTTTCATCTTTTCTTCCTCCTTTAGAAAAAAAACAATGATGAAAACAAAACAATATGTTCATATGGTTTCATCCATACAAACATACCAAACAATCATACCATGCATGCATCAAACTGTCCATGAAATGTTTTTTTTCATCATTCTTTCGGTTGTTAATTTTTTATTTCATATACTGTTACAGATAATCATCAATCAAAGGTATACTAAAAATTGTTATGAAACAATCAAATTCATCCTATTGCTTTCATCAAGGAAAAAAGCGACGAACGCCTTCTTTATCTTCGGGGATTTTTTCACCAACTAGGAACAACCATCCTCACTGTTCACGCTTTTGCCAATTGTGAAACGAAGAACAGATATCTGCGAAAACACAGCCACCGCAGGAAGGCGTTTTCCCGCAATGCCTGATCCCATGGGTCAGAATCAACCAATGGAACCAACCGTACAATTGATAATCCCTCTCCAAGTCCTTCTCAAAAAAAACATGGATTTCCTCATCATCGCCAAACGAGAATCCCAATCTTTCCAAAAACCTGCGTGTGTACGCGTCAATCACAAAAGACGGTTTGTGAAACGCATATACCAGCATCACATCAGCCGTTTCCGGACCGATGCCTTTGATGGCAAGCAGTTCTTTCCTGAGTTCGGTTTGTCCTCTTGCAATGACCTTCCACGCATCAAAATCATAGGTACCGTACCATTGTGTCACTCTGCGTATGGTATCAGCCTTCCGAAGACAGAACCCGCACGGACGGATCAATGCTTCCAATTGTTCTGGCTTGAGCCTCAAGACCGCTTGCGGCGACAATGTGCCGCCCAATGAAACCGTAACGTTTTCCACGGAAGACCATGACGTGTTTTGGACGAGAATGGATTGGAACAAGACAACATACGCATCATCCGACCACCAGCGTGGCTGTCCGTAGGCATCATACAGTCTCTTGTATATCTCGTCAGCCTTGATCAATTGGTTTTCCTCTGGCAGAAGGGACAATAGCAACTGCTTCGTCCCGCAATGACCATCCTTTCAAGCGTCGAATGGCAATGGACGCAAGGCAACCCCTCCCTGCCATATACGCTCAGTTGAGGGATGTTCCGATATGCTTTGCCCCTCCCCTCCAGATATGCTTCGGGTGTCATCTCATCCGTTTTGATACCCCAAGAGATGACTTCCTTGATCTGTTCGGCGAGGATATCCCAAGAGTCCGCATGCACGTCAAAACACTTCGTTGCAGGATACATCCGTGAGGCAAAGAGGATTTCATCCGAATAGATATTTCCGATGCCTGCGACGATTCTCTGGTCAAGAAGCATTTCTTTGATGGTCTTCTTCCCTGTGCCCATCTTCGCATGCAAATATGCGCCCGTGAGCGCATTGTCCAACGGTTCCAACCCCAAGGTAACTTGTCCGGTAACGGTGTCTTTCTCACCAGCCTTTCCATACCACAGACGGCCAAATCGACGGACATCCACATACCGCAGCTGTTTTCCACCGGATAACAAAGCAATGAGATGGGTGTGCGGTTCGAGAGGATAATCCGCAGGCATCACCAATAGTTGCCCCGTCATCCTCAAATGGACGGCAATCCGATCGCCGCTCTCGCAATGGATCGTAAGGAATTTTCCCCTGCGGCTCATGCTTTGCATCTTCTGTCCGACAAGCATTTCTCCAAACGTTTGGGCATCGGGATATGCGATGACCTTTGGCTGGATGATGTTCACCCCAAGGATACGCTCTCCTCGAATCTGGGGTTCGAGGATTCTCCGAATGGTTTCGACTTCCGGCATCTCAGGCATTGGTTGGCCTCCTTCCGTCCAAAACGCTCAGAAAACTCTTCTGCGAACCTTGCTGTACGACATCGGTCTCTTGCAAATGCCCCAAGAGCAATGGGGAGTTTGGATCATGCAACCGGTAATTCTCAAACGCCTTCCGTGGGTTTTTGTTCGCGTAACAATACTTGCATCCGTTCAAACACGTATCGTAGGCGCCGATATCATGGCTTTCGATACAGTGGCAACCTTCCCTCATTCCCTTATGCTTCAAATTCCTGAAGGAAACACCGTTCGCTTTACCCAAGATGTCAAGAGTCATGCATCCCGAAGAATGGATGCCATATCGTGCATAATCCCCATTGGTGCCGCAGGTTTGCAGATACAGTCCATTCTTTTGTGCGATCGCGCCGATTCCTTGGGCAATAACATTCTTGGATTCTTCGGTCAGAAGGATCAACTCAGGCATATTGGTTTCCACCTTTTTGTACATTTCCACAAAACTGAAAATGCAACGGTCCACATACGGTGCCAGTTCTTCCGCCATCATCCCAAACGTCCGCATATGCGTATCCACCGTATACGCATCGGTCAACAGAATCGGGTCATATCGCCATGCGACACGCTGCTTCCCTACGATTCTCGAAAGTCGCTTCAACGTTTCCATGCTCGTTTCGATGGAAGGCACCCCGGGTTCGACGTCTTTGCCATACGCCGTGATGGTATAATGGAAATAGGTGTTGAACTTGCTGGTGATCTTCGTGATGTCGGGCAAGATCGGCTGGTAATTCTTGGAACAGAATACGACACAATCGACAGTCTGCGGCGTCAATGCATATCGTGTCACGAAATTGGGGAACATCGGATTCCGAGAACAGACATATCCTTCCTCGAACCGCTTCAATAGCCATTTCGTATAGTATTGGACGGTATCTGTCCGTCCGCCTGTGTTGATGATCATGATTCTTCCTCACTTCCATTGACTAATTCCGCCAAGTTCAGCGTGAAACGCCGGGAAAGTGCGATCAACTGCTCCTGTTCCTCAACCGACAAACGTGACATCGCCGTATCTTCCGCCCAGGTGATGTGCCTGACCGGTCTCTCGGCATAGGCTCGGCCAGATGCGGTCAACTTGACGGTTTTGTTCCGTTTGTCACCGGTTTTCTCCATAAGGGTTAGATACCCCTCCTCGTGCAGGCTTTTGATGATAAGACTCACCGTCTGCTTGGATTGGAAAGTCTTGCCGCAGATTTCTTTTTGCGTCAAACCGTCTTGCGCGTAATACAACACGTTCAGCACCAAAAAGGTTTTCATCAACATGCCTTTGCCCTTTGCATATGCATCATAGAGCGCGAATTGCTCGTCCCTGAATGTGCAGTAAAGAAAGGCATTCCTTCTCGCTTCTTTAGTCACGTCACCATCCAATAAATAGTCAATTATTTGACTAATTGTATCCGCCTGCCGTCGTCATGTCAACAAGCGGGAAACCATCAGGTACGTTTGGCCGGCGCACAAACCCTGTTTTCTCTCCAGGTTTTCAGACAAGAGACTCTGTTGTACAATCAGTGTATGACCATACTCGTCAGTGCCTGCCTGCTGGGCAGAAATTGCAAATACAATGGCGGCAACAATCGTAATGAGAAGGTACTCAGGTTTGTGAAGGACAAGAAGGTCATCGCCGTCTGTCCGGAACAGCTCGGTGGTTTGCCCACTCCCCGTTCGCCTGCGGAAATCGTTTGCGACAAGGTGAAAACCAACGTCGGAACCGATGTGGATGCATCTTTTCGTGAAGGTGCAGACAAGGCCTTACGCCTCATCGAAGGCATGCATGTCGATCTCGCCATCCTGCAGCCACGCAGCCCTTCCTGCGGAACGAAAGAGATCTATGACGGTTCCTTCAGCGGCCGTTTGATCCCAGGCATGGGAGTGTTTGCCGAAGCTTTGTGCAAGAAAGGGATTAAAGTCATCGAACCGGACGATCTTGACAGTCTTTCCTGTTCAAATTCGTACTGTTTTTGCCGATAATCCATCATGAAAAACACTTCCATCAACCAAATCCAACGAATCTGACATTCCGCGAAGGAAATGGTGTTTTTCCGTTTTCCCTTGAACCTATATGTCTCTTGTGATGAGAAAGATACCGTACCATTCGATACCGATCCGCTCGTGGATGACAATCCAGGGAAAACCCGTTTGTCCGGAACTGGGCCATTGTTGACGTTTCATGAGGGCCACCGGCTATCCGGACATGACGGCTCCTGAATGGTTCGGGGCAAGCAATGGCGGAGCATAAGACCAAAGATTCGGGTATTCCCCAATAACGCATCCAACACTTGTTTGTTCTTCTCTCCGCCATTACCTTCTCTTGAGGAATGAAAACAGATGCCGGGATTTCCTAACTTCGGCGTTCAATCGGTGATGGATGAAAACAAAGCATATTGTCAAAGAATGTCAGTTGGGGAGGAGGGACGATGAAGGAAAAAGGATCTGACTGGCATTTCTTTTGGAACGTGTCTGCAATTGTTTCCAAACACAACAGTTGTTCCTCTGTCGGCATTTTGATGCCATACGCCAGACTAATGTGGAACATATATGATTCGTGTCCAGGAAAATGCAATCCTAAGGCATCCCCTGCCTCATCACGCCAAGTGCGAATGGCCATTTCGTCCTTCGATGTCGTTGGATGAAGAGCAATGCAAACCGCAGTATCAATCCACAAATGATCAAACGACAGGGAAACTCCGTGAAAAGGCGGTATCTTTGCATATGCAGCTTGGAAAAAGGCATCAACATCTGCCAGACTGCAGTCAAGCGGAAGCTTATTAGTCCAAAAGGAAACTTCTCTCTTCTGGTCACACACTCCTTCCAATGCAGTCATATGCAAGCTTCCATCCGGCAAAAACGCCAAACACGAAGCGATACTCCTTTCTTGGAGCGACAGTCGCATGCTTTTTGCGCGATGAAACACTTCGCTATCCTCCCGAAGCATGCAGACAATCGTGTTTCCTGGGAAAAAACGGACCGAACTATCAGCATGAAACTTTTTGCCGACACTCATCATGAATCTTGTCACCATATCACCGCTCTCTTTCGGTTTCCATCATGTTCTTCCGATAATCGGATGGCGTAATGTGAAACCATGCTTTGAACTCTTTTGAAAAAGCAATCGCACTCGGAAACCCTGACTGCCGTGCGATTTCCGAAATGTACCATTTCTTTGTGGCAAGCATCCTCGAAGCTTTCTCAAATTGGATGCTTTGGATGAATTCCTTTGAAGTCATCCCATAGTGTTTCTTGATGTATTTGGTAAGCAGGCTTCTGCTCACACCAAGTTGGAAAGCCAGTGTTTCAACTGATACGGTTTTCAATTGATTCTGCCAGATGAGTTCATATGCTTTTTTGGCATAATCAATTTCGTTCCCCTGTTCATGGAGGAAATCCCGGGCAAGGTCTGAAAGAAAGATATAAAACAAACCATTTTGGCGCAAACGTTCGCTAAAACAGGGTTTATAGGCTTTCTCGAGATTATCCAAATCCTGTTTCAAGAGCGTCAAGTCGGAAACCTTTCTCAACGGTTTTTGAGCGTTCAATCCAATTTCAATGAGGATGGAAAGAGCTTCACTGCCGGTAAAACTGATCCAATAATAATTCCATGGCGTGACACGATCGGCATACAGACGAACCCGACTTCCTTTATTTGTGTAGATTACATCACCCTTTTCCAAAGCAATACTGTCCCCGTTGCATTGGAATGTCCCTTTGCCGTCCGTAATGACATGAATATAATGTTCGCCCCGGTCTCCCCTGATGTTGATGCTTCCTTCCTTGCATTTGGATTTCCCACATGCAAGGAAAAAAACCTCATACGCTTTTCCCATTCCGGGCAATCCCGTATCCGTCATCCTTTCACACCTGACAACGCAATGCCTTGGATGAAGTATTTTTGGAAACAGACAAAAATGAAAATGATCGGTAATGTAGACATCGCAGCCCCTGCCATTATCTCATTGTAATAAACACGATTCGCGCCTTGTAACAAAGAAATTCCGACTGACAAAACCTTTGATCTGTCCGAAGCGCTGCAAATCAAAGGCCAAAGATAATCATTCCATGAATACATGACGGTGAAAATGATCAATGACATAATGGCAGATGTCGTCAAAGGGAGATAGAGACGATGGAACACCCCGTAGAATGTACATCCATCAATCCGTCCCGCTTCCATGTATTCATTCGGTAATGACAGATAGAATTGGCGAAGAAGGAACATCCCGAACGCGCTGAACATTCCAGGCAAAGCGACTCCCAATAACGTATCAAGAAGACCCAAGTGCCTCATGATGATGTAATCGGGCACCAAAATCATTTGATGGGGAACCATCAGAACGGAAAGCAGCAGCACGAATACAAAATTCTTTCCTTTGAAATGCATCTTCGCAAACGCAAAGGCAGACAAAGAACAGAACAGCACCTGAGCGATTGTGCGGAGGATGGTTATGATGATTGTATGAGCATAATAGCTGATAAAAGGAACATCCCGTATCACGGATGCATAGCTGGAAAAAGTCGGTTCTTCCGGGAAAAAAGAAGGAGGCGCCTGCAACAATTCAGATTCGGTTTTCAAGGAAGAAATAATCATCCATACAAATGGCATCGCGACGACAAGACCGCACACGACGACCAATGAATAATACAGAAAAGATATCGCATGTTGCTTTTCACGCATAATGCACCCACTTCTTTTGAACTTTGAATTGAAGGATGGTAATGATCAAAACCATGAGGAAAAGGAAGAAAGATTCCGCTGCGGAATACCCCATGTTGAAAGATACGAATCCATCCTGGTAAATATGCATGACAATGGTGCTGCCCGCATTCCATAAGGAAAGTGGAGGATCTACTCCCAAGATGACGGACGCGCTGTCGAATACTTTGAAACTATTGATCATTTGGGTGATGACGATGAAGAACAATGATGGTGTCACCAAAGGCAATGTGATGAAAAAAAACTGATAGGCAGAAGAAGCGCCATCGATTTCAGCAGCTTCGTAATACATTTGAGGGATTCCCTTGATTCCTGCGATGATGATAATCAAATCATATGCCACTCCCAGCCAAATGCCCACAAGCATCACACAAAACAGTATATGATGCACATCCGTCAACCAAATGATGGGTGTTATCCCCAAAAACGCCAGTACTTGGTTAACCAACCCATATTGGGAATTCAACAACCATTTCCAAATCAGGGCAGCGGCGACCGGCATGGTCATTGTCGGCAGGAAATACAACGTCCGAAGGAAGGAAACCCCCTTTCTGTTTCGCGTAAGCAACATTCCAAACACCAATATCAAAACGACAATGGCAGGCACGACAAAGAAACAATAGATAAGGGTATTTCTTACTGATAACAGAAATGAAGCATCAGAGAACAATCCACAAAGATTTGACAATCCCGCAAATTGCATAGGGGACAATCCATCCCATGAAAAGAAGGAAAGAACAATTGACCAACCAATGGGAATCAAATAGAAAACCAAAAGGCCAAGAGTATTCGGGGCTATCATCAGCCACCCCTGTACTCCTTCCCTTTCCAAGAAATGTTGTGTGGATTTACGCATACCTTGAATCCTTTGAGGGAGAGAAACACATCTCTCCCTCATGGGCGATTACTTGTTCAAAATCGCATTCGTCTGATCGGCAATGGAATGCATTGCTTCATCAACACCAATTGATTGGATCCATACATCCTTGATGATCTTCCGTTCGAGGCTTTGCCATTCTTCAGATTTTTTCGATTGAGGATACGGCAGAGAATAATCAACAGCATCGATGAACTTCTGCAAATGATACTCTGGAATGGATTTCACCCAGTCTGTTGCCATGCCTTTGTAACTAGGAGTAGTTATGGCATCGCGAGCGAGCTTCTGGTTGAATTCCTTATCCGTAAGGAACTCGATCAGCTTCCATGTTTCTTTCGGGTTTTTCGTCTTTGCATACCCGGCCCAAGCCGTTCCATGAATCAAAGTCCTGCGATAACCGGTCCTGGGACTGATGGGGAATGCAGCGAAATCCGCTGATTTTCCAAGTGAAGCGTAGATAGTAGGGACATGGTAAGCTCCAACTGTCGCCATGGCAACCCGTTTTGAATAGAACATGTCCAAAGTATGGTTGAGTTCAGCTATCTCCTTTCCCGTCGGAGAACAATGGTACTTATACATCAAATCATAGAGATATTGAACTGCTTCGATGCTTGCGGGATCATCAAACCCAGACTTCTTATCATCATCGCTGACGATAAAACCGCCATTCGTCACCATGAAATCATAATAGCAAGCATGGTTGTCAGTTGAGGATAAGAATCCGTATTGTTTGCCGTTGGGAGTATTTTTTGTCAATTTGATGGCAACATCACGCAATGTATCCCATGTCCACGTATCATCAGGATATGCGATTCCCGCTTCATCAAACAAATCCTTGTTATAGGCAAGAATAATCGTGTCAAACTGTTCCGGAATTGCATACACGGCGCCATTCTGCGTATATTTTTTCATCAAACTGGCAGGATAATTCGATATATTCGTGATGGTGCTCTTCTCAATGTATGGACTCAAATTCAACAAGGTATTTGAATTGAAATACTTGGGGAAATTGGGATAATTGATCCAGAACACGTCAGGTGCGGTTCCCGCAACAGTAGTTGTCTGTAGTTTCTGCCAATACTGTTTTGAAGGCGCGACATTCATTGTTACGGTGATATTCGGATTAATCGCATGAAATTCTTCCAAAGCTTCCTTCAGGACTTTTGTTTGTTCGTTATCCCAATACATTAATTCCAAGGTTACAGGCTTCTCAGCTTCTTGCTGACCCGCGGCATGGAGCGTAAGCACACATGCCATGCACAAAACGAGGCCGATAATCAATCGTTTCATTTGTCTCTCCTTTAATGAGCAAAACACATATCTTTCCATTGTAAGAAGTTATATCTTACTTTCATCATTGACATGTCCTCTTGGTAATTACATGTTCAGTATAAATGGTTTTCCTTAGGAGAAAATATCTAAAACCATAGTAATTTTAACAAATCCGTATTACAATTTGCATATGAACCATTCGGAAATGGAAGAAATCGTCAGACAGATTCCAAATCCAATGAATTACTTCAATGGATTCGGAAAAGTTCACATGCCATTACCTAAAGACATCCTTCTCTATCATCGTTCGGAATTTTCCGACAAAGGAATCGGACCGTACACGTATTCACATTCCCGTTATGAATGCATCATCAATCTGGGAGACCCCATGACCGTAAACCTTGATGGGATCATCAGAGTCTTGCCTTCAGACGAGGGCATGTTGATTTTCCCATTCCAGTATCATCGGTACATAAGTGCAGGAGGGTCGAAAGTCCTGGCTTTGTTCATAACCTTTATTATGGACGAAACCTCATTCTTTGATGAAATGCATGGGCTGCCTTTCCCCATCAAAGAGAAAACAAGATTGTTGCTGCACCTCATCTGCTCAACATATCTTCTGCACCAAGAAGACGATTCGTTGCCGTTTTACATAGGCTTGTTCTTGTACAATTGTTGTTCCACTCAGAAAAACGTCAACACGATGATCAATACAAAGGGGAGCAGAAACAAGCTCTTGGAAGAAATCACCCACGAGATCATCACAAACAAGATTTTCACGGTAAAAGAATTATCTTCAAAACTCAGATTATCTGAAGGTTATCTGCGATTGTTTTTTAAGAAAATGATGCAAATAACGCTGGGCACATATATTATTGAAGTCAGAATGAACATGGCCACACGGTTGCTTCTCGAAACCGATGAATCCATATCCAATATCGCCGACGAATGCAGATATGATTCCATCTTTTCCTTCAGCAGGGCATTCAAGACATACATCCATATCGCCCCGAAGGATTACCGTCAATTTGTCAGGAATACACAAAGCAATTTCAGCCCATTCCTCATCAAAAGGAAAGAAACTGACAAATGATGCTCATCAAGCGAGGTGCAGCAGTTGCGCCAACCAATTATCACAAAGACTCACCCATACCGCATCCACTTTATGCGAAGAACCAACTTCCTGATTGCACATTGATTGCCCATGCTTGCCCTCCGAGAAAACATGCAAGTCAAAGGGTACTCCGTGCATCCGGAGCGCATTCGCATACACCAAACTGTTTTCAACCGGTACGGAATTATCAGAGAAGGTATGCCAAATGAATGTCGGTGGCGTAGCATCGTGTACCTGATTTTCCAGACTCAATAAATCGATCAACTCTTTTTTGCCACCAGTGACCCATTTCCGGCTCTCGGCATGCGCATACTTTCCCATGGTTATGACCGGATAACAAAGGATACATGCATCCGGACGGTTTTCTTTTTCTTTGTGTCCCAAGAACGGGAGCGCATACAAATTCGCCAAAGAGCCAGCGACGTGCGCTCCTGCGGAAAAGCCCATGACAACTATTTTATGAGGGTCACAATACCAATCATGCTGATGCAATCGAATCTGCACGATGGCTTCGCTAGCTTCTTCGAGGGGATGTAAGTCCGACGCATCCTCTTTCACCGAATAAGACAACAAAAACACATTGTACCCAATAGCAAGGAAATGCAATGCCACGGGATCTTCTTCCGTCCATGAACGGAAACGATATGCCCCACCAGGACATATCAATATGGCAGGCTTTTCATCTGCTTGGTTTCCCTGTATCGGTTCATGAATGTATCCTTTTACAAGGACATTGTTTCTTCCTACATGTGCGGAGACAAGATGCATAGATGCAAAATACCATGGCTGTAGGGTTTGCTCCATCATCTTGAAAGCAAATGAGCCAGAAAGGAAAGAATCCTTGCAATTTTGAACGATGGGGGTGTGTGCTCGGGATCCCCCAGAAAGCCATTGGTTTCATCATCCGTTATTCCCGGATCCGGTTTTTGGTTAAACGGCTCACGCGACCTTTACATCGCAAAAAAGAACCTCTATCCTCTCAATTGGACGTCCTTGCCGAACAGCGGCGTCCCACGACAGGAGGCTTTCATGTATCCGGTAAGCAATCAATTCAGGAACACCATCTCATTGTCCGGAATTTGGGATTTCCGGTTCCAAGGTGATCCTTCTTGGGTTTCTGTCTATGTCCCAGCTTCCTACAACAACCAGGTGAACGATCCCAGGGCAAGATACTATACAGGTATCGTCGAATACAAAACACGGTTCACGATTCCCCGCTCTTGGGAAGACCAACGGATCAGTCTCCGGTTCGATGCGGTGACTCACGACGCCGAGGTATTCCTCGATGGGAGTCTGGTAGGGAAACACAAGGGAGGTTTCCTTCCGTTTGAAATCGATTTGACCTCCATCGTCGGCTGCGGGACGGCCCATGATCTTCTGGTGAAAGTGAACAACCGAGTGGATTTTTCCAGTATGCCGATCGGGAACGAAGCGGGTCTTGCGTTCTTCGGATCCGACAACCCGGGCGTCCCCAGCGTGGAAGAAGGAAAGAAAGCCATGTTCAAAAGGAACTTGCCGAACTTCGACTTCTTCAACTATGCGGGTATTACCCGGGAAGTGCGTCTCTGTTCGATGGGCAGGGAACATATCGAGGATGTGACCATCAAGACAGACATCAAAGGTGCAGAGGGCATTGTTGATATCTCGGTGCAAAGCAACGGCAAAGAAGAGCCGGTTGTGGAAATCCTCGATGCTGAAGGGAAAAGCGTCGCAAAGGGAACAGGGAAGAAGCTCTGTCTGATCATAGAAAAGGCGCATCTTTGGTTTCCAAAGCCTGACGAACCTTACCTGTACACGGCTCATGTTTCGCTCAGCAATGACGCGTATGAGCTCAAGTTCGGCATCAGGACCGTCAACGTGGAAGGCACCCGCTTTTTGATCAACGGAAGACCGTTCTACTTCAAGGGAGTGGGCAAACATGAGGATTCGGCGTTCAGGGGAAGAGGTTCTGACGGCTGTCTCAATGTCAAAGACGTCGGTCTTCTCCACTGGCTCAACGCCAATTCCTTCCGCACCAGCCATTATCCCTATGCGGAAGAGATGTACAGCCTGTGCGACAAGGAAGGTATCGTCATCATCGACGAAGTGCCGGCAGTGGGTTTGAATTTCCAAGACAGGTTGAATCCGTACACACAACTGGGGACGATGCCATACCACAAACAGTTGCTCAAGGAGATGATCCAAAGAGACAAGAATCATCCCTCTGTCGTCATGTGGAGCCTTGGCAACGAACCGGACACAGAGCATTTCCCCCAAGACGCATATGCCTATTGGCACGAACTGTACCTGTACGCCCATACCCAAGATTCCCAAAACCGGCCGGTGACCATGGTCTGCTGCCAGAACGATTACACCAAGGATCTCACCACAAGGACGATGGATGTGGCTTGCATCAACCGGTACTACGGTTGGTACAACCTGTCCGGCTTCCTGGATCTGGCGGTAAAAGCGTTTGAGCAGGAGATGGCCTTCTGGGAAAAGACAGGCAAACCGCTCATCCTGACGGAATATGGAGCGGATGCGATCCCTGGCTACCATTCCGTGGAACCGGAGATGTTCACCGAAGAATTCCAATGCGCATATCTGGAAGCGATGAACGGCGTCTTGGACAAGCAGGATTTCGTCATCGGGGAACACCCTTGGAACTTCGCTGATTTCGATACCCAGCAAGGTCCGATGAGACCAGGCGGGAACCATAAGGGGCTTTTCACCAGAGACCGATCGCCAAAGATGGCGGCTCATCAGGAAAAGAAGCGTTGGGCGTCCATCAGCAATTGGATGGACGACTGAGCCGATACGGGCGCATGCGGTTTGCTTTCCATCGGGCTGATGACAGCGTATGACCATCGTGCTTATGGGAAAGAGGAAGACCTCCGGCATTTGCAGCAACTCCTGAAATCCGGAATCGGTTTCCTCAGGATAGGCTCCGACATCCGGATTCGGTGCTCACTCGTTGTCCTGTTTCATCCAATCGGTCCAAATCAAACAAGGCAATATATTTTCGATATAACGAAATTATATCGTAAATATGACTTGTTTTTTCGATATAACGAAATTATAATGGACATCATGCTGTTACGTTCTTCGTATCTGGAAAAAGTAAAACCGTTCATTGGCACTCCTGTGGTGAAAGTGTTCACAGGGATACGACGTTGCGGGAAATCCGTATTGATGGAACAGGTGAAAGAATGCATCCTTGGCTCGGGCATCGCATCGGACCACACATTGAGCCTCAATTTCGAGTCACTCGTTGATGAAAGGGTCAGGACACTGGAGAGTCTTGTTTCCGCCGTCATGCAGATGCCTCCGGGGAAATGCTATCTTTTCCTGGATGAGATCCAAGAGTTGCAAGGCTGGGAAAAAGCCGTCAATTCTTTCCTTATAGACAAGGATTGCGACATCTACATCACTGGCTCGAATGCAAAAATCCTTTCCGGGGAACTGGCGACATACCTCGGCGGACGTTATATCGAAATACCTGTCTACCCTTTTTCGTTCAAGGAAGTCCTTGCCCTGAAGGAGACCAAAGGAGACAGGGAAAAACACTTTACGACCACACAGCTTTTTTCCAGCTACATTGCATGGGGCGGATTCCCTTTCCTGCACAATTACGATCTTGGTACGGATGATGTCCGGCAATATCTTTCCGCCCTCTCTGATTCCATCATCCTGAAGGACATCAGTGCACGGCATAACATCCGCGACATCTCACTTCTGAAAGTCTTTCTTTCTTTCTTCATCTGCGAAGCTGGACATGCATTTTCCCCTTCCTCATTGGAGAAATACATGAAGAACCTCAAACGCAAGATATCAACCGAGACCATCTACAATTACTTGGACTACGCCCAGGAAAGCGGCCTCTTGCATCTGGTTCCTCGCCAGGACCTTCGGGGAAAAGAGATCCTCAAGACGCAGGGGAAAATGTATATCACCGACCATGGACTGAGAGAAGGGATATCCGGCGACAACTTGCGCGACATAGACCAAGTATTGGAAAACATCACCTACATCGAATTGCTACGCAGGGGGTATGGTGTCACCACAGGGAACAACAATGGAAAGGAAATAGACTTTGTCGCGGAAAAGACTGGGGAAAAAGCCTATTTCCAAGTGTGTTATTTGCTTGCCGACGAAAAGACCATGCAACGGGAATTCGGAGCCTTCGATGGACTCCATGACAACTGGCCGAAGACCGTGCTGTCCATGGATGCGATATCCCGAAGCCATGACGGCATCATCTCCCGGAACATCATCGACTGGCTCCTAGCCTGAACGTTCCATCAAGCGACACAATGGCCTTTTCCCTCTCAACTGATGCAGTCCATATGGAATTGCCTGCCATGAACATTTATTTCGATATCTTCCCAAGAAAAGTCGCTTTACGACAATTGGTTCTGCCTGTACTATGAAAGGCAAGGAGAGGAAAATTGCCGGGTGAAGGGATCGAAAAGGCGTTTTTGAGAACCAAGCTGGGCTCTTTCTTCATCCCTCCGTTGGAGGGGGAGGAGTTGCAGCAGGAACTGCACATCCGGTCAAACGGATACATCACCATATCACACTTCTTCTGTGGCTGGGACATTCCTTATAAGATCATCCGTTCCGTAAAGCATATCCCGAAACCGAAGGCCCAAGCCCTTCTTTTCAGGATTTCGGCATTCATGAAGTCCATCGGAAGCGATCCCGTTGAGAACGGTGGCTGGAGCCTGGTGCTCATCAAGGGGAAGCAGACCGTAGCCGAGCGTAGCTGCCCTTTTGGGAAAAACGGAAAGCAATCCCATGAGTTGAGCCTGTCGGTCCGGCAATTACTGGGCAAGCCCGGGCTCTGGGTTTTCGACGGTCCGGACGAACGGATCGACATGATTGCAGCCACCTACACGTGGACGAGCTCCCAAACAACGGGCGAAGGTCAGGAAAACCACAGGATCCGGCAGAGCATCGTCCTCGACCGCGGCACCGAAACGCTCCAAGTCATTGAGAGATTCGGCGACAGGGTGAAGGCGACCCACACCCTTTTCCTGCCAGGGGAGGTCGTTTCGTTCCTGGATCGGACGCCGATCCATGCGTTCTCCCACTTCCCTCCCGTTCCAAAGGATGCGTATGAACCCAAGGTGGAGCATTCCACCTTTGAACTGACGGTCAGCACGAACAGCAAGGGCGACCGGACATACATAGGCATCTATGACAAGGACGGCTTGCCCATCGATTGGCCTTGGTTCATCGATGCCATCAGGGAAATGGCATCCCCTTTCCTGAACGAAGGCTTTTTCGACAAGGCCCTCGGCGCCAAACACCGCCGGAGAATCGGGGAGCTCATCTTCTGCACTGTCCGATTCAGGGAAAATGACAGGACCTATTCCTACCTGACCGATGACGAACGGATACACCCTGGTGATGTCGTGCTTGTGCCGGCAGGGATGGACAATGAAACGAAACAAGCCACCGTCGTGGAGATTGAATACCACGATGCCGCCCATGCACCCTACCCGCTGGAGCACATCAAGAACGTCATCGGCAAAGAGGGTGATACCTGAGGATCACATCGGTCCTTCCTCCTGCCCTAACTTCAAAAGAATCAAAGACTGGCAATGACGGTCTTTGTACGGCTTCATGTATTTACTTGACGGTTGCTTTATATGGTTCAGGTTTGGACGAATCACGTACATTCCGAGAGGAATGAGCTCGCAGAAGTATAAACTTAAGCGCAAACATGCTTCATACTTCAGCTAAGGAAAATGCCCCAATCCTGTAGCGTTGTTTTCTCTAAGCTCTAACAAAAATCGAAAACTAATCAAGAAAATCAGTCCGCAACGTAACGTGAAACTCTCTAGCCAACTGTTTTAAATCAGCATCAGTTATTGTATTGATGATTCCTAAAGATTTTGCTTTGATATAGATTTCTGCAGCTTTTTCTATTGTATGCATCAAGCCAAAAGCTTCATCATATGTTGAACCCGTACAAAAAACGCCATGGTAGGACCAGACAACTGCTGGGAATTCCCTTATTAATTTGCTTGTTTCAATGGCAATAGCCATCTTTCCAGGAACCATCCAAGGAAGTATACCGATACCTTCAGGGAAAACCACAGCACATTCTGTCTCACTCTGCCACAAAATTTTGGTAAGTATTTTCGCATCTGCAGGAATGGTATAACTCAATGCAGCAATATTTGCTGGATGTGCATGATATACAACTTTGCATTTTCCATTGGTCACTTTCATACGCTCTAGATGATTTAGTAAATGGCTGGGAAGTTCACTCGTAGGTTTCGCATTTTCCAGTCCCCAGAGAATAGAATATGAATCACCAGAATGTGAAATTCTAATAAGTCCAAAATTTTCTTCAGGTGCAAGTTCCATATTCCGCATGTAACGGCCAGATCCTGTCGTAAGGAAATACTCATCTGCAAGCCCCACCATAGGTGAATCAAAAGCAATCTTTCTCTCAGAATCATCACCAAATAACGGTAACGCCTCTAAAGATTTGACTTCTTGGCTATCTAAGTGATACGTGAGATTTCCTCCATTACGTTCATGCCAACCTTGATAAAAACCATCCATACAAAGTCTCACAAATCCATCTAAAACAGCAATATGATACATACTCTATACCCTCTTATCCAGAATTTCTTTTTCGTACGTGTGCACAGCCTCAAGTATTGAGAAATCATCCAACACCTGCTCTCTTTTCAAAAACTCATTCCAAACAGCGCCCCAGTCCAATGTTTTGATCGATTCATGCATGCATAACAAATCGGTGAAATTACCTGCGTTTTGATACTCTTGCATGGAAACTATTGGCTCTAGCAATGCTATCAATAATGCCTTTTGCATATTTCTTGTTCCTACGATCCAAGCAGCTGTTCTATTAATAGATGCATCAAAGAAATCAAGTCCAACCTTCACCTTATCAAGAGCTGCATATAGCCAAATTCAGAGACCATCTGTGCCATGTTAAGCGGACAGCGTAGGCCATCAAAGCGACCAGTAACAAGGGAAAGTGCCGGTCCGAAGGCCGGCTGGGTTATACATTACTTTTCTCAATGAGAACAGTATACCCGTTGGTCAGTCTTCTCCTGATGCCGTCAAGTTTACCATAGCATGTGCCATCCTCACTCAGCTGTTTTCCCCATTCATCTGGAGCATACTGGCTGCAGAACATGGTGGATGTACCCAAGTCGGTACGGGATTTAATAAGATGGTAGAGGATCTTAATTCCATCCTCTGGGTACTTGCTGATGGCGAAGTCATCGATGAACAGAAGCTGAATCCGTGAGTAGTATTTAACTCGTTTGCGGTACTTGGTTAGGTCTGTACTGCTCAGGATTAGGAGCTCGTCCAGTAAATCGCAGTAATCGACGAACTTGCATCGGAAGTTGTTTTTGCATGCTTCAACACAACAAGCTGAAAGGAAATAGGATTTCCCTGCGTCCGTGATGCCGTAGACACCTACGTTCTTACGGTTCTCTACGAAACCGAAAGTCAGTATCTGCGCCACGGTGTCATCATTGTAACATCTTCCATTCCCGGTTCTGAGGTTCTCAGACATCGCATCACGGCAGATCAACGAGCTAAGACGAAGGTTGGTTTCGAAACGGTGGTTCTGAGTCTCAAGGTACTGTGGAGTCAGCACCTCACGCATGAACTGTAGAGATGAGTAATTGGCTATGTCTGGACTGTTGACTATTCTATGGAAGCATTCAGCGGAAACCGCGAGGCCTAGAAAATCAAGCATCTCCTCAATGTCTTTTGTCTGGATTGTCATCTGCGGCCTTCTTTTGTGTTCCTGCGCAGAAGGTTATCAAGTGAGTACCTTGTGTCGTCATCCTTGTAGGTCCCAGTCTTAACATCCTTATCATCTCCATTTGCGTGGGATTCTGATGGTGCAGGCAAGGCAGATGGCTCTGAGACGAATGAAGCGATTGTGTTGACAACATAGGAATAATTGCATTTCCCAGCCAGGACTGCGGCGTCACAGCACTGCTCAAGTGCCTGACAGCCGTACCGGTCCTTCAACTTTATGATCCCGAAGCAACTTCTGAACGACTGAGCAGGATGTTCGAACCGTTCTATGACCATTCCTATCAGAATCCTTGTCCTCGGACCTACGGCGCCAGCCTTGTGAAGGAAATAAGGAACATTCCAATAACCATAGTCGTTGTACTCCTTTGGCATATCGGAGGGGATGACAACCCATGACTTCGGAGTGTAGCTTCTCCGGTGTTTCCTGATCAGATCGCCCTTCATGTTGTAGACGTTGAGTTCATGTTCCCCGGCTCGGATCTCAAGTTGTTGTTTAAGATACTTCCGAGGCATAGTATAATGGACATTGTCAAAGACAAATGAGAAGTCTTGGCTCACTTTTACTGTCTGCCTTTCCATGTATTCGAATTTTGAGGAAGGCAGCGGTAGAAGCGTATCCTTCTCCTCCGCATTGAACATATCCAGTCTTGAGTAGTCCAGTCCCTGAAAATTGGTCTGGTTCTCCTCATCCATCTTCTCCCAGAGAACCGTATTGAGTTCATCCAGCGAGTAGAATGTCATCGCCGACATGTCGACGAGGATATGCATAGTGATTATCTTCACATGCCCCTCGACCGTTGGCTTCCATCTTGGGGAGTATGTCTTGGCAGGTTGCAGAACAGTCTTATTATGTTCCGCCCAGGCTTGGAAATCCTTATTGAGAATAGGATCAATCCAGTCTTTGTTTTTGTTCACAGCGACCTTACAGTTGTCTGAGGTCGTGGTTTGCGTCACTCCGCCAAAATAAGCCAATGCATTGTTGTTAATCCGTATCCAGTTCTTGATATCACAGTCAACAATACCTTCACAATAGAAGTAATCACTATATGACAACGCTGCTATGAAGATTGTCACCGTCCTAGTGATTGTTGGAATTCGGTTATCATGAAGCAGAAGCGTCTTCCCAGCATAATCAAGCTCCATGTTTATTCCAGGATAATGCGGGATATGGAATGTGATCTTCTTGGCACCCTCCCATTCTGCGTATTTCCTGCAATACTGGCGATAGCTGAATGGTTTTCTACCGTCGACGATTCCGATGGCATTGTATTTCTGCCATAGGTGCTTCAGTGTCTCTCCCTTGTGTGCCAGTGCCCGGTAGAGCGACTCCTCATTGATTGGTCTGTAGAAGCTGTTCTCCGCTGAAACACCAGATTTGCTGTACAGCCTGTCCTCAATGAATTCATTTGTGACTTCCTCTGAGAGTGGCCAGGATAAATCCCCACATTCATTGAAACGCCTAAGGAACTCGTAGACAGATGTTTTACCACAGCCGCAATTCTCGGCGATGGCCCGTTTGCTGAGTCTGTTCACATAGTGAAGACGCAGTACTTTCTTGTAGTCCATAAAGACCTCCATTATTTGATTTCCTTCGTTTGGAAGGTAATCATGATTATAATGGATTTCTTTTCTGTCCGGTTAATATGGCTCTTGATGTCCGGCCATCATGTCCTGTTTTGTCCGCCAATTATGGCCCCAGTGTCCGTTTTCAAGGGCAATCTGCACCAGCATGAAAACAGATGGCAGAGACAAGGTTCTTTCCTCACATTCCTGATGATTTTCCTTGATGTTCCGTTTTTTCGTTTACGTATAGATAATGCCTTTATCGGCCAATCGATACGGAAAGGGGAAAGGAAAACCTGATGGTCTCAAGAAAACCATTTTGCTCTTCTTCTCAGTTCAAAGAAAAGCTGGAACAAAAATTCCGATCTTCAATACATTCTGTCTGTTTCTTCCGCTTTCTTCTTTTGGAAAAACCTTTATCTATCTCAGCTTGTCCTGCATTCCAACATCGGCGGCAACAGCCAAACGGCAAGGCAAGCGTGCCATCCGTCCATAAGGCTCATAGACACCTTAAGCAGTATGGAAAAGTCTTCCGGATGGACTTCATGGAAAGGGCGCGCTTTGTTCCTTTTATCAAGGAATGTCATGCATCTTGGATTCTCCGGAAATCCGAACGGCCGCTGCCGCTTGGTACCCCTAGAGGAATGCGTCTTGCCGGCAACTGAAAAACCTTGCGTGATAAGGTGTTTGCCTCGTTTTCTGCTGTCATAGTATTCTATATATATGTTTGTATTATTCCGTATTTGGTATTTAATTAAGATAGTAACTATTATAAACGGAAACAATTCAAAAAAGAAACAACACTCGTCAACTTAGAGAAACGTCCAAGGCATTCACTTTGGAGGGCATTGTTCCACATACGTTTCTTTTTATTTTGCTTTTCACCGAAAATAACATTCTCCATATGTAACTTTTTGGAATGACGTTTGTCTGTTCTTATGTACAAGGATCAAATGCTTTGATTTTTGTTTCCATTAATACTCCTTCCTCCTAAAAAAAGCCCACGGACTGAAAATCCGTGGGCTCCTTTTTTGTTTGAAGGAAAGATCAACTCTTCCCATTCAGCAGGAAAGAAGGTATTTCTCCCCTGTTCTCGAAGATTTTCCGTTGCTGGCAATTCAGGATCTTCTTGCACATACGAACCGAAAGAGGGGTGACTTCTACCAATTCGTCATCTTTGATGAATTGTATGGCCTGTTCCAATGTTGGCCGCTGTATTGGCGTGAGCGTCACCGCTTCGTCATGCCCTGAAGCGCGAAGGTTCGTCAAATGTTTCGTGCGCGTCGGATTGAGATTCAGGTCAAGATCCCTGTTCCTTTCGCCGACTACTTCACCCTCATACACAGGATCGCCAGGAAGGATGAACCATCTTCCGCGATCTTCAAGTTCCCACATGCCATAGGGAACCGCATTCCCGTCACGGTCGCAAACCAAACTCCCGTTGAGTCTTTCGGGGAAATCACCTTTATAGGATTCATACCCTTTGTAGAAACTGTACATGATGCCCAAACCATGGGTATCGGTGAGGAATTCGTCGTGATAGCCGATAAGGCCACGTGTCGGAATATCGAATTTGATCTTCACACGCCCGCTACCCGTATAGGTGATGTCACTCATGATGGCTTTGCGTTTGGACAGTTTATCCATAACGATGCCTGAGAATTCCTCAGGACAATCGATGGTCAGAACCTCAATAGGTTCCGTTTTCTGTCCTTTTCCATCGACATGAAACAGTACTTTCGGACGACCGACACACAGCTCATACCCTTGCCGGCGCATCTGTTCCACAATGATGGCAAGCTGGAACTCGCCACGTCCTTTGACCGTATAGGTCTCATCTTGGTTATGTTCCACCCGTATGGACACGTTTCTCAACGCTTCCCGTCTCAGATACTCGCCGATCTTCGCCGCAGTCACATTCTTGCCTTCTTTTCCCGCAAGCGGACTGATGTTTTTTGAGAACAACATGGATACGGTCGGCTCATCAACGGAGATCCTCGGCAAAGCCTTCGGATAACTGGCATTACAGATGGTGTCGCCGATGTTGACGTTGTCGATACCTGAAAGAACAATGATGTCGCCTGGTTCAACGTCGGTGGTCTCATGGAAGGTCGGACCGTCATAGGCCTGAAGACGGGTGACACGCAAAGGCTCTCTGTTTCCGTTTTCTATCATGCACACCAATGAATCGTTGGTGTTGGCGCTTCCGTTAATGACTTTCCCAACGGCAAGCCTGCCTAAGAAATCATTGTAGGAAAGGTCAGAAACCAGCATTTGGAACGGTTCCTGGTCATCGTATTCCGGAGCTGGGATATAGGAAAGGATCAGGTCAAAAAGCAACTTCATGTTGTCTTCCAGTTTGTCAGGTTGCAAACCGCACTTTCCTATTTTCCCTATAGCATACAAAACGGGTGAATCCAGGAGTTTCTCATCATTGGACAATTCAAGGAGGAGGTCATACACAGCATCCAATGTCTGTTTCGGCTGTGCGTCAGGCCGATCCACCTTGTTGATGACAATAATGGGAGGAAGATGTTTCGCAAGAGCTTTCTCCAACACGAAGCGAGTCTGAGGCAACGGCCCTTCCGCCGCATCCACGAGCAGCACGACGCCATCGACCATGGAAAGGCCGCGTTCGACCTCTCCGCCGAAATCGGCGTGTCCCGGTGTGTCGATGATGTTGATCTTCACCCCATTGTAATGGATCGCGCAGTTCTTTGCGTTGATGGTGATGCCACGTTCCCGTTCAATGTCTCCACTGTCCATGATACGGTCTTCACCGGTCTTGGAAATGAAGCCGCTTTGACGGAAAAGCGCGTCAACCAATGTGGTCTTGCCATGGTCTACATGAGCGATGATGGCGATGTTTCGAATCTTTTCATTCTTTTTTATCATTATACAAATCCAACCGCACCATGCTATCACAGATGGACAAATTGGGGAATGGGGCGGGACGTGAAATTGTCCACGTGTCCTAATCGTGCTATATTGTGCAATATCATGAATTATCTTGTCGACAATGATATTGTGCATACGCTGATAGGCTTGTTGGTGACAAGCGGTTTTTTCCTTTACATCAACAAGACGTGTTTTGGCATTCCTCCCAAACGGAGCCCATTCTTGTATTATTTGGGAACAATCGCCATTTCACCATTTTCCTACATGTTTGTCTGCAATACCGTCCTGACAGCCATCGACCATATGCTCAGTCCGGCTTTGGGCAACCTCAGCTTGCCGCAACACGTCATCTTCGGACTATTGATACGGTTCGCCGTATTCGCCATCCCTATGGTTTTCGCTTTGCGTCTGTACCACAATCTGGTCAAGCAACCCAAACCCCTTTGTTTTTTCATCTACAGCATGCTGTGGATCATGCATTTCGATGCCCAATTGGTTTCCAACAACTTCACCCTGTATTTCATCACGCTTTTCCTGTTCACCGTAGTATGGTTTTCGCTTTTCAGACGAAGCATCTCCATCTTGGTGAAAAGCAACATCACGGAACAGAACTACTTGCCCTTAAACGCTTCCCTGATCACCGCACTCATCATGAACATGATCCTCGACGGGGCTTTGCTTATTCCCCAAAACTCCTAGGGAAGCACTTTCTTGCCCTACTGGGTGATACGTCTCTGGCTCACTACGCTGGGGCTGTCAATGTATTTGATGATGCTGTTTTTCTTCCGCAACCTGTTTGAACGGGAAGAAAAGCGGCAACTCTTGGAAAAGAAAAACCAGGAAAATGAAGATCTTGCGCGGCTTGCCACCGAGACGCAGGACCAAGTGATTTTCGCTTTTGCGCAAATGGTCGAATCGAAAAGCGGACAGACAGGCCAGCATGTGAAACGGGTATCGGAATTTACGAGAATCATCGCTGAAAAGATGGGGATGGACCGCAAGGCTGTGGAAACCATCAGGGTTGCCTCCATGATGCACGACATCGGCAAGCTGATGATTCCTTCCACGATTCTGGACAAACCTGGCAAGCTGACCACGGAAGAATATGAAGAGATGCGCAAACATGTCATCTTTGGCGGACAGCTTCTGGAAAACAGCAAGGGCACCGTCATGGAATGCGCCAAAACCATCGCGGAGGAACATCATGAACGGTGGGACGGAAACGGATACACGAAAGGCCTGAAAGGTACAGCGATCGCGCTTCCCGCACGTATCGTCAGCGTCGCCGACGTGTTCGACGCGGTGACGGCCAAACGCAGTTACCATGACCAACGACCGCTGGAAGAAGGCAGGGACGTCATCATCAAAGGCTCAGGCTCCCAATTCGATCCCGCCGTTGTAGACGCATTCATCGCCGCATACGGACAGATTCAGGAAGTCCATGCCAACACTCCTGATTGATGATTCTTCAGGTGATCCCCCCCATGAATACGGCAAAGGCCGCTTTCCAGCGGCCCTTGCGTCATGAACGGATGATACTTTTATGAATTCTCTTTTTCTTCAAGCTTTTTCGCTTCTTCCTCGGACAGGAATGCTGATGGCGCAGGCTCGACGCCTTGCTTCCATTCGATGATATTGATCAGGAAGAAGGTCAACGTACCGATCGCGCAGCCGAAAACGACAGGCAAAATGCCGTGGAAGAAATCACCTTTCCCCAGCACCTGCCAGACAATAACGCCGATCGTTCCCGTGATGATGGAAACAGAACCGGAGTTCTTTGTCGCTTTGGGGACGACCATTCCAAGACCGTATGCCGCAAATGGTCCTGCGCAGCGGATCGCGAACGCGAACGTGTTCATTGTGATGATGTTCACCTTGAGGAAGGAAATGCTCATGGCGACAAAGCAGAAGATCACATTGCACATCCTGGTCACAAAAATCACCTTCTTGTCGTCCATTTCTTGCGCATCTTTGTTGAACTTCCGATAGATGTCGTTGATCAACATGGTGGACATGCACAGCAAATTGGAATCAGCGCTGGACATGGTCGCGCTGATGATCGCCGCGGAAACAAGGCCGGTGATGAACCCAGGCGCGAACTTGCTCGTGACCGCCATCAAAGCCGTATTGCCCGCCACTTTGCCAAGCTGGTCTTTCACCGCCAATGCGGTCAGGCCGAGTAAGGTCGGGAACACAGCCATCGCAGCCATCAAGACACCAGAAAGCAAGGATGCGGACTTTGCCGTCTTCTCATCCTTGGCGCTCTCAAACCGGCTGATCATCTCAGGTCCGGACAGGAACGTGCAGAAATAATTGAAGATATAGCCGAAAATGACGAGCCAGCCGATCTTGGTGAATGAGAGCTGGGCAGGAGGCAGCTTCGCGGAAACCGCACTCCATCCACCGGCGCCTTTGATGACGAAGGGAGTCGCGATCGCCAATCCCACCAAAATGATGCAGAATTGAATGACGTCGGAGAGCTCATCCGCGATCATACCGCCCATGGTGGTATAGCCGATGACAACCAGACCGGCGATCAAAAGGCACACATTGAGCGGAATGCCGGTCAGTGTCGTGATGACGGCGCCTGAAGCGGCAATCTGGCTGCTGGTGAGACAGAACAATGCAAGAATATTCAGGACAGCAGTGAATGTGCTGCTGACTTTCCCGAAACGGCGTTCGACCACTTCAGGAATAGTGATGGCCAGTGTACGACGGATTTTGGGTGCGAAAAACGCCAGGGGAATCATCGCCACGGAAGCGGCCAGAACATACCAAATCGCACTCAACCCCCAAGTTCCGAATGCCTTTCCCGCAAGGCCTGTCGTCGAACCTCCGCCGATGTTGTTTGCGGAAAGAGAAAAGGCGACCATGAACAATCCCATCCTACGACCTGCGACCATGTAGTCGGCACTGTTTTTGATTTTCATTTTTCCGACTAAATAGCCGATAATGAGCATCCCGACCAAATACACCAGAACAATAAGAAGCGGTAATACTTGTAGTTGCATCGAAAACCTCCTTGTTTTCTCAACAACTACATAGTACGCCCCCTTTTCCGACAAAACAATGAAAAAGTGCGAATTTCTTCATAACGACCTGGTGCATATGTACTTTTCCTCAACAATGCATATGTTCCAAAGGACCTGCCGACAGGCGTCCGCCCTGCGCCAAAGCGGACAAATCATTCACCAACCGGTCAAAAAACCGGGCTTTCTTTTCCCATTGCCCATCGTTTTCCGCATGGAGCGACAACGACAATCCTCCGTCCATCGACAAGGCGCCCACCATGCGGGAAGCGTCGGGAGCGACGGGAGGAACAAATACGGGATGGACAACCCTGCACCGGTCGCCTGACAGAGAAGGGATGACGCCCAAATCAGACAACCTGATGTCATCGTAACGGATCATCCTGCAGAAGGTCCGGGACGTCTGGTCATTGACGAGATGTTGGTTCTGGAAATACAGCGAATCGACCAAAGATCCGCTGATGCTTTTCAGGACGGCAGGCAAGAAAAGCCGTTTGTCCGGATCATCCGCCTGCTTCGCGATGACTTTCGCCACACGATGTGCGTTCCGTTGAAAAGTCTGCTCCCGATCATACCCTTCCGTTATGGAGACGATGGAGGCGTAATTGCCCAACGACAGGTCACCGGCCTTTCTGAAACTTGCCGTTACCCCCAGTGATGTCTGGGTGCCATACGCCTTCAGGAGAAGTGTCGGAAGAAGCGAATCCACCGGTACGCCGGCTTTTTTCGCCGCTTCGATGATGCTCTCGTACTCCTGCCTAGAAAAAGTTTTCAACGCGATCGCCGAATGATGGGTATTCCAGTAGCTTTGGAACAGCTCTTGATAGTTTCCGAGTGTAAAACGCAGACCTTTCCGTTGCCATTTCTTGTTCAGGCCTTTGATCATGCAACAGGTCAGCCAAGGCAGTTTCACCGGCTCGTTCAGACGGGCAGGTTCCAAGGGCATATCGGTGACGGACAGCCCCGAAAGCAGTGCTTGTATTTCGGATACCAGGATCGTGAGGGAAATTCCGTCCACTGCAAGGTGATGAGCCAACAGGAGGACGGAGAACCCGCCCTGCACCGCCGTATGGAAAAACCGGAAGAATTCCCCATCTCCAAGAGCGAAAGGTATCCTCTCTTGCTCCAGATAGATATCCTGCCAAGCTCTCCCATCCCTTTTCATGAGCGGCGCCCGGAAGATGCAAGGCTGGAAGAAAGCGCTTCCATCCACGTCAACGACCAGCCTGTGGGAACTGACTCCGTTGAGTCTGCAAGCCTGAAGGATGGCCTCCCTGAGGTCACTTTCGGAAAACGGACCGAGCAAATCTGCTTTCAGCGCCACCATGGGAGCCGGAGAAAACACCCATAGCCGTTCCAGACAAATCGTCTTGTTCATACCCCATTGCCGTACTGTTCGATCCACCATTGACGGTCAAGCGGATTCCATCCGGATCGTTTGATGTAAGCTTTCATGAACAGGAAAAGCGCCCTGCCTTTCAGATTCCATCCCGCATGAGTGGACGTTTTGTTGATCCGCTCCGCCAGTCTCGCCACCTTCCGTTCCACTTTCTTTTTCCGGGAAGGTTTCACCGCATCCCAATTATCCGCACGTACGGAAAAAGCGATGCTGTGGATTGAACCTACCGACCACCAAAGGAGTTGACGGGACAATTCCTTCGTAACGTTTTCCGCTCCTCCTCCCGCAGCAGTGCTTATGGCGACCCCGATCTTCCGGTGCATGTCCACCGGACGATGGCTTATCCACCGGTACGCCATATGGTCACAGAACTCCTTCATCTGCCCAGTCATGCCGAAACAATAATTCGGTGACGAAAGGATGATGACGTCACATTGTTCCAGCGCATGAATCACCGGTTCGACAAATGCCCTGTTCGGACAAAGCTTCTCATCTTTCAGGATGCATTGGCAACAACCGACGCATGGCCGGACACCGCCAAGTTGGAATTCCTGGATATCCTCAGCGCCGCAGTTAAGGCGAGACAGAAGTTCTTGGGTGAGCTTCCACGTGTTCCCGTGATGGGTCTGTCCATAAACGACCGCAATTCTCATGGGAAGAGTATACCGATTTCTCCTTCCGTTTCCTATCCGGGAAGGAGTGTTCCACATCGTTTTCCCACTTCTGAAACGCGAAGATGTCGTCAACCGTCGAGGCGTCGTTTGCTCCCGTCCGCGCCTGACAAATCCGTCTTCGCCGACAGGAAAGGAATCCCTTACCCTGCACAGAGGGCAAACTCCCCCTGATCACCCCCTACGGCCATCAGCCGGGCAACATATGCATCCGCCATTTGAGTCACGATTTCCTCTTTCCGCGGAGGCTTCGAAGCCACAGTCCCTTCCACCCGCTTGTCCCGTATGCAGAGATAGACGACAAGAAGGACGACCACCATCATGATGGCGATCAATAGATATCGGATGGGGTTTTCATCAAACCAGTCTTTGACGCTTTTCCCCGATTGTTTGTCTGTCATGTTCACGTCCTGTACATTACCTATTCATTAGGCCAAACAAAAAAGCCCCCCTCAACGTTACGTTTCCGGTGGCTTTTTTCTCAAGCGGCTGTATGTTTCAATTGCCGCCCATAAGATCGGAAAATGCACGCACCAGTTCTTCAAAGAGTTTTGCGAGGAATGAAATGTGGACTTTCTTTTCGCTCTGCTGCATTTTAGGGTTTCCTTGGTAGGATAATTATTACATACTATTTGTGTAATAACAATGCAAAACCAATAGTTTTTGATATAATAGTTATATAACTTATGAACAAACCCAATCTATTGGCTTGCCAGAAGCTTTTTGCATTTTACTTCACAAAAAGAAAGATACACCTTTTTTAATTTATTATTTAATAATTAATTATTACGGATATCATATCAGCAAAAGCTATGACACCTCTGGATGGAGGCCTTCCACCAATTCTTTTGTATTTGTTTATCATGCAACAAAAAGCCCCATGGAGAAGTCCATGGAGTCTGATGGTCAAAGGATGTAGGGAATCCAGTAATTGTGGGATTGGTAGACGACGAACGTCTCCACCTCAGACACTTCTCCAATCCTGTCCAATTCTTTTTTGAAGAAGTCCAGAAGGGACAATCCCTCTTCCTCCGAAAGCAAAACCTGAACGATCAAATCATACCGGCCGGTGACCACAACAACATTCAGGACTCCACGGAGTTTGAGGAATTCCTTCGCCTTCCGCTCCAAATCCAATGTCGCCAGCTTGATGCCCATGAACACCACCTGGACACCCGGAATCGCTTCCGGGTTGACCAAGCTTGTGATCTGCATCGTCTGGTCCGCCACCAGCTTGGACACACGGGTCCTCACGGTGTTTTCCGTGATGCCCAGTTCCTCGGAGATGGCGGAGAACGCTTTCCGTCCGTCGGAAGACAATTGCTGGATGATCGCCTTGTTGGTATCGTCCATTTTTGTCTTCATATCAGCCGTTCCGTTTCTCAAAGTCTTTCATGAAATCACACAAAGCGGCGACATCTTCTTTCGGACAGGCATTGTACAGACTCGCCCTCAAACCGCCGACGCTGCGGTGTCCTTTCAACCCAAGCATGCCGGCTGCTTTAGATTCGTCAACAAACTTGTTTTCCAACTCTTCGCTGGGAAGGCGGAACACAATGTTCATGCGGCTTCTGACTTTCTTGTCCACAGGACATCTCCAGAACGGACTGGAATCGATGACATCATACACCATCTTGCTCTTTTCAATGGCGCGTTTCTCCATGGCTTCCACGCCACCGTTCTTTTTGATCCAATCCATCACCAGACCGACGGCCCAAATGGAGAATACCGGAGGCGTGTTGTACAAACCTTTGTCCTCGGCGTGGAGTTTATAATCCATATATGCGGTCATGTTGGGGTTTTGCCTCTCGAGCAACGATTTCTTCATGATGATCAGCGTCGCGCCTGCAGGACCGAGGTTCTTCTGCACACCGCCATAAATCATGGAAAAACGTTCGACGGGAACCGGCCGGGAGAAGAAATCGCTGGACATGTCGGCAATCATCGGGACATCTTCCTGATAATCGGGGAAAGACTGCCATTCGATTCCTCCGATGGTCTCGTTGGAACAAAGGTACAGATAGCTGGAATTCGGAGAAGAAGGATGGACTTTCTTCGGATCGGGCAATGTGGTGAACTTTGTTTCCGTACCATCGAAATACAACTTCACGCTTCCCAGCTTCTGGGCGTCGGAGGTCGCTTTGTTGGACCATGTCCCACTCTTCAGATAATCGGCACAGGTGCCAGGCCTGAGGAAGTTCCACGGTATCATGGTGAACTGCAAAGTGGCTCCGCCACCAAGGAAATACACATCATACCCCTCTGGAATATGATAAACCTCGCGGATGGTCGCCAGACATTTGTCGTACATATCCTCAAACATGCCGCCACGATGGCTGGCTTCGATCATGGAGAGCCCTTTGCCCTGATAATCGACCATGTCCTTCTGCAACTGTTCCAATACCTCCACCGGCAACACAGACGGGCCGGCGAAAAAGTTTTTCTTACGTGCCATCAGATTTTTCCTTCCTTTTTGAATTTTTCCAGCAACTCGCAAGTTTCATCTCCGATCCTGAGCAAGTTCTCTTCGCTATTGGCGCCCACATGAGGGGTCAACGTCACATGCTCTTCCTTCAGCAACGGATCATCTGCAGCAGGGGGATCGCTCGCCCACACATCCGTGCAGTACCAAGAGACCTTTCCGCTGTGGAGCATCTCCACCATCTCGTTCTCGTCCACCACCAAAGCCCTGCAGGTGTTGATCACCACAGGATTCTTCGTGCAATGGCCGAGCAATTGCTTGCATACCATCCCCTGCGTCTCAGGTGTCAACGGCATGTGAAGCGAAATGTAATCGGCGTCGGCGACAGCTTCTTCCGGTGTGGCGACCATCTTGGCATGGGGGCTTTCCTTCACGTATTTGTCGTAGGCGACGACATCCATACCGAACGCCTTCGCCCTGTCGGCGACTTCGCTCGCGATGTGCCCGATGCCGAACAGGCACAATGTCTTGCCTTTGAGTTCCGTCCGTTTCTCTTTCTTCAGCCATTGGCCGGCTTTCATGCTGTTGTCGAACATCACGAGGTGGTTCGGTGTCGCCAACATCAATGCGAACGCCAGTTCCGCCACTGCGACGGAAGACGATTTCGGGGTATTCTGGACGATTATGCCTTTCGACTCCGCATACGGTTTGTCGATATTGTCTATGCCCACACCCCCGCGGATGATCAACTTCAACTTGGGAGCCTTGTCGATGAACTCTTTCGTACATTTGGTCTTGCTTCGAACCAACACGACCTCCGCATCCGCCAAACGTGCCATATCCGTAGTCACGTGTCCGAACCGCCCTAATTTCTCGGGCATCGACGCATCAAATGCATCACACATCAGAATGAGCATGATAACCTTCCTTCTTCCATATGATAGGACGTATCCGCGTCCTTCAGAAAAAGTATAGAATCATACTGATGGATTTGTCAAATTTTATTTATAAAACTTATGGAAACAGAAGTTTTTTTGAAATTATTAGAATTTTTGGTCGGTTTGGGGAGGTTAAGAAAACGCCAGCCGTTTCTGGCTGGCGTACATAGCTTAATAGCTCTTTGAAGAATGCATCTTGCGAACTTTCTTCATCTGTTTGCGTGCATTAGCCTTGTTCTTCCTGTTCAGGATGGTGGAGGGCTTTTCATAATACTCGCGCTTTTTCCACTCGCGAATGATGCCTTCTTTCTCCACCATGCGTTTGAACCGTTTGATGGATTTCTCCAAAGGCTCTTGTTCATCTACTTTCACGTATGCCATATAATCTCTCACCCCCTTTCCCAATACACGGGTCTGGAATCGAACAGTGCCAGCATGCAACAAAAACACCTTGGCTGTCAAGAACTCCGTTTCATGTCCATGACCGTCAGTTGCAAGGACGATTGCTGGCGGAAATAGTTGCGGGACAAGCGGAACGCAACATCAACCGTATCGCCTTTGTCAAAATCAACGCCTACCTTCGAAGAAGCGAACCAATAGACGGCAGGCCATTTGAATTGTCCATAACTGAGCGTGACTTTGACATGCTGGTCCTCCCCATGGGAGCTTTTCATGTATATCAAGTCATCAATCCTCGCCTTTTCGATGGAGAAGATGATTTGTGGATTCTGCTCCCCGTACGGTTCAAAGAACTCCACTTCCTTGATGATGTCCGGCGTCAGGTATTTCTCAGGAAGCGAGCAATCGATGTCGAGATTCTCATCCTCTTCGGGCTGGCAGTCCATACCGTCGACCACCTCTTCCATCCGCTTCAGGAACGCCTGCAGGTTTTCCTTGTCCATCGAAAAACCGCCTGCACAGGCATGCCCCCCGAAATCGCAGAACAGGTCCGAGAAATTCGCCAGGAAATCCCGGCAATTGAAATCCTCCGGAGATCGGATCGAGGCGCTGACGCGTTCCCCGACCTCGGCGATCACCAAGGAAGGCACGCCATATTTCTTCAACAGACGCCCCGCCATCAAGCCGGTGATGCCACGCGAGATGTCAGGATCCTCCACAACGACGATCTTCGAGCCGCTTTTCGTGAAAGAATCATCGGCAAGCGGCAATAGCCGCTGCCAGGTATCCTCACCGAGTTTCTGCCGTTGCCGGTTGAGTTCCTGCAACTGATCGCTGTACTTCTTCGCCGTCGCGAAATCGGTGCTGAGCAGCATGTCCACCGCCGTCTGGGGATGCCCCATTCTCCCCGCCGCGTTGAGGACGGGTCCCAATTGCCACGAAAGGTCCTGGCTGGTGAGGTCTTTGTTGTTGAGTTTCAAATCCGCCATCAACGGTTGCAGGGAAACACGTGGCGAACTGTGCAATACGTTGATGCCCCGACGCACCAAAATCCGGTTTTCATCGATCATCGGCATCAAATCGGCGACCGTTCCGATGGCCACGAGATCCAGAATAGGCTCATAATCCGCATCCAAAGAAGGGCAACGCTTGCGCACATAGGACGAGAACAGGCTCATCAGCGTTTCCATCTCATCCCTGCCATGATCGGTATAGCGGCTTGTCCGGCTCATTGTCGAAAGGGAAAACAGGCTTTTCCCTTTGATCATCGGAAGCACCTTCTCCATCTCAGGCCGCATGTCGACCAATGAGATATCCACCTTCTTGCCGAAGGCTTCGCGAAGCTGATTCGTTTCGGTCTGGCTGTCCAATACCAAAACGGGAAGGCCGACGGAAAGGAATTTGATCGCCTTGCTCGAGTCGGTCTTCACCACTCCCGGGTTGATTTCTTCCCTGACTCTGTCCACCTCTATCAGGTTTTCCAAGCGCACAGCCTGGATCAACACCGTCCCGTTCCCGGGCTGGGCATGGAGCAGAATGCAGTTTTCATGGTAAAACGGCGTCTGAGAGAACCGCAAAGCCCAGATGACTTTCGCAACCACGCCACAAGCCGCAAGATGTTCGAACGGATAGCCGGAGCCTTTCACCTTTGGATTGACGATGGCCATAGCGGCCGGCAGGCAGTCATCGGAAAGATGATGATCCAGCACCAACGTGTCGATGCATTCATGGGAGGCATGGGCTATCTCATCAAAGTTCGAAATGCCACAGTCCACCGTGATGATCAACGTCACTCCGTCAGCCTTTGCCTGGTCGACACCGGCTATGGTCATGCCATACGGCTCATCCCCTTCAGGCAACTTATAGGAGACGTCCGCATGCATCGAAAGGAGTTCGGAAACCAACAAAGACGTGCTGGTCACCCCATCCACATCCCTGTCTCCGAACACACGGATCTTCTCTTTGTCCTCAACCGCCGATTGGATGCGGTCGACCACCGTCTCCATATCATCAAACAAAAACGGGTTGTGGAGAAAGGAAAGGTCATTTTCCAAAAAGAACTTCACTTCATTGCGCCCGGACATTCCCCGTCTGGCAAGAATCGTCGCGCTGAGCAGCGACACATTGAACCGCTCATGCAAGTTCTTGACCTCCTGCGGAGAGACCGAACTTTTTTTCCATTGCATATGTACAACCTTGTTATTAATACTCCCTACGCCATTGTCTGGAGGATGGTCCCCTCCAATGTCTTGAAGCTGCCGGCGACAAGCACCGCATACCTCAACATGTACCGCTTGATCCGTTCTCTGGTGGCCGGATTGAGGTCCACATGCACCGCAGTGCCAAATGGCATCGATGCGGTGACGGACAAATACCGGCGGGAACCCGGAGGAAGCAGCATGTCGTCCTTCACTGTAGCACATTTCATGCAACATGGTGCAGTGAGTTGCCATGAAAAACCAAGGATTTCCTTCTCTCCATACGTACTGTCGCACACAGGGCACCGTTCAAGGTCCGGGCGCATCCCCAGGATTTCAAGCATCTGCCAGATGAACTGGATCAGGCATTGCTCATGGTTGGCTGTGGGGTCTTCCAAGGCATCCAACGCAGAAGAAAGCATGCGGTACGTCTCGAGGTAATCACCACCGTTCGTCTTCTGCACAAACTCGGAAAAAAACAACGAGGCATAGGTCGACCAGAGATTCTGGCGGAGCGATTCATGCATCGAACGGACAGCAAGGTCCGTCAACGTATAGGTCTTTTTCACCGGATTGTTGTAAAGATAGAAAACCCCGTCGGTCGAGACTTCAGCCTTGACCGACTTGTTCGCTTTCCGCGCGCCATAGTTCTTCACATCGATGATGCCGAAGGCCGTGGTCAGCACTTTGAGGGTACGGTCAACCGTACCCGATCGCATGCTGGAAAGGACAATCCCCTCTGTCGTGACATTACGTTCCATCGGAAAAAGTATAGAACATTCCGTTGCCGGGTGCTATGCTTGAAAAGATGAAACGTTGGTTTTCGCTTCTTTTCGTCCTTCTCCTGGCCAGTTCCCTCCCTGCTCTGAGCATCCGGGGTTCGGATATCATCCAGCCATTTGACAGCAAAGGGGAACTCGCCCGCTACGATTTCTCTACTCCTCTGGGGCAGGCGCAGAGGGAATGGGCGGAAAAGTGTTCCGTCTCCATCGTCATCATGGGTCCGGAAAACCCGTTGTACGCATGGTTCGGCCATGCGGCCATCGTGGTCCGCCAACCTGCAGGTCACTCCATCATGTACGACTATGGGGTGTTCGACAACACCAAAAAGGGGTTTTACTGGGACTTCGTCCGTGGCAGGATGCTGTACAACATCTGGGCCACCGATGCCGACTGGCGCATGGGACTGGAGATGGAAGGCGGCCGCAGCGTTGAGGAATACACATTGGATCTGACGCCTGAGGCGAAGTTCCAGATCCTCGAATTCCTCAAACACAATGCGTTGGAAGAAAACAACACCTACCTGTACCATTTCTATAAGGATAATTGCGCGACCCGGTTGAGGGACATCATTGATGCGGCAACCGGAGGTGATTTCCAGAAATGGGCGAAGGGACGCGAAACGGAAGGTACCTATCGTTCATGGGCGGAACGTTCCCTAAGCCACAATTCGGCGGCCAGCTGGTTCCTCAACTATGTCGAGGGTCCGGAAGTCGACGAGCCGGTTTCCCTATGGGAGCAGATGTATCTGCCGGAACGCCTTGCCTGGGCCTTGAAGGAGTACGAACCCTTCCATGCGACGCGTACCGTCTACCAAACGCAGGATGACAACCGTATCTCCGTGCACATCAACCAGAAACCCGTCACCAACGACTGGATCCCGCTTGCGAGCTCCCTCATCTTCTCCCTGCTTTCCGTCCTGATGCTGAAACGGAAACGGCCAGGTCTCTGGAAGCTTTGGAACTTCATCAGCCTTTTCGTCCTTGGACTCTGCGGCGTCATCCTGTGGTACGCCATGTGTTTTTCGGATCTGGATGTGACATGGTTCAACGAATCGTTCATCATGATCAATCCGCTTCTGCTTTTCGGTGCGTTCTGGGTTTTCAGACATCCGGAACGGACACAGAAAATGCTCTGTGTTTATGCCGGCCTCACCCTCTCGCTCGTTGTGGTGAAAGGGTTGTTCCCTACCGTGTTTGTCCAGGATAGCATGAAGACGATCCTCCTTGCGCTCCCCTACTATGCCACCGGTTTTCTCAAGGCCGATTTTCCAGTGCGGAAGCGACATCGAAAAGAGGAAGGGGAACCAGCGATCGTTTTGCCACCAACCGTGCAGTGAACCCCTTCCCTTCGATGAGGGAATTGAACAGGGATGCTTTTGCGTCAAACAGCGCGACGGGATCGTGCAGTTTGTCCTCAAGGGAAACAAGTTTTTCGTAATACGGCTGGCAGGACAGATACACAGGCTCGTCAAAAAGGGTTTTCTGCAGAACGCCCAAGGCGGCGTCCAACTGATTGTACGCCTGGCTCATCAAAAGCGGGTTCTTGGCCGAAGAGTGATATAAAGCGATGGAAGCGGTGACATCTTGGGTGATGGCCGGCCTGTCGACGACCCCGACAAGAAGCTCCGCATAAGAAAAACGCTGATCCATCAGGGTGGACACTTCCTCCAGGGCAGTGTTCGCATCCTGGGTGACGCGATCCAGATGGTCACGCTTCATCTCATATTCCGCCAAAGTGAATGCGACCAAAAGCACGATGACGAGACTTATGCTCACCACCGCGCTTTTCCGATCCTTGAATTTCCAGCCATCAACGGACAACGCGCGTCCCTTCTCTGCCGTTCACCGCCTCAGACAAATGCTCGGGATCGGTGATGATGCCCATATTTCCCGTCAAAGACACGAAGGTTGAAATCGCCTGGATTTTGGGGAGCATGGATCCCGGAGCGAATTGTCCCTGCTTTGTGTATTCCTCAGCTTCCTTCAGATTCATTTCATCCACGGATCGTTGGGTCGGCTTTCCGTAATCGAGACACACTTTCGGCACCGCAGTGGATATGATGAACAAATCCGCGCCCAACTGACGGGCCATCAGAGAAGCCGCATAATCCTTGTCGATGACCGCTTCTTTTCCTTTGAGGCAGCCTTCGGCATCACGGATGACGGGAATACCGCCGCCGCCCGCCGCAATCACAATGACGCCATCTTTGGTCAATGTGCGGATGGTCTCGATCTCAACGATGGATTTCGGTTTGGGGGACGGAACGACACGCCGATAGCCGCGGCCCGCATCCTCCATCATCGTCCAGCCGTCCTTCTGCACATGGTAGTCGGCATCCTCTTTGGTGAAGAAACTCCCGATCGGTTTGGTCGGGTGCTGGAACGAGGGGTCGTCTTCTGAAACTTCCACTTGGGTGACGACCGTGGCGACTGCTGGGTTGAGCCCCACTTTGTGGAATTCGTTGTCCAAGGCCATCTGCAGGTTGTATCCGATGGCTCCCTGAGTATCAGCGACACAGGAATCAAGGGGAACCATATGAAGGATTGAACGGGAATACTCCGCTCTCAGCAGGATGTATCCGACCTGTGGTCCATTTCCATGGGCGATGACGACGCGATTGCCCGCTGCGACAAGCTTGACAATGTGGCTTGCTGTCTTTCTTGCAGCTTCATATTGGGCAGAGACAGTCACATGTTTCGGGTCTTCAATGAGGGAATTTCCCCCAATGGCGATGACGATCAATTTTCCATCCATAACCAACCTTCCTTATTGTTTGCCGATCGTACTTGTATCATAGCATGTCTGCAACAAAATGCAACAAGATAATGAAATGCCTTACCTCTTTTCGCTTCCCTTTGCGACGGTTTTGGGATACCCTGTCGGCAAGATGAATACTTCTAAGAAAGAATGGTTTCTGCTTGCCTTGTACGTCACCTTCATGGTGATGGCGAACACCTTGGGAGGAAAGATCACGACGCTGTTCGGCGTGCGGGTTTCCGTTGGTATTTTCTTTATGCCGGTCATGTTCCTCATCACCGACATCGAAGGGGAAGTCTGCGGGGAGGAACGTGCGACCCTGTTCGTCAAATTCGCGGAATTGATGCTCGTCTTTCTGTTCCTGTTCATGATCCTGTGCATCAAAATGCCACCGAACAAAACATGGGGGATGCAGGAAGCGTATGTGGCGGTGTTCGGTTCTTCCCTCCGGATGACGCTTGCCAGCCTGATTTCCTTCGTCATCAGCCAGAACCTTGATGTCCACCTGTTTTTCCGCATCAGGAAGTGGTGTAACGGGAAAAACCTGTGGATACGGAACAATGTGGCTACGATCATCAGCCAGTTTGTCGACACGACCGTGTTCATGTTCCTGGCTTTCTACCGCTATAACGAACGGTATACCGCGTCATTCATTTTCTCATTGATCATCCCCTACTGGATATTCAAGGTGTTCTTTGCCTTGGCGGATACGCCGTTCTGCTATTGGGGTGTGCGATGGTTGCGGAAAGACGCTTCACTTTCAGGAAAAAGTTAAGTACTTTACATTCGAAGAGAGAAAAAACATGCCAGAACAAGAACTCATGCCTGTGGAGCAGATGCTCCCAAATAATCTGTTTATCCTGCCGGTTGTCGGAAATCCGGTATTCCCGGGGTTGTTCACCCCGCTGATGCTTTCCGACGCCCAAGACATTGATATCATCAACCAAGCCACCAAACATGGCGGCTTCCTTGGCCTGCTGCTGACCCGTTCAGACCAAGAGAAAGAAGGCCAGCCCACCCCAGCGGATATGTATGAGATGGGGACAGTCGCGAAAATCGTCAAACGCATCAAACTTCCCGAAGGTGGGGAATCGGTGTTCATCAGTACCTTGAAACGGTTCAAGGTGAATGAATACTACCCGTCCGGCCCCTATCTTGTGGCCAGTGTGGCGTATATCGAAGACATTGAGGATGAACCCGATGAACTCAGGGCGTGGACGCGCCTGTTGGTCAGCGAGATGAAGCAACTGACCAAGAACAACCATTTGATCAGCGAAGAGATGCGGCTCAACATGGTCAATATCGACCATCCGGGAAAGTTGGCCGACTTCATCGCCAGCATTCTCAACGTTGACCGCAAGAAACAGCAGGATGTGCTGGAGACGGTCGTCGTCCGACGCCGTATCGAGAAAGTGCTGGTGTTCATCAAGGACGAACAGGACATCGCCGAGGTCCAGGAGAAAATCCAGGCAAGAGTCAACCAAAAGATTGAAAAGAACCAACGGGAGTATTTTCTCAGGGAGGAACTCAAGTCCATCCAGCAGGAATTGGGCATGACCACCAATCCCAAGACGGAATTACTCACCAGGTTGAAGAAGAAATTCTCCTCTCTCTCCCTGAGCGATGAGGCGAAAGAAGCGGTTGAGAAAGAAATGAAGCGGCTGGAAGGAATGGAGCCGAACAGCCCGGAGTTTTCCATCAGCCAGACCTATTTGGAAACCATCTCGGATCTGCCGTGGAATGAGCCGAAGCCGGAAACCTTCTCCATCGAAAGCGCGAGGAAAGTGTTGCAACATGACCATTACGGCATGAAAGACGTCAAAGACCGCATCCTTGAGTTCCTTGCCGTCCGGAAGAAGAAAGGCGACACCAAAGGCGCCATCATTTGTCTGGTCGGCCCTCCGGGGGTCGGCAAGACCAGTGTCGGCATTTCCATCGCCCATGCGCTGAAGAAACAGTACTTCCGTTTCTCCGTCGGCGGTATGAATGATGAAGCTGAAATCAAAGGGCACAGGAGAACCTATATCGGCGCCATGCCGGGCAAGATCATCCAAGGATTGAAGATCACCAAAGTGAAAAACCCTGTCTTCCTGATCGATGAAATCGACAAGATGGGTGTATCCTACCAAGGAGATCCGGCCTCCGCCCTGCTGGAAGTCCTCGATCCCGAGCAAAACAACACCTTCCGGGACAACTATCTTGACTTGGCTTTCGATGTGTCCGAAGTGCTCTTTATCTGTACCTGCAATTCACTCGAAACCGTACCGGAGCCTCTGTTGGACCGTATGGAGATCATCGAGATGAGCGGTTACACAAGCGATGAGAAACTGGCTATCGGAAAGAAATATCTGGTACCCAAATCGATGAAAAAACACGGCCTGACCGACAAGGAAGTGAAGTATCCATCCCCCATGCTGATGAAAATCGCCGAGGAATATTGCAGGGAGGCAGGGGTACGCCACTTCGAGAAATCACTTGACAAAATCAACCGGAAAATCGCTTTGAAAATCGAAGAAGACAAGACCGTGCAACTCCCGGTCGTCGTCGACGAGAAGAATCTGACGGAGTTCCTGGGACAACCAGTCTTCACGCAGGATGAAATCCTCAAGGCAGACAAAGTCGGTACCGCATTGGGGCTGGCATGGACCAGCATGGGCGGAGATACGCTGCTCATCGAGGCGCAGAATACCCCGGGGAAAGGCGAACTGAAGCTGACCGGGCAGTTGGGCAATGTGATGCAGGAATCGGTGAACATCGCCTACACCTGGCTGAAAGCGCATGCCAAAGAACATAAGATTGATGATTCGTGGTTCGCCAACAACAACATCCATCTGCATGTTCCGGAAGGCGCGACGCCCAAAGACGGTCCGTCGGCGGGCATCACGATGACGGTGGCGTTGTATTCTCTGGTCACCGGGCAGACGGAAGCGCCTGATCTCGCGATGACCGGAGAGCTGACGCTGAAAGGAAAAGTGATGCCCATCGGTGGGTTGAAGGAAAAAATCCTCGCCGCGAAACGGAACAAAGTCAAAACGATCCTGTATCCGAAATTCAACCAGCGTGACTTGGACAAACTGGATGAGGAAGTCAAAAAGAATGTCACTTTCCATCCTGTTTCCACCATTGAGGAAGTGCTTGCATATGCATTCCCCGATGATGCGAAACGTCCGCAAATGGCAAAGGTCGGGCCGAATGAGAGCGAACAGAACGAACTCAAAGAACTCGCTGTCGCCGTCGGCAAGGCTGTAGCCGAGGCCATTCATGGTTGAGTTGCTTTCCCCTGCGGGCAACCTTGAAAAGCTCAAGGTTGCCTTTGCGTTCGGTTCTGACGCAGCCTATATGGGACTGGAGCATTTTTCCTTGCGGGCGAATGCCGATAATTTCTCCCAGTCCGATCTTGAGGCGGTGAAGGAACTGAAACGCACATACGGGAAAAAACTGTACTGTACGTTGAACATCCTGTTCCATGAGGAGCAGATGAACCAACTGAAAGAAATGTTGCCTCTGATCAAAGCATGGCCTTTCGACGGTTTTTTGATCAGCGATATGGGACTCGTCGATGTCTTGCGCAAAGGCTTGGGAGAAGACGTGAACCTCCACCTCTCCACCCAGGCCTCCTGCACCAACAGCGAAAGCGCGAAACTGTACCATTCCCTCGGCTTCCGACGCATCGTCTTGGGACGCGAAACCCCGATCAAGGACATCAGGAAAATCAAGGATGCCGTTCCTGACCTGCAGCTCGAAGCTTTCGTCCATGGCGCGATGTGCATGGCGTATTCCGGACGTTGCCTGCTTTCCTCCGCGCTTGCGGGAAGATCTTCCAACCAAGGTGATTGCACCCATACGTGCAGATGGAATTACGCGCTCACCGAAGAGAAGCGGCTTGGAGAATATTTTCCCATTGAGGAACATGACGGCTACTCGACCATCCTTTCGTCAAAAGACCTGTGCATGATCGATCATCTGGATGACCTGATCGACGCAGGCATCGATTCCATGAAGATCGAGGGACGAATGAAATCCAGTTACTATGTGGCGATGGTCACCCGGGCATACCGCAAGGCTTTGGACAACGATCCTCATAAGGACGAATACCGTAAGGATCTGTTTGAATTCAGCCATCGTGAGTATTGTACCGGCTTCTTTTATGGGGAGGGGCCTCTTTCGGCGATCACCGAGGAAGGCTACCAGAGGGACTGGTTGTTCCTTGGGTATGTGCAAGAACAAGTCAAACCGGGGATATGGAGCCTGGACCTCCGCAATCAAATCAGAAAAGGGCAGGTTCTGGAATATGTAAGCCCGTCGAATCCCAACATTTCTGACGAGAGTTATACGTTACTCGACAGTAATTTTGAATCTGTTGACCAAATAGACCATGGGAAGATACAATACCTACAGACAAACAAACCGGTTGAAGCCGGTTCGTTGATTCGAAGACTGAATACCTGATCAGTATTGTTGGGGAGTGACACATGCGTATATACGCGATCCTCATGGCCATCATGGCTGTGTATGCTTTGACGATTTCCCTGATGAACGTCATCGCCATGTCGGTGATGAATCGACGTTCCCACAAACAATCGAAGACACCGAAAGTTTCTGTCCTCATACCCGCCCGCAACGAACATGACCATATCGGCACCTGTGTCCGTTCCTTCATGAACCAGGATTACCCTGATTTTGAAATTCTTGTCATGGATGACAACAGCACGGATGACACGTCGGCGATTGTCGAACAATTGATGAAAGAAGACAAGAGGATCAAATTGTTCCATGGAGAACCGCTTCCTGCAGGTTGGAAAGGCAAAAACCACGCCATCCAGCAGTTGCTCCGGCAGGCAGAAGGCGAATACCTTTTGCTGACCGATGCGGATACCATCCATTCGCCGCTTTCCATCCGTACCGGGGTCGATCTCGCCATAACCTACAATGCGAAGTTGGTAAGCGGATATCCTACGGAAACCAGCACAAGACCTCTGGCCGGAACGGTCATTGCGGCCATGGCCTTGAACACCATGCTCTATGTACCTATCCCCATCCAAAACAAAATCCAGAAACGGTTCTATGCCATGGCCATCGGCCAATATGTCATGGTCGAACGCAAAGCCATGCTGGAAACAGGAGGGATGGAACCCATCAAGAATGAAATCTGTGACGATGTCTCACTGGCTAGGCTGTTCGCGTCAACCGGCCACAAGCAGTTGTTTTGTGACTTGAAGAAAGCAGTTTCCTGCAGAATGTACACCACCTTCAAGGAGGCGTTCCACGGCATCGAGCGAAGTGTCATCGGAGCGGTTGTCCCCTCAGCGAAGATGTTCTATCTCTTGCTTCTGGCAGTCATCGGCATCGGTGCGGTCTGTGTTGCGCCTTTCATCGGTTTGGCGAGCCTTTTCCTCACAGGATTCTCTGCGGACGCCGTTTTTCTGACCATCGCCAGTTTCTCCTTTTGGCTGGCCTACACCATCGTGACCTCTTTCCATGGCTTCAGGTTCCCCATTCCTTTGATGGGGCCGTTTTGCTTCATCAACATCATCCTGATGTTCCTCCATGGTTACTACCGGAAGGTTTCCGGCAAGGGGTTTGTGTGGAAAGACAGGAACATTACCTGACGTCATCATGCGGTTCATTGCTACGGCAAAGGTGAGGAAAAGAACGGAAAAAACAGGGAAAAACAAAAAAAAACCGTGTTTTTTCGCTTAAAATACGGTTTTTCCCTTGCATCATGAAAAATCAATGATACAATTACCCTAAGTTCTAACCATTGGAGGTTAAGATGACTATTCACGAACAGCTTACGCAACAGTATGAAACGTATCTTGCAGAAAATGCAAAATTCACCGAAAAAGGTGTGAAGGTCTCCGCAGCCAGGGCACGCAAAGCTCTTGCCGAGATTGCAAAACTTTGCAAAGAACGCAGAAAAGAGATCCAAGATGCGAAGGAAGAAACGAAATAGTTTTCATCTGTTGAACGAAAAGGGGCAACCAAGAACGGTTGCCTTTTTTCATGTCATTGTTCACCGAGGATTTCCATCATCGTCTTCGCGTTGACCGTCGCATTGCCTGCCGGATGGTTATTGAAAAACAGATGTATGGTCTTCGTCTTTCCCTTGATGGCGCGGATGGCGGGAACAAACGATGCCAGTTCCGTTTCGCTGTACAGGTAATCATATCGGGCGACAGCCGAGTCTCCATACCAACTCCCCGCATTCCTGCCATGGAACCGGATATATCCTCTGCCACCGGTTGCCACGGGCACCAGTTTCGGCAATCCCCTCAACGAAGGCAAGTCACACACACAGATGCCTGCGCCCCTGGCCTCAAGGCCATCGTATACCCGATTCTGCATCCAAGCGTCACTGCGGAATTCAACCACCGACGGATACCCGGAAAACTCGGCGAGCAAACCCGCCAGATATACCCTATTGTCAGGTTCATAGCGAAAGCTCTGCGGAAACTGGAACAGGAGTGCGGTAAGGCTTCCATCCGCCATCATGGGCTCCAGGGCGTCTTTGAACAACGTCGCGTCCTGTTTCCATACCCCGATCTCATGGGTGAGCGTCCGTGGGGCTTTTATGGAGAAACGCAGGTTCCCCCCGCCATGGGCAAGCATTCCGGACAACTGCTTCGCGGTGGGCATGCGATAGAATGTGCTGTCAACTTCCACCGCAGGGAACCGGCTGGCATAAAACGTGAGGAAATCCTCTTCCTTTGTGCCTTGGGGATAGAAAACGCCCTTCCATTGCGGGTACGCATACCCGCAGGTTCCGATGAGATAGTCCATGAATCCATCGTAGTGGAAAAAGGATGGAGAGACAACAAAGAAAGGAAAAAAAGCGGCAGGTGACTAGCCTGCCGCAATTGCATTATGCCAAGCTCTTCAGGAGCCTGAGGTGCTCGTTCGCCTTGGAAATCTTTTCCTCGAATTCGGCTTTCTTGCCTTGTTCCTTCTCCACAGCTTCCGGTTTCGCATGTTCCATGAACTGCGGGTTGGTGAGTTTCTTCATCGTCTGAGCCAGCAACTCTCCGTCCTTCGACAATTCCACGTTGAGCTTCTCGATCTCCTTGGGAACGTCAATGGCTTCCCTCACAAACAAATAGGAGGCATAGCCAGTCCCCGCCACAGGGAAAGTGCCACGCACATCAATCTTGCCCTCATCGTCAACAACCAATTCACTGGCATTGACAAACGTAGAGATGAGTTGTTCCTCATCCTTGAAGAACTGAGTCCCGGCAAACCCTGCGTCCGGTTTGATGACGATACGCACTTTTTTCTCAATGGGAATGGAAAGCTCGTTGCGTGCGGCACGGATGGCGGCGACCGCCTCCTGCCCACGGCTCACCAACAACGCTTCATCCGGATGGTTGCGGTCCTCATGGTATTCAGGATACCGCTGGGTGATCAAATGGCCTTGAGAGCCGGGAAGCTTGTCATAGATTTCCTCGGTGATGAAACTGACAAACGGGTGCATCAGTTTGAGCGATTCCGAAAGCAGGTCAAGCAACAACGTCACCGTCCTGTTCTTTTCCGCAGGATCCTTGCTGTACAGACCTTGTTTGCTGTATTCGACGTACCAGTCGCAGAAATCATTCCAGAAGAAGTCATAACAGCCTTGGGCCGCATCGTTGAACCGGTAAGCGGCAATGGCTTCAGAGACATTCTTCACCGCTTGGTTGAGTTTGTGGTAGATCCACTTGTCCATCGTACGGAGCTGGATGTCTTTCATGTCCACCAGTTCGGCGCCATCCAGATTCATCAACAGGAAACGGGACGCATTCCAGATTTTATTGGCGAAACGGGAACCAAGATTGAAACTCTCCATGTCGATCTTGATGTCCTGGCCTTGCGTGGCCATGTAAGCCAAGGTGAACTTCATCGCATCGGCACCGAACCGATCGACAACTTCAAGCGGATCGATTCCGTTGCCAAGGCTCTTGGACATCTTCCTTCCCTGTTTGTCCCTGACCAAGCCGGTCACATAGATGTCATGGAATGGAACCTTCCCCATAAATTCAAGGCTCGCCATAATCATCCGGGAGATCCAGAAGAAAATGATGTCGTAGGCGGACACCAAGGTGTCTGTCGGGAAGAATTTGGCGAGATCAGGGGTCTTCTCCGGCCAGCCGAGTGTGGAGAACGGCCAAAGCCAGGAAGAGAACCATGTATCCAGCACCTCATTGTCCTGTTCCAGATTATGGGAATGGCACTTCGGGCATTCAGTCGGATCGGTCCGGGGGACGATCATCTCCCCGCAATCCTTACAGTACCACACAGGAATGCGGTGACCCCACCACAGCTGACGGGAGATGCACCAGTCATGGATGTTCTCGAGCCAATGGGTATAGGTGTTTTCCCACCGCTTCGGGTAGAAATTGATCTCCCCGCGTTTCCAAGCATCCAACGCCTTTTCAGCCATGCCGTCCATCTTGACGAACCATTGTTTGGACAAGTACGGCTCGACCACCGTATGGCAACGGTAACAGGTGCCGACATCATGCTGGTGAGGTGTTTCCTTGATCAAAAGACCCATGTCTTTCAAATCCTGGACAACCAGTTTCCTCGCTTCGACAGCAGGGAGGTTCCGGTATTTCTCCGGGCAATTGCCATTGAGTGTCCCATCCCCATTGAGGACATTGATGGCTTCCAATCCATGTCGCTTGCCGCATTGATAGTCGTTGGGATCATGTGCCGGCGTGATCTTCACCATACCGGTTCCGAAGCCCATGTCGACAAACGAATCCGCGATGATGGGGATGTCACGGTCTGTCAGCGGCAAATGCAGCTTTTTGCCCACAACCGCCTTATACCGTTCATCATCAGGATGCACGGCGACGGCGGTATCCCCAAACATGGTCTCTGGACGGGTGGTCGCCACGGTGATGTACCCTGAACCGTCCGCATAGGGGTATTTGATGTCCCACATGCTGCCTTGCATCGACTGGTACTCCACCTCGTCATCGGCAAGGGCAGTCTGGCAATGCGGACAGTAGTTCACCAAGTATTCGCCCTTATAGATCAAACCGCGTTCATACAGCGTGACAAACGCTTCCCTGACGGCACGGGAAAGCCCTTCATCCATCGTGAACCGTTCGTGTTTCCAGTCACAGCTGCAACCGATGACTTCAAGCTGATGGGTAATGATGTCATGGTGCTTATCCTTGACGGCCCAAGTCCTTTTGAGAAATTCCTCACGTCCGAGATCTTGTCTGCGGAGCCCTTCTTTGGCAAGCATGCGTTCGACTATGTTCTGTGTCGCAATGCCCGCATGATCGGTACCCGGCACCCAGAGGGTACTCCTGCCGGTCATTCGATAATACCGTATAAGTATATCTTGCAAAGAATTATTCAAACCATGCCCCATATGGAGAATACCGGTGACATTCGGCGGAGGCATCACGATGGTGTAGGGTTTTCCAAGGCTTTCCTCGCTTGGGCCAAACAAACCGCCTTCCTTCCACTGTTGATATATCCTGGCCTCAAACTCTTTGGGGTCATAGGCTTTCGCCAATTCAATCGAATTCACTCACATGCCTCCCGCTGAATGCACTCAATACTAGCAAAATCGGACGGTGACTGCAACTATCGTGCGGAACACATCGCCTTCAGGGACACATCAAACGGAGCCCGCGCGATGCCTTTTTCCGTGACGAACGCCGTAACAAGATCATGATCCGTGATGTCAAAACACGGATTGTATACCTTGATCCCTTCAGGAGCCATGCGTTGTTTGTACCACATGGTGGTCACTTCCTCAGCTTTCCGTTGTTCAATGGGGATGGCATTCCCGTCCGGAGTCTTCAGGTCGATGGTTGAAGTCGGAGCGCAGCAATACAATGGCACATGGTACCGCTGGGCGGCAAGGGCGAGCATGGAGGTGCCGATCTTGTTGGCGAAATCCCCATTCGCAGCCACGCGGTCACACCCTACGAAAACCGCATTGATCAAACCAGCCCTCATGGCGCTGGCAGACATGCCGTCACATTCCAACGTCACGTCAAGGCCCGCTTCATGAAGCTCGAACGCCGTCAGGCGGGCGCCCTGCAACAAAGGCCTCGTCTCATCAGCATAGATATGGAAGCGCATGCCCCTCTCCGCCCCCAGATACATCGGAGCCGTAGCGGTGCCATACTTCACCGTGGCGAGTCTGCCGGCATTGCAATGGGTGAGCAGTCCGTCACCATCCTTGACCAGCGTCAGACCGTACTCCCCGATTGCCTTGCAGACTGCGATGTCTTCTTCCCTGATGGCAAGCGCTTCATCATGAAGTGTTTTCTTGATGGCAGACACCGGTTTGTCCTTGTTCGCCATACAAACGCGATCCATCCGTTCCAAAGCCCAAGACAGGTTCACCGCCGTAGGCCGCGCGCTGGCAAGGTAGGTTTTTTCTTCGGAAAACTTCTTGTAGAAAGCTTCGAAGCCGGATGAGGGACAATCTTTGATGACAACCCACAGTCCGATGGCGGCCGCGACTCCGATGGCAGGCGCGCCACGCACCTGAAGCAGATAGATGGCATTCCAGATTTCCGTATCTGTCGTGAGAGAAAGGAATTTGACCTCAGCCGGTAATCGGGTTTGGTCACAAATCAACAAGGAACCGGTATTCTCATCCAATTCCACCGTTTCAAAATCACGTTTGTCCATGGCAACCTCTTTTGTCATGATAGTCCGCCGGGATCCCTGATGCAACAAGAAAGGAATCTTTGGTTTCCATGCGAATTCCCGATCAGCCGTATATCTGAAGGTTTTTCACCGGCAAATGGGGGCTATCGGCAAAGACATCACGTTTCCATGACCATATTCCAAATCCTGATGTTCTCAGGACAAAAAAAAAGCTGGTTTTTGCACCAGCTCCAAAAACTTCTGATATCGTGTTCATTGCTGGATCGGCGAGACAGCCTTCACTTCCAGTTTGACCGCATAGCCCTTCGAATCCAAGTATTGGACGATCTGCTCCAGGGAATAATCATCCAGCGTCTTCTGCTTCACATCGGAAACCTGACGCACGTTGGCACTGTCTACGGGAGCCGCAACACCCGGCAGAATCTTTTCGGTCTGTTTGCTGTTGGTGCCGAACAGCACAAATGCACCGATGAAAACGATGACAAACGCGGCGGCGCTGGTAAGCAACGCGGGCACCAGACGAACCTGCACCTTGCGTCTAAAAAAACTGACTCTCCTGTTTCCAAAGCGGCTTTTCTCGAAATATGAAAGGACCTTCTCTTCACGGCTTTGGATCTCGGCATCACCCAAAGAAGCCCCACGCATCTTGGCGTCCAAGGCTTTGAGCTGTTCCAGCCTGCCTCTGCAGGCGGCGCAATACCCTAGATGCTGCTCTACCTGCGTCCTCCAAGGCTCCTGCAGTTCTCCATCAAGATAGGTGTTCAACAATTCGTCATCCACGCACATGCTCTACTCCCGCTTTGGCCCCAAAGCCTCCTCAAGCATTTTTCGTGCCCGATAGACCCGAACCTTCACATTGCTCTCGGAAATATGCAACGTCTTCGCTATTTCCTTATAATCCATGTCAGTGTATTCCTTCATCACGATGACCAGCCGGAACTTCTCCGGCAACGAGGCTATCGCCGATTGGACTTCCTTGCGGGTTTCCTGTTCGACCAACGCCTGCGCCCCATCCTTGATCGGTGACGTGTCGGGGAACTTCTTCAGCTTCTCAACCATCCCGATTTCCCTGGCTTTGCGCTTCACCTGGTTGATAGCCAGATTCTTCGACACCCGAATCAGCCAATACTTGGCCTCATCTTCGCTTGGGAAGGACATCGCTTTGTCGTAATACCTGATGAACGCTTCCTGACAGATTTCCTCCGCGAGATCCTGATTATTGGTGATGTGGTATACCACTTTCATCAACATAGGGAACACAGTCTGGTAAACCTGTCTGAAATCCGCTTCATCGTTGCTTTGTATTTCCATACTACTAACAACCACCCGCCTCAAATGGTTACAATTCTTTTGGGGCAAGCACAGGTCCCTGGCTTGTATCCTTGACCACATACCCCATCGCATCCAGCTCAGCTCTGATTCTGTCGGCAGAAGCCCAATCCTTGGCTTTCTTCGCCGCTGTGCGCGCATCAAGCAACGCCAACGCCTTCGCGTCTCCTACCGGTCCGTTGTCTTTCTTTGGTTCCACTTTGTCCAATTCCAACCCCAGAACCCGATTGAAATCCAGCAACAGACTGTATTTTTCATCCACACTGAGGCCTTCATGCTTCAGCACTCCCCACACATCGGCCAAAGCACGCGGACTGTTCAGGTCATTCGTGATGTGGCTGGCGAATTCAGCCTGCATGGTCTTGCCCGCTTCACTCGCTATCGGCACCTGTTTCGCGCCTGCGGCAAGCAGATCCTCGATACGGGAAACCACCCCTTTGCGCGCTTCTCGCGCACTGTCCAATGCGGTATAACTGAACTTCAATTGCGAACGGTAATGCCCGCCCAAGCAGAAATACCGGTAATCCATCGGATCATACCCTTTCTCCTGAAGGACGCTCAAGGTAAGGAACTCGCCGTTCGACTTGCTCATCTTCCCCCTGTCATCAAGCAGGAACTCCCCATGAAGCCAATAGTCGACCCATGTCTTGCCCGTCGCGGCCTCACTTTGGGCAATCTCGTTGGTATGATGCACAGGAATCGCATCAATACCACCGCAATGGATGTCAAAATGCTCTCCGAGGTATTTCATGCTCATCGCCGAACATTCGATGTGCCAGCCGGGGAAGCCACGTCCCCAAGGCGAATCCCACATCATGGCCTGTTCGCCGAATTTGCTCTTGGTGAACCACAAGACGAAATCCTTCGGATTCCGTTTGTTCCCATCCACAAAAACATCCTCCCGGGAGGCGTCCTGGAGATCATCCAGTTTCAACCGGGCCAGTTTGCCGTAATCGGGGATGGAAGAGATGTCGAAATACACATTGCCGCCGGAAAGATACGTATGTCCGCCTTCCTGCAGACGGACGATCAAGGCGATCATTTCCTTGATGTGGTCGGTCGCTTTGCATACGACATCCGGATGGATGATGTTCAATGCGTCATAATCCTTGAAAAACGCTTTGGTGTAAAAATCGGCGATCTCCCAAACCGTCTTGCCTGTCTTGTGAGCCATCTTCTCAATCTTGTCCTCGCCTTCGTCACCGTCCCCGGTGAGGTGTCCGACATCCGTGATGTTCATCACATGTTTCACCTGGTATCCCGCATACAGCAACGTGCGTTTGAGCAGGTCTTCAAACAAGTAGGTGCGGAGGTTTCCGATATGGGCGTAGTTATAGACTGTGGGACCGCAGGTGTACATGCCGACCTTCCCTGATTCGATGGGCTGGAACAACTCAACACTGCGACTCATTGTATTATATACATGAACATCCATGGGGAGAACTCCTTCCGATTGCCCAATATCCCGCTTGGGAATACAATGTGGGCATCATGGCTAACAATGTACCTTCTCAGAGTGAAAAAATCAACATTGGCCAGTCCATCAAGGAAAACCTTGACCTGACAAGTTTGTCGACGATGCACATCAAGGCAAAAGCGCAATTTGGCGCTTTTCCGTCGGAACTACCCGAATTGAGGGCATTGTTGTCATGGGCGTCAGAACAATCGTTGCCGGTCACCATCCTCGGCGGAGGCTCGAATTGCATCATCAGCGACCAAGGCATCAAAGGACTCGCCATCATCATGACCGGCATGAACCGAAGCCACATCAACGGGGAACTTTTCTGTGTCCGTCCCGGTTTGAATCTGGAGAGTGCCATCGACCGTGCCTCAGAAGCCGGCCTCGCGGGTCTGGAAATGCTCGGAGGCATCCCAGGAACAGTGGGAGGGGCAGTTTTCGGCAATGCGGGCGCAAACAACGTCCAGATTTCCGACAATCTGTATTATGTCGATTATCTCACGCTGGATGGGAAACTCCACAGGATGCAGACTCATGCCGATGAGTTCAGCTACCGGCACAGCCCGTTCATGGAAATGAAGGACATCATCCTCTATGAAGCGGCTTTCCGCCTCACGCCCACACGACAGACCGCGCAACTGAGGATCATCAAGGAAGGCGCGAAACAGAGAAGGAAGGAAAAACACCAATACGATTACCCCAGCGCAGGATGCCTGTTCCGCAACCCTCCAGGATTGTTCGCGGGAAAAATCATCGAAGACGCGGGTTTGAAGGGATGTCATATCGGAGGTGCGATGATCAGCCCCTATCATGCGAACTACCTGATCAACATCGATGGTACAGCCACGGGAAGCGATGCGCGCGCCTTGTCCGAACTGGTCCATGACACAGTCAGGGCGAAGACCGGTATTGAGCTTCAGTACGAGGTGCGTTTTCTGGGTTCGTGGTGAAGGAAATGGTCACTCCCACCGGTTTTCCCCATTCTTTCATGATCACAAAATCCCATTGCCGGGCATGAATGGCCAAGCGCATCACGAAAGCCTTGCCGGAAAAAGCCGCTGAAACGCCACACACCCCTATCACCAACGTCCATTCTCCGAGCGATATGGCTGGACGGCGCATGATCATGCAGTTTCCCTGCAGGGAAAACCATGACCACTGCAACGTTCCGCCATACGTGGAAGAGGAAACCAGACGTGAGGCTGAACTGTACCGCGCATCGTTGTGAACGGAAAGCTTAAGCCGGCCAGACGGGAACGACCAGACAGCCATCAATGACAACAGCTGTTGATACGATCTGGCCTCCCCGCCAAACAACGGTTTCCGTCCCCATTTTCCATGGTATCCGGCTGTTGCGGTCGCATGGGCAGATTCCATGTTCCACGAACCGTGGATTTCCAAAGGCCACGAAGCATCTCCCAAACAAAGGGAAAAAGAGACAGGACCAGCTTTGAGTTCATGGTCTATCATGATGTAACGGCAGGAACGATGTGCTTGCAGGAGGACCAGCTTGGTGGAGCCGAGAAGCCCTTCCGGACGCAACACGAACCCATAACCTTCCGTCTCACGGGACAGACCGGTACTACGGAGCAGGGGCTTGTCCGCATCCCCGCCATGGGTTGGCCGATACCAAAACACCAATTTCCCTGAAAGGGAACCCCAGGCTCCGCCACCGGAAAGATACACCGGCGACGAGCGGTCGAAAAGCGGGGTGAACACCGCTGCTTCCCATTCCCTCCAGGTCCATTTCCATCCCCGGCTTCTGCCGGTGATGGCATTATCGTCACGCCCATACGAGAATTGATGTTCCCCCAAGGCGAAAACCATACGGACATCCAGGCTGGACAAGCCATCGGCATCGGAAAGCAGGGAAACGGCGGATTTTCCCCGAGAAGCGGAAAAACGCCAAGTTTTCCCAAACGGATCCGCCTCAAAGACCATTGCTTCGAGCGCATTGAGACATACCAGAATGATCACAAAAAACCATTTCCCCATATACGGGGATACCACGGAATGGAGAAGATCGCATCACGGCATGCTTACTCTTTCTGCAGGTATCGGAACTTGGTTGACGTACAAGACGGCAGTTTGACGTATGTCTCGTCTGGACGGTGGTCTTCCCTCATCTGTTTGGTGGTCATCAGCAAATATGCATGATCCACCCACGTGCCCTGATCCGTATCCGCAAACGTAGGATCCACATAGTACCAGTCATCCCCCAGTTTCACCATATTCCATGCATGACGTCCCCATCTTTGTCCGTCAAAGGCCTCCCCCCTGACATACAGCGACGGATAACCCATCTGTTGCATCACATACTGGAACGCCCTGGTGTAGCCGGCGCAGACGCCTTCGTGAACCGTAAATACACTATACATGGACTGGTCGTCGAAGGATTCATTATAGGTGGTGTCCAGACATAAGGAGTCGAAGACGGCTTTGACGAATTCCCCGTCATTGTCAGCCCTTGCCGATTTGATCAAAGCCAAAGCAGCCTTGTTGATCTCCTTGCGTCTTTGGACAATCTTGTTTTTGTCGGTAATCCAGTAATCCGGATGGAGCGTGCATTTTCCGCTGGTGAACACATCGCAGGAAAAGGATTCCTTCACATAAAAGAATTCAGGACAGTCGGTCATCAAGGCATTGAAGATTTTCTTCACTGTCTCAAAAGGATACGGGATGTCCGGCACATCGGCCTTGACATCCAATATCGCCTCTTCGATGGCCTCATACCATTTCTTTTCCCCGGCAGACAACTGTCCATAGGCGTAGCGAACATCAGCACTTTCCGCAAAGAGCATTCCGCTGATCGACAAGATACACAGGAAGGATGCAAAACGTTTCATGGATGAGAGTATACCATCAGGGACAGAGAAAAACCATTTTTTCACCTTTTTTCTTTTTTCCCACAACCTTTGTTGATTTAAGGGAGAAAGCGTGATTAAATGGTCACATACAAAAACGATAGGTATCTGAACCGTCTGAGGAGTAAGAAGAATGGTTATTTTGTGCTTGAATTGTGGCAGTTCTTCTGCCAAATACCAAGTGTATGACTGGGATAACAAGGATGTGCTGGCCGTCGGTGTTGTGGAACGTATCGGGTTGGAGTATTCCACAATCGAACAGAACGCTACCGGCAAACCGGAATATCAGGCTAAATTCCTTTCACCGACCCATAAGGAAGCGATCGAGATGATCATGAAGATGTTGCTTGACCCGACGTATGGCGTCATCAAGAGCCTGGATGAAATCGGGGCTGTCGGGCATCGCGTCCTGCATGGTGGCGAACTGTTCAAGAAATCCGCTCTTGTGGATGACTCCGTCGTCGAAAAGCTGAAGACCGTCATTCCTCTCGGGCCGCTGCACATGCCCGCGAACATCATGGGCATCGAAGCCGCACGCAAGGCCATGCCCGGCGTTCCGCAGGCCATCGTCATTGACACGGCATGGCATCAGACGATGCCTCCCGAATCCTATATGTATGCCGTTCCGTACGAATGGTATACCAAATACAACGTCCGCAGGTACGGCTTCCATGGAACAAGCCATCTGTACTGCGCGAAACGTGCCGCCGCTTTGCTTGGCAAACAAAACAAGGACACGAATGTCATCATCTGCCACATCGGCAACGGCGCATCGGTCTGTGCCGTGAAAAACGGCGTTTGCATCGATACCTCCATGGGTCTCACCCCGCTTGAAGGCCTGGTTATGGGTACCCGTTCCGGCGATCTCGATCCCGCTATCCTGCCGTACATCATGCAGCAGACGGGAATGAGTGCAAAAGAAATGGATACGGCGCTCAACAAAAAGAGCGGACTGCAAGGTATTTGCGGCATGAGTGACCGCAGGGATGTGGAAGCGGCAGCTCTGAAAGGAGATGCAAAGGCACAGCTCGCAGTGGATATGGAATGCCATCGCCTGCAGAAATACATCGGCGGATACTTTGCCGAAATGGGTGGCGATGTCGATGCGATCGTCTTCACCGCCGGAGTCGGCGAGAATGCGGCCCACATCCGAAAGGGCGCCTGCAAAGGTCTTGAGAAAATGGGCATCAAGCTGGATGATTCCAAGAATGCCATCTGCCACTGCAAGAACGGCGAGTTTTGTATTTCCGCCGATGACTCACCAGTCAAGATTTTTGTCATCCCAACCGATGAGGAACTGGTCATCACCGAAGACGCGTATGCATTGATGAAAGGCACCTATGATGTGCATACCAACTTCCACTACAGCTTTGAAGATCCCAACTATGTCAACAAAGGCAGGGCAAGGAACCTTCCGGAGAACCTGAAGAAACATCCTGAGTTGAAACAGATTCTCGTCTATCCGCCAAAGATGAAGGAATCATTGAAGATCAGATGAGATGATTCCCATCAATGAAAGAAGCAGTCCTGAAATGAACTAACCCCATAAAGTGGGAGGAGTTATAACCTACGCTATTGATTGACGGTATTGCACCGGAGATTGATAGCGTAGTTTTTTTGAAATCCTGGCTTCGTTATACCATGCAACAGAGTCATTCCCAATCTTTTCCATATCATTGAATCCATACCCTCTGCAGTTCCTGCTTTCCTGATAGATGGCTTCAGACTTCAGGCGGCCGAAGAAGTTCTCCATGGAGGCGTTGTCCCGGCAGTTGCCCTTTCGGGACATGCTCTGCACGGCACCAACATCCTTTTTGGGGCTCGTGTAGGTCCATCCCCTGTCGGAGTGAATCATGGAGCCGATCTTGTACCTGAGCTGTTTCACAACATCCATGACAAGAGGCAGGGCTTGATCTGGCGACTATCTCATTGTTGTGCGGTGCGAATAAGCCATGTACCCATGTTTCATCTCCGCCTTCGTAGAGATATCCCCGTTGTTCTACCGTAGAGCGATTCAATGCAAGCAGAGAAGCTATGGCCTTGTATCTATACCCCTGTTAAAACAACTTGGGCACCCTAGGTTTGTTTCTGGAGAAATCCGTTTCACACCCCAAAAAACAACCTCCAAATGTCGTCTCCACCATTTGGGGGTTAGTTCAAAAACGGACCGCTTTTTTCATGCCTTGGTGAGCTTCAACAACAGAGAGAACAAAAACTGCGGATTGATCGGCTTGGAAACATAACCGTTGGCCTCTTTCTCCAAATGGGAACGCATCGTTTCGTCCGGAGCGTCCGCCGTCATGAACACAATCGGGATGGAAACCGCGTCTTTCCTTGGCAAAGCACGGATGGCGCTGGTTGCCTGGTATCCATCCATGACAGGCATGCGAATGTCCATCAGGATGACATCATAGAAACCGGTGTTCGAGGCCACAAACATATCCAGACCCGCTTTTCCGTTTTCCGCACAAAACACTTCGACACCCTGATGTTCCAATATGCTGCGGGCGATTTCCGTATTGAGGTGATTGTCTTCGCAAAGAAGCATCCGTTTGCCTTTGAGGTCGCTGAAGTCTTTCTCCACGTTCTCCTTGTTCTGGTTCTTCGCCCGTTTCTGTTCTTCAGTGGCGACTTCAAACGGCAGGATGACGGTGAAGGCGGTACCTTCCCCAAGCTTGCTCTGCACCGAGATGGTACCGTTCATCAGGGATACCAGTTGCTTGACGATGGAAAGCCCCAAACCGCTTCCTGCCTGTGAGGCCGCTTCATTCCTTTTTTCCTGACTGAAGGGTTGGAACAATTTGGTTTCCATGAAATCAGCGCTCATCCCCCTGCCATTGTCTTTGACCACCGCTTTGAGTGTCCGTGAATCTTCCATGCTCAGGATGAACTCAATCTTCCCGTCTTGAGGAGTGAACTTGACCGCGTTTCCGATCAGGTTGAGAAATACTTTCTGTACATTGATTCTGTCAGCCATGACCACTTCATCAGGAACATTCGTCAAGTCAAGGACAAACTTGATCGATTTTGCTTCACAAGCAGCTTTCATCGGAACGGTGATGTGGTCGATGAGTTCGAAGGTATCAATCGGCTCTGGGGTGATATGCAGTTTCCCATTCTCCATCTTGGACAATTCAAGCGTATCATTGATCAAATCCAACAGGATGGAACTGGATATCTTTATCTTATCCAAATAATTCTGGATTGTGTCCATTTCGGTACATGACCTGGCAAGATCTATGAAACCGATGATCCCGTTGAGCGGAGTCCGCATATCATGGCTGACGGACGATAGGAAATTGCTTTTCGCCTCATTTGCCTTGGAGAGCGCATCCAACAGGGATTGCCTCCGTTCGCTTTCCTCCCGTTCCTTGGCGATTTTCCGTTCGGCTTTCGCTTTGTTGATCAACGTCACCACGGCAAAGACAAGGATGATGACCATCAGGAGCAAAATAAGCACAAGGATCACAATGGTGGTTGAGGGCATCCGTTCAAACACCGCTTGGATGCTGCGTTCCTGAACCAATGAATTCTTTGTGGTCATCTCATCCAGAATGGAACTATCCGTATAGCGGATGCATGTGTTGATGATGGAAAACAATTCGGTGGGTGTGGTTGAACGCACGCCGATGGAAACGTCATAGGAATACGATGACATGCTCGTCAGCAAGTATTCGCCGGCATGATGGTTGGACAACCAGACGTTGGCTCCGGTCATGGGGCAATAAATGACCCCCACTTCCCCTTTTCTGAGAGCGTTGAAACATGCCCCGACGGAAGGATACAAGATTACCTGTCCGCCTATCTGCTTTTTGTTGTAAGCCGAGGAAACATCACCTTCCGGAAGCGCAATGATATGGGTTCCACCATTATCCTTATTCAGCGAGACTCTCGCCACCGTCATATGGAGGAACGGGTTAGTCAGGTAAACGCCACGGCTGCTGGCTAGTGCGGAATCATCGATGATCGGCGCGATGATCTCCGCATTCTTCTCTTTGACCAATGCAATGGCTTGTTGCTGGCTCGATACCGTGATGAAGCGGAAATTCAAGCCTGAAAGATCATGAATGCGGGAAAACAAATCAGGGATGATCCCTTTGATATTCCCCTTCGCATCCACAAACGAGAACGGGGCGTCATCGGCAAGCACAACCACACGGGCTGTGGTCGCATTCGTCACATACGCCGTTTCCAAGGCGGAAAAGACCGGTACGTCGTTTTGGGTCAACGACAGGTACTGTTGGCCGAGATTGAATTCGAATTGGGGATTGGTGACGGTCATCTTGTCCATCGCATCATCCAGTTCCCGTTTCAGGTCCTGTCTGTCCAACGGCAAGGCAAAATACATGGTCGTCGGATAGAATTCCGCAACAACACGGCAACCGTTGACCGGACCCTGATAGGTGACGGCTGCGCCATCTATCTTTTTGTCCCTGAGCAGGATGAATACGTTCTCCAAGGACGGAACATCCACTGTCCTGATCGTCAGGTTTTTCCCTTTCGCCCAATTCTTGAACCGCTCACCTTCCACGGATCCCTTGATGATGCCCACCCTCATGTCCTGAAAGGATTCGATGTCCCCAAAAGAATACTGGGTATCTCCGTTCCGGACCAGAAGCGTGGTATAGATGGTGCCCATACCCTTTTCGGACATCAGGTATTTCGCAGCCCCTTTAGGTGTGTACAGATAAGCGGGCAGGATGTCCACTTCCCCCGAATTGAGCGCATCAATGTTTTCTTGCAGAGAGGGGAACTCAATGAACCGGTATGTCCAGCCATTATATTTCGACAGCTCATACAGATACTCGATGTTGTAACCGCGGTACTGTCCGTCAGGGGTTTTGTACATGTAGTTGCCATCCGGATAAAAGCCGACAGTAACCATCTTCGCTGACACAGGAAGCAGGATTATCCCGACAAAGAGCATCAAAAGAACTCCTTTTTTTGCTCCACTCATCAATCCCCTCCTAGTGGGAGTCTATCACCGAAAAAGATAATTGTACATGAAAGACCGCAAACAATATGCTAAAGCATCAACCACAAGAGGTCATCGGAAAGGATGCACGATGCAAAAGCCAATCATCCTATCAACCATCCGCTTGCGGATTCCGCTGTTTTCGTCCGCAATAAGGGCAATATGTGTAGGTGCTTTGTATCTCCTTACCGCAATATGGGCAGGCAAGTCTGACGCTTTCCAACGGCAACAGAGACTGCGGATGTTCCTTCTCCAGCGAAGCCACAGCCTGTTTCACCGCATCCAAAGCCTCATCGTCCAAATGAATCTGTTTGATCAATCCCCACAGTTGGGTAACCGCCAACGGCCAGAAAATGAGACCTGTCAGAATGGTTGCTGTCAGTTTCTCACCCCAGACGCCGATATCCGCCTTCGCGTGAACGCCCCCTTCGATGGGTTTGACGGTGATGTTCATGGCCATTCTCAGCCCCATGATGGCTTGGAACATCCCGCCTTTGGTGACGCTGATGAAACTTTCCGTCGCATGTTCCTCTATCTTCACTTGATATCCTTTCTTCTCAAAATGTCCGCCGACAGCCCGCGCAATCCCATACAAATCGGTGATACTGGTCCGGATATCCGCTTCACTTGATGTGATCGACATCAGCTCTCCTCCTTTTTCATGATGGCATAGATGCGCTGAAGCACCGCCATCTCCCCGATAGCCTGGATGGCCAAGGCTTTGTCTTTTTCATCCATTTCTTTGTCAATGCGGGAAAGAGACTCCACCACCCGCTCCGATTGCGCCATCAAAGTCGCTTCGGTGACACGCCCGTCTTTCATGATGGCTTTGTAACTGTCAAGGCTCTCGACAAACGCATCAAACCTCAGGTTTCCCTTATCATCAAACATCTGCATCAAGCGCCCCCTTCATCCAGTTTCGCGCCACAGTTCTGGCAATACAGCCAATCTTTCTCCACAAGGGCACCACATTTGGGACAACGATGCGTATCCGGCATTTGGAGGGCTTGTTGTATCTTGGAAAAATCATCAGAAGCGCACCATTTTGTGATCTCCTTCGTACGGACTGCGGCGAGCGGATGATCCTGTTCCATGATGGCGACATACTGCAACAATTTGTTCTTCTTGGAGGCATGGAAATAAGCCTCATATTCATCGGCCTGTTTCATGTACAGGTCCATGTTGATCTTCCCGGGAAGGATCGCACCGCCGCCGGAAAGCTTGAGCATGGTACCAACCACCTCATCACAGCCACCGGTGCAGATGGCTCCTGCGCGGTCTGCGGACAATTCACTGCACCGCGACCAATGCAGGAGGGCAAGTTCCAAAGGAATGGTGACTTTGCCCAACAACGAGGACGCTGCGGAAAGCAACACCTGCGAAAGCGTATGGTAAAGCACATGGTTGCAGGCGATATGCCCGCATTCATGAGCCAATACCGCTTTGAGCTCCATCTCCGAAACACACCCCAAAAGGCCGGTCGTCACATTGACGAAGCAATTCGTCACCCCGGTGGTGAATGCGTTGGGGTATGGATCGTACCGGAGGTACAGTTCCGGTTCCTTGACGCCCAATCGTTCGCAGATGGGAGGCAAGAGATCATACACCTCAGGCAACTGTTCCTTTCCCAACCGGATGCCCGAACCCATATACATGCCATGGAGCATGTCTTCGGTAAACGTCTTCATAAAGCTTTTCATCAAAGGCCCGAGCCCGGGAATCGCCTGGACCGCTTCCAGTGCCTTCACATCTTCAGGGTGGATGTAATCATGTGGATCAATGGCTGTCATACACACCTCCGGTTCCAGTATAGCATGCGAATGGCGCCAGATGCATGTATGTTGAAAAAGAACACCTTCCAGAGCAAGGGAAAAACGACAGAAATAAAACGAGTGTCCCGAAAGTGTGGTACGCATGATGATTTCCTCAGGTTGCCGAAGTGAAGACGGAATATGCCAACCAAAGGCATGCGGTGCCTCTGGAAGGGATCCGCAAAAGGCCGTTGATGCGCGTTTACCGCGCATGCGCCTGCCATCTGCACATCACGGACGCCGCCGATTCCAAGGGAAATCCCATCACCTGAGCGTACGGATACGCCTTCCTTCACAAAACTGAGGCTGGGTGCATTCCTGTTTTTGCTTGTCCTCCGTTTCCTGCCATGGTACTGTAACACATATGGAACCTCTTTACGCAACTATGCTCGCCTCCTTATCCCATGGAGGACCTTTCGTGTTGGTGCTTCCGCTTCATGAAATTCCTGATGCGGACAGTGAAAACGCATCATTGGTGCTCACGAAAACCGGAAAACGGTTTGGCGGTTTCCCCAACCCGGTGATGACGCATCTTGCTTTATCCATAGCAAGCCAAGCGCTTCTTCACCGCCAAAGCATGTCCATTAGCTTGCAAGGAATGGACTTGTTCTGTGTCTATGCCAGCAGCAGGGATGTCTGTCCGGTATTGCGCGCCGCCCAAAAAGCGCAGGAACGCCACACCCGATTCCTCCTTGCCATCAACGTCCAGGGTGGATGGTCTTTCTTGGGGGAAGAAGGCTTTTGCGGAACGGGAAACGCCCCGAGCCGCGAAGAACTGCAGGAACGGCTCTCGGCAGGGAAACAAGGTTTCTCCGCCGGCACGCTTTACCAGATCAAAGGGAGAACCGAACATCTTGTCCTTATCGGGGATCATCCCGTCAGCAGGCTGCTTGCCTCATTCGCCGACATGGCGCACCTCCCCGTCTGGCTGGTAGACAACCATACGCAGCAGGAAATCAAAGCATTCTATCCTCATGTGTCCTCATGCTTCCTCCGACGAGACATCACCGAGGCCTTGGCTCTGGTTCCCCATAATGAGACGGATTACTGGTTCTTCAGCCATAACCCGTACGGAGAGATCGAATGGAGACGATGGATGCAGGTTCCCAAAAATCATGCCATCGGCATTCTCAGTTCGACACTCCCCCATCCTCTGTTCGATTGCGGCGTCGACTACCCTGCCGGTCTCAGTCTGGGCGGCAACAATCCTGCAGTGACCGCACTTTCCGTGATGGCGCAGGTTTTGGCGACGCTCAACCATGCCGATGGGCACCCCTGTTCCCATCTTTCCCGTCTGGTCATCGTGCGCGGCGCGGGAGATCTCGCCACCGGCGTGATCATCCGCCTCGTGGGCGCCGGGTATCCTGTGCTCGCCTTGGAAACAGATAGTCCGACGGTCATCAGGAGAACGGTGAGTTTCGCCGAAGCGTTGTATGAAGGAGTCATGACCATTGAAGGAGTGACAGGACGGAAAGTCACCTCACTGGAAGCGATTGAGACCGTTCTTCTGGCAAAAGAAGTTCCCATCCTTGTCGATCCCAATGGAGATGCCATCAAGACCTTACGGCCGAACGTAGTGGTCGATGCGATTCTCGCCAAACGGAATCTTGGGACGAACCTCAACGATGCGCCTTTGGTCATCGCTTTGGGGCCGGGCTTTGAGGCGGGTGTGGATTGCCATGTGGTCATCGAGACGATGAGGGGCCACAGTCTGGGCAGGATCATCAGGAAAGGAATGGCCATTCCCAACACCGGCACTCCGGGTCTCATCGGAGGATTTGCAGCCGAACGGGTCGTCCACAGTCCGTGTCCGGGAATCTTTTCCCATGTAAGCGGCATCGAGATCGGTTCCATGGTGAAAAAGGGACAGACCATCGCCATGGTCGGAGATACGTCGGTCACCTCACAATTGGACGGTATGGTCAGAGGGCTCTTGCACGAAGGGCTTTTCGTGCCAAAAGGTTTCAAAGTGGCTGACGTCGACCCACGAGGGCAAGATGCGGACTTCCATACCTGCAGCGACAAAGCCAAAGCCATCGCGGGCAGTGTCCTCGAAGTCATCGACGCATACCATCATCGTTGATGATAGCCTTTGTCAACCATCTCGTGCGCCATAATCTCCTGTGCGATCTCTTCGTTGTATTGGTACTCCCAACAACCGAGGCGATGCAGCAGCTCTCCCCCGAAGCCCCGTTTGAACTGGTATAAGCCGTGCATCGGGTGGTCTTCGCTGTTGTCCGGGGAAACGCCGAACAAATCATAGGAAAGACAGCCATACTCTCGGGAAAGCCTCATCGCCTGCCATTGCAGTGCATAGGTGCTCATGCTCTGCCGGCACTCGTCGCTGCTCGCGCCAAAGAGATAGGTCGCTCTTGTGTCACTGTAGGTCAGGAACATAGAGGATAAGGGTTGTCCGTCAAGACTGGCGACAAGGAGTTTGAAGCCTGCGTCATCATCTTTCGCCTGAAAAAACGGCTGGAAGAATGATATGTCATGCAACGTGATGCCGTTGCGTCTGGCAGTCTGCCGATAGAGTTCATAGAAAACGGGAAGATCTTCCAGACTTCCTTCGCGCACTTCCACTCCGTGGCGGAGCGCGAGCCTGATATTGTATCTTGTCTTTGGGTGCATCCGTGAGAGGATTTCCTCCTCGCTGCCGCACAAATTGACCATCATGGTATCCGACGGCAACTGGTCACAGGTCGATTTCCGCAGTTTCTTCCCTTCTGTCTGCCAATTCATCCTGATTTCCAACAGGCGCGCATCCTCAAGTTCCTCGTCCCAGGGTTTTTTCCACGGAAGGTCATAGCGGACCAGAATGGTGTTTTCATCCAGTTTGTCCCGCAAACCTTCGGATAGTTCCTCCAGAAACGGTCCCATGGTTTCTTCCTGCGGGGTGATCAATGGACCATAGGGGACATACGCTATCTGATGATACCGGTCGACAGGAATGGTCATGAGCAGGAGGTCATCCAGAAGATACGCTGACGAAGTCTTGCCGTCACATTCCTGTTGCTTCACTTTGATGTCGAAAGCATAGGTATGAAAACCTTGTTGCCGTTTGATCTGCGACCAGAAGAAACTTTGATGGACCAATGGTGTGTCATAGAGGAAATCCACCGGTTTTTCCTCCAGATGAAGATACATCGCGAACCTCTCAAGCCGTTGTGGCGTCCCCACCATACCATGGAAAATGGTTCTGGGCAACCGATTCCCGACGAATTCGCTTTCCTTGGAACGAATTCATGATTAGTTTAAGGTACGAGGTGCTACATGGCCAAAAAAGTTCGTTTTTATCGTTGTCCTGTATGCCATTCAGTGGTTGAGTTGATCGATGATCAAGGGCAAAACCTTACCTGTTGCGGGCAACCCATGGAACTGCTGGAACCCAAAACGGGGGGGCAGGATAGTGAATTCCATCTTCCGGTCATCAAACGCCAAGACGGCGTCCTGTACATCAATGTCGGACAGAAAATGCATCCCCAGTCTCCGGATCATCATATCGCATTCATCGTGCTGGTGACCAAGAGGACGGTCCGGCGCAGTGACATCAACGCAAACGAAGCCCCTGCCGCATTATTCAATGAAAAAGATCATGGAGATGTATATGTCTACTGTACCTGTGACGGATTGTGGAAAACCAGTTTCTGAAATCATGCTTGTCATCGACATGCAAAACGACTTTGTCACCGGCGTCCTGGGAAGTGAGGAAGCACGCAAAATCGTCATTCCGATGCGACAGCGTCTGCAACAAGCCAAATGCCCCATCTGGTTCACCATGGATACCCATGGCCCGGATTATGCTTCCGATCCAGAAGCACGGCACCTGCCTATCCCCCATTGTGTGGAAGGCACACAGGGATGGGCGGTCGTCGATGCTTTGGCGCCGTTCTGGGAAAAAGGGGAAAAGATATCAAAGCCGACCTTTGGTTCGATGGAACTCGCAAAACGTGTAATCGGAATGCCTTCGCTGAAAAAGGTTGAGATGATGGGGGTTTGCACGGACATCTGCGTGGTGAGCAATGCACTCCTGCTCAAGGCGGCCAGGCCGGATCTGGTCATCACCGTGGACAAAGCTTTGTGTGCGGGAAGCAGTCCGGCGAGCCATCAGGCGGCGTTGGATGTGATGAAAAGCTGTCACATCGACATCATTTGAAGCAAAACACGAGGTCAGCCGGTATCTGAGGTATGGATTTGCCTCAACGCATTGGGAATATCGCAAAAAGCCGGTTCGGCATCACCATGTTGCGGCCTTACCAGAGTCTGGTGATCATCGACCTGATGGAACAGATACTGTCGGAAGAGGATCACGTAGGTAGTCTGGTGGTGCTTCCGACAGGCTTCGGGAAGACATTATGTTTTTCCATTCCGATTTTCCTCGTCCCTGACTACGTTCTGATCATCTACCCGCTTCTTTCGCTGATGACCGATCAAATCCGCCGTTTCCAAGCGGAGGGCATAACCTGTGTTACCCTCAGGGGAGGACAAACAAAAGCGCAAAGGCAAGCCATTTGGAAAGCGCTCGATACGCGTCAGGCTCAGGTGATCGTCACCAATGCGGAATGTCTGGAGAACGGCAGCATCCTGAGCCATCTGGCCTCCTACCGCTACAGCATGGTGGTCATCGACGAAGCTCACACGGTGGTGCAATGGGGGATGCGCTTCAGACCCAGTTACGGCAGTCTCGGCCTGTTCCTTTCCTCATTGGAGGTAAAAACGATCGCCGCTTTCACCGCAACAGCCAGTGATGCCATCATCGCGACCTTGCAGGATCTGCTCTTTTTGGGTAAAAAGCCCCATCTCATCAAAGCAGGCGCGGACAGGGACAACATTTCGTATCATGCGGAACGTACCCTTTGCAAAACGCATGCTCTCCAAGTCATTCTCTCCGATACGTCACGAAGGCCCGCCGTGGTGTTCTGCCCGACCAGGAAATCCGCCGAAAAGCTTGCCCTGCTCCAACTTATCAAGAACAGGGAAATACCTGTCCGTTACTACCATGCGGGACTGGGGCGCAGCGGAAGGGAAACTCTGGAAGCATGGTTCAAGGACAGTACCGATGGAGTGCTTTTTTCCACCAATGCGTTTGGCATGGGTGTGGACAAAAAAAACATCAGGACCGTTGTCCATTCGGCCTTGCCCGCAGATGTGGAAAGCTATCTGCAGGAAAGCGGAAGGGCCGGGCGTGACGGCAAACCCGCCCGAGCCTATGTCTTGCTTGACGAGAAAGACCAAACTCCAGGCAACCCGCTGCTGGACGTATTCCTTTCTCCCAAGCGTTGCATCCGTGCCGCCCTTCTGTCCTTGATGGGAGAAGAAATCAACGGATGCGGAGGATGTGATGTCTGTGACAAGCGTCTCTTTCCGTTACGGGACGGAGAACGGGAAATCCTCAAACAGGTGAAGGCAGAGCCTTTCCGCCATACCCCTTCTTCCTTGGCAAAAGTCCTCACCTCAGGATCGGCGCTTCTCACGGGGTGGAAGGAATGGGAGGTGCGGGAAGCGATCATGGTCTTGCACAAAGAAGGATCCTTCCATTTGGTGCGGAACCGATTGTTTCCTTCTTGGAAAGCCTTGCGTTCCCCGCTTCCCCACGGTAAGGTTGTGGTATGAGCGAGATCAGGTATAACCCATTGGACGGGGAACCGGTCAGGTATCTGGCAGGCTTTCCGCTTCCTTCGATAGAGTCTTTGGGACATCAGGAAGGATATGTCCCTTTCAGTGACGACCAGAAGGATGAGACCACTTTCGAAGGCCCGTATAACATACTTGGCAAGCGGACACAAGCCGCGTTGTATGTGCGCATTCCAGCCCCGGACGGATTGGATCGTTCCGTCTGTGACCGCTTGGCGTTGCTCGGGGACGGAACGGCTTTGTACGTCGCTTCAAATGGAGAAGTGCTGATAGATGAAGAAGGGACGGAAAGCGCTCTGGAAACGGAAAAAAACCATGAAAAAGCCTACTATGACATCCATACCACAGCCCTGCTTCTGGACTACGGCAGGTGGGAGCGTGGCATGGGAGTCCGTCTCGTCGCTGAAAACGCCATGGCGGCAGCCATCGTCCCCTATTGGGCTTCCGACCCGTTCGAAATGCTCATTATCCCCACAAAACGTACCATCGGGGCTTTCGATCAGATGCAAGATGCCGAAGAAGATGCATTCATCGGACTCTATCAGGAGGCTGTCCGGTCGCTCGACAGGTTATGCAACGGCAAAGCGGACTATCTCTGTTGCCTGCACCAAAGCCATGCCGCCGGTCATATGCTGCATGTCCATCTGGTGCCTTTGACCAAAAAACGGATGCAATTTTCATCTGACTATGCCATACTGTGCATGCGGAGCTGCACCCTGAAGCCGGAAGAATCGGCTCACATGCTCCGGGAGGCAAGCCATGGCTGATCTGCAGGATGTGAAAGCGGGAAAACTCCATACGCTCTATCCGGAACTGTATGGAAACGCATATGATGAGAAAGCGATGGACCAACGGATGATCCATCTGTTGTTGGAACATGACCGTTTGTTTGGCGACAGGCATGCTACCCTTTTCTCCACCGCGGGGCGGAGCGAACTCGGAGGCAACCACACCGACCACAACCTGGGATGCGTGTTGGCCGCGACCATCAATCTGGACACCATAGCGGCAGTAAGCAGACGCGATGACTCCACAGTAATCCTGGCAAGCGAAGGCTTCCCGATGGTCAAGGTGGACATTGCCGATCTTTCGGTTCGAAAAGATGAGGAAAACACCACAAGTTCTCTGGTCCGTGGCATCGCCAAGGCTTTCAAGGCTCGAGGCGTGGACATCTGTGGTTGGCAGGCGAACACCACCACAAAAGTGCTGAAAGGTTCCGGGCTTTCCTCTTCCGCCGCCATTGAAGTGTTGTGCGCGACCATTTTCAACCATCTCTCCGCGCAGGACCGTTTCACGCCGGTGGAGTTGGCCCAGATGGGCCAATTCGCCGAAAACACCTATTTCGGCAAACCTTCCGGGCTGCTCGACCAGATCGGTTGCGCGTACGGCGGTGTCGTGGGGATCGATTTCCAGGACAAGAACAATCCCGTGATCACACCGGTTTCGGTGAATTTCCAGGATTACGGGTATGACCTTCTGGTGGTGGACACCCGAGGCAACCATGCGAATCTCACCGGTGAATACGCCGCAGTGCCTAGCGAGATGAGGCAGGTGGCGGCGTATTTCGGCAAGAGCCAATTGCGGGAAGTATCCTTCCGGGATTTTCTTGACCAATTCGGACAGGTACGTGCGAAACTCCAAAATGACCGTGCGTTGCTGCGCGCCTACCATTTCTTCTGTGATACGGAACGGGTCGGCAAGATGCTTGACGCACTGAGGAGAAAGGACATCAACGAGTATTTCCGCATGGTCAACGAAAGTGGCGAAAGTTCGTTCTGTTTTCTGCAGAACGCCTACTCCATCTCCCAATATGAGGAGCAGAATGTCCCTATAGCGCTCGCCCTGTCGAAATCAATCCTTCAGGAAAAGGGCGCCTGCAGGGTGCATGGAGGCGGATTCGGCGGAACCGTCCAGGCATATGTCCCCCATGAGCTGTTGGGAGAATACACCAAACGGATGGAAGCGGTTTTCGGCGAAGGGGCGGTGACGCTTCTGGCTATCCGGAAACGAAGCACATGCGCCGTTGCGGAGTGAAATCATGGAAACAAACGCATATATCAACCAGCGGGGAGAAGTCGCGGCGTTTATGGCGCGTCTGTATGCACGCGGACTGACCACTGCCGGTGGCGGAAACATCAGCCTGCGGCTTACGGACGACTTGTTCTGCATCACACCGACTTCGTTGGACAAAAGTTGCTTGAAGGCAAGCCAGATCGCCATCGTGACGCTGGAGGGGGAAAACCTGACGCCGGAAAACACGTTGAGCATCGAGACCGATATGCATCGGTTGATGCTTCTGGAGCGCAAAGACATCAATGCCATCATCCATGCGCATCCGGTGTATGCCGCCGCTTTCACTTCCTTGGAACGTGCAGACAGCGGCTGTCCCATCGACACCCACATCACTGCGGAGGCCTATTACGTTCTGCACGAGCCCGTCATGGTGCCATATGCGAAACAGGGAAGCAGGAAGCTGGCGGAGAATATGGCTGCAGCCTCCCAAAAAGGTGATGTACTGCTCATGCAGAACCATGGAGTGGCGACCTTGGCGAAAAACCTGCTTATGGCATTCGAGAAAATCGATGTGCTTGACCGCGCCGCACAAATGACCGTCATCACGCGTCAGATGGCCGGGAGTTCCTTCCGTTTCAAGGAACTCACCGCCACCCAAAGAGCGGAATTGGCCCCTTCCTGAACGGTTTTCGGTTCAGGAGAACAATGCATGGTAATCCGTACCGATGTCCGTATAGTTGGAAGGTTTGTCAAACAACTTCTGCAGTGTCTCAGGCACAGGTACGGTCGTCCCGATGAGCGGTTCGACGATGGTATTGAACTTCGCGGGATGCGCTGTTGAGACGATGATGGTCGGGCTCCCGGCGAACTTGTCCCGTCTGACCCGTTCGGCTGTTGCGGTATGCGGACAGAGGATGTAGCCGCATTCCTGATACATCTCCGTAATGGTTCTTCGGATTTCCTCATCGCTGACGCTGGTTGCGGAAACCATCGCCTTGAAATGGTCAAAACAGGGGTACAAAGACAGGAGACGCTCCATATTGCTCGGCGAACCGACATCCATCGCATTGGCAAGTGTCTGGACGCTGGAACGCGGGGTATACTTCCCGCTCTCCAGATAATCGACTATCGTCCTGTTCGCGTTCACCGCGAGGGTTATCCTTTCAATGGGTGCGCCCATCATATGGGCCCAATAGGCACCGGTGCAGTTGCCGACATTTCCGCTGGGGACAATGAAAACAGGCTTTTTGCCGTAGGCGCCGCGGAACAGGTAAGCGGCGTAACAATAGTAGACGCTCTGGGGCAGCAGACGGCCAAGGTTGATGCTGTTGGCGCTGGAAAGCCCCCATTCTGCGAGGCTTTTGTCCATGAATGCAGACTTCACCATCTTCTGACAATCATCAAATGAACCATCGACTTCATAGCTTTGGATGTTGCCGCCCCAACAGGTCAGTTGTTTCTTCTGCCGTTCGCTGACCCTGCCTTTGGGAAACAGGACTTTCACCGTAATGCCTTTCCTGCCATAAAATGCAGCGGCTACAGCTCCTCCGGTATCTCCGCTGGTAGCGACCAGAATGGTCAGCTTCCTCCCATGTTTTTCAAGCAGTTTTTCCATGGAACAAGCCAAAAAACGCGCTCCGAAATCTTTGAATGCGCAGGTCGGTCCATGAAACAGTTCCAGGACACATCGTTCCTGGGCAATAGGATTGAGGACAATGGGGAAATTGAAGGCATCCATGCAGATGTCGGCCAGATCTTCTTCCAAGACATCTCCAGCGAAAAACGGGGCGAGCACCTCAAAGGCGAATTCGGGATACCCGGAGATTTCAGAGACCGGCAAAGACCTGAGAAGCGGATATGATTCAGGTACATACAAACCCCCGTCCTCCGCCAAGCCTTGAAGGATCGCCTCACTGGCGGATATGGGTTTCGCTTTTCCACGAGTAGAAACAAATTGCATACGTTCCTCCTTAAATTCGGGCGCCGAGGTATGCGCCGAGCCTCAGGATGTCGGAGAAAACGCCACCGGCGGTGACGTCCCTGCCCGCTCCCGGCCCTTTGATGACCAACGGTTGCTCGAGATACCTGTCTGTTGAGAACAGGATCACATTGTCCGTTCCTGTGGCTTGGGAGAAGGGATGATCCAACGGATATTCCCGCATAGCCGCACCACAGTGTCCTTCCTGGTCGACGTACCCGACATATCTCAGACGAAGGCCTTTCGCCTTAGCTGCTTCATAACGCTGTTTCATCGGTTCATCAAGCAGGGAAAGGCGTTCCATGAATTCTTCAAGCGTCAGCCCTTCCATTTCCTTCGGGACCAGACTTTCGATGGGGATGTCCGCCACTTCTGTGTGGAAGCCCAGTTCCCTCGAGAGGATGACGGTCTTGCGTCCAACATCCATCCCTGACAGATCATCCCGGGGATCAGGTTCGGTATATCCCATCTCTTTCGCTTTTCTGACCAACTGGGAGAAAGGCACGGTACCGTCGTAGTTGTTGAACAACCATGCGAGGGTTCCGCTGACGATTCCTTCGATGCGATGGACCTGATCCCCCGTCTGCACAAGGTCTTTCAGCGTACAGATGACCGGCAAGGCAGCCCCGACAGTCGTCTCATACAGGAAACGGCTGCCTGTCTTCCTGCAGGTCTGGAATATCTTTTCATAATATGGATAGGGTGTCGTCCCCGCCTTTTTGCTGGGGGTGATGACATGCATGCCATGGGAAAGAAAATTGACATACTCGTCCGCTATATAGGAACTGGAGGTACAATCAACAATCACATTGTGAGGGAAATACGTCGCGCCTACATGCTTGAGGAAACGGTCCATGTCAAAGGGTACTGAATTCCGTGCGAACAACTCCTTCCAATTGGTGAGGTCGACTCCTTCTTCATCGAGCAACATCTTCTTGGAATTGGCGATGCCACGGATGCGGATGTCCAGACCAAATTGCTGGCTGAGCCGTTCTTTCTGCTGGGCGATCTGGTCAAGCAACGTGCCGCCGATGTTCCCCGGGCCGAACAAGCCTACGGAAAGCGCCTGCATGGAAAGGAAGAAGCCCGCATGAAGCGCGCGGAGCGCCCTTGTGGAATCCCCGCTCTTGATGACAACGCTGATGTTGCTTTCACTTGAGCCTTGCGCAATGGCCCTGATGTTCACTTTCGCTTTCGCCAAGGCAGAGAAGAATTTGCCGGCGATACCGATCTGGCTCTTCATTTCCTGTCCGACAGCGGCGAGAATGGCGCAATCCGCTTCGCTTTCCACCTGATGTATCTGCCCGCCTTCAAGTTCCTTGGCGAATGCGGTTCTCGCCGTCTGGCATGCGAGATCAGCCTCATTCTCCGCGACGGCGAAGCAGATCGAGTACTCGCTTGAGGCCTGGGTGATCAGGATGACGGAAATACCGGCTTCGCCTAAGGCGGTGAAGAGACGGCTTGCGATGAGTTTGACGCCGCTCATGCCTGCGCCTTCCACGTTGATCAACGCAATATGGTGGATGATGGAGAATCCTCTCACCCCAACCGGACTTTCCGCGCCATCGGGATGGTTGCTGACAACCGTTCCGGGATTGGCTTCGTCATACCAATAGCGGAGCCAAACATCAATGCCGCCTTTCATGGCAGGCAACAGAGCATGGGGGTGGATGATGGGGGCTCCGAAGAAAGAGAGTTCCGTCGCTTCCAAGTACGTCAGATGGGTGATTACTTTCGCTGAAGGAACCTCATTGATATCGGCAGTGCGGAGCAAGGATTTGGTGTTCCAGAAGGTCACGCCATTTGCGTTGAGCAACACGGCGAGTTTCGCTGTCTTCTCTTCCAGATCATCTGTGGACAGAATGCCATAGACAAACAAAGCCCTTTTGGTGGTTGCAGGATTCTTCACGACATCTTGGTAATGCACGATGTCCGCATCCCCGTTTCCCGAAAGGATAAAGGAATGGCACAAAATGTCCGCTACCCACGAGCAGAGGAGTTTGTCCACGAAGTTGATGGAACCGCTGGATACATAGCCGGTCAGCCAAATGGCTTTCAACAGGTCTTCAATGTCGGAGAAACCTTGTTTGATCCTTTGGGCGACCATGACGGCGCCCGTACGGTCAAGCAAATCGTCCACAAGGTTTGTCCAACCCACGCTGCGTTTCTCCAGAGAAGACCAAAGCCGCTCATCATGGTTTTTGGCGCTTTCCAGAAGCGAGACCATCTCGTAATCCAATGAACGCATGACAGACAGGACGAACACGGCATGCTGTTCGTGTTCCTGAACCACGATGTGGCACAATCGTTCACAGCCTTCCTTGGACAACAAAGCTGAACTGTCGATGCTGTGGAGCCGGATATCCTTCACGATGTTTCTCCTTTGTAGGAAACGTCCATATACAAAAAAGAGCCCACATGGGGCTCTTCAACAGCGTCAGGAAAAGAAAATCAGACTCTCTTTTCCACAAGACCGCTGCGCAGACAGCGGGTGCAGACCTTGAGTGTCTTTGGCTTCCCGTCAACAATGGCTTTCACCGTCACAAGGTTGGGACGGAATTCACGCTTGGTGCAAACGCCGATATGCTGACCGACACCACCCTTCTTCTTGGCTTGTCCCTTACGGGTAACAATCTGTCCGACCTGAGTGCCTTTTCCACAAATATCACATCTACGTGCCATAGTTATATCCACCTTATCCTAAACGTTTTCAATCAAAAGGTACCTCTAACTGTTGCTTGAGCATGGAGCAAGAAGCCACAGGCGACCCGTAACCTATGGAAACATAGCAGATAACAGGGGTTCGTGTAAAGAGCGGAACAGGAAAAATCTTCCCCGAATCGCCCTTTTGGAGTATGGTTGATGCATGGTGGAAAACTGGTTTGTGCTCAAATTGCCGCAGGAATGCGGAAACGTGGTGAATGACCTCAGGGAAAAACTCTTCCGGTTGACGGGAGACCCGTCGGCGAGGATGCTTCCGTCCGTCGTTTTCCTCGGACGAAGCGGTTCAACGACCATTCCACACTTGGTGAAAGCGCCGGAAATTGGGGTCATCAGCGACGTCCCTGTTTTCAAGGACGGAAAACTGGTGCTGCCTGTTTCCGGCTTTGAGGCTTTGGCCCGGGAGCTTGGGCTTCGTGACTCGATGCCCTGCATTTATCTTTGTTCCCAAAACAGGGCAATCCCCACTTGTACGTTTCCGATCATCGACGATTTCCGTCTAGCCCTTCTGGAAATCGAAGCAGATACGCGGCAAATCACTTGGCTGTTTCTGGAGCAGAGACGGCTTTGGAAGGGCAAAGCATAGCAAGCGGACATGTCCCGCACATCGGTTTCTTCGCGTGACAGACTTGTCTGCCGAACAGATTGGCCGTCATGGAAAAGCGGTAGAGCTTTTCCGGTTCCAGAAGCGAACGTATCTGTTCCTCGATTCCTGCAGGATCGGTGCCTTCCGTCAAGCCGAGGCGGCTGACCACTCGGGCGAAATGCGTGTCAACGATGACGGCAGGCTGTCCCAACACATCACCGAGATAACAATTCGCTGTCTTGCGCCCCACTCCGGGAAGTTCACACAAGGCTGCAATCGTATCAGGGATTTGCCTTCCATCCAAACGTGACGCGAGAGCTATGAGGTGTTTCGCTTTCATGTGGAAAAAGCCCAAACGATGGATGATGCGTTCCAGGTCAAGCACATCAGCCTGTGCCAGCGAATGCCTGTCAGGATAGGTGGCGAACAACTCCTTTGAGACTTCATTGACCGCTTCATCAGTGGTCTGTGCGGACATGACTACCTGACAAAGGAACCGGAAAGGATCATGCTCTTGGAGGAAGCGGATTTCCTTTGGACTGATTCCATCAAGTATTTCGTAAACCCTGTGGATATCCGTGTGCATGAATCCATCGTATTGCCTTGACGCTCCAAGCGCAAGCAGGTATGATGGTTTCGTTCTTCGGGGCGTTGCCTAGCGGCTATGGCGCTTGCTTTGGGTGCAAGATATCGAAGGTTCGAGTCCTTTCGCCCCGATTACAGGGAACCCAACGTCACGTTGAGTTCCTTTTTTTTTGTTTTCCGATGCGTCATCGCCGAATTGATGGTACAAATCAATTTCTTCTTGAATTCCAGAGAGCGCTTCCAAAGCGTTTGTATACGCAACATATTTCCGGTTCATCACGTCAAGATTCCTTTGCAACGGCACATAATGATTTTCTGTCCAAGCGTTTTGGGGCACTATGAAGTAATCAAGCAATTCATATCCTGATCCTTGAGCTTGATTCGGGAATACTTTTTTCCCCAACATTGCTTTTGTTTTCGCGGATGGGGAATCCACTATCCAACTGATTTCGCTGCAAACAATGATTCCTTTTGGTTTTAGAAAGCTTTTCCAATCTTCAAGTACTTGCGTGAAACCTGCAATACACCGAGGGCCTTCCGCATAGATGCGATCAAAGTTCGCCGCATCAAACATCGACATGCATACATCGATTACTCTGTGATGCAATTGCAATTCTTTGGCACGTGAATTCAGTTTGCGTATATAATCCGGGTTGATACCTATTGCCAGCATGTCTGCGTTTTCCAGCGTTTTTGCCATGAGCAACGCATGAGTGCCGGCTCCGCATCCTCTTGTCCAGAATGCTGATTGGGTGGTTTTTGTCACTATACGTAAGAGCTTTCCCTGTGGTTTTTCCCCTCACCCTGTCCCAAACGCTCCATACTATCGAATACTTCATGAAAAATATCTTCCATGGCGTTTCTTTTTTCCAAAGCCCTTTTATCGTATTGGTTCCTCATCTGGAACATGACGTGACAGTGATGGCGATTCCTGAATGCAAATCGCAACATGTTCGCCAACCCCTGCATGATGCGGAAACGGATAGATTCACAAATCTTTCAGGACTTCTCACCTGTTCGTATTGGTTTCCTCATCAGAACCGCTTGCTGTTTTGGTGCATCAGTGAAATCCGTGAAACCACCCCAAAAGGCATTGCCGACATATTATGGGATGAAACAGGTACAGAATTGGTTCTGCCCCCCGCCACTGGCGCACATTGCTCAGGTTTTCCGGTGTGGAATCTTCCATCATTTTCCCCTCGATCCAGGTAAATCGAGAGCGAAAACAACCTTCTGGATTTGCCGGCTCGCCGCATCATCCAGTTTGGATGGATACCACAAGCCATGCACTCATTGAAGCCGTATCAAATCTTTTCCTTGTGAAAAACCATGCCGAGACGATCCAACATGATTCTGACCTCCGGATTGACGCCTTCCAGAGAAACGTTGATCCCGCTCTTTTCCAAATCCAAGCAAATGGATTCAAGTTCATCCGCTTCAGAATGATCGATGTCATGGACTCCAGCAAGGGAAATGGTGATTCTCTTGGCACCTTCAGCCTTCAGCGCACGTACCGTTTCGATGAGTTTATCCTGCGTCGCAAAAAACAGATGGCCTTTGACGGTGACCAATTTCTCATCCGCTTCCGTCGTAACCGTAATGGTAAGCGTGCGTCTCTCTTTCACGACAAAGAGGATCACAGAAATACCCACCCCGGCAACAATGGCTATGGTAAGGTCAAACACCACGGTCGTGACCATGGTCGTGAGGAACATGGCGATACTCGTTTTTATCCTCTTCGAGAAGATGACTTTGATGGCAGGCCATTCGTTCATTCTCCACGCAGTCACCAGCAAAACACCCGCCAAAGCTGAAAGTGGAATCTGTTCCATCAAGGACGAAAACAGGAACATGGAAAGCAGAAGGCCGATGGAGTGGATGATGGAGACGAGTCTGGTGACTCCACCGCTCTTGATGGCCACACTGGTTCTGGCGATCGCCGCTGTCGCGGGAATCCCGCCAAAAAACGGAATGATGAGATTGCCTACACCTTGGGCAAACAATTCCTGCGTGGCGTCAAGCTTCTCGCCTTTCATCTTTCCCGCCGATGCGCCACAGAGCAAGGATTCGATCATCCCCAAAAGCGCGATGGACAAAGCAGGAGGAAAGAATGTCCATAATGACGTATCGGCCAACAGAGAGAAACGCAGGCGGTCGGAAGTAATGAGCGTCCTGGGAATCGTCCCCACGACAGCACACTCAAAACCGAAAACCAACTCAAGGATCAGACAGATAATGATGGCGCAAAGAGAACCGGGAATAATCCTGCCTAGGCGTTTAGGCCAGAAAACCATCACAAGAACCGCAAGTGCGGTGAACATGACCGGTATGGCAGAAGGATGAAACCCCAAGGTGAAATACGAACTGAGTTTCGCAACGACCCCGATCCCTTTTGCATGAGTCCCGAATACATTGTCCAACTGTCCATGCGCGATGACCACGGCGATACCCGAGGTAAAGCCGGTGACTACAGGCTTGGGAATCGAAGAAACAAGACTTCCGACCTTGAACAATGCAAAAAGCAACAAGAGGAGTCCTGAAAGAAATCCTGCAACAAACAACCCCTGCAAACCATATTGCGCACACAAGGAAGTCAGGATGGCGGCCATCGCCCCTGTCGGTCCGGAAATCTGGTAACTCGCCCCAGAAAGACCACCGATGACCACACCTGCGATGATCGCGCAAACCAAGCCGGCGGCAGCATCGGCACCTGAAGAAACGCCGAACGCAAGTGACAAAGGAAGAGCGACAGCAGTGCAGGTGATTCCGGCAAGCAGATCTTTCGAAAAGGAAACTGCGGAGTATCCTTTGAATTCAGCTTTCAAACGAGCAAGGTAGTTGCGTCCTATCATGTCCATCCAACCTGTTTGAGTAATTCTTGTTTGTGTTTGCCGTACTATACACCAGAACAGGATTCTGAGGAATGGAAATGGACGACAATATCCCAATATACTGGCTCGGGAGTTTTATTTGACTTCCCTTCTGTAGAGTGTATCTTTTTCAGACCATTTCCCCTCATCTCATGATTTCCTTCGTCCAGAGTGCTATACTGCCACCAAAAGGTTCTGATATGGACATTCTCAACCGTTATTTTCCCAAGTACCGCTCTCTCTTCATTCTTGCCGTGTTGTGCGTGGCGCTGGAATCGGTATGTGATCTGCTCTGCCCCACCCTTATGGCAAAAATCATCAATCAAGGAATCCAGCAAAAATCTTTGGACATGGTCAGGTACTGGGGAGTCAGAATGCTTGCCATTACGGCGATCGGAGCCGTTTTCGCCAGTGCGAGGAACATCCTTGCCAGCAAGGTAAGCCAAAGTTTCGGCGCTGATCTCCGTCATGACCTGTTTTGGAAAACACTCCATCTGTCCACAGAGAGCGCCGACCATCTGCAACCAGGCTCCCTGATCACCCGCATGACAGGAGACGTGACGCAGGCGACACAAATGGTCAACGGGACCATGCGCATCTTCATCAAAGCACCGGTGACCTGCATCGGCAGCATCATCCTCGCCACCATTCTGGATTGGCGGCTTTCCCTGATCGTCTATGCGGTGGTCATCGTCGTTTCCCTGATGATCATCCTGTGCATGCGTGCCAGTTATCCGCGCTTTCACACCTTGCAGAAAGCGATGGATACCATCAACACGAGAATCGAGGAATACCTGCTCGGCATCCGTCTCGTCAAAGCCTTTGGCACCGAACAAGTGGAAGAGACCAAATTCGCCAAGGACAATGACCAACTTCGTGACAGCGCGGTCAAAGCACAATTCCCAATCATTCTGCTTTCCCCCCTGCTTACCTTCATCGTCGGCATCGGTACCGTCATCGTGCTGTACTGGGGAACCCACCTGTTCCAAGCGAACATGAGTAACGCCGGAGACATCTCAGCTTTCACCATCTACATGACGCAAATGCTCTCTTCCTTATTGATGATCACCAATATCTTCAACATCTTTGTGCGGACGAAAGCATCTTTGGAACGCATCACGGAAGTGATGGATGCGAAAGAAGACGCTTCTGGGACAACGACGGCGACAAACATCACGGGAACCATCGACTGCAACCATCTTTCATTCTCCTATCCGGAAGGGAGCGGATTGCCGGCGCTGGAAGACATATCGTTTCATCTCGGCAAGGGGGAAAGCCTCGCGATCATCGGCCCTACCGGAAGCGGGAAATCCACACTGGCATGGTTGCTTTTGGGCCTGTACGGCATCAACAAAGGCGAGTTGGAATTCGACGGCAGGGACATGAACTTGTATGCGCAGGGAGAAATCCACAATGCCATCGCCCTCGTGCCACAGAAACCCATGCTGTTTTCCGGCACGGTGAAGGAAAACCTTACGTGGGGGAACAGGAACGCTCCGCAATCCTTGATCGAAGAAGCAGTCGAAATCGCCGACGCAACGTTCCTGTATGCGTTGCCCCATGGTTTGGACAGCATGGTGGACAGCGGTGGGGTAAACCTGTCCGGCGGGCAGAAACAACGCATATCCATCGCCCGGGCGATCATCTGCGAGCATCCCGTCATGATACTCGACGACGCGACAAGCGCGTTGGACGCACTGACGGAAGAACGGGTGAAGCGGCGTCTGTTGGACAGACATCCTCGGCCGACAACCATACTCATCACCCAACGCTGTTCGACGGCGATGAGCGCTGAACGCATCCTTGTCCTGGAAAACGGCAGGCAGATGGGATTGGGTGATCATTCGGCATTGCTGGAAGGCTGCCCCGTCTACAGGGACATCTGGGAAACCCAAAATGGAGGACTTCATGCCGAACATTGAAATTCCCCGTATGGGTGGTCCTAAAGTGGGGGGACCCAGCCGTTTCTCCCCGGCAGAAAAGCCGAAAGACCGGAAAAGGACGGCAAAGCGTCTCTTATCCTATTTCCTTGAATCAAAAGGTAATGTCGCAGCTGCCATGCTGCTGACTACCCTATCGGCCGCCATCGGCGTGTCGGTGCCGTTGTTTGTCGGAAAAGTATTCGACCAGTTCTCAATGGACACCCATACGGTCGATTTCACACGTGTCGGGCTTTTTCTGACCATCATCATAGTCCTGCATCTCGCAAACTGGGCCGCTTCGACGGCAAGTGGTGTGATTGTCCTGAAAGTCTCCCAGAAACTGGTCCATAGGTTGCGTTCCTCGTTCTTCCACAAAATGCAGGACCTTCCCCTCTCCTATTATGATACCCATAGCAGAGGAGATACGATGAGCAGGCTGGTCAATGATGTCGACACCATAAGCCTGACCATCGCTCAATCCACCTCCCAACTCGCAGCCAGTCTGTTCACCTTGGTCTTCTCCCTTGTCATCATGATCGGTCTGAACAAATTGCTCACGTTCTGCGTGCTTGCATCAGTTCCGCTGGTCTGGCTCCTCACCACCTTCATCGCAAAACGGAGCAGGGCCAATTTTCTTGGGCAGCAACGTTCTTTGGGAAGTATGGGCGGCATCATCGAAGAACACGTGCAACAACTGAAAATGGTCAAGGCTTTCGGAAAAGAAGATGACGTACTGGCCAAATTCGATGTGATCAACGAACAGCTCAGGGAATATGGCACCAAAGCGCAGACCCATGCGGGGTTCATGATGCCCATGATGAACGTCATCAACAACCTGACATTCTCCCTTGTCGCAATCGCAGGGGGAATACTGTGTACGGAAGGCATGGTCACCATCGGCGCGGTGGTCACATTTCTCAGCTATTCCAAGCATTTCGCCACACCGCTCAATCAAGTCGCCGGTCTGTTCAACAACATACAGTCCGCATTGGCAGGTGCGGAACGCGTCTTTGAAGTGATGGACAGCAAAGAAGAAAGCCCTGATGCCAAAGACGCCATCGTCCGACCGGTCATCAAAGGGGATGTGGAATTCAGAAACGTCTCGTTTTCCTATGACGGGAAAGTTCCGGTCCTTCAGGACATTTCCTTTCGTGTCCCACACGGGAAACACATCGCCTTGGTCGGGGAAACCGGTTCGGGAAAGACGACCATCGTAAATCTGATCTCCCGGTTCTACGACTGTGATTCCGGTTCCGTGTTGCTCGACGGAAAGGATGTCCTTTCCTACAAACGGAGCGATCTCCACCGCAATTTGTCTGTTGTCCTGCAGGATACCTGCCTGTTCACCGGAAGCATCGCCGACAACATCCGATACGCCGACCCTGGAGCGAGTCTGGAAAGCGTCAAATCGGCAGCCCGGCTCGCCCATGCGGATGCTTTCATCGAAATGCTGCCAGAGGGATACGAGACGATCATCTTCGGGAATGCAGACAGACTCAGCGAAGGACAAAGGCAACAACTGGCCATAGCACGTGCGGCTTGGCGCAAATGCCCGATTCTGATCCTTGACGAAGCGACCAGTTCGGTTGACACCAAGACGGAAAAGGAAATCCAGCATGCGATGATCGGGTTGATGGCCGACAGGACGACATTTCTTATCGCCCACAGGCTTTCCACCATCAGGGATGCGGACATGATCTTGGTCATCGATGGAGGACGGATTGTCCAGCAAGGCGACCATGAATCCCTTATGGCTGTCGATGGCGTGTATCGGCGAATGGTGGAAAGCCAGAACGGGGTGCCGGATATATAAAATCCATCCCGATCACTCAGGATGGATACTGATATGCCTGGAGGGGCTCGAACCTTCGACACCCTGCTTAGAAGGCAGGTGCTCTATCCAGCTGAGCTACAGGCACATACACCAACTGTTGCGATATTTACGATTGGCACAACCCAATCATCCATGCCGCAATAAATTATGCCCGAATCATAAAGAAAACAGTTGCGTTTGTAAAGAGGAAGTTTTATAAAAAACCGACACAAAGGCGGCACACCCGTCCGGGGCGTTTTCGGACAATGTGTAGTTTATTTCTTGTAACCAATTATTCCACAAAGATTTATTGTGTACTCTTTTTTCAACAATAATATATACAATACTTGCGAATACGCATTAATTGTACGGAGAGTATGACGACGGCCTATGCGCCGGCAACGTAATCTCCTCTTGATACGCCCGTGCGCGTGGCATGGCTTGTGTGACGAAGGACGCGGATGATGCAGGTGAGGAAATGATGGTGGCTACGATGAGGGAGACGGAGCTGCTGGCGTCCCGCCCCGCTCGGGACACCGCGACGTTCACCCTGGCCGATGCGCAAAGCGTGACGGCTACCGGCATCCGCATACAGGATCACGCGCGGGACAGTGAAAGCTGTGCGCCCGTCCGGCCGCCACGCAGTCGCCACAGCACGCCTCGTTGAAAACGACACGACAACGGGGGCACAAGCTCGTAATCGGAAAATCTCTTCAAAATTCTTTGGCACGATCCTCAGATCAACCATATCGAGCAGTCCGTATTCTCACCAAAAGGGCTCCGCCGGCTCTCGAACTCCCTCCTGGCATGCGGAGCGGCAATTGTTCTCTCCCCACGCATTTCTGCATGCCGGATCCTGTCTGTTCTCCAGACAATGGGGAAACCAAAACGGGAGCGATGGGTCTTTGGCGCTGGAGTTGCCCCGGTAGGAAATCACACCCATTTGATCATTGCCGTTCCAGCCCCCCCCAAGTTCCACGCGGTAACCGCCACTCTCGGATCCTTGCAAACCTGTCACGTTTCCCGTACCAATCGTGCCAGACCAATCCCAGCACCATTCAACAACGTTTCCTGACATGTCGGACTCTTCTTCCCGACCTTATGGGTCCCGCCCGAAGAGTTCGTACCATTCCAGGCGAAATCCGATGCGGTGTCGCTTCTTGAATATGTGTAACTCCATGCGGCGACACCAGGGTCTCCCGCATTTCCCTTCGGCTTTGCTGGGTAGCTGATGTACCCTTTTTCGTCGCAGCCCACGTGACTGTCGCGGACGCTATGCGGCTCCCTTTCACGTCAAACATCGAGGAAGCTATGGAACTTCGGCAAGAATCCGTAACGTTCGCCCTTGTTGGAAACGAAACTTGGATTTATACTTCGAACAACTATGAAAAAAACAAGAAGTATCGCTTTTACAGCAATCTTGATGGCCTTTTCGCTTTTCAGCTCCTTTGCCCAAGGACAGGTGATGAGCCCCGAACCACAAGGTGACCTGCTGGAGAAAGGGAATGTAATTCATGGTTTTATGGTGACCGACGTGTCGCGTTATGAGATGATCAATGCGGACAAGATCCACCTTGTCCATCAGAAGACAGGAGCCCAAGTGCTTCTTCTGCTCAATGACGACACCAACAGGGTCTTTGACATCGCGTTCCGGACCAGAGTGGGAAACGACCATGGAGCCCCCCACACGTTGGAACATGTGGTGCTCGACGGTTCGGCGAAATACCCTGGGAAAACCGTCTTTTTCGATGTTTCTGGACAGACATACAACACAGACATGAATGCGAATACAGGAACTACCCTCACCCAGTATTACTTCTCCACCCTTTCAGAAAAGCAACTTCTGAAAACTGCGGATTTCTATCTGGACAGCGTGTTCCACCCACAGGTGTTGTCCGACAAGAGCATCTTTGACAACGAAGCCTGGAGATACGCCCTTGCCTCCACGGATTCGGAGCTTTCCATGGATGGAACCGTCTATTCAGAGATGAAAGGCGGATACACGATCAACGCTGCGGCATGGTTTAACGCCATAAAAATGGCTTTTCCAGGGAACACCTATACATCAATGGCCGGCGGAATCCCTTCCGAGATACCCAAACTCACGTGGGACGAAATCAAGGCGCTTCATGCCAAGTGCTACCAACCATCGAACTCCTTGACTTGCATGTATGGGAAAATCGAAGATGTCCCTGCGCTGCTGGGCCTGCTTGACGGCGTGTTTTCGGAATATGGGAAACAGGAACCGGAATTTGAGGAGAAGGACTACCACCCCTTGACTGGTCCGGTCGAAAAGACGTTCGGGTACGGAGTGTCCTCGGATACGGACACCGAGGGAATGTCCCAAGCCTACTACATCTTTGATGTAGGGAAAGCAACAGACGCACAAACGCAAGTTCTGGACAACCTCACCACGCTTCTTTCCAATCCAGCTTCGACACTGGTTCAGAAAGCAAAAGAAAAGCTTCCGTCAGCTTCCGTCTTTTGTAGCCTCGAGGGCCCTGTTCCGAACACGGCGGTGTCGTTCTCCGCATACGGCATCAATGAAGAGGATGCCCAGACATTCAAGGACATCGTGGACGAAACACTTGCCACAATCGCATCAAACGGCATCGACAAGAACCTTGTGGATGCGGTAGGCCATTCGGAGAGGCTCAAACAACTATTGGTCACCGAAAGCAGCGATATTGGAATGAAAACAATCGCTCCCATCACCTCGTACTGGAGCTTGACGGGAGACCCGGACAAGTATTTCCAGTATCTTGACGACCCCAAACTGTTTGACAGGATGGAAGAGGAAAACTCCTTCCCGAAAATCGTACAAGAACTCCTCATCGGAAACAAACGTACGGCATTTGTGGTGACAAAACCGGTGCCCGGCCTGAAGGAGAAGGAAGAAGATGCGCTCAAAGCTAAGTTGAGGGAAACCAAAGCGGGAATGACCGCTGGGCAACTGGATGCACTTGTGGCCTACACCAAGACCTTTTCCGAAAGCAAGGCCTGTCCCCCTGAAGAGATCGCCCCGCTCAAAGCGGTCACCGTCCAGTCGTTGCCGGAAGAAGTGAGGCAGTATCCCATCACCGACAGGAAGGATGCGTCTGGGGTTCGGTTCCTTGAGGCAAAAACAAACACCAAAGGCATCGGGAAAGCCGAACTCCTCCTGGACATCTCATCCTTGGACAAGCAAGACATCTTGTGGCTCAACTTATATGCGAAACTGACTGATGAATTGGATTCCGACAAGCACCCCAAGACTGAATTGGCGAGGCTCACTACCCGGTATCTCTTCAACAACACCATCAAGTTCACTTCGTTTGAGCGGGAGGACGACAACAGGTTCCTGCGGTTCCTGAACATAAGTTTCACGGCTATGGATGAAGACCTTCAGGAAGCATATGACCTCATCTATGAAAAATTGTTCCATACGGATGTCGCCAACGAGAGTCTGGTCCGTGATGCAATATCGCGCTTCCAATCGGATATGAAAGCCAAGTTGGACGGCAAAGCCTATGAAATCGCGTTGGGCAGCGCTTTTGCGCAGTCCAGCAAATCCATGGCTTTCTCCTTCCATGTGGACTATCTCGACATGTATGCCTTCCTTACGGAAGTCCAGGCGATGATGGACAAGGATCCCGCGCATGTGGTGGCGAAACTACAACAGGTGAGGAACGACCTGGACAACAGGTATGGCGCCATCATGTGCTTTGCCGGAGGAGAGGAAGGCACGAAGGCAAATGAGAAGGCTTCAGAAACGTTTTTCAGCAAACTCGCATGCCACGAAACCGAATACAAGGACTTCCCTTTGCCGCAAGGAACGAAATCTGAAGCTGTCATCCTGAACAGCCCTGTCGTGTATAATGTGCTGTACATCCCTTACGATATGATCGGTTATGACGGCTACAGTGCCGATCTCCATGTGATGATGAATCTGGTCCAGAACGACGTCCTTGTCCCGAAACTCATTTTCCAACATGGTGTATACTCGGCTCACGCTACAGCAACCATCGATGACAAGCATTCCGGCATATGGATTGATTCCTTCAGGGATCCCAACATCAAGGAAACCATTGATGTGTTGTCTTCCATCCCCGATTTCCTGGCTACGTCGGCCATCAGTCAGGAGGAACTTGACGGCAATATCATGAACGTCTATTCCAATTGGGCAAAGTCCAAGGGAGAGATGACGGATGGCATGAATGCCATCACTAACATCATCAAGGGTATTCCACAGGAACGAAAGCTGGAATACATGAGGCAACTCAAAGCTATGCGTGCACAAGACATCCCTTCCTATGCGACGGTATTCCGGAAAATGGTCAGCGAAGGCTATCTGCGGAGTGTGGGAAGCAAATCAGTGATACAGGAAAATGCATCGCTGTTTGACGCGATAGACAATCCATTGTCTGTCGAGGATACGCCGAAGAACTGAAACACGCATTGGACCGCACGCCATCAATTGCTGATGGCGTGCCATCGGATGGCTGCCTGTATGTCCCCTGTCTTTTGAAAGGTGAAGGCACACTCCATGTGTGTTTTGCGGGGCATCCACCTTGGGCAAATTCTCCACAGGATACCAAGGAACGGGAAGCAGATGTTGGAAAAACAAACAGACAGGATTTGAGCGGGCCTTCATCATTTTCAGGATTATTGTCCATCCGGCATGGTTGATTTCTTCTTCCCTTCCCCAAACCTGTGGTATGGTGTTTGGAGATGATGAGAAAAAGGAAGAAGAAAATGGAAGAACTGTTTTCGTCACAGGCACTGATGTATTCCTTGAACAAACACTTCGGCATGTACGTCCAGATCAGGTTTGAACTGGACGAGCCCATTGTGAGGGAGGAGATGCAACAGGCCCTTGAAACCACCATCCAGCGGTACCCGTATTTCAAGGTGAGATTCACCCGCATCGGGGAACGGTACCGGTTTGAGAACAACGATGCGCCGTTCCTGCTTTTTGACGACCCCCGCCACCCCACGCTCGATCCTGTCGCCAACAACGGGTATTTGATCAACGTCTCGGCTTCCGGCACGCTTTTGAACATCACCTTCTGCCATGGTTTGACTGATGGCAGGGGCATCCTGCCGTTCGCAAAAACATTGCTGTACTACTATTGCCTGAATCATTACAAGATCGACCCACAAATGTCAGACGTGCGGTTGCTCGGCGATGCCATTCCTGAGGCAGAGGTTGCCGATCCATATGCTGCCTTTGATGCCTCGGACCTGCAGATGCCTGCCGCCAACGCAAAAAAAACTGAGGATGTGTTCCACCTGACGACCAGCAAGGATCCGGAAGGCAGGTTTTTCATCCACACGTTCGCAACCGACTGTGATGCTTTCATGTCGTATGCCCACCGCACAGACGGCAGTCCGAACGCACTCTTCGCCTTGTTCACCTGCAGGGCAATCGCGAAACTGCATCCGGAAGGTGGACAGAATATCGTCGTCAGTGTGGCGGCTGACATGCGCAAAGCACTCGGAGTGAAAGGTTCCCACCACTGCAGCATCACCGTCCTGCCGATCCGCTACGACGCAAGGCTCGCAGCCCTGGATACGGAGACGGCGGCGACCTGCATCCGTGGGAGAATCATCCTGCAAAGCGATGAGGACGTGCTCAAACCCCAGCTCGCACAACAGAAGATGTTCTATTCGTATCTCAAGGGCCTGCCGACCCTTCAGGAGAAAGTCAACATCAGCAGGATGGGGGTCGGCCGTGGAAGCAACCTCTTCACCGCCAGCGTCAGTTATCCCGAAAAGCAGGATTACGGAGCGATGAACGGGCACCTGAAGAGCTGTTACATCATTCCGGAGACACAAACGGGATCGTTGGGTGTCGAGATTGCTAGTTTCGGAGACAAGTTCTTCTTTGTCGTCTTCCAAGGTTTTGATGATGATCGTTATGCGGAAGAATTGATGCATCAACTGGAAGAGGAAGGCATCACCTGCATGGATCGCCAAAAGGGAATCGTGCGGGAAGTGCCTTTCAGGGACATACTGTAAGCTACTTTCTCCTCTACCAGATCTTCACCCTGTCCTCAGGCTTCACATACATCCCATCCCCTTCCTTCAGGTACGGATAGGCAAGATAGAAGCGGTCCATAGACGAACAGGCGGCGTCAACCCTGACATTACACGGGGCATGGACATCTACATGCAGTTTGTAATCTGCGTATTCAGCTGTCATCTTCCTGATAAAACAAACGGCAAGTTGAGAGAAGAACGTCCTGAGTTTCGCAGGGTCATCCCCGATGAGGTCTGAAGCCACGGCAATCCCTCCCAAGTCGGCGACATCCTCCCCCAAAGTCAGTTGCCCGTTGATGAGTTTTCCATATTCATTCTTGTAGCGTCCGTAATATCCGGCCACCTTCTCCGCTCGCTCCTTGAACGCGGCATAGTCGGCTTCCGTCCACCAGTCCTTCACGTTCCCATTCTCATCGTACTGGGCTCCCTTGTCGTCAAACGCATGGGAGATCTCATGGCCGATGATTGTTCCGATGCCACCCAGATTCTGTTCCCGCGGTGCCCCTGCCTCATAAAACGGTGGCTGCAGAAACGCCGCCGGGAACGTGATGTCGTTCATCTGCGGGTCGTAAAATGCATTGACCGTTTGGACCGGACAATTCCACAACCTCCGGTCAACGGGCTTGTCGAGCTGGGATAAACAGTATTTTGAATACGCTTTCTCAAGCCGTATGATGTTGTTTATCAAAACGTCATCCGTGATGTCCGCTTCCTTGTACCACTCCTCCCATACCTCAGGATAGCCTACTTTCACCATCATCGTATCCAGCTTCTTCACGGCCTCCGCCTTGGTATCCGGACTCATCCAGTCGAGCTTCTTGATCCGTTCCTTGTAGTCCTCGATCATCAGGCGTATCATCTCTTCCACGTCTTTCTTCGAACTCTCGGGGAAGCATCTTTCCGCATACAGCTTCCCGAACGGCGTGGCAAGATATAATTGCACAAGTTCCTGCGCCTGCTGGTCATCGGCTTTCCGTTCCTTGATCCCATACAGCTGTTTCCGCAAGAGCTGGTTTGCATCGCGGATGTCTTTGGTCAAACAATCATCATACACACTCACAATCCTGTATAGCACATAGGCCTTCAAAACCGGCAGGTTCTCTTCTGTCAGCAGGCTGTTGATGGCTTTCAGCTGCTCCGGTTGGAATACGATGAACTCATCCTGCCCGGAAAGCCCCATGAGGGAGAGATACCTCGGCACATCCACGTTGGACAGCACCTCGGACAGTTCGGCTGTCGCAAGACGGTTGTTGAAATAGGATGGATCATTTGACTGTTGTCTCGGAAGGGTGCTTGAGGCCAGGCTTTTCATCGTCGCCATGATCGTCTTCGCATTATCCAACGCTTCCGCTTCAGTCTGCCCGGCTAAGGCAAGAAGGGAGGAAATATACTCTTGACAGTATCGGATCCTTTGGCCCTGTGAGGGGTCTTCCAACGTCTCCTTTCCCAGTCCAATACCGTTTTGCGGAATGCAGGCCATGAAGCGGCTCGCGTCATCCGGATCATTCATGACATCGAAGCTGAACAGCAGACTCATTCCGAAATCCTTGTTGATGAGCGCGGCGGCATCCAACAATCCGTTCAGGTCTTTCGCATCGCGCACCGCATCCATGTAGGGCGTGAGATCCCCGAAGCCTGCACTGTTCCTCGCATCCCAATCCATCGCGCTGTGGTACAGGTCCGCGATCTTCTGCATGTCGCTGCCATGCTCCCACACACCCCGCTTCGCCTCCGCTTCCTTGGTGATGGCAGAGAGCTGGCCCTTGGCTTGTTCTTCCAAAACATAAAACCAAGCCCATTCTGGAGAATCACCCGGTATCTCAGTCTCGGAAAGTTTCTTCCCGTTCACCGCCTGGTAAAAACTACTTGCGATGGCTTCATCACGCTTCGGCGTCGTGGCGCAAGCCAATAGCAACAAGATGACAAACAATGAGGCAAAGAGACAAATATGCTTCTTCATATTGTGATATATCATATAACGAGAAACAGATGAAAGCAAATAGTTCAACGAAAAAGTGCTTGCGGTGAGTAGTGATAGTAAATGTCCATTTTTTTTGCAACGGGAAACAGCAGGATGCAAAGAAACAATTAGTAAAATCAATCACACACTATACACACGTTTCTTGAAGAAACCTCTACCCGTTCCAAGGTTTTCCAACAGGAACAGGCCAAGGAGCAATACGTTTTTTCATTTGATTTTCGATAATCACATTACATAAAACGAATTGTATGGCATATCCCGGTACTACTCCAGTTTTTTTCGGAAAATCTCACTCAAGCTTTCACCAACCACAGACACTGCAACGGTTCCAAGGCAAACCCATTTCCCGGATTGACGGTCCTGCCGGAAAACACATCAGTATAATCACCGACAAAATACGCGAAACGTCCAACTTCAGCATGATCGGAGAAGTTTGAGACACAAAGCATATCGTTGCCAGCTTTGCACCTGCGTAGGGCGAACAGGTGGGGATTCTGTCCATCCCATGTCGTGACGGTGGCGTCAGCATCAAACAACGCTCTGGAAGAACGTTCTTTCCCCAACAGCTGGAACATCGTCCACACCCGGGCCTGCAGGCTCCCCTCAACAGTGCGCAGGTCCGCTTTCTTCCAATCATATTTGCTACGATGGATGTTCCTGCTGTCATCCTTCCGTTTTGGATCTTCCTTATAGCTGTAATCATTCAGTTGCCCGATCTCATCTCCGCTGGAAATCATCGGGAAGCCCCGAAGCGAATACACGGTGGCATACAACAGGAAAAGACGGGCGAATGCGCGATCCTCTTCCTGTCCGTTCTTCGCCGATTCGAAACCGACCAGACTCGCCGCCGTCCCGCAGGAACGCGCATCTTGGCTCTCCGGATCATAGTTGTATAATTCACCTCGGGCGTAACTACCTGGGAATACCCCTTCATAGAAATGGTACAGAAACACCTTGTGGGACAATGGATCCATACCGAGACGATGTTCCTTCTCTTCATCAAGCCCCCAACCGATATCATCATGGCAACGCAGATAGTTGAGGAAGTTGCAGTGCTGGGGAAGCGACAGCAAATCCTCAATCTGCAATTTCAGCAACCGGGCGTCCTGACTCGCCAAAGCATCCCACAAGTTCACCATGGTGGAGACATTATAGAGGATATGGCATTCAGGACTGGCCTGGGTGCCAAAATACGCAGCCAGTTCCCTGGGAGCCATGACGACCTCCCCTTTGAGGATCACCGCGGGACAGACGCATTCCAGAACGATGCGGAAAATACGCACGATGGTATGTACCTGAGGAAGGTTCCTGCAGTTCGTCCCCAGCTGTTTCCATATATACGGGACCGCATCGAGCCTGAAAACTTCCACTCCCATATTGGCCAAACGGAGCATGGAAGAGAGCATTTCATTGAGGACTACAGGATTCTGGTAATTCAAATCCCACTGGAAGGGATAGAACGAAGAGAATACCCATTTTCGCATCTCTTCGCACCAGATAAAATTGCCGGGAGCCGTACTGGGGAAAACCTCCGGCACGGTCGCTTCGAACTGGTCGGGAATCGTCCTGTCCGGATAACACAGGTAGCGGATTTGGAACTCTTCGTTCCCCTCCTTCGCCAGTATCGCCCACGTATGGGTGGAGGAAGTATGGTTCATGACGAAATCCATGCACAGGCTGATGCCGTTCTCCCGCAGTTCCCGTGTCAAAGCTTTGAAATCCTCATTGGTGCCGAACTTGCCGTCGATAGTGTCGAAATCATCCACGGCATACCCGCCATCGTTGTCATCCTTGGGCATCTTCAACAACGGCATCAGGTGCAGATAGGTCAGACCCATTTCTTTCAGATAAGGGACTTTCGCACGCAAACCCTTCAAGTCTCCGGCAAACAAGTCAGTGTACATGGTCATGGCCAAGGTTCCCCGACCGAGGTACCAGTTCGGATCTTCCGCCCGTTTCACGTCGAGCTTTTTCAAGTCTTCAGGTCGTTCTCCGGCAAGCGAACGCATTCGTGCCTCAAGCTGGTCGAGATACCAGCGGTTCCCGCCGTACAGGCTCCGGTATAAGCGTTCCAATTCTTCTTTGCGCGCATTGAATCGCGAATCGAATCCCTCCATGGCTTCCCCCTCTTCGTTATCCTCTTTAGTGTACACATATTCCTTATATATGACAATCGATTAACATATAATATTTTTCAAAATGGTTCCATTTTCAGACAAACGCATGCCATTATCGGCACAAATGATGCCATTAACCCTACATACATCCATAAAAAAAGAAAAATTATCATAATTCTATATAACAAACGTTTGACATATATGCAAACCAATGTTACAGTAAGGCAACGAAGAAAGGAGTTCATATGAAAAAACATGGTTTGCTCATACTCATGGCAGCACTCGCCGCGAGTGTTTTGCTTTTCGGCTGCGGCAAGAAAGCGGCAACGACCGCAACTGTCGCGACAACACCCGCACAAACGACGGGGACGGCCCCAAAAGCCCAGAACCCCACAAAGGCAGCCACGGAGATCACCTTCTTGAACAGCAAGGGTGAGATTCAGGAAGCTTTGGAAAAGATGGCTGCAGCCTATGGCAAGGAAACAGGCAACAAGGTCACCATCATCGCCTGCGGAGCTGGGGAAGTCCCGTACACGAAAATCACCACGATGTACAATAGCGGCAACGCACCGACCCTGGCCATGCTGGACACGACCGACATCGTCGCTTTGGCGAAAGAATACGCGCTTGACCTGACCGGTGAAAAATGGACAGCCGAATGTGAACACCAGCTGTTGAAGATTGACGGGAAAGTGTATGCCTTCCCGTTCTGCATCGAAGGAAGAGGCATCATCTACAACAAAAAAGCCATCGAAGACAAATTGGGCAGAAGTTTCGCACCAGAGTCCATCAACAGTCTGGATGCCCTCAAAACGCTGCTTCAGGAACTTCGTTCCAAAGGCATGAAGACTCCGGTATTTCTCGCCAAAGAAGACTGGTCTCTCGGAGCGCACCAACTCGGTTTCATCTATGACACCTACGACGGCAGCACCACAGGTTCGTCCGAGATTATCAAAAAACTTGAAGGCGGCATGGATCCACTCACCTACAACCGGTACAACCAGTTCATCGACACGCTCGACGTGCTTCGCGAATACAACTATTACAAAGCCGACCCGCTCGGAGCGAACTATGATGAAGGCGCGTTGAGGCTTGCGGAAGGCGAAGTGGCATTCTGGCCGAACGGCTGCTGGGCATGGCCCAACATCGCGGAAGGCGGAGCAACCACGAAAGACGCCTATGGCTTCATCCCCTTCGTACTCGGCAACGATACCAAGGATTTCGCCAACAACGCCATCCAGGCTTCCCCGACCAAACAGGTGTTGATCGACAAGAAACAGGCTTCAGCCGATCAAGTCGCCATGGCGAAAGACTTCCTCAACTGGATCGTCTACCAGCCCACAGGACAGAAGATGATGGTCGAAACCTGCGCCATCATCCCTTCCTGCGCCAACAACCCGTACAAACCGCTTGACCCGCTTGGCGCGGACATCGTCGCCAAGATGGCCTCCGGCAAGACGTTCTCGTCCAGCTTCATCGCCCCTTCCGACCATTGGTCGGCCATGGGTGCCGCTGTGCAGAAATACCTCGCCGGCAAGTCCACCAAGAATGATCTCGCCGCCGAGTTGTCCGCATACTGGAAAAAACAAGCCAAATGAAATCCAAGCAAGGAGAAACATACCCATGAAAAAAAGTCGGACCAATGACGTGAAGGCGGCATTCATGTTCACCACGCCGGGAATCGTGATCTTCCTGTTGGTAGTGATACTGCCCTTCATCTACGGTTTTTATCTCACGTTTACTGATTGGAATGGTGTTTCCGAGACGAAGCACCTTGTGGGCTTCGCCAACTACGTGGAGACCTTTCGGGATGTTGAATTCTGGAAATCCATGCTGTTGACCCTGCGGTATGTGTTCGTCTCCGTCCTATTGGTAAACCTCGTGGCGTTTCTCCTTGCTTATCTTCTTACCAACGGCATCAAGGGACAGAATTTCTTCAGGGCTGGTTTCTTCACCCCCAATCTGATCGGTGGCGTCATTCTCGGTTTCATCTGGCAGTTCATCTTCCAGCGGATACTGCCGACATTGGGGAAGGATACCGGCTGGGCGATCTTCGCGACCAGTTGGTTGTCCGATCCCTCTTCCGCCTTCAACGCATTGGTGACCGTCTCCGTATGGCAGCTTTCAGGTTACATGATGTTGATCTACATCGCCGGCTTCATGGGAATGAGCCATGATGTGCTTGAAGCCGCATCCATCGATGGAGCGGTCGGCATGCGCCGCATGGTCTCCATCATCATGCCCTTGATGGTTCCCTCGTTCGTCATCTGCATCTTCATGACGTTGTCCCGCACCTTCATGGTCTACGACATCAACCTGACGCTGACGAAAGGCGGCCCGTATGGTTCAACCAGACTGGTAGCCATGCATGTTTATGAGAAAGCGTTCACCAGCCGCCAATACGGCATAGGACAGGCGGAAGCCCTCTTCCTGTTCCTCATGGTCGCCATTATCAGCGGCATTCAAATCTATGAAGGAAAGAAAAGGGAGGTCGCAGCATGAAAAAATCCATGAAAGTCGGAGGCACCCGGAAAATGGTCGGGACATGCATCCTGTTTTTCGTAATCCTCATCATGTTTGTCCTGTACATGTTCCCGTTCTTCACCGTCTTGCTCAACTCGTTCAAGACCAAACGCGACATCATCAGCGATCCTTTCGCTTTCGTGACTCGCGACGGTTTCGTGCTGAAGAACTTCTCCCAGGCCTTTGTGAAAATGAACTATCTCCGTGCTTTTTCCAACAGCCTGATCATCACGGCCAGCGCCACGGCCTTGGTGACGCTGTTCTCAGCCATGTGCGCCTACTACTTCGTCCGCTGGCAGAACAGGTTTTCCAAGATATTCTCGGCGTTTATGTCAGCCTCCATCATCATCCCGTTCCAGTCCCTGATGATCCCGCTTGTCATCATCTATGGCAACAAGCTGGGTTTGACGGACCATCGAGCCACGCTGGTGTTCATGCATATCGGTTTCGCCATGTCGATGTCCACGTTCATCTTCCAGGGCTTCATCAAAGCCAACGTACCGCTCGCTTTGGAAGAAGCCGCCACCATTGACGGTTGCGGGAAATACCGTACGTTTTTCCAAGTCGTCTTCCCGTTGCTCGGCCCCACGACGGCTACTCTCGTCATCCTCAACGTCCTAGCGTTCTGGAACGACTACCTTCTGCCGTCCCTGATCCTCAGCAACAAGGAAATCCTGACCCTCCCGCTATCCACATATACGTTCTACGGAACCTACAGTGCGGATTACGGCGTAATCATGGCGGCGTTGGTCCTGACCGTGACCCCGATCCTCGTCTTGTACCTCGCCCTGCAGAAGAAAATCATCAGCGGCGTTGTCGCAGGTGCCGTAAAATGACGTTCATCCTTCCTCCAGGCACGACGCACCTGCTGCTTCCTCTCTGGAAAAGCGGGTCGCCATGTCCGGTGAGCATCACGTTCCCTTCAGGGGAACGCACGTTCCTCAAAGCGAAAGCAGGGGACGGGAAACCTGACGGGTTCACCGCCTTTCCCGTCACGGAGGGGCGCCTTTCCATCGAAAGCGACGCCAAGTTGCTCTCCCATGTGGAATCCACCCAAGGGTACGACCATCCCAAACAGAAGCTGGCGTTCCACTACCGCCCCTCCGCAGGATGGATCAACGACCCGAACGGCATGGTCAGGCACAATGGTGTCTATCATCTGTACCATCAGTACAACCCGGTCGGAGACGAATGGGGCAATATGAGTTGGGGTCATGCGACAAGCATCGATTTGGTGCATTGGACAGAACAGGATATCGTCCTCCTCCCTGACGATGAAGAGCATACCATCTTTTCCGGTTCGGGCATCGAGGAGGACGGGAAACTCTTCTTCCCCTACACCAGGGCGGACAGCCACGGCAAAGCGTTCACCCAGAACCTCGCTGTCAGTCGCGACGGAGGGAGGAGCTTGGAAAAACAAGGCGTCATCATTCCGACCCTTTCCGGTGATTCCCGCGACCCAAAGGTGTTCCATTACAAGGGAGGACGGTATCTCCTTCTCTGGCTCCGCGAACATGTCTTTGGTCTGTTTGAGGGGAAGAGCTGGCATGATTGGCGTCTCATTGAAGAGATCGACGCCCCTCCCTTTTGGGAATGCCCTGACATCTGGTTTTTGGGAAATACGATCGCCTTCACGGGGGCGCAAGGCATCTACCGGCTCGGCACGTTCGACGGGCTCATGCATCTGGAAGAAGAAGCGCACTCCCTGTTCCTCACCCCATTGCCGTATGCTTCGCAAAGCTTCTCTGGCATTGAAGGGACGACCATCATTTCGTGGCTCAGGACAAAATCGGTACCCGGCGTCATGTCTCTTCCCCGGCGTTTGGTCCTTGGGCAGGACGGCATCCATGCCTATCCTCCCGAGGGTTTCGAAAAGCAGTTCGGGAAAGCGAGGGAAAAGACAGGAACCGGGCTCAACTTCCAGGAAAACGCCCCCTGCCGGCTGTGTATCAAGTCAGAATGGCCTTGGTCGCTTACCATCGGAGATTCCGTTTTCAGATATGATCCGGAGGACGGAACCGTTTCAGGCGACGCTTCTTGTCGCTTCCCGGCAAAAACAAACGAGGTGGAGGTGCTCATCGACAGCCCGGTGTTGGAGATGACGGACAGTGCCTGCAAAAGTCTCGCTTATTTTGAAATTCCCCAAAATGAAGGAAATTTCCGTTTCGAAAGCCATGGACAAACGACCGTCATCGTCGTACCGTTCAAAGGGTAGCCGGAGGAACGACATGGCGACGATCAAAGACGTATCACGAGAAACAGGATTGAGCATCGGGACGGTGAGCCGGGTGCTGAACAATCGCGGATACATCAGCGAAGACGCCAGGGACAAGGTGAAGGATGCCATGGAAAAACTCCATTATCAGCCGAACGGGATCGCCCGCGCGCTGAGCACCAAGACCTTTCCGTTCGTCGGTGTCATCATCCCCACGCTCCGTAATCCGTATTTCGCGAATCTCGTCGCTTCCATCGAACGGTACGCCATGCGCCGGGGATTGGAAACACTTCTTTTCCAATCCGACGGCAAGCAAGAACAGGAAAACCAGCTCTTGCAGGAATGCGTCAAGAACCGGGTGATGGGCATCATTCTTTGTTCCGGACAGTACTCCATCCTGAATCTCTCCAGCCTCGGCATTCCGGTGGTGGCCGTAGAACGGATGCAGGAGCAGGCCTCAGCCTTGGTACAATGCGACAACTATGCAGGAGGCCGTATGGCTGCTCAACTGCTCATCAGCAAAGGCTGCAGGAACCTGCTCCACCTCTCAAGCATCCAAGGCAACATGATGCCCGCAGACATGCGGTGCAAGGGTTTCCTCGAAGCCTGTGAAAAAGCCAAAGTCAGCCACCATGAGATACCATTCTCCGAATCGGTTTACGAATCGATGAGTTACCTCGAATTGATGGAGCATCTGCTCCTCACGTATCCGCTTTCGGACGGCATCTTCTGCAGTAATGACCTCGCGGCCGCACAGACGTTGCAGGTATGCGCAAAGCGCGGCATCAAAGTCCCGCAAGACATGAAGGTTGTGGGCTTTGACGATATCCCGCTTGCGGCGATGGTATGTCCAGCCTTGAGCACGATCCACCAACCCATCACCGAAATGGCGGACATGGCGATTACGGTCTTGTGTGACTTGTCCGAAGGAAAAGTCACACCGAGCAACATCACCATGCCGGTCTGTGTCAAGGAACGGGAAAGCACCTGAATGCGGGCTTGCCGTCGGCAGATTCGGTTCCTTCTTCTCATCCATCATCCCCGCATGTCCCAAACATCATGCAGTGATTAAGTAAGATGTTTGGAATATGTATGTGGATAAACCGCTTTAAATATCTGTAATATCCAAATAGTGGGCGGAACAGTTCATATTAATGGGCAAAGTTTTTCAGTACATTCAAGATGGAAAACGAAAGATGAGGCGCAAACCTATGGATGACGATACAGCATTGAGCGACAGTGTCGATTTTCTGATCAAAAACACCGATATGTTCACGATCAAGGATACCGTCAGGCTGACCGAACAGGTCAAAGGCCACAAGTACTTTCTTGACCGTCAGTACGGCCGCGACGTCAGTTGGAAGGAAGCGATGCTTTCATGGATGGACAAAGTCTACATGCCCATCAGCGAAGCGATGGAAACCTTCACCACCAGCGCCAGTTTTCCCGGGCAGCAGCGGGACGATGTATTCTTCGCATTGTGTGATCATTGGTTTTATATGACCAAAGACGGGAAAAAACACGATTCCATGTTCGACGTTGCCTTGGATTACGATGCGAAGTACGGTAGATCCATCGGCAGATTGCTTGCCATACTGCAAAAAGCGCACATCGCCTGATGCAAAAAAACGGTCCGCTTCCTGAGAAACGGACCATTTTTTTGCCTGGAATACTTCTGTCAGGCTTTGGCTTCAGGTTGGGGCTGTGGTTGCTCCTTTTCCGCCTGTGCTTCGACTTTTGGCTGAGGTTCGGCTTCAACGGTTTTCTTGCATCCGCAAGGCACCTTCGAGAACAGGTAACCGGACAGGCAAAGCATCAGGACACCACCAAGGAACAATGCGGCGGCGAATATCATGCGGATCGTCTGATACCCGGCGAACACATCCTGATATGTCATCATGTACCCGCCCATCATCGGACGATAATGGTAGGTGCACATGCAGCCAAGCATCATACAAAAACCGATGATGATCATCACACCGGCAAAGACCACACTCAAAACAGCACTTTTCTTCATGGTTTTTCTCCTTACGTTCCATAACATACTCAACAATAGGGATAAAGTTAAATGAAGAATTATGAAGAACCGTTTCCGAATTGTTTTCCTTTCTTATTGACAACACCCCATAAATGCTAGATAGTCCAAATACACTTGTAATGCGCAGCAGGAGGGTAACCGACCCAAATTGAACGGTGTGGAAGTGACCATCAAAAACGTCTCAAGGACGTATGGGGATTTCAAGGCTCTGGATAACGTGAGTATCCAGATCAACAAGGGAGAATTTTTCTCGTTGCTTGGTCCATCAGGATGCGGCAAAACCACGCTGCTCCGCATCATCGCCGGTTTTGACTCACCAGACTCGGGCGAGGTGTTGTTTGACGGGAAAAATGTCTTGCCGTTGCCGCCAAACCGCCGTCAGTCGAACACGGTATTCCAGACCTATGCGCTTTTCCCACATCTCACGGTTTACGAAAACATCGCATTTCCGCTGCGACTGAAGAAAAACGACAAAAACACCATCGACAAGAAAGTGCGCGAGTATGTCCATCTGGTGCAACTCGACCAACATATCGACAAGAAGCCTTCGATGCTCTCCGGCGGGCAAAAACAAAGGGTCGCCATCGCCCGCGCGTTGATCAACGAACCGAAAGTGTTGCTTTTGGACGAACCGTTGTCCGCTTTGGACGCGAAACTCCGCCAAAGCCTGCTGATAGACCTGGACAACCTGCACGAACAGGTGGGGATTACGTTCATTTACGTCACCCACGACCAAAGCGAAGCGCTTTCGGTAAGTGACCGCATCGCTGTCATGAACCAAGGGCAAGTGCTGCAGATCGGGAACCCGTATGAGATTTATGAGGCGCCTTTGACGCGTTTCGTCTCCAAGTTCATCGGAGAAACCAACTACTATGACTGCACCGTCGTCTCCTGCGAGAAAGAAGGTCAGGAATACATGTGTATGGTGGACATTCCCGAATTGGGCAGCAAGGTGAGCGTCACCGACTACGACCCGCAACCGATCGGAGCCCATGAGGCGTTCACGATCCGGCCGGAGAAGATACGCATCACCAGCGAAGCCCCCGTCGCGCATCCGGGACAGAGCATCAACAGCTTTCAGGGATACGTGGAGGAACCGGTGTACAGCGGTTTCCAGTCAAAGTTTTTTGTCCGCCTCGATACCGGCAATCATCCGATCTTCAAAATATTCAAGCAACACACCACATTCCTTGATGATGGTCCGGAAATTGAATGGAAGGATCATGTCTACATCAATTGGACGGCTTCGGATGGATATCTCATCAAGGATCTGCAACGATGAGTGCGCGGCATAAGGAGATGGACCACGAGCAGATCAAAGGCACAGCCTACGCATGGCCTATGGGGCTGTGGTTCACCTTGTTTTTCACGGTGCCGCTGGGCATCATCATTCTGTACAGTTTCCTCAAACGGGGTTTGTATGGTGGCGTGGAATGGCAGTTTTCCCTGCTCGCCTACAAACAGATGTTCAATCCCAGCTTCGCGAAGGTGCTTCTCCGTACCCTGTGGATTTCCTTACTGGCTACGCTGTTCTGCATGTTGCTTGCCCTCCCCGCCGGCTATGCCATGGCCAAGAGCAAGCACCAGACATTCCTGCTGTTCCTGATCATCATCCCGTTCTGGACAAACAGCTTGATCCGCATCTACGCGTGGATCAGCTTGTTGTCGACGGAAGGTTTCCTCAACAGCATGCTGATGAAACTGCATTTGATCACTGAGCCTCTGCATATGATCTACAACAACGGTTCGGTGATTTTGGTTTTGGTCTATATGTACCTGCCGTTCGCCATCCTGCCCCTATTCACCACGATTGACAAGTTTGACTTTTCCCTTATCGACGCGGCACGGGACCTCGGGGCGACAAAACCGCAATCCATGTTTCTGGTCCTGCTTCCCAACATCAAAAGCGGCATCACTACGTCACTGATTTTCACGTTCATCCCCATCTTCGGCGAATATACGGTGCCGCTTCTGGTCGGCGGCAAGGAAAGCACCATGATAGGCAACATCATCGTCGATCAGGTCTCAAAGACCAGAAACTGGCCGCTCGCTTCGGCTTTCTCCATGGTCCTGACGGTGCTTTCTTTGATCGGCGTCTTCTGGATGCTCTACACCGGGCAAAAGGAAAAAGTCGCCCAGTCGAAGAAAATCGTCACATCCCAGTCAGAATTGGAAGACAGTGTGGCCGAACACCACAAAGGGCAAGACAAGGGGGATGCAAAATGAATTATCACGCGTATACCAACAAAAAGCATCTCTCATTTTCCACGTTGATGCTCTGCCTTGTGGTCATCTTCCTGTTCATTCCGTTGTTTGTCGTCGTGTTGTTCTCGTTCAACCGCACCAAAGGCATGGAATGGCAGGGCGCTTCCGTAATCTGGTATGAAAGGCTGATCATGAACAGCCAGCCGTTGTGGAGGGCCTTCATGAACAGCCTCATCATCGCCCTCACCTCAAGTTTCACCGCAACATTGCTGGGGACATTGGCTTCCATCGGCATCAAATGGTACAGGTTCAAAGGGAAAACCTATATCACCGCCATCAGTTACCTGCCGATGGTCCTGCCTGAAGTCATCATCGGCGTGTCCATGCTGATTTTCTTCTCGGCGATCCATATGAACCTCGGGATGGCGACCATCTTCATCGCTCACGCCACGTTCGAACTGCCCTTCGCCTTCATGATGGTGTCAGCCCGGCTTGATGAATTTGACTACAGCACCATCGAAGCCGCTCAGGATCTGGGAGCGAATGAGATCCAGACACTGTTCAAGGTCATCATCCCGTCTTTGATGCCGGGCATCCTTTCCGCGTTCCTCATGTGCGTCACGATGAGTCTCGAAGACTTCGTCATAACCTTCTTCGTCAGCGGTCCGGGTTCAGGCACACTGCCGATTTACGTATATTCCCAAATCCGTTACGGAGTCTCCCCGGTGATCAACGCGCTGTCTTTCGTGATGATTCTCGGCACGATGCTTCTCGCCTTTGTGTTCCGCAAATTCCTGAAAACGGTTGCGGCTTCCGGCTAAAAAAACCACGTGTGGGACGACAGGATTTCCCATTACCGTCCCCTAAGGTTCGGAATGTGTCGTCGAAAGTGAATAACTATATATAGTTGTTAAAGATATTTTGTTTGTTCACTGAACGGTTTTTTTCGGAAAAAACCGTGTAAGTACTTTACAATTTTCTCTGTTCTGCTATACTCCGAATCAAGTTGTGCACATGCCGGCTTGGAGGGGGGTGGGAGAATTGAAACGTCACAGGATTCTGCTTCTGTTTTTGCTCTTCTTTGTGGTGTTCTGTCTGAGTGGCTGCAAGAAATCTTCGAAGAATGACAAGGTGTTGTACCTGTACAATTGGACGTACTACACACCGGACGAAATCCTGGAATCCTTCAAGAAGGAAACGGGCATCACCGTCATTGTGGACAATTTTGCGGCAAATGAAGAGATGTTCGCAAAGGTGCAGGCCGGAGGCGGAGCCAAAGGATATGATCTTATCGTTCCATCCCAGGATTACACTTCCATCATGATCAAGCTGGGCATGCTCCATGAGCTTGACCACAGCAAAATACCCAATTTGAAATACATCAAACCGGAAATCAACAAGATGGCGAAATATGATCCGGAAATGCGCTACAGCGTGCCCTACTTCGCAGGCGGCAGCGGCATCGCGGTCAACAAGACCAAGGTCACTGATTACGCCAGGGATTGGTCGATCTTCGCCGACACCCGCTACAAAGGCAAGATGTCCATGCTCGATGACATCAGGGAAGTCATGGGCGCCGCGCTGAAACATCTCGGCTACAGTGCGAACAGCACCAATGACAAAGAACTCAATGAGGCTGCGAATCTGGTCATCACCAAATGGAAGCCGAACCTGGTCAAATTCGATGCGGAAAGTTTTGGCAAGAGCTTTGCAAGCGGAGAATTCACCATTGTCCACTGTTATGCGGAAAACGTCTTCCAGGAAGTTGCGGAAGAGAATTGGAAGGACATCGATTTCTTTGTGCCTCCTGAAGGCGGAGTGAGTTACATTGACAACTTCGTCATTCCCAAGGACGCCCAGCATGTCGAGTATGCCTACCAATTCATCAACTACTTCTGCGATCCGAAAGTGTATGCGGTGTTCCTTGATACATTCAATTATCCAAGTACCGTCAATACGGAAGCGGGAAAATACCAGAAGGTGACACCCTACTTCCAACCGGACGATATCATCCACAGCGAATTGTATACGGATTTGGGTGCGGACTTGGACAAATACAATGCTCTTTGGCAGAAAATACGCTATGATCAGTAAAATATCCATGAAATATTGCGTATAATTATACAACCTCTACTCATTTCAATCTTGCAGCCCCAACTTCATTTCAGCTATGCTTGAACAATCTTGATAATCCAGAGGCTGGGGATGGCATATTCAAATTTTATGACCACATTGGCTTTCATCATTTACCTGTCGCTCATGCTTGTCATTGGTTTTCTGACCATGAAGAAAACCAAAAAGACCGATGACTATTTCCTTGGGGGCAGAAACGTCGGGCCATGGTTCACCGCTCTTTCCGCCGAAGCGTCAGATATGTCCAGTTGGTTGCTCATGGGCCTGCCGGGAGTCGCGTATTTCACCGGTCTGAAAGAAGCCTTTTGGACAGCGTTTGGTGCGTTGGTCGGCACCTACCTGAACTGGCTCTTTGTCGCAAAACGGCTGAGGGTGTACACCATTCAGGCACATAATTCCATCACCATCCCGGAATTCCTATCCAACCGCTTCCATGACAAGCGTGGGATCATCAAAGCCATCGGGGCTGTGTTGATCATCCTGTTTTTCGTCATTTACACGGCAAGCGGCTTTGTCGCTTGCGGCAAATTGTTCAACTCTGTCTTCGGAATGAGTTATTATACAGGTCTGTTGCTCGGCGTCGTGGTCATTCTCAGCTACACCTTGATGGGAGGCTATCTCGCTGTCGTTTCCACGGATTTCGTCCAAGGCACCTTGATGTTCATCGCATTATTCATCACCGTATTGCTCGCTGTCGGTCACGCCGGCGGCCCCCATATGGTGACCGTCAACTTGAAGGCGATAGGAAACCAGTTCGTCGACCCGTTCGCCGGTAAGCAATACGGATTCATGAACACCATCTCCTCGCTTGCCTGGGGATTGGGCTATTTCGGAATGCCTCATATCCTTGTACGGTTCATGAGCATCCAAAACAACAAAGACATCAAGACGGCACGGCGCATATCCATTGTATGGGTAAGCATCGCCATGATCTGCGCCCTGATCATCGGCGTTGTAGGGAAACTGCTCATCAATCCCGCATATGCCAGCCAAGCGGCAGCGGAAGCGGTTTTCATCGACAGCGCGAAACTGCTTTTCCCGACTTTCATCGCCGGTATTTTCCTCTGCGCAATTCTGGCCGCCAACATGAGCACCGCAGACAGCCAGTTGCTCGTGGCCTCCTCCGCTTTCGCGGAAGATTTATATAAAACCTTCATCCGGAAAAAAGCCAACGACAAAGAAGTGTTGCTGGTCAGCAGAATTGCGGTGATAGCCATCACGATCATCGCGATTTTCCTGGCGCTGGATGAGAATTCTTCGGTCTTCAAGATTGTCAGTTACGCTTGGGCTGGCTTTGGCGCCACGTTCGGACCTGCCATCCTCGCCTCAGTCTTCTGGAAGAAAGCCACACGGAAAGGTTGTATTGCAGGCATGATCAGCGGCGGAGTGACGGTCATTGTCTGGAAGCAGTTGCAAGGGGGAATCTTCGATTTGTACGAACTGCTTCCCGCATTCATCATCGCGACGGTTTTCCTTGTCGTCTTCAGTCTTTGCGACAAGAGCGACAACAGCGTGATCGAGAAAGAATTCGATCTGTTCACACAAACGTTGAAAACCAGCTGAAAGACAAGCCAGAGGGACTGCCTTTTACCGGGCAGCCCCTTCTTTGGTCACCAGGAACCGCCGCCTCCACCACCGAAACCGCCTCCGACAGAGCCGCTGAAACCGGAAGAGGAATGGACACCTCCATGACTGGAGGAAGTCGATTGCGCATACAGATTCTTCAAAACCGCGTCGCTTACGGCGTCAACCATGGAATCCAAGACCATGGCATTGAACAACATGTCCCCCGGTCCGTAATACCAGGAAGGTTGCTCAACCGTAATACTCTCGAATTTCTTCGCCCACTTTTTTTCCAAACCATATACGATGGCATAACAAAGCACGTGGTAATACATCAGGGGATTCTTGTCGATCATCATTTTGAGCTGATCCATCTTGGCGGTCGCGATGAATTCACGGTAGCCGAGGATTTGTCCCATGGCCTTCACGCCAAAGGCGCTCCGTTTCCCGACAAAGGAACTGATCGCCACGACAAGAGCGGGGAAAACCGACACGCATAATCCCATGGCGATGGCTTTCGCCCCGCTCCACTGGCTCCTTTCCAAGCCCATGACAGCGCCGAGCGTGAACCAGATGACGCACACGACACATACGATACTGACCGTCACCAAAGCCGCCTTCTTTGCCGTCAACCAACGGGAAGCGACAAACAAGGTACATATCAGGGTAAAAGCCACGGAAAGGATGCCAAAAGGCAACGCCGTAAACACATCCCCGTACGGGTATGCTTTCTGCGCCAACACGAGATTTGCGGCAAGCAGCACGAAAGCGAGGACCATGACCAAAGCCTTTTTCTTTTCGGCGGTCTCGTCCCGCATGTCAGAAGCTCCATGGGTGAACCGCTTGACCAAGAGGTTTTTCACCGTTTGGACCTTTGCGGGGAACCGTGTATCCTTCATTTCGGTGATGCGGACCACCCCGGGTTGTGTGCCACAAGCGAAAAACGCATCGAAAAAGGTTTTCTCATACACAGAGGCGTTTTCCGGGTCTTTGAGTTTTGTGAACACGTAGTCTTGCCTCTGAAAGAATTTCTTGTCAGGAATCGTGATGGTCAGATACCCTTTGTCAGCCCAGTAGAACAACATGGAAGACAAATCTTTTGCATCCACGGTTCCATCGACCAAGTATCCCACATCCATCGGGCTCAAGTCTTCAGGCGCATCGAAACGTACGACGGGAACCACAAGATCATCCCTGCCGTAGACAGAAAAAGTCCTCCAAGCCACAAAGATGGCGAGAGCGGAGAAAACCAACGCCAAAGCCATACACAGCACTGAAGCGTCCTTGTCTTTGGTCACGGAGGAAAAATACCCCTCAGGCAGTTCGATGCGGAGGTTCAAACCTTTCCCATTCCCCAGGTTCCGGGCCTGCCCGGTGACGGTGCGCTTGTCGGGGGAAACGGAGAACGAACCAGGTGCCGTCGAGCCTTCCCTCCCTTGGACCACCCAGACTTTGGAGTCATCGATGGCGTGGGGCATGGTGACGCTGTAGCGGAAATTGTCCACATCGGTTTCCCACGAAGTACCGAGAAGGTCGTAATACAATTCATCATACGCGGAGTTGTGGTCATCGCCGATCGCATAATCAAAGGAAATCACATAGGTCTGGCTTCCGCTTACCAGTTTGTCCGCATCACCGATGCGGAACGTCACATACGCGTTGGTGACGTCATCTCTCGTCAGCTTGCTTGATGAGCGGATATTGGAAAGCTTCACTTTCTTGTTGCCGAAAATGACAGGCACCGTCTGGAAAATGCCATGGCTTGGCGTGGCAAAGAACACCTGTATCGTTTCCGTGACGGCCAGGACATTGGAATCGTCGACCTGCACATCCATGGAAAAATCGGTAATGGTGAAATTGCTTGCCGCAAACAGCGTGGTGAGCGCCATCATGAGGACGGCGCACACCAAGATTGCCTTACGCTTCATCAGAACTGTACCTTCACATTCTGTTTCGCTTCTTCCTCAATGGCCAGATACGGCAACTTGCGGAAGTGAGCCAGATTGGCGATTATGTTGGACGGGAACATCTCAACGGTGGTGTTCAATTGCTTGATCACCGCATTGTAGTACTTCCTCGCCTCCAGCAGTTCGCTTTCAATCTTCGACAGTTGTTTCTGCAGATCCAGGAATCCTTCATTCGCCTTCAGGTCGGGATACGCTTCCGCCACCGCAAACAGGCTGCGGATCGCCGAACTGAACTGCTTGTTCGCTTCATCTTTCTCCTGAAGCGTCTGGGCTCCCATCGCCGCAGTACGGGCAGCGACGACGGCCTCGAGCGTTCCTTTCTCATGAGCCGCATATCCTTTCACCGTCGCGACCAGATTCGGCACCAGATCATAGCGTTGCTTCATATGGGCGTCTATCGCCGCAGAAGCTTCTTCGCTTTGATTCCTCATCCTCACCAGACGGTTGTATACGCTGATACCGTAGATCACCAGCAAGGCCAACACAACAACGATAATCAAAACCATAGTCTTTCACCTCGTACACACATCGTTGCACATTCCCGTCCAATATGCAATTTTATGTCTTCAGAAAATGTCATTTCAAGGCAGTCTTCGCCTGCAACGCTATGGTCGACGCAAGAATATCAGCTTCAGCGTCCGTAAGGAACATCAGGCCATTGTTTCCCACTCCTGAAGCCCAGTTGATGCTGTAGGCGACGGCAGCTATGGGAATGTCCGCCTCAACCGCCAGTGTCACCTCCGTTCCCAATGTCATGCCGACATAATCGGCTCCCAGGGAACGGAAAGCCCGTATTTCAGATTTGGTCTCCAGTCGGGGGCCGTTGGTGGTCACATACACGCCTCCATCCTTGAACGAATGGCTGCAGGCCAACAAGGAAGCACGCAAGCCTTCATCAAACGGATGATCCATTGGCACATGCTTCACCCCGGCGGTTCCGCCGGTGAAAAACGTCCCTTCCCTGGATGGAGACGCGAAATCAAGAAAATCGGAAACCACTGCGGCTTCGCCCGGTTTGAGGAACCCCGTGATGGACCCCACTGCATAAATACCCACGATGCCGTCCACACCCAGTTCCCGCAAGGAAGCTATATTCGCCCTGTAGTTGATCATGTGCGGAGGAACCGCATGGGAAGCCCCATGCCGCGGAAGAAAGACGATCCCTTCATCCTCCCTTTCACCCACATACACAGTGACCATGCCATATGGAGTGCGCACGGCCTGTTCCTGCGAATGGAAGCCCAACAGTTTGTCCAAGCCCGTGCCGCCGATAATCGCTTTCATATTCCCCTCCTTGAGCACATCATTTCCAAAAGCCGATATGATCGGCAAGGATAGCCTCGACTAATGCGGGATCCTCAACCGGCCCAACCACCGTAATGGTCTTCTGGCCGGAACGGATGACGCTTCTGCAGTCCAGACTGAAGGTCGGATTCTCCGGATTGTCACCGGTCAGTCCAAGCAATTTTTTCTCGCTGATGCCGTACACCAGACGGAGCACCCCCGTCCAGTACAGCGCTCCGGTGCACATGACGCAGGGTTCTGCGGTCGTATACAACGTGCAGCCGGCCAAAACGTCCGGGGAAAACCGTCTTCCTGCCTCAAGCAGGGCTTTCGTCTCCGCATGCAGTGCGGGACTGTCGCGATGGTCGTTTCCCGCCTCCACCAAAATCGTCCCGCCGGCATCCGCAATGACGGAACCGAACGGATGATTACCCGCCATTTTCGCCTGGTGGGCTACACGCACGGCTTCATAGAGAAGCCGTATGTCTTGTGCTGTGGCTTTATCTTCCCGTATGGTACCCATAACGAAAGCGTACCAAAGTCTTACTGATTGACGCAAGAGGAAAAGATTCATATCTTTAAGAGACTGATTTGTATTGTGAAAATAAAGGAATAGACATGAATACACGTAGTAAAAAAGGTGCCTTGATTCTGCTAACGCTCATCTTGGCGTGTGGTTTGGTGTTCGCTGCCGGTTCGAAAGAATCCGCTCCGTCCGCAACAATCGGCAGGATTGTCGAAATCCTGGAACCTGGTGAGAATCCCGTTTTCACCGCACGTCTTGCTGACGGAACCACACTTACGGTGGTTGCGGACGCAAACACCAAAAGTTCCGTACCGGTAGCCAGTCTCTCTGTCGGCGATTACGTGGAAATGAATCTGGACAACACCGACTATGCGACGGAACTGCGCTGGGTCAATCCGCTGGTCAGTATGGGAAGCATTGAAGTCAACATCAACAAATCCGCGGCAAACAAACCGGAGAGTCTGATCAACAGGTTCAGTTACACGTATGGCTATTTGATGATCAAATCGTTGTCACAACAAGGGTTGTACTTTGATATTGATTATTATGTCAGAGGAAGTCTTGACGCCATCCAAGTCGCCGTCGGCAAGCCGATCAAAGATTTCTTCTCCCAAGATGAGATGAACAGCATCGTCCAGCAGTATCAGGATGAAGTGTGGAACAAGGGAACCGCCCCCACGGCATTCTCAGGAACAGAACTCACGGATCTCGAGGCCATCGGAGAGATGGAGAAACCGAACGAACTGTTCAAAAACTTCAGCTACACCTATGGCTATCTCGTGACGTACAACATGCTCAAACAGGGTTTGTCCATCAACGGCCCTTATTTCTCTTATGGCATGCTCGATGTGGCGACACAGGCAAATCCTCTGCTCTCAGAAGACGAAATGCAGAAAACCTTTGAGGAATACCAGCAAGCCATCCTTGAGCAGATGTTGTCACAGAACAAGCAGAAGGAAGACACGTTCCTCGCCGCAAACAAGAATCAGAGCGGCATCGTGGTCACGGACAGCGGACTGCAGTATCTGGTGCTTGTCTCTTCTGACGGCAAGAAACCAGCAGCCAAAGACCTTGTTACGTTCCATTACCAGCTGAAGAACCTCAATGGCGACATCCTTCAGGATTCCAAACAAAACGGCGGGGAAGCTCCTACCATGGCTTTGGAGAGTGTCATCGCCGGCTTGCAGGAAGGAATCCCCTTGATGACGGTCGGTTCAACCTACCGTTTCTTCGTACCGGCGAATCTTGCCTACGGCGATGCGGGAACCGACAGCATCCAACCGGGAGAGATGATCATCTTTGACATCAGCCTGCTGGACACCAAGAGTGCGGAAGAAGCGGCGGCAACCACAGCGCCTGCGACGAAATAACCTTACGATGATACGATGACGGGAGCGGAAACGCTCCCGTTTTTCTTAGGCGGTCACAGCAAAAAAAAGCGTGCCGGAGCACGCTCGGATAAACACACGTTGTACGGATAATCACGTGATCGGCTTGTGGTTGTTCGCAAGCCACAATTCACGGAACGAAATAATCTGCTTCACGCAACCATCAATGCCAAGTTTCCCGCTGTCAAGCGCCAAGTCATACGTTCTGCACATACCCCATTTCCTGTCACTGTAGTAATTGTAGAAATTGGAACGTTTCTTGTCATTCTTCAGACAGACATCCTCAGCATTCTCCTTGGGCACCTCATATACTTCCACCGCACGTTTCACACGATCTTCAATCGAGGCGTGGACGAAAATGGAAAGCAGATTGGGGTTGTCCCTGAGGATGTAATCGGCACAACGCCCGACAATCACGCAGCCTCCGGCTTCCGCCAGTTTCTTGATCGTTTTGCTGAGGATCAAGAACAACTGGTCATTGAGCGGCATCTCCGTCACTCCGAGGGCACCGCTCGCCAAAGGATAGCTTCCCACCACCAAAGAATAGAAAAGACTGCTTGACGCTTTTTCATCCGCATTGGCGAATAAAGCTTCAGACAATCCGCTGTCTTTGGCCGCCAGAGCCACCAATTCCTTGTCATAAAACGGAATTCCCAGCTCATTCGCCAAACGTTTCCCGACCTGCCTTCCGCCGCTTCCAAACTGCCTGCCAATGGTAAAAACCGTATTGCACTCCATCAAGTCCTCCTGCAATAAGTATATCACTAGTATGCAAAAAGACAGAAAAAAATTTACAAAATCGCCACGACACGGGCGGGAGCGCCATCCCCATCGGAAACAGGAAGCGGCAAAACCACCAAGGAGACCGTTTTTCCCCGCAGGTTTTCCAAGCCGGTGAGATTCTCCAAGATCAAGCCGTCAGCGGATAAGATGGTTTTGTGCAACACCAGATCTTCCCCTGTATCAGGGCCCGGAGTGTCAAACCCAAACAGCCGGATGCCACGGGAAAGGAGTTTCCGTACATCATCAAGCGCATACAGGGGATACCCCTCCCTATAGGAGTCTTTTCCCCACCGCTTCTCCCAACCGGTGGAAAGTAAGACCATATCCGCACCCTCGGAGACCAAATCCACATCAATATGCTGTTGTCCGTCCAACACATAAGCGCTGCCGAAGAAACGGGAAAGCGGATACTGATCCAAAGTCTTTCCTGTTTCCAAGACATGGGAGGCGGCATCAAGATGGGTCATGCTGTGACTGCCCAAGGCGATGGCTTTGACGCGATATCCTTCTTTTCCGATGGTCGCGACGGAAGCCACAGACACATCGGGATCACCCGGATACAGCGCTTTCTGAGACGTCAAAGGATGGGAAAGATCGACATAGGAATTTCCTTGGCTGTGTTCATACAACTGATGGAGGACGCATTTGTAGATGGTGTCGGAAAGTTGGTGGAGGAATTGGCCTTCCTGTTCCAGATGCAACCGTTTGATGCCAGGATGCAACCGGAACAACGCATCCTGCGCGGCAGCTTCTGCAAGGAAGGAAATATCGTCTTTCGCCTCTTCCCGGTGTTTCCACTGTTCGAACTCACCGATTTTTGTCTGGATGATCGTCCTGCTGGCCTCTACGTTTCGTTTGCGGTTGGTACGTTCGTAGCAGAGTTCCTCATCACGCACCAACCGCGCATGGTTCTTTCCCCGCAGGGCATCATCGATGTCATGAGGGTTTGCGAGGTCGATGAGCAAAGCGCCTTCCATCGGTTCTGCTTCTTGCGTGAGGGCCCAATCCAGCCCCTTCGTCGCCGAGATGACCACAGGGAACGACGGGATAAGGTGATACCGTTGTTCAAAGGAGACTTCAGCGACTCCCGGAGGAACCAATTCCGTCTTCCGCTCATCCCTGAGTGTCATGGTCACCCGGTGGCCCGCTTTGGACAAAGCGGAAGCGACCATCCTCGCCGTGGCGCTGGAACCGATGATGAAGACGGGAAGTCCTTTGCTCTGGGGCATCAACGAGAGCAACGCATCGCACAGGGAAGGTTCGCATTGATCGACATCAATGGTCGCCTGAACTTTCTTCGCCGCCGCAATGGCATAGTTGCACAACTGTTGCGTTGTCGGAGAGGAACATCCGCTCTGGCGAGACAGCTCTCCGGCTTTCTCCAGTTGGCTGATGATGGTGTCTTCCCCAAAAAGCGGGGAATGAAGGCCACTTGCCAATTCAAACAGCCAGAGGACCGCCTCCTGTCCTTCCTTTTGGTAACTATCCCGTTTCCAGCGGAGCGGATTGATGCCGCATGCACGGCACAATGGTTCGAAACCATCGGCTTTCGCATCCTCAAGCCACACTTCGATGCGGTCACAGGTGGAAAGGAGAATCGCACCGACGGCATGCGTTTGTGTTTTTATCTTGACCATCATGTCCGAAAGCGCTTCGGGAAGCAACGAAGAAAAGACCAACCGCTCTTCTTTTGGAGCTTCGGCGAACAGGATGCCATTGACCGTCAGCATGGCAAAACCCCGCTTTGCGCCGCCTGAAACAAGAACTGCTGCGCCAATGCCTGGTAAGGATGGAATATCTCCGGTTCTTTGTCCGGGAAATACCGTGCCATGACCTTTTTCATCCACGTGTCCAGAGGAAACACATCCATGCGGTGGCAACCGTACAACAGGATGCAATCGGCGACTTTCGGACCGATGCCGCTCCTGTCTATCAAGAGCCTCCGCGCTTTTTGCGTCGGGACATCATCCCCGATTTCTGAAAACTCCTGCACAGCTTTGACGATATATCCGCTCCGGTAACCAAAATGCAGTTCCCGCAATTCCTTCTCCGAAGCCCGCGACAATTCTTCGCGGTCAGGAAATGTGTACCAATCACCAATGACATGACGGCCATACGTCCTGCACAGAGCGTCATACATCGAGGTGATGCGTTTGATGTTGTTGTTTTGGCTCATGATGAAGCTGATGGTAGCCACCCACTGGCTCTGCCGCAGGATATGCAAGCCAGGATGAAGGGAAATCGCCTCCGCCAATACAGATGACAAGGAGGCAAGATATGCTCCTGCCTCCTCATACGGAAAATCCATATCGAAATAAGATGACAAACCTTGGTCAATGATGTCCTGCTGGTTACCTATCGTCACCAAACGGCCATCACACACACTTTGATAGCATCCTTCATGTTCCTTCCACGAAAAGCACTGGCCTCCGAGAAGTGTGGCGGACAAATCGACATCCATGCCGTCCATCGTACCACAAGGAAGGGATTCTATCCATCAGGCCTTCCAAAGGCCGTGCTTGTTGCAATAAGCGAACGCATCCTTCACTTTGTCACCCGGCAGCAACGCGAACTCGGCGACAGGTTTCATGCCAGGTTTCAATTCCTTGCGCTGGTTCCCCTGTTCCGTCTCCAAAGCGATCCACTGAATGTAATGGTCGGCTTCCATCGGATGCGCAACGGACCCCACGCTCACCGTAACTTTCCCTTTGCTTACGCTGATGACAGGAACATGCTTCTCCTTCGCCGCATCTGTGGTGTTGGGGACGATTTCCTTCATGGGCTCCCCACAGCATGTCACCGTACCGCCTTTTTCCTCAACAAACGCAACAATATTGCCGCAATGCATGCATTTCAAAAATTTCATAAGCCAGGCACCTCCCTGTGCCTACCTCAAAGATACCTTCACTATCCCTATTCGTCAAGAAAACTCCGGCCGGCTTTCGCTTCCAGCAATTCGGTGCAAACGAACATCAGGACAAGGAAGCAGGCAAGATACCAAGGAAGCAACGCAATCGTGGTCTTTCCGGCCAAAAACCCGAAAACGGGAGGCAAAAAGGTCGATCCCACATACGCAGAAGCCATCTGTATACCCATGATCGACTGGGAGTTCGCAGCACCGAAATGGCGAGGGGTGGCATGAAGCAGGCTGGGATATACAGGCGCGCAGCCCAGTCCGATGGTCACGAAGCTGACAAGCGAAGCGCGGGGGATGAACAACAACAGGATGCCTATCGTGATGAGTGATTGTCCGAAGCGCACCATCTTCCTGTCGCCCATCCGGTTGGAGATGAAACCGCAGAAGAACCGTCCAATGGTGATGCCCAGATAAAACAGGGATGCGTATTTCGCGGCGACCGTCGCGGTCATGCCACGATGCAGCACAAGGTAACTGGACGCCCAGAGGCCTACGGTAGTCTCCAAGCCGCAATAGAAGCAAAAAGCGATGAAGGCAGGTTTTGCGCCGGGCAAGGCAAGGGTTTGCTTCAACCCAAGATGTGCCGTCTTGCTTTTTCCGCTTGCCTGTTTTTCCCGTTTTTCCCCCCACAGGGGAAGGCAAGCCAAAAGCACCACGGAGAGAACTATCTGGATGTAGCCGACCTCCCGGTACCCGCTTGTCCAAGGCAAGTTCCGTGTCAGACACGAACCCATGATATAGGGCCCCAATGACGCTCCGACACCCCAAAAACAATGAAGCCAGCTCATATGGCGTGAGCTGTAATGCAACGCGACATAATTATTCAAGGCGGCATCCACACTTCCTGCCCCAAGGCCATACGGAATGGCCCACAGGCAGAGTTGCCAGAATTCAGCAGACCAGGAAAACCCGAACAAGGCAAGAGCTGTGGTGGCGACGCTGAGGAAAGTGGTCACCCCCGTTCCCAGACGACGGATAAGCCGGTCACTGCACAAACTGGAGACAATCGTGCCTCCTGCAATGATCATGCTGACCACACCAGCGAAGGCCACCGGCACATTGAGTTGTCCTGAAATGGAAGGCCAGGCGCTTCCCAGAAGGCCATCAGGAAGCCCCAAGCTGATGAAAGCCGTATAAATAATGACAAGTAAAAGCGATATCATAGATGGACGATTGTAGAGGCAATGGGGGAAAGAATCAATCGACCGAACAGAGAAAGCATTCTATAATGTGGGCATGTATACGGAATGTGCGTTGACGACGACAGCGATGGATCCCAAAACGTTCCTCGCCAGTGACAAAGAAGACATGCGGAACAGATTCCGCATGGTCATTGAGGCGGAAGGCCCCATCCTTGATGACCTTCTTGAAAAGCGAGTCCTCCATTCGTATGGGCTCTTCAAACGGGGCAACAGGATACAGCCGTTTTTGGATGAGGTCCTGGATGAGGTGGATGCGGAGAAAACCATACAGGTTTCCGCCGACAAAAAAGAACACACCATCTATTGGCCGTCTGCATATGCGGGCAAGGATAAGACCGAGTTCCGCGAGTGCCGCATCCCGTCGCAACGGGACATTACCGAGATTCCCGTCTGCGAAGTGGCCAATCTGATGCGTTCTCTTGGGATACGGCAAAAAGAAAAGCTGTTTGACATGACAGCCAAACAGCTCGGTTTCAAGAAAAAGGGTTCAAATATCAGAAAGACGTTCTCTCTCGCCTATACGCTTATTTGATGTCGTCAAAAAGCCAGGTTGAAAGATACCGTTCGCCGGTGTCGGGCAACAAGGCAACGATGGTCTTTCCCGCATTCTCCGGTTTTTTCGCATACTCCAACGCTGCGGCCAAGGCTGCGCCGGAAGAAATGCCGATGAGCAGTCCTTCTTCCCGCGCCGCGGCGCGGGCTGTCTGGCCCGCTTTCGCGTCATTGGCCTCATAAATCTCATCCAATACGGAACGATCCAGGACCTCAGGGACAAACCCGGCCCCGATTCCTTGGATTTTGTGCGCCCCTGCACGTCCTTCCTTGAGGACGGGACTGGTTTCCGGCTCAACAGCGATGATCCTTACCCGGGGATTCTTTTCCTTCAGATATTTGCCCACTCCGGTGATGGTTCCTCCAGAACCCACACCAGCGATGAACAGGTCAACCGAATGTCCGCTATCTTCCCATATCTCCGGTCCTGTCGTCCTGTAATGGGCTTGCCAATTGGCGGGATTGGTGAATTGCCCGGGGATGAAGGAACCGGGGATGGAAGAACTTATCTCCTTTGCTTTTGCGATCGCGCCACCCATGCCCTTTGATCCTTCGGTAAGCACCAGTTCCGCACCGAATGCGGCAAGCAGTTTCCTGCGTTCGATGGACATAGTCTCCGGCATGGTGATGATCAAATGGTAGCCTTTCACCGCTGCGGTGAAGGCAAGCCCTACCCCTGTGTTGCCGCTCGTTGGTTCTACAAGAGTCGCGCCCGGTTTGATGATCCCCCGTTTTTCCGCGTCTTCTATCATGGCGAAACCCACACGGTCTTTCACCGAAGAGCAGGGATTGAAACTCTCCACTTTGACCAGCACGGTTGCTTTCCCGTCTTTGTTCATGTTGTTGATTCGTACCAGCGGCGTGTGTCCGATGGTCTGTGTGATATCCTGATAGATATGTGATGACATGCAAACCTCCCTCGTTTAATTATTAGTAATTTGATATTATTTATCATAATTAAAACCGCATTACGTGTCAACACGTTCACGAACATTTCAAATCTGGAACGAGCTTTTCCCTCCAAAGGCAATATCCGAGAGCGTCATCGAAGCAAGCAGGGAGGACACTCTCTGGTCGACTACCTGATACAGATACACACGCAGGCATGCGTCATAGGGATTTTCCTGGACAGGTTTCGATTCCGTCATGCAGATATCTCCTTCCAAAGCCAAGACCACCTCTTGCAAGGTGATGGATTGGGCCGGACGGGAAAGAAGAAAACCTCCGTTCTTCCCTTTTGCGGAAGAGAGGATGCCGCGTTGGGTAAGGGGCAAGGCGAGTTGCCTGAGATATTGGACGCTGATGCCTTGCCGCTCCGCCACCAAGGCCAACGGAACGGGCGCGGGATGAGTGGCGATGTCGATGAGCATTCTCACCCCATAGCGTGCACGGGTGGTCAATTTCATATGCCCATTCCTTTTCCCAAAGCGGGGAGATGAGCGGCCAAGTCCTGCAGCGTGATGGAAGCCGTCGTGCTTCTGATGACATTCTCAAGATCAGCCCAGAAACCTTCGGTTCTGCACGCCCCGCTCCTCTTGCACCCGCGACAGGGTAGCTTCAGGCCACCTTCACTGGCTGCCAGCACCTCCTGACAGGTAATCCCTGTATGGGCGAGACGATAGCCTCCATAGGCCCCCCGCACGGAAGCGACGAGATGGGCTTTGCGAAGCGGGATCATCAATTGTTCCAGATATCCGAAGGGGATGCCTGTCGCTTCCTGTATCTGCATGCCGTTTTGAGGTATTCCCGCACATGCCAGATACAGCATTGCCTCCAGACTGTATCTCCCTTTGGTGGACAACTGCATGGCTTACACCGGATTGTATACGTTCGTCGACGGGAATTTGGGATCACTGGTGACGTGAAGACCCAATTTCCGCAAGCCGGAACTGTCACCGCTGGATGGGATGTGGGACAAATGCATCTCACACCCTTTGAGGGAAGGCAACAGGCTGAGCGCCTTGTTGGCGTTGGCGTCTATCGCTGCGCTCATGGCAAGGCAGATCAGCATCTCATCCAAGTTAATCGACACTCCGCGCCCAAGCAAGATGTCGCGCTTGACGGTGGTGACGCTCTGCACGACGGTCTTGGGGATCAAATCGGTCTTCTGATCTATATCCGCAAGGGCTTTCAATGCATTGAGGATGACCGAGCTCGCCGCATGCATCAATGCGGAGTTGTGTCCGGTGACGATCCTGCCGTCAGGCAATTCAATCGCAGCGGTGCAGACGACACCTCCGATCCCTTTGTTCTGGGTTATCGCCATGTCAAGCGCTTGCCGAGCCGCGGGGACTACAGGGCGGTCCAATTCGGTAAGCCAGCAACGTTGCATGATCTCCTTGCTGCGTTCTTCGGTCTCTTTGGTACCCAAACCTTGTACGTAATCCGAAGCGGAATGCAGATACCTGCGGATGATCTCCTGTTCGGCAGCCTTGCGCACCACCGCATCGTCGATAATGCCGAAGGCGCAGCGGTTGACGCCCATGTCCGTCGGACTCTTGTAGACGCAGTCTGTCCCGGTGATCTTCTCCAATATTCTCTTGAGCAGAGGAAAAGCCTCAAGATCACGGGAATAATTCACCGCGACAGTACCGTATGCCGCCAGATGGTAATGGTCGATCCTGTTCTTGTCACCGATATCCGCCGTCGCGCTTTCATAGGCTATGTTGACCGGATGATCGATGGGCAGGTTCCAAATGGGGAATGTTTCGAACTTGGCGTATCCGGAATGTCTGCCTGCCTTCCAATCATGGTACATCTCCGAGAGGCAGGTGGCGAGTTTGCCGCTTCCCGGCCCCGGCGCGGTCACGATGACCACGGGCCGTTCCGTCGGGATGTAGGGATTCGCTCCGTAGCCCTCATCACTGACAATGAGATCGACATCACTGGGGTACCCTTTGGTAGCCTTATGCAGATACACATGGATCCCGCGCATCTCCAGAAGATCCTTGAAGCGCAGGACGGTTTCCTCTTCCTCATCGAAACGCGTGATGACCACCTTATCACATTTCAAGCCCCATTGTGAGAAATCATCGATCATCTTAAAGACATCGGTGTCGTAGGTGATGCCGAAATCGCTGCGGATCTTTCTGTGTTCGATATCGCCTGCATAGATGCAGATGATCACATCAATCTGATCCTTCAGACTCTGGAACACCCGCATCTTCACATTGGGGTCGAAGCCGGGAAGCACCCGGGATGCATGATAGTCATACAAAAGCTTGCCACCGCATTCCAAATAGAGTTTTCCATTGTTCGAATGCAGACGTTCCATGATGTATCGGGTTTGTTCCGCCAGATATTTCTCATTATCAAAACCGGTTTTCATCCTTCCCTTCCCTTTTACCGCACTTCATAACAGATCTTTGTCCGCAACGCCGTTTCCGCATCAGCACCGCAAAGATACCGCACCATGGCGAGGGCGAAGTCCATCGCCGCACCGGCTCCGATGGCGGTGATCAGATTCCCGTCGGTGATTACTTTCCGGCTTTGGTCAAACGATACATCAGGGGCGACCTTCTCCATTCCCGGATAGCAGGTCACCTGTTTGCCGGCAAGCAATCCGGAAGATCCGAGCACCACGGCGGGGGCGGCGCAAATCGCCGCGACCAGTTTCCCTTCTGAGGAAATCCTGATGGCTGTGGAAACCACATCAAAACTTTCAGAGAGGTTCTTGCTGCCGAGTCCCCCTCCGGGAAGCACCAACGCATCCCAAGCCTGATCCTTGCATTTCTCAAACTGCGCATCGCAGACAATGGTCATCCGATGGCTGGAAAGAATCACTTTCTTCCCTAGTCCCGCGACAGTAACCTGGCAACCCGCTCTCCTGAGCAAATCAATCGGCGTGATGGCTTCGACATCTTCGAAGCCATCGGCAAGCACAACGAGTACAGAACTCATACAAAACTCCTTACAGTGGTGACTGCGGACCTTTCCTGAGCAGCTCCTCCGCACCGGAAAGCGCCCGTTCCGTCTCTTCCCAGCCCATGCATCCATCGGTGACGGATTGTCCATAGACAAGGTTTTTCGGATCCTCTCCGATGCTCTGTTTGCCGGACTTGAGGTTGCTTTCCAACATAAACCCGCGGATTGAGGTTTCACCCCAGCACTTCTGGTCAATGACAGAACGAAGCACACGAGTCTGGCGTTCCCAATTCTTCCTGCTGTTCCCATGGCTGCAATCAATGATGATGGCGGGATTGAGACCAGCGGTCTCCATCATTTTCCTCGCCGCTTCGACATCGTCCTCATAATAGTTCGGAGCCTCATCACCACCACGAAGGATCAGATGGCAGCAATCATTGCCTGTGGTGCGGAAAATCGTCGACATGCCGTTGCGGTCCATACCGATGAAGGAAGCGGGAGCATATGCGCTCTTGATCGCATTGACGGCAGGAGCGATGTCCCCGTTGGTATTGTTTTTGAAACCGACGGCTACGGACAAACCGCTCGCCAAGGTCCGGTGGGTCTGGCTTTCTGTGGTTCTCGCCCCGATGGAAGACCAACTCATCAGATCATCAATGTACTGAGGGATGATGGGATCGAGGACTTCACAACCTACCGGGACATGCAAGGAAGAGATCCGCACCAAAAGATCCCGTGCGATCTCAATGCCATGGGCGATATCATAGGAACCATCCATGCGAGGATCGAGGATCAAGCCTTTCCACCCCAGTATGGTCCGGGGTTTCTCGAAATAACACCGCATCACGACAAACATCTGTTCGGCGATGGTTTCGGAAAAGCCCTTGAGTTTCCGGGCATATTCCAAACCCGCTTCCGGGTCATGAATCGAACAAGGGCCGACAATGGCCAACAACCGCTTGTCCCTCCCCCAAATGATATCATTCACCGTCTTCCTGGAGGTTGTTATGAAATTCTGAGTCTCCTCGTCAAGGGGATACTTTTTCAATATCTCCACAGGCGGAGCCATGTTTTCCGTTTTCTTGATGCGTATGTCTACGATTGCCATAGTTTCCTGTATAGCACAAAAAACGCACTTCTGTACATCAGGACTTGTCTGCTTTTTCCCTGTCTTCCTGCTCTTTTTTCTTTCCGTACAGGAACCTCTTGATCTTCATAGTCGGCGTACGTTCGAACGGTTCCTCCTGCAATTCGACCGAAGAGAGTTTGCTGTAGGAGGACAAGTTCTTGTTAATGGTCAGCCGCAAGGCCGACAGGTATTTTTTCGCTTCCGCCTTTGCGTCCTCCATGTTCATTGCGGTCCGTTTGGCGAAGGAATCAAGATCGAGTTTCACCAAGGCGATCAAACCGCCGTCCTGCGCCACGACAAGGCTTTCCGTGACGAAATCCTGGCTGTTGATCAACGTCTCGATCACCTCAGGATAGATGTTCTCCCCTCCGGAACCGAGAATCATCGTCTTGGTCCTTCCCCTCAGAGAAAGACGTCCGTGCCGGTCAAACGACCCGAGGTCTCCGGTACGGAAGTAGCCATTTTCCGTGAAGCTTTCCCTGTTCAAGGCCTCATTCTTGTAGTAGCCCTGCATCACATTGGGTCCTTTGACCAGAATTTCGCCCACGCCTTCCTCATCGGGATTGTCCAAGCGCACGTCCTCCCCTTTGACGGTTTTCCCCAACACCCCCTTATGATGGTCTTTCGGCCCATGCCCTGCGATCATCGGACTGGTTTCCGTCAAACCATACCCTTCGGCGTACGGGAATTTCGCATCGTATAGGAATGCTTCGACGGTTTTGTCCAATGGGGCGCCGCCGATGCCATAGAATTTCAACTTGCCTCCGAAAGCCAATCCAATCTTCCTTCCGACAATGCGGCAGATGAAACGGCGCGTGAAGGACCAAGACAGCCAGCGTTGCAACTTGGGGTTCTCCAGAGCGGGTTTCACCGAACTCTTGTATACTTTCTCGATAAGCAACGGTACGGTCATGAGAATGTGCGGCCTCACTTCCGCGAGAGCAGGCATCAGAATGGAAGGTGCGGGCGTTCTGCCCAGATAGGTGATGTGGCAACCGCAGAGCAATGTCAGCACTTGTCCTGTGGTGAATTCGTACACGTGGCTCATCGGCAGGATGGAAAGCACCCGGTAACCGGGTTTGAGCTTGAAGAAAAGATCCGTACATACATCAGCGTTCCAAACCAGATTCTTATGGGTGAGCAGCACGCCTTTGCTCTTTCCGGTTGTTCCGCTGGTGAAGATCAAAGAAGCGATGTCTTCCTCAGATGGCGCGTTCGCTTCCCACCGTTCCAGAGAATCCTTTTTCGCCTTATAGCGGGCAAGATCGTTGCCGGGAGCTTTCGCAAAGGCTTTTTTGTCGGTCAACCCGCAAAACAACGGACGTGGTATCTCAAAAAGGTCCTCAAGGCGGACAAGACGGATATCCTGGTTGAGCAGGGGTTGGACTTTGTCGAACTGCTTTTCCGCCACAGCCACCATTTTCACCTGACTCTCGGAGAGGATGTTCGCAACATCCACAGCGGGGAACTCGGGCAATACGGGGACTGCGGTCAGCCCGGCACCGGTGATGCCCAAATACAGGATGAACCAATCCGGGCAACTTTCGCCAATGATGGCGACCTTATCCCCTTTCACCAATTCCGTGTCCAGAAGATACATACCGACACTGCGAACCATCTGGGAAAGCTGGGAATAGGTCACAGTGCTTTCTTCATCCCTCCAGATGCCCAATGCGGGGCGTTTGGAAAAACGGCTCGCCGCACATTTGACGACGGAACGCATGGTGAACGCATCGACACACTTTGGACGGAGGCCATCGGACCGGCGGATACGGCCGATCCTGCGTTTGGTCCATCGGACTGGTTTTTGTTGTTTCTTTTTCATCACAGCACCCCTTGATAGGTTTTTCCTTTCTCACAGACGGTAAAAGCAGAGGTATAGTGTCGCCGCACCTGACCAGCCAACAAGCCGGGATTGTTGTTGGTGTCGGACAAATGCACGAAATACACATGGCTCCCGTGAAAACCGCTCTCCGCCAGGAAAGAGATCGCCTGGTCGTTGGAGAGATGCCCCCATTTTCCGGCTATTCTGCGTTTCAAGGCAGGCGGATACGGCCCTTTGGCCAACATTTCCACATCATAATTCGCTTCCAGAAACAGGATGTCCGCGTTTGAGGCTTCCTCTTGTTCCTCAGGAGAACACACGCCGGTATCGGAGAGCAACATCAGCCGTTGTCCTCCTTGAACGATCGTCCAACCTACGGAACCGCCCGAATCATGGCTTGTAGGAAAACAGCGCATCGTAAACGGGCCAACGGGAAAGCTCACCCGGAAAGGGACAAGGCGCACGACGTTTTGTGGCATATCCATACGGGAAAACACCACAGGTTCTTTGACCGGCATCTCCTCACTGAAGTATACCGGCAACCCTGTCCGTCTGGCGAAGGTCCCGACTCCGCGGATGTGGTCTGGGTGAAGATGGGTCACACACAGGCCCACAACGCTGGAAAAGGGAATGGCGACTGCTTCCATCCGCCGTTTCAGTTCGACGAGGCTGTAGCCTTGATCGATCAACAACGTGGAGCGGCCGTCAAAAAACGCATAACTGTTTCCGCTTGATCCGCTGCCGAGAACGGCATAACGGAAAAAATTCCCGGATTCCATATGGGACATTATCCGAATCATGTCCCAAAAATGCAAGTTTTTTTGACACCATCGCCTTAAATTGTCAGATTAAATTTTCCTAGATACTCTTCACTAGCAACGGTTCTGTTGCACTTGCCTATGGTTTTGTGTACAATCTGGGCATTCAAAAGAGGAATCATCTATGTTGCAAGACCGTATCAAGACACTGCTTACACGAAAACCGGGCGATGAAATCATCACCGCTGAAGGTTGGGTACGCACAAAACGGGACAGCAAGAATGTCTGTTTTCTTGAAATCAACGATGGATCCTGCCTGAAAGGACTTCAGGTAGTCATCGACCGTGCAAAATTCAATAATGAGGATTTCCTCAACTCCGTCACCACAGGCTGTTCCGTCATCTGCAAAGGCACCCTCGTCAAAAGCATGGGAGGAGCCCAAGCCGTCGAGCTGCAAGGCGACGAAGTGACTTTGGTCGGAGCCTGCCCCACTGATTATCCTCTGCAGAAGAAATTCCAGACGGTGGAATACCTCCGGGAAATCGCGCACCTGCGCAGCAGGACCAACACGTTCGGAGCGGTCATGCGGGTCCGCAACACCTTGGCGTTTGCGACACATCGTTTCTTTCAGGAAAACGGCTTCATCTATGTCAACACTCCGATTATCAGCGCCAGTGACGCCGAAGGCGCCGGGGAGCAATTCACCGTCACCACTCTCGATCTGAACAATGTGCCGAAAAAAGAAGACGGAAAAGTCGACTACGGCAAGGATTTCTTCGGAAAGATGGCAAAACTCACCGTGAGCGGGCAGCTTGAGGGCGAGACCTATGCGACCAGCATGAAGAACATCTATACCTTCGGACCGACATTCCGCTCGGAGAACAGTGTGACAAAACGGCACTTGGCTGAGTTCTGGATGATCGAACCCGAGATGGCGTTCTGCGACATCGAAGGGGATATGGAGGTCGCCCAGGCCTATCTGAAATACCTGTTCAAGGCCGCATTGGACGAAAACGGGGAAGATCTCGCGTTCTTCGAGAGCAGGATCGAACCGAACATCACCAAGACGCTGACCCATGTGGTGGAAACTCCGTTCGCCCATATGAGTTACACGGATGCCATCAAGGAACTGGAACCCCACAACAGTGAATTTGAGTTCCCGGTGCACTGGGGCAGTGACATCCAGACGGAACATGAACGATACCTCACCGAGAAAGTCTGTGGTTCTCCGGTCATCGTCACCGATTATCCGAAGGAAATCAAATCGTTCTACATGAAGCAGAACGATGACGGCAAAACAGTGCGGGGTATGGATGTGCTCGTTCCGAGGCTTGGGGAGATCATCGGAGGCAGCGAACGAGAAGTGGACTATGGCAAACTGGTAGCCCGCATGAACGAACTGCATATGAAAATGGATGATTATTGGTGGTATCTGGATCTGCGCAAGTATGGTTCCGTTCCCCACAGCGGTTTCGGCTTGGGATTCGAACGCGCCGTCATGTACGTCACCGGCATGCAGAACATCAGGGATGTCATCCCGTATCCGAGGGCAGTCGGACAAGCTGATTTCTGATGGACCCTGCGCTGTGGAATCCATGGCATGGCTGCACCAAGTATTCGGAAGGTTGCATGCATTGTTATGTATACCGCAGGGACCAGAGTGTCGGCAAAGACGCTTCGCTCGTCACCAAGACAAAGGCCTTTGACCTACCGGTCCAAAAAGACCGGTGGGGTTTGTACAAACTGAAAAAAAACGCAGGTCCCATCTACACCTGCATGACCAGTGATTTCTTCTTGGACAAGGCGGATCCTTGGAGGGATGACGCGTGGCGGATGATACACCTGAGGGATGACCTGCAGTTTGTCATCATCACCAAAAGGATCGTACGCTTTTCATCCTGCCTGCCGAAAGACTGGAAAGATGGATATCCCAATGTGACCATTATCTGTACGGTGGAAAACCAAAAGCAAGCTGATCTCCGCCTGCCCGTCTTCCTCACCGCACCGATCCGCCGCAAAGCCATCATCTGCGAGCCTATCCTTGAAGCCATCAATCTGGAACCGTATCTGGATCCGTCCATAGAAATGGTGACAGTCGGGGGAGAAAGCGGAGACGAGTGCCGCGTCTGTGACTATGCTTGGGTATTATCCATCAGGGATCAATGCATCAGGTGTGGCATACCGTTCCGTTTCAAGCAAACCGGCACGTTGTTCAGAAAAGAAGGGAAAGGCTACCGGATCAAACGGGAGCTGCAGATGAGTCAAGCCAAGAAGGCTGGCATCGATTGGAATCCGGCTCAACAGACGTGATACAAGACCGTCCCGCTGGAAGAGACCATTTGGGTGACGGAATGGACCTTGAATTTGGCGAAAAGCTGTTTTTTATGGGCATTGACCGTCCCCGGAGAAATATCCAGATGGTCGGCGATTTCTTTTGAAGTAAACCCGGCCATGAGGAGTTGGCACACCTCCTGTTCCCGTGGCGTCAGGTAGACCGCTTCGCGTTCCAACGCATCCTGCGAGCCACGGGCCAAGGCATTGATGCGGTTCTGAATCAGAGCATCATCAGCATCCATTCCGGCGTACCAGAGGTGTTTGTTGCGCTCCAAGGCGGCAAAACGGAACCGCACATCTTCAACCATGACCAGGATTGGTCCGGTGACAAGATCAGAAAGCAACGGTATTTCCTTGTATAACTGCAAGGCTTTCGTGCAGTGCGCCATATAGAAAGGGAAATTGCCATCGATAGCCTGATTCGGATCGAAACGCAGGAAAACAGGGGCATAATGGGGGAATGAAGCAAAAAAGGAGCGGAAGAACCCCCTGTCTTCAGGGTCAAAACAAATACAACCTATGTCTTTTCTCATATCAGGGAATACCACGGCATTCCCCATTCCGGTCTATCTCATATGGGTGAGGGTCCGATCCAATGCATCGGCGAAAGCCTTGACTTGGGATGCGGAAAGCGGTTTCGTCCGCTCATCCCCCATTCCCCATTCCCGAAGGAGCATATTGACGTTTCGTTCGGAAAGACGTTCTCCTACATTTTCCTTGGTGTATACATGTCCGCGGTCGTCCAACACCACAACGTCCTTTTCCACCAAACGGTAAGCCAAGGGAATGTCATGCGTGATGGCCAAAGCGGGTGTTTCCACATGTTCCACAAGATAGTTGTCCGCACTGTCCTGACCGCTCGGCACCAGCACCTGTCCGATGACGCTTCTGATATTCCTGAGGGATTCCTCATCACCGGTACCGGCCGCTTCGGCTTTCAGCCGGCGTTCATGGGTATCCTCCTCTTTGGCGCACTGTACATCTTTCAAAAGCCGGTCGGCCACAAACAGCGTGGGCAGTCCGGTCCGTTTCGCGCAACGGAGAATCACGGCACGAATCGGCACAGGAACCGAATCACCATCCACATACAACCGCAGTTCAGGCAAGGACGACCTCCTGTTGGACCATCTCATCCTGCAAGCGGACGCGGACCACGCCTTTCCCTTTTTCTCCGGTGGTCCTGACGTAAATACCCCCCACTCCGCCCATGGTGCAGTCCATAGCGGGGGAAATGAGGGTAATCGGCCCTTCGGTTTCCACACAATATGGTTCAAACGCATAAGGTAACGGCATGGTCATGCCTTCCCGACCGATGGACAGGATCACCGGGATGACGTGATAGGAGCCGCCGAGCGGCACTTCGGTCCGTTCCGCCTTCAAGGTGACGACACGCTTCTGATCCGGGCCATACACTTCGGAGGCAACGACTTTGCCCCCGATGACGCCTTCAAGCCGCCACTCCGCCTTCCGCTGGCGGGACAGCCCCGTATAGGTGTCAAACAAAGCCACCATCTGTTTTCTGTCCATATGATGATGGCGCAGCACGGTGGAGAGTTGGAGTTGGTCTACCGGACTGAACGACTGACCAGCCTGTTTGCTTTTGTTGATGAGCCGGATAAGTATCTTTTGTTCCTCTTTGGAGAAATTCGTGGTTCCTCCGGTGAGGCTGCCCACAAAATCATCAATGATGACAGGAGGATGGGGAACATGAGGATAGCTGGCGCGTGCAGGATAAAACGTTCCCACCAACTGCCTGTCGCAATACAAATTGACGCTGTCGCAGTTGGTCGCCACGATCCATGGCAGGTCTTTTGTTTCAGGAACATCACCGGGATCAAACGTCTGCGAGGATACCAACACGGGGTATTTCTCCTGTTGGCTGATATACGCATATGCGGCGAATTTGGGCATACGGTGCTGGTCACAGACGCCATGGTGGCACAGACCGTCCCCGCTTCCGAAATTGCTGTGGGTCTGATAATCCGCGAAACACCAGCCTATCGCGCCACTGATGCGATCGCTGGCGAATGCGCTTTCCAACACCGCCATATGGCGGAGGAACTGGCCCGTACGTATGCTCTGGCAATCAAACCGTTTGGTCGGGAACATGTGACCGTTATGTTCGGTGACGAGATAAGGCGCATTCACCCGAGGAGCCACCAACCCGCCTTTTTTCCCGTCATGGGAGAAGTCATTGTAGGTGAACACATCCTCCAGAAGGTTGCTTTCCAGGAAATTCCTGACACCGCAGGTCTGCCTTGTAGGATCAAGCCCATGGGCTTCGTCATTGGTCTTCCGATACAACTCATCATCATCCTGGGATTCATTGATGCGCACGCCCCACAGGACAATCGACGGATGGTTGATGTCTCGTTGTACCATATCATGGACATTCTTCACGCAAAGATCCCTCCAATGGGGGTCGTCGCTGATGTATTGCCAGCCGGGGATTTCCTCAAGCACCAGCAGGCCTTCTTTGTCACAAGCATCCAGAAAGGCCGGACTGTCCGGATAATGGCTCGTCCGGACGATGTTCAGCCCCATGTCTTTCAGCACAGCCGCATCATGGGCCTGGTTTTCATCAGGCATGGCATACCCGACATACGGGTAGCACTGGTGCCTGTCCAGGCCGATGAGTTTGATGCATCTCCCATTGAGGAAAAAACCATTGAAGGAAAACTCGGCTTTCCGCGCGCCAAAGGTGACAAGCCTCACTTCCTGGCCATAGGTCGCTTCCATCTGGTACAGGTTCGGTTCCTTGACATCCCAGAGACGGAGAGACAGCCCTGTCATGTTGGCTGTGGCCTTCCCGTTTTCAAGCGTCACGACCTGCTGCGCCAAAAGGATGCCGCCATCTTTCAGACGAAGCTGGACAAGTCCTTCCCCATTGGCCTCCAAGCGGACAGACACCGTCTTGCCGTCAAGGCTGGAAACCGCGAAAAGGCCGAGATGGGAAACCGGACGGACGAAAAAGGAGACCGGCCGGTAGATGCCGCCGAAGACCAGATAGTCGATCGCAGAACCGAACGGAGGGATCAGGGGATCCTCAGCCATCTCCACTTTCAGGACCAACATGCCCTCATCACGGGGTATGGCGACTTCAAAGGGTGTATACGCGCCTTCATGGACAGCGAGCTGTTCGCCATCGAAAAAGACCGTCGCCTTCACCCCAACCCCTTCAAAGCGGATGACGCGTTCACTTTCCGGGTTTTGTGCGGGAAGGAAGACATGACGGCGATAGGTGCATTCCTTCCACAGTTGCCGTTCATCAAAATAATGGAAGCCGACGGGACTGGGATTGTGGGGGATGTCGACGACAAGCCACGCATGATCATCATAGTCTGGTTCCGCATAATCTTGACGGAAACCTTCACGATATTTCCACTGGTCACTCATGACGATATTGTATATCAGAAGAACAGCCCGATGGCAATGAATCGCTTGTCATGAGCAATGCTTTCAAGATATTGTTATCGGTGAAGGAGAACTCATTCATGAATGTTTCCGTTTTACAGCAGGCTCGGTACGCATACCAACCGAAACTGCCCCTTATGCTTCGCAAACCCATCGACACCATCATGCCTGTCAAAGGCGAAACCACTCAAAGTGTGGCTGACCAAGAGAAAATCAAGGCGTTGTTCCCCAACACCTACGGCATGCCCAAAGTATCCATCCAAGAAGGGGAAAACCCTGATGGCGCGAAAAAACGCAACATCGGCGTCATCCTTTCCGGAGGTCAGGCTCCCGGCGGACACAATGTCATCAGCGGATTGTTCGACGCCATGAAGAAAGCAAACCCCAAAAGCCGTCTGTTTGGTTTCCTCGGTGGCCCGAGCGGCATCACCGATGACCAGTACATCGAGATCACCGATACGCTTCTGAAAGATTACCGGAACACCGGAGGCTTTGACATCATCGGCAGCGGCAGAACCAAGCTGGAGACGGAAGAGCAATTCAAAAAATGCACTGAAGTGTGCAAAAAACATGACATCAGCGCCATTGTGATCATCGGTGGGGATGATTCCAACACCAACGCCGCGGTGCTGGCGGAATATTTCCGCCGCGCAAATGTACCTGTGCAGGTCATCGGCTGTCCAAAGACTATCGACGGAGACCTGAAAAATGAAAACATCGAGATTTCATTTGGTTTCGACACGGCGACCAAGACATACGACGAATTGATCGGCAATATCGAGCGGGATGCGAACAGCGCCAAAAAGTACTGGCACTTCATCAAGCTCATGGGCCGCTCCGCCAGCCATATCGCGTTGGAATGCGCTTTGGAGACCCAACCGAACATCTGTCTGATCGGTGAAGAAGTCCAAGCGAAGGAACAGTCTCTTTCCCAAGTGGTGTCGTACATCGCCGACACAGTGGTTACACGGGCTGCCGACGGCAATAACTTCGGAGTCGTGCTTGTCCCCGAAGGGCTGGTCGAGTTCATTCCGGAAATGGGCGTCCTGATCGAAGAGATCAACGAAGTGTTCGCCAAGGAAGCGAAGGGCTATGCCGCATGTGAGGGCGAAGGCGAGCAATTCGCTTTCATCAGCAGCCATTTGTCCAAGAAGAGCCAAGCTGTGTTCAACCTTCTGCCTGCCGGCATCAAGAAACAGCTTTTAATGGACCGCGACCCCCATGGGAATGTCCAGGTTTCCCGCATCGAAACGGAGAAACTGCTGGCGGAAATGGTGGGGACCGAGTTGGCGAAGCGGAAGAAGGAAGGAACGTATGTCGGCAAGTATTCCTGCCTGACACACTTCTTCGGCTATGAAGGCAGATGCGCGTTCCCGTCCAATTTTGATGCGGACTACTGCTATGGCCTTGGCTACAACGCCTTCCTTCTGATCGCTGGAGGACTGTCCGGCTATATGTCCAGTCTGACACACCTGCATAGCGGAGTCGATTCCTGGCAGGCCGGCGGAATACCCATCACCATGATGTTCAACATGGAAGTGCGCAACGGTGAGGACAAGCCCGTCATCAGGAAGGCTTTGGTCGAACTGACGGGAAAACCATTCGCTTACTTTGCCGCCCATCGTGGGGAATGGGCGCGCAATACCTGCTTCACCTACCCCGGTGCCATCCAGTATTGGGGGCCGACTGAGGTGTGTGACCGCACCACCATGACGCTGAACCTCGAGCAATCGAACTAAGCGTGTCTTGTTCCCGCCACATGAAAACCGCATCCCGTAAGATGCGGTTTTCTTTTTGAAGGCGAGATTGCGCATTCCCATGACATGCCCTATAATCGGCACGGAAATGGAAGGAAGGAAAAACAAACATGATCCAATACAATTATCAGGTACCCGCACACGAATTGTTGATGCCATCCGTAAAAAGCATTGAGGAGACAGGAGGCTTGCTCAAACTCCATGTAGGCAGCGCCTATGCGATCGATGACGAATTCCTGCCATTGGCCCCTCATCTTGAAGCGGAACTTGGGCTGAATTCCGGTTGTGAGGATGTCCTGCTTGCAAAATCCCCCATCCAGCTTCCCCTAGAAGCCTATACGCTGCGGGTGACCAAGGATCAGGTCGTGGCCAAAGCAAGTGACATCCATGGCATGTTCAACGCAGTGGAAACGCTCCGGCAGCTTATGCTGGCCAACGACAGTCTTGTTCCGTGTTGCCGCATTGAGGATGAACCGCTGTTCCCGTGGCGTGGATTCATGTTGGATACCGCACGACATTTTTTCCCGATTGGGGAAATCAAGAAACTCATTGATGCCGCGGCGATGCACCACATGAATGTGTTTCATTGGCACCTTACTGATGATCAAGGCTGGCGTTTTCCTGTGGACGGCTATCCAGAGCTGGAGGAAAAGGCAGGAAAAAGGACAGACCACGCATATGCAGACGGCAGGACCTATGGTGGTTTCTACAGCAAGGAGGATATCCGCGATGTCGTGGAATTCGCCCATTCGCGGATGATGACCGTCGTTCCCGAGCTGGAATGTCCGGGGCATGCCGGCGCGTTGCTTGCCGCCTATCCCAACTTGGGTTGCGCAAAAGGGCCATACCACGTCAAAGACCAATGGGGTGTTTTCCCTGAAGTCCTTTGTCCGGGGGAAGATGCGGTTTTCACCTTCCTTGATGCGGCCATTTCCACCCTCTGTTCCCTGTTCCCTGATCCGTATCTCCATATCGGCGGTGACGAATGTCCGCACACCGCTTGGAAAACCTGTCCGAAATGCCAGGAGCGGATGCGTCAAGAGCATCTCTCAGATGAAGACCAGCTCCAAGGATGGTTCACCACCCGGGTGGCGCAAATGGTCAGGGATCATGGAAAACGCGGTATCGGATGGGACGAGGTATGGGAATTCTCCGACAAGAAATCCTTGCCTCAGGATTTGGTGATCATGTCTTGGAGAGGAAGCAAAGGCGGCGTTGAGGCCGCAAAACAGGGGCACCAAGTCATCATGTGCCCGAATACCGAAGGTTTGTATATGGACTACCGGCATACGGCCGACCCCAACGAAATGGGCACCATCGGTGTCTCGACAATCCGACAGATCGCCAGCTTCAATCCGGTGAAGGAGGGAATCGATCCCTCACTGGTGTTGGGTGCGCAGGCAAATCTCTGGACCGAGAAGGTGGAGAACGGAAGACAGGCCGAATACCTGTTGTTCCCCAGGCTCGCCGTTTTGGCGGAACGGCTCTGGAGAGGTCAGGAACCGGAAGGGCTTACGGACAAACTGTCTTGGGAATCCAAGAAACTGGACAAACTGGGCATCCTCAGTTACAGGGGTCCCCTCGAATAAGCCGTTTCACCGGTCCTGATACTTGTTCCTCATCAGGTGTTGGTCGCCATCACGATAGACCAAGGCATTGAAACCAACCCTGGTGACCACTTCCCCACCGACTTTGTCAGCCAATTGGTGGCAGATGGTTTCGGCATCTTCCTTGTGGGCTTGGAATTTGATTTTCACCAATTCCTGAGCCTTCAATGCCATATCCAAATGAGCCGCAACCTTATCATCGTAGCCGTTCTTCCCCACCATGACGACAGCGGAGAGCGTCTGCCCGTAATTCCGTAAAAATGCGCGAAAATCACTATCCATAGGGGAAACGCTACTCCTTTTCCAAACGTTGGTCTAGTCCTGATATTGCTGCCGCACCAAGAAGCGTTTGACCTTTTTGGTGGAAGTCATCGGAAGCGGTTTTTCGACGACCGTGACCCGCTCGATTTTTTTGTAGCTCTGCAGTTCCTTGTTCACTTCAGAGACGATCTCTTCCATTCGCTTTTGGATGACCGCTTTCCCATCCTCAGGATGTTTGCCCATCACGTCCTGTGCGTATTTCTGGTCAGGATAAATCAAGGCGCGCACACCTTCGCTCTTGGTGCTCTTGTCCAAAAGATACCCGATGACGCAGATGGTGTCGATCTCATCGTACAGTTGGAAATGATCCTCGATCTCTTCCGGAAACACGTTCTTTCCACCTTCGGTGACGATGATGTTCTTCGCTCTTCCCGTCAGATACAGGAATTTGTCGGCACCGATATGTCCGATATCACCGGTGTTCAGCCATCCATCCTCGGAGAGAACTTCCCTGGTAGCCTCAGGGTTTTTATAATAGCCCTGCATGACATTCGGTCCTTTGATGCAAATCGTGCCATTGCCGTCCTCATCCGGTTCTATGATCTTCACATCCTCCAGCGGGAACGAACGCCCGACACTGGTAAGGACAAAATGATAAATGGGATTGAGGTGCGTGATGGGACTGGTTTCCGTCAGGCCATATCCCTGCACGAAATCAATGCCGAGCTCATTGAACATTCTGAAGGTCGATGCCGGCAATGGGCCTCCTCCGCAAATGCAAATCCTGTTGTCGGCAAGAGATAGTTTGCCAAGCAAGGAACGAAACAGCTTTTTGCCGATGTTTTTCCCGAATTGTTTCTTCACCAAACCAGAGATGGACATCATCAAGCGGATGACACCATAGACCAGCAAACCCTTTTTCCGGACGCCTTTCATCAAACCGGCGATCATCTTGTTGAACAGCATGGGAACCCCGAGGAACATGGTCACATGTCCTTCCTTCAGTTCCTTCAGCACTTGGCTGATAACCAACCGTTTCCCAAAGATGCAGGAAGCACCGACGGAGAACGCCTCGATGAACACTGCAAGCATCGTATATGCATGATGGATGGGAAGAATGGCGTAAAACACATCCGTCGAATAAATGTGCATCTGGCTCTGTGCCATGAAACAGTCGGCGACGAAATTGGCATGGCTCAGCATGACCCCTTTGGGGGTTCCCGTCGTTCCGCTGGTGAACAGAATCGCCGCGGTATCCTCTTCCTTCGCTTTCTCACGAGGCAGATACGCTTCAGTCCTGCAGTCCAACAGGAACGGATAATCAGGTGCTCCTTCTTCCAGGGATACCTTGAACTCGGTTTCCTTTCCGACCGCATTGATGCGTTCCCGGTCGATGCACAATCCTTTCAGGCCGGCGAAGACGATGAGTTTTTCCATCTCATCATCATGCAGGGCGTAATCGAGAGGCACCACAATCGCTCCGCTATACAGGATTCCGATATACGCGATAGCCCACTCGGGGCTGTTTTTCCCCGTCACTCCGATGCGGTCGCCTTTCTTCACCCCCTTGGAGACAAGCCAATTGCTGAATTTGATAATCCGTTCATGAGCCTCTTTGTAGGTGAACACTTCTTCTTTCGCAGACATCGATATGAAACAATTGTTTTCAGGATAACGTTTTGTATTGATGTCAAAAAGCTCCACCAGGGTCGGCCATGTTCCGTTGAAATCCTTGAATCGGTAGTCATCCAACCATTTCCAGACTGAACCATCATCGCACAATGCCATATTCTCGCCCTCTTCTCTCGTGATATGTGTCATCGTATAGTCTGTTTCCGAAATTTTCAAGATTTTTATTGACGTATTATGTCATTTTGTCATAATAGTCCAATCTCCTTGCCCTTTCCTCCGTTTATGGCTACACTCTTGACGCTATGAATTTTACCTCATTCGATGAAGTAATAGCTTACATGGAAAGCTTCACGAACCTGGAAAAACAGGTAGATCATTATACGGTACGCACCTACCGTCTCGACCGTATGCGCGCGTTGCTCGACCATTTCGGCCATCCTGAACGGGCATACAGGAAACTGCACATTGCGGGTAGCAAGGGAAAAGGCTCGACTTCGAGTTACCTTGCAAGCGGTTTGGTGGCTTTGGGTTATGCCACAGGCTTGTATCTATCCCCTCACCTGTTCGATTATCGTGAGCGCTTCCTGTACAACGGAACCTTTCCGTCTGATGAGGTCCTCATGAAAACCGGGGACCTTCTCCGCGAAGGAGTCAACGAGTTTTCGTTTCAGGATGAATGGGGTGAAGAAAAGCCAACGACTTTCGAATTGTTCACCACATTCGCCTTCCTGTTGTACAAGGAACTCCATTGTGACTGGGCAGTACTGGAGACAGGTTTGGGAGGCAGGCTCGACGCCACAAACGTCGTCATCCCGGAAGCAAGCATCCTCTGCCCGATCGAACTCGAACACACCAAAATCCTTGGAGACACCATCGAGAAAATCGCGACGGAGAAAAGCAAGATCATCAAGGCGAAAGTACCGGTCTTCGTAGGGCTGGAAACGGATGAAGCGATGCGCGTCTTCAAAAATGAAGCCCGCATGCAACAGAGCAAACTGTACAGTCTCGCCGATGAACTCAAAGCCATGGAATACAAGACGACCTTCGGAGGTGAGATGGTACATCTGATCTGGAATGACGATACGGAAGACCATATGACCTTGAAAATGATCGGCGAAGTGCAAGCCCAGAACAGCGCGCTTGCCTTGCTTACGCTCCGCAGGCTTGGACTGTATGACAAACGGAAAACCCTCCCCGCGCTGGAGGCGAACACGCTTCCCGGGCGCTTTGAGAAAATCCATGACAACCCCGCAATCTATGTGGACGGAGCGCATACAGTCAATTCCTTGAAGGCACTCGTCCACTCCTACAGCACCCTGTACCCGGACGGCGAAAGGACGATCATCTACGGAGCGCTTCTGGACAAGGATCACTTCCATATGTGTGATTTGGTGCTCTCCGCCTTCGACCACATCATCATCAGCACGCCTGGAACTTACAAGAAGAGCGACATCAAGGCAATTTATGACGTTTTCATGGAAAACCCGGCTTCAAAGGGGAAAGACATCCGCCTGATACCGGACAACAGGGAAGCAGAGAAAACCGCGGAGGCCATCGTCGGAGAACAGGGTGCGTTTCTGGTAAGCGGATCCTTCTATCTTTCCGGCGCCATCGATCATCTCGTACGGGGACGGTGATGGAAAACATGCGCCTGTTCATCGGGCTTCCCATCCCCGAAGCGGGGAGGAAGGAACTCGTGTCGTACCAACAAACACTGAAAACGCATGCATGGAAAGGTTCATTCAGCGACATGCATAACCTGCATCTGACCATCGTGTTCCTCGGAGATACCGATCGCATACGTATACCCTTGATCGAACAGGTGCTGAAAACCGTGCAAAGCCCGGTCATCCCCCTCTCATTCCACCGCTATGGAGCCTTCCGCAAACCGGACGGGGATGTCGCGTTCCTCCGCCCCGACGATGATGCGGCTGTGCGGGATATCTACCGTCAGGCAACCATCGGTTTGAAGGCACAAGGCTTCAGCTTTGAGGATAAACCGTTCAAGGCTCATCTCACATTGGGAAGAAATGTACGGTGGGAAGCAGGATATCAGGTGCCTGATACCGATATTTCATTCATTTGCAAGGAAATCGTGCTGTTTCATTCTCATCGTGTCGATGGCCTCCTCACCTACAGCCCATTGTTCTGCCAACCCTTTTCGGGTTGACTTTCTTTTCCGCAATGATACAGTGGAAGTACATGGAATCATATCTGCACATGAATGCGAAAGCCTGGGACTGGGAATCCAAACACGGAAACATCTGGACCGAAGGAACCGACGGGCAAGCTGTCTCGGAAGCCAAGATGGGAAACCCGTCCATACGGCTGACGACTTTCAAACCGACACCACTTTCCTGGTTGGAGCCTTTCAGGGGAAAGGATATCCTGTGCATCGGTTCCGGCGGTGGACAGCAGGCTGTATTGTTCAGCGCCTATGGCTGCAACGTCACCGATATTGACATCTCCGGCCGCCAATTGGAGAAAGACCGCGAGATGGCTGAGAAATTTCATCTGGACATCGCCACCGAAGAAGGCGACATGCAGGACCTTTCCCGTTTTTCCGACGGTTCTTTTTCCTTGGTGTTCAATCCGACTTCGACCTGTTTCGTCGCAGACGTCACGCGCATGTACCGCGAAGCTTATCGTGTGCTGACACCGGGAGGTTGCCTGTTCACCTCGGTGACCAACCCCTTCACCTATATCTTTGACGAAGCCAAAATCCCCAAAGGGAAACTCCGCGTCAAATACACTCTGCCCTACAGCGACCTGAAGAGTCTCTCCCCGGAGCAACGGGAGAAAATGGAAAAGTCCCACGACACCTTCGAGTTCTCCCACTCCATGGACAGCCTGTTCGGCGGACTGTGCAGGACAGGTTTCACCATTGAGGGTTTTTATACGGATGAGAGCGGGAACCAGAGTCTGGACAGTTTTGTCGGCGAGTGTTTCTTCGGCGTCAAAGCGAGGAAACCATGACCGATTCCTTCTCCCGCATTCTGGTCTGTTCCCGAATGGATGCGCTTCGCCGTTTTTCCCAAGCACAGAACGAACTGGTGCAGGCAGAAGCCTCGGAGATAGCCTCCTTCAACACATACGGGCCAAAAGACAAACGGTATCTGGAGAGTCTGCTCGCTCTCGCAGAAGCCCAACAAACGGCGAAGGAATTCGACCGTTCCCTGGAAACAGGACTGACCCTTGAACGATATCTGAAAGGAACGGGCTTATTCGACCTGAAGCTGGAAAACCTTCATATGATCATCCAGAACGAGCTGGCGCGACGGGGCATCATCGACGCGGATGAGATATCCGTGTCTGTCCTCAAGGAACTGCAAAAGCCCGTCGCCGGGATGTGGAGCACCTACTGGAAGCTGAAAATCCTCAGCCTCCATGCGGATATCCTCCAAGAAAAAGGCATGTTCCTGTCAGAGCGCAAAGTGCGTGAAGAAGTGTACCGGACGTTCGCGAAAGAACTCGGAGCCGAATTGTATGAGACCTTGCTGGCCAGGTTGTACCTTGGGGAATGCGAGGAACGTCTGAAAGATTGGGAAAGCGCGCTTGGTGACTATGAAACGGTCTACGCAGCCTTCCAGATCAAGCAACTGTTCAACGGCATCGAAGAGAAGACTTCCCTGCTTGCCCATTGTTACCGGTGCATCAAGAACCTCGGGGATGAACAACGGGCGGTGGAAAGCCGCATCTGGATTCTGAACATCCTGAAAACATCTTTCCCAAAGGATTCCCGGCAACGTCATGACATCTTGGTCTTCATGCGTGACTCGAACAAGAAGAGTTAGGCTTCCAGCCGCTGGTGATGGCGCCGACCGGACACGCCGTCTTGCATTTGCCGCAACGGATGCACAGCATCTGGTTGGGATCCTTCCACACAGCCAAATCCATCGGGCATGCTTTTTGGCATTTCCCGCAGGAAATGCAGGCTTTTTCATCAAGCGAATAATGATAGATGCTGAGCTTGTTGAAAAAACCATACACAGCGCCAAGCGGACATAGGTACCTGCAGAACGGCCGGTACACCATCACGGAAAGTACGCAGACGGCGATGAGGATGGCAAGTTTCCAGCGATAGAGGAAGCCCAACGAAGCGCGGAGACCGGCGTCAAGGAAAGAAAATGGGATACCGGCCTCCAACGTACCTTGGGGGCAGACATACTTGCAGAACCAGGTTTTTCCCAAACCAAACGCATCCACGGCGAAAAGGGGCAACAGGATGACAAACAGCGCCAAAAGCGCATATTTCAGCCAAACCAAGACACGGTCACCGGGAAGCTTTTTCCACTTCTTGGGACATGGTATCTTATGAAGCAACTCCTGCAGGAGACCGAACGGACACAACCACCCGCACACCAACCTTCCCAGCAAGGCTCCGAACAGGAACAACCATCCCGCCACATACACGATCCCGTTGCGAGAGGCAAGGGAGGCTTGCAAGGAGCCCAACGGACAGGCCCCCACCGCAAGCGGGCAGGAATAACAATTCAAGCCGGGGAGGCAAAAGGATTTCAAAACGCCCGCATAGGGTTTTCCGCGACGGAAACCGACAAGGTATCCGTTGGAGAAAGCGGTCCAGAGAATTTGTATGATGGTTCGTTTTTCAACCAAGGCCTATACACTCCAGGCAGATAACGCTGGCTTTCCGCCAGACCGCATCCATCCCGCCGAGACGAATGCCGGCAAACAGCAAACCGAGAGCCACCAGGACGAGAGTCCATCGGGCTTTCATGAAAGTTTCGCCAATAAGGAAACTATGGTTTTCTCCATCGCTTCCTTGGTCTCCATGCCTGCAATCGGGCCATAGACGATGACGCCGTTTCTGTCCACATAATACTTTGTGGGAACCCCGACCAATTCGTCAAGCGCCGTTCGGGCAAAGGCGCTTTCAGGCAGAAGCGTCGTTTCCTGCAACCCTGTCTGTTTGAGGATTTTCTGGGCAACGGACACCTGATTCATCAGAAGTTTCCCGTTGCGGGAAAGCACATCGGTGAGGATGCCGACCACCTGCAGGTCAGGGTAAGCTTTCCGCAGGGCCTCCATGGAAGGCATTTCCATGCGGCAATATCCGCACGAAGTAGCCCATATGGAAACCATAGTAAGTTTCTTGTCGGAAAAAACCGACTGGTCAACGGTGCGTCCGATGAGATCATGTGTGGTGAAATGGGTGAAATCAGCACCAAACAACGGAAATCCGGCGATAATGGCTGCGACGAGCAACAACATACAAAAGCGCTTGCGCATGGGATTGATCCTCCATTCACGCAATGTATTGGAAACCGTACGGCACCGTCAACTATGAACGATTGCGTTTCGCAAACACCTCAACCCCGATAGTACTTCTTCATGATCGTGGTCCAGTCACAAGGTTCCGCCGCAGAAAAGTAGCGTCTGCAGAGCAACTTGAAGTTGTCCGGGCATTTTTTTGAGAAAACATCCCACTTCTCGCGCAGCTTCCCACTGTCCATCCCATGAGGAACATAGATGCCATTGATGCGGCATGCCTCATCGAAATACATGCGGAACGATGTATCCTCTGTTGCATTCAAAACGATTTTTTCGTGTGAATCCATATGCATGCCTACCTGAAAATTCATATCTGCTTCTATCGGTCAGTGTATCATTCTTTTTCGTAAAAGTCAATATTTTATATAATTATTTATATATATAATTATATATGCATAAAATATTTATGCAATACATAGCATTCATTTCTGATATTTTCTCACCACTCCGACGACCACGCCTGAGATGGTCAGATCCTCATTGTTTTGTATGATGATGTCACGGTATGATGCGTTCTCCGCATGCAGGACCGCATGCCCATCGCGCAAGAAGAACCGCTTGATGACGAATGCCCCGTCATAGATAGCGAGCACGATGTCTCCGCTTTGCGCCCTGATTTGCCGGTCAACCACCAGAATGTCCCCATCCACGATATGCGAACCGATCATCGAATCGCCGCCGCAACGTACGCAACAGGTGCTGGCCTTGTGACGCACAAGATAATCCTGCAGATTGATGGGCTCTTCGCTTTGGTCCGCAGCAGGGGACGGAAAACCGCACGGCACTACAGCTTGGACAAACAATAACGTTTCCATACGCTCATCATAGCATATGGGTAACATTTGTAAAGTACTTATTGACAAAACATCCGTTCCCCCGCATGATGGAACCATGCTGTACGGACTCTGCGACTGCAACAGTTTCTATGCGTCGTGTGAACGGCTTTACCGTCCTGACCTCCTTGGAAAACCAGTGGCGGTCTTGTCAAACAATGATGGTTGCGTAGTCGCGCTCACCCGTGAGGCGAAACAGGCCGGGCTGAAGCGCGGAGATGCCCTTTTCAAAGTCGAAGATGTGGTGCGCAAGGGGGATATCGTCATCTTTTCCAGCAATTACCCCCTGTATCAGAGCATCTCCGACTGTGTCATGGCATGCCTTAGGGAACTGGTCGAATCGGTACAGCAATACTCCATCGATGAATCGTTTTTCACCATAGGACAAGCCGACCAAGAATGGTGCGAGGAACTGAGGGAGACCATGGTGCGGTGGACGGGCATGCCGGTGGCCATCAGCGTGGCAAGGACGAAAACCCTGGCGAAAGCCGGCGAAGAGGCCTGCAAGCACACCACCGGAGCCCTGTTCGTCTCCCCATCCATGGAAGAAGAGATACTGAAACGCACCCCCGTCTCCGATATCTGGGGCATCGGTTGGAGAAATGGCCCGAAACTGCTGCAACAAGGGGTGCGGACTGCATGGGATCTCGCAAGGAAAGACGCCACATGGATCAGACGCAGGCTATCCATCACCGGTTTGAAGACCGTGATGGAACTGCAAGGAATGGATGTCATCTCCATTGAGGAACCGCAGAGGCAAACCATCTGCAGCGGCATCTCCTTCGGCAAGCCGATCGAGACCAAAGCCGGTCTTGAGGAAGCGGCGGCGAGACATTGCATGACCCTTGCCGAAAAACTCCATCAGCATCATCTGATGGCCACTTCCGTGACGGTAAGCGCGTTCACTGACCGGTTTCGGGAAGATTTCCTCTGCCCGATCGGCACCATGCGCCTGAGACACCCCACTTCTTACGCGCCGGACCTGATCCGTTACAGCGCCATGATCCTCGAACGCATCTACCTTCCCGGCCGCTACAAAGGCTGCCGCATTTGGGCAAACGACTTGATCAAGCAAGAAGACAGGCAACTTGAACTTGATGAGGATGAACGACACATAGAGCAATACGGAAAGAAAGACCGGATGCAGGAGACGGTCGAGGCGATCCACAAGAAATATGGCAGGCTTGCCATCGTACCGGGTTCAACGGGTCTGGAAGGCAAGGCATCGCTGATGCAACAGGCGCATCTCTCCCCTCACTACACCACCGACATCAACCAAATCCCCACCGTGGGATGTGACAGGATAGCAAGGGTTTTCTCCCCCTGACGGGCTCAGGCCGAACCGGTTGCCATTCCCGTCAGATAGGCGTAACCAAGCCTGAAACCGGATTCCAGCGAATCGAGTTCGACATATTCCTGCCGGGTATGCGCTCCGGCGCCTTTGACAAGGCCGAAACAAACGGACGGGATGCCTAGGGACAACGGGATGTTGCAATCGGTCGAACTGGAAGCGTTGCCGGCGATGATTCCGGAGTTTTGCAGGATGCACTTCTTGGCGAACGCCACCATCGCGTCTTTTCCCGGAATGTCTTCCTTCCCGCAAGGTCGGTTGCCGATTTCCTCAACAGAGACCACGGCGTTGGGATGTTTCAGTTTCTGGATGGTGTCTTTGAACAACTGTTCCAGTTTGGCTAGTTGCCCTTCGCTGACAGAACGGAATTCAAACGTGAATTCACAATCCTGTGCGATGGAATTGATGCTGGTACCGCCCATGATGGTGCCGACATTGTATGTCGCCGAGCCTTTGGGGACGATGCCTATATGGTACAATGCGGTGATGATGCCGGCCGCTTCCGCGATGGCGTTGGGTTCTCCGAAATCCGCATAGGAATGCCCGCCTTTGGTCCGAACGGACAAACGGTACCGTTTTGAACCGACGGCACGCACTACCACATGCCCCACACACCCGTCAAAACTGGTGAAACTATGGATCCTTCCCTCATAGTTTTTGCAGATGTTCCGTATCCCTTTCAGGTTTCCCAATCCTTCCTCCCCCGAGTTCGCCACAAACAGCAGGGGACGTTTCGGTTGGATATGGTTCTCCTTCATGCTTTTCAGGCACAAGAGCATCAACACGACATTCGCCGTATCGTCGCCGGATCCGGGACAATACAAACGTCCGTTCTCCCATTTCTGCACAAGTTCGTTCTCATCCGGGAAGACCACATCGGTATGGGCTGCGATGACGTCAAATGAGGGACCTTCCCCATAGGAAACGACGACATTCTGCACTTCGTCTATAACCGAAGGTATTCCGTTGTCGGCAAGCCAATCATGGATGAACAACGCACGCCGCTCCTCATGATTGGACGGAGCCGGAATATGGGACAATTTAGCAAGGAGGTCAATGATTTCTTGTTGCATGGATGCGATTATATCATGATTCATTCAAATAGCGGTTTCTTTTGCATCCAGAATCGAGAACGTCTCGATGGGTTCCAGCCAGACATATTCCAATGGCTGGAGGACAAAGCCCCAGCCAGGGCTGACCACCCGCGAAGTGAACACATCACGGTACATGCCGATGAAGAACGCGAACTTCACCGGTTGGGGCGAATCGGAAAAATTGGATACGCACAGCAGGATCCTGCCGTTCTTCGTTCTCCTGATCGCCAAGACATGGTTGTTTTGGGCGTCCCACGTGGTCACCGTCGCGTCAGGATCGAAACAGCCATGGGCGTTCCGTTTTCCCACAAGTTCTCCCAAAACGGAAAACACCCGCCCTTCCACGGTCCGCTTGTCGGTGCGCCGCCCGGCTTTCTCCCAGTCGAAACGGCCAAGAAGATCCGCGGATATCTCGGCGATCTCCTCCCCGCTGGTGAGGGCGGGGACGCCACGTAACGCCATCAAGGTCGATTCAAGCAACACATATCGTTGGATGGCTCGGGCCAAAGCGATGCCCTGTTCCTCTTCGAGTGCGCTCTCTATGCCGCACAAGCTTGCCGGAGTCCCACAGTTCTGTCCTGTCTTCGCGATGGGATCGTAATGGCACAGCCTACCCCGGGAATAACTGGAGGGGAACGTCCCTCCGAAGAACTGGAACAGGAACAGGCGGTGTTTCACCTCATCCATGCCGAGTTTCCGTTCTTCTTCCGCATTCAGGTTCCAGATTATCGTCCCATTTCCTCCCAACGAGGCGGTGAACACACAATGGGAAGGCAAGGCCAGCAAGTCTTCCACACGCATTCTGAGGAGCCTCGCATCCTGGCTGGCGAGGGCGGACCACAGGTTTGCGGCGAGATCCTGATCTTCCATCAAATGGCATTCCGGTTTCGTCCGTGTGCCGAAATACAGGGACATCGACTCTCCCGCCTCACCGCAGAGACAAATGCAGGGGTTGACGATCTCAAGGGACAAGCGGATGATCCTGAGCAACGTATGAACACGCGGGAGATCGGTGCACGTGGTATCCGGTTCCTTCCAAAGAAGCGGGATGCCCCCGAGATGGAACGCATCCACCCCTTTGTTCATCCACCGGCACAGCGAGAAAACCATCTCGTTGAGCACTACCGGGTTATGGTAATCCAAGTCCCAACCGTTCTGACGATGCGATGCATAGATCCATGCGTGGAGTTCGTCATTCCAGATGCAGTTTCCCGCAGCGCTTTCCATGCGCGATGCAAGCTTCCGATCGGAAAAAACGAAGTACCTGCTTCGGAATTCCTGGCTTCCGTTTTTGGCCAGCAGGGCCCATGTATGGGATGGACTGGTGGCTTCCAACGGGAATTCAAGACACAAGTCGATGCCTTCCAAGCGCAAAGCGGCTGCAAGGTGTTCCACATCCTTGATGGTTCCCAATGCAGGTTCCACTTGGTCAAAATCAGTGATGAGGCCACTTTGCTCCCCTTTTTTGAAAATGGGCTCAAGACGGACCATCGTGATGCCGAGTTCCTTGAAATAGGGGATCTTTTCCACAAGTCCGCCGAGGGTGCCGCAAAAACGTTCCGCATCCATCTTGAGAAACAGGCTCCGCCTATCCAAATACCAAGCGTCCTGCCGTTCCCTTCCTTCGTCCCTGTGTCTCAGTTCCAGAGGGCGTTCTTTCGCATACGTGCACAGTTCGTGTTCCAATTGGTCGAGATACCAACGGTTGTCGCCGTAGGTCTCCTTGTAGAGCCATTCCAACTCATCTTTCCGCTGGGCGAAACGATCAGAATATGACGACATAGCCCCTCCTCCTACAAACATACGTGAGAAAAGACCAAAACGCAACTTTTTCCGCAACACTGATTCACGGAAACAGCGAAGGGCGGTATACTGTCCCTATGAAATTCTTAACATTCGGCGAAATTCTGTTTGATGTGTTCCCCGACAGGAGAACCTTGGGAGGCGCACCGCTCAATGTGGCTGCCCATATGTTCAAATTGGGAAATGACGGCATCGTGGTCAGCTCTTTGGGAGATGATGAACTTGGGCAGGAAGCCAGAAAGCAAATCACCGTTCTTGGCCTTCCCCTTTCCTTTATCAAAACCAGCCGCTATCCGACGGGCAGGGCTGACATTCAGATGAAAGGGAAAAACGCCGATTATACGTTCAACGAACCCTGCGCTTGGGATGACATCACGTTGGGACATCCTTTGGAAAAGGCTTATGATCTCGTCTATTTCGGTTCGTTGGCACAGCGCTCCATGACAAGCAGGAACACGCTGTCATCCATCCTCTCCTCCGTCCATGCTCGCGTCGTGTTCTTCGATGTCAACATCCGGAAACATTTTTATACAAAAGAGATTCTCGAAGAAGGGATGAAACGGGCGACCATCCTGAAGGTCAATGATGAGGAACTCCCCCTCATCGCTTCGCTGTGCGGCTCGACTGCGGCAGATGAAGATTCGCGGGTGCTTTTCCTGATGGATACCTATCATCTGTCCATGGTTCTCCTTTCCAAAGGGAAACGCGGTTCGTCCTGCTATGAAAACGGGAAGCGTATCGACCAAGCCTGCGGGGATGTCGTAGTCGTGGACACCGTCGGCGCAGGAGACAGCCTTTCGGCGGGTTTTCTCTCTTCCTACCTGAACGGGGGGAATGCGGAGCAAGCACTGAAGATCGGCTCTACGCTGGCCGATTATGTCTGCGCCCACCACGGAGCCATTCCCGCATATGACGGACAAATCGCCCGTTTTCTTGGAGAACAAGGCATCGTAGTGAGATAATGAAACGGCGTAACCTCAAACTCCTCATCTCTGATATCGGTGATGTCTACATCATCTGGCATGGTGTCATCGGAAAGATATGCCAGGCATATGGACTGCCGAAACAAGAATTCACCGATTGGTACCTGAAGGATTTCGCCACCATGTTGTATGAGGGTATCCTCCCCATCGACGAGTTCTGGAAAACAGTGGACATCACCTACCATGTCCATGTTACCGGAGATCCTTTCACCTTGTTTTTTGAGGGCAAGCCCATTGTGGGGATGGAAGCATTGTTCAAAAACCTGAAACAGTCCGGCCTACGGATTGTTTCGGCCTCAAACACCTATGCGCCAAACTGGGATGTGTGTTTCGACAAGGCGGACATGAGCGTGTTCTCCTCCCATTACCCATCCCATCTGCTCCATCTGGCAAAACCCCATCCTGAGTACTTCCTCTATATTCTCAAGCATGAGGCGGTCAATCCGGATGAGTGTCTGTTCATCGATGACCGGACGGAAAACATACAAGGCGCCGAAGCGTTGGGTATCAACACCTACCGCTACATATATGAGGAAGACCCTGACGCCATAGTGCTCGGACAGTTCATCAGGAACAATTACACGCTTGTCTCTTGATTTTCTTATAAGCCCAAACAAACACTAAGGCATGGATGCAAAGAGTCAAGGTCCAGGAAATGGGATAGCTGTAATAGACGACTTGGATGGTATGGTATTGTTCTAGGCGGAAGACCGTCGCCAACCATACAAGACGGAACACGCAGGAACCAAACAAAGAGACCAACATCGGCAGAACCGAATACCCGAGGCCCCGCAACGCACCGGCCATGGTGTCCATCATGCCGCAAAGCGCATAGGATCTGCAGATGATTCCCATTCTGGTCAATCCCGCCTGAATGACGGCTTCGCTTGTGGTGTAGATGGATAGAAGCGGATGACCGAAAACCAAAAACAGATAGGATAATGCGCCGCCGAAAACCAATGCGGAGAATTCTCCGCAAAGCATGATGGAATGGATCCGCTTGGTTTTTCCCGCGCCATAACTTTGGCTGGTGAAGGCCATCGTCGCTTGATAGAACGCATTCATGGCGACATAGGGGAAATGCTCAAGGCTTTGCCCTGCAGAATTGCCAGCCATGACAATGGGACCGAAGCTGTTGACGGATGACTGGATGACCACGTTGGAGATGGCGAACACAATCCCCTGGAAGCCGGCCGGAATCCCGATACGGAGGATTTGGGTGAATTTGTCTTTGGTGATGGCTAGCCGTTTCAGATCCAAATGGATGTCGCTTTGTTCCTTGTGGAGGCACCGAAGCACAAGCACGGCGGAAATCGTCTCGCTGACGACGGTCGCAATGGCGACCCCGGCGACATCCAGCTTCAGGTTGATGACAAACACAAGGTTGAGGATGACATTGACAAAACCGGCAACCGTCAGATAATACAGCGGACGTTTTGTGTCCCCCACCGCTTTGAGGACTGCAGAACCGAAGTTATAGACCATAACGGCGGGCATGCCGAGAAAATAGATGGACAGGTACAACGTAGCCAAGGGAAGCACTTCAGGAGGAGTAGCCATCCAGACAAGCAAAAGACGTGAGAAAAAGAAACCGAAAACAGCCAAAAACACCCCGGAGATCATGGAGATGGCTATGGAGGTATGAACCACTTGGGATACTCCTGCATGATCCTTCGCGCCATACAGGCGGGCCACCACGACATTCGTTCCGACAGACAAGCCAACAAACAAGTTGGTGAGCAACCCGACGAGCGATGCGTTTGAGCCCACTGCGGCAAGCGAGTGGTCGCCGGAAAAGCGGCCGACCACCACAATATCCGCAGCATTGAACAGCAGTTGCAACATGCTGGAGGCCATGAGGGGAAGCGCATATGAAATCATTTTCGGGAAAACCGTTCCTTCGGTCATATCCATCGTATATGATTGTGAAGGATTCAGCTTCCGCATATCACTCATGCCTCTTTTCCGCATCCTGGTAAAAAAAAGGACCCAGAATACAAAATCCTGGATCCCTCATGTTGGACGAGATTGGGATTGAACCAACGACCCCCGCCGTGTGAAAGCGATGCTCTCCCACTGAGCTACTCGTCCGACTCAAATTCACACTACTAACCCTTATAGCGGATTTTCACGGTTATGGCAAGGGGAAAAAGTGAAGAAAAAAAAGAACATCACGTATTCCCTCTGCGGACACATCCGAAACGATCCATCAGAATTTGTAGGCAAAGCCCATTTCCACACGCAGGTTATGAAGATAGGTGTTCACTCCTTCGTCAAGCGTCACCGTACCGTTTCCATCCTGTTTATATCGGGCGTTGATCACCAAGTCGTAGACTACTCCGCCGGTAACGATGCAATGGTTTCCAACGAAATAGGAACTTTCAAGTCCGATGACGAAATTCGCTTTGAACGATGAGAAGTATTGGTACTCCGTAGAGGATGTCCCTTGGTTTTCCACTGTTGTGGCGCCTTGCCCAACCATCTGGGCATAGATATAGTCGTTGTCAGGGTTTTCCCGTTGGATGAACAGGGTACACACACCTTTCGGATGGAACGCTTTCAGTGCCAGATATTGGCTGGAGCCGCTATAGCCGCTTCCCGCGCCGAGCAGTTGGCCTTTGTTGGTATGGCTGTACTCTCCATGGCTGTAGAACATATACGCCCATTGGGTCTGGCTATCCTGGCTCATCTCCATGTTGCTCCATTCGAAGATCAATTCACCATGGAAAGATCCTTTCCCAATGCTTTTTTTCATTCCCACGTTGTACACCATCGTGTGGAATGGATACCGAAGGCTTCCGGTAAACCAGTTTCCACAGACATAGTCATCAACCCCAATCTCTCCATATACCTCAAAGCCCACTTTGGGAAACAACCAATCGGCGGAAAGTACCATTTCTCCGTCTTCTGTCTTATTGCCATCCAGTTGAGGGATGAACGGAAGCATGTTCGGCACGCTTGCCCATTCCAAGGTGTCCGTGAACGTCGTGTCAAAGCAGAACGTCAGGCCATCGACAAATGAGGGCGCATAGGAAAACGCCATGCCGCTGATCATAAAACGCTTGTCGCTGTATCCGTCTTTATAATAATCGGAATACCCGAGGAAACCTGTCCAAAACCGCAATTCCATGTACCCGATGTCCCAACCGAGCCATGGCAATACGCATTTGGTCTTCCTGAAACCAAAGTCAATCTTCGGATATGTCGGCGCATTGTTGGAATGGATGATGGAATTGAGGTATGCAGGCCCTATCCATAACGCCTGCGTTCCCGCCCCGATGGTCAGCGTCTTGTACGAATATCTCACTTCGCTGTCGCCCCAGTCAAACGTGAAGAACGGCTTGTCGCCGAATCGCTGGGGGAGATCCAGATTACTCCAGTAATAGGCGTACGAAGAATACGAATTCGCGGACTTCATCAAGTCGAACGCCAAGTTCTGGGAGAAATCCAGTTCGGGTTTCAGCACAACGGTCAAGCCATATTGATGGTATGACGCCCCGCCTTTCAACTGGGCGTTGAATCCCTTTCCTTGCCAGAGGGCACCATCGTTCTGCCCATACGGATACGCAGAATTATACGACGTGAAAAAATCGGGGCCGTAAAATTGCCAAGGAGAATCCTCTTTCGCCGTCCAGATGCTTTTTGATGGGTCAAGAATCGTGTAGACATTGTCGCTCAGTGTACGGTAGCCCATGGTCGGACGTTCCAAAGCCCCGATGAGCACCAGGTAATCCGCATAATCTTCTTCAATGCTTTTCACGGGGATAAAAGCACCGAAAACAGGGAAAACCAGGCAGAAGATAAGAGTAAGGCAAACCAAGCATCGATTCTTCATTGTTTCAGTATATGGTCTTGTCGCAGAGAGGACAAGCAAGCGACGCATTGCGTGAAGGTTGATAGAGAATTGTGAAGGAATCTGAAGTATTGGGAAGTTTATACATATTTCGCTTATGCAAATCACTTTTTTGCTATATATTCGGAATCATGAAAAACAAAAACAAATGGAAGCTTCTTCTTGACCTCATTATGGTCATCTCATTCATCACGATGTACAAAAAGAACGTCATTTCTCTGACATATCATGAAATCGTCGGGTTAAGCGCTCTCGGCATAGCCGTTGTGCATCTCATCCTCAACTGGAAATGGGTTGTCGGCACGACAAAGAACATCTTCGGCAAATCCACCCCCGCCCGTCTGAGAGCGATGTATATCGTGGACATGCTCCTCGTCCTTTGCGTGGTGGTCATGCTCGTCAGCTCCGTCCTGATCTCCAAAATCGTTTTCTCCGGCATCACGGCGGGCAACATATGGAAACCCATCCATTTCTCCATGGCCGGGCTGATGCTCGTGTTGATGGGCGTCCATCTTGGGCTGCACGCCCACTACATCCATGTGACGCTGGGCAACAAGGCCGTCAAACAGGCCGTGGGCAGGACGGTGCTGGTCATCTGTCTCCTCGCCTGTTGTTTCGGAGTCTACTCGATGACGACCACTTCCTTCCTCAGGTGGTTCTCCATGCCGTTCTCCAGTTCCTCAGGCGCAGGAGAAGGTCAACATCTTGGCAATGGATCTGGTCAGGGCATGCATATGGGTAACGGCAAGCATTTGGGTAATGGAGCCGGCATGGGGCATCAGGCCGAGACGTTCTCCTTCTCCGCTTTGGTGCTTATGATAGCCCAATTCGCCTCGATCGCGCTTTGTTTCGCGATGATAGCGTATCTTGTGGATTCAAAAACCCGGAAGAAGCGTCTGCCTCAGATGCAGAACTGAAACACATTACCGGCCGTACGGAACTGCTTTATGACAGGCGGTTCCGTATGGGTTCAGCCGAAAGGCATTTCTGACAAGCGTATCCACATCAGCTTCATCCATGATGAGAAACTCATCATCGGACAATCTTTTTCGGCAAAAAAGCACTTGCAGATAATAGTCCTTCGACTGTTTCGCGGCTTCTCCGAGATACCAACTCAACGGAACCCCAAATTCATATGCCATGGAAACGATCTGCGACAAATTCGCCCAATGGTGATAGTTTTCATTGGATTGGTGGCTGATGCCGCTTGCCGCCCGCCAATACCGTTGTCTCATCTGAAGCGAACGCCTGCGTGCTGTCTTGCGGAAAAAAGCATTTGCCCTCACAAAACCCGCCTTGCAGAAAATGGGCATTCCCCCACATGAAGGCTCATGCATTGCATCAAGCAAATCCTCATATCCCCCACCACATGCAGTCAAGACAAGAGAAAAATGATAGAAATTCCCCAATTGCCGGCCATTCACGTATCCTTTCAACGTCCGTATTGACAAACAACACGCATCACCCAGTTCCTCAATACTCATCCCCAAATACTCCAAACGGTCAGACAAGTACTGGGACGTTGCCACACCGATGGCTTCAAGTGATTTTCCTAATGGTTCGGAAAAAGAAAGCATCAAACATACCCCTTTTATGGTTTTTTACCAATCTTCTCATGATAAGATACCTAAAAATATCTGTAAACTCCCATGAAAAGGAGATATTTTGGTTCTTCAATGCGGGCTTTGCTTCAGTGACTTGTGATTGAGCATTCCAGTGTTTCAAGCCAGCATGTCTGTACAGTGGATAAAAGACGATAACGGATCTTTCGGAAGTGCTGATATTCAGGATAGACACTCTTTCGTGTTGTTGATGCAAAGCCGATGTTTTGGCTATACTTTGGGCTATGCTGGAAAAATTGCCGGAATTCAAGAAACAACTCGAAGAACTGGATGCGAAGCTTTCCCAATCGGATGTAACAAAAGACATCTCCGTTTACAAGGCTTTGATGCAGGAACGAGGACGACTCTCCCCTATTGTCGGGAAACTGTCGGAATTACAGTCTCTGGACTCTCAAATCAAAGCTGCGGATGAGTTACTGCGTAGCGAATCAGACACTGAGATGATTTCCTTGGCAAAAGACGAACTTGCTGAGCTCCACACCCAATACATCGCATGCGAGGAAGAAGTGAAAATCCTGCTCACCCCTCCTGATCCCTTGGAAGGTAAAAACATCATCATGGAAATCCGTGCCGGCACAGGCGGGGATGAAGCGGCTTTGTTCGCAGCCGACCTTTTTGACATGTACCAACGGTACGCAGAGACAAAAGGCTGGAAAATGGAAGTGATGAGTTCAAACCAGATTGATTTGGGTGGCTACAAGGAAATCGTCGTTTCCATAAGTGGCAAGAATGTGTACGGTTCTCTCAGATGGGAAAGCGGCGTGCATCGGGTCCAACGTGTGCCAGTCACCGAAAACGGCGGAAGGATACATACCTCAGCCGCCTCAGTCGCAGTCCTTCCGGAAGCGGAGGAGACAGACATCGTCATCAAGGATGAAGATATTCATATTGATGTGATGAGAGCGGGCGGCCATGGAGGGCAATGCGTCAATACGACAGACAGCGCCGTGCGCATTACCCATATCCCGACAGGGCTGGTCGTCATCCAGCAGGATGAAAAGAGCCAGCTGAAGAACAAGAACAAGGCGATGCGTGTGCTTCGCGCTCGATTGTTTGACTTGGAAGAATCCAAAAAGAACGCGGAACGCGCTGCTGCCAGGAAGAGCATGGTCGGCACCGGAGACAGATCGGAACGTATCCGTACCTATAACTTTCCCCAAAACCGACTCACTGACCACCGTATCGACCTGACCCTCTACAAACTTGACCAAGTCATGGCAGGAAACCTTGACCTTGTGATCGACCCGCTGAAGATCGCCGCTGGTGAAGCGGCTCTGAAGGACGCCTGAACATGACAATGCATACCTGGGAAGCCATACGCTTCGTCAGGCATGCGCTTGAGAAGGGCAACATCACCGATTCTCCTGCCATGGAAGCGAAAGTTCTGGTCGGAAAAATCACAGGACTCTCCGATACGGAACTGGTGACCAAGCGGGAAAAGGTGCTTTCCTCTGCCGAAACCATAGCCCTCAGACACGTATTGGATCTCCGCCTTTCCCATGTCCCCGTCGCCTATATCCTTGGACATCAGGAATTCTATGGCCTTGATTTTCTTGTCGACCGACGGGTTCTCATCCCCCGTAGTGATACGGAAACCATCATCGACACGGTCAAAAGGGAAACCACTTCCTCGCCTTCGCTCCGTCTTCTTGATGTTTGTACCGGCAGTGGTTGCATCGGCATCACTCTTTCACGTCTGCTTGGTTGTCCCGTCACTTTGGCGGACATCAGCAACGACGCGCTGGATGTCGCCGGGGAAAATGCACGGCGTCTCTTATCCACTCCCTTCACCATCATACAAAGTGACCTCTTTTCCAACATTCATGACATGTTTGACATCATCGTCTCAAACCCACCCTACCTTACCCAATCATGGATCAATGAAGCCGACGAACAAGTCCGCAAGGAACCGATGCTTGCCTTGGACGGACAAGGGGAGGATGGACTGAGTGTCATCAAGCGTCTGATCGTACAAGCCGCAGACAGATTAGCCTATAAGGGGAAACTGTTTATTGAATGTGATGACCGGCAAACACAAGAGGTGAAGCAACTTCTACTTGCAAACGGTTTCGGTAGCGTATACAGTGAAAAAGACCTTGCTGGGCAAGAGCGTGTCGTGTGGGGAGAGCTTTCATGTACGAACAGATGATCGAACGTTTCATCCAGAAAGCATTCAAGTATCCCAAAGAAGACCAGGAAAAAATACTGGCCGCGGCGACATTCGCCTCGGAAAAACACGCAAACCAAAAACGAGCCAGCGGGGAACCCTATCTGATCCACCCCCTTGCCGTTGGTGAAATCCTGGTGAAGTTGAAGATGGACGCTGACACCATATGCGCCGGACTGCTTCATGACACCATCGAGGATACAGCCACCACGTACGAGGATATCGAGCGTCTGTTCGGCAAACCTGTGGCGGACATGGTCGAAGGCGTGACCAAAATCGGAAACCTGAAAACCATGAACAAGAGCGCGGCGGAAGCCGAGACCATACGCAAGATGTTCTTCGCCATGAGCAAAGACATCAGGGTCATCATCATCAAGCTCGCCGACAAACTCCATAATATGCGCACGCTGCAGCACCTCAAACCCGAACGCGCGAAGGAAATCGCACAGGAATGCCTTGATATCTATGCTCCGCTTGCGGACAGGCTCGGCATTTCCTGGCTGAAGGACGAACTCGAAGACTTGTCCCTGAAAACCATCAAACCCGACGCGTACCAATTCATCCAAGACTATCTGATGGGGAAAAAAGGCGAACAAACCGCATACCTCGGCAGAGTCGAGAAATCCATCTACCGCGCTTGCAGTGATGCGCAGATTTCCGACATCATCGTCTCAAGCAGGGTCAAGCACACCTATTCCGTCTACATGAAAATGAAGAAACGGAAAAAGGAAATTGATGAGATCTTCGATATCCTCGGTGTGAGGATCCTCTGCAACTCAGTCACGGAATGTTACGCGATCCTTGGCGTCGTCCACAGCCTGTGGCCTCCCATAGAAGGCAGATTCAAGGATTACATCGCCATGCCGAAAGCAAACAACTACCAAAGCCTCCACACCACGGTCATGGCCCTTGATGGAAAACTGTTGGAAATCCAGATACGGACCAAGGAAATGAACTACACGGCCGAATACGGCGTCGCAGCCCATTGGGCTTATAAGGCGGAATCCGGTTCGTCCAGCGGCGCATGGTCAAAAATGGACAGCGAGCAGTTTTCCAAAATGCTGACGAAACTGCAAAGCTGGTCCAATGAAATCGAACACAGCGAATCATTCATGGATGACATCAAGGATGAAATCCTGAAAGACACCATCTATGTGTTCACTCCACAGGGACATATCATCGAACTGCCGTCCAACGCCACCGCTTTGGATTTCGCATACCAGATACACACTGAGGTGGGAAACCACACTATTGGCGCGAAAGCGGACGGTTCCATCATTTCGTTGGACGAGCCATTGAAGAACACACAGGTCATCGAGATACTCACCAGTCCCAATGCCCATCCCCATCTGCAATGGTTGCGGTACGCCCAGACCTCCGGGGCGCGGAAAAAGATCAAGGCATGGCTGAACAAATATGACCAGGATATCTTGATCGACAACGATATCATCGCGAAACGCAAGGAAGAGGAACCGCAACCGCCAAAACAAGAAACACCTAATACGTCATCCTTTGTCCCCGACTCCGATGGCATCGTGCGTCATGTGAACAACATGAACCGCTCAAAGCTCAAGGTCGGTGAAGAGAAAAACATGATGATCCATCTGGCGAAATGCTGCAACCCGGTGCGTGGCGACGAAATCGTCGGATACATTTCGCGGGGAAGAGGCATCATCGTCCACAGAAAGGATTGTCCGAACCTCAACCACATGAGCGAAATGGAAAACAGGGCTATCGACGTTGAATGGGAATCGGGCAATCCGAAACTGACCAGGAATTTTTCCATCATCTCAAAACGTACCAGTGATCTGTTTGGGGAAATCGAAGGTGCCATCCACAAATTCCAAGGGCATTTGATCAGCGGGAACCTGCATGATGACCAGGACGGACGGCTGACTGGAAACTTCGCCATGGAAGTGGTCCATGAGGAAGATTTCAACAAAATCATGAAGAGCCTGAAGACAATCCCATCAATTGTCAACATCTCCACTATCAGTTGAGGAAACCATGAGGGAATTGTTTGAGGTCACATTTTATCTCTTGTATCTCGCCATAATCATTTCCGTAGGCATCGTGATGGTCAGGCGTTGCCATCGCGGAGCAGCAAGACAATACTGGCTTTTTGCCGTAGCGGCTATTATGTTGGGCGTTGGGGATGCCTGTTACTTGCTCCCCCGTTCGTATGCGTTGAGCATCGGGAAGCTGGAAGTGAACACTTTGGTCACCGGGATAGGATTGCTCATCGCCATCCTCACGCATGCGGCATTCTACATCATGCTCTACCATGTAGCGAGAATCCGCTATGACATGCAAGGCCATCATATACTTACCCTGTTGGCATATCTGTTTGCGGCATTGACGTTTTTCCTGCACAGTCTGCCCCAAAACAACTGGCTGACGAATTCTCCGCCTTGGCTATTGGGCGTCATCAGGAATATCCCGTATGTCGCACTCGGTCTCCTGGATATTCTTGTATACTATCGCGAGTCGACCATACATAATGACGGGCATTTCCGTTTCATGGCGAGCGCCATCGCATGTAATTATGGGTGTTATATTCCAGTGGTCGTCTGGGTTGCTTTCGCCCCATCGTTGTGGGTGCTGATGATACCTCAAGCCTGCACGTTCCTCTGGATCATCATCCAAGGGTTTCGTGCTCTCAGTTCTGAGATCAAATAGAAGCAAACGGAAGGATGAACATACAGATTGCAAATGCACAAAAGGTGACTACTGCAAAGAACTTCTTTTCCATATCTGTCCTTATTTACATCGGTCTTATGTAATAACTAAATCTTTATTCTGCACATACAGTACTAACATTTGTAGTTATTGTCAAGTTACATACAAGATTTTATGATAAATCTGACACATGTTTCTGTATTTTTATCTTTTACAAACAAGCATCAATTCGTGTATATCAGCAGTTATGCATATTACACAATATCTTTTTACACGATATGACATTTGTAAAAAGTGCTGATTTCCACAAAACAGACGGTTCCAAGATATTTTTTCACATGGGTTCAAGCTTCTTGGATTCACCGTTCCTGAAAACCAAAAGGCTTGCATTACGAACAGCGTTCGTATATACTAACAGCATTCGTATGGAGGTGATCTGAAATGGCACAAAAGAGAATTTCAAAGGATATCATCATCCATGGCGCCACCGAGATGATCGAGGAAATGGGCTATGGGAATTTTTCCCTGCATGAACTGGCTTACCGGCTCGGAGTAAAACCTTCTTCCCTTTACAACCACATGAAAAACGTTGAAGACTTGAAGAAGGCGATCAGTTTGTGCGCCATCGAGCAAATGCAAGCAGCAATCAAGGAAGCGGCGACGACAAAGGAAGGCAAAGAAGCGTTGGTATCAATGGCCATCGCTGTGAGGAAATTCGCCAGGTCAAATCCTGAATTGTACAAAACCGTCTTCATCCTTCCCCCGCAAGAAGGTGGCTTGCAAATGGAAACCATGCTCTCGCGGCATTTGCGGCAATTCACTTTGACGAAAGCCGAGGAACTGCACTTCACCCGCGCATATTGCGCATCCATATTTGGCTTCATCAAACTGGAGAATCAGGGTTATTTCACCGAAGCGGTGGATACCGATGCGAGTTTTGTCGCGATGATCGCACTGCTCCTCTCCTCTCTCCACATGGCGAAGAAAGTCAACTGAAATGAGGAAAAGAGACCGGCCTCCTAGGAAAGGAGGCCGGTCCTGTCACATGGCGTGGAAACTACAAGCTCATTTCACGGTAAGGGAAAGGGGCTGGGTCCATGATGCGCCGTCACCATCTGTGACTTTGAGCGTCGCATCAATCTTTGTCCCTGATTTTCCGTTCACCAAAACCAAGAATTGTCCATTGCGGCTCTCTTGAGGTCTGATGTACCTCGCCGAAAGGTTGTCGGAGAGAACCTTGAGATTCTGATCATCGGAGAGCAGGGTCACTTCCACCTCGCCGAGGGTCTCATTCCCCTGATTGGTCATCGTGAACAACACAGGAACCTGTTCTCCGGCGGGAATAGTCATATTCTGATAGTACTTAGTGGAAATGGCGTCAAAACGCAGGGATTTCCAATACCCGCTGTAGGAACCGCTAGCGACACCATCGACCAGTTTTACGCTCGACTCGGTCAACTTGGCTCCTGTCGCATTGTCGTACCATCCATCAAACAGGTAGCTTGAGTCCGGTGCATTTTGGGAAGGCACCACGGCTGTGTCCCCATTGGTGACCTGTTCCAATTTGGTGACAGAATCAGAGAATCTGATGCCATTCTGGAATATCGCATACAGTTTCTGGTCTGTATAAGGCATGGGCATTTCCTCTCCTGCCTTATACTTCACTTCATCAGGGGTGATGCCCCAACCTACAAAAATCCCATTGTCTCCACCAAGATCGACAGTAGGAAGCTTCACTTTCTCACCTGGTTTGACAGAAATCTGCTGGCTATAGGCGAAACGCTGGTTCTTTCCGTCGTTGCACAACGAGAGCGACAACGTCGGATGGTAACCCCTGCTGTTTTCATACAGCCAGTCAGCCCATTGGGCTTTCTCATCTCCGGATGCATTCATCATACGGGAGACCAAGGCTTCCGTTTGGGTGTCGGTCAGGCGGGGATCTGGCAAATTCTGCATCTGCTGCAGAGTGGAATAATACTTGTCGGCATTATTCTGGCTATAGGCTTTCTGGAGTTGTTTCTTCAAATCCTGATACCCGGAAACATATTCGGTCTGCATGTCATTATATGCTTTTTTCACATCACCAAGACTTGCTGTCGACAAATCCAAGGACTGGAAAGCCTGATACTTCTTTGCGTTGGAAGATGCAGCATAAAGGCCGCAGGACATGAATGCGACCACAAGCATGATCGCAAGAAAACGGAAATTACGTGAATGTCTCATATTCTTTTGTACCTCTCGTGAAAAAAATATACTCATATTTCCCCGAAAGTTAAGAGGCCTTCCGCATTCTTTACAATTCTTCACAGTCTTTCCTTGTGCAAATTTTTTCTTCTGTCTAGTCAGATGGATAAGTCGCCGGTAAGGTATGTATATCAAGAGAAAACAGGAGTATCACCTATGAAAAGAATCGATTTGCCATCCGTCATCAAAAAAGCCCGCGAACGTGCAGGATTGTCCAGGGTAGCGCTTTCCCGAGCGGTCTCACTCTCTGATTCGATGCTGTCCAAATATGAGGGTGGATACTCAAATCCGACGGAACCCAATTTGATGCGTATCTGCGATGTCCTTGGTTTGAAATACCCTATCGTTTGCCGTGACGGGGAACCAGAATATGTACAAGGATATCATTTCAGGAACAAACGTCCATATAGACGGCAGGACTCATAACGATGCACACGTTTCAACCATGCGACAAGGAGGTGTCCGTTACGACTTCCTCGTTCAAGGCAGGAAGCTTCCTCGGTACTATTCCCAGGAACGCTTCCTGTTTCATCGAAACCGCAAGGTTGAGGATGCAGCCCATCGTCCGCTTTCAGGAGTTGCCCCACTTGAAACTGAGGGAGAAGGAATCCACACCGGCTATTGTCGAAGATGAGTTTCGTCCTGACTCTTCTGGAATGAGGTAAGGACTGTTACGGAACATTTCAAGAACCAGAAGCCACTCATAGATGGGTGCAATTTCCTTCTCAGGCAAACGCAGAGCTATGGTTCTCGCATATCCGCAATCTGCTGCTCGAAACTTGTCCATTTGGCTGAACTGCATCACCATGATTATCTCCTCGAGAGGGAGCAGACTCCAGCCTCTGGAGGTTTTCTTCCAAAATTCAGGATATGCCTGTCATATCGGCAGAAGCCTCCGTCTCACGGAGGCTTGCTCTTCTTCACTCTTCCTTCACTTCCACACCTAACATGTTCTCGATGGGGGTTCCCGGAGGAGCCATGGGATACACCTTGTCATCAAGCGGAATCTCGCAATCGACGATCACCGGACATTTCATGGCTATCGCCTTCTCGAGAATCGGTTTGGGATCTTCCTCGATGCCGACATGCAAGCCTTCAGCGCCATAGGCACGGGCAAGACCGATCCAATCTATCGGGGTATCCAGCGTTGTTTCACTGTAGCGTCCGCCATAAAAGAGCGTCTGCCATTGGCGGACATTCCCCAGCGTGTGGTTATCCATCAAAACGATGACGATCGGCAGATGATACCGTACCGCAGTGGTGAGCTCGTTGCAGTTCATCCTGAGGCAACCATCGCCAGCAACATTAAACACCCTGCTGTTGGGGTTTCCTACCTGAGCCCCGATCGACGCTCCTGTACCATACCCCATCGTCCCCAACCCTCCGCTGGTCAGGAAATGCCGTGGCTCTTCATGTTCGAGGAACATTGATGCCCACAATTGGTTTTGTCCCACTTCGGTCGCGACGATATCGTTCGGTCCAAGACAGGACTGCAACGCCTGAAGTATTTCACGAGGCCGTTTTGAATCCGGATTCAACCCCATCGGATATTTTGCCTTGTACCCAGCAACAGTCTGCATCCAAGACTCATGATTACACGGTTTTTTCGCTAGTTCCGCATTGAGCTTCTCCAAAACCAAAGAGGCGTCCCCTGCAAGATGGCAGAACGTCTTCACATTCTTGTCAAATTCCGCCGCATCCACGTCAATCTGGATGATTTTCGCCCCATGTGCGAAATTTGACGCCTTGCCGATCACTCTGTCCGAAAACCGGGCGCCGATGGAAATGAGCAGGTCACAACTGGCGACACACATGTTCGAAACCTTGGAACCATGCATGCCGACCATTCCCGTGGAACGTGGGCTCTTCGTGGAAACGACCCCGCTTCCCATCATGGAAAAACAAGCCGGACTGTCCAAAAGATCGAGGAATCTACGCACCTGTTCGGACGCATCCGAGCAGACAGCACCTCCACCGATGTAACACATCGGGCGTTTGCATTCGGTCAAAAGCTTCAAAGCGACATCCATCTGGCTTTGGCTGAGACGCTTTTCAAAACGATGCAATGGAGGCGGCACCTGCTTTTCATAGGCACAGGTTGCAGTCATCACATCCTTGGTGATATCTATCAGAACAGGACCGGGACGCCCCATCTTCGCGATACGGAATGCGTTTCGGATCGTAGCGGCCAAATCAGCGATGTCCTTGACGATATAGTTATGCTTGGTGATCGGCATGGTGACACCGGTGATGTCCACTTCCTGGAACGTATCTTTGCCCAGAAGATCCAGAGGCACATTTCCGGTTATCGCCACCAACGGCACGCTGTCCATGTAGGCCGTTGCGATACCAGTGACCAGATTGGTCGCACCCGGCCCACTGGTCGCGATGCACACACCAACCTTTCCCGTTGAACGGGCATATCCGTCCGCTGCGTGGCTCGCACCCTGTTCATGGGCAGTCAGGATGTGCCTGATCCTGCTTTTGTTCAGATACAGCGCATCATACAACGGAAGTACGGTGCCTCCGGGATACCCAAAGACCGTATTCACACCCTGTTCCACCAAACACTCTATGATGATCTGGGCACCAGTGATATCCATCTTCACTCCTTGAACACCGCACCTGTCGACGCGCTGGTAACCATCTTGGCATATCGTGCCAGATACCCAGTCGTAATCGGGCATGGTTTCTTTTTCCAATTCTTTTTCCGTTCCATGAGCGTCTTCTCGTCAACCAAAACGTCCAGTCTCCCGGATGTGATGTCGATGAGGATCTGATCTCCTTCCTCAACAAAAGCGATGGGTCCGCCCTCGGCTGCTTCCGGACTGACGTGTCCGATAGAAGCTCCGCGAGTAGCGCCACTGAAACGGCCGTCGGTGATCAAGGCGACGCATTTGTCCAACCCCATCCCTGCGATCTCGCTGGTCGGTGCAAGCATTTCCCTCATTCCAGGGCCGCCTTTCGGACCTTCGTATCGGATGACAACCACATCATTCGGCTTGATCTTTCCCCCAAGAATCGCCTTGGTCACTTCCTCTTCACTCTCAAAAACCCGTGCCGGGCCTTGGTGCCGCAGCATCTCCGGAGCTACCGCGGAACGCTTCACCACCGCACCGTCAGGAGCAAGATTCCCCTTGAGGACCGCAATGCCTCCGGTCGTGCTATACGGATTCTCGAAAGGCCTGATCACCTCAGAATCATAATTGGCGGCAAGGGCGAATTCCTCTCCAATGGTCTTTCCGCTCACCGTCGGGAGATCAGTATGCAACAGTTTTCCCTTGTCCAATTCCTTCATCACCGCCATAACGCCGCCGGCCATGTTGAGATCTTCCATATGATCCTTACCCGCAGGCGCGAGATGGCAGAGATTCGGAGTATGGGAGGAGACCTCATTGGCCATGAAGATATCAAGCTGTATGCCCGCTTCATGGGCTATGGCAGGCAAATGAAGCATCGTATTCGTCGAGCAACCAAGAGCCATATCCACCGTCAAGGCGTTGTGGAACGCTTCCTTGGTCATGATATCACGGGGTTTGACATCCTTTTTCAGCATGTCCATCACCGCATATCCCGCTTTCTTCGCCAATCGTTCACGTGCCGCATACACCGCGGGAATGGTCCCGTTTCCGGGAAGCGCGATGCCGATGGCTTCGCACAGACAATTCATGCTGTTCGCCGTATACATACCGCTACAGGAACCGCAAGTCGGACAGCATGCATCTTCCCATGCACGCACCCCTTCCTCATCCAGTTTCCCCACCGCGTATTTCCCCACAGCCTCAAACATTGTGGAAAGGCTCATGCCACGCTTGTCGCCACCGGGAACATGACCTGCCAGCATCGGGCCACCGGAAACAAACACACAAGGGATGTTCAGGCGAAGAGCAGCCATCAACATGCCGGGGACGATCTTGTCACAGTTGGGGACAAACACCAATGCGTCGAACGGATGGGCTGTCGCCATGATCTCCACACTGTCGGCGATGATCTCACGGGAACAAAGCGAATATTTCATGCCTTTATGCCCCATCGCGATACCATCACAGACACCAATGGCCGGGAAGGCTACAGGATTGCCACCCGCTTCCCTCACCCCGGCTTTCACCGCATCCACAATCCGCTTCATCCCCACATGACCGGGGATGATTTCGCTGCTCGAGTCAACGATGCCGATCATCGGCATCGCAAGTTCCTCTTCCGTCCAACCCAGAGCCTTCATCAACGAGCGATGAGGGGCACGCTCCACGCCCTGCGTCACCTGATGCGAACGTAATTCCATATTCAAATCCTCTGGGCGACCTGGTCACCCATTTCTTTTGTACCGACTTTCTTCATTCCGTTGGTGTAGATATCCGCTGTGCGGTATCCGTCATCCAGCGTCTGCATGACCGCATTCTCCATCGCTTTGGCTTCTGTTTCCATTGAGAAGGAATACCGGAGCATCATCGCGACCGAAAGGATGGTCGCCAGAGGATTGGCGATGTTCTTTCCCGCAATATCAGGAGCCGAACCATGGATCGGTTCATACAGACCACGAGTCCCGTCTCCAAGGGATGCGGACGGAAGCATTCCGATGGAACCAGTGATCTGGCTCGCCTCATCGGAAAGGATGTCACCGAACATATTGCAGGTGACGATCACATCAAACTGTTTGGGATTGCGCACCAATTGCATCGATGCATTGTCCACATACAGGTGATTGACCGTAACCTCGGGATACTCGGAAGCCATTTTTTCCACAATGGATCTCCACAGTTGGCTGGTAGCGAGGATATTCGCCTTATCCACCGAGGTGAGGACTTTGCGCCGCTTCATAGCTATCTCAAAACCCTTGCGCACGATCCTCTCAATCTCATACTTCTTGTATTCCATCGTGTCGAATGCGCCGTCACTCGTGGTGCCCCGCTTCCCGAAATAGATGCCTCCGGTCAGTTCCCTGACCACCATCACATCCAACCCGTCTCCGATGAGTTCGTCCTTCAACGGAGAAGCTTGCTTTAATTGCGGATACATCAACGCTGGTCTGAGGTTGCAGTACACACCCAAGCCTTTTCGCAGTCCCAACAACGCTTTCTCCGGTCTGATTGAGGCATCGACATGATCCCATTTCGGTCCGCCGACCGCACCAAGCAGAACACTGTCACTGGCCTTGCACGCAGCCAGCGTTTCGTCGGTCATCGGCACCCCATAGGCATCTATGGAACAGCCACCAAGCGGATAGGTCGTGCATTCGAAAGTGTGCCCGTACTTCTTTCCAACGACCTGAAGCACCTTGACTGCTTCCCCAACCACATCCGGACCGATCCCGTCACCCGGAACCATCGCTATGATTTTTTTCATTTTCCCGCCTCCTTGCTCATATACCCGGCCAATCCGCCGGCGGCGATCAGATCCTGCATGAACACGGGGAACGGTTCCGCCGCATAGTGTTTGCCTGTCGTCTCATCCGAAATCGTCCCGGTGGAGAAATCCACTTGGACGACATCCCCAGCCTGAATCCCATCAACAGCATCAGGACATTCCAGAATGGGAAGCCCGATGTTCAGGCTGTTGCGATAGAATATCCTGGCGAATGTCTTTGCGATGACGCACGAAACTCCGCTTTCCTTGATGGCGATCGGGGCATGTTCCCTGCTGGAACCACAACCGAAGTTCTTGTCCGCTACAATGATGTCCCCCGGCTGCACCTTCCGCACAAACGTCTTGTCCAGATCTTCCATGCAATGGGAAGCCAATTCCTTGGGATCGCTGGTATTCAGATACCGCGCGGGGATGATCACATCCGTATCCACATTATCCCCATACCGGAAAACAGAACCTTTCACCTTCATTTGCTGGCCTCCATGACGCTCTTAGGATCAGTGATGTATCCGGTCACGGCGGATGCCGCGGCGACGGTCGGGCTTGCCAGATACACTTCGCTTTTCACATGCCCCATTCTTCCGACAAAGTTCCGGTTGGTGGTGCTCACCGCCCTTTCCCCTTCGGCAAGAATCCCCATATGTCCGCCGAGACATGGCCCGCAGGTCGGTGTCGAAACGGCGCAGCCTGCATTGATGAAAACATCAAACAATCCTTCATGCATCGCTTCCTGCCATATCCGCTGTGTCGCGGGAAGGATGATGCACCGCACGCCTTTGGCGACTTTTCTTCCTTTCAGGATGGCGGCAGCCGCTTCCAAGTCGGAAAGACGGCCATTTGTGCAGGAACCGATAACCACTTGGTCGATCTTCACCTGCGGCATATCGTCAAACGTATGGGTGTTTTCCGGCAGATGAGGGAACGCCACCGTGCTCTTCAATTGGGAAAGATCGATGTCATACTCCTTCGTATAGACGGCATCCTTGTCAGCCTCATACACCTCAGGCTCTTTGGCACCATGGGCTTTCAGGTAGGCGATTGTCGCCTCATCAACAGGGAATATCCCGTTTTTCCCGCCGGCCTCGATGGCCATATTGCACACGGTGAAACGGTCGTCCATGGTCATATGGGAAACCCCATCGCCGGTGAATTCCATTGATTGGTACAAAGCACCATCCACACCAATCATTCCGATAATGTGGAGGATCAAATCTTTTCCGCTGACATATTGGGACATTTTTCCATGCAGGTTGAATTTGATGGCCGTCGGAACTTTGAACCAGTCTTTTCCCCAGCTCATGCCGCACGCCATGTCCGTAGATCCGACACCAGTGGAAAACGCTCCGAGGGCGCCATAGGTGCAGGTATGGCTATCCGCACCGATGACCAAGTCCCCGCCGGTAACCAAGCCCTTCTCCGGAAGCAGCGCATGTTCCACCCCCATCTGGCCGACTTCAAAATAATGAGTGATGTCCTGTGCGGAGGCGAACTGCCTGAGGCACTTGCACTGTTCCGCGGCCTTGATGTCCTTGTTGGGCGCGAAGTGATCGGGAACCAACGCTATCTTGTCTTTGTCGAACACCTTATCCTTGCCGAATTTGGGAAACTCGCGGATGGCCACAGGACTGGTGATGTCATTTCCGAGCACCAAATCCAATTTTGCCATGACCAATTGCCCCGCATGGACGCTGTCCAAACCCGCATGGCGGGCAAGGATCTTCTGTGACATTGTCATACCCATCGTTATTTCGCTCCTTCGATGCTTTCCACACCATTCTTGATCAAATAATACTCGATGCTGTCCACAAGCGCGAGCCAGCTCGCCTCGATAATGTCTTTACTCACTCCGATGGTGGACCAGTTTTCCTTTCCATCGGTCGATTCTATCAAAACCCTCACTTTTGAGGCGGTCGCCTCAGAAGCTGAGAGAACCCTGACTTTGTAGTCAGTCAGATGCACAGGTTGCAGGCTTGGATAAAACGGCTCAAGGACTTTTCGGAGAGCCTTGTCCAAAGCGTTCACGGGGCCTTCCCCTTCAGCGGCCGTTATGGCTGATGTGGAACCAACCATCACCTTGACGACAGCCGCATGGCTGTAGCCGCTCTTCGGATCGGCATACGGAAGGCTGCCGATCGTCTGGTAATGGACCAGAGAAAAGAACGGGCGGTAGGCCTTCAGATGCCGGCGGATGATCAGGTCAAACGAACTTTCCGCACCTTCAAATTGGTAACCGCTGGCTTCCAGACTCTTCAGTTTGTTCATAAGGGAGATGGTCTCGGGATCATCTTTCTTCAAGCTAGGCAAAACAGCCTTGATACGATCCAGCATCAAAGCCCTGCCCGCCACTTCACTCATCAAAAGACGCCGTTCATTGCCGACCGACGAAGGCTCGACATGCTCATACGTCTGTGGATTCTTCTTCACGCCATCGATGTGCATGCCGCCTTTGTGGGCAAAGGCTGAGAAGCCGATGTACGGCATGGAGTGCGGAATCGCCACATTGCTGATCTCAGCCACTTTCCGGCAGACAGGGGTCAGACGGGAAAGCGGTTCCCAATTCAGGCAGTCACACCCTTTCTTCAAGGTAAGATCCGCCATGATGGTGGCGAGGCAGGCGTTGCCGCACCGTTCTCCATAGCCGAGGAGCGTGCCCTGCACTTGGCTGGCGCCCGCTTCCACCGCAGCGAGGCTGGACGCAACGGCACAGCCACTGTCGTCATGGGTGTGTATGCCTATGATCGAGGACGGGAAAGCCGCAACCACTCCTTTCGTCGCAGATGAGACGAAATCAGGCAACATACCGCCGCGTGTCTCGCACAGAACCAAAGCTTTCGCTCCTGCATCTATTGCGGCTTTCAAGGTTTCCATGGCATAGTTGCGATCCTTTTCATAGCCGTCAAAAAAGTGTTCGGCGTCAAAGAATACGTTCCGCCCCTTTTGCGCCAAATAGGAGACCGAATCGGAAATCATCCGCAGGTTCTCTTCCTTGGAAGTATGGAGGATTTCCGTTACCTGGAAAGACCAGCTCTTGCCGAATACCGTCACATACTCCGTGCCCGCATCGAGCAACGCATTCAGATTGGGATCAGATTCGGCGGGATTTCCGCATCGTCTGGTCGAGCCGAAGGCGACAAGCCGGGCGTGTTTCAACTCCAGATGTATGGCTTTCTGGAAAAACTCGCGGTCCTTTTCATTGCTGGCTGGGTTTCCCGCCTCAATGAAGGAAATGCCGAGTTCGTCCAATGCGACAGTGATCTTCAGTTTGTCCTCCAGGGAAAAGCTGATGCCTTCACCTTGGCTGCCGTCCCGGAGGGTCGAATCATACATCGTGACCTTAGTCATGTTTCTGTTTGTCCGAATGTTCATAGAGCATGTCATTGTTGAACGTCATCATGCTGTTCACGGCACTGATGCCTGTCCCCGCAGGATGCTGCGATTCATCCAGCATGTGATTGACCGCAGAAAGGCAGGAAAGGATGGAAGCTTCGATGACGTCCGTGGAGACACCGCGTCCACGGTAAAAACCGGTTCCGTCGGAAATCTTCACCAAAACCTCTCCGAGAGCGTCCCGATGCTCAGTGACGGCTTGCAGGCTGTATTCCTCCAGACTGAACGGATGCTTGATGATCTTCTCGACACACCGTAAGGCACTGTATACAGGTCCGGTTCCGAAAGCGACTTCCTGATAGGTTTTCCCTTCCCTCTGGAGCGTCACACAAGCGGTGCTGGTGATGGAGTTTCCGCTGTTTACCACATAATTGACCAGTTTCCAGGCTTGCGGATTGGGTTTTTGTCCGTTTTCCACCAAGGCGATCAGATCACGGTCTTCAATGGTTTTCTTCTTGTCGGCAAGATTCTTGAAGTCCTCGAACAAATGGGTCATCTGCTCATCCGTGATGTGGTAACCCAATTCCTCGAGACGTTTCTGCAACGCATGCGCGCCGCTGTGTTTGCCCAGAATCAACGTGGTTTTCTGCACACCGACGGATTCCGGGGTCATGATCTCATACGTGCGGCTGTTCGCCATCATTCCATGCTGGTGGATGCCGCTTTCATGGGCAAACGCATTCGCGCCGACAATGGCTTTCGATGGATTGATCTTCACTCCCGTGATGGTGGAAAGCAAACGTGCCGACGGATACAACTGTTCGGACTTGATGTCGGTCACATAGGGGTATTCGTCATTGCGCGTACGAAGGTTCATGACAAATTCTTCCAGACTGGCGTTTCCCGCACGTTCGCCGATCCCGCATACCGTACATTCCACCTGCCGTGCGCCGGCGGACACGGCCGCCAGCGAATTGGCGACCGCCAGCCCCAGATCATTATGGCAATGGCTGGAAAGCACCACATTGTCGGCACCATCACATTTCTCGAGAACGGTCCTGAACATCGTCTGGATATCCGATGGGGTGGAATATCCTACAGTATCCGGCAGGTTGATGGTCGTCGCACCAGCTTTGATGACGGCTTCCACCACGGTGCAAAGGTATTCGAGGTCGGTGCGGGTGGCGTCCTCACAGGAGAATTCAACGTCAGGACAATAGTTTCTGGCATATTTCACCATATCCACGGCCTGTTGCAACGCATGTTCCCTCGTCATCTTCAGCTTGTATTGGAGGTGCAGGTCGCTGGTGGCCAGAAACGTATGGATTCTGGGCCGTTTGGCGGCTTTTACCGCTTCCCAGGCCGCGTCGATGTCTTTTGTAAGCGCGCGGGAAAGAGAAGCCACCACCGTATCATCGACTGCGGCGGCAATCTCCTTCACGCTTTGGAAATCACCGGGGGATGCTATGGCAAACCCCGCTTCCAGAATGTCCACGCCCAAATTCCGTAGCTGCTGCGCCATGCGGATTTTCTCCTCAAGGTTCATGCTGTAGCCAGGAGCTTGTTCTCCATCCCGAAGCGTCGTATCAAAAATACATACCTTGTTGTCTGCCATATACATTCCTCTTTTTGTGATATCAGTCAGGATTCTTCTTCAGCCAACTCATCAGAGAGCGGAGGCGCGCTCCGACTTCTTCCAACTGGCTGGACTGTTCCATGCGCTTTGTCGCATTGAAGTACGGCCTGCCGACCTGGTTCTCAAGCAGCCAATCCCGAGCGAACGATCCATCCTGAATCCTGTCGAGAATCCCTTTCATGGCATCTTTGCTCTGCTGGTTGACTACCTTCGGTCCGGAAACATAGTCGCCGTATTCAGCGGTGTCCGAGCAGGATTCCCTCATCAGCGTCAAACCTCCGCGATTGATCAAGTCTGTGATCAACTTCAGCTCATGGCAACATTCAAAATAGGCCATTTCCGGCTGGTATCCGGCGGCGACCAAGGTGTCGAAGCCGGCTTTGATCAGATGGGCGACACCACCGCAAAGGACTGCCTGTTCCCCAAAGAGGTCGGTCTCCGTCTCTTCCTTGAACGTGGTCTCAAAGATTCCCGCCCTTCCCGCTCCAAGGCCTTTCGCATAAGCCAACGCGATTTCTTTGGAATTCCCGCTGGGGTCTTGGTTGACGGCGATCAGGCACGGAACACCTTTTCCTTCCTGATACTGGCTGCGAACCGTAGCGCCCGGTCCCTTGGGTGCGATCATGATGACGTTGACGTCTGCCGGCGGGACGATCTGGCCGTAATGGATGTTGAAGCCGTGTGCGAAGGCCAGATACTGGCCTTTCTTCAAATACGGCCCGATATCGTTGGCATACAGTTTGGACTGTTTCTCATCATTGACCAGAATCATGACGATATCGGCTTTCTTCACGGCTTCCTGGGTGGTCAGCACTTCCAAGCCATCCTCTTCAGCCCGCTTCCAGCTCTTCGATCCCTTATACAGACCGATGATTACATGCACTCCGCTTTCATGCAGGTTCAATGCATGTGCGTGTCCCTGGTTTCCATATCCGACGATGGCCACAGTCATGCCATCGAGTTTTCCGAGATCGGCTTCCGAGTCATAATACATTTTTGCACTCATACCTTTGCTCCTCAAAACGATATTTGCTAGAGGCCATACGGCTCCTACTGAAAAAACTCATTCTTCAATCGAACCGAGTTCCATTTGGGAAGCGGCGCCACGCCGTAATGCCGTGATCCCCGTCCTGACCAGTTCGACGATTCCATATGCTTTCGCAAGGTTGATGAACGACGCGATCTTCTCCAACCCGCCGGTAATCTGCAACGTGATGGTGCTGCTGGTCACATCCTCCACCTTTGCCTTGAAAATTTCCGCAAGTTCAATGATGTGGGTGCGGGTCGCTTCCGTTGTCGCGATCTTGATCAAAACCAATTCCTTCTGGATCGAGTCATCCGATTTCATCTCATATACGTTGATCACATCGATGAGTTTCTCCACCTGATGCTTGATCTGTTCAACGACTTCCCTGTTGCCGGTCACCACGATGGTGATGCGGGAAACAGCTTCATCCTCTGTTTCCCCGACCGACAAGCTGTCGATATTATAACCTCTTCTGCTGAAAAGACCTACTACACGCATAAGGACACCGCTCCGGTTATAAACCAAAATGGAGAGGGTATAACGTTTGCTGGTAGTTTTTTCCATTACAGATACTCCTTATGAAAATATGAAGAACCACTTCGCGATGCGAAGTATGAATCCACGGACCGTTACAGAAGTGAATCTGCCGCCGTGGTTAGCAAATGACTACGAGTACTGTTAGGAGGGAAACAAGGAGGAGGGTAAGGACGGACAACAGAAGGACAGATGCAGAAAAGTCATAGTTGATAGCGGTGGTGCTTTTCTGCATCATCGTACACATCATCTTGTTCTTCCTGTCCATTGCGAATTTCACGATCCAAACCTCCAGGCCGAACGGCCTTTTCTCAATTGATAGCAAAAACTGGCTCTGATTGTCAAGAGCCCATGCAAGAAATGCATGATTATGCAGAATGATCTCCTCCATATCCGTTTTCCTGTTTTACGGATATACTCCACAGTATGAAGAAAACAGTGGTGATGCTCGGACAATGTGTGGCCTCCTTCCTGATTCTGCTGGCAAGTCACGGCAACGGACTCTTGACGACCTTTTCGATCGCCCTTTTCTGCGGGGCTCTTCTCGGCTGGTACGATGGAGATACCCTCATCTATCCTTTCAGCACGGCTTTGCTCGTCCTCGCATTCAGGGGGATCATCGTGACGGTCATCAATCATTGGCAGGATTGCATCACCATCCTCCGGTATGGGCTGTCGGCGTTTCTCTGTCTGTTTTGTTGTTGTCTGGTGCGGCAGTTCCTGAGCAACTATTTCTGACAGGCACCGTTGTGACTCAGCTTTTCCATTTGGGGAAAAACACCTCAGATTGTGTCTAGCATAAAGCGTTGCAATGATTTATGATGGTTTTTCGTAAGGCAGGATATCTATGAGCTATACAGTCATACTTGTTGAAGATGAAAAGATTGTTCGGGACGAACTCGCTTCGACCATCGGTTGGGAACGCTTGGGGTTGAAATTGGTCGGTACGGCTGGAGACGGTCTTGAGGGTGAAGCGATGATCAAGAAGCTGGAACCCGATATCGTCATCACGGACATCAGGTTGCCTGGGATCGACGGACTGTCCATGCTTGCCCGTTGCCCGGTGAATCATGCCATCATCCTTTCAGGACATACTGATTTCAACTATATGAAGCAAGCCATCAAGTTGGGCGTGTTCGATTATCTGCTCAAACCGATCGATGATGACGAACTCGAGCTGACCCTCGCCAATCTGGTCGCACGCATCCGTGAGGAAGATGTCGATTACGAACGGCTCCGCAAGACGAAGAATCCGACCGGCGAGGAATTGATTCCTCTCCCCCATTCGGTGAACAACCATGTGGTGGACAATGCGATCAGCTTCATCGCGACGAATTTCGGAAAACCTGTCGGGCTACAGGAAGCGGCGACGTTCCTCGGACTTTCCGAAAGCCATCTGTCCCGCCTGTTCAAGGAAGTCACCGGTTTGAATTTCCTGCAGTATCTCAATGCATGGCGCATCAACAAGAGCATCGAGATGATGAAGGATCCCAAACGGAACATCGGAGAGATAGCCACCAACTGCGGTTTTCCCACTCCCGGATACTTCGCGAAGATATTCAAACGGTTCTCCGGTGTCACACCAACCCAATACAGGGATGAGCATCCGACCATCTGACCATGCGTAAATACAGCCTGTTCTCACGGCTCATCACCAGTTTTCTTATCGTGATGCTGATTCCTGTCGTCATTCTGGCCATGTATTATGTTTCCGGCGCTGACAGGAATCTCCAGAGGAACCTGAAGGAACAGGCACAATTCGCTATCGAACAAGACAGTTCGGATATAGCGGCCATTCTGGAGGGGTATCGGCATAAAGCCTATTTGATCAGTACATCTCCCCTGACCATCCAGTTGCTCCAGAGTGACCGCGAAAACACCGGCGAAGCAGAAAAGAAGGAGATGTACAATCTTCTGTTCAATACCATGAAAGGAGACACATATCTGGCAAGCGCGCATGTGGTGAGCGACTCGGGCAATGTGCGTCTCTCGACCCATGATTTTCCTGAATCCTATGATCTCCGTTACCACACCAACCAATGGGACAGTTCGGGTGTCGTTGCGCAGATGGAAGCGAACCAGACTGCCAGCGTCATCTCCATCACGGGCCGCACCACCAGCGAGACGGGCAAAGCCATCATGGCCACCATCCTCCGCAGGGTGTACGACGGCAACGGAAACAATCTCGGATACGTGATCGTCGAAGTTTTCAGCGATGCGGTTTCCCCTATTCTCAACAAGGATTCGGTCCTCACCGAAGAGGTACTGGTGGATCCAGCGAGCTATTATGCAAAATCCCTGTTCCATCCTTCTTCGTTTGGCGGTTTCGACAAATTCCCCGACCTCTCCGCCGCGGACAACCTCAACGGAGGCGTGTACGCCCATGGCAGCACCATCATCGCCATTTCCCCGATCGAAGGGGTGCCCCTTTCGCTTGCCGGTTCAATTTCCTCAGTACCCTATGCGGTAAACATGCGGCAACTCATTTTGATCATGCTCGGCACATTGGTGTCTGGCATCATTGTGACGTTTGTCTTCGCTTCACTTTTCTCCCGCTCCATCGCGCAACCGGTAAAAAAACTGGCTTCTTCCATGAAGGCGGTGGAAGAAGGAAACCTGCATGCCCATGTCGCAGACTCCTCCATCACGGAAATAGACCAGCTGGACCACTCGTTCAACGCCATGGTCAGCCAAATCACCAGTTTGCTGGATCTCACCAGAGAAGAAGAGGCGAAACTCGCGGAAGCGGAACGCAAGGCTTTGGAAAGCCAGATGAACCCGCATTTCCTGTTCAACACCCTGAACACCATCAAAGCTTTGGCAAAAATCCATCATGAGGATGAGATTTACACGATTTCCCTCAAACTGGGCAAACTGCTCCGTTCCACCGTGGACAACCATGAAAGCGAATGCACCATCAGACAGAGCATGGAACTGGTGGATAGTTACCTGACCATCCAAAGCATCCGTTTCGGAGAGAAACTCCATGTTGAGGAACATGTCGACGAATCGGCTTTGGACATCATGACTCCAAAACTCATCATCCAGCCGATGGTGGAAAACGCCATTGTCCATGGATTGGAGCCGAAGGCTGGGGATTGGCGCCTTTCCATCACCATCTCGGAAGCTGATGGTTACCTCACCATCAGGATCACGGATGACGGCATCGGTTTTGACAGGAACAGCCTGCCGCAAAATCTTGACGCGTTGGATGGCAGCGGACACGTCGGACTCTACAATGCATACCGGAGGCTGAAACTCCGCTATGGTGCCAAAGCCGACCTCCGTCTGGAAAGCATGCCAGGAAGCGGCACCACCATCACCATGGTGATGCCTGCAATCCACAAACCCAAAGACGATGAGACGGACGAGTTGACGGCAGAGGCTCAAAGCCTCTGAAGCGCCTCCCTGCAGGCAACGTTTTGGTAATCATACAACAATGTGTGGATGCCAAGTTTCGCTGCGGCATCGATATTCCAGGAATAATCGTCCACGAACCATGTGTCTGCTGCGAGTGCATGCTCGTGATCCATGATGTACTGATAGTATTCCGGTTCAGGTTTTGACAGACTGAGCAGGTGCGAGGGATAGGTGGCGTCGAACAAATCATCCGTCAGACCCATCGCCGCAATGATATCCCAATGGGGTCCGATGGTGTTTGACCCGCATACGGCGCGGTCACCCCGTTTCCGAAGCCGTTTGATGGTATCGATGACATCCGGGTTCGGCACAGGATGGAAATAATCGGCGAATGGTTCTCCCGTGATCCTGACGTGGAATCGTAGCCCCACATGTTCCCAATATGCATGCGGCTGGACGGAACCTTCCATCACAGGAACCGTGTAATTCTGGTAATCCTCAAAAAAGGCATCCTTGTCCAAATGAAAAGCCTTCGCGATGGCTTCCATGCAATGAATATTGGTGATGACCACATTCCCCATATCAAAAATGTACAGCATACGCATCCTGCAGAAGTGATTTATCCCGCCAAAGGCCGGCCGGTGACCTGACTATACAACACACTTCGGCTTGTGGGAAGTGGAAATCATTTCTGTTCGTCGAGGATCTCCTGCATGCTTGCTTTCAGTGTGGCATAAGCTTTCTCCGGCGAGACACCGGAGAGCATCACCGATTCCACCGCAGTCGCGAGCAAACTCTGGACACGGGAACTGTCGGGACCATGATAAATCAGATGGCTGCGATTCAAATCATTGATGAACACGTCGGAATAGGGAACGTTTCTGAGCACGCTCGAGTTGATCAACTCCTTGGTCGGCTGGACCAAAGAAGCGCGAGACAAGTAGGCTTCGCTATGGGAAAGCATGAAGCCGATGAGTTTCCAAGCCATCTTTTGCGTCTCGGGACTGCTCTTTGCATTGACCATGTAATAATGGGCGTAAGAAGCGGCGGCGACTGTATTGACCGCATCCTTGAAAACAGGGAACGGCACCACCATCCACTCACCGCTTTCATAAAAATCCGGATACTGTTTCTGCATCCGGCTCTCTTGGTACAAACCGGACAACGCCATCGCGGCCGATGCGTCCTTCCCCGAAAAGGAAGAACGGGCGTTCTTGTACGTAGGGGAGCCGAGATTCAAGCCACCAGGCCCCCATTGCTGCATGAACGTCAGCACGTTGATCCACGCATCCTCCCCGATGATGGCTATCCTTCCATCATCGCTGACCAGTTTTCCGCCCAGCTGTTCCACCATGGGCACCAAAAAATTCAGATAATAAGGGTAACGGAAATCAAAACCACGTCTTTTCAGGACCGTACCGTCACGTTTTACCATCTTCAGGGAAAGCGCCACAACATCCTCCCATGTACGGGGATAATCCTTCTGCGCATCAAGCCCTATACTGGAAAACGCTTCCTTGTTCAGATACACACACCAGTTGGTGTATTCCAGAGGCAATCCATAGATTTCGTTTTTCACCGTGATGGCATCAAAGACGCCGTCTATGTAGGTGTCCTCAATGTCGGACAGGGATTCAAATCCTGCGGCATGATAATCGACTGGGGCGACATAGCCCTTGCTGATCAACGGACATTCATTCTCCACAGGCATGTTGAAGATGTCCGGTCCCTGCCCTGCGGCAAACGCTCGGGGCACGAGATCGATTTGTTCCGCTGAAGTGTGTTCGATGCGGTTGATCTGCACATTGGGGTTCTGTTCCAGGAAAGAAGCGATTAATTCCTTTTCCAATGAAGCGCGGGCGTCATCCTGATGGGTCCAATAGGTGATGGTCACCGGTTGTGCCTTGGCCTCTTTCCTGTGTCCCTGCCGTACAACGAAAACCACAAGGAAGGACAGCAAAAGCATGCAGGCTACAAGGATGGCAAACCGTTTCTTCATACCTTCATGGTACCCCAAAACCATGGTTTTGCAAACAACTTTGCTTATACAAACCTGGTGGCGGGGGACACCCCGCCACCAGAAAGCCCAAATTCAGGAGAGAAATCACTCCGTATACGAAATCGAAACAGAAACTGCAGGCTGGCCCATAAAGGCTGTCGCGTCACTCTTGACGCCAAGAGCATAGCCCTTCTTGGTATACAAATTTGTGGTACCCGTCAGGAATTCACCATATTCACCGGTGGCGATCCACTTGCCATTCTGCATGGCATATCCCACACCGGAATATTCGACAGTGTCGTAGAAATCTCCATTGGTGCCGCCAACCACAGTCTCCGTGGCGGTGTCAATCTGATTTGCCGCGACATATGCGGCTTTCGCCAGGACGTTACTCGCTTGGCTGGTGACGGTGCCGGAAACGGTGGTATTCCCGCCAAAGGCATATCCGTTCTGGTTCAGACCGATTACCAGTCTTGCGCTTGTCGCTAACGTCGGGGCAACGCTCATGGTATTGACTACCTGAGTGTAGGTGGTAGTCGTCACTGTGCCGCCAGAGGCTGTCGTCGACACATCTTTGGTAATGACGTAATGATCCCATTCAACCCCTGTAGCCAACGTGTATTTCGTCTTGGTTCCCGCATACCCCGAATGGGTGAAGGTCACAGATTCGGAACCGGTCGAAGTGGTCGGTGTGGAGGAAACGGTACTGGTGGGAACGACAACGAAAAGGCCCTGGGCGACAGAACGCCCTGTCGTTGCGCTGACAGACGGAGTATTCTTCAAAGAAAAGGTCCCGCTGCCATTGTTGACGACGAATTGGGTCGAACCGCCGCCATCCAAATTGAAGGCATCATAGGCACCAAGATCCAGCATCAATTGCTTCATATCCTCAATCTCCATGCCTTTTGCGCCGCCGGCGTTCCTGCCATCACACGTAAACAGGAACCAAGAACCATCCTGCTTCACGCCGATGGCAGTCCTGGGATTGAACGAATACCATGAAGAAAGACCATATGCCACCTGCATTTCAGCGGATTCCGCGGCTACAGCCACACCATCCTGCACAAGCAACGGTCCACCGTCATGGCGACCGCCGCCTACGATGGTCAGAGCATTACTGAACGTACTGTCAACCGACACTCCGAGAGAAACCGTATCGCCTACAGCAAGCTTGCCAAGACTCTTCGATCCGGCACTGGTCACAGAAAGGACAACGGTGTCAGAAGAAAGCGTTGTCCCATAGGCTGGCCATGCGACAGCAGCAGGAGGACCCGCCTTCGCTACCGCGGTGTTTGCGGAACCGGAAGTGTTGGTTTCCCCGAACACAGCCACGACAGTCCCTGTCAACTCTGTGTTTGAGGCCAGTTTCGTGCTGGTGTTGGTGATTTTGATCAAATACTCGATCGTTCCGTCTGTGTCCAACGTCATGGTCGACGTGAACCAATCGGGTGTATACAAGACAATATCGTTGTCTACACGCGCCGCGAGGACTCCGCCATCACCACCACCGGTGTATGTGGCGGAACTGCAATCACTCCTCAGTTGGTTGACCGCATCAATCGCCACAATCTTCACACTTGCGACCGAACTGGTGGCGGTGCCGCCGCTACTCTCGCTACCTTGTGAACATCCGGCGAAAACCAACAGGATGCCCAGCACCACAAGAGCCATGAATCCGAAACGTTTCATGTTCTTTTTCATATTTACCCCCCCAACTATCTCCAGGTTGCGCATACGACAACCCGCTTCTGCCTATTGGCAGAATTTTCACAATCTTTTAAACATACAAATATCCATCTCTTAAAGAGAGAATCCATGTATGTTTTTATGGTCTAAATGTATTTTTATTTATGAAGAATCGCCCACTTTTTTAGCCATACCTCATCATCCCCTTTGATGATTTATAGTATCAGTCCTGAAGCTGATTCTCACAACAGAAATGTTTTACTTATTATGTAAGTCTTTTGATTACAAATAATTATATGTGAAATTTATTCACAATACAAAACAGAATCACAGAGAAGCAACAAAAAGTTCACAGAAGGGCACACAAAACTTCACATTATGTATATTTAATCAAATAATATCCAAAACGTAGGAATACTCTCATGATTTACGAAACGCAATCACCAATCAATGACTAGTGCGTCGTCACCTTTTGCGACCACATCCCCGATCATGACGGCATTTCCAAACCTTTGAAGAAGCGTCGCCGCATCTTCTTTTGAAAGCGAAAAAAGCAAACCACCGCTTGTTTGGGGGTCGCAGAGCACATCCTTCACGTTCTGGGGGATGGATTGGGGGAAAGAGACATGAGGCGAGACATAATCAAGATTATGATACATACCTTCAGGAAGAAGGCCATAGGTCGCCGCTTCAAGCGCTCCAGGCAGGAACGGCACCGATTTTGCGTGCAAACGGAAAGAAACGCCACTTGCCATGGCCATCTGCATGGAATGTCCGAGCAATGAAAAACCGGTGATGTCCGTGGCCGCATGCACGCAAAGGTCGCGTGCGGCGTCCCTGGCCGTTTTGTTGAGCTTCACCATGCTTTCAATGGCACCGTCAAGGACGGAGGCTTCAACCATTCCCGCTTTGGCTGCGGTGACAATGCATCCGATACCTAACGGTTTGGTCAGGACCAGGACATCCCCTTCTCGCGCACCTTTGTTGGACCAGACTTCATGCTTCTTCGCGAATGCCGTAACACAAAGGCCATATTTCGGTACCGCGTCGCTGATGGTATGACCTCCTGCGATGACAGCTCCGGCCTCCGCAACGATATCCATTCCACCCCGGAGGATCAGCTCCATAACCGAGACGTCCAGACACGAAGGGAAACACAAAAGATTCATGGCCACGGCAGGCGTGGCTCCCATCGCATAAATGTCAGAAAGCGCGTTCGCAGCGGCAATGCGGCCGAATGTATACGGGTCATCGACCATGGGGGGGAAGAAATCCACCGTTTCTATGGCGACCGTATCCCCGTCCACTTGATATACCAACGCGTCGTCACTGGATTCAAAACCTTCCAGAAGGCGGTCATCTTTCATCACCGGCAGACGGGACAGGACATCATGAAGCACCTGAGGATCAAGTTTGGCCGCACATCCGCTCACCTTCACCATGCTTGTCAGTTTCACCATTATGTATTCCTCCACATGCAAACGTACCGTTCATCTTTTTTCTGGTAAACACCTTCAACATCAAAGGACGCCGGGATGTCCCAGGTGGACGCCTCATACACCACACAAGTCCCGCAGGAAGCGGACAAAGAACGGGGGACAGGCCTGAGATAGGCCATGACCCCCTTTTCCTCAAGATACTTCTTGCATCGCAAAGCCCCGTAATGGCTTGCGAAGGTGGCTGTGTACGTCGCCATCATTTCGAAATGTGCAACACCCACCCATCCGCCGTCACGCTATACCCGACGGCTTTTGCGTAACGGGTCACATTCTCAAAAGCCGCCCTGTTGTCGACAAGCACCGTCAGAGACTGGGGTTTGTCCGACAAAGCTTTTTTCACCATGATCACCGGTTGGGGGCAGGATAACCCTCTGGCATCCACTTCAAGCATCATGAGCCTCCTTTTCAGACAGAATGCACGCACTCGCCAACAAAAACACCAAGGAAAGGATCACTGCCACCTTTCCTCCCTGAGTCGGGCCTTTTCCCGAAGAAGCGAGAGAAAAGTTATGGGCGAAAGCGGCACCCAGAGTCATTCCAAGCACGCTTATCGCGCTATCTGTGTTTCCCTCACCGGAGAGGATGAGTTGCCTGAGCGGGCAGCCGCCAAGCAAGACAGCGGAAAGCCCCACTACCGTCATGCCAAGGAAATTCCATAAGGAAGAAGTGTGGGCTACGGGTTGACCGGCAAAAGAAAGATGGAACGAACCGGTCGCGAGGCTCCAGACCAAGGTGCACAAGAAAATGCATATCGGGGCGATGATCAGCGTCGTGTCCTTGAAAAGGATCACGTCCCGGATTCCACCTGCCATACAGAGCCTGCTCCTCTGGGAGAAAGCGCCTACCAGCAGACCGATCAACAAAGAGGCGATGACCGGAGCATGCAAAGCTCCTGGACCCGCACCCGCCTTGCTCAACGCGAACAAAGAGGGAGCGGCCACGAACGCCAAGAGCAGGATAAGCTGCACGGCGGGAAACGCGACGCCTTCCAGTTTGGCGAGATCATGGCTCCGCCCCAGAGAGAAACCCCGGTTGAGGAACAACGTACCAATCCAAACGCCGAAGACGAAACCAAAGAGTCCGATCAAGGCATTGAGGTCCCCCGCTCCCAGTCTGAGCACCATGCGAAGGGGGCAACCAAGGAACACCAAGGCTCCGATCATCATGACAAACCCAAACAGGAACCGTAACATCGGGGAAGAACCGCCTCTGGTTTGGAATTCCCCTTTCATGCAGGAAATGATGAAAGCGCCAAGCACCAAGGCGGGTATTTCCGGTCTCACATACTGGACAGCACCTGCTTGATGGAGATGCAAAGCCCCACTGATATCCCTGATGAAACAGGCGATGCAGAACCCCATGTTTTTCGGGTTTCCCCACAGAACCAACAGGCCCGCGCCTAGTCCGACCAAAAGACCGGTTAGAGCCAACAACTTTTTTTCTTTTGCTATTGTCATGCCTTCATGTATACCATTATATTCGTAAATATACAACGGAAAAACAAAAGGACATCCATCTCAACCGGCATTCCTTGCAGGAGGGAAAAGTGATGGCAGTAACCACTCATATGGGATACACTGGAATCATGCGACGCATATATCTGGACAACGCAAGCACTTCCTGGCCGAAGGCTCCGGGGGTAGGAGAAACCATTTGCACGTTTCTCAACGAGAATGGGAGCAACATCAACCGCGGTTCATATGAGGACGCATTCGCAACAGAGGAGCGCATTCTCAACGTCAGGCAACAAATCGCCGCCTTGTTCGGCTGCAAGGATCCACGCTTCGTCTCGTTCACCTTGAACGTGACGGAGGCCTTGAATTTCCTGATAAAAGGTTTGCTGCATCCAGGAGACCATATACTCGTCTCTTCCATGGAACATAATGCCGTCATGCGCCCGCTCGTCCAAAGCGGCATTTCCTTCAGCCGCATTCCCTCAGACCATGAAGGGCATATGTTGCTCGAAAGCGTCGAGGGGTTGATCCTTCCCTCAACCAAAGCGATGCTCACCACAGTGGCAAGCAACGTCAGCGGCACCATCCAGCCGGTCGGGGAACTGTCACAAATAGCACGGAAGCACCATCTGCTGTTTCTGGTGGATACGGCGCAGGCAGTCCCGTTCCTCGATCTTTCCGGCTTGAAGGCTGATGCGTTCGCTTGGACGGGACACAAAGGCTTATTGGGACCGCAAGGGGTCGGAGGAATGGTCTTGTCTGAGGAGATCGCAAACAAGATGGATCCCTTGGTAAGCGGGGGTACGGGATCGTTCAGCGACAGGGAAACCATTCCCGCCATCTTGCCGGACAAACTGGAAGCGGGAACACAAAATCTCCCGGGCATTCTGGCTTTGGGAACTGCGTTATCCTACCTGGAGCAACGTCATCAGGTGCTGCATGATGCGGAAGAAGCGACCGCGACGCTGCTTCTCGACGGTCTGGCCGGCATAAACGGAATCCGTCTCGCCGGTCCTCGGACGATGGAAGGAAGAGTACCCGTCTTCTCCATTGATGTTCCCGGCAAAGACATTGCGGATGTCGCATTCACCCTGTCACAACGATACGGCATCGAGACCAGAGTCGGCCTGCACTGTGCGCCGATTGCCCATAAAACACTGGGGACATTCCCCCACGGCACGCTCAGGTTTTCCCCTGGTCCTTTCACCACAGAAGAAGAGATAACCATCACATTGGATGCGTTGAAGGAGATACTGCATGCATGAGTATTATCAAAAACTGATCACTTTGATCGCACGGGAGACCTGCACCCGCACGACAATCCTTTCCGGCACTTCCCTTGGTGCGGAAGCGATTTCCATCAATGGCACAAAAGTGCTTTCCACGGCTGATTACCGGGAAGGGAATACGCTGTCTCTCATGGAAACGTTGTTACCCAAACCGCATCTCGTCGTGTTTGGGGGCGGACATGTATCGCTTGCGGTATATCGTCTCGCCGTGCTCCAGGAAATGCCGGTGGACATCTATGATGATCGTCCCGAATTCGCCGATGCGGAACGTTTTCCTTTGGCGAACGTCCATTGCATGCCGTTCGAAGAAATGGCCAAACACCCCATCACCTTCCCCGGCGCGTATTTCGTCATCGCCACTCATGGACACACCTTCGACGGTGCGTGTCTCGCCTATGCGCTTCGGCAACCACACGCTTATGTCGGGATGATCGGCAGCAAAGGGAAAGTAGCCATAACATATGAGAAGCTCAGGAATGATGGCTTCAGTGAGGAGGAAATCGCTTCTGTACATGCCCCCATAGGGCTTCCCATCGGAGGGAATACCCCGGCGGAAATCGCCATTTCCATCATGGCCGAAATCATATCGGTCTATGCAAAAGACACCCATCGGGTCATCATTGATCCATCCGTCCTTCAGGCAACAGGGGTCTGCGCTGAGGAAGCAGTCTTGGTACGTGTCTTGGAGAAGAGTGGTTCCACTCCCGCCACCCCGGGCGCAATGATGCTCGTAACCCACGACAAAACCATCGGCACGGTGGGAGGAGGCTCTGTGGAAGCCATCGCCATCCAAAAGGCAAGGGAACTCACCGATAATTGCATTGAAGAAGAAAACCTTGGGATCGGCGGTGATCCCGGCATGGTCTGCGGCGGTCGGGTGAAATTGCTCTATACCCGTTTGCAGTAGCAACGATTTTCCCGAACCGAACCATACAGTAACGGGTACGGGCAACGCAAGGAAACGGCCTTGTCCCGTTCCTCTTGGGAAAGCATTTCAAACTGGTTGCAGAGAACCAGACACGTTTTCTCTGGAGTACAACCTTTGCAGGTTCCCTCCGGCGCCTCAAGAAGGTGTTGGAGGTAACCGACATCGGCAAAACCCTCCCCCTTTTCCCCGAAACAGGATTCACTAACGGGTTTTCCCAAGGCGGACAGTCCCATGACCGCAATGACTGCCGTCGTACAGGAAGGAATGACTGGATCTCGCTCCGTATGCAGTTTCAGCGGAAGCCGTCTGGCGCCGTCAGCCTCCAGAATCATCACATCATACCGTCCGGCAAGCAACTCAAGGGCGGACAATGGGGGGGAACAGACTTTCATCCCTTCTCCAAATGTACGGGCATAGAAGACACTTTCCCCTTCATCCGGCTGATAACCGAAGACGGAATCGTCATCAAGAAACACCTGTTTCGAACCGTAATCATATACGGCGGGGTGTTGCATTTTCGTTGTTGTGGACTGTAATACCCGTTTTCCCATTTTCTGGTAATACCGGGACAGGAGCACCAACAAACTGGTCTTCCCGCCGGCTCCCGTGAGGGCGATGACATGTCCGTTGATGAGTTCCGCAATGGATGAATCCAATCCGCACATGCTTTCATGGTGCATGGGAAAACCTTGTCCGTCAAGGGCATGAAAAAGGGGCCCTTTCTTGCGGCCCCTTCGTGAAGCGTAACCGATGGCATCAACCTTTTCTTGATTCGTAGACGGCTGCGCCGCCCAAGAAATACTTGGAGAGACAGCCGAAGAGGATGAACATCGGGATGGAGGCCAGGAGCGCGCACGCCATCATGGCGCCCTCGTCCGTCTGCTTCTCCTCGCTGAACTTGGTGATGTACTGCGGGATGGTCTTCATCTTCTCGCTCTGCGCCACCAGCAACGGCCACAACAGGTTGTCCCACTGGTTCCTGAACGACAGGATGCCCAGCGTCGCCACCACCGGCGTGCAGTTGGGGAGCACGATCTTCCAGTAGATGGAGAACTCCCCCAGCCCGTCCACACGCGATGCGTCCAGGTATTCCGTCGGGAAGGTGATCAGGTACTGCCGCATCTGGAACACCCCGAAGGCGGAGACCATGAACGGGACGATCAGCCCCCGGTAGGTGTCCATGATCCTCATGCTGGAAGCCACCATGTACAGCGGGATCATGATCGCCTCGAACGGGATCATCATCGTCGCCATGATCGCCATGAACACCACGTTCCTCCCGCGGAACTTGAACTTCGCCAGACCGTACCCGCACAGCGAGGCCAGCAGGACCGTCGTCGCCGCATCGGTCAACGCGACCACCAGGGAGTTCCAGATGTTCCTGAGGAACACCGGGTTGTTGTTGTTCCCGTAGACCGCCTTGCGGAAGTTGGTGAAGAACGTCCTGCTCTCCGTCGTGAAGAACTTCCTCGATGGTATCCAGGAGAACGGCATCGACATGATCTGCTTCGCGTCCATGAAGGAGGCGACGAGCATGAAGACGATCGGCGTGATGGTGAAGAGCATCACCAGGACCAGCAGGAACCACGTGACCATCTCGCCCACGCTGACTTTCCCGACATATGTATTGCTTGCCATACCCGCCTCCTAGTACTCGACCTCGTCGGTCTTGCTTGTGGCGAACTGCAGGTACGTCAGCACCAGCATGATGGCGAACAGCACGATGGACATGGCGGACGCGCGGCCCAGTTTCCCGTTCCGCACCCCCGTGAAGTAAATGTTCATCGTGATCACGTCGATCGGCTGCCGCGCCGCCCCGTTCTGCACGAACATGTACTGCGTGCTGAACGTCTTCAGGCACTGCAGCATCGCCATGATCGACACCAGCACCACCGTCGGCTTCAAGAGCGGCAGCGTGATCCTCCAGAACGTGTGCCACCGCGACGAGCCGTCCACTATCGCGGCCTCGTAGATCGTCGGCGGGATCGACGCAAGCCCCGTGATGAACAGGATCACGAAATACCCTATGTACTTCCAGAAATACACGATCATCGTTGACCACTGCAGCATCCCGTTGTTGGTCAGCCACTTGTAGTCCCTCCCCGAAGACCTCAACAGCCAGTTCGAGAACTGGTTCACCAACCCACGCGGGTCAAACAGGATCATCCAGATCGACGCCGCCACCACCGACGAAAGCACCGCGGGCATGTAGAACGCAATCTGGAAGAAACCCCTCTGCGAGGTGCGGCGCAACTGCATCATCAGCACGGCCAGCAACAGCGATATGAGCACCATCGGGACGAACGTCCCCAGCGTGAACGTCAGCGTCGCCCTCATCGAGTTCCCCAGCGAGAAGCCCCCGTTGTCCTTCGTGAACAGGTACACGTAGTTCTGCATCCCCACAAAACGCGAGGTCCTCGCCACTGCCTGCCGGTTGGTGAAGCTCGTCACCAGCGCGTTGATGATCGGATAGAAGCTGAATATCGCGAAGAACACCAGACACGGAATGGTGAACGCAAAGCCCCATTTCGCCTGTTTCCTCTCTATACTGTATTGTTTTTGTTTTGCCATGTTGTACATCCAATTGCGGTATGATGAATACAAGACAGGGGGCTTCCCGTAGAAAGCCCCCACCTCTGAGAAACCAAAATTACTTCTCGTCGATCAATTCTTGGCAAGTCTTCTTCAATTCCGCATACGCGTTTTCAGGAGACACCTTCTGCAACATGACTTGCTTGACGGCAGTATCCAGAGCGGACTGGATGGCTGTGGAAGCAGCACCATAATACACCATGTGGGAACGAGCCATGTCATCCTTGAACACCTGTGAATACGGCATGTTCTTGAACGTGTTGCCTTCCATCAAAGCTTTGGTCGGCTGAATGACCTGTGTGGTCTCAAGATATTCCTCTCCATGGCTCAGCATGTAGCTGATCAGCTGCCAAGCGGCTTTCTGAGTCTTTGCATCCGCATCGGCATTGACCATGTAATAGTGTCCATAGTAGCAGGCGGCGACGTCTTGTTTCGCATCCTTGAACTTCGGATACGGCACAACCATCCATTCCTTGCTGTCATAGAACTTCTCGTTGTCAGCCTTGATGCGGGCTTCCTGGTACAGACCAGTGGAGCACATGGCGATGTCGTTGTTATCCTTGTTGAACAGTTTGCGCGGCGCGGTATAGGTCGGAGAACCGAGGTTCAGGCCATTGGGTCCCCACTGCTGCATGAATGTCAGCCATTTCACCCAAGCGTCTTTGCCGACAATCGCTTCCTTGCCGTCATCACTGATGAGCTTTCCACCGAGTTGCTCTACCATCGGCACGCAGTTCTCGAGCCAATATTTGTAGCGGAAGTCATATCCACGGCGTTTGAGGACATCACCATCACGAATCACCAGTTTCTGGCTGACGGCAACCATATCTTCCCAAGTCTTCGGATAATCTTTCTCGGGGTCGAGACCCGCATCGCGGAACACTTTCTTGTTGATGTAAATGCACCAGTTGGTCAGTTCAAGCGGCAGACCGTAAACCTGTCCTTTGTAGGTGACGGGATCCAAGGTCTTGTCCATGTACTTGCTGATGACGTCTTTCGCATCCTTGAATCCGGCTGCGGCATAGTTCATCGGCGCGACACGTCCGGCAACGATGTACGGATATTCGTCATTGACGGAAAGGTTGAACATCGTCGGGCCTTTGCCGGCGGCGAAACTGGTCTGGACCAGCTCAATCAACTTCTCAGCGCTCTGGCGGGTCACATTGACCGTTACATTCGGATGCGTCTGTTTGAATTCGGCGATGTACCTGTCTTCCAGTTTCTGGCGGTTCACGTCTTCATGTGTCCAGAATTCAATGGTAATGGGAGAATTGTCTTCGACAGCTTGTTCCTGAGTGCCCTGAGCGAACAATGCGGGGGCAAGGAGAGCAAGAACCAGCAATGCAATCAGTCCTTTCTTCATTTGAAACCTCCATAGTTTCGATAGTTCCAGTGTATGACGGGTTTTCCGAACCTGCAAGCTAACAATATTGGCATTTAAGCAAAGCTTTTCAGATAGTTGTTCGGTCTTTATGTATTTTGGAACAATTTTGTTTTTTAGTGATTATCATTCTGCAACAAATGGAGATAAGCGAAAAAAATACGCTTCCGTCACGTCCGAAGCGTACTCAGGAAAGCAGGTGGTTTCCCAAAAGCATGCAGGCTTTCACAATCCTTTTTCAGAATGGGTTGACACAATAGTTTGGTCATGCTAACTTTCCACCATGACCAAGACAGTGGGAAGCCTTTCTGTAGGGGAAACAGGAACGGTCGATACGATTGACGCACCCAAGGAACTGAAACGGAGATTGATGGATATGGGATTTACGCGTGGGGTGGCCGTCAAAATGGTGAAAGTCGCACCTCTCGGAGACCCCATCGAAGTGGAACTCAGGGGATACAATCTCTGTCTGAGAAAGGCTGAAGGAGAGCATATCTCCTTACGGCAAACCATATGACCACGATAGCCCTTGTCGGAAATCCGAACTGCGGGAAAACCACCTTGTTCAATCAGTTGACCGGCACCACCGCATATGTGGGGAACTGGCCCGGAGTGACCGTAGAGAAAAAGGAAGGCGATTACCATGGCATGCGTATCCTTGACCTTCCGGGCATTTATTCGTTGTCCCCCTACTCCCCGGAAGAGAGAGTCGCCCGCCGCTACATCCTCGACCAACAACCGGATCTCATCATCGATGTCATCGATTCGACCAATCTGGAACGCAGCCTGTATCTGACCACACAACTGGCGGAACTCGGCCGGCCGGTAATCCTTGCGCTCAACATGACCGACCTTCTGGAGAAGAACGGCATCACCATCGACGCAAAAAAGTTGTCCATGATGTTCAATTGTCCTGCGGTCCAACTCAGCGCGTCAAAGAACAGAGGCTTGGAACACTTCGACCAAACCATCCAAGAAGCGCTGGAAAGCGGAAAAACACCAGCCTGTCCGTTGTTCTCGAATCTTGTGGAACAGTACATCACGCCGATCATCGCCGACGACTACCTGCACAAACTTCCCCAAGGCAGGCCGATGCGTTGGGCGGCCATCAAACTCATCGAACAGGATGAATTGTTTCTCTCCTCAATGCCGGACATCCCCCCATCAACGGAAAAACTCATCGAACAGGCACGGGCGGCCCTGACGGTCATGTATGATGACGATCCGGAAGCGGTGATCATTGACCAACGGTATAAGGTGGCTGAGAAAATCCGGAGCGCATGCCAGACCACCATCAAGAAGGAAGCGCATTTCTCCCTGGATTCCATCGCCACCAGCAAGTATGGTGCCATCCCGCTTTTCATTCTGGTGATGGCTGGGGTGTTTTATTTCTCCATACAACTGGTCGGAGGCCTGACCACTCCGCTGATCGAACGGTTTTTCGGTTTTGTCACGGCTCGGATGGGCTCATGGCTTTCCTCTCTTGGCGTACTGTCCATCCTTTCGGGCATCCTGGTCGACGGCATCATTGCGGGAGTGGGTGCCGTGCTCACGTTCGTACCCCAATTGTTTGTGCTTTTCCTGCTGCTGAGTCTGCTTGAGGATTGCGGCTACATGGCGCGCATCGCGTTCATCATGGACCGAATCATGCGTTCCATCGGCTTATCCGGTAAATCCATCATCCCATTGGTCATCGGCACCGGCTGTTCCGTGCCCGCCATCATGTGCAGCAGAACCATCGAACACCAGCGGGAACGGGAATTGACCGTCATCGTCACGCCATTCATCCCCTGCGGAGCGAAGATGCCGACCTTTGCGCTGTTCATCGGGTATTTTTTCCCCGGCAAGTGGTATATCGCCCCGCTCGTGTACTTTCTCGGCATCCTCTGTGTGGTGGTCACGGGAACCATCAGCCAGAAGCTGGACAAACATAAGGAAACCAACGCCTTCATCTTGGAATTACCTCACTACCAGATTCCCACAGTGAAAAACGTATGGTTGCAGACAAAGGAACGGATCACCGGTTTCATCCATAAGGCTGGGACGATCATCCTGCTGGCGTCAGCGGGCATCTATGTACTTCAGTCCTTTTCTTTTGCCTTGCAGCCTGCCGATCCCGGTGCAAGCATCCTGGCCTCCATCGGCAAAGTGCTTGCGCCGATCTTCAAGCCGCTTGGTTTCGGTTCTTGGCAAGCCACGGTGGCGCTGCTCACCGGCATCGCCGCGAAGGAGAGCATCGTGAGCACGCTTTCGGTGACGTTGGGTACCGCCTCACTTTCTTCCGTCTTCACCACATCCTCCGCACTTTCGTTCATGGCGTTCGTCTTGCTTTCCACTCCGTGCGTCGCGGCGCAAAGCGCGATGTTCAAGGAATTGGGGAACAACAGGAAAAAATTCTGGGGTGCCGTCTGTTACCAGATGGTTTTCGCCTACTTGGTCGCATTTCTCATCCACATGGTCGCATAGGAGCCGTATATGAGTATCATCGCCAATATTGCTGTCGCTTTGGTCATCATCCTGCTTCTGTTTCTCTCCATCCGTTCGGTAGTGAGGCAGAACAAATCCAACAGTTGCGGTTCCTGCACACGGTGTGCTGCGAGCAACGATGGGAAACACACTTGTCCTGCAAGCGGTTGCGATGGTTGCAAGTTTGCGGGTTCCTGCCATAAATAAATATACAAATTTAAGCATATTTATGCAAAAAATACTGGAATAAAAGCACGGGAAACCGTAGAATCAAAGCCACTACGATGCATAAGAGGTTTTCCTATGAAAAAACACGTTCTGGTTCTGGCTGTCTTGTTGGTCATGTCGTTGCTGTCCGCTCAAGGCAACAACGAACAGGGTCCCTCCGATTATTCCTTGAAGAAAGTCAAGGACAAAGGACAATTCGTTCTTGGGCTTGATGACTCCTTCCCTCCGATGGGTTTCCGTGACGAGAAGAACGAGATCGTCGGGTTTGACATTGATTTCGCCAGGGAAGTCTGCAACAGGCTTGGCGTGAAATTGGTATGCCAGCCGATCGACTGGAACGCGAAGGAACAGGAACTCAACACCGGCAACATCGACTGCATCTGGAACGGTTTCACCATCACCGATGAACGGAAAGCCAATATGGCGTTCACCCAACCGTATGTCGACAATGCGCAGGTCGTCGTTGTGAAGAAATCCTCAACGGTTCAGAAACTTGCTGATCTGACGGGGAAGAAAATCGGTCTGCAGGCAGGCTCTTCGGCGCAGGAAGCTGTGGATGACACTCCCGATTTTAAGAAAAGCCTGAAGGAAATCGTCGAGTTCAAGGACAATCTCACCGCTTTGATGGATCTTGAGATCGGCGGTGTGGATGGCGTCGTTCTTGACCTTTTGGTAGCCAACGACAACATCAACCGCAGCGGCAAGAGTTTCCGCATCCTCACGGAAGGACTGTCCAAAGAATCCTATGGAGTCGGTTTCCGCAAAAACGACTTGGCTCTGCGCGATGCCGTGCAGGAACAAATGCTGGCGATGGCGAAAGACGGTAGTCTTGCGAAAATCGCCGTAAAATGGTTCGGTGCGGACATCACGGTGGTGGGGAAATAATCACCGTTCGGCCTTTTGGAGACTCCCCCAATGCGCGGGAGTCTGTTTGTCTCGGAAAACCGCATGCCTCCCATAAAGACATGCGGCTCCTGTCTTTAAGGGGATTGAAGGATTCACATGGGATCATTATTGCTGCAAATGCTCAAAGCGACGGGGACGTCACTGGAGATTTTTTTCCTTACGCTGGTGTTCGCCCTTCCGCTTGGCCTGCTCATCGCCAAGGGCAGGATGTCCAGAAGCAAAATCGTATCGGCCCTCGTCAACATCTACATCATGATCATGAGGGGGACACCGTTGATCCTGCAGTTGATCTTCGTATATTTCGCCCCCTATTACCTGTTTCATGCTTCCTATGATCGTTTCACCGCAGTCATCATTGCGTTTGTCATCAACTACGCCGCGTATTTCGCTGAAATCTACCGTGGCGGCATCCAGTCGATTCCCAAGGGCCAATATGAGGCCAGTTCGGTTCTGGGTTTCACCAAATCCCATACGTTTTTCCGCATCATCCTTCCCCAAGTGGTCAAGAGGATCATGCCGGCGATGGGCAATGAGGTCATCACATTGGTCAAGGATACCGCTCTCGCGCAGACCATCGGTGTGGCCGAACTGTTCAGAGTCGCCCAGAACGCGTCGGCACGACAATTCTCAACCGCACCCATCTTCATCGCAGGATTGTTCTATTTCATCATGAACGGGCTGGTCTCACGCGCATTCGACAGAATCGAACGCAAGCTCGCCTATTACAATTGAGGACGACATGGAAGACATCATCAACGTCAGGCACGTCAAGAAAAACTACGGGGAACTCGGAGTCCTGCGGGACATTTCGTTCAATCTGCAAAAAGGTGAGGTACTGTCCATCATCGGCCCGTCGGGTTCAGGGAAAAGCACCTTGCTTCGTTGCATCACCCAACTTGAAACCATCGATGGCGGGGAGATCGAAATCTGCGGGGAAACGATGGTTTCGACCAAAGACGGAATCGTCACGTATGCAGACAAAGACCGGCTCCGCCATATCCGGTTGCAATGCGGTCTTGTCTTCCAGAATTTCAATCTGTTCCCCCATATGTCCGTGATGGACAACATCACCGAAGCGCAGCGTTTCGTCTTGAAGAAAAGCAAGGAAGAAGCGGTAAAGGACGCGTTGGCATTGCTTGCGAAAATGGGGTTGACCGACAAGGCCAAAACCTATCCGGGCCAACTCTCCGGTGGCCAGCAACAACGGGTCTCCATCGCACGCGCGCTTGCCCTCAATCCGCAGGTCCTCTGTTTTGACGAACCCACATCGGCGTTGGATCCTGAATTGACGGGGGAAATCCTCAAAGTCATCAAGGATCTCGCGAAGGAAAAGATGACGATGGTGGTGGTGACGCATGAGATGCAATTCGCCAGGGACATCTCCGACAATGTCATTTTCATGGATGATGGCGTGATCGTCGAAGAAGGGAAACCGGATGATATCTTCGGCAACCCTCAAAACCAACGCACCCAGAAATTCCTGCTCAGGTACGAGGACTGAACGGCATCCCTGCGACAAGCCTTGTCAGTTTTCCTTCTTGATAGCAACGCTTTCCATTGACCAGCACACAGGTCAGCCCGTTCACTGGCGCCGTCGGGTGATCCATCGTGGCCGTATCCTCGATAGTCCGTGGATCGAAGACGACAATATCCGCCTTCTTCCCCTCTGCGATCATCCCACGATCGGTCATGCCGATGCGTTGGGCGCCCAGAAAGGTCATTTTTCTGACCAGTTCTTTCCAAGGAAGGACTTTGAGTTCACGTCCATACCGGGAAAGAAGATGCACCGCCGCATTATAGGAACGGGGATGGCAGAGAGAACCGGCGTACAGGGCATCGGTACCGAAAGCCATCAGGGGATGCTTGAGGATTTTGATGAGGGATTGTTCCGATTGGGTGGTATCAGCCATCAGGGCGATGCCGCTCTCGTCCGCCAAGATATCAAACAAGGCGGAAAAACCATCTGTTCCCCGTTCTGCCGCAATCTCATCGATACGCAGCATCTGGTATTCGGGATGGTGTTCCAGCACGAGTGGCGTGATCTGTCCGAAGCCCGCAAGCCGGTAGATGCTGTCCCAACCTTGGGGATGTTCCATTTCGTCCCTCATCCGTGCCCGGTCGGCTTTTGAACGCAACACCGTCCTGAGATCGGATCGGGAAAGCCGGAGGTAATCAGGGGGCAACAGGCTGAACAAACTCGTCGAACCATAGGTATACGGATATTGGTCGAACGTGACGCGAACTCCGTCCTCCCGTGCCGCTTCAATCAGGGAAAGCATGCCGTCCACTTTGTCCTGATTGTCTTTTCCGATGGCTTTGAGGTGGCTGATCTCCAGACGCACCCCGCTTTCCTTCGCCAGAGAAAGCACTTCCTGAAGGGAGGGAAGCACATCATCCCCTTCGCAACGATGATGGACGGCAAAAAGACGGTCGTGGCTGGATGTCACCTTCAGGAGGGCAAGCAATTCCCTCTTGTCGGCATACATGCAGGGGGCGTAATACAAACCTGTGGAGAAGCCAATGCAACCTTGGCGAAAGGCTTCCTCCAAAAGGCCGGTCATCATTTTCAATTCTTCTTCCGTGGCGATTCTGTTGGGGTTTCCCAAAAGCGCCGCGCATCGCAATGCGCTGTGGCTCACCAAAAACGCCATGTTGGTGCCTGAACCCGTCTGGGACAACCGTTTCAGATATGCGGAGAAATCTGGCCAATACCGATCGCTCCAAGGTCCCAGCACATCCTCATTGAGGGATTTCTGGATATGGTCGTCTTCAGGAGCGGGATAGACACCCACCCCGCAATTGCCGGAGAGCTCACTGGTGATGCCCTGCCCCACTTTGGCTCCCATCGCAGGATCACGAAGCACTTCCAATTCGCTATGGGCGTGCATGTCCACAAAACCAGGGCAGAGAATCTGCCCTCGCACATCCATGGCATGCTTGTCAGATATATGCCCTATGGTCGCAATCAGACCATCCGCCACACCGACATCCGCCACATATGGTTCGTTTCCCGAACCATCCACGATGGTGGCGTTTTTGAAGACTTGCCCGTACATGTTCAGCCTTTTTCCCTCAACAACAATTTCAGGACATCCACCAAGGATGTTTCAAAGAGAGCGATCAAATCCTGATAGTTCCCCCTCTTCTGGGTCAGGGAGAGGTCCGCTCTGAGTTCCGGCATCCGCTCGGCCGTCAAAACAGGGATGGGATATCCGCCCCCAAGCAATTCGCACCCCAGGATGATGAGCGCGAACAGACCGTCATACTTTCCAAAAGGACGGATACGCATCAATTCACCGAACAGGAAGGAAGCGCGTACCAACGGATGCAACATCTGCCATTCCTTGTCGTATTGGTACATCAGGATGGCCATCTGCTGGGAAATGGAGAAAACCTTGCAGTCGTCGGCGCCTCCTGCGGGAATGGAAGCCTTGCGGTATTCGGCAAGCGACAAGTCATCCACACCGGAAAGAAGGTCACGATAGATTTTCCTCAGTTTCACTTCCGAAAGGTAGGGGACATCGTGGGGCATAGGCTCCACAGGTCCGAGACCTGTTTCCTGCATGCAACGCATCAGGATCGTCCGTGTGTTGAACGAAAGGAGCATGTGTTCCTGGGTGATGCCTACCGGTGATTCCCCCTGAAACAATGCGGCGAAGGCCGAAGCCGGCAGAAGCACGCCATCGAAGGCGAAGGCGCCGGAAAGGAAATCCGGCAAAAGCGAGCGGAAGGTTCTGAGCACATACCCCCGGTCGTCCTTCTGTGCTGACAAGGTTTTCTGCAGGCCATCCAATTCGGTGTAGTTCGCCGATCCCGGCCGCAACGCGATGTTCTTGATGTGCCGGAGCCGCCGTCCATCCTGAGGTTTGGGCGCATCATACGGAATGTTCCATCCCCATCCGTTGCGGATCACTCCGTCAACCCGTCCTTCACTACAGAGGATACGCACCCTCCGTTCGGTCAAACCCCATTTCACACTGGCGGTCTTTACGTTCATGTATTGCATCGTTGCCATATCCATAGGTGTACCATGCCCGGGAAAAACAGGCAACCGGAAACCCGCTTTCCCCTAGGGGTCTTTTCCTTTGTCATGGCCATGAGGAAGTCGACGAGAATGTCATCTGGACCCAGCACTTTCTCCCAAAGCATCTGACGATTCATTGGGGAAAAGCGCAAGAGCCCGAAAGCAATGGTTCCGGGCTTTTCTTGTCCCGCTGGCGGTATCCCCATGAGACTCCTGATATGGTTCCGGCGCTTGAGTCATTCATCCCGAATTCCTTGCGGGCAATTGAGGTTATTGGTATCCTGAAACGCTGAGCGGCCCAATGGATAGAACCCTTTCCGAGAAGTTCCGTCGTTCAGAGCGTTGAGATGCTCTCAACTGGAGATGGAGAATGCAGGGAATCCGGAATTGATCATCCAATGGCGAGGATCCCATTGGATTTTCTGATTTCCCCTGTTTTGAAGTCCCAAAAGTGGAATCTGCATCAGGTTGGGGTATGGCTGGTGTTTACCGGTTGCATAGATGTACAGTACGTTACAAGACGAGCTTCATGATGTACAATGAATGCCGGTACACAGGTTAACGTTACGGCACTTTACTGGATTTCGCCACAAGAGAGAATCACCAATAGGTGCGCTGGGCAAGGAGAAGCTTCATGAAAGCATATGATGTGGTGATCATTGGCAGCGGGCCTGCGGGAATGGGTGCGGCTTTTTCATTAAAGGCGACCAATCCGCGGCTTTCCATCCTGATGTTGGACAAGGAAAAAGTCTCCACTGGCGGCATGCGGAACGACTGCAAGATGAACTTCACCTACCCCATCGGATTCCCGACGGAGTACTGGGAAGAAGCATTGGCGAACCGGTATCTGGATGAAGTCATCGCATTTCTCAAACCGCAGTTTCTTGACAAAACCAATGTGAAAACCTACCAAATGCGTGCGGAAAAACTGGGTTGCAGCCTTTTGTCCATCAGGCAGACACACCTTGGAACCGACGGCGGGCTCGTGCTGATCAAGCAGTTGCTCAAGCGTCTTGGGGAATTGGATGTCGGGCTTTCCCTCGGAGAGGAAGCGATAGGCATCGATGAAACCGGACAAACTGTCCACACCTCGAAACGTGACATTCCCTTCAAGACACTTCTCGTCGCCCCGGGTCGTCATGGTTTCCAGTTCCTGCAGGATGTGATGCATTCACTTTCCATTCCCTACATTGACAATATCGTCGACATCGGACTCAGAGTGGAGACCCGCATCTCCCATTATCCGATCGTCCGCGATTACTATGATCCGAAGTTTTACTTCCCAGAGAAAGTCAGGACGTTCTGCACCAACAGCGGGAACGCCCATGTGGTGCAGGAACGGTATGTGACCAACCGGGGAGAGAGCTGGTATTCAGTCAACGGCCATGCGTATTCCGCACATACGGAAACGGACAACGGGCTGGTGAACTTCGCCATTCTGAAGACCGTCAAATTCACCCAGCCACTGGCAAGCGGACAACAATTCGCCGAAAACCTCGGCCTCCAAGCCGCCTTGATGGGGGGAGGCAAACCGTTGATGCAGCGAGTCGGTGATTTCCGTCTCGGCTCCCGAAGCAAAGAAGAAACGTTCAATGATGATTTGTATGATTTCAAGCCGACATTGAACGCCTGTCCGGGAGACATTTCCCTCGCCATGCCGGCGAAAATCCTCCGTTGCATTTGGAAATCGATGAAGAATCTGGACACCATCGTACCGGGCATACTCCATCCCTCGACGATCATGTACTATCCGGAGATCAAATTCTATGCCAACAAACCGACGTATCTGGATGAGCATTTCCGGGTAAAAGACGCCATTTGGTTTGCAGGTGACGGCGCCGGTTGTTCACGCGGCATCACCGGGGCATGGGCCTCCGGGATCCGCGCGGCTGAAGGCATCGCCTCTTATCTGGAATAGTCGAATTGGCGTTCCAGCCAGGTATCGCACAGTCCGACCCAAGCCTTGTCTGCTTCTTGGGGCGTGTTGACTTCTTCGTTGCACATGGACAATCCGTGCTGTCCTTCCTGGAACAGATGGAGTTCAAAGGGGATATGGTGTTCCCTTAACGCAGAAGCGAGCAACATGCTGTTCTCCACAGGCACCGATCCGTCGGAAACGGTATGCCAGATGAAAAACGGCGGGGCATTATCGGGAACATGCTTCTCCAAGCAGAGCGACTCTTTCAGGGCGGCATCCCCGCCCGTCACCCAATCAATGCTTTCCTCATGCCTGAAAGGCCCGGTGGTGACGACAGGATAACACAGGATGCAGGCATCCGGACGGTTCATCTGGTCCTCATGTACCCCAAGGGCTGGATTACCAAACAACAAGGCGAGGGAGCCGGCAAGATGACCGCCGGCGGAGAAACCGAGGATGCAGATTCTATTGGGGTCGCAAAGCCAATTGGTGGCATGAAGGCGTATTTTCACCAAGGCGTCGCTCGCTTCCTTAAGCGGCTCCAGATCCTTCGCGTCTTCCTTCACCGAGTAATCCAGCAGGAACACATTATAGCCCAACGAAAGGAAATGCAGCGCGACAGGGTCTTTCTCCCGCCAGGAAAGGAAACGATACGCGCCACCGGCACAAACCACGATGCTGGGGCGGATGTTCTTGATGCCGCCATCATCCACATAGTCCTGAAGATATCCGGTAAGGGGAACCTGCTTCGGTCCGACACCGATTTGTACGATTTTCATGGTTCGGATAGTAGCATGGGAACGCAAGGAATGCAAATCTCTCCGAGGAGGAAAAGCTTTCAGGAAGCTTCCCTCCTGATCAGCTCCGTTTGATCACATCGAGCAGTTCGTCCAGATGATGATGGCTTACCCGTGGGTTGAGCAGCGTGAATTTCAGGTAGGTTTTCCCCTGATGGACCGTCTGTCCGACCACAATGCCGGAGAGCAACAGGGTACGCCGCACGGCTTTGATCTTCTCATCGCTTTCCGCTTTGAGGCGGAAAACCACACTGCTCAGTTCCGGTTCGGTCACCACTTCGAATGCGGGGTCGGAAGACAAGACATCATACGCATGTCTGGCATTTTCCACACACGTGTCGATGATGTCCTCATAACCGTCTTTTCCTTGAGTCTGAAAAGCGACCCAAACCTTCAACGCATCGAAACGGCGTGTCGTCTGCAGGGACTTGCCCACCAGATTGGTATATCCGTCCTCCTCGTCTTCTTCCCTGTTGAGGTAATCGGCATGCAACATGAAGGGTTCCATGTTCTTGGCCGCTTTCACCAAAATGGCACTGCAACTGATAGGCAACAGGAACATTTTGTGGAAGTCCACGGTAATCGAATCACACAGGGAGAGGTCTCCGATACGGTGTTTGTACCTTTCGGACAGGATGAGCGCGCTTCCATACGCGGCATCAGCATGGCACCACATCCCGAATTCCCGGCACAGAGGGGCGATTTCCCCCACTTGGTCGATACTGCCGTAATCGGTCGTCCCGATGGTGGCGACCACGCACATCGGTTTGTTGCCGTCCGCCTTATCCTTGAGGACAAGCGAACGGAGCGCTTTGGTGTCCATCCGGCACTGCTCATCCACAGGCACTTTGACGACGGCTTCGTACCCGAGCCCCATCAAATGGGCGCTTTTTTCCATCGAGAAATGGGCGATTTCGGACACATAGATGCGGAGTTTGCGATAATCATCCGGCAAACCATATTTCTTCACATCCCAATGGAGTTTTTCCGTGCAAAACCAGTCGCGGGCCAAAAACAGACAGGACAAGTTTGACTGGGTGCCGCCACTGGTGAAAGCTCCGTCCGCATGGTCGTCATATCCGTACAAACGTGCCAGTTGCCGCACCACCTCCACCTCAATTTCCGTAGCGATGGGGGATTGGTCCCAAGAATCCATCGATTGGTTGAAGGTGGAAAGAATCACCTCGGAAGCCAAGGATTCCATCAAGGCGGGGCTATGTAGATGCGCCATGTAACTGTCGGAATACGTATGGACGAAATTGGGAAGCACATCCTTCTCCAAATCGGACAAAACGGCATCATACCCTCGCCCATGCTCGGGAAGCATGTCTTTTCGGATACAGGCTTTCAAAGCGTCCGGCGTCAATCCACGGTAGGCCTTCCCGTCTGAGGAGGCCTGCAATATGGCGGTGATGGTTTCATCCATCATCCTGCGGTACTGTTTCTGCGAAACCGGATCCTCAGAAAGCAACAACTCAGGCTTTTCGGACATCGGCTTCTACCTCACGGACCGACTTTTCGAAGATATCAAGCATGGTGTTCACTTCCTCATGGGTGACATTCAGCGCGCAAAGGCAACGCATTACGGAACCCATGCGTCCCCCTCGTTCCATGATGAGTTTGTGCCCGAAACAGGCATGCTGCACTTTCGCGGCGATGTCACCATCATAGAGAGGAACACCCATGATGTCCTTCGGTCCGTTCGGGTTGATGAATTCCACACCCAACATCAAACCTCGTCCACGGACGTCACCGATGATGGAGACTTCCTTTTGCAGTTTCATGATCCTGTCGCGGATCATCTCGCCCTTGATTTGGACATCCTTGAGAAACGCCGGATCAGAAACCCGTTTCATGACTACAGTACCCGCAGCCATGGCCAGTTGGTCGCCACGGAACGTACCGGTATGAGCTCCGGGTTTCCATTTGTCGAGATCTTCGTTGTAAATGACCACAGACATCGGCAATGAACCACCGATGGCCTTGGACATCAGGATCACGTCAGGAACAATGTCTCCGTACTGGAAGGCGAAGAATTGTCCGCTTCTGCCGATTCCACACTGTATCTCATCACAAATCATCGGAATGCCCAGTTCCTTGGTTACCCTGCGGACTGTCTGCAGGAACTTCTTGGGGGCGGGAATGACGCCACCTTCACCTTGGATGGGCTCCAAGATCACTGCTGCGGGGCGGGTGATTCCGCTTTCGGGATCCTTCATCGCCCGTTCGAAATACGCACAGCAGGCGTCAATGCCGGCTTCTCCGCCGATACCGAACGGATCACGGTACGGATACGGATACGGAAGAAACTGCACATAAGGCATCAACCCCGGGACCGGTGTTTTTGCGGCAAGATTTCCGGTCAAGGAAAGGGCTCCATGTCCCATTCCATGAAAGGCGCCGTGAAACGCAACGACCGAATACCGGCTTGTAGCGGTCTTGCACAGTTTGATGGCCGCATCCGTGGCATCTGTGCCGCTGGGACTGCAGAACTGCACTTTGGCATGCCCTTTCAACCCTTCAGGAAGGAGTCCGAAGAGTGTTTCGACAAATGCGTCTTTCACCGGTGTGGTCAAATCGAGAGTATGAAGGGGAGCATCGCTTTGAAGCATGTCCACCATCACTTGGTTCACTTCGCTATCATTGTGGCCTAAGGCCAACGTACCGGCTCCGCAAAGGAAATCAAGATACTTGTTTCCTTCCACGTCTTCCACCCAAGAGCCTTTCGCTTTTTTCAATGCGATCGGAAATTTCCTGGGGTATGTCCGGGCATTCGATTCTGTTTCATTCTGACGGTCAAGATAGAACTTGTTGGTGGCTGTGCTCATTGCGTTTTCCTTCTTCGGTACGCGTTCCGTAGTACGGATTGGCGCACCTGGTATCTTCCTTTTTGCAAGATGGTTCGTCCAAGACTACAGGCTCCCATGAACCATGGGCGCAAGCAAAGCTATTATTATCATAAAACCCATAAAAGAAAAGCCCTTACCGTACCGTTTTGGGAAAAATCGGAACGAAATTTCAACAGGAAGGCTTTGTCAGCTATCCAAGGCAAACAAGGCGGCTCCGAGGGCTCCGCAAAGTTGGGCCATGGGGGAAACCACCAGATGGACAGACAGTTTCCGTTCGATGGCATGGACCACACCAAGGTTCCTGGCCACCCCACCGGTAAGCATCACCTTTTCCTCGAGGCCAAGACGGTTCACCAGAATCGCGGTCTTGTTCGCCACCGCATTATCCAAAGCATGGATGATGTCCCCGACATTCTTGTTCTTCGCGACCAACGACACGACCTCTGATTCCGCAAAGACGGTGCACATGCTGCTGATGGTTATCTCTTCCTTGGCTGTATCCCCCAAAGCGGCCATCGCATCGATGTCCAGGCCCAACGTACGTGCCATCATCTCGAGAAACCTGCCGGTTCCAGCCGCGCATTTGTCATTCATGGCGAAATTCTTCACATTTCCGTTTTCATCCAGTTTGATGACCTTGCTGTCCTGTCCGCCGATATCGATGACGGTTCTGATCGACCGATCGAGAAAAAATGCGCCTTTCGCATGACAGGATATCTCCGTGATGGCTTCATCACCGGACAGGTAATCCCTTCCATATCCTGTGGCGACAACACATGCGATATCCTCCCGAGACAGGTGAGCTTTTTCCAGTGCCTCTTTGAGGCTTGCTTCACCGCTTGCCTGCGCTCCCCCACCAGTGGGAATGATCACTTCCGCAATGAGCTTCCTGTTTCTGTCCATGATGACCACATCCGTGCTGGTCGAACCACTATCGATGCCTGCCACATACATTCCATTGCCATGCATAATCTTTTTCCTCTTTTCCCCCACTGTTTCCCGGTATGCTTCCAAACGGGTGGCAAGTTGTCCTTCGCTCTGCAGGGTGTAATCGGTTTCGATGCGCACTGAGGGGACAGAGAAGCCCTTGACTTGTTCCTGATACTCCATTTGGGAAAAATCACAAAATTTCATCGCGTGGTATACGAGACCTACAAGAAGTGGGTCGCGGTAGAGGATATCGCGCCCTCGCTCCGCATCCATTCTTCTGCAGGGTAACTGGGAAAGCAGTGAAGCTGCATAAGCTTCATAAAGCGCATCTCCTGTCCCGGAAGGTCTGGCGACATCCCTGTTGCCGACACAGGTGTGGTTTTCTACGCTGAGGCCGGTTTTTTCCGCCACAAGAGAGACAAGGGAAGCATCCGCCCTGGCTCCTACAAGACCGATGTACGGTTGCGTTGGTGCTTCTTTCTTCCGAAACGCATCCAAGAAGCGTTGTTCGTCAAATGGTTTCCCGCAGTAGCGTGCGTATGCGTCTTTCAGCAAGAGGATTTGCCGAAGGAAAACGGTTCGGGAACATCCATAGGTTTCATGGGGAAGATCCAAAAGAAACAAAAACCGGCATTTCCCGCTCTTTTGTGCAATGTCATACACCCTCCGCATCACATCGCAGCAATTGACAAGAACCAATTCCTCCGCCCTGCCGTCACAGACCGCCTGAAGGACTGACTTTCCGAAACCGCAAAGGTTGATGTGTCCCCGCTTGTCCGCTTCGGGATATTCCGAAGCCATCGCTTCCAAAGGGGCGGTCTCCTGGCCGAAACCGGCAAACAGCTCGATGGGGGTGTACTTGCAGACATAGGAGACCATCATCTTGCCTCCAACAGTTCGACAAACGCCTGCAAGCGTGTTTCCGTCTGACCGTCGCTTTGGTTGCGCATATCACAACCGTCACCATCCAGGAACAGACAGGGAAGCCCAGCATCTTCCAATGCTTTCTTCATCATGGAAGAAGAGGCCAGCGTCGCTTTGCAGCCCCAATGACCGAAAAACACCGCTCCATCGGCATGGACAATGGATTGGAGGCGCAATACCTGCTCGATCCGGTGGTCCACACTGCTGTTGAACGCACTGTATACCATGCGGTTGGCCATCGAACCATAGGGGTCCTCTGGATCAGGAGGCGGAACCAGCATCGATTCATAGGACATCTCACAAGAAACCACATGCACCTTCGGATTGAAATTCAACAGTTGCCTGACAGGCACCTGCGCAAACGGAATAGTATGGATCCAAAGGATTTTCAGTCCTTGGTTGGGACCTGCGTCCTGGAAATCCTTCACCGACAGAGTCCAATACTTGAGCGTTTCACGGCTACCAAGCAACATGTGGTTGGTCATGATCTCGTACATTTGGGAAGTGACGTCGCCAGGGACGTATTTGGTAGCTGAGAGCGAAAGATACTGTTGGTACAGAGCATAGGTTTTCGTTGTAGTCCGCATCGTTTCCTTGAGTTTTTCCCCGTCGATCATTGTATGGGTGTTGTCTTCGATGAACCGCACCATCTCCTTCAGCTCACCCGCCACGTAGGCGACACTCTCTGAAGAGAGTTCATAAGGAACATCCACGATAAAACGCGGCACCCCATACGTGCGGGAAATATACGGGAACGTGATCATATTAGCGTCGCACGCCACATTGGTGTACAAAATGAAGGGTGGTTTTGGGAGCAAGCCTAATTTCGCGCCACCGAGGAAGATGCGATGGAAGGAACAAAGGCCTTGGTCCTCATCCTCCGCATCCAGAAGTTGGTTTTGGCAACGGGTACCTGTCATGAAGGCGGACAAACCTTCCACGGAGTATGGGATGTATCCGGCAGTCAGGAGAGGTTCGCTGGGAATGAACAGGCTGGTCATGGCGCTTTTTTCTGGCTGGATGAGGACACTGCGCATGAAATGCATGATGAGCCAGGATAGGTACTGTTTGCTCGGAGTGAAACGCTTGTCCGGAAAATGTTTGAGTCTGAATTCCTGAGCCCTATACCCCAACAACATCAAAGAGCGGGCTTTTCCCCCGTTTTTGCGAGCCAGTTCCCCTACGTCATTTCCAAAGGCCTCTACGAGTCTCATATACGCGACTATAACAAACTCCATAGAAAATAAAAACTCCCCATTTCCTTATAGGAAACGCAGACTTGATCTGGTTTGGTGAGAATGCGTTGTACTCTTCCCCATCAAAATTGCTTCCGTCAAATCCCTTTTGGAGCTAGTATTTTCTTGCTTGTACGCCTGCACCATTTTGGCCTATGAACCTAGTGAGAGCCGCATACGGCTGTTTGGCATTCGCCGGATTTCTCAGATTGAAGAAAAACAATCTGACATTCGCGCCATAGCCACTTGCGTCAAGTTTCCAAGGACTGAAAAAAACTCCCTTGGATGTCCATGTTTGCACGCGTTTTGGTTCCAAAGCTTTCGTTGCTTCCGTGGTACATGATCATCGGCTCCCCGTTCTCATCGAGACGCGGGAGAACCCTTGCAAAATCGACAAAAGCCTACTATCTTCAATTACAGAAGGGCTTGATTCTTGCTGCGCTCGTCTTGTTAACGAGTTAGTGGCGATTATCAAGCTCTTTGCTTTATCAAATGAGCTGAGCTTGTGGTCGTAGTATTTCTGCCCTTCCTTTTCTTGAACGGTAGAACTGACGAGGTATTGTTTCCCGTCAAACTCGAACTTCGACACATAATATGAAGTCTTCCTGTGCTCCGCATCAGTGAAAGAGCCGATGAACCTTCCTTGTTCTATAAAACTCGGCACGGCAAGGATAGATGCCAAATGCTCTTCATTCTTATAATCATGCCTGAACAGCTCGTTTACTGTCTTCCCTACAAATGATATTTCTTCTCTTGTATCATTATTCTTGTATGTATTCCTCCGGTCTTTTGTAGCTGCAATCATCCATTGTCAGCGTGAAGGTGGGGACAAAATCCTGAACTATTAGGGAAGGAGTCTACCTGTACACGAAGGAAGAGAAGGGAAAAGCAGTAAAGCTATTGATACAATATGACATGGCTTATGCTGCCGTTGTTAAGGAGTTGGGATCTCCCGATAGGACGGGTCTCTGCAACTGGTACCAGGAATACAAGGAGAACGGTTGTTTTCAAGCAAAGAACCATTCAAAGTATTCGGAAAGCCAAAAGAAAGAAGTTGCCGGCTATTATCTTGGACATGGGAAAAACCTCCCCAAAGCAGCCTGCCAGTTCGGCTACCCCTCTCTTGATTTGCTCAGGAACTGGATTCGGGAGTTCGCAGGAGATGATGCTCTTCCATCATATGGGGAAACCGGATGTCAAATGGGAGAACGTTGAACAGCAGAGTTCGTCCATGTCGCCTTCCTTCCATCTGCACATGCATACGGATTCGGCCTCACGCTTCGAAGTTTTTCCAGTGGAAATTTTTTTTGTATTTTCTTTTTCCTTCCGAATCTGGGACCCCAAAAGCCCCGAACCAGACTTCGTTACGGAGGAAAAGTGTGAAAGCCTTGTGCATGAGAGCTCCCATCTGGCGGTGCCGTGTGTACCCATTTGTGTACCCATAGTCAACCGCCTCAGAGAGCATCTTCACATCAATTCATTCAGACACAAGAACTTAGATAATCGGGCAGAATGGATTCGAACCATCGACCCCTTGGTCCCGAACCAAGTACGCTACCACTGCGCTACTACCCGAACACAAGCAGAAATGACTATACCTTTTGAGCTGAAAAGTGTCAACTGAAAGTGTTTGCAATACGTATTGATGTTCGTGAAATCCGGCTCTTCGATGCCGACAAAACAAAACGGCAATCAATCTGAAAATCGCATACAACTTTCAGTTTGGGCTTTTCTCTTTCATCTATCAGGTAAAAACACACCAAAGGAACTGATCAAACGTCTATACGCTTCTTGCACTCCTACTCTTGGTCTCCACCCCAGAGCGGTAAGTTTTTCAACAGAAAGAGGCAAAACCACACCTTGGGTTTCCTTATACTCAAGAGGAACTTCTTGGGGAATATCAAAAACCAATTTAATCTTATTCGAAGCAAGGCGATTTATAATCATTTCTGCCGTTTGCTTTATCGTAATACATGTCTCTGGATTGGCGGCATTATACGCTTCACCAGCACACCCTTTGAGCAAAATCATCAAAATCGCAGAAACCGCATCGCTTGTATACAAAATAGGACGAGCTACAGAACCATCTGTTTTAAGAATAATGTCGTTTTTCCTAATGACGCAACGAGCAAAATAAGCAGCTACACGTTGATCATTTACATCCATACCTGGCCCAAAGGTCAAAGCCAATCGAGCTATTCTTACCGGCAGATTGTATTCAGAATGGTAACCTACGCACATACATTCACACAAGCGCTTGCTTTCTGGATAGCTACTTCTTGGTTTGAGGATGTTCATATATCCATAGTCTTTTTCACTTATGGACTGAAGGGATTTATCAGTTACCCCAAACACCTCCATTGTGGAAAGGTATACCATTGATGTAACGTGGTGTTGTCTGGCAAAATCCAGAATATTCATGGTGCCATTAACAGCTGTTTTTATCGTCTCCACTGGTTGTTCCACAAATGCCTTCGAGGATGTGATACTTGCACCATGAATGATAAAATCGATTTTATCATCGATTACGGGGACAGACAGTACATCACCAACCTTCCAATGAATGAGAGGAGCCGTAAACGCTTTCCCAAAAGTCATTTTGGCTTTATCCAGATCTCTTACAAGAGCAAGAATTTTGATAGATGCATCGTCTTTTTCGTTCAAATACAAAAGGAATTGTATAATTTGGCGACCAATAACCCCTGTGGCACCCGTAATAAAAATGGTTTTTCCATACATGAGGGAAAAATCATAATCATCTTTTATTATTTGGTAATCCTCTCGTTCAATTGCTGAACATGTATCCATTTGCCTAATAAATCTCCTTCATCTCTCATGAGCAACTTTTCCCTAAAGCCCAGATAGTCGTTCTTTTCATGACATTCTTTCTGGGCTAATCCTGGAACCTGTTTTCTTCTACCAAAGAAAGAAACAACATCACGATCGAGTATTCAAATCATCACTTCCATTCTGAAGAACAGTCTTCATGATCGCCAAATCGATGTGTGTAGTGACTTTGATATTGCTGTCGGAGTCCTGTATAATAAAAAGAGAATGCCCATATCTCCTCATTAATTCCGCTGAATTCGTACAGTCAAACCGATTCTCAGTGGCTGCTTTTTGGTGAGCTTCGATAATGTCTTTGAGAAAAAACCCCTGGGGTGCTTTTGACAAATAGCATTCCTTTCTGTCAGGAATAGCTTCAATTTTGTTATTTTTAACCATAACAATCGTTTCTGTTACCGGACAAACCACGACAGCAGAACCATTCGTTCTCACACAATCAATGCATTGTGAGATTATCGATTGGGATACAAAAGGCCTTACCCCATCACTTATCAAAACGATGTCATCATTCCTTGTGGTAGATGAAGAAATCAGAGAAAGGCCGTTGAAGATAGACTGCTGACCTGTTTCAGCACCTTCAGCTATCCATGCCACTTTTTTGATCCCTTCTTCTTCTATCTGCTTCTGTAATTCACTAATCCAATCCTTGATGCACACCACACAAATAGCATCGATGCAAGGACTTTTTTCAAAATTTAAAATCGAGCGGATAAGAATCGATTTCCCATCCACTTGCAAAAACTGTTTTGGGACAGGACTCCCCTTCATCCTCAATCCCTTTCCACCAGCAAACAACAGGGCATAATTCATATAGTTTCAACCTCATCACTTTTTGATACAGTGAGCCTTTTCCAATATTTCCGCATAGGTATTGTTCTGTCCAAAAAGAATATTTGTCCCTAATACAAACCCATCGACACCCATTGGGGCATACGTTTGGATCTTATCCCATTTACAACATCCATCCCAGATAATCTCAAAATCGTATTCTTTTTTTAGTTCCAACAATGCTTTAATTTTTTTGCCTACAAACGGCAAAAAGGACTGGCCAGCAAAACCAGGCGTAACCGCCATTACCAAGACCCGCTTAGCAATATTAAATAATTCCTTAATGCTTTCGACAGAAGTTCCTGGATCTACGGCCACCCCCGGTTTCATTCCATAATCAATAATCCTCTGCAATGTTGAAAATGGATGAAGATCCGCTTCTGGATGAATGATGATGGAATCGACCTTGCAACGAGCAAGAATTTCAAGATACGCATTTACATTCTTTACCATCAAATGAGCTTCCAACGGTTTCTTCGTGTATCTTCTGATGCATTCAATATCCTGAAGCCCCATCCCAAGATTCGGAACAAACAACCCATCCATCAAATCGAGGTGAAATGAATCAATACCTGCACGATCAAGTTCTTCGACTTCACTCTTTAAGTTTTCGTATCTAGCACACATCATTGATGCTGAAAACTCCATGACAATCACCTTTACAATAAGTTTTTCAGACGATAAAAAAGGAAAAGCGCCATCTTGTTCGTTTATCTTATCATATAAGCACCCTTATAAGTAGTCAAATACTCAGAATGCCTATCGGGAGACTGCTGTAACATGCACAAAATTCTTCAACTAATAAGTTGGTTGTCGAATTGTAGACATAAGCATGGTCATTCAGTAGGTGTTAACACCCACAAACAGTCAAGTTACAATAACCACTCCTTGAGTCAGGGGGACAGCAAGAGTAAATGTCCACTTTATTCGTAACAGGAAGTAGCAGGGAAAAGGAATCCCTTGGAGGTTCTGTGTCATGATGCGTAAACCAACACCAACCGTTCGTAACAGGAGATACCGCCATGGGACGAAGACAGCTTACACGGGAACAGCACTCATTTCACCTGAGATGGGAGGCTGATGCCACAACAACGGCTATAGAAAGGAACGAGGTCACGCGATGTTGGGGAAGATCTTCCAGAAGAGTTCAAGAGGGAGCTGATGTCCTCTGATGACCAACTTGCCGTAGCAATCATCGACAGAATTGTTCATTACGGCCATTTGATAAAGACATGGGGACAAGGACTGGAGGCTTGGACACTTGCAGATGATTGACAGACACATGTCCGTCATCCTGAACCGAAGGCTTCGGCTCATGTCTTTTTCACGATGACGATATATGGGACTTTTGCTGCTCTTTTATCGAATTTTATATTGACAGAACACGTTAAAGAAAGGATATGAGGTTCACCCTCCATCCTGCAATGGATATCACCCCCAAATAATGAATGTTATGAAAAATCATTCGGAGCATTTGATCCATAATACCCGTAATATGAACAAATCTGGCAGAATATAAAAAGGGGTTCAAGACAGAATCTTGTGGGATACATAGCCAGACCTGGGCTTGTAGCTCTCGAACATGATCTTGAGGAAGAAGTATTCCGTATCCCTGAATCCATAGGATTTCCTTCTCAGGGTCTTGATCATGTTGTTGATGCCCTCCACCACGCCGCTTGAGATCTTGT